>Ga0129307_1000043_pt1 | contig 203506 bp, 184 predicted proteins | sample P1105metagenome_FD_94437 | JGI IMG/M metagenome (GOLD analysis project Ga0129307, IMG submission 94437) | Capybara group fecal microbial communities from Wisconsin, USA - P1105 metagenome | ecosystem: Host-associated > Mammals > Digestive system > Large intestine > Fecal | place: USA...
GGGCAGCGACGAGTCAAAGGCAGTTTGGCTTGAACAAAGAGAAAGCCAGCGTCTTTAGGCGCTGGCCGGTATCACCCCCTTATAGGGGCGAGCAAACCACCCGTTTGACGGGTGGTCATGATTCGGTTTTTTCTGTTATAGTAAATGTATAACAAAAACTGATTAGAAAGAGATCGAAATTTGAAAAGAATATTTCAGTCTGTTTGTTAAAATAAAACAAAAAGGGGTATGGAAAGGAAGTAAATATGGAAAATTTTGAATTTTATTCACCTACATTTTTTGAATTCGGAAAAGATACCGAGAACAAAGCAGGTGAGCTTGTTAAGAGGTTCGGGGGTAACAAGGTACTTATTCATTACGGCGGAGGCAGTGTTGTAAGATCCGGTCTTCTCGACAGAGTTAAGGCTTCACTTGCTAAGGAAAACATTCCGTATATTGAGCTTGGCGGTGTTAAACCCAATCCAAGAAGCGGCCTTGTTTATGAAGGCATAGATTTATGCAAAAAAGAAAACGTGGATTTTGTTCTTGCAGTAGGAGGCGGAAGCGTTATCGATTCATCCAAGGCTATCGCTGCAGGTGTTGTATATGACGGTGATTTTTGGGATTTTTATCAGGGTAAAAGAATTGAAAAGGCTTTAAATATCGGTACAATTCTTACAATTGCAGCCGCAGGAAGCGAAGGAAGCCCTGATTCCGTAATAACCAAAGAAGAAGGGATGTTTAAAAGAGGAGCAAGCGGAGATGCAATAAGACCTAAGTTCAGTATTCTTAACCCTGCTCTAACGCAGACTCTTCCTGCTTTCCAGAGTGCTGCAGGCATTACCGATATAATGGCTCATCTTTATGAAAGATATCTTACCAACTCAACTGAAGTTGAAGTAACGGACAGACTTATCGAAGCATTGCTTCTTACAATGAAACATGAAGGACCAAGAGTTATAGAAAATCCTGACAATTACGATGCAAGAGCAAATATTATGTGGGCCGGAATGATGGCTCATAACAATTCCTGCGGTGTGGGAAGAAGTCAGGACTGGAACAGCCATACAATAGAACATGAACTTTCTGCATTATATGATTGCGCACATGGTGCAGGTCTTGCGGTTACGATGCCTGCCGTATTTACATATACAATGAATCATAATGTAATGCGTTTTGCTAAGGCTGCAGTAAGGATCTGGGGTTGCCAGATGGATTTTGAACATCCTGAAGTAACAGCCAAAGAAGGAATTGAAGCGTTCAGAAATTATCTTATTTCCATCGGAATGCCAAAGAACTTCGAGGAACTCGGAGCAAAAGAAGAAGATATTCCAAAACTTGTAAATGTACTTTGCAGAGGAGACGGAAGAGAAGGAACCATTTCCGGATTTGTTACATTGAATGAAGAAGACTGTACAAAGATTTATAAGATGATGGTTTAATTCTTTCAATCGAAAGAATCTTTTAACAGATAATTCTGTATATTTTTTGAATTACGTATTTATTTATGGAGAACATAATGAAGAAAAAAGCTTTATTTATAGGCGGCACAGGCACAATAAGCACCGCAATAGTAAAAAGACTTGTAAATGAACTTGATTGGGAAGTTTATGTATTAAACAGAGGCAACAGAAACAGTATTTTGCCCGATGGAGTACATCAGATAATTGCCGATATTAATGATGAAAAAGATGTATTGGACAAATTGGGCGATCTGTATTTTGATTCGGTATGCGAATTTATAGGATTTACTCTCCCCCAAATCGAGAGAGATTACAGATTATTTGCAGGAAGATGCAAGCAGTATATTTTTACCAGCTCCGCATCCGCATACCATAAGCCATCTGCATCTTATATTATTACCGAAGGAACGACCCTCGCCAATCCGTATTGGCAGTACTCGAGAGACAAGATTGAATGTGAGGAATATCTTTTAAAACAATATAAGGAAAAAGGATTTCCCATAACAATCGTTCGTCCCAGTCATACTTATGATGAAAGAAATATTCCTCTCGGAGTTCATGGCAAAAAAGGCTTCTGGCAGGTAATAAAAAGAATGCAGGAAGGAAAACCCGTTTTAATTCAGGGTGACGGAACAAGCCTTTGGACACTTACGTGGAATGCAGATTTTGCTCTGGGTTATACCGGTCTTATGGGTAATCGCCATGCAATCGGCGAAGCATTCCAGATAACATCTGACGAAACGCTCACGTGGAATCAGATTTATGAAACAATTGCTGACGCCTTGGGTGTTAAACTTAATGCATATCATGTTTCTACTGATTTTTTAAGAGCAACGGGAGATAAGTACGGTTTTGATTTTACGGGTTCGCTTCTTGGAGATAAGTCTGTATCTGTTGTTTTTGACAACAGTAAATTAAAAAAGATTGTTCCCGATATGTGCACAAAAGTAAGATTTGATACGGGAGTCAGGATAGCTCTTGATTATGTTTTAAGTCATTCCGAGTGCCAAACGGAAGATGAAGAGTTCGACAATTACTGCGATAAAGTGATTGAAGCCCTCGAAAATGCCAAAAAGAATATCTGAATACAAACTTCTTATTGAACTTTTAAGCATTATTCGCAGGAGACAGATTATGAAAAAATACATTTCCGTATACGAGAAAATTAAAAAAGATATTGTAGAAGGAATATATAAGAAAAATACAAAACTTCCATCCAAAAGGACTCTTGCAGACCTTCTTGGCGTGAGTCTTATTACCATAGAACATGCAATAGAACTTCTTGATGAAGAAGGATATATAGAATGCAAAGAAAAAAGCGGGTATTTTGTATTATATGAATCCGGCAATTATTACGGCGATTCTTTAATAAAAGACAATTCTTCGAAGGATGCTTCGTTAAATACCGACGAGAATTCATACAATACTGTCAGTACTAATGATAAGTCTTTTGAAGATAATTATTTCATTTCGTATGATATTTATGCCAAAACCGTAAGAAAAGTACTGTCTTTGCATCAGGATGAAATTCTTATTAAATCACCATCGTTTGGAAATGAAAAACTGAGAAAATCAATCAGCGATTATTTGCTTCGAAGCAGAAGAATAAAAGTATCTCCCAAACAGATAATAATCGGAGCGGGTGCGGAATACCTATACGGTCTTATAGTAAGAACATTCGGCAATGATGTTATTTACGGAATAGAAACACCCGGCTACAGAAAAATTAAAGAGGTATATCAAACCGACGGAGCAAAAGTGGAAACCCTGAAACTGGGAAAGGATGGAATATTAAGGTCCGAATTATCCAAAACCAAAGCCGATATTCTTCATGTTTCGCCATTCAGAAGTTATCCGACGGGTGTAACGGCATCTGCAGTGAAAAAGAATGAGTACATACAATGGGCAAAAAATAATGACGGATTAATTGTAGAAGATGATTTCGAATCCGAATATACTCCGTCGAAAAAGCATGTCGATACGATTTTTTCCATGGAAAACGAAGGAAGAGTAATATATGTAAATTCCTTTACCAGAACGATTGCGCCTTCCGTCAGAATGGCATATATGCTGATCCCTGAAAGAATGATTAATCTTTTTATTGATAAAATCGGTATATATTCCTGTCCTGTTGCAACACTCGAACAGCTTACGGTTTCTTGTCTCTTGGATAACGGGGATTTTGAAAGACACATCAACAAAGTAAGAAGAAATCTAAGAAACAAATAAACACAAAAGGACGACCAACGGACAAGTAAAAGACAACTATATGATTGTTTGGAAAATGCTTAAAAATAAGTCTAAAATCTCATTTATATTTTTTAAAGATAAATATATAATATAAATTGTAAACAGAATAATCAGGGGAATTAAAAATGGGTGAAGACTCGAATACAAATAAGGGTTTCAGAAGATTCCTGAAACTGGCAATTTTTTATCTTCTTTTTGTTGTTATAAACATCGGATTAAACAGACTCTGCGGTCTGCTTCATTTACCGTTGTTTCTTGATAACGTCGGTACTCTTTTGGCTGCTGCGCTCGGCGGTTATCTTCCCGGCATTATAGTCGGATATTCATCAAATATTTTCAATTCGGCATTTGATCCTGCCAATGCTTATTACGCTGTCTTAAGTGTATTAATAGCTGTTACGGGAAGATTTTTCTATGACAAGGGATATTTTGACAAATTCCACAAGGCTATTATTACAATACCTGTCTTTGCTCTTATCGGCGGCGTGTTCGGCTCTCTGCTTACATATTTTATATATGGTTTCGGAATCGGCGAAGGAATTTCCGCTCCTTTTGCGCAATCTTTATTGGCAAGCGGAAAATTGAATGTTTTCTGGGCTCAGATGATTTCCGATGTTGTGATTGACCTTGTCGATAAAGCAATCACTGTAGTAATTGTGTTTGTAATTATCAAACTTGTTCCGTATAAGTTTATTTCGGCTCTTGCTTTGGTTGACTGGAGACAGAGACCGCTTAACAAAGATGAGATAAAAGAAGTTAACAAAACAGAAATCAGAAAAGCTCCGCTTAGAACGAAACTGGTTATTACCTTTGGTATAATGATGGTCTTCGTTGCCCTTGTTACAACTTCCATAAGTTACCTTCTTTATCAAAGATTTGCTGTTACTCAGTATACTTATACAGCAAAAAATATTGCAAGCGTTGTTGCTGCCACGGTTGACGGAGACAGAGTGGATGATTATTTCGTGGAAGGCACAGGATCCGCAGATTATGCGGATACAATGAATAAATTAAGAAAGATTTACGAAAGTTCACCCAATATAAAATATATCTATGTATATAAGATTGAACCGGACGGATGTTACGTTGTATTTGATTTGGATACTGAGGATACGGAGGGCGGATAACTCGGCGATTTCGTACCTTTTGATGAATCTTTCCTTGATAAAGTTCCTCTTCTTTTATCAGGTCAGGAAATTGAACCGGTTATCTCGAATGATACTTTCGGTTGGCTTCTTACCGATTATGAACCTGTATACAATTCCAATCATAAATGCGTATGTTATGCAGCGGCAGATATAAGCATGGAAGAGGTTACAACAAACGGTATCAGTTTCCTTGCAAAAGTATTATCGCTTTTCCTGGGATTCTTTATCATGATAATCGTGTTTGCGATGTGGTATATGCAGTATCATTTGACATATCCCATCGATGCAATGACTTATGCCGCAAGAAATTTTGCATATAACAGCGACGAAGAAATGGATACCGGTGTCGAAAGAATTAAAGACTTAAAGATTATCACCGGTGATGAAATCGAAAATCTTTATGAATCCTTATCCAAAACTTTCGGTGAAACGGTCGGCTATCTTGAAGATGTTAAAAATAAAAGCGAAGAAATCAATAAGATGCAAAACGGTCTTATTTATATTATGGCCGATCTCGTCGAGAGCCGTGATAAGAGTACCGGGGACCATATCAGAAAGACAACCGCTTATGTTAATTTGATTTTGGCTAAATTAAAAGAGAAGGGTGAATTTAAAGATATTCTTACTGATGAATATATTTACGAAGTTTCAAATTCCTCGCCTCTTCATGATGTAGGAAAGATAAAAGTATCCGATTTGATTCTTAACAAGCCGGGACGCCTGGATGATGAAGAATTTAAGAAGATGCAGGTTCATACAATCGAAGGTGAGAAAATAATCGAAAATGCTATGAAGATTTCTTCTACCTCGGATTATCTTAAAGAAGCCAAAAACATTGCAGCATTTCATCATGAGAAGTGGGACGGTACAGGTTATCCTTACGGATTAAAAGGTGAAGACATTCCTTTGTCTGCAAGAATAATGGCAGTTTCAGATGTATTTGATGCTTTGATTTCTGCCAGGGTTTACAAGCCTGCGATGAAATTCGAAGATGCGATGAGAATCATAAAAGAAGGCTCCGGAAAACATTTCGATCCCGTAATTGTAAACGCTTTTGTTGACGCCGAAGAAGAGGTTAAAAAAATAGCTGAAGAACATAAGAAAATATTTGAATCATAAATGATTTTAATTGCCTGGATTTTTCTTTGGCCTTATAATCTTTTTTGTATATATTAAATAAGGACGGAGAAAAATATGTCCGAAGCAGACAAAGTTTTTAAAAAATCTTACAAATGTCCGATATGCGATTCCAATTTTAAAAGTCTTACCGTAAAACAGGGTAAAGCCAGAATGATTGATACGGATATCGATTTAAAAGTTAATTACAGGGATATAGAACCTCTGAAATACGATATTATTCTTTGCCCGGTATGCGGATATGCTGCTTTGGAAAGATATTTCGACAGGGTTTCGGCTTTTCAGAGAAAAAATATTATCGATAAAATCTGTCAGTCTTTTCGATATGTATTTGAAGACAAAGATGAATTTGATTACGACGATGCGATTACCAGATACAAATTTGCTTTTTTAACCAGTCAGGTTAAAATGTCCAAACATTCCGAATTCGGATTTTTGTGCCTTAAAATGGGTTGGCTATACCGTTCATATGCAAATTCGCTTGATGAGAAGATGCAAAAGAAAAAGACTGAATTAAAGGAACAGGAAAAGAATTATTTAAATAATGCTTTCAATTATTTTGAAACGGCAAGAGCAAAAGAGCAGAGCCCAATCTGCGGTATGGATGAACTGACATTTGATACATTGCTTGCAAGCCTTTGCGTTGAACTTCAAAAGAAGGAAGAAGCAAAAAAATATATGAGCATTATTCTTTCAAACAGGAATGCTACCAAGAGAGTAAAAGACAAGATTTTTGATTTGAAAGAACTTCTTGATTCCGAGAACAGTGAAGATGAGGAATAAAATAAAGAAAAAATTGGTTTACATATTTATTTCTTTATGATATTATTTCATTTGTATGCGAACCGATTCTAAGTTGTTTGACGACTCCGACTTACAACTTGGTATTGGCAGTAAATATTTTTAAGGAGGAAAACAAAATGATTTCTAAAGAGAAGAAGCAGGCAGTTATTGCCGAATATGCTCGTTCTGAAGGCGATACAGGTTCACCTGAAGTACAGATCGCAGTTCTTACAGCTCGTATTCAGGAACTCACAGAGCATATGAAGAAGAATCCCAAGGATTTCCATTCTAACAGAGGTCTTCTTAAGATGGTTGGTCAGCGTCGTGGCTTACTTAACTACCTTAAGAACACAGATATCGAAAGATATCGTGCTCTTATCGAGAAACTCGGACTTAGAAAATAATTATTACAGGCGGGCAATAAATTTGTCCGCCTTAATGCGTTTAAGTATACCTGATAAGGTAACACGGCAGAAGAATTATCCGAAGCCACTGAAAGGATTACGAAATAAGATGATATTTGGTGATGTTTTCAGTAGTTTCGGCACTTCTGCCTTGAAATATTAAAATATTAAAGGAGAAGAATAATGGCATTTAAAACATTCAGTCTTGAACTTGCCGGACGTACATTATCCGTAGATATCGGAAGAGTATCGGCTCAGGCAAACGGTGCCGCTTTTATGCATTACGGCGACACAACGGTTCTTTCTACTGCTACGGCTTCCGAGAAGCCCAGAGACGGAATCGACTTTTTCCCTCTTTCAGTAGAATATGAGGAGAAATTATACGCTGTAGGTAAAATTCCCGGAGGTTTCAACAAAAGAGAAGGCAAAGCAAGTGAGAACGCAATTCTTACAAGCCGTGTAATTGACCGTCCCATGAGACCTTTGTTTCCCAAGGATTACAGAAATGACGTTACACTTAACAACCTCGTAATGAGCGTTGATCCCGAGTGTCGTCCCGAACTTGTGGCAATGCTCGGATCGGCAATTGCTACATCAATTTCGGATATTCCTTTCTGCGGACCCTGTGCTACTACACAGATCGGTCTTGTTAACGGAGAATTTATCGTTAACCCCAACCAGGAACAGTGGAAAAACGGTGACATGCAGTTAACAGTTGCTTCTACTAGCGAAAAAGTTATCATGATTGAAGCCGGTGCAAACGAAGTTCCCGAAGCAAAGATGATTGAAGCTATTTACAAGGCTCATGAAATCAACCAGACAATCATTGCATGGATTAATCAGATTGTTGCAGAAGTAGGAAAGCCCAAACATGAATATGAGTCATGCGCTATTCCCGAGGAACTTTTTGCAAAGATGAAAGAAATCGTAACTCCCGAAGAAATGGAAGTTGCCGTATTTACAGATGAAAAGCAGAAGAGAGAAGAGAACATCCGTGTCATCACAGAAAAACTCGAAGAAGCTTTTGCTGAAAATGAAGAATGGCTTGCTATTTTAGGTGAAGCAATTTATCAGTACGAGAAGAAGACAGTAAGAAAGATGATTCTTAAGGATCACAAGCGTCCCGACGGTCGTGAGATTACTCAGATCAGACCTCTTGCTGCGGAAGTAGACATTATCCCCAGAGTTCATGGTTCATCCATGTTTACCAGAGGACAGACACAGATTTGTGATGTATGTACACTTGCTCCTTTATCGGAAGTTCAGAAGATTGACGGACTTGATGATAACGAAACAAGCAAGAGATATATGCATCATTACAACTTCCCTGCATACTCTGTAGGTGAGACAAAGGTTTCAAGAGGACCCGGACGTAGAGAAATCGGACATGGTGCTTTGGCAGAAAGAGCACTTATCCCCGTACTTCCTTCAGAGGAAGAATTCCCTTATGCAATCCGTTGCGTATCCGAGACTTTTGAATCAAACGGTTCAACATCAATGGCTTCAACCTGTGCATCATGTATGTCTCTTATGGCTGCAGGTGTTCCCATCAAGAAGATGGTTGCAGGTATTTCCTGTGGACTTGTTACAGGCGAGACAGATGATGATTTCATTCTTCTTACAGACATTCAGGGTCTTGAAGACTTCTTCGGAGATATGGACTTTAAGGTTACAGGTACTACGGACGGTATCACAGCCATCCAGATGGATATCAAGATTCACGGTCTTACAAGACCCATCGTTGAAGGCGCAATTGCAAGATGTCGTGAAGCAAGACTTTTCATCATGGATAACTGTATGAAGAAAGCTATTGCAGAACCCAGAAAAGAAATCAGCAAGTATGCTCCCAAGATTGTTCAGATTACAATCGATCCCGATAAAATCGGTGATGTTGTCGGACAGAAGGGCAAGACTATTAACGAAATCATTGCCCGTACAAACGTTAAGATTGATATCACTGACGATGGTAAGGTTGCTGTTTGCGGAACAGATATCGATAAGATTAATGAAGCAATCAACATGATTAATACAATCGTTACCGATTACGAGGAAGGACAGATTCTTAAGGGCGTTGTAGTTTCCATCAAGGAATTCGGCGCATTCGTTGAATTTGCTCCCGGCAAGGAAGGAATGGTTCACATTTCCAAGATTGCCAAGAATCGTATAGAGCATGTTGAAGATGTTCTTACACTTGGCGACAAAGTAACAGTTAAGTGCATGGGTAAGGACAAGATGGGAAGAATGAGCTTCTCTATCAAGGATGTCTAAAATAAATATACAATGATTAAAGCTGCAGGTTTTCTGCAGCTTTTTTTAATGCTTTCAATCTTTCGAAATATCTTTTTTGCAAATGAATCCTATGATAAAATAAAAGAGTATATAAGAGATAATTAGGGGGTAATTATGAAAAGAGTATTTCTTATTGTTTTGGACAGTTTTGGAATAGGTGAAGAACCTGATGCAAATTTATTCGGCGATGTGGGATCCAATACCATAGCATCATGTGCCACAAGTCAATTTTTTGACATGCCAAACATGTCCAAACTGGGACTTTTTAATATAGACGGAGTGACGGTTGGCAAAAAGGCAGACAAACCTTCGGCTTTAATTGCAAGAATGCGTGAAAAGTCGATGGGAAAGGATACTACCATCGGACATTGGGAGATAGCCGGTATGGTATCACCCAAGCCCATGCCTACATATCCGAATGGTTTTCCTAAAGAAGTAATCGAAGAATTCGAAAAAAGAACGGGAAGAAAAGCGATTGTTAATGCCACGTATTCGGGAACCAAAGTAATAAATGATTACGGTGACGAACACGTAAAAACCGGCGCTTTGATTGTATATACATCCGCCGATTCGGTATTTCAGATTGCAGCTCATGAAGAAGTCGTTCCTCTGGAAAAGTTATATGAGTATTGCAGGATTGCAAGAGAGATTCTTCAGGGCGAACATGGTGTGGGAAGAGTAATTGCAAGACCTTTCCTCGGAGAGAGCGGCAATTATTACAGGACTCCTCATCGCCATGATTTCTCGCTTGTTCCGCCAAAGGATACGATGCTTAATATCCTTAAGAATGCGGGCAAAGATGTTTTATCGATAGGCAAGATTTATGATATTTTTGCAGGAAGCGGTATTACGGATTATGTTTATACCGAATCAAACGAAGACGGTATTAACAAAACGCTTAATTGGATGGAGAGAGATTTCAACGGATTATGCTTTACCAATCTTGTTGATTTTGATATGGTATACGGGCACAGAAGAGACATAGACGGTTATGCAAAGGCTTTGGCTTACTTTGACGAGAGGCTTCCTGAATTAATCTCCAAGCTGGGAGATGATGACTGCCTTATGATTACGGCGGATCACGGATGCGATCCGGGATACACTAAGACCACCGATCATACCAGAGAATATATTCCGTTTATTTGTTACGGTAAAAATATTAAGCCCCTTAATATGGGCACACGCGAGACATTTGCAGATATCGGAGCATCTGTTTTATCGCTCCTTGGTGTGCCCGGAAATACAGACGGTGTAAGTATGATAAACTAAGATCCCAAGAATTAAAGGTGGTTTTTTACCACCTTTTTCTGTATCAATCAAGCTTATAAAGACTTTGTACTTCGTAATTGTTTTGATAAGGCTCGTTTGTCTTGAAAAAAAGCAGGAAAAATAGTATGATTTATCGGTATGCTGATTAATATAGTGGAATTTTATGTAAACCTATATTAAATATAATTTGAAAGAGATTTATTAATTATGGGAAATTTTGATAAAGAAATAAACAGAAGAAGAACATTTGCAATTATATCGCATCCCGATGCAGGTAAAACGACTCTTACGGAAAAGTTTTTGCTTTATGGAGGTGCTATTAATTTAGCCGGTTCGGTTAAAGGAAAAGCAACAGCAAGGCATGCTGTATCCGACTGGATGGAGATAGAGAAGGAAAGAGGTATTTCCGTAACTTCTTCGGTACTTCAGTTTGAATATGACGGATATTGCGTAAATATCCTTGATACTCCGGGTCACCAGGATTTCTCCGAAGATACATACAGAACGCTTATGGCTGCCGATTCGGCTGTAATGGTAATTGATGCATCCAAAGGTGTTGAAGCACAGACACGTAAACTTTTTAAAGTCTGCGGCATGAGAGGAATCCCTATTTTTACATTCATCAATAAACTGGACAGAGATGCACTTGATACCTTTGAATTGCTCGATCAGATAGAAAATGAACTTGGTATCGCCACATGTCCCGTTAACTGGCCTATCGGTTCAGGAAAAGGATTTAAGGGAGTATATGACAGACATAATGAAAAGGTGGTTATGTTCTCGGATACCGAAAAAGGAACCAAGGAAGGTAAATCCTGGGAAATAGATATGCAATTTGAGGATGAACTCAAAGAAGCAATAGGAGAAGAGGCATATTCCACATTAAAAGATGAAATAGAGCTTCTTGACGGAGCTGCTGCCGAATTTGATTTGAAAAAGGTCAGAGACGGTAAACTTACTCCTGTATTTTTCGGATCGGCACTTACGAATTTCGGTGTGGAAATCTTTTTAAACAATTTCCTCTCGATGTCTACAACTCCGCTTCCGAGACAAAGTGATATCGGAATTATCGATCCGCTTGAAAATGATTTTTCTGCTTTTGTATTTAAAATACAGGCTAATATGAACAAAGCTCACAGAGACAGAATTGCATTCATGAGAATTTGCTCCGGCAAATTTGATGCATCCAAGGAAGTCTATCACATGCAGGGTGGCAAATCCATGCGCCTTTCACAGCCTCAGCAGATTATGGCAGATGACAGAAAAATACTCGATACGGCTTATGCCGGAGATATTATCGGCGTATTCGATCCCGGCATCTTTTCAATAGGTGACACGCTTACCGTAGCCTCCAAAAAATTTAATTACGAAGGAATTCCTACATTTGCTCCTGAACACTTTGCAAGAGTCAGACAGATGGATACCATGAAAAGAAAACAGTTTATGAAGGGTATCACTCAGATAGCCCAGGAAGGTGCCATTCAGGTATTCCAGGAGTTTAATACAGGCATGGAAGAAATTATCGTCGGAGTTGTCGGCGTGCTTCAGTTCGAAGTTTTGAAATACAGACTTGAAAATGAATACAATGTTGAAATAAGAATGGATAATCTTCCTTATGAATATATCAGATGGATCGATAACAAGGATGAAATCGATGTTGCAAGATTAAGCGGTACATCCGATATGAAGAAGGTTAAAGACATGAAGGGAAATCCGCTCCTTTTATTTGTAAATGAGTGGAGCATTGGAATGACACTAGACAGAAACAAGGATCTTGTTTTATCTGAATTCGGAAAGAATTAAATGAAAAAAATTTATTTTCTGATCGGCGCTCTTATTTTGATACTTGCACTTTTAATCGGTGCTTCATTTATTATCGATAAGAAACTTGAAGATGATGCATCATTTATCAGTGATCATATCGATGTTGATAAATTAGAGACAGTCAACAATATTGTACAAAGTAAAAACAAGAGTGCGGAAACTGCCAGCGCCCTGACGGAAATGGCTGTTACCGCAAAAGAAACTCAGCTAAAAAAGTTAAATGATTCAGTATATAAACATGAAATTATTGTAACTGATTTGGGTGAGCTTAAAGTTGATGCGCTTTTGTCGGATGAAGAGTGGCAAAAAAGACTCGATTGCGGCATAAATCAGGCAAATATTAATCTTTCCAATAAAGAATGCAGTGGACTCTTTTATTATGATCAGATTGATCCTTCCCTAAAACAGCTTTATCTGGAAATTTATATTTCTCTCAATAATTTCGTTGAATCTTTTTACGTGTGTTCTGTTAATCCCGATGATATCGATTATGCATTTAACTGCGTAATGGGGGATCATCCCGACATTTTTTATACCAACGGATACATGTTCACCAAATATACTTTCGGTGATGACATTGTAAAAATTGAGTTTACTCCTGCGTATACGATGTCAAAAAAAGAATCCGATGAATATATGAAAAGAGTCAAGGAGTACAAAGAAGCTTTTCTTAAAGGAATTGATAAAAATGCGGATGATTATACAAAGATAAAATATACTTACGAGTTTATTATATATAATACCGAATATGACTTGAATGCCCCTCAGAATCAGAATATTCTTTCTGTATTTGTTTACGGTAAATCTGTTTGCCAGGGTTATTCAAAAGCATTTCAGTATTTGGCGTCAAGCCTTGGGATAACGAGTACTCTTGTGGTCGGATATGTCGGCAATAATGAAGGACATGCCTGGAATATGGTCAAGTGCAACGGTGCGTATTATTATATTGACTGCACTTGGGGAGATTCGTCCTATCTTGAGAATTCATTCTCCATCGATTCCGGCGGTATCAATTTTGATTATTTGAATATTACCACGAAAGAACTTGAAATCACCCATGTCATTGATAATTTTGCCTCACTTCCGATTTGTGATAAAACAGAGGAGAATTATTATGTTAAAGAAGGCTTGTATTTTACGGAATTAAACGAGCCGCAGATTTCTCTTGCATTTGAAAATGCAAAAATGATGGGCAAAGACACCATTGAATTTAAGTGCGCCGATATTTATGTTTATAATCAGATGGGAGAGTATCTTTTGAATCAGAATCATATATTTGATTATCTCTCAAGCGATATGGAGAGCATAAAGTTTATGCAAAACAGTGATTTGTATATATATTGTTTTCCTCTTAATTAAAACATGTCGAATTACAAGCATCTTGTGAGTTCGGCAAGTTTGTGATAATATAATAAAAGTATTTTTATGTAAAAATAAATTAATCGGAGGTAAAAATGAGTATGACAAACAACAATGAAAAAATAGGTTCGGTTCGTATAGCTACAGACGTTGTACCTCTTATTGCAGCACTCGCTTCTCAGGATGTCGAAGGCGTTACTCCGTTACAGGATAAAAAGAGCATTAAATTTAAAATTAATTTGAAAAGACTTACCAGAGGCATTAAGGTTGACATCAAAGGAAGAACAGTCAGTGTCGATATGGCAATCGGCATTCTTTACGGTTATCAGGTTCCCGAAATTTCCGGTAAAGTTCAGAATTCCGTTAAGACTGCAATCGAAACAATGACAGGTCTTGAAGTCAGTGATGTTAATGTCAGAATTGCTTCTGTCAGCATGGCATAAGGTATTGATATGAACAGAAAATCCGAGAGGGAATTTACTTTTAAATTATTATTTATGTCTGATTTTTATGACAAAAAGGAGCTTAAAGACGAATTGCTTTTGTACTTCGACGCTCCTTTTCCCTTTGAGGAAAACTCAGAGAAAAATGAAGACATTAAAGAACTGTCCTCGCTTAAAGAAAATTTGAGCGATGATGACCGAAGAAGAATAGTAGCCAGATATGTGGAAATTATAGATAAATTCGACGAGATTGACAAAAAGATTTCCGAAGTGTCAAAAGGCTGGACCATAGACCGTATAGGCAAGGTTGAATTGGCTATACTTCGACTTGCCGTTTACGAAATTCTTTATGACGAGGGCATTCCTACTTCAGTATCCATTAACGAGGCCGTTGAACTTGCCAAGAAATTCGGTCCTCAGGATTCATATTCTTTTGTTAACGGTATTCTTGCCAGGTTTGCTTAATGAAAACTATATATACGGTTTTTCAGGTTAATACATATATCCATAATATGTTTCGCGAAGATTATCTTTTGTCCGACGTTTCCGTTACGGGCGAGATAAGCAATTTGAAATTCCATTCTTCCGGACATATTTATTTTACGTTGAAAGACGCCCAATCTGCCATTTCGTGCGCAATTTTCCGATCATCGGCCCAAAAATTGAATATAGCCTTAAAGGACGGTGACAAAATAATTGCACACGGAAGCATATCCAATTATGTGCAAAGCGGATCTGTGACTTTTTCAATTAATTCCGTGGAATATGAAGGTGTCGGAGATCTTACCAAGCGTTTTGAGGAATTAAAGAAAAAATTATCCGAGCAGGGTCTTTTTGACAAGGAGTTCAAAAAGCCGATTCCTGCTTTCCCCAAAACCGTCGGAATTGTTACGGCACCCACAGGAGCTGCGATACGTGATATCATTTCCGTATCAAAGAGAAGAAACCCTTATATTTCACTGATTCTTTATCCTGCATTGGTTCAGGGTGAGGGTGCTTCAAAAACCATCGTAAACGGAATTGAAGTGCTTGAAAAAATGGGCGTGGATGTGATAATAGTCGGCAGAGGCGGCGGAAGCCTTGAAGATTTATGGGCTTTTAACGAGGAAGAAGTGGCATATGCAATTTTTCAATGCAGCATTCCCGTTATTTCGGCAGTAGGCCATGAGATTGATTTTACCATTTCCGATTTTACAGCCGATTTGCGTGCGGCCACACCTTCTGCAGCTGCAGAACTTGCAGTACCGGATGTAAAAGGCATTATTTCCGATATTGATTCTTTGTCTTCAAATCTTGATAAAGACATGAAACGTATTATCGAGAAATACAATCATAAAACTCAGGTTTATATAACGAAACTTGAAGCTTTGTCGCCGATTAATAAAATCAATAAGCAAAAAGTATCCGTTAAAGCCATGGATGAAAAACTTGATATGCTTATGAAAGCTGTTATTGTTTCAAAGAATCATAAGCTTTCTTCTTTGGAGTCGAAGCTTGATTCGCTTTCGCCTCTTGAAAGACTGAAAGCCGGAATGGCTTATGTTACGGATGATTCCGGAAAGAGAATAGTCGGCGTATCAAGCCTTAATAAAAACGATAAGATTAAGATTACGATGAAAGACGGTTATGCTTTTGCAAGCGTAACAGATACTGTTATTGAAAATATTTAAAGGAGCGACATATGGATTCTGTTTCTCTTGAAGAAAAATTTAAAGATATCGAATCGATATTAAAAGAACTTGAAAAAGATGATATTGCAATCGAAGATGCACTTGATCTTTATACTAAAGGAAAAGTTGCGGTTAAAGAATGCAAAAACAAAATAGACATGATTGAGAAAGAAGTTAAGAAAATAAATCCCGACGGTACTGTTACGTCATTTGATGCGGATTTTTAGTGAATGATTATGAGTGATTTTAAAGATATTTTAAATAATAAAGTTAACGAAGCATACGATCTTATAAAAGAATTTCTGCCCAAGGAAGAAGGACTTCAAAAAAGAGTTGCCGAATCCATGAATTATTCTTTTAATTCAGGCGGAAAAAGATTAAGACCAATGTTTATGATGGAAAGTTACAGATTGTTCAAAGGAGAAGATTTATCAAAGATTGCACCTTTTATGGCAGCTATTGAGATGATACATACATATTCTTTAATTCATGACGATCTTCCCGCAATGGACAATGATGATTACAGAAGAGGCAGACTGACCAATCATAAAATGTTTGATGAAGCAACTGCCATTCTTGCAGGAGACGGCCTTTTAAATTATGCGTTCGAAACACTTTCTTTGGCCATGAAAAAAGAAGAAGATCCTGTGATTTTAAAAAGAATGGTTGCCGCATTTGAAGTTCTTTCAAGAAAATCCGGAATTAACGGCATGATCGGCGGACAGATCGTGGATCTTGAGATGGAACACAAAAAAGACGTTTCGCTTGATACGCTTCTTTTTATTCATAAATGCAAAACAGCTGCTCTTATCGAAGCTTCTTTGATGACGGGAGCCATAATGGCAGGAGCTGATGACGAAAATATTTCAAAGATAGAAAAAGCAGGATACAATACCGGTCTGGCTTTTCAGATTCAGGATGATATTTTGGATGTTACGGGTGATTTTAAAACTCTCGGCAAAAGTGTCGGAAGCGATGAAAAGAATGAAAAAATCACTTATGTTTCGTTAAAAGGTCTTAAAGAAAGCGAAGAGGAACAAAAGCGCTTGTCTGAAGAGGCTGTTGAGATAGTTAAAGAAATCGGAAACGGCGATACTTTCCTTTCTGATTTGATTGAGTATCTTATTACAAGGAATAATTAAATGTACATAGAAAAGATCAATAAACCTAATGATATAAAGAAAATCAGCAAAAACCATTTATACGATCTGGCTGATGAAATAAGAGAATTTTTGATTGAATCCATATCCGAAACAGGCGGACATTTAGGTGCAAATCTCGGAACCGTTGAACTTACAATGGCTCTTCATCTTGTATTGAATCTCCCCGAAGACAAGATTATATGGGATGTAGGTCATCAAAGCTACACTCATAAGATTTTGACGGGAAGAAGAGACGGATTTTCATCACTTCGAAAATACGGCGGAATGGCAGGCTTTCCGAAAACATGTGAAAGCGAATGCGATGCATTTAATACAGGCCATTCTTCGACGTCTATTTCCGCAGGACTCGGAATGGCGATGGCAAGAACAATGCGCGGCGATGACAATACCATTGTATCCGTTATCGGTGACGGCGCATTAACCGGCGGCATGGCTTATGAAGCTTTGAACAATGCAGGTAAAGCCAATACCAAACTGATTGTTGTATTAAACGACAACAATATGTCGATTTCAGAGAACGTCGGCGGTGTAAGCCAGTATCTCGATAAAGTAAGAACTACCGAAAGATACCTTGAATTGAAGGAAGGCGTCAAAGGAAAACTTGCCAAAGTCCCCAAAGGACAGGATATGATCAATCGTATTCAAAAGGCCAAGGCTTCTCTTAAGTCTTTTGTAATTCCCGGAATGTTTTTCGAAGAGATGGGACTTACTTATCTCGGACCTGTTGACGGTCATGACATTGATGCAATGGTCAGGGCCTTAAATGAAGCCAAAAGATGCAAAACCCCTGTTCTTGTTCACGTTTTGACCAAAAAAGGAAAAGGTTATATTCCGGCAGAAAAGCACCCTGCAAGATTTCACGGAGCCGTTCCTTTTGATATAGAGACAGGTTTGCCTAAGAATAAAAAACTTTATCCGGATTATACAGATGTATTTTCGACCGTTATGTGCAAAATGGGCGAACGAGATCCAAAATGTGTAGCTATTACAGCTGCAATGCCTGACGGAACCGGTCTTAAGAGATTTAAAAGCATGTATCCGGACAGATTTTTTGATGTCGGAATAGCCGAAGAACATGCTGTTACTTTTGCGGCAGGCATGGCTATGGGAGGATACAAACCTGTTGTATGTGTATATTCGTCATTTTTGCAAAGAGCATATGACCAGCTTATTCATGATGTCTGCATTCAGAATCTTCATGTTGTATTTTGTGTGGACAGAGCCGGTTTGGTCGGAAGCGACGGAGAGACTCATCAGGGCATTTTTGATTTGTCTTACCTTTCTTCAATTCCCAATATGTGCGTTATGGCACCAAAGAACAAGTGGGAATTATCCGATATGATTAAATTTGCTCTTCGATATGACGGACCGATTGCAATAAGATATCCGAGAGGAAAAGCATATGACGGTTTGTCTGAATTCAGAGCACCTGTTGAATTTGCTCAATCCGAGTGGATTTACAGGGAATCGGGAATTTGTCTTATAGCCGTCGGAAGCATGGTTAAAACGGCAGTTGAAGTCAGAGACAAATTAAAGGAACTTGGCAAAAACGTCTCGATAATGAATGCGAGATTTGTTAATCCAATTGATGAAGAATTAATTAAAGAAGCAGTTTCGCTTCATTCGCATATAGTCACTATGGAAGAAAATGTACTCTCGGGCGGTTATTCAGAGAGAGTAGGAGCTTTTCTTTTGCGTGACGGACATTTTTGCAAACATACATCAATTGCCATCCCGAATACTTATGTTGAGCATGGCAATGTTGATATTTTAAAGAAAGAAATCGGTATTGATACCGAAAGCATAGTCAAGAAAATCCTTGAGGACACTGAAGGTCTTTCATAGGATTTTAAATGGGTGATGTTTTGAAAGAAAGACTGGATGTTTTACTTGTAAAAAAAGGTCTTGCCGCTTCAAGAGAAAAAGCCAAGGCTTTTATAATGAGCGGCATCGTATATGTTGATTCCCAAAAAGAAGATAAAGCCGGCTCTCTGTTTGATGAAAACTCGAATATTGAGATAAGAGGCGAGACTTTAAAATTTGTATCCAGAGGCGGATTGAAACTTGATAAAGCCGTCGATGTTTTTAATTTGAAATTTGATGGATTTGTATGCCTTGACATCGGTGCATCGACCGGAGGTTTTACTGACTGCATGCTTCAAAACGGCGCGACAAAGGTTTACAGCGTGGACGTCGGACACGGACAGCTTGATTGGAAATTAAGAAACGATGATCGTGTAATCTGCATGGAAAAATGCAATTTCAGATACGTTACCGACAAAGATATAACAGAGAAAATTGATTTTGCCGCTACGGATGTTTCTTTTATATCTCTTACAAAGATTTTGATTCCCGCGTATAATCTTTTAAAGCAAAATGCCGGTATGATATGTCTTATCAAGCCTCAATTTGAAACGACCAAAGAAAAAGTCGGAAAAAAAGGTGTTGTAAGAGATCCGAAAGTTCATGAGGAAGTCATCGAAAAGATTTTGGATTTTTGCATTAAGACAGGTTTTGATATTAAAGGACTTGATTATTCTCCGATAAAAGGACCTGAAGGCAATATTGAATATCTTTTGTATATTCAAAAAACAAATAATGATTTTATAGACGAAGATAAAACACTTGCAATTAACGATAATAAAGAATTGTCAGATTTAAGCGGATATCTTGATCTTATTAAAAATACGGTTATAAAATCTCACGAAGAACACGATAAACAAAATCCTGATACCAAATGACCGGAGGGGGAGTATGAAGGTACTGATTTGTGTTAATCCATATAAAGACAAAGGATTGGAAGTCTGCAAAAAGATTTGCGCATTTTTTGATGAGAAAAATGTTTCTTATGCCAATGTGGTTACGGTTACAAGAGACACAAATCTTTCTGTCAATGATGCCGAAGGCTGTGATGCAGTGCTCGTGCTTGGCGGAGACGGTACTCTTATGAGAGTGGCCAAGAAATGCAATAAATTCAATCTTCCCATTATCGGTATCAATTTGGGGCACTTGGGATTCCTTGCCCAGACCGGAACCGAAGGACTCGAAGATACTCTCGGCCGCTTAATCAGAAAAGAATACATTCTTGAAGAGCGCATGCTCCTTAAAGGAAAAGTATACAGAAACAATGAACTTATTATGGAATCCGAAGCTTTAAACGATGTCTGTATAAACAGAGGCGGTATGCTTCAGATTCTGAATTTTGACATTTCCGTAAACGGAATGTTTTTAAAATCCTATTCTGCCGACGGTGTGATTATTTCCACACCCACAGGTTCAACAGGTTACAATTTGTCTGCAGGCGGTCCGATAGTGGAGCCGAGTGCAGATATGATTCTGGTTACTCCTATAGCCGCACATTCCTTTATGAATCGCAGTATTTTATTTAAAGCCGATGATTCGATAAAGATAAAAATAGGGGAACCTCATGACGAGGAAGTCGGACAGACGGTTTTGGCTCATTTTGACGGTGCCGATCATATCGAACTTCAGAGCGGGGATGAAATTGTCATTACAAAGAATTCCGGTCATGTAAGCTTTATTCAGATGAATAATGTTAATTTCCTTGAAACCCTTAACAGGAAACTTAGAGAAAACTAGTTTTAAAGGGGGATCGAATGCTTTTAAATTTACATGTAAAAAACTTTGCATTAATCGATGAGATTGATGTTGATTTTTCGAGAGGATTAAATATCCTCACGGGAGAAACCGGCGCCGGCAAATCTATCATTCTTGGTTCTTTGGGGCTTGCGCTCGGAGCTAAAGCAGATAAAGACTGCATAAGAAGCGGATGCGAATTTGCTTTGTTTGAAATAACATTTTCCATAGACAATTCAGATATAAAAAAGAAACTTGAAGAAAATGATATTTCATATGAAAATGACGAAATTCTGATTCAAAGAAAAATAACTGCGCAAAGAAGCGTATTCAAAATCAATTCTCAGACTGTAAATGCTGCCGTTGTAAAAGACATAGCATCTTCTTTGATTGACATTTACGGACAGCATGATTACAGGGATCTTTTAAACTCAAGAAAGCATATTGAAATTCTTGATTCTTTCTCGGTAAACGATAATTTCAAAAAAACCATTTCGGATTATAAAAATAATTATTCGGAATATTTAAGATTAAAAGGACTTTGCGAAAGCCCCGAAGTCGATGAAGTAAAAAGAGAAAGAGAAATCTCTTTGCTTGAATATCAGATAAACGAAATAGATGCAGCTTCTCTTAAAGAAGGAGAAGAAGAGGAAGTTGAAGAAAAGCTCAAAATTCAGGAGAATGCATCAAGAATTCAAAACATTCTGGGTACACTTAATATGGTTATGTACGAGGGCGAAGGCAGTGCTTCGGAGCAAATTGATTTATCCATAAGAGAATTGTCTTCAATATCGTCCATCGATGAAAAACTTTCTTCGCTTTTTGATGAATTAAACGACATATCTTCAAGAATCTCTGATTTTGAAAGAGAAAACAAAAGACTCATGGATGAGTATTGTCCGAACGAAGAAGAACTTTTCACTCTTCGCGAAAGATTTGATCTTATTAATGAACTTGAGAGAAAATACGGCAACAGCATTGAGGAAGTATTAAAATACTGCGAACAAAAAAGAAGTGAACTCGAAGAACTTACCGGATATGAAGAAAACAGAAAGAAGATTCTCGAAGATTACGAAAAGATTCAAAATAAACTGAAAATCAATGCGGATAAACTAAGCAAGCTTCGTAAAGAAAATGCTTTGAAATTTGAAAAAGCAATATCGGAAAGTTTGACAGATCTTAATTTTTCCCAAAGCGATTTTAAAGTCTGCTTTTTGGATACTGACGGATTTACTCAATCCGGAACAGACAAAATTAATTTTGAAATATCGACCAACAAAGGCGAACCTTTAAAACCTCTGGAAAATGTTTCAAGCGGCGGAGAACTTTCAAGAATAATGCTCTCTCTTAAAACTGTCGGTGCAGAAAAAGACAATATCGATACATTGATTTTCGATGAAATAGACTCCGGAATATCGGGTGTGACTGCATGGAAAGTCGCAAAGAAACTTGCTTTATTGTCAAAAGATCATCAGGTTATATGCATTACGCATCTTCAACAAATCGCCGCAATGGCCGATATTCATTATGAGATTGTTAAAACAGTATCCGATGAATCTCGAACCAATACATTTATTTCCGTACTTGATGAAGAAGGCAGAATCAAAGAAATATGCAGGATGCTCGGCGATGAATTTAATTCCGACAAGTTCAGGGATAATGCGTTGGAAATAATCAAACAGGCAAGGGAATATAAAAATAATATTTGACTTAAATTACTTTAATTGACCGATAAAATATTGTATAATATACAATATATCGAGATGCATTAAGATTCATACGGCATATTTTGTTTAAACTCGAAATATTTCTTTAAAATTTTCGCCAGGCGAATAATGGAGGGTTTCATGAAGAATATTTTGTTTGTTGCTTCCGAAGGAGTACCGTTTATTAAAACCGGAGGTCTTGCGGATGTTGTAGGTTCACTTCCTAAGTATGTGGATAAGCGCTATTTTGACATTCGTGTCATGATTCCCAAATACACATGCATTCCTCAGGATATGAAGGATAAGATGGTTTACAAGACCAGCTTTTATATGGATTTTCACTGGAAGAATGAATATGTCGGTATTCTTGAGGCTGATGTAGACGGCGTTAAATATTATTTCATAGACAACGAATCCAAATTCGGCGGTTTTCATCCTTACAGTTCAAATGTATATGATGATATTGAAAAATTCGCATTTTTCTCAAAGGCTGCATTGTCTGCAATGCCTTTGCTTGATTTCAGACCTGATGTTATACATTGCCATGACTGGCAGACTGGACTGATTCCGGTATATCTTAAGGAAAGGTTCCAGGGCAACGAATTCTTCCACGGAATCAAATCCGTAATGACAATTCATAACCTTAAATTCCAGGGCAAATGGGATGTTCCGGCCGTTAAAGACATAACAGGTCTTCCTGATTACTTCTTTACACCCGACAAACTTGAATCCTATAAGAATGCCAATCTGTTAAAGGGCGGTCTTGTATATGCGGATGCTATAACCACCGTTTCCGAAACTTATGCGAAAGAAATCATGACTCCTTTTTACGGAGAGAGTCTCGACGGGCTGCTTCGCGCGAGAGAGAATGATTTAAGAGGTATTGTAAACGGAATAGATTATTCCGAATACGACCCTTCTTTGGATAAATTTATTGATTTTAAATATAATCCCCAGAATTTCAGAAAAGAAAAGATCAAAAACAAGAGAAAACTTCAGCATGATCTCGGTCTTGAAGAGAACGACAAGATTATGATGATCGGTATCGTATCAAGACTTACCGATCAAAAAGGTTTTGATCTTATAGCTTATATCATGGATGAGCTTTGCCATGACGCTGTTCAGATAGTTGTACTCGGAACAGGCGAAGAACAGTACGAAAATATGTTCAGACACTTTGACTGGAAATACAACAACAAAGTATCTGCCAACATTTATTATTCCGAATCGATGAGCCATAAGATTTATGCAAGCTGTGATGCATTTCTTATGCCTTCGCTCTTTGAACCCTGCGGTTTAAGCCAGCTGATGGCACTTCGGTACGGTACAATTCCCATCGTCCGTGAAACGGGCGGTCTTAAGGATACCGTAGAGCCTTACAATGAATACGAATCAAAGGGTACAGGCTTCAGCTTTGTAAATTACAACGCTCACGAAATGCTTTATACCATCAGATATGCAGAAAAGGTTTATTACGACAGAAAGCGCGAATGGAACAAGATGATTGACAGAGCAATGGCTGTTGATTTCTCGTGGCAGGTATCTGCAAACAAATATCAGGAAATGTACGACTGGCTTATAGGATAATGTATTAATGATTCAATTACAGGGGAACACTTATTGTGTTCCCTTTTTATATGTCCTTTGGTCCTATAATTTGATATAATTAATTCCGGTATTTAAAGAAAGACTTGTAAAGTTGGTGAAAAAATGGCTTTTGACGGATTTTGTATAAAAAGAATAGTATACGAATATAATGAATTGTTTAAAGATGCAAGAATTTCCAAAATAATTCAAAACAATAATTTCGATATCGTATTTGTGATAAAAAAGGGCAAGGACAGTTATAATCTTTTTGTTTCGGCAAACCCTTCGATGTCTTATACATACCTTGTAAAAGATAAAGGGGAGGCGCCTTCCTCGGCTCTTAGTTTTTGCATGATTTTGAGAAAATATCTTGCAAACGGAAAGATACTTAATGTCGCTCAAAAAGGTAATGAGAGAATTATTGTCTTTGAAATCGAACATCTTGATGAGATGGGAGATTTATCGGTTAAAAAACTGATATTTGAACTGATGGGCAAACACAGCAATATCATTCTTACGGATGAGAATGACGTTATTCTTGACAGTATAAAAAGAGTCAGTGTTTTAACGAGCTCATTAAGAGAAGTTTTGCCCAAAAAGGAATATTTTTTTCCTTCGGATTTAAAGAAGATCAATCCTTTTGATGCAGATGTAAAAAAAGAGATTGAAAGTAAAATCGATTCAATGACGGATGAGGAAAAATCAAAACTTTCCGTATCGAATCTGCTTATAGGTTTATTTGAAGGGGTATCCAAAAATTTTGCAAAAGAAATACTTTTCAGAAGCAATGTTTCGGATGAAAAGATTAACGCCGTAAACAAAAGTGTCACGGATGCAATTTGTGATTCTTTTGAAATTCTTTTAAAAGAGTGTCGAAGCTTTGACAGATTTTTTGAATACAAAAAAGATTCGAAAATATATGATTATTCATCCTTTGAAATGAAGCATTTAAACGAATCTTATGACTCAAAGGAGTTCACGGATTTGTATTTATGCGAATATCTGGCTTTATTTTACAGTGAAAAACACGATCAGAATGTTATATTGCAAAAAAGCAATGACATAGTTAATCTTCTGAACTCTCATATTTCGAAGAATAAAAAGAAAGAGGCGGAATGGGAAAAAGAACTTATCTTATGCGAAAACAAAGATGAATTAAAAAAATACGGAGAACTTTTAAAAGCGTATTCCCACAGCATTCAAAGAGGTAAAAGCGCGAGAGTCCTTGATTATTATACAGGCGAAGAAATCGACATTCCTCTGGATGAGAATAAAACGGTAATCGAAAATTCCAACAGGTATTTTAACGAATATTCCAAATCGAAAAGAAGAGAAGCAAAGATTAATGAATTGCTCGATGAAACAAAAAAAGAGACAAAGTATTTTGAGGATCTTCTCTTGTATATTTCATTATCCGAGAATACTTCGGATATAAATCAGATAAGAAGTGAACTTTACAATAAGGGATATATAAAGAAAAATCTCCTTGTAAAAGAAAAGAAAAAAACTTCTTCAATCAAACATTATATTTATGCCAATAATTATCATATATATGTCGGAAAAAATAATATACAGAATGAAGAAGTAACATTTAAGATAGCGACAGGGAATGACTGGTGGTTTCACGCAAAAGGGATTGCGGGTTCGCATGTGATTGTCAAATCGGATAAAGACAATTCCGCAACCGAATGGGATATGCCGGATGAAATGTTTGAATTATGCGGCGCACTTGCGGCCATTAATTCCTCTCATTCGGGGTTGTCAAAAGTAGAGATCGATTATACCAGAAAAAAACACATCAAAAAACCTGCCGAAGGCGAAAAAGGAATGGTTATATATCATACATATTATTCGCTTGTCGCAATACCTGATATATCAAGGTTTAATTTGACTAGTGTTAACTCATGAAGTATAATTGCTATGTATGCATAAAACTAAAGGTGGGTTAAATTATGATTAAAAGCATGACCGGTTACGGCAGAAGCGAAAAAGTAACTCCTACTGCCAAATGCACGGTTGAAATCAAGTCTGTAAATCACAGGTATCTTGATTTATCCATTAAGCTTCCCAGAAAGCTCAACATGTTTGAAGCTGAGATAAGGGATGTTTTAAAAGATTACATTCAACGCGGAAAAGTTGATGTATATGTTTCTTTTGAAGATTATTCGAAAGAAAGCGTGAATATTAAATACAATTCCGAAATCGCTGCCGAATATGTTAAATATTTTGCTCAGATGGCAGAAGAATTCGAACTCGACAATGACATCAGAGTTTCGGCGCTTTCAAGAATGCCCGAAGTTCTTGTTTCAGAAGATGAAAATATTAACGAAGAAGAGATTTGGAAACTTGTAAAAGATGCATTGACGGAAGCTTGCGATGCTTTTGTTGTTACAAGAATTAAAGAAGGCGAGAATCTTAAGAACGATCTTCTTGAAAAGCTTGATTCAATGAGTGCGAATGTTGCATTTATTGAAGAGAGATATCCTCAGATTATTGAGGATTACAAGAACAGACTTACAAGCAAGATTAAAGAAGTTCTTGATGACAAGCAGATTGATGAATCAAGAATTCTTACCGAGGTTTGTATATATTCCGATAAAGTCTGTGTTGACGAAGAAATGGTGAGACTAAAGAGCCATATAGATGCTGTCAGGGAAGCTTTGACAAGCGGCGGTGCAGTCGGAAAGAGACTTGATTTTCTTGCTCAGGAATTAAACCGCGAAGCCAACACTACATTATCCAAATCCACGGATATTGAGATTTCCAATGTAGCGATTACAATCAAGACGGAAATCGAAAAGATAAGAGAACAGATACAGAATATCGAATAAGGAGCTTATCTTTATGACAGGTAACGGAATTTTAGTTGTGGTATCCGGATTTTCCGGTGCCGGCAAAGGAACTTTGGTTCGTAAACTCATGGAAAAATATGACAATTATTCGCTCAGTGTTTCCATGACCACAAGAGATAAAAGAGAAGGCGAAGAAGACGGCGTACATTACTTTTTCGTTGACCACAGAAAATTCGAACAGACGATAGCGAACGACGGTCTTCTAGAATATGCTTCTTACTGCGGCAATTATTACGGAACTCCGAGAGAATATGTCGAAAAGCAGATAGAAAAAGGCAAGGATGTAATTCTTGAAATCGAAGTTCAGGGTGCATTGCAGATTAAGAAGAAATTCCCCAACACGCTTTTGCTTTTTGTGACTCCGCCTTCCGGAGAAGAACTGATTAACAGATTGCGCTCCAGAAATACTGAAACCGAAGATGAGATATTAAGAAGAGTTCAAAGAGCCGACGAAGAAGTCGAATGGATTCAAAAATACGATTATCTTGTTATTAATGATAAGCTGGATGAATGTGTTGACAGCCTGCATAATATAATTGTTTCGGCACATAATACACCGAACAGACAGCAGGATTTGATAGAAAAAATAAAAAAAGATCTAGATCTTATTTCGAAAGGAGAATAGAAATGTTACATCCGTCTTACACAGATTTGATGAATGTCGTTAACTACGATGCAGTGGAGGCAGGTGACTCACCTATCGTTAATTCACGTTATTCAATTGTAATGGCTACATCCAAGAGAGCACGCCAGATTATCGATGGCGCTGAACCTCTTGTTGAAAATGAAGATGCAAAACCCCTCTCTATAGCAGTTAAGGAATTAAACGATTCCAAAATTAAGATTGTGGGATAATACTAATGCCCGTTGGATTTCCGATGGGCGTTTTTTCTTTTGTTTGAGACTGTTTTATGAAATTATATTTTGTTTCGCTCGGATGTGATAAGAATCTTGTTGATTCCGAACACATGCTGGCAGATATATCAACCGAATACGAAATCACTGATGACGCTCTTGAAGCTGATATAGCAATTGTTAATACCTGCGCTTTTATTAAAGACGCCAAAGAAGAAAGTATTAACACAATCCTCGAGCTTTCAAGATTAAAAGAAGAAAACCTTAAATTTCTTGTAATTACGGGATGTCTGGCACAAAGATATTATGATGATTTAAAGGAATTGATACCGGAAATCGACGGATTTATAGGAATTTCAGCTTTTTCCAATATTTTGGATGACCTAAAACGTATAAGAGATAAAGAAAAGATTTTCGACATGCCCGACATTAACGAAAATCAGCATGCTTCAGGCAAAAGATTTCTGAATCCGCCTTTTCATTATTCTTATTTAAAGATAGCGGAAGGGTGCGATAAAAACTGCTCATACTGTTCGATTCCTTCCATAAGAGGCAGTTACAGGTCTGTTCCTATGGAAGAATTAATTAAAGAGGCGGAATTTCTTGCAGCGAATTATGTTAAGGAATTAATACTTGTCGCTCAGGAAACGACTGTTTACGGAGTCGATTTGTACGGCAAAAAGAGCCTGGTTGAGCTTGTTGAAAAATTAAGCGGGATTGAAGGCATTGAATGGATTCGTCTTATGTACTGCTATCCGGAAGAAATTGATGACGATCTCATCGATCTTATAAAGAATAACAGGAAAGTATGCCATTATCTTGATATTCCCATTCAGCATGCATCGGATCGAATTTTGCAAAAGATGGGAAGACGAACATCCAAGAAAGATATTGTCTCTTTAATCAAAAAATTACGTAAGGAAATACCAGATATTTCATTAAGAACATCACTTATTACCGGATTTCCTACCGAAAGCGAGGAAGAAGCCGAAGAACTTTTGAAATTTGTTAAAGATATCAAATTCGACAGACTCGGGGTATTTACTTATTCCAAAGAAGAGAATACTTTGGCTGCTTCTTTTAAACCGCAGATAAAAGAAAGCGTAAAGAAGCAAAGACAGAAAGCGATCATGGAAGCTCAAAGAGAAATATCTCTTAAAAGAAACAAATCGTTTATTTCGAAAGAAGTTGAAGTAATAATTGAAGGCTATAATACGGAAGAAGGTTTTTATACAGCCAGAATGTATGCCGACGCTCCCGATATTGATGGATGTGTATTTATTGAATCGGATGAGAATTATTTAAGCGGAACATTTTTGAAAGTTAGAATTACCGATTGCTCGGAATATGATTTGATTGGAGAGATTATCTCATGAATTTGCCTAACAGACTTACTGTTTTGAGAATTATAGCTATTCCGTTTTTTATATTCTTTTTGATGACTGATTTCGTCCCATTTTCGAAATGGATAGCGTTTGGATTATTTATAATAGCTTCTTTAACGGATTTTCTTGATGGTTATATTGCAAGAAAATACAATTTGGTTTCGGATTTCGGAAAATTTGCCGATCCGCTTGCGGATAAACTTCTTGTTTGCTCTGCGTTAATATGCCTTCTTGCTGCCGATAGAATTAATTTTCTGATTGTTCTTGTCATTATAGCAAGAGATTTTATCATATCGGGATTCAGACTTGTTGCCGCATCAAAAGGTGTTGTTATTGCGGCGGATATGAGCGGAAAAGTAAAGACTGCACTTCAGATGGTTATGATATTAATGATTATAGCCCAAATAAAATTTTTGTTTTATCCGACGCTCGTTCTTGAATTTGTAGTTTTGTTCTTGACTGTATTTTCTTTGATTGAATGTCTTATAAAAAACAGAGCGGTTTGGAAAGAAGATAAAAAATAATTCGGAGTCGATATGATAGTTGAATATATTTCCATCGGAACAGAGATTTTACTCGGTAACATTATAAATACAAATGCTTCATTTTTGGCTGAACAGTTTGCCAAATTAGGACTTACTGCATATTACCAGACAAGTGTGGGTGACAATAAGGCAAGAATAAACGAATGCCTGAATATTGCTACGGGAAGATCGGATATTGTAGTTTTATCAGGAGGCATGGGCCCTTCATCCGAAGACGTTACTCTTGAAAGTGTATCTATTTTCTTAGGAAGGAATATTGTTGACGGCGCCATCGAAGGAAGCACTGTTATTCCCAACGAGTTTGGCAATTCTTCGGGAGAAATTATTACAGATAACGGGCATTATTATATATTGCTTCCCGGCCAGTTCAATGAATTAAAACCGATGTTTTTAAAATACGCTGTTCCTTTCCTTGAAACTGTCGCGGATTCCGTTATCATGACAAGAACCGTTAAAATTGCCGGGATCAATGAAGATGAAGTGGAAGATAAGATTAAAGAATTGATGCTTAATCATTCCAATCCTTCCATTACGATATATCCTAAATCCGGCGAAGTTCATATTCATGTGACTGCAAAAGGTTTTGACGAAAACGAATGCGAGAGATTAAACAAACCGGTAATTAAAGAATTAAAGACTTTAATCGGTGAATATATTTATACGAGTGAAGATGAAGTATCGCTCGAACAGTCGGTTGTAGATCTTTTAAAATCCAATAATCTGACGATCTCGTGTGCTGAATCCTGTACGGGAGGAATGGTTGCTTCAAGGCTTATTAATGTCGCCGGAGTGTCTGAAGTTTTGAACAATTGCTATATTACATATTCGGACAGAAGCAAGCATAAAATTCTGGGTGTAAAAAAATCGACATTGGCCAAATATACAGCCGTGTCCGAAGAAGTTGCGGAAGAAATGTCTCAGGCTTCGGCTCTTTCAAACAAAGCAGATGTATTTGTATCTGTTACAGGCGTTGCCGGACCCGACAGCCCTTATGAAGGCAAGGACGTAGGTTTGGTATATATTGGATGCAATGTAAAAGGGAATAATAAAGTCAAAGAATTTAATTTCAAGGGCGATCGTATGAAAATCAGAGAATGCGCGACGACTGCTGCACTTGATTTTACAAGAGTATGCATTCTTGAATATATCACAAAAACTCAGTTCGACTTTAACAAGTAAAGGGAGAATTTAATCATGAATCAGGAATTTATTTTTTGTCCGAGATGCGGAGCTGTTACAGCTCCCGGAGTATGCACAAACTGTGGATTTAAAATCGAAAAAGAAGAAACTGTCAATGAAACTGTAAATAACGAATATACAGACAGCTCAAACGAAACATCTTCCGTTGTTCAAACAGAAACAGTAAATGAAATGCCTCAGGATAATACTGTTGAGAAGAAAAAGCCCGTCGGTCTTATCATAGGAATCGTTGCAGGTGTTCTTGCAGTACTTTTTTTGATTTTGATTTTGGGAGTTGTCGGTGTTGTAGCTTTTGCTCCGATGATTATTAAAACGGCTTACACGCCGAGCACTCCTCCTTCGCCAGTTGTTAACGCAACGCTTCCGAACACGACCGAAGATGATGACGATGACGAAGAAGAAGATGATAAAGATACGGATAAAGATGCAGATACCGATGTTGATGACGATGATGATAAAGATACCGACACTGACGATACTGAAGATGATATTGTAGACGAATATGCCGGATACTCCGAAACAATTGAGCCTCTTTACGGCGGCACTTCTCAATTTGATTATGATAAATTTGTCGAAGATTTTATCAATAATGCGAATGAATATTGGGACGAACCTGCCGATGATACCAATGATTTTTATCTCAACGGTTCATATTCTTCATACATGCAGTCTCCTTACAGTCAGGAATTCATTGAAAGAGACGGTTTCGAAACACCTTATTATCAGTATGTCGTAAATTCTTATGTAGAAAATGACAATTATGAGGTAGAAAGAAGAATAATTCGTTTCGAAGGCCAGATTAACGGTATTTATGCCAATGCATATTGTGCTTATTATAATTTATATTCTGATGACGTTGATTATACTGCCGTTAACGAAGCGTTAAGAAATCAGGCCGTTACATCGCTTTACAATTATGTAACAACACATACAAGTTCTTCCGCATTTAATTACACTTTATATTGCGACAGCGTAATAACATTCAATAATGATGATATCTTCTCGGTTGCATATAATTCGACGGCATATGCCGATAACAATACTCAGACATTTTATATTCACGGCGTTAATGTTGATGTAAAAAACGGCGAAGTAATGGATAATACAAAAATCTTTAATCTTGATGATGATTTCTCCAGATTTTTTATCTCAAGATCCAATACACAGAACAGTTTTGTCGAAGCCATTAATTACAGTGATATTAAGGATGTCACAAAAGTTTTGAACGATGATGATTCGCTTATAGTATTATTTACTCCTCTCGGACTTGAAATAGGATGTGATTACAGATACAAATATACTTACGGATGGGTTACCGTTACCATCAATGATTTTGATAAATACCTGAGCGGAAATTACAAATTCGATTCGGATTTCGGAAAAGGGTACGATATTTTCAAATATGAAAAAGAAAACGGAATCACACCTGACGGATACGATGCTGATGAGGATGATGATTATTACGATTTATAATTTAATCCATAAATATCTTTTTATTGATCGTATATAGAATATAAAAGATATTGTTTATATCGGGAGGATGATATTATGGATGGCAAAGAAAAATGCAGAGCATTAAAACAGATCAGAAAACAGATAGCTGAAAACAATGACATTAAATATGTTGTAGATGAATGCAAACATAAAGGAAAATGCAAAGGTACCTGTCCTAAATGTGAAGCAGAGGTCAGATATCTTGAAAATGAACTTGCAAAGAAAAGAGCACTCGGCCAAAAAGTGGCAATTGCCGGCGTGTCTTTGGGAATTGCGGCTTCTTTCTCGGCTTGTACTCCTTCGGATATTGTTAATTCACTGACATATCCCATAAGAGATGTCTTTAATATTGATTTCAAAGAGCCGGAACCTGAAATCGCCGGTGATATTCAAATTGATCCCGGTTACATTGAGGGAGAAGTGGAATACAACCCGGAGTATGATCTTCAAGGAGAACCAGAAGAGATTTATCCCGAAGAACTCAGTGGAGACGAAAGCGAGCCTTATTATGATAATCTCGAGAATGATGACAACGATTGTGTCGATCCCGATTCTGATTGTGATACAAAAGACTTGATCGAAGAAGACGCAGAGAATGATGAATTGTATGAACTTGAAGGCGGAGCGCCCATGGATGAAGAATAATAATGACTGATGATAATCTTAAATTAAAAGTTGCTGCAATAAGCAGAATAAGGACTGTAACTGACGGCGAGGGTGTAACAACCCTCGTTGTTTCTATGGGTTGCCCGTTAAGATGCGCCTATTGTCTTAATCCGATTACCTGGGATGGTACTTATAACAATTTTGTCAAAGAATATACCTTGGATGATCTTTATAACGAACTTAAAATCGATGATTTATATTTTCTGGCCACCGGCGGCGGAATAATGTTCGGAGGCGGAGAACCTTTGCTAAATTATAAATTCATTAAAGCTTTTATTGAAAAATACAAGGATACGGGCTGGAAATTCAATATGGAAACATCTTTGAACGTCCCGATTGAATATCTTAAAGAAGTTGTTGATTTGATTGACTTTTTCGTTGTTGATACCAAAGACATGAATAAAGAAAGATATGAACTTTATACCAAAGGAGATTATGAAAGGTTTTTGAATAATCTTAAGTTTCTTTTGGATAAAGCGGGTTCCGATAAAATAAAAGCAAGAGTTCCGATTATTCCCAAACTTCATATAGATAAAGAATATGAAGAAAACAGTAAAATGCTTAAAGGCATGGGAATTGAAAATATAGAGGTATTCCGATATATTATGCCCGAACTGAGAAAAAAAGTTTCCAAAGAGGCATTTGAAAACAGAGAAGATTTTTTGTCTTCAATAGAATAAACAGTTGAACATTCTTTGTATCAATGGTAATATTGTTTCATCGAAATCACGGTATTCTTCCGTGAATGTTTCCCATTTTTTAAATTAAGATGAAACGGAGTGATGCGTATTGATTGTTTAATTTGTTGTTGACAAGAACAAATGTTTGGGTTAAACTAAAAACAGAACGTATGTTTGATGGAGGTTAAAATGGAAAGAGAAGACAAGATTAAAGCGCTTGAAGCGGCTTTAACCCAGATTGAAAAGCAATACGGCAAAGGTGCCGTTATGAAACTCGGCGATCCCGCAAGCAAAATGAATGTTGAGACAATACCCACGGGATCGATCAGTTTGGATATAGCTTTGGGACTCGGCGGTATTCCCAAAGGACGTGTTATAGAAATTTACGGTCCTGAATCTTCAGGTAAAACGACAGTAACTCTTCATATGATTGCTGAAGTTCAAAAAAGAGGCGGTATCTGCGGATTTATCGATGCAGAACATGCACTTGACCCTGCTTATGCAAAAGCAATCGGCGTGGATGTAGACAATCTTTATATTTCACAGCCCGATAACGGTGAACAGGCTTTGGAAATCACCGAAACGATGGTCCGTTCCGGCGCCATTGACCTTGTTGTTGTAGACTCTGTTGCGGCACTCGTTCCGAAGGCTGAACTTGAAGGCGATATGGGAGATGCTCATGTAGGTTTGCAGGCAAGACTCATGTCACAGGCATTAAGAAAATTAACCGGTGCAATCGGAAAGACCAACTGTACGGTTGTATTTATCAATCAGTTAAGAGAAAAAGTAGGTGTCTTTTACGGCAACCCTCAGGTTACTACAGGCGGTAACGCTCTAAAATTCTATTCATCCGTGAGAATGGAGATTAAGAAAGTAGATACAATCAAAGTAAACGGTGAAGTTGTCGGTAACCGTACAAGAGCCAAGATTGTAAAGAATAAGGTGGCTCCTCCTTTTAAAGAGGCTGAATTTGATATTATGTTCGGCGAAGGTATTTCTTTTGTAGGTGATTTGCTTGACCTTGCTACAGAGATTGATGTTATTAATAAAGCCGGTGCCTGGTATGCATATAAGGGCAACAAAATCGGTCAGGGAAGGGAGAATGCCAAGATTTATCTTCAGGACAATCCCGAGGTCCTCAAGGAAGTTGAAGAGGCTGTCAGATCTCATTATGATTTGCAGGGTGTACCTTCGGAAACCGACAAATAATTTGATTGGGAAATGACATGCATATTAAAGATATTTCGGAATTCAATTCCGCAAAAGTTAAGATTACATTAGATAACGGAATCGCCTTTGTTTTATACAAAGGCGATTTGTCTAAATATAAAATTGAAATCGGTGAAATTGAAGATGATATTATCAATGAAATCTTCGGTGAAGTTTTGCCCAAAAGAGCACTGGACAGAAGTTTGAAGATAATTACGGGAAAGGACTTAACCTGCGGAGAATTAAAGAAGAAACTTGAAAAAGATCTTTACCCCGAAGACGTAATCGAAGAGACACTGGAAAGACTTAAAAACGAACGTCTTTTGAATGATGAAAGATATATAAGGCTTTATATTGAATCAAAAAGTGCAAAGAAGAGCAAAAGAGATATAATGTCTGCGCTGTATCAAAAGGATATAGATTTGAATCTGGCAGAGAAAATTTTCGACGAACTTAAATCGGACGGAAGCCTGTCTTCGGAAGAAGATTTAATCATAAAACTTTTGCATAAGAGACATTATGATTTTGAAAATGCTTCTTTTGAAGATACACAAAAACAAATCAAATACCTTTGTTCAAAAGGTTTTTCCTATGATTCAATTCATAGTGTATTAAAAGGCGGAGAATACAGTATTTAGTGGTTTTTCGCCTTAATTGGTTTACAATAATTCTTGACATCTTTAAGGAAACAATATAATATATAAATGTTGTAATTTGCAATATGGGGTATTATTGCCCTGTACATACTGTACAATGATAACTAAATAAGGAGGTAAGACTGTCAATGTTTGGACAAGTTAGTGTGGTTATTCTTATAATCGCCATCTTGGTATCCGTAATCATTGCTGCACTTGTTTCCGGTTTGATCACATATTCTGTTTACAAGAAGAAAATCACGACCAAAATCGGCAATGCCGAAGACAAAGCACGTGAAATTCTTGATGAAGCCTTGAAAACAGCCGAAGCGAAAAAACGCGAAGGTCTGCTTGAAATCAAGGAAGAATCCATTAAATACAAGAATGAGATCGAAAAAGAAAACAGGGAACGCAGAGCTGAACTTCAGAGAAGTGAAAGAAGAGTTCAGCAGAAAGAAGAAAGCGTAGACAAGAAACTCGAACAGATCGAGAAAAAGGAAGCTGCAATTTCTTCGAAAGAAGCGGATTTGGCGAAAGAAAAAGAAGCCGTATCTAAACTAAACGAGCAAAGATTGAAAGAACTTGAACGTATTTCAGGTTATACCTCTGAAGAAGCAAAAGAGTATTTGTTAAGAATTGTTGAAGATGATTTGAAACACGAGAAAGCAGTCAGAATTAAGGAGATGGAATCTCAGATTAAGGATGATGCTTCTCAAAAAGCCAAGGAATATGTCGTTAATGCCATTCAAAGATGTGCAGCCGATCATGTTTCCGATGTTGCAATTTCTGTTGTAAACCTTCCCAATGATGATATGAAGGGAAGAATTATCGGACGTGAAGGACGTAATATCAGAACACTTGAACAGATGACAGGTGTTGAATTTATTATCGATGATACTCCCGAGGCAGTTGTATTATCGGGATTTGATGCCGTTAGAAGAGAAGTTGCAAGAATTGCTCTTGAAAAACTTATTCTTGATGGCAGAATTCATCCCGCAAAGATTGAAGAATCTGTCGAAAAAGCACAGAAAGAAGTTGAGAATATCATGAAAGAAGAGGGTGAGAACGCTGTTCTTGAAGCAGGTGTTCACGGAATCAATCCCGAACTTGTCAAAATTCTCGGAAAACTTCATTTCAGAACCAGTTTCGGACAGAATGCACTCAAACATTCCATTGAAGTGGCACATATTGCAGGTCTTCTTGCAGAAGAAATCGGTCTTGATGCCAAAATGGCCAGAAGAGCCGGACTTCTTCATGATGTCGGCAAAGCTGTCGATCACGATCAGGAAGGTACTCATGTTACTCTCGGTACCGAATTATGTCGTAAATATCATGAACCTGCAATTGTTATAAATGCGGTAGAATCACATCATGGTGATGTAGAACCCACTTCTTTGATCGCGCGTATTGTTCAGGCGGCCGATGCTATTTCCGCAGCAAGACCCGGTGCGAGAAGAGAAACACTTGGTGCGTATACGACAAGACTTACAGAACTTGAAGAATTATCAAACAATTTCGAAGGTGTAGAAAAATCTTTTGCTATTCATGCAGGTAGAGAAATACGAGTAATGGTAATACCGGAAAAGATTACAGATGATGATATGGTATTACTTGCTCATGACATTTCCAAGAAGATTGAGGAAGAACTTAAATATCCAGGTCAGGTTAAGGTTAATGTCATCAGAGAAACAAGAGTTATCGATTATGCTAAGTAAAATTAAACCCCTTGCTTTTGCAAGGGGTTTATTTAGTTATTTTTCCTTATTTTTCTTGAAGAATTACCATAAAGGTATTAAAATAATAAACGTTAAACTAAAAAGGAGCGGATTAAATAATCCTTATTTAAGTTATGAAAGAATACTCTTCATTATCCAAAGAAGAACTTATGTCTTTGGAAAAAGAATTATCCCAAAAATATGATGAGGTTAAAGCCAAAGGGCTTAAACTCAATATGGCCAGAGGACTTCCCGGAGCAGAGCAGCTCGATATGGAAGCTGATTTCTTCAATACTCTTAATCCTTCCAGTGAGTTCAAATCCGAAGCAGGCATAGATTGCAGAAATTACGGAGAACTTTTGGGAATAACGGAAGCCAGAAAACTTATGGGCGATATGATGAGTATTCCTTATGAAAACGTAATTGTTTTCGGCAATTCCAGTCTTAATATAATGTATGATACCGTTTGTCGTTCGATGATTCTCGGTGTATGCGGATCTACTCCCTGGTGTAAACTTGACAAAGTTAAATTCTTATGCCCTGTACCCGGATACGACAGACATTTTGCCATTACCGAGCAGTTTGGCATTGAAATGATCAATATTCCGATGAAGAGCGACGGCCCTGATATGGATATGGTTGAAGAATATGTTAACAATGATCCTTCCGTAAAAGGTATCTGGTGCGTTCCCAAATACGCCAACCCGACAGGCATTACATATTCGGATGAAGTGGTTAAAAGATTTGCATCTCTTAAACCTGCGGCAGAAGATTTCAGAATCTTTTGGGATAATGCATACAATGTTCATCATTTATATGATGACAATCAGGACAATATTTTGGAAATCTATTCAGAATGCTGCAAAGCTGGCAATGATGACATGGTTTACAAATTCTGCTCGACTTCCAAGATTACATTCCCCGGAAGCGGAATAGCAGCACTCGGTACTTCCAAAAAGAATCTTGATTTCATCAAGAGTGTTATTACGATTCAGACTATCGGTCATGATAAACTCAATCAGTTGAGACATGTAAGATACTTTAAGAATTTTGACGGCATCAAAAAGCATATGAAGAAACATGCTGAGATTTTACGACCAAAGTTTGAACTTGTACATAAAAAACTCGAAGATGAACTCGGAGGACTCGGAATCGGTTCATGGACCAATCCTCACGGAGGATATTTTGTATCATTTAATTCTATGGACGGATGTGCAAAAGAGATTGTTACAATGTGCAAGGAAGCAGGTGTTACAATGACCGGTGTCGGAGCTACATATCCTTACAAAAAGGATCCGTTTGATTCCAATATAAGAATTGCTCCTACATTCCCTCCGATTGATGAGCTTTCTCAGGCAATTGATATATTTGTTATTGCCGTTAAGCTTGCAAGTGTCAGAAAATTATTATCCGAGTAGAAAAGAAGATAAAACACCCTTTAAAAAGAAACTGCTTTTAAAGGGTGTTTTCTTGACTTGAAAAGTCAATAATTTTGATTAACATAATGTGTTTCTATAACAACTTTCAATATATCAAATAATTGACATAAATTTAATTAAATTTGTCCCTCTCTATATTTAGTAAATTTATTTTATACTCATTCAAGATATAGAAAGCCTTCTTCAAGATGCCTAAAAATAGGGAATTTTTCTAAATAAATTCGATTTTTCAATTGCTTTTTCGACGTAATTTTAATATAATAACTTATGCAGTCAACGATTGACATAATTTGTTGACTTTCTTTTACTAACATTGGTTCGGAAGGCTCTTATGGAAAAGCAAATTCAGTTGTTTATAGATTACATTCATAATAAGAAAAAAACATCTTTAAACACCGAGATGTCGTATAAAAGGGATTTGCTTAAAGTAGTTGCTTATCTTAACGATCGTGGTATCAAAACCTGGGAAGATGTTAAATATTCGGATTTAAAAGCTTATATAGATTCGATGTTTGAAGGCAATTTTGCCAATGCTTCCATTTCCAGAAGTGTAGCTTCGGTAAAAGCATTTTTTGCTTTTCTTCAGTTTTCTTCGGTAGTAAACGAAGATGTCGCTAAAGATTTAAAGGCTCCCAAGATTGAAAAGAAAATGCCCAACATTCTTTCCAAGAATGAGGTTACTTTGCTTCTTGAACAGCCTTCGGGAAAGACGCCCAAGCAGATAAGAGATAAAGCCATGCTTGAACTTTTATATGCTACCGGCATTAGGGTAAGCGAGCTTATTTCTCTTGAAAATTCAGATATTAATCTTAATATGGATTTTATTAAAATACGAGATCTGAAAAAAGAGAGACTTATTCCTTTCGGAACAAAGGCTCATAATGCCATGACCGAATATATTCTTAATTCAAGGGATATTTTACTTGAAAATAATGAATCCAAATATTTCTTTGTTAACTGCTCGGGATCACAGATGTCCAGACAGGGCTTTTGGAAATTGATAAAGAGTTATACAAAGATGGCCGGAATAGATGCAGATATTACTCCTCATACTTTGAGGCATTCTTTTGCTGCGCATCTCGTGGAGAACGGTGCAGAACTTAAAGCAGTGCAGGAGATGCTCGGACATTCCGATATTTCAACAACTCAGATATATCTTAACAATACGCAGAATCATCTTCGTGACGTATATGATAAGACACATCCGAGAAGTTAATCATATTTTTATATAAGAAGCTTTTCTTTCTTTAAATTCGGCTATATATTTAAAGCCGATATTCTTTAATACTTCGCAGGCTTCGTTTATACCGTACGCGATATCGTCGGGGTTGTGAGCGTCGCTTCCGAATGTAATTATTTCTCCGCCGCATTCTTTATAAAATGACAATATTTCGGGAGATGGATTAAATTCGTTGAGATTTCCTTTTCTCAAACCGCCTGAATTTATTTCAATTCCTTTGTTTCTATCGACTATTATTCTGAATATTTCGCGAAAAATCTCTTTGTAATTGTCAATACTTCTTTGTTCCTTGGTAGTTTTGGTGTATCTTACGCAATAATCCAGATGCCCGTATATATCAAAATCATCGAAATTTTGTAAATTCAAAAGAATTTCTTCGTAATATTTTTTTATGCCGTCTATGGGATTTATTCCTTCCCAGTAAGAAGGAAGATAAGGGTCTGTTTCTCCTGCGGTGTGAGATGAGAGTATTATAAAATCGTAAGGATATTCTTTTACGATTCCTTTGCACATTTCGTAAACTTTCGGATATATACCGAGTTCCATACCGATTCTTACGTTGATTTTGCTTTGAATACTCTCGTCATTTCTTATAATTACGGCATTTTCGTTGTATTTTTTGGTATCCAGATCGAATATGTTGTCTTCTTCGGGTGTATAGCAGGGAAAAAGAGGGTCATAATGATCTGTGAAACATATTGTTTTAAGCCCTTTGTTAATTGCCGAGTTGATCATATCCGACATTTTGGCATCGCTGTCGCCCGAAAAATCTGAATGCATGTGCTGATCGGAAAATATCATATTTAATACCGCCTTTCGTAACTGATACATATTTTATCATTTCTTTAATAGTTAAGCCATACTAACTTGATAATATTTATAATTACAAAACAGTTTCTTTATTTTTAAAAAGATATTATAATAAGTAACTGTTAAGAATGATTATTTTATATTATTAATGAAAGGAAGAGCCTTTTGGCTTTGTTTGAGAAAATGACGAAAATCAGAACAAGATTTGCTCCTTCGCCTACAGGAAGAATGCATGTCGGAAATTTAAGAACTGCTTTATATGCTTATTTGATTGCCAAGCACGAAGGCGGTGATTATATTCTTCGTATTGAAGACACCGATCAGGAAAGATATGTGGAAGGGGCTGTAGATATTATTTACAGAACTTTGCAAAAAACCGGCCTTATTCATGATGAAGGTCCCGATAAAGATAAAGGCTTTGGTCCATATGTTCAGTCCGACAGACAAAAAAGCGGTATTTATCTTGAATATGCCAAGAAACTTATTGAAAAAGGCGAGGCTTATTACTGCTTTTGTGACAAAGAAAGACTTGCTACTTTGACCAGAACAGAGGGAGATAAGGAAATAAATGTTTACGACAAGCATTGCCTTTCTCTTTCCAAGGAAGAAATAGAAGAGAATCTTAAAGCAGGCAAGCCTTATGTTATAAGACAAAATAACCCCAATACCGGAACGACCACATTCCATGATGAAATATACGGCGATATTACAGTAGACAACTCGGAACTTGACGATATGATTCTTATCAAGTCCGACGGATTTCCTACATATAATTTCGCTAATGTTGTCGACGATCATTTAATGGGAATTACCCATGTCGTAAGAGGAAATGAGTATCTTTCTTCATCTCCAAAATATAACAGACTTTATGATGCTTTCGGCTGGGAAGTGCCCGTTTATGTTCATTGTCCTCTTATTACGGACGAAAATCATCAGAAATTATCCAAGCGATGCGGTCATTCTTCCTACGAAGATTTAATTGAACAGGGATTCTTGTCCGAAGCCATCGTTAATTTCGTTGCTCTTTTGGGTTGGAGCCCCGAAAACAACCAGGAGATAATGTCTTTGGATGAGCTAATCAAGGCTTTTGATTATCATCATATCAATAAATCGCCTGCAGTTTTTGATTATACCAAATTGAAATGGATGAACGGCGAATATATAAAGGCCATGGATTTTGATGCTTTTTACGAGAAAGCTCTTCCTTATATAAAGGAAACAATCAAAAAGGATCTCGATTACAAGAAAATCGCTGAGATGGTAAAGACAAGAATTGAGGTATTCCCGGACATTCCCGATCATATTGATTTCTTTGAGGCAGTGCCTGAATATGATTCCGAAATGTATGTTCATAAGAAAATGAAAACCGACAAGGCAATATCCCTTGAGGTATTAAAAGATATTTTACCCGTTCTTTCCGAACTCGACGAGAGCAAATACAATAATGATGACTTGTATGCTCTTCTTGTTGATTTTGCCGCAAAGAAAGAATTAAAGAACGGTACAATTCTCTGGCCGGTCAGAACCGCTTTATCCGGAAAGCAGATGACCCCCTGCGGTGCGACCGAGATACTGGAATTATTAGGAAAGGAAGAGTCGCTTAAAAGAATTGAAGCGGCCATCGAAAAATTATCGAATGAAGTTTGATGACAATCAAATAAGCGTTATTGAAGCAGATCCCGGTCCCCTGCTTGTTACGGCGGGACCGGGATCCGGCAAAACGGCTGTTCTTACTCACAGAATTCTTTATCTGCACGAGAAATTAAAAATTCCCTTTGAAAGAATCCTTGTTATTACCTTTACAAAGGCTGCAGCCGTCCAAATGAAGTCAAGATTCGAAAAACTTACGGAATCGTATTCCAAAGTTACGTTCTGTACATTCCATTCTCTGTTTTATTCAATAATAAAAGACTTCAAATCAGAAAATATCCAAATTATTTCCCTTAATGAAAAACTGAATATTTTAAAAACCGTTCTTTTAAATGAGAACATTGATTTGCAAAGCGTTGATTTTCAATTGATTCTTGATGAATTTTCCTATTGCAAAAATACGGATAAATCCCTTAATGATTTTACTTCCGTTAATTTCGAAAAGAACATATTCCTGGAAATTTACAATGAATACAATAATGAAGTTTTAAGCCGTAATCTTTTGGATTACGATGATTTTGTAATGTGCGTAAATATTTGCTTTGAGAATGAAGATTTCTTCAGAAAATGGAGGAACAGATATTCTTACTGCCTGATTGATGAATTTCAGGATATTAATTTCAGGCAATACGAAATCATAAAAAAGATGTTTAAGGGGAAAAGTGTTTTTGCCGTCGGAGACGAAGACCAATCCATATATGCTTTCAGGGGTTCTTCTTCAGATATATGTCTTAAATTTAAAAAAGATTTTGACGCGGATGTTATCAAACTTGTCAATAATTACAGAAGCAAAAGAAAAATAGTCGAAGCCGGAATGAATCTGATTTCTTTCAATACTTTGAGATTTGACAAAAAGATTGTTTCAAAGAACCCTGAAGGTAACGGTGATTTTAAGTTCTTAAAGTATTCTTCGTTTCTGGATGAATATGACGATATGTCAAAGGAAATTAAAGAATCTTTGAAAAGAAACAAGAAACAGGTTATTTTGCTTCGGACAAATTTTTTATCGGAGAGTCTTAAATATTCTTTATTAAAAAATCAGATTCCGTTAAAGTGGGATAAAAAGAATGAAAGATCGAAGAATTCCGGATTTATCGAGGATATAATTACATATTTTAAAATAGCGTGTAATGAGAATACTTACGAAAACCTGTTAAAGATTGCCAATAAGCCAAACAGATATATCTCCAGGAGTTTTATTTCCGAATGCAGAATAAATGAGAAGGAACAAAATCGCTATAGTTATGTGAATCTTTACAGATGCGCCGGAAATAAGACTTATCTTAAAGTTAATTTGTTCAAATTCGAGCGACAGATGAAAGAATTAAAGAAACTCGATTCTTTTGAAGGTCTGATATATATTATGAATGTAATCGGATATGATAAATATTTGTTTGAAAAGGGCGCAGACTTTAAAGGTGATTTCGAGGAACTTAAATGTATCGCGAGAGAATTCTCATACAAGGAGGATTTTATCGATTATTTTGAAATTATTAAAGAGGATAAGAAAAAGGGAAGTGAAAATAAAGATGTTGAAGGACCTGAAATATGTACAATTCATTCATCAAAGGGAAGAGAATGGGACGAAGTATATATTCCTGATTTAAACGAAGGCAATATTCCCCATAAAAAAGCAATTTCAAAGGAAGAGATCGAAGAAGAGAGAAGATTGTTTTACGTTGCTATGACAAGGGCTAAGGATAAGCTTTGGATTGGTTTCGTTGACGATCCGAAAAGATCGGTTAAACCCTCCGTATTTGCTAATGAGCTGTCTACAAAATCCAAACCTTTAAAGCATTAACTATTGAATACAAAAAATATTGAATGTATAATAATAAAGTTGAAATAAACGTTAAGATTTTATATATAAAGGAGATAAAAAAATGGCATTTGTTGACAGAATCAAAGAAAAAGCAAAGCTTCAGAGCAAAACAATTCTTCTTCCCGAAACAATGGATGACAGAACATATTATGCTGCTGAAGGCGCAATCAAAGAAGGAATTGCAAAAATCGTTCTTATCGGTTCGAAGGCAGAAATTGACGAACATGTAAAGAACACAGGTGTAGATATCTCAAAAGCAGATATTATTGACCCTGCTACATGCCCCAAACTTGATGATTACGTAAATCTTTTATATGAAACAAGAAAAGCAAAAGGAATGACACCCGAGCAGGCAAGAGAAATCCTTCTTAAAGATACAATTACTTTCGGTATTGTAGCTTTAAAGGCAGGAGATGCAGACGGACTTGTAGCCGGTGCTTGTCATTCAACAGCCGATACACTTCGTCCCTCACTTCAGATTCTTAAGACAAAAGCCGGATGCAAGCTTGTTTCCGCATTCTTCATTATGGACGTTCCCAACTGCGAATACGGTGCAAACGGAACATTTATTTTTGCTGATTCAGGTCTTAATCAGGATCCCAATCCCGAAGAACTTGCAGCAATCGCAGCTTCTTCGGCAGAAAGCTTTGAGAGCCTCGTAGGAGAGAAGGCTGTATGCGCAATGCTTTCACATTCAACAGTAGGTTCCGCAAAGCATCCTCTTGTTGACAAGATGGTTGAAGCTACAAGAATCGCAAAAGAACAGTATCCAAACATCGTTGTTGACGGTGAATTCCAGCTTGACGCAGCTATCGTTCCTTCGGTTGCAAAGTCCAAAGCTCCCAATTCGGATGTTGCAGGAAAAGCAAACGTACTTATTTTCCCCAACCTTGATGCAGGTAACATTTCTTACAAGATTGTACAGAGACTCGCAAAAGCTGATGCTTACGGACCTATTCTTCAGGGTATCGCAAAGCCTGTTAACGACCTTTCAAGAGGCTGCTCATGGCAGGATATTGTCGGAGTTATTGCAATCACGGTATGTCAGGCAAGTGCACAATAATTTGAAAGTATAAATAAAAAATAATACCGGCTGCCGATTGTCATTTGATAATCAGCGGCCGGTTTTTAATTGTAAAATATATTAGACAAAAACAGAAGAGAGGGGATTGCTTCTTGTAAAAAAATAAACCTTCCGAAAGGAAGGTTTTTATTTCAATGATCGAAAGTGAATTATTCTTCGTCTAATTTAATAATCTCTTTCTTATTGTAGCATCCGCAAGCCTTACATACTCTGTGAGGAACAGTAAGTGCGCCGCACTTAGAACATTTTACCAATGTAATTGCTCCCATCTTCCAGTTTGCTCTTCTTTTATCTCTATGGCTTTTGGATGATTTGTTCTTAGGACAAATAGACATATCTTTACACCTCCAATTCCCTGTATCTTTTTTATTCGTACGTTAAAGAGTATACAGTTTGAAAATAACTTTGTCAACAAAAAAGTTAATAATAAACTATTTCTTGATTTTTCGGTCTGTTTTTAGTATATTTAAAGTTGAATTTTTATGGACATATGTACTGCATATGAGGTCGAAAAATGAGTGATTTTGTAAAGGTTGCACTTGATGCGCACGGCGGGGACAACGCTCCCAAAGAAGTCGTTAAAGGTGCGCTTGCCGCAGTTAAAGAATTTCCTCAAATCCGGATTTTCCTGGTCGGAGTTGAGGAACTTATAAATAAGGAACTCGAGGGCGTGGAATATGATAAGGAAAGAATCATTATTGTTAATGCTTCCGAAATAATTTCCATGTCCGAGCCTCCCGTTGCCGCAATCAGAAAGAAAAAGAATTCTTCCATAGTAATTGGGATGAATATGGTTAAAAATAAAGAAGCTGATGCTTTTGTTTCGTGCGGCAGCACAGGTGCTGTTTTGGTCGGAGGACAGGTTATTGTCGGAAGGATCAAGGGTGTCGAAAGACCGCCTCTTGCTCCGCTTATACCCACGGCCAAAGGTTTTTCTCTTTTAATTGACTGCGGTGCGAATGTCGATTCGAAACCATCGAACCTCGTTCAGTTTGCAATTATGGGCTCCATTTACATGAATAAGATGATGGGTGTTGACAATCCCAAGGTCGGAATTGTGAATATCGGTTCCGAAGAAGAAAAAGGAAATGCTCTTGTTAAAGACACATATCCTTTACTTAAAGGGTGCCCGGATATTAATTTCATAGGTAGTGTTGAAGCCAGAGACATTCCTTCCGGGGACTGCGATGTAATAGTATGCGATGCATTTGTCGGAAATGTTATTTTAAAGCTTTATGAAGGACTCGGAAATACGCTTATTTCCAAAATCAAAGAGTCCATGCTTGCAGATGCAAGAAGCAAAGTCGGTGCGGCTCTGGTAAAACCTTCATTAAAAAAGACACTTAAGTCATTTTCCGCATCGGAATACGGCGGAGCACCTCTTTTGGGACTTAAAGGTCTTGTGCTCAAGGGCCACGGCAATTCTACGGCAAAAGAGATTAAGAATGCATTGGGACAGTGCATAAAATATAAAGACAGCGGAATGCTGGAAATATTAAGTGACAGCTTTGCTATTACCCAGGTTCAGGAGGATTAGAAGAACGATATGGACAATGATAAAGATATACTGGATGTATTGAAAGAAAAGATTGTTGAGATATTAAATGTCGATCCTAACGAGATTACCGAAAAAACGACTTTTATAGGCGATCTTTGCGCAGATTCCCTTGACGTATATCAGATTATCCTCGGAGTTGAAGACGCTTTGGATATTTCTCTTGAAGGAGAAGACGTAGAGACTATCGAGAATGTCGGAGAAGCTGTTTTATTACTCGAAAAGGTTATGGAAAAAAAATAATGAATATAGACGAAAAATTGGAAGATTTACAAAATCTTATCGGTTTGAAGTTTGCCGATACGGCCAATTTAAGAAGTGCCATATCGCATTCTTCTTTCGTTAATGAATTAAAAGTGAATAAATGGGAAGATTATGAGAGACTTGAATTCCTCGGCGATGCTGTGCTTGAGATTGTTTCAAGTGATTTCCTTTACAGACGTCATCCCGATATGCCTGAAGGCGATTTATCCAAACTTCGTGCATCTTTGGTATGCGAGCCTTCTTTGGCTTTTACGGCCAAAAGAATGAATCTTTCCGATTACATACTTCTCGGAAAAGGCGAGGATGCGAGCGGCGGAAGAAACCGTAATTCCATCCTTTCGGATGTTTTTGAAGCAATTATAGGTGCGGTATATCTTGAATTCGGATATATGGAAGCCAAGAATTATATTGAGAAGTTTTTACTCAATGATATTTCTGAGAATCAGCTCTTCGTTGATTCCAAAAGCCGCATGCAGATATATGTTCAGTCCAAGGACAATATGTCTCTTGAATACAAAGTAATCGAAGAGACGGGTCCGGATCATGACAAGCATTTTGTAGTAGGTCTTTTTATAAATGACAAACTTATATGTTCCGGAGAAGGACATAATAAAAAAGAAGCGGAACAGCTTGCTGCATACAACGGCATTAAGATTTTGACAAAGGAAGAATAAAATGTATTTAAAAAGCATTGAAGTTCAGGGCTTCAAGTCTTTTGCAAATAAAATTTCATTTGAGTTTAACAACGGTATTACCGGCATTGTCGGACCCAACGGATCGGGTAAAAGTAATGTTGCGGATGCCGTAAGATGGGTTCTCGGAGAACAGCGTATCAAACAGTTAAGAGGTGCATCCATGCAGGATGTTATCTTTTCGGGTACACAGCTTAGAAAACCTGTCGGAAGCGCTTATGTTGCAATCACACTCGACAATTCCGATCATGCTCTTGCAATTGATTTTGATGAAGTAACAGTCGCAAGAAGAATTTATCGTTCCGGAGAGTCGGAATACCTTATTAATGATACCGTTTGCCGTCTTAAAGACGTAAACGAGCTTTTTTATGATACGGGTATCGGCAAGGAAGGCTATTCTATAATCGGTCAGGGACAGATTGACAAGATTTTAAGTTCCAAGCCCGAAGACAGAAGAGAGCTTTTCGATGAAGCTGCCGGAATCGTTAAATTCAAAAGAAGAAAAGTTGAAGCTTTAAAGAAACTCGAAAACGAAAGAGCCAATCTTTTACGTGTTACAGATATTTTATCCGAACTTGACAGACAGATAGGTCCTCTTGAGAAACAGTCCGAAAAAGCTAAAATCTATTTATCCAAAAAAGAAGAATTAAAAAAATTCGATATAAATGTATTCCTGCTTGATTCAGCTGAAATCGACAAAAAGATTACCGATTTAATCGAAAAAGAAGGGATTGCGCAATCCGATTACGAAGAAGCAGTTCTCCTTGGCGAAAAGCTTAAGAGAGATTATGAAGAAGTAGAGAATATTCTTTCTCATCTCGAAGAAGAGATTGAGTCCAACAGATCCAAGCTTGCAGATACAGATGTAATGCGTGAAAAGCTTGAAGGCGAAATCAAATTAATCAACGAACAGATTTCCTCTGCTACGGATAATATGGAACATTATGAGACCAGATTGAAAAACCTGGATGAATCCATTGCGTCCAAAAATGCCGAAATTGAAAAGGTTGAAGAACTCAAAAAAGAAATCGACAAAGAAATTTCGGACAAGAAAGTTTCGAACGATGCGGCTGTAGGTGAACTAAATGAAGTAGAAACTCTAATCGAAACCGTATCTGCTTATATTGACAAGGGAAATTCCTACATAATTGAACTTCTTAACGAAAGAGCAACGGTTAAGGCTGATATTTCCGGAATTGATACAAGTATTTCGCAGAAAAACATCCGTTTATCTGAAGTTAATGCCAAACTTCTTGCCGCAAAATCGGTAGAAGCCAAACACAATCAGGAAGTAAAGCAATTTGAAGATGAATTCCAAAAGATTACGGATGAAATAACTGCAATCAATCAAAAAAGCAAGGATCTCGATAATCAGGTAGCTTCATTCCATGATAAACTTGCCGAGAGCGATGATAAATTAAAAGAAATTCAGGTTAAATATCATCAGGAAAAGTCCAGACTCGAAGCCGTATCAAATATTTGTGAAAGATATGACGGTTTCAATTCATCCATCAAAAGAGTAATGGACGAAAAGAAATCCGACAAGAGAATAATCGGTGTTGTTGCCGATATTATCAAAGTCGAAGAAAAATTCGAGACAGCAATTGAAATCGCACTTGGCGGTAATATTCAGAATATTGTTACAAAAGATGAAGACTGCGCCAAGAAGCTTATCGAAATTCTCAAAAAGGAAAGAGCCGGAAGAGCGACATTCCTTCCTCTTACTTCAATTACGAATCCTCAGGAATTCAAACAGCCCGAGTCTCTTAACGAAAAAGGTGTTATCGGCAAAGCCGATGAAATTGTTCAGATTGAAGAAGAATACAAGGATGTTGCAAGAACTCTTCTTGGAAGAATCCTTGTTGTCGACAATGTCGACAATGCATTAAAGATTGCAAGAAAATATGATTACGGCATCAGAATGGTAACGCTCGAAGGAGAAATGATTATCCCCGGAGGCGGTATCAGCGGCGGTAATTTCAAGAATAATTCCAATCTCCTCGGAAGAAGAAGAGAAATCGAGGATCTCGAAAAGAAGGTTAAGGAACTTGCCGCAAAACAGCAGGGAATTCTTGATGAAATCGAAGAAATCAAAAAGCAGAGAAATGAAGTAAGACTTGCAATAGTAAAAAACAAAGACGATTTACAGGCTGCTTTTATAAGACAGAATACCGCAAGAATCAATTGTGAAAATGCAAAAGAAAAGATGGGATCGACCATGTCGGATTTTGAGTCTCTGAAAGAAGAGGCAGCAATGATCGGACTTGATCTTGATTCTTTGTCAAAGCAAAAAGAAGAAAAAGAAAGGCTTCTTGAAGAATCCGTTCAGAAAGAAGAAAACGAGAAGAAAACCGTAGCCGAAAAGCAGGAAGAACTTGTTTCCTTAAAGAGCAGGGAGACCGAAAAGATAAAAATCGTTAACGATTCCAAGCTTGTAATGGAAAAACTTTACCAGAAGCAGGAATTCGAACAGGCAAATCTTAACAGACTGCATTCCGAAGCACAGAGATTCGTCAATGAAAAAGATGAAGTATTAAATTCGAGAAACTTAACTGATAAGGAAATTGAAGTTAAGAAAGAAAACCTTGAACAAATCAAGGAAACAATCAAAGCAAGCTTTACTTCGCAATCGGAATCCGAGAAGAAGTTAAATGAAGACATAGCCAGAAAAGAAGAACTTTTATCCAAACGTAAATCTTACTTTGACGAAAGAGATTCCATTACGGAAAAGATTACGAAGTTCGACAAGGAACTCTTCAGATTAAAATCCGCAAGAGAAAAACAGCAGGAAAATCTTGCTTCGTTCTCTTCTTATATCTGGCAGGAATACGATATTACTCTTCAGGATGCGAAAGCTTTAAGAGATGAGAGTTTAAACAATCTTTCCGAAATGAAAAAGAATGTTCATACTTTAAAGGATGAGATTAAAAAACTCGGCGATGTTAATGTAAATGCCATTGAAGAATATAAAGAAGTATTTGAAAGACATTCGTTTTTGTCCGCTCAGCACAAAGATTTGCAGGATGCAGAAAAAGAACTCGTTAAAATCATCGAAGAACTCGATGTTGCAATGAGAAATCAGTTCAAAGAACAGTTTGGGCTTATTTCCACAGAGTTCGATAAAGTGTTCAGAGAGCTTTTCGGAGGCGGAAAAGCCGAACTTGAACTTCTCGATGAAGAAGATATTCTCGAAGCCGGCATTAAAATCATAGCTCAGCCGCCCGGAAAGAAACTCCAGAACATGATGCAGCTCTCCGGCGGTGAAAAGGCTTTAACGGCAATATCTTTATTATTTGCCATCCAAAACCTTAAGCCTTCGCCTTTCTGTCTGCTTGACGAAATTGAAGCTGCGCTTGATGAAAGCAACGTAGACAGATTTGCAAAATATCTTCTCAAGATGACAAAGAACACACAGTTCATTGTTATTACGCACAGAAGAGGTACGATGAAACAGGCTGACAGACTTTACGGTATTACAATGCAGGAAAAAGGTGTATCTGCTTTGGTATCCGTAGACCTTGTAGACAAATTACTTGAAAACGAAGATAAGAAAAAAGATAAAGAATAATGGAAAAAGAGAAAAAAGGTTTTTTTGCTAAATTAAAGAACGGACTTAATAAAACCAGAATCAATCTTTTGGACGGATTAGACAGTGTTTTTCACGGTTTTTCCGAAATAGATGATGATTTTTATGAGGAACTTGAAGAAGTTCTCGTTATGGCGGACATCGGTGTTACAACCACGGGTGAAATCATCGAAGAAATCAAAACACTTGTCAAAGTTGAGCATATCAAAAGACCCGAAGACTGCAGGGAATATTTAATCAATTTGCTTTCGGAAAGACTTAATATAGAAGGCGACCGTTACGTATTCGAACATGAAAAATCGATTATTTTTGTTATCGGTGTAAACGGGGTAGGAAAGACTACATCAATCGGCAAACTTGCTTACAATTTTAAGGATGACGGCAAAAAAGTATTGATTGCCGCTGCCGATACTTTCAGAGCCGCGGCAACCGAACAGCTTGAAACCTGGGCTCAAAGAGTAGGTGTTCCCATGGTTGGTGCAAAAGAAGGAACGGATCCTGCAAGTGTAATTTACGATGCGCTTCAATCCGCAAAAGCAAAAGATGTTGATATTCTTTTATGCGATACAGCGGGAAGACTGCATAACAAAAAGAATCTCATGGAAGAATTAAAGAAGATGAACAGGATCATCGACAGAGAATTTCCCGGAATTCATCGTGAAAACTTCCTGGTTCTGGATGCATCCACAGGTCAGAATGCTCTTAATCAGGCTAAAGAATTTAAAGAGGCCTGTGATATTACCGGAATCATCCTGACAAAGATGGACGGTACGGCCAAGGGAGGAATCGCTATTGCCATCTGGCAGGAACTCGGAATCCCCGTAAAATACATCGGTGTCGGCGAGGGAATAGAAGATTTGCAAAAGTTTGATTCCAAATCATTTGTAAAAGCAATTTTCGATACGGAATAAATTTTGGGTGTCAAGTAAAAAGTCTTGACACCTCATTTTTGTTTTGGTATATTAAATAAGCTGACTTAAAGCGCGATTTGTGAAATTTTGGTTTTTGTCGGAGTCATAAATGGAAAAAATAGTCGAAAGATCGCTTCTTTTTGATATATACGGCCCGCTTTTGACAGATCATCAAAAGAGTATTTATTCGGATGTTGTGAATAACGATTACTCACTGTCCGAAATAGGAGAAGAACTGGGTATCTCCAGACAGGGCGTTCATGATGCGGTCAAAAGAATTGATAAAATTCTTACCGACTATGAAGACAAGCTTCATTTTGCCGATTCGTATGAAAAAAATCAAAAGATTATTGATGATATAAAAGAAGAACTGAAGAGATTATCGGCAGACGGTGTTGATTGCAGTAAAATCTCTACTCTTGTGGATAAACTTTCTGAGGATTTGTAATGGCTTTTGAAAATCTTACGGACAAATTAACAAAAGTATTTAAAAATCTTCGTTCCAAAGGCAGATTAACCGAAGAAGACGTTAAGGTTGCCTTAAAAGAAGTCAAACTTGCGTTGCTTGAAGCGGATGTCAATTACAAGGTTGTAAAGAACTTTATTAAATCCGTTGAAGAAAGAGCAATCGGTTCTGAAGTTTTGGAAGGTCTTAATCCGGGTCAGGCAGTAGTTAAGATTGTTAACGAGGAACTGACTGAGGTTCTAGGATCCGAGACTGTTGAACTTAAATTCGAACCGGGACAATCCACAACCGTAATTATGCTTTGCGGTCTTCAGGGTGCTGGTAAAACTACAACTGCAGCAAAGCTTGCAGGAAAGTTTATACAAAAAGGCAAAAAGCCTCTATTGGTAGCGCTTGACGTATATCGTCCCGCAGCCATCAAACAGTTGCAGGTTAACGGTGAAAAACAGGGCGTGGATGTTTTCTCGATGGGAGATAACGTAAAGCCCGTTGAAATTGCCAAGGCCTCAATCGAATATGCAAAAGAAAACAAACACAATGTGGTTATTTTCGATACCGCAGGACGTTTGCAGATAGATGATGCTTTGATGAACGAGCTCGTTGAGATAAAAGAAAACGTTACGGTTCATCAGACAATCCTCGTAGTCGATGCCATGATCGGACAGGATTCCGTAAATGTAGCCAAAGACTTTAACGAGAAAATCGGTATCAATGGTCTTATATTAAGCAAGATGGACGGCGATACCAGAGGCGGTGCTGCTCTTTCCATAAAAGCTGTTACCGGTGTTCCAATTCTTTATGTCGGCATGGGAGAGAAACTTTCGGATCTCGAACAGTTCTATCCTGACAGAATGGCCAACAGAATACTCGGAATGGGCGATGTTCTTACTCTTATCGACAAAGTAATGTCTGAAAAAGAAGATGTCGATATTGAAAAAGAAAAAGACATGATGGGTCGTATCAAGAAAGGTAAATTCGATTTTAACGATTACCTTGAAAGTATGAACCAGATGAAAAAAATGGGCGGTCTTTCGTCAATGCTCGGATTAATGCCAAACCTCGGAGTGTCCAAAGAGGACCTTGAAGGTGCGATTGACGAGAAGCAGATGAAGCAGATGGAAGCCATTGTTCTTTCAATGACAAAGAAAGAAAGAGCAAATCCCAAGCTTTTGAATCCTCAGAGAAAACACAGAATCGCAAAAGGCGCCGGTGTGGATATCGCTGTTGTAAACCGTTTCATCAAACAGTTCGAACAGACACAGAAAATGATGAAACAGATGCCCGGGCTTATGGGTGGCAAGAAACGCGGACCTTTCGGAGGTTTCGGCGGTTTCAAGATGCCGTTTTAATGTCAACAACTTCTTATAGGAGTTTTGAATAAAGTTAATTTAAATATATTATTTTTTACGGAGGACTAAAAAATGTCAGTTAAAATCAGATTAAGCAGAATGGGTTATAAAAGAAATCCTATTTACAGAATCGTAGTTTCAGATTCAAGAACTGCAAGAAACGGCGGTTGCATCGAAGAAATCGGAACATATGATCCCAACAAGAATCCTTCTGAATTCAAGGTTAACGAAGAAGCTGCAAAGAAGTGGCTCAACAACGGAGCTCAGCCTACAGAAACAGTTGCTAAAATCTTTAAGATTGCAGGTATCGAGAAATAATAGAATGATTTATTAGGGAGGCTTATTCGTGAAAGAATTGGTAGAAACTATTGCCAAAGCCCTTGTAGATCATCCTGAAGAAGTGACTGTAACTGAAAAAGTAGACGGAAAGAATGTTGAAATTAATCTTCATGTCGCAAACGGCGACATGGGTAAAGTAATCGGTAAACAGGGTCGTATAGCCAAAGCAATAAGAGCGGTTGTAAAAGCGGCATCTGTTAAGGATGATTTACAGGTCGATGTAAATATTGATTAGATTAATCAATCTTCCTCGATTATCGAAATTTCAAGATAGTCAAAGTCGATTGATTCTATGAAAGAATCCTTGGTGAAACGTGTTTTTGACACCGATTTGAATTCGGAAATATTCTTATCGAGCCAGATAGGAATTGAAAGATCGAAATTTTCGCATGCTTTTTCCAGGGACTTAAGAATTTTTTTGGTGCGGGTTTCATTGCTGTCATCTTTTATGGTTATATCTTTTACAAGATGATTGTCTTTGATTTCCTTTATCCAAAGTCTGAACATAGATTACCTCTGTTGAGTAGTTTAGTAATAATCGAAAAACATTTTAACATATATAATATGATTCTAACAAATCTTTATTTAATTTAAAATGTTTGCATATTTACTTGAATTATTTGAAAAACTATGGTAATTTATTATAGTTGCGTGTAAAGAGATGGTCCGCTGAGCTTTTAAAGTCTTAAGAACATCCGATGAAAACAAAAGGAGATATACAAATGAGCGAAATTATCAAAGAGATTGAAAATGCTCAGTTAAAAGAGAGCGTTCCCACTTTCGAAGTCGGCGATACCGTTAAGGTTCACAACAGAATTCAGGAAGGTAACAAGTCCAGAATTCAGATTTTCGAAGGTACAGTAATTAAGATTCAGGGCGGTTCAAACCGTCAGACATTCACTGTTAGAAAGATTTCCAACGGTTGCGGTGTTGAAAAGACCTGGCCCATTCATTCCCCTAACGTTGCAGACGTTGAGGTAGTTCGTAAGGGTAAGATCAGAAGAGCTAAACTTTTCTACTTAAGAGACAGAGTCGGAAAGAAAGCAAAAGTAAAAGAAAAAATCTAAATTTTCAGGCAGGATATGAATCCTGCCTTTTTTATTGCCGTATTGTTTGAATAAAGGCTTTGTTTATAGTATAATGTATTTCGCTTTTGTTTTAGATAATTTACTTTGGAAAACATTATGAGAAAGAAAAAAGGCCTGACATTTGTTAAGAAGGAGAAAAAAGTAAAACCGCATCATTTTACGGGGTTTTTTATTCTTTTGTTCTGGCTTGCCGCAGTTTCTTTTATTGCATTCGTTCTTGTGCTAGTTTTCGGTACAAAGAGTGCCGTTATCGGCGACGGAATGAACCCGGAACTTGTGAATTCCCAGGAAGTCTTGATTAACAAAAGTTCGTACCTTCTGTTTAAACCAAAAGTCGGAGACATAATCGCCTTTTATCCAAACGGCAACAAAAAATCGTACATGTATATCAAAAGGGTTGTTGCGACAGGCGGAGACACGGTTTTAATCGAAAACGGTCATCTTTATATAAACGGAGAACTTTTCGAAGACGAAGATTTATATGAAATGATGGAATACGCAGGATTGGCTGAAAACCTTATTACGTTAAATAAAGATGAATATTTTGTACTCGGAGACAACAGAAACGACTCGGAAGATTCAAGATACGGAAATATCGGTCCCGTAAAAGGAGAAGATATTGTCGGAAGAGTCTGGTATCATTTTAAAAGCGGCGATAAAAAAGCAGGGTTTAATTAATGAGTGAAAATAACAAGAAAACAAATATAAACTGGTATCCCGGTCACATGACCAAAGCTGTAAGAATGATGGAAGAAAACATCAGACTTGTTGACATGGTTATAGAAATAATTGATGCCAGGGCGCCTTTGTCATCGAGAAATCCGGATATTGACAAGCTTGCAGTCAATAAATTCAGGCTAGTATTGATGAATAAATCCGATATGGCTGATAAAACGGACAATGAAAAATGGAATAAATATTTCGAAGAAAAGAACATTAAATGCGTTCAGACTAATTCAAGATCTTCTCAGGGTATTAAAAACCTGGATAAAATCATAAAAGAAGTCTGCAAAGAAAAGATTGAGAGAGATAAAAAAAGAGGAATAATAAAAAGAACTATAAAATGCATGATAGTGGGAATTCCCAATGTCGGAAAATCCACTTTTATCAATTCTCTTTCAGGAAAAGCTAAAGCTGCAACCGGCAATAAACCCGGTGTTACCAAAGGAAAGCAATGGATTAATGTTAAAAACGAATTTGAACTCTTGGATACTCCCGGAATATTGTGGCCCAAGATTGATGACGAAAAAACAGGTGTCATTCTTGCACTTATCGGTTCCGTAAGAGATGACATTCTTCCTTTCGAGGAACTTTCATGCCATCTTATAAATATTCTTAAAGACAAATATCCGGGACTTCTTAAAGATAAGTTTGATATTGATGAAAGCAAAGAATCTCATCTTATTTTGGAGGATTATGCAAGATTAAGAAATCTTGTGAAAACCGGAAATGAATTGGATATTCCGAGGGCAGCCAAAATGCTTACGGATGATTTCAGAAATAATAAACTCGGGTATCTTACGCTTGATACCATACCCGAATAAACCAGGAGACTGAAATGAATGATACATTAAAGGAAATATTAAAAACCAGCGTATATTTTCTTGTACTTTTATTGATTGCCCTTTTTATAGTAACTTTTATAGGGCAAAGAACCATTGTTGACGGAGACAGCATGCAAAATACTTTGTTTGACAAGGATAATCTTATTGTCGACAAAATCTCCTACAGATTCAAAGATCCTCAAAGATTTGATGTAATTGTTTTCCCGTACGATAAGGGTTCAAGAAATTATTTTATTAAAAGAATTATAGGGCTTCCCGGAGAAACTGTTTATATCGATGAAGACGGTGATATTTTTATAAATGATGTTTATTTGAAAGAAAATTACGGCAAGGAAGTCATTAAAGAAGGCGGACTTGCTTCAAAACCCATAGTTCTCGGAGAAGATGAATATTTTGTATTGGGAGACAACAGAAACGATTCGTTCGATTCGAGATTCTATGAAGTTGGAAATATAAAAAGAAAAGAAATTATCGGCAGAGCATGGCTCAGGATATATCCTTTCAAAAGTTTCGGATTCGTAAAACATGGGGATAAAAATTCATGAGAGAATTAAAAGGCGAAAAGCTTGAAGCTGAGATAAAAAGAATAGAAGCTTTAAAACAATATGAAAAAGAATATGAACATTTGGGTTATGTCTGCGGTATAGATGAAGTCGGCAGAGGCCCTTTTGCAGGCCCTGTTGTGGCATGTGCCGTTATCTTACCCAAAGATTGTTCGATCCTTTATATTAATGATTCCAAAAAATTATCCGAAAAAAGAAGAGAAGAACTTTATGAGATAATTACCAAAGAAGCTGTTTCTTTTGGCATTGGCATAAGAGACAACAAAAGAATTGATGAAATCAATATCCTCGAAGCCACTTATGAAGCCATGAGAGATGCGATTTCCTCTCTTAAGGTAAAACCCGATGTTCTTTTAAACGATGCAGTTACGATTCCCGGCGTGGATATAAAACAGGTTCCGATTATTAAAGGAGATGCAAAAAGTATTTCCATCGGTGCAGCTTCAATCGTTGCCAAGGTTACAAGAGACCGAATGATGGTTGAATATGATGAGATTTTTCCGGGATATGATTTTGCCAAGAATAAAGGTTATGGCACTGCAGCTCATATCGAGGGATTGAAAAAACTCGGTCCTTGCGATATTCACAGATTTTCATTTATTCATAACTATATTTAACTAAGAGGTATTTTGTGGACAATATCAATACCGGTTATATGAATATAAATTCCGTTATCAATTCCGGAAGGGTTGATGCGTTAAGAGAAGGCCTGAATCTTGATAAAGCAGGCCTTGAATTGCTTCGTGAAATGTCATCAGGCGATACATTCAGAGGCGAGGTAGTTGATATTGCGGGAAATACAGCCACCATTTCTGTCGGAGAAGATGCGAGAATCACCGCAAACATTGATACCAATGTTAATCTTTCCGTCGGACAAAGCGTTCTTTTTGAAGTAAACACGGATTCTGATAATCTTGTTTCGCTTCGTACTTTATTCACCAATATTGCAAATGAAAATATAGCCAACAATGCACTTACACAGGCGAATATCCCGATAAATGCAACTTCGCTTGCCCTTGTTTCCACCCTTATGGAAGAGGGAATGAGCATTGATAAGGATTCTCTGGCTCTTTTATACAGAAACATTGTTTCCAATCCCGAAGTTCAGGCAAATGAAATAATCAGAATGAAACAAATCGGATTGGAGCTTACGTCAGACAATATTGCAAGATTTGATGCGGTAATGAATTTCGAAAGCAAGATTTCGGATTCGATTAATACTGTTATTAATCAGATTCCTCTGGAACTTGCTGCCAAAGCGGATACGGATTTGTCTGCCGCCATTAAAATGGCTTCTGATTTTATCGATGCTTCGACTGAAGGAAAAACGGAGGTTTCCGTTTCTTTGGGAGAACTCGGTCTTTCGAACGAAAATCTTTTATCCGAAGGAAACGAAGAAGATGTTTCCGCGCAGGGCAAAGAAATACCCGTTAAGGAAATAATCGTCGAAAACGAAGAAAATCAGAATGCAAATCATCAGACCGTAAAAAACATAATAAGTGACATAGAAAACGATACGCTTCTTTCGAAAGGCGAGATAGATTCGATTAAAAGCAATCTTTCAAGCGTTGAATTATCCGAACAGATTTCTTTGACAAACAAGGATTTCGATAATTTAAGCAATATGATTTCAAAAGACAATGCTTTCGGCAATGAGATTTTGAACAAACTCTCTAACGGAGAAAAGATTGATTTGGAAGAACTTCTTCGTACATTCGATTCGATATTGAAAGATGAAAGTGTTCCCGATGAATTAAAAAAGGACTTAATAAAATCCGAATTGTTTAAAAATTCGCTTACCGATAAATTTTCGGAAAAATGGCTTCTCGAGCCAAATGAAATAAAGGATTCGGAATCTCTTAACAATCATTACAACAAGGTGCTTGAAAATACCGACAAGATCATTCAATCCATGCAAAACACTTTCAAGGGAAGCGAAGCTTTAACACAAAGCGTAAACGGATTCAGGGAAAATGTTCAGTTTCTTCAGACATTAAACGATCTTACTCCTTATGTTCAGCTTCCTGTTTTGCTAAATAACCGTTCCAATACAGGAGATTTGTATGTTTATGCAAATAAACGAAATCTTCTTGCGAATCAGGACAATATTTCGGCTGCGTTAAGACTTGATATGAAAAATCTCGGCAGGGTGGAAGTATATGTCAAACTTTCTCCGGGAAAGAATCTTTCCACGGATTTTACGCTTCCTGATGAAGATACTCTTAAATTTATCGAGAATCATATCGACATGTTAAATGAAAAGCTTGAAGGCCTCGGATTTAAGGTTACAAATTCCTTTAATACCAAGAATAACGGAATGCAGGTATTGATGGACGAAGAAAGCGAAGAAAAGAAAGATACAATCGGTCTTTACAGATTTGATGTGAGGGCATAATAAATGGAAAAAAAGAAAATAAGACAGGCCATCGCCCTCGAATACGATCCGAACGACGATACAGCGCCTAAAGTCATTGCGAGCGGACAGGGCGCTCTGGCAGATAAAATAATCGAAAAAGCAAAAGAAAACAAGGTTCCGGTACATAAAGATTCCAAACTTGCCGATACATTGTCAAGACTGGAGATAGGTCAGGAAATACCCCCGGAACTTTACGAAGTCGTGGCTCAGATTCTTGTATTTGTCGATGCCATGGATAAAATCAGAGCAAAACAAAAATAAAAGGAAGTGTTTTTATAAATAAAAGATTTACCGGAAGCAATAATGAAAGAACGGCTGCAGATTATCTTGAAAGCAGAGGCGTAAAGATTCTTGAAATGAATTTCAGATGCAGAATGGGAGAGATAGACATAGTCTGCAAAGACGGGGATTATCTTGTATTTGCAGAAGTCAAATACAGAAGTTCTTCGTCTTACGGATACCCTTCGGAGGCTGTTAATTTTGAAAAAATCAAGAAGATCTGCAAAGTATCGGATTATTATCGCCTGATTCACAGATTAAGTGAAGACTGCATGATAAGATATGATGTGATATCAATTAAAGGCGAGAATATCGAATGGATTAAGAATGCTTTTGAATACATATAAAAACACCCTTTCGGGTGTTTTGTTTATTGTATGAATTTAAATGCTTTTTTTAAGAAATCATCCATTTTTTCATCAGAAATAATTTCTTTGTAATTAGGTTCTTCGGTATTCTTTACTCTTGATACGATTTTGTCTTCCTTAGCGGAAACAAGAGAGAAATCGTCAAGCTTTTGAACGTTTGGATTTAAAACTACCGGAGAGGAAGTGTATTTTGAATATGCCGAACCAATCAAATAATCCTTTCCGTTTAAAGAAAGGGCTACGCTTGCTTCTTCTTTCGAAGGCTTTGCTTCACTCGCCTTTATTTCGGCTGCATCAGCCTGTTTAATGGACGAAGGAGAAAACTTCGAATATATATTCATTTGAGAACTTAATTCATAAGCGCCTATTCTCATAAAAATTTCCTCTGTTTTATATATCGTAAATTATAACACAATATTTAGCATTTTAAAGTATTTATTGACACAAATTTTTTTAACACTTAAAATATAAATGAACGGAGGGGAATTCCATGAACGAGAGAAGAAAGTCTAAAAGAATCGAACTTGATGCCAAGCTTTTTGTAAAAAGACTTGACCGTAACGAGGCTTTTGAAATAACCATAGATGTTTTTGATGTTTCAACTTCCGGTATCGGTTTCTACTGTAACGAAGCGCTTACCATAGGTGCCGTTTACGATGCCGATCTTACTCTTTGGAACAAAGATGTCATTCATGCTTTCATCGAAATTGTAAGAATAGCCAAATCCGATTCCTCATTCCAGTACGGAGGCATTTTTATCGGAATGCCCGAAATGGATATGAAGAGAATCGAGATTTACGATACAGTTGAACAATATTCGAAGAAATAATAGTTCAAATTGTAATATTTAACAATCAGGAAAGAGAATCATCGTCTTTTTTGTACAAAACTTATATTAAAGATTGTATAATCAGCCCTTATTTAGTAAAATATACTAAATGGGGTTGATTTTTTAATAAAGGGGATTTTTTTATTTAACCCCAAATAAAAACTCGGAGGTTACAACATGAATATTTACACAACTGATAAGATCAGAAACGTCTGTTTGCTCGGACATGGCGGATCGGGAAAGACATCACTTGCCGAAGCCATGGCTTATCTTGGAGGTTTAACTTCAAGAATGTGTAAGATCGCAGACGGAAATACTGTCAGTGACTATGGAAAAGAAGAAATCAAAAGACAGATTTCGATTTCAACTTCTCTTATTCCCGTAGAATGGAACGGAACCAAGATTAATATTTTGGATACACCCGGTTTCTTTGATTTTGTGGGTGAAGCGGAAGAAGCAGCTTCTGCGGCAGATGCGGCAATTATCGTAGTATCAGGTAAAGCCGGTGTTGAAGTCGGAACCGAAAGAGCTTGGGATATTTGCGAGAAGTACAAACTCCCCAGAATGTTCTTTGTAACCGATATGGATATCGACAACGCTTCTTACAGACAGGTTGTTGAAGACCTTACAGCATTATACGGAAAAAAGATTGCTCCTTTCCATCTTCCCATCAGAGAAAATGAAAAATTCGTAGGCTATGTAAATGTAATTGCAGAGCAGGGATACAGATGGGAAGGCAAGGAAGTTAAAGAATGTGATATTCCCGAAGCAAATAAGGAATATCTTAATCAATACAGAGATACTTTGATGGAAGCCGTAGCTGAAACGAGCGAAGAACTTATGGAAAGATATTTCGGCGGCGAAACATTCTCCGAAAACGAAATCCGTCAGGCTTTGAGAGTATCCGTTAACGATTGCAGCATAGTTCCCATTTCAATGGGTTCAAATATCCTTTGCCAGGGTATTTATACATTACTTGATGATATTGTTAAATATCTTCCCGGTCCCGATACAAGAACTGTTGCGGGTATCGACCTTAAGACCAACGAAGTATTTGAAGCAAACTACGATTTCGCAAAGACAAAATCGGCTTATATCTTCAAAACCATCGTCGATCCTTTCATCGGTAAATATTCACTCATTAAGGTTATGTCAGGCGTTCTTAAGACTGATGACCTTATGTACAATGATGAAAAGCAGGTTGAAGAAAAAATCGGAAAGATTTATCTTCTTCAGGGCAACAAACCCATTGAAGTTCCTGAACTTCATGCAGGCGATATCGGTGCTTTGGCAAAAATTACCGCAGCAAGAACAGGAAATACACTTTCGACTAAATCGCATATTATCAGATTCGGTAAAGCGGAACTTCCGAAACCTTATACATATAAGAGATATCATGCAGTCAATAAAGGCGATGTTGACAAGATTGCACAGTCACTTCAGAAGATTATGCATGAAGATCTTACCGTTAAGGCTGTTAACGATTCCGAAAACAAGCAGATGCTTCTTTACGGAATGGGAGATTTACACCTTGATGTTATTCAGTCCAGACTTGAGAACGAATACAAGGTTAAAATTGATTTGACCAAGCCCAAGGTAGCTTTCAGAGAAACTATTAAGAAGAAATCGGACGTAGAATACAAATATAAGAAACAGTCCGGCGGCCACGGACAGTACGGCCACGTTAAGATGCGTTTCGAAAGTTCGGGAGATCTTGAAACACCTTATGTATTCGAAGAAGAAGTTGTCGGCGGCGCAGTTCCCAAGAACTATTTCCCTGCAGTTGAAAAAGGACTTCAGGAATCCGTTCTTCGCGGACCTCTTGCAGCTTATCCCGTTGTAGGTGTTAAGGCAATTCTTTATGATGGATCTTATCATCCCGTAGATTCTTCGGAAATGGCTTTCAAGATGGCTACAATCCAGGCATTTAAGAAAGGCTTCATGGAAGCAGGACCCATCCTTCTTGAGCCCATAGCAAATCTTAAAGTTACAGTTCCAGACAAATATACCGGCGATGTAATGGGAGATTTGAACAAGAAGAGAGGAAGAGTTCTCGGAATGAATCCTGCAGGCGGCGGAAAGACAGTTGTTGAAGCTGACATTCCGATGATGAGTCTTTTCGGATATTGTACAGACCTTCGTTCAATGACAGGCGGACGTGGCGATTACGAGTATGAATTCGTTCGCTACGAACAGGCACCTTCGGATATTCAGGATGCTGAAGTTAAGGAAAGAGCAGACAAAGTTGCTGAAGGAAATGTAGAATAAAATTCTTTTAAATATTTCAAAAAGAGGCCAATCGGCCTCTTTTTGTTTGCATAAGTAGAATACTTTTTAAGAAATTGCCAATATTAAGCCTTTTCATTGACTTTTTTATTGCACATACTTAAAATAAAGAAGTTGAAATCTATGAATTTTAAATATGAAACGAGGATGTTATGAGTAAAACTTACAATCATCATGAAATTGAAACAAAATGGCAAAAATATTGGGAGGAGCACGAGACATTCAAAACAGATGTCTGGGATTTTTCGAAGCCCAAGTTTTACGTTCTCGACATGTTCCCTTATCCTTCAGGTGTAGGCCTTCATGCCGGTCATCCCGAAGGTTATACCGCTACCGATATTTCTTCACGTATGAAGAGAATGCAGGGATATAATGTTCTTCATCCCATGGGATACGATTCATTCGGTCTGCCCGCAGAACAGTATGCAGTAAATACAGGAAACAACCCCAACGGTTTTACTCAGGAAAATATTAAGACCTTTTCAAAGCAGTTAAAAGAACTCGGCTTTGATTATGACTGGTCAAAGATGATTGCAACAAGCGATCCTTCTTTCTATAAATGGACACAGTGGATTTTCAAGAAACTGTATGAAAAAGGCTATGCCAAACTTATCGACATGCCTGTTAACTGGTGCGAAGAACTCGGTACGGTGCTTTCAAACGATGAAGTAATTGACGGTAAATCCGAGCGTGGCGGATACCCTGTTGTTCGTAAGAATATGAAACAATGGGTTATCGACCAGGCGGCTTTTGCAGATGATCTTCTTGAAGGTCTTAATGAAATTGATTGGCCCGAATCCACCAAGGACATGCAGCGCCACTGGATTGGACGTTCCGAAGGTGTTGAAGTTAAATTCCAGATTGTCGGAGGCGGAGAATTCTCAATTTACACAACCTGTATCGAGACAATTTACGGTATTACTTTTATGGTTCTTGCTCCGGATGGACAGATTGTAAAGGATTTAATGCCCCGTATTCAGAACAAAGAAGAAGTACAGGCCTATATCGATGAAACATTAAAGAAGAACGATATGGACAGAACCGAACTTAACAAGACTAAGTCGGGATGCGAATTAAAGGGCGTAACATGTATAAATCCTGTTAACGGCAAAGAAGTCCGAATGTTCATAGGTGATTTCGTTCTTGCCAATTACGGTACGGGTGCAGTTATGGCTGTTCCTTCACACGATCAGAGAGACTTTGAATATGCAATAGCTCATAATATCGACATGATTCAGGTAATCGACGGAAGAGATGTAAGCGAATGTGCTTTTGAAAAATATGATTATCTCGGGAAAGGATGCAAACTTATCAATTCCGAAGAATTTACCGGCATGGTTGTAGAAGATGCCAAAGAAGCAATTACTCAGAAGCTTGAAAAAATGGGTGTTGCAAAGAGAACCGTTAATTATCATTTCCGTGAATGGATTTTCGCGCGCCAGCGTTACTGGGGCGAACCCGTTCCCGTTTGGTACGATGAAGCGGGCAATATTCATGTGCTTGATGATTCGGAACTTCCTCTTATTCTTCCCGAACTTGAAGATTACAAGGGCAAGAACGGACAGGCTCCTCTCGAGAATGCGACAGAGTGGAAGATTTACAAGAAAGACGGCGTTATCGGCAAGAGAGAAACATCCACGATGCCCGGTTCGGCAGGTTCTTCATGGTATTACATGAGATATATCGATCCGAATAACGATAATGCCATTGCCGATCCAAAGCTTTTAAAGCATTGGCTCCCCGTAGATCTTTACATAGGCGGACCCGAGCATGCGGTCGGACATCTTATGTATTCGAGAATCTGGAACAGATTTTTGTATAACGAAGGAATTTCTCCCGTAAAGGAGCCTTTCAAGAAACTTGTTCATCAGGGTATGATTCTCGGAGAAAACGGAATCAAGATGGGTAAGAGATTCCCTGAATTTGTTGTCAATCCTTCCGATATCGTAAGAGATTACGGCGCTGATACATTAAGACTTTATGAAATGTTCATGGGTCCTTTGGAAGTTTCAAAACCCTGGTCATCATCAGGTGTCGAAGGTGCAAGAAAGTATATAAACAAAGTTTGGAATTACTTTACCAACCCTGAAAATATTACGGAAAATACAGATGACAGACTTACAAAGGTTTATCATCAGACAGTTAAGAAAGTAACAAGCGATTTTGAGACATTGGGATTCAATACAGCGATTGCCCAGATGATGATCTTCATGAATGAAGCAGTCAAGGGTACATGTCCAAAAGAATATGCTGAAGGCTTTATTAAGATGCTTTCATGTATCTGTCCTCACGTAGGCGAAGAAATCTGGCAGATTTTGGGACATAATGAAACCATAGCATACGAAAAATGGCCTGTATTTGATGAAGCTGCGCTCAATGAAGATACAATTGAAATCGGCGTTCAGGTTAACGGTAAGGTTAAAGGCGTTGTAGAACTTCTTAAAGCAGAAGATAAAGATTCTGCTTTGGCTAAAGCAAAGGCTGTAGACGGAGTTGCAAAAGCCATTGAAGGCAAAACAATAGTTAAAGAAATTTATGTTCCTGCCAAAATCGTTAATATTGTTGTTAAATAAAATTTAAGTCCGTTGCTTAAACAGCGGACTTTTTTTAATGGTTTAATAATACTCAAAAGGACTATATGTTGTTTTTGTGCTTGAATTTATAACGAGATATAGTAAAATATATATGTATAATTATGTAAGGTGGATTAGTATGAGTTCCGAATGGTCCGTTGAAGGATATTTCGCCAAAAATAAAAGTGAATATGAAGCTTTTTTGAGGGACTCAAAGAAAATTTCAAGCATTAAAGCGAGGCTTGATTTAAGCAAACCTTCCAATATTGAGAAATTATATTCCACCATATGTACCGGCGGTATTAAATTCGAATCAAAACTGGGATTTGATTTCGAAGATGAAATTACCGAAAAATATGAGAATAATCTTAAAAAATCATCAGGATCCAAAAACAAAACTTCGTCAGCAAAAAAGAGAATTATTAAAGAAGACGATGATTTCGATGATTCGGATTACATAAATTCTCGCAAAAAGGTTGAAGAATTCGATGAAAATGTCGATAAAGATTTAGTGGAGTATTACATCGAGAAGCAGAGAAAGCGGAAGAATACCGCGAAATTTGCAATTATAGCTGTTGCTCTTGGCGTAGTTGTACTTTCTTTGTTTATGGTCGGTTTAAAGGTTTTAAGCGATAAAAGAAGTGAAAATGTCAAGGAACAGATTGAAGAATCCAAAAAGGATAATGCTTTTGTTTTTACAACAATAAAACCTGTATATAACACGACGGTAACATACGATACTTATGAAATTCCCGATATTTTGCCCGATTACCAAGACGCTTACGATAAAAACAACGATTTGGTCGGCTGGATTACAATAGCCGATACACACATAGATTATCCTGTAGTTCAGGGAAAAGACAACGAATATTATCTTTCCCATAATTTTAACGGAAAGAACGATGCAAACGGATCCATTTTCGTTGATATGAACTGCAGTATTTATCCGAGAAGCAAAAATATCATTGTTTACGGACACCATATGAAGTCAGGCAAGATGTTTGCAAACCTCGAAAAATACGACAGTTATGATTTTTTCACCAAACACAGAAAAATCATTTTTGATACCATATACGAAAAAGCGGAATATGAAGTAATTTTTGTATTCAGAGACTATGTTCATGCTTCCGATGATACGGAATTCAAATACTATGAATTTGTGGATGTTAATTCGGAAACCGAATTCAATTCGTATATGGATGAATTAAGAGAAAAATCAATATTCAGTTCCAATACGCCTGTAACAATGGATGACGAACTTTTAACTCTTTCCACTTGTGATTACATGCAGGCAAACGGAAGATTTGTTGTTATGGCTAAAAAGATTAAATAATGCCGGAGGATGAAAATGAGCAAATCCAAAAAGAAATTATCCAGAAGATTTAAGAGAACAATCGGCTTTTCACTTGCCGGTCTTTTCCTTATATCTGCAGTTATTGTCGCTTTAATCCCTCAAAAAGGTGCAAGTGCCTATACTTCAACAGCACAGGTTTACCTTAAGGATGCCGACAATCCGATTCCAAAGATTCAGTCGACAGATCAGATTTACACTACGGGCGACGGATTATTTCAATTTGCATACTTAAATAAATCAGGAGGAGCGGATAAAGTTGCCGTAATCTGCGGATATGATTATGAACGTTCCCTTCCCAGCGGAAATTTGACAATTCCCGATAAAGTCGATGCATATATTAAAAAAGAATATGCCAGCGGTTCCGGATATGGTTATGTTGCGGTTTCAATGAGTAATGAAGCTTTATATTATCCTTCTTATATCGATCAGGAATCTTATGAATTTGTTTTGGATGAAAACGGGATGAAAATTCCCATTCTTGACGCTGACGGAAATATTACTTACGAGACTGATGATAACGGACAGCCTTTAACGGATACAAACGGTAATCCCATTCAGGCATTCCAGAAAGAACTTAAAACCAAAAAAGTTTTTGATCAGTATCTTCCCTGTTATTACAATACCATAGATACCTGGACGTATAAAGAAGATGGCACAAAAAGAGGCGAAGACGAATTTTATTACGAAGAAAGTCAGGGAGTATTTAAGCCTACAACTGACGATGCTCATAAAAGAATGAAAGATGCTTTGGTATCATATATAGCCAATCAGAACGCCACTTCCACTGATACGGGATGGCAGATTGAAGATTATAATACTGCCAAAGGCGGCATTTTTTCAAAAGCGAAAAATATCGTTAACCTTACATTCGGAAAAGATTTGATTGGTGTCGGAAACCGTGCATTTGAAGGATGTGCAAACCTGACAAGCGTAACCTTCGGCGACGGTATCAACACAATCGGTAATTATGCATTTGCCGAATGTTACAACTTAAATGAAGTTGATTTGCCTTTTAATGCTACTGTTGCAATTATAGGTGAAAGGGCGTTCTATGAGTGCGAAGGACTTAAAAGCTTTTCAATTCCCGTCGGATTGAACAGCCTTGGCGATTCATGCTTTGAAGGCTGTATCAGCATGAAAGAATGCATTCTTTCTTTGCCTGACAAGAATATGGCTTTGGTTAAGATGGGTCCCAATGTTTTTAAGAACTGCTCGTCTTTGGAATATCTTGAATTCCCCGGAAAATATAACGAAGATCAGGATGTTGCATGGTATGAAGGCTGTACTTCTCTTAAGCGTATTACAATTCCGAACGCCAATATGAAACTGACGGAAACATCTGCTTTTACTTTTGAGGATTTCAAAGCTCAGGTTCCCGAAGAATTTTACCTTGAAGGTTTAAAAGACAAAGAACTTCACAAGGTTTCCACAGCAAATTCTTTTGCATTTAAATATTTAAATGAAGAGATTTACGAAAAAGTCACACACGAAGATAACAATCCCACAAACGACAGAACCAGAGTTGTTTTCAGAGTCAATAATGAAAACGAACTTGTTTTCTTTGAGATGGGAGAGGATGTAACTGTTGTAAACATCCCCAACAAAATCGGACCTTATGGCATTACTTCAATCGGTTCGGATTCATTTTCGAACAACTGTGTTATCAAGAAAGTTACCATACCTTCTAATATCATGGAAATTGAAGCAGGTGCATTTAAGGGCTGTCACAATCTTGAAGATGTTATTTTTGAACAGCCCATTAATGTTTCGCTCATCGGAGAAGACGCATTCGATACACAGACAGTCGGTCCTCAGTGCAAATGTTCTTCTTTAAGTGCAAATCCGAAGCTTACATTTACAGGTGATGCAAAGAAGGGCAGTGCTCCTTTCGAGTATGCCATGAATCCGGCTAATAACATCAACAATAATGAACAGCCCGAGACTTATATAACTTTCTATACCGGATGGCCCGGCAATTTAACCGTTAAATATAATTCAAACACCAAAGAAAATGAGCTTATTGAGTTACCTACTTCTTCAAACATCTCGACATTGTCTGCCACGTCCCGTCCTTACATGAACGGAACATATGCTACAGCTGCATCACAGGCATACGACATGCTTGTTAACGGTAATGTACCCAATGACAATACGCCGCAGAATGTAAAAGACATTTACAATGCCGTTACAACACCCGTATTGCCTGATGGCATTACATCAATTAAAGAAGGTCTTTTCTCGGGCCTTGACAAAGAAGGCAATCCTGTACCGGGAATGGTTGCAAATAACGACATTTTCTCAATTGAGATGAACGGTATCAAAAAGATTGATCCTTATGCGTTTAAAGACTGTGACTCGCTTTCCAATGTAAAGATTAATGATGCATGTACTTCTCTTGGCGATTATGCATTTGAGAGTTGCGATAAATTATCCAATGTTGAAATTTATTCCGATTTAAATGAATTTGGAAAGGTTCCTTTCCTTTCATGTAAAAATCTTAACAATGACATTGTATTCAAGGCAGGTGACAATACTCCTTTTGAATGTCAGGATTTAATTGTTTATTCCAAGGTTAACGGTCAAAAAACAGCAGTTCTTGAAGTATTAGGTTCGAGAGGAAACGGAAACAACGGTACAACAAGCAATATCAATCCTTCTGTTTTTGCCGGAATTAACAGTATTGCAGAAGAAGCATTCAAAGATTGCGACGGTGTTACCGAGGTTGATTTTTCACAAAGCAATATTACTTCAATACCCAAAGGATGCTTTGAAGGTACAGACGATTTATACAAAGTAGTATTAAAAGACGGAACCACTACTATCGGTCCCGATGCATTTAAAGACAGCAATATTAAGATAGTTGAGATACCACGAAGCGTTTCCGTTATCGACAATACTGCATTTTCCGGAGACCCTCAGCAGATTACATTTAAGGCTGAACTTGATTCGCCGGCTGCGTATTTTGCCGACAGCTATCCCAACATCATACTCGAAGAGATTAAACCTAAATATCATGTAACTTTTTATGATTTAATCGATCCTGCAAATCCCAATTCAATAGATGCAAATAATCCGTTTGCAGGTCCGTTTTTGGTAGAAGAAGGGGACAATGCTCTTGATTTGTTAAGGGAAGATCCTTCAAAGGAAGGCTGGATATTTGTAGGCTGGCAGGATGAAGACGGCTTAAGCAAGGTTACTAAAGATATTGATACAAGAGCCATATACAGAGCAGAAGATCCTGAAGAAATTGTTTATTATACCGTAAGATTTATCGATACTTTCGATAATTCCGAATTCCTTAAGGAAACAGTTGAAAAAGGAAAAGATTGTGAGCTTATTAAATTAAAAGGTGCTCCCGATCACTTGAAAGACGGTTACAAATTCGAGGGCTGGCTTGGCGATATTAACAATGTTACCGAAAACAGAACGATTTATACTCAGTACGAGACTTTTGATGTAACAGCTGAATATACCGTTACTTTTCTCGACTGGGACGATACGGTTCTTTATACACAGAAAGTAAAAGCCGGAGAAGACTGTATAGACCCCAAGGACCCTTCCCGTGAAGGTTATAAGTTTACCGGTTGGAGGCCGAGCATTAAGGGAATTACCAAAGATACGACCGTTTATGCTCAGTATGAAAAGATTGATTCGTCGAATCCCGATGACAACAATAACGGTAACAACGGCAATAACGGAAATAATAATAACAACGGAAGCAACGGCGACAACGGAAATAACAATAACGGCAATAACGGAAACAACAATAATAACAACGGTAACAACAATAATTCCAATACACCTACTCTTTATACCGTAACCGTTGTTGACGGAACCGGATCAGGAAGTTATGTACAGGGCGCCAATGTTATTATTCTTGCCAACAATGCACCGAGCGGTAAAGTATTTGATAAGTGGGTTGTAGACGAGGGGGTTAATCTTGTAAAAGCCGAACTTGCTGCAAATTACTTTGTTATGCCTGCAAAGAATGTAACTCTTAAAGCTACTTACAAGGATGATACCTCCAATAAAAATAACAATGGAAACAGTAATAACGGTAACAATAACTCGAACACTTCGAATGCAGTTAAACCCAATACTACGGTTTCACTTACAAAAGGCGGATTTTCAAATAATAATATCGCATCTGCGTCTGTAGTCGGTTCATCCGATAATTATGTATTAAAGATTACCGATTCTCAGACCGCGAAAGCGGAAGTGGAAGATGCTTTGTTATCAAAGTATGATTCACTCGATAATATTAAATACGTTGCAATGGATATTTCGCTTTATGATGCAACAGGTTCTGCAAAAATCGAGAACACTTCCGATTTGAAAGTATCCGTTACGATTCCTATACCCGATGATTTGGTGCCTTACGCAGGAAACAACAGAGTGGCATACGTTGTTAACGGAAAGCTTGTGGAATTAAATCCCAAGTTTACGACTATTAACGGTGTTCCCTGCATAAACTTTATTGCACCTCATTTCTCGCCTTATACCATTTATGTAGATACAACGAATCTTACTTCAAGCGTATCCTACAGCCCTACATCCACACCCAAAACCGGCGACGGATTAAGCGTAAAATGGTACATTTCGATTGCTCTTTTTGCAGCATCGATTATATTCTTCGCACTTTGCATTCCTTCCGGAAAGAAGAGAAAAGTTTCCGGCAGATAGGTTGGTTTTATGAAGAAAAGAATTGTATTTGCTTCTTTAACCGCATTAGGATTAATACTCGTTTGCGTCTTCGCATTGTCTTCGTTTAATAAAGGCTTTGCGACAGGCGTAAGCGAAGATTTTCAAATGGATAAAAATACCCTCGTGAAATACCTTGGATATGACGAAACGGTTATAATTCCGGATAATACCACAGTCATTTCGGCCGCAGCTTTTGAAGGAAATTCCTCTGTCAAAAAGGTTGTTCTTCCCAAGTCTTTAAAAGAAATCGGATATAACGCATTTGCCGAAATGGATAATCTTGAACGTATAGTTATTCCCGATTCGGTTGAAAAAATCGGAACTTCCGCATTTGCCAACTGCGAATCGCTTTCAAGTATCTATATCGGTTCGTCCGTTAACGAAATAGGTTCTTCTTTATTTGCGGGCGATGATAATTTAAAAGTTATCGAAGTCAGCGAAGATTCCAAATATCTGACATGTCTTGACGGCGTATTATATTCAGCCGACAGGACTGTAGTTTACGAGATGATACCCGGAAGAGAAAAGAATTTTTATGTATTTCCCGATACCGTAAGCGCCATATCGCCTTACGCTTTTTGGGGTTGCAAAAATCTTGAACATACGATTGTATCTGATAAAGTAAGTGCGATTCCCGCTTATGCATTTTCGGGTGCAACGGGTTTAAAGAGTGTAACATTATCTTTTAATACCAAAGAAATCCAAAGCAAGGCTTTCGAAAACTGTGTCAATCTTGAACAGATTTTCATACCGGATTCCGTATATTTTATTGCCGATTCTGCTTTTGACGGATGCGATAAACTGTCCATTCTTACAAGTGCATTATCCAATGCCGAAAAATATGCGACCGACAAAGAAATCAATGCTATTTACTCCGCTGAATACGATATTAACCTCGCATCGACTTTAAGAGAAAATTATGCTAAAGAAGTCGCAGAGAAAAAAGCAAAAGAAGAAGCGGAAGCCGAAGAAAAATTCTTTGACATAACAAAAGACGATTCATTGGGAGCGGCAATTATCGTAAACAATGAAGCTGTCGTTTTAATGGATCCGACAAAAATCAAACTTGCCGAGTCAACTTCTTTGAACGATACCGGAAACGGTTACGATGTTGTTTTGGAAGAAAATATTGAAGATAATATAATTCCCGAGAATCTTTTTTATCTTAAATCCGATTTGACAGAGATAAATATTCCGGAGAATACAAAATACATAGGAAAATTCGCCTTTGCCAGAAGCGGACTCAAAAAGGTGGTTATACCCGAAAATGTCCGTTCTATCGGTTTTGGTGCTTTTTATCACTGTGATGATTTAAATGAAGTCGTTATTCCCGATACGGTAACAGAGATTGAGCCCCAGGCTTTTGAGAAAACAGCATGGCTTAATGACTGGTACGAGAACGGGGAAAGCGATTATCTTATTGTCGGTGACGGCATTCTTATAGCCTATAAAGGCAATCCCGAAGATTACGTAAAACCTGAAAATGTAAAATCTGTCTCTTGCGATATTAAATAGTTTAATCTATAATATTATCGTTTTATATTGTCGGTAAGAAGGTAGATTAAATGAAAAACAATTCTCAAAACGATTTTGAACATTTTCAGAATCGTCCTATTTCTTTAAATTCCAGAAACAATCTTTTGGAAATCGAAGAGCATATGTATATTTTGGAAGACGTTGATAAACCCAATGTCTTTAGAAACATGTTTCCTTATTCTGAGGTACCCAAAATTCCGTTTAATGACAGAATAGTTCCTCACAATATGCCAAAAGAAATATGGATTACGGATACAACATTCAGAGACGGACAGCAATCCAGAGCTCCTTATTCTACCGAACAGATTGTTACAATCTATGATTATCTTCATAAACTCGGCGGTCCCAACGGTATGATTCGTGCGAGTGAATTTTTCCTTTATTCTCAAAAAGACCGTGATGCGGTTGTTAAATGTATGGAAAGAGGATATGAATTCCCCGAAGTTACCAGCTGGATCAGAGCAAGCGAAAAAGATTTCAAATTGGTTAAAGAAATCGGAATGAAGGAAACAGGTATTCTTGTTTCATGTTCCGATTATCATATATTCCTTAAATTAAAGATGACGAGAAGACAAGCGCTTGAGCATTATTTGAACATTATCCGTCAATGCCTCGACTGCGGTATTTCACCCAGATGTCATCTTGAAGATATTACAAGATCGGATATTTACGGTTTCGTTGTTCCTTTTGCAATGGAACTTATGAAACTTATGGATGAATATAAAATTCCCATTAAGATTCGTCTTTGCGATACTATGGGTTATGGTGTAAACTTCCCCGGTGCCGTTATTCCCCGAAGTGTTCAGGGTATTATTTATGCTTTGCATGTTAATGCAGGTGTTCCTCATGAATTACTTGAATGGCACGGACACAACGATTTCTATAAAGCTGTTGTCAATTCTACAACTGCATGGCTTTACGGATGTTCGGGCATTAACACTTCGCTTTTTGGTATCGGAGAGAGAACCGGAAATACGCCTCTTGAAGCGATGGTATTTGAATATGCCCAGCTTAAAGGTGATTTAAACGGCATGGATACAACCGTTATTACCGAACTTGCCGAGTATTACGAGAAGGAAATCGGATATCATATTCCTCCCATGACACCTTTCGTAGGAAAGAACTTTAATGTTACAAGAGCCGGAATTCATGCTGACGGTTTACTTAAAAACGAAGAGATTTATTCAATTTTTGATACTGACAAATTCCTTAACCGACCTGTAATGTGTGCAATTTCAAATACATCCGGTCTTGCCGGAATCGCTTATTGGATTAATCATCATTATCATTTGAAAGGCGATTCCGAACTAACCAAGAAAGATGATTTGGTAGTTAAACTAAAGGAATGGGTCGACAAACAATACGAAGAAGGAAGAGTTACCGTATTAACAGATAATGAACTTGAAAATCAGATTAATGTTATTTGTGAAGAATACGGAATGCCCTTATTTATTTAATAAAAAAAACGGAGGACAAAATGTCTTATATAGGATACGTATTTTTATTCGGAAGACTTGCCGTATTTGTTATTATTGTAGCTTTGCTTATTGTTTTTGGAATTGTTCTTATTAAGGCTGCAAAAAAGAGAAGAGAAAAGAGAGCAGAAGCAATTCATCAATTATTTAACCCGGATGAGACTTCTGACAAAGATACAGTGAATATCAATATTGATAATTTTTCGGATAAATAATTTGCCAAAAATATAAGGAATTAATATATTTTTTAAAAAATAATCAATCAAATTTGTTTATACCAGAGGTATTTATGGAAAAAATTACTATGAAAACTCCGCTCGTTGAAATGGACGGAGATGAAATGACAAGAATTTTATGGAAGATGATTAAAGACGAATTGCTTCTTCCTTATATTGAATTAAAGACCGAATATTACGATTTGGGACTTGAACACAGAAACGAAACAGACGATCAGGTTACAATCGATTCCGCAAATGCTACAAAGAAATACGGTGTTGCAGTTAAATGCGCAACAATCACACCCAATGCAGCCAGAGTGGAAGAATACAACCTCAAAGAAATGTGGAAATCACCCAACGGTACCATTCGTGCCATGCTTGACGGTACTGTTTTCAGAGCGCCCATTATCGTTAAAGGTATCGAACCCTGCGTTAAGAACTGGGAAAAACCTATAACGCTGGCTCGTCACGCATACGGCGATGTTTATAAGAATACAGAAATGAAGATTCCCGGACCCGGAAAAGCCGAGCTTGTTTTTACTGACGAAAACGGCAATGAAACAAGAGCTACAATACATGAATTCAAAGGTCCCGGAATAATTCAGGGAATTCATAACATTGACAAATCCATAGAATCTTTTGCAAGAGCCTGCTTTAACTATGCTCTTGATACAAAGCAGGAATTATGGTTTGCAACAAAGGATACGATTTCGAAGAAGTACGATCATAATTTCAAAGATATTTTCCAGGAAATCTTTGATAATGAGTACAAAGAAAAATTCGATGCAGCAGGAATTACATATTTCTATACACTTATAGATGATGCCGTAGCTCGTGTTATGAAATCAAAAGGCGGTTTTATCTGGGCCTGCAAGAATTATGACGGTGATGTAATGAGTGATATGGTTTCAAGTGCATTCGGTTCACTTGCGATGATGACCTCAGTTTTGGTATCTCCCGACGGATTATACGAATACGAAGCAGCGCACGGAACTGTACAGAGACACTATTACAAGTATCTTAAAGGTGAAGAAACAAGCACAAACTCTGTAGCAACCATTTTTGCATGGACCGGCGCTTTAAAAAAAAGAGGAGAACTTGACGGTATTTCAGAACTCGTTTCTTTTGCTGATATGCTTGAAAAAGCTACCATTAAGACAATCGAGTCCGGCAAGATGACCAAGGACCTTGCTTTAATAACTTCTCTTGAGGATGTTACTGTTCTTAATTCCGAAAACTTCATTAAGGAAATCAGAAAAACACTTGATGATTTAATGAAATAATATTTCAAATTTTGTTTTATCAGGACCTGGAGATTTGTTTCTTCAGGTCTTTTTTGTCAAAAAAGGAGTTTATTATGGAAAATTATATAAAAGGAAACAAAGAAGCATGGGAAGAGGCTTTTGATTTAAGAGATGCTTCATGGGGAGCGGATATAATCGAAAGAATCAATACGGAGAATTATCCGTTTTTTAATGAAGATACTAAAAGTATTCTGGAAACCACTGACACCAAGGGGAAAGTAATCGGCCAGTTTTGCTGCAACAACGGACGAGAACTTATGTCTTTGGTTAAAAGCGGAGATGCAAAGAAAGGAATAGGTTTTGATATAGCGGAAAATCAGGTTGCTTTTGCCAATGAAAAAGCCAAAGAACTTAATTTGCCCTGTGAATTTGTGGCAGTAAATATTTATGATATTGATGACACTTATAAAAACATGTTTGATGTGGTTATTATTACAATCGGAGCGCTTTGCTGGTTTGATGATTTGGACAGATTCTTTGAAATTGTTTCTAAATGCATGAAATCGGGAGCGGAGATTATTATCAATGAACAGCATCCATGTACAAACATGCTGGCCTCAGAAGGTGATTTTGAATACAGTGAAGAACATAAAAAAGAATGTCATTATTCTTATTTTGAGCACGAATGGAAGGGTAACGGCGGAATGTATTATATGACTAAAAAAAGTTATGAATCCAAGACTTTTACCGATTATTCGCATTCCATGTCACAGATTATTCAGGGTATGTGTTATAACGGAATGGTAATTACCGGTTTAAAAGAGTTTGATTATGATATAGGTGCCGGTTTTTCTGAAATAGACGGGACAGGTTATCCTTTATCCATGATTATTCAGGGCGAAAAATTATAAATTATGAGTTAAGTTCTTCCCATTCTTCGTATAAAGAGGCAAGCTCGTCATTTATTTGGGACTGTTCGCTGCAAAGCTTATTTAACTTCGCTGAATTAACCGCTGTTTCGGGTTTGCTCATTTCTTCGTCAATTTGAGAAAGCTTGGTTTCGAGCTTTTCAATTTGTTCTTCGATTGATTTTATTTTATTTTCGAGTTTGCGCTTCTCGCTTTGAGCCTGTTTTTGCTCCTTCCAGTCAAGTTTGGAAGAGGATTCGTTAACCGATAAAGTGTTTTCGGAATTTAATCCTGCATTTTTGCTTGTATTTATGAAAGTATTTGAATTACCTTTTGAATCAGAAATTACATTGTTATTTTCACCTTTTTTTATTTCATCACGTTTTTCAAGGTAATAATCATAATCACCGAGATATTCAACAAATTGACCGTTTTCCAAAGACAGTATTCTGTCGGCGGTTTTGTTAATGAAATATCTGTCGTGAGATACGTAAAGGCAAGTGCCGGAATAAGCGTTAAGCGCATCTTCGAGAATTGTTTTGGATGTCATGTCCAAATGGTTTGTAGGTTCGTCCAAAATAAGGAAATTTGCTTTTGACAACATTATCTTTGCCAATACGACACGGCATTTTTCGCCGCCGCTTAATACTCCGATTTTCTTAAATACATCATCGTTTGAAAACAAAAATGCACCTAAAGTATTTCTGATTTCGGTCTGGGTCATCAAAGGATAAGCATCGGAAATCTCATCAAAAAGAGTGGATTCGTTGTTTACAACGTTTGACTGCTGATCAAAATATCCGATTTCGACATTGCTTCCAAGCTTGATTTCGCTTCTTGAATCGGACTTTAATAAATTGTTGATAATCTTTAGGATTGTGGTTTTTCCTGAGCCGTTGGCACCTATTATGGCGACATGTTCGCCTTTTTTTAATTCAAAATTCAGATTATCAAATAACGTTCTTTCGCCGTAATGTTTTGAGATATTCTTGACCGTAAGAACATCTTTGCCGCTTTCTTTGTTTGGAGTAAGAAAAAGTCTCATTTCATTGTCAGGGTCGTTTACCTTATCGATAAGCTCGATTTTATCGAGCATTTTCTGCCTTGACTCGGCTCTTTTGATGGATTTTTCCCTGTTAAAAGAACGCAATTTCTTTATAACTTCCATCTGATGCTTTATTTCTCTTTGCTGATTTTCGAATGCGGCATTCAAAGAATCGATTAATTGTTCTTTTTTTATACAGAATTCATCGTAATTACCGGGATATATTAAAAACCTGGAACCGAAGATTTCTGCAACTTTATTGGCAACTTTATTAATAAAATATCTGTCATGCGATACGAAAAGAACAGAAGAGGAGACTTGATTTAAGTAGTTTTCAAGCCATTCGACGGATTCTATATCAAGATAGTTAGTAGGTTCGTCAAGTAAAATCAAATCGGGTTTGTTTAAAAGAATTTTACCAAGCATAAGTCTCGTTCTTTCTCCGCCTGATAATAAACTTACTTTTTTGTTTACATCATTGGCAAAAGACAGACCGTTTAAAACTCCGTTAATTTCGGATTTGTAGGTATATCCTCCGGATTTTTCGAAAATTTCAGTCATGGAATGATATTTATTCATAAATTCATTCATGTTTTCTTCGGAAACGTTGTTTAATTCCTTTTCCATTTCGCGAATCCGGTTTTCGGTTTCAATCAAATCCTTTTTGCAGTCGTAAAGTTCTTCTATTATAGTCTTTTGAGATTCAAAATCCTGATTTTGAGCCACATAACCGATTGAAATATCTTTTTTGAATGTGATTTCACCGGAATCTTTGGTATATTCGCCTGTGATTAACTTTAAAAGAGAGGATTTTCCGGTGCCGTTATCGCCTATAAGAGCACATTTATCCCCTTCATTTATAAGAAAAGATATGTTGTTTAATATGGTTTTGTCCCCGAAAGAAAGGGAAACGTCATTTATGTTCAGTATCATGAGTTTTATTTTATTAAATTTAAATTGGCATATCAAGGTGTTTTTTATGGTATTTGTGTCTTTATTGTGATAAAATTACTACATATGGTTATTTTTAGGAGATCTGAAAAAATGTATGAAATAATAATGAAGGACATAAGAGCTCATAAAAAATTTATTATAGCTTATATATCCATATTGCTTGTTGTTGCTGTCTTTGTTTCTCCTTTCTTCGGATTCGGAGGAATGTTTGTTAAAGCTTCCGAAGAGACAGTACCGACAGAAGAAACAATTTATTCTTTATCCCAGATGTTTATCGGACCCTCGATTAAAAATCTTGCCGGCGCATATGCATCCGTTGTCGGAGTATCCGCCGAACCCTTTACGGCACTTTTGTTTTTGGGACTTATGGAGAACATTAACCGTGCATGCGGAAGCCCTTTGCATATCGTATCAACGCCTGCAGGCAACCCCATAGTATTGCTTGTTATGGCTTTGTTCTTTTTGGCGAGCAAATTGATGAAATCTTTTGAAACAACAAAAGTTTTCGGACTCTGCACACTCGGCGAACTCGAAAAATACCTCGGACTTGTATTTATTCTGGTTCTCGGAATCCTTAATGTTGTCGGAATTACGGATATGTTTGCACAAAATACCGTATCAGCTGCTTCGGCTCCGGTTACGGCTTCGCCGCAAAGCGTTGCTCTTGGCATATTCGGAACTTTATTCTCCGTATTCATGGCATTGGTTTCCGTTGTCGTATATCTTGTAATAAAGACCGTTTTCTTCGGACTCGACGCACTTCAGTCGTGTTTCTCTTTTGTTCCTTTTTCCGGAGCATTGTTTGAGATATTCAAAACGGTATTTGTTATAGTCGTTATTTCCGTAAACATTTTATTCCCCTGGGTTGGCGTAGCTATTAATATTATCGTATTCCTTATTTGCTGTCTGCTCTTCAGATTCTTCCTCGGAGTCGAAGAATTCTTAAGAAAGATTTACATTAAGCCTTTTATCGCAAGACTCAGAGGATTTAATGACGAGATTCCTTTGGTTTATTCGAATGTTCCCAAGTTCATAAAGAAATATTGCGAAGCAAATGAAATTAATTACAATATCGCAATTCCCGCTTACTGCTTCAAAAAGAAAGAAGCAGAAGGCTTTAAAATGAAATTCATGGATAAAATCTGGATATTAAATACCGAAGAAGGTCCCGTATTCCTAAAGAAAAAAGGATTCAAAAATATTCAGAAATACGAACTTTTCGGCAAAGAAAAGAAATATTATTTAAAGAAAGAGTTCAGATTCATAGAAATATTCTCAAATCCCAAAGACGAATTATTCAAAAAGAAAGATCTTCGCGCGGTAATTTCCGTTGAATACGTAAAGAGATTCGAAGAACTTTGCGAGATGTTTAATTTTGAGAATTATCATGTGGTAAAAGAAAATCTCAAATTAAGCAAAAAAGAAGAAAAACTTCAAAGAAGAGAAGAAAGAAAAGAAAAAATCAAAGAAAAGGTAAGTGCATTTACCGATTCGGCCGTTGAAAAATTAAAGCCGGCATATACCAAAGTAAGAAACGCGCTTCCTTTCAAAAAAGATGATGAAATTTAAATAATCAGAAAGCGAGAAATCAAAATGGCAAAAGTATTACCTTTTAAGGGTATAAGACCCACAGTTGAAAAATGTTCCAAAATTGCAGCTCTTCCTTACGATGTTTATAACCGTGAAGAAGCAAAAGCTGTTGTAAGTCAAAATCCAGATTCTTTCCTTGCAATCGACAGAGCCGAAACATCTTTTCCCGATGATGTTGATACATATGACGAGAGAGTATATGTTAAAGCTCACGATTTATTATGGGATAAAATCAACAAAGGTGACTTTGTAACAGAAGATAAAAAGGTTTATTACATTTATGAGCTTATCATGGATGGAAGATCACAGACCGGAATTGTTGCTTGTGCTTCCATAGATGATTACGTAAACAATATTATCAAAAAGCATGAAAACACAAGAGCCGACAAGGAAGTCGACCGTATCAAACATGTTACCGCATGCGAAGCTCAGACAGGACCCATTTTCCTTGCTTACAGATCGAATGATACAATCAATGCCATAGTCAACAGAATTAAAAACAATGCTCCTCTTTATGATTTTACAGCTGAAGACGGTATTACGCATAAAGCATGGATTATTGACGAAGATGCGGATATTGCCAAGATTGAAGATGCTTTCGCTTCAATGGATTCAATTTATATTGCCGACGGTCATCACAGATGCGCCTCAGCCTGCAAAGTCGGCTTAAAGAAAAGAGAAGAAAATCCTTCTTATACAGGAGATGAAGAATTTAATTACTTCTTATCGGTTCTTTTCCCCGACGATCAGCTTATGATCATGGACTACAACAGAGTTGTAAAAGATTTAAACGGACTTTCTAACGATGCATTCAAAGAAGAAATCGATAAAGTTTTTGTTACTTTAAAAACCGGCGATGAAGCAATTAAGCCTTCAAATAAGGGAGAAGTGTCGATGTATCTTGATGGAAAATGGACTCTTCTTAAAGTAAAAGATGAATTCACATCAAACGATCCGATTAAGGGACTTGATGTATCAATTCTTCAGGATAAGATACTTGATCCCGTCCTTGGAATCAAAGATCCCAAGACTGACAAAAGAATCGATTTTGTCGGCGGAATCAGAGGCCTTAAGGAACTTGAGAGAAGATGCAAAAAAGACTGTGTATTGGCATTTGCAATGTATCCCACATCAATTTCCGAACTTTTTGCCGTTGCGGATGCACATCTTCTCATGCCTCCCAAGAGCACATGGTTTGAGCCTAAATTAAGAAGCGGAATGTTTATTCACAGTATTAAATAATTAATTTGAAATTGGGGGGTCGTTATGGATCAGAAACATTACAATATGATGGATTGGGAAGCAATCGAAAGTATAGTTTATGCAGACTGCAATAAGCCTTTGGATATTCTTTCCGTTACAAAAAAAGGAAAATCAAAACTCATCCAGGCTTTTTATCCCGGAGCTGATAAAGTTACGGCAAATTTTAACATTAACGGCAAAAACAAATCTCTTAAACTTGAAAAAGTTGATGAAGCAGGTTTTTTTGCTGAATTCTTTTCGTTTGAATACGATTCCTATACTTTTAAAGTCGAATACGAAAAAGAAACAAAAGACAAAATTGCGGATCCATACAGTTTCCCTGTAAATATCGAAAGCGCTTCTTTCAAAGACATACTGAAAGGCAAGTCCGTAAAAGCTTTTGAATTACTCGGAAGCCGCAAAAAGAAATACGGCAAAACGGAAGGCTATGAATTTACACTCTATGCTCCTTTTGCCAACAGTGTTTCACTTGTCGGTGATTTTAACAATTGGAAAGAAAATGCCAATTTAATGCAGTCGGATTCTTCGATAAAAGGTTTGTTTAAATTATTTATTCCAGGATTGGAAGATTATTCGCCTTATAAATATGTGATTAATCACATGGGAACGAAAATCTACAAGAACGATCCTTTTGCCCTTGGCATTAACAAAGACAATTCCATCTGCGTACCTTTTGAATATAACGATAAAAAAACCAAAAAGAACGCTTGTCCCGCTGATTTGGATTTTCAGCTTCTCGAAGTTGATTTAAATTCACTTCTTAAGGATCATAAAACAATTGAAAAAGCGGCTGATTATCTTTGTTCTCACATTAAGAAATACGATTATAACTCTGTTGTTTTCATTGATCTTTTTAAATCCAATAATCCTAATGATATTTATGAAACAATCAATGCATATTCATTTGATATCTCAAACGGATTAACTCCCGATTCACTTAAAGTTCTTATGCAAAGACTCAGAGAAATCGGAATAAATATGTTTATTGAACTGCCTCTTGCTTATGCATCCGATTGTGAGAGCGGCCTGGCAAGATTTGACGGAAGCAATCTTTTTGAAAACGAGGACGCAAGACTTTCAAAGCATAATTTTTACAAAGCAATGCTTTATGATTTTACGCATCCTTTTACAAAATCGTATCTTTTGTCGAGTGTAAATTTCTTTTTGAAGGAATTTGATTTTAACGGTTATGTATTGCCAAATGCCGGTGTTATGCTTTATCACGATTACAATAAGAATCCCGGTGAATTCGTTACGGAAGAATGGGGGAGCACCCTTAATTCGAACGGCGTTGCTTTCATAAAAGAAGTTAACAGATTCGTTCACAAAGAATTTAAGAATGCTTTATGCATTGCAAGTATTTATGCTTATTACAAAGATGTTACGGGTAAAGCGCCCGATTCTCTTTGCTTTGATTACTGTATGAATACAGGAGCATGCGAAGAAATTCTTGACTTTTTGAGACTTGATCCCGTATTCAGAAGAGACAGGCTTGATTCATTCCTTTTGTTTACGCATTTCTCAAACAACGAGGAAAAATACATTTATCCTTATTCTAGAAAGGAAAATATCAAAGATTTCGCCAGTGTTTACGATCGCATGCCGGGTGACAAAAATCAGAAACTTGCCAATTTGAAGATGGCTGTCATCTTTAAGCATCTTTTATACGGCTCGCAGCTTATGAATATTGATATTGATGAAATCGTCGGTGTTGACAGTGATATAAGGGATAAATATCATTCATTCCTTTATGATTTCAGAAGAATTTATACAAATAACAAGCATTTGATTCGAAACTTTAACGATGAGAAGCCTTTCAGTTATAAATGCATCGACAATCAGGTATTTACGAGAGAATACTTTGACGGTGAAAAAGGTTTCATAATTGTATTTAATTTCTCAAAGGATTCTTATCAAAAATACAACATCCCCGTATCGCACGCCGGAGTTTACAAAGAAGTATTCAATTCGAGCAGCACAAAATACGGCGGTGAAGGAATATGCAATACCAAAAACATTCAGACTCAGGATGTAGAAGGTTCCGATGTTTTGAATCTTACTATCAAACTTCCTTCTTTATCCATACTTGCCTTTGAGCACAGAGATTTCACCAAGAAAGAACTTGATGCGATTTTCTTGAAGAAAAAGAAAGCAATGATCAAATTTGTGGACGGAGAAAAGAGCAAGATAAAGGATAAACTGAATGCCGATATCGAATCATTGAAAAAAGAAGCAAATAAAAGAATGAAAGAACTTGACGAACTTTTAATTCCTTTTAATAAGTAAAGCAGGATAGAACAATGCCTAAATTTATTACTGATTATTTTTCATCGATATTTAACGAAGCGCTTGCGGATAAGATTTTTTCTCTTACCTGGAGAGTTCTTATAAGCCTGGCCATTTTAATAGTGACAGTCCAATTGGTTAAGCTTTTCAAAAAGTTTTTAAGAAAAACTTTCAAAAAAGTCAAAATGGACGATGGAATAGCAGGCTTTCTCGTTTCTCTGACGGGAGTAGGACTTTATATACTTGTCGGATTCTTTGTGGCTCAAAGCCTTGGCGTTGATGCTGCAAGCATTATTGCCTTGCTTGGTTCTGCCGGCGTTACCATAGGTCTTGCCATTCAGGGATCTCTTTCAAATATTGCCGGAGGAGTGCTTATACTTATACTTAAGCCTTTTAAAATCGGCGATTATATAATCGAGAATACACATAACAACGAAGGTTCTGTTGTCGAAATAGGTCTTATATATACCAAATTAAATACTTTTGACAACAAAACGGTCATTCTTCCCAACGGCATGCTTGCAAATTCTTCCATAGTTAATGTAACGCATACTCCTTTCAGAATGATTGAACTTATATTTGATATTGCATATTCTGCCGATTTCAATCTTGCCAAAGATATAATCGACAAAGTTATAAGAGAAGATGAAGCCGTTTTGACGGAAAAACCGATACTTATCGCAATGGATTCGCTTGATTCAAGTTCGGTTAAAGTCTGCTCGCGTTTTTATGTCAAAAACGAAAATTTCATTACCGCAAGATACAGAATCAGGGAAAAAGTCAAATTTGCGCTCGACGAAAACCATATTGAGATACCTTTTACACAGGTTGTAATACACGAAGCAAAGTAATTCAAAACTTTTCAAAAAAATAATTAAGTCTTGATTTAACTCGTTTTCGTGTTTATAATATAAAAATGTTTTATGTATAAAGCATTTTTGCCGGAATAGCTCAGTCGGTAGAGCACTTCACTCGTAATGAAGGGGTCGTCAGTTCAAGTCTGATTTCCGGCTTTATTGTATCTGAATGGAAACATTTATGTTTCCATTTTTTAAAAATTCGATAAGATTCAAGGAGATAACAATGGCAGTTCTCTGGGGCGGAAGATTTACAAAAGAGACAGATGATAAAGTATTCGCATTTAACGAATCCCTTTCATTTGACAAAAGACTGTATGCCGTAGACATAAACGGTTCCAAATGCCATGCGAAAATGTTGGGCAAACAAGGTATTATTACCGAAGAAGAAGCCGAAAGCATAATTAAAGGGCTTGATTCTATTTTGGCCGATATCGAAAACAATAAATTGGAATTCGACCCCAAATGTGAAGATATTCACAGTTTTATCGAAGCAAACCTTACCAAAAGAATAGGAGAACCGGGCAAGAAACTTCATACGGGAAGAAGCCGAAACGACCAGGTTGCTCTCGATATGAGAATATACACCAAAAATGAAGTCATCGCTTTATCCGATTTGATAACTTCGCTTTTAAAAGTTCTTCTTTCAAAAATGAAAGATAATAAAGACACTTATATGCCTGCTTTCACGCATCTCCAGAAAGCTCAGCCGACCAATCTTGCACATTATATCGGTGCATATGTCGAAATGTTTTTAAGAGACAGAGACAGGCTTAAGGATATTGAAGAAAGAATGGATTATTCGCCTCTCGGAGCGGGAGCTTTATGCGGCACCACTTATCCTTTGGACAGGGATTATACCGCAGAGCTTCTCGGATTTAAGGAAGCTACTTATAATTCAATGGATTCCGTATCGGACAGAGATTATCTTATTGAGACTTTATCCGCTTGTTCGATAATAATGATGCACTTATCGAGATTCTGCGAAGAACTTATTATCTGGAACTCGAATGAATACAGATTCATAGAAATGGACGATGCATTTTCCACAGGTTCATCCATTATGCCTCAAAAGAAAAATCCTGATATTGCGGAACTTGTCAGAGGAAAGACCGGAAGAGTATACGGAGCTTTGGTATCTCTTTTAACCACAATGAAAGGACTCCCTCTTGCATACAATAAGGATATGCAGGAAGACAAAGAAGTAGCTTTCGATGCACTTGATACCGTTAAAGACAGCCTTACATTATTTACCGGAATGATTGACACGGTATCATTTAATAAAGAGATTATGGCAAAAAGCGCAATGAAAGGCTTTACTAATGCCACAGATGCAGCTGATTATCTTGTAAGAAAGGGTATACCCTTCAGAGATGCTCACGGAATTATCGGGATTCTTGTTCTTAAATGTATAGAAAAGGATTGCTCTATAGAAGATTTAAGTCTGACGGAATTAAAAGAAATCTGTGATTCATTTGATGAAGATGTTTACGATGCAATCTCTTTAAAGACCTGCGTTGAAAGAAGGCTGACTAAGGGTGCGCCCGGCGCGATTGATGAATCAATAAAAAGATACGAGGAAATTATATAATATAAACATTTAAGATTTATTACCGATAGAATAATTCAAATATTTATAATTGATTATGTCCGTTTACGGATTAATGGAGGATAAAATAATGAGTGACAAATTACGTGTAGGTATTTTAGGCGGTACGGGAATGGTAGGCCAGAGATTTATTTCTCTTCTTGAAAATCATCCCTGGTTTGAAGTTGTTTTGATTGCAGCTTCTCCCAGATCAAAAGGAAAAAGATATGAAGACGCCGTAGGCGGAAGATGGAAAATGACAACACCCATGCCTGAAAAAGTAAAAGACATGGTCGTATATGATGTAAATGAAATCGAAGAGATTTCAAAGCAGGTAGATTTTTGCTTCTCTGCTGTTGACATGACAAAAGATGAAATCAGAGCTATCGAGGAAGCTTACGCAAAAGCTGAAGTACCCGTTGTTTCCAACAACTCTGCTCACAGATGGACTCCCGATGTTCCCATGGTTGTTCCCGAGATCAACCCCGAGCATATGAAAGTTATCGATGATCAGAAGAAGAGACTCGGAACAAAGAGAGGATTTATTGCAGTTAAACCCAACTGCTCAATTCAGTCATATGCACCCGTTTTAACGTCTTGGAAAGAATTTGAGCCCTATGAGGTAATAGTATCCACATATCAGGCTATTTCCGGTGCAGGTAAAACTTTCAAGGATTGGCCCGAAATGGAAGGAAACATCATTCCTTACATCGGCGGCGAAGAAGAAAAGAGTGAGAAAGAGCCTTTGAGAATCTGGGGTAAAGTTGAAGACGGCGTTATCAAACCCGCTGACAATATCAAGATTACTAGCCAGTGCATCAGAGTTCCCGTTCTTAACGGACATACGGCTTCTGTATTCGTTAAGTTCAAAAAGCAGCCTACAAAAGAGCAGCTTATTCAGAAATTATGGGATTTCAAGGGACTTCCTCAGGAACTCAATCTTCCTTCTGCTCCCAAACAGTTTATTCAGTACCTTGAAGAAGACAACAGACCTCAGGTTGCTTTGGATGTTGATTTCGAAAACGGTATGGGAATAAGTGTAGGACGTATCAGAGAAGACAGCATTTACGATTGGAAATTCGTAGGACTTTCCCATAACACTGTAAGAGGCGCTGCAGGCGGAGCTGTTCTTTGCGCAGAACTTCTTAAAGCTCAGGGTTATATTACAGCTAAATAAACCATAAATGAATTGATCGGATTCTTCGGAGAAATCCGGAGGATCCGATAACAGGGGTAAATTAATGGTAATCGGACGAAGCAGCGAAATTGAATATTTAAAAAAGATATTTAATTCAAATGAAGGTTCTTTGGTGACTCTTTACGGGCGCGGCGGCGTCGGTACTTCAACCGTTTGGCATGAATTTGTAAAAGATAAAAAATACGTATATATTAAATGTCCTAAAGCCAGCAGCAAGCAGATCAATTTTCTTATTGCCGGCGATCTTTCGTTAAAGGGATTTGAGTTTGCAGACGAATTCCCTTCTTTTTCGACTATTCTTGATTCTTTATCGGATAAATACAAACTTGATAAATTCGTATTGGTTTTGGATGATTTCGAAAATTGTTTCAAAGCCGATGATTCTTATATTGATATATTGTTTTCCTATGTAAAACTAAATAAAAAAGACAACAGATTTATGTGTCTTCTGGTTTCTCATGATACGAGATATGTAGAAAATATCTTTGTATCAAAAATCGGTAAAAATGCACTTTCAATCGACGGATTTCTTAAAATCCAGCCGGTTTCTTTTATAGATTTGGTAATGTTCTTTAATACCGAAGATACTTCTAAATGCATGGATTTTTATGCTCTTTTGGGCGGTAATATTGCATTTTACAAATACTTTGACATCAATAAGACTTTAAAAGAGAATATTATAAAAACATTTCTAAATTCGGATTCCGTATTCAGACGCGCGGGAAATGATGTCGTTTTGGAATATTTAAGAGAAGTAAATGTATACGGGACAATACTTTATTGTCTTGCAAACGGTCATAATAAATTAAATGACATATTTCTGCATACCGGATTTTCAAGAGCAAAGATAAGTGTTTATTTAAAGAACCTTATGAGTCTTGATACAGTGGAAAAAGTATCAAGCTTTGACACACCGGGAAATGAAAATACGATGAAAGGCGTATATCGTATTTCCAATCCGATTGTTAATTTCTGGTATAAATTCATATATCCGCACGAATCCTACCTTGAACTTATGAGTCCCGAAAAGTTCTATGATACTTTTATTAACGATAACATACCCGATTTCCTTAAAGATTCGCTTCCTTTGATCTGCAAGGAATATCTCAATTTGTTGAACAAAAAACACGGTCTTCCCATCAAGGTTTCAAAATCAGGAGAATGGGTAGGAAAGGCCGGAACCATACATTACATCGGTCGCGACGAACACAGAAACATTCTTGCCGCATATTGTGCTCTCGGTAACGATCCGATGAACTATTCCGAATTCGAATGGTTCGATTACTGTCTTAAAGAAGCCAAAGTTAAAGCGGATTACATTTATCTCTTTTCAAAGAGCGGCTTTGACGAGGATTTGAATGAAATGCTCTGGGACAGAGAAGTTACTTATGTCGACATTCGAAATCTTTGATTAAATTTTAGCTATTGCTGTGTATAAAGGAGTTATATGGCAAAAAGAGTTTTTATTGCCGAAAAGCCGTCCGTTGCAAAAGAATTTGCGAAAGCTTTAAAAGAAAATTTCAAACAAAACGACGGTTATCTTGAAAGTGATAATTCCATAGTTACCTGGTGCGTGGGTCACCTCGTAAACATGAGTTATCCGGAAGAATATGACGCGAACTTGAAAAAATGGTCATTCGACACAATTCCGTTTATTCCCGAGAATTATAAATATCAGATTATCTCTTCGGTTTCCAAGCAATTTAATATAGTTAAGACTTTGTTGACCAGAAATGATGTCGACACTATTTTTGTGTGCACCGACTCGGGACGAGAAGGAGAATATATATACCGTCTTGTAGAACAGGAAGCGCATGTTAAAGGGAAAACGCGTAGACGTGTATGGATTGATTCGCAGACCGAGGAAGAAATTCAGCGAGGCATTAAAGAAGCCAAAGATTTAAGCGAATATGACAATCTGTCAGCCGCTGCGTATCTTCGTGCCAAAGAAGATTATCTGATGGGTATCAATTTCTCACGAGCACTCACTTTGAAATACGGCTATGGAATGAAGACATTTCTTAAAGCCGACAAATGCGTAATAAGTGTCGGCCGTGTCATGACATGTGTTCTCGGAATGGTTGTAACGAGAGAAAGAGAAATCAGGGATTTTGTTAAAACTCCCTTCTACAGAGTTCTTGCGTCTTTGGATTTAAGCGGTACATATTATGACGGAGAATTCAGAGCTGTTGAGGGTTCGAAGTATTTTGAATCGCCTCTTTTATATAAAGAAAACGGTTTCAAAAAAGAAGAGGATGCACTTAAACTTATCGATGAAGTAAAGGCCCTAGAAGGCAACGAATTTACCGTTTCATCCATTGAAAAGAAAAAAGAAAAAAGAAATCCGCCCATGCTTTACAACCTGGCGGATCTTCAGAATGATTGTTCGAAGTATTTTAAGATTAATCCCGATCAGACGCTTAAATATATACAGGATTTATATGAGAAAAAGCTTGTTACTTATCCCAGAACCGATGCCAGAGTCTTATCGAGCGCGGTTGCAAAAGAAATTAACAAGAATTTAAACGGTTTAAAAGTTCATCCTTTGTATTCGGAGATTATTAAAGGTATTTTTGAATCCGGCTCTTACAAAAAAATAGGTTCGACAAAATATACCAACGACAAGCAGATTACGGATCACTATGCGATTATTCCCACCGGTCAGGTATTTGATAACTTAAAAAGCGTTGACGAAACATGCCTGCATATTTACGAAATAATTTGCAGAAGATTTCTCAGTATTTTCCTGCCTCCCGCTGTATACGAGAAAGATTCACTTGTTGTCGAGCGAAACGGGGAGAAATTCTTTTCATCTTTTAAGGTTTTAAAAGAAGAAGGTTTTTTGGCTGCAACTGCATTTTCTTTTATAAAGAAAAAGGACAAAGACAGCGCAGAGCCTGACAAGGGAGAAGATAATGAAAACGATGAAAACGCCAAAAACGGTTCGGATTCAAAAGATGAAAGCGAAGACGTAAAATGTTCCGAAGAAACACTTCAATTTCTTTCCAAACTAAAAAAAGGCGATAAACTTCCATTTAAGGAGCTCTTCGTAAAAGAAGGCGAGACTTCTCCTCCGAAAAGATACAATTCGGGAAGCATGATACTTGCAATGGAAAGTGCCGGTCAGCAGATTGAAGACGAAGAATTGAGAGCTCAGCTTAAAGGCTCCGGAATAGGAACTTCGGCTACAAGAGCCGCAATTCTTACTAAGCTTTTCAACAACGGTTATCTGAAACTAAATAAAAAGACTCAGATCATAACTCCCACACTTTTGGGCGAGATGATAACCGATGCCGTTCATTTGTCCATTCCTTCCCTTTTGCATCCCAAACTAACCGCAAGTTGGGAAAAAGGCCTTACAATGGTAGCAAACGGCGAAGTAAACGAGAAAGATTATATGGATAAACTGTCCAAATACGTTACGGATTATACAAATGATGTAAAAAACAAAGATTACAACGACAAATTAAGAAACAGATACTCAACATTGAAAAAGTATTATAAGTAACAAATTTTTCTTTTCAAAAATATTTTAAAATCCGATTTATGATGATATAATTTAAAAGCACGTTATTTTTTTAACATAAAATCAGATTTATTTAATTTATTTTAGCCGTTTATATATAAGATTTCGGCTGTGGAGAAAACATGAAAGACGTAGAAATTGCAAAGCTTTATGATTTAAACGAAACCAAAGCAGCTCCTTTGTTGGAGTCAAAGAAATATCCCTGGGAAGTTCTTCCGCTTATTAAAGACTTTATTCTCGAGCTCGGAAAGACTTTAAGCGAAGAAGAATTCGAAAAAAGAGGAGAAGATGTCTGGATTCACAAAACAGCAAAGATTTATCCTACTGCAAATATTTACGGTCCCTGCATTATTGATGCCGAAACCGAAGTCCGTCCCGGTGCTTTCATCAGAGGAAATGCGCTTGTCGGAAAAAAATGTGTTGTAGGCAATTCGACAGAACTTAAAAATGTTATTCTTTTTAACAATGTTCAGGTTCCTCATTATAATTATGTGGGAGATTCAGTTTTGGGATATAAAGCACATATGGGTGCAGGTTCAATTACATCGAATGTTAAATCCGATAAGACACTTGTTGTAGTCAAAGGTGACGAGAATTACGAAACAGGTCTTAAGAAATTCGGCGCAATGCTCGGCGACAGAGTTGAAGTGGGCTGCAATTCGGTTCTTAATCCCGGTACCGTAATCGGCAGAGATTCAAATGTTTATCCTACAAGCTGTGTAAGAGGTGTAATTCCCGCAAATTCCATTTATAAGGACAAAGATAATATAGTATCAAAAGTGTCTCCCGATGTTAAATGAGACATTCCTAAAAACTTCTTAATATGATAAAATAATTCTTTGGAGTTATTTATATATTTAATTCTTGAAAGGAGAAATTCACATGATTTATTCAAAAGAAGTTGAAGAAATGTGTACCGTTGCTCAGGGCGTGAATCACGGATGTGCTCCCATTCCCGAAGAAGCAAAATGGGTAAAAGCCAAAGAAGTAAAAGATATTTCAGGCTTGACACATGGTATCGGCTGGTGTGCTCCTCAGCAGGGCGCATGTAAACTTACACTTAACGTTAAGGAAGGTATCATCCAGGAAGCATTGGTTGAAACAATCGGTTGCTCAGGTATGACTCATTCAGCAGCCATGGCAGCTGAAATTCTTCCCGGAAGGACTATTCTTGAAGCATTAAATACAGACCTTGTATGTGATGCCATCAACACAGCCATGAGAGAACTTTTCCTTCAGATCGTTTACGGTAGATCACAGTCTGCATTCTCAGAAGACGGTCTTGCCATCGGTGCAGGTCTTGAAGATCTCGGTAAGGGACTTCGTTCTCAGGTTGGTACAATGTACGGCACACTTAAGAAAGGTCCCCGTTACCTTGAAATGGCTGAAGGCTATGTAACAGGTATCGCACTTGACAAAGATGATCAGATTATCGGTTACAAGTTTGTTAACTTCGGTAAGATGACTGACTTTATGAAAAAAGGCGACGATGCAGCTACAGCATACGAGAAAGCAAGCGGACAGTACGGACGTGTTGCAGATGCTGTTAAGATCATCGATCCCAGAAAAGAATAATTTAAGGAGGAAAAAGAAATGGCTTTATTTGAATCATATGAAAGACGCATCCCTCAGATCGAAAAAGTTCTTGCAAGCTATGGAATTTCTTCCCTTGAAGAAGCTGAGAAGATCACAAAGGACGCAGGTCTTGATGTTTATCATTTAATAGAAGGCATTCAGCCTATCTGTTTTGAAAATGCAAAGTGGGCTTACACAGTAGGCGCTGCTATTGCAATTAAGAAAAATTGTCGTCGTGCTGCCGATGCAGCAGCTGCAATCGGTGAAGGTTTACAGGCATTCTGTATTCCCGGTTCTGTTGCAGATACAAGAAAAGTTGGTTTAGGACACGGTAACTTAGGTAAGATGTTGCTCGAGGAAGAGACAGAATGTTTCGCTTTCCTTGCAGGTCATGAATCATTTGCTGCAGCTGAAGGTGCTATCGGTATCGCCGAGAAGGCTAATAAGGTTCGTAAGAAACCCTTAAGAGTTATCCTTAACGGTCTCGGAAAAGACGCAGCTCAGATTATTTCAAGAATTAACGGTTTCACATTTGTTGAGACCGAATATGATCCTTACACAAACACTGTTAAAGAAGTTAAGAGAATCGCATATTCTGACGGTCTCAGAGCAAAAGTTAACTGCTACGGCGCAAACGATGTTTGTGAAGGTGTAGCTATCATGCATAAGGAAGGTGTCGACGTTTCCATTACAGGTAACTCAACCAATCCTACAAGATTCCAGCATCCCGTTGCAGGTACATACAAGAAAGAATGTATCGAGCAGGGTAAGAAGTACTTCTCAGTAGCTTCAGGCGGTGGTACAGGACGTACACTTCATCCTGATAACATGGCTGCAGGTCCCGCTTCCTACGGTATGACAGATACAATGGGACGTATGCATTCCGACGCTCAGTTTGCAGGTTCTTCATCAGTTCCCGCACACGTTGAAATGATGGGTCTTATCGGTGCAGGTAACAACCCCATGGTTGGTATGACTGTTTCTACAGCTGTTGCAGTTCAGGAAGCAGCAGATGCAGGTAAGTTTTAAATCTGTGAATTTCGTAAAATTGGGGCAGAGTAAAATCTGCCCCATATAAAAAAATATTAAATATTTTAAATTGTTTTATTTGAGGTGGTAAAAGCCTTTATAATGCACATTCAAAAAAAACATCCGTAATATTAATTTTTTGTTAAGTAAATTGACAATATCTCTTGACTTTGAATAAAACACAAGTTATAGTATTCTTAGTTGTATGGCAACACAATTAAATAATTTAGGAGGAAAATCGAAATGAGTAAAAAACTCGCAGCAATCTTTGCTTATTTAGGACCTGTTTTTTGGTTAATCAGCCTTTTAGCTTATCCTGATAAGAAGGACAACAGCAAGAACCTTTCACAGGGCCTTGTTCTCTGGCTTATCGGACTTATCCCTACAATCGGAAATCTTATTTTCCTTATAGGTGCTATCATGGCTATCGTAAAGATTTGTCAGGGCGAAGAAAATCCTGAGCTCCCTGTAATCGGTGGTTTAGATTTCTTCAATAAATAATTAAAGAAAAAATAGGAGCTTTTAACAAGCTCCTTTTTTTTATATCTATTTTTGATTCTTTTGTAAAACATCGCCCATATAATTAACACATTTTATTACTTCGTTATAATTGGCAATCCCTTCCTTAAAACTGTCATCATCATATTCTCCGTCAAAAGCCTTATGGAAGCTTGCTTCGGCATTGCTTAAATATTTGGAAGCATTTTCCGAAAGATAAGTGCAATCTTTAAATTCTTCCGGAGTTTTAATTTTTGAAAAATCATCAAAGGAAGTTTTTAAGTTATCAAGAGATTCGAACAATTCGTCTGTCGAGGTTTCGCTGTTTACGTCAATATTATTAATTATTGCATCCGTTGAGACTATTTTTTCATACAGAGAATTCACTTCTTTGTGAAAAGAATTGTATTCTGTTTTTGAAGCACAACCTGTCAGAGAAATAACGCTTATTATCAAAGTCAGGAATATTATTTTTTTTATTTTCATTTTTCCTCCGAATTTTACTTTCTTTAGTTATATCACAAAAAATAAAATACCATATATTGCGCTTTCTTTCAAGAAACATTATTGAAGAGCGTATTTAATTGTGATACTATTAAAAAGAATATGAGCATAAATTTGAGTAATTGGAGGTTCTCGTGAACGGAGCCGAACTTTTGGTTAAATCTTTAGAAAAAGAAAATGTAGATACTGTATTCGGGTATCCCGGAGTTTCAATATGTCCTTTTTTTGATAAACTGACAGAATCCGATATTCATCCCGTTCTTGTAAGGCATGAGGTCAATGCAGCGCACGAAGCCAACGGATTTTACAGGACAAGAAAAAAGGTCGGCGTATGCGTATCAAGTTCCGGTCCCGGAGCTACAAATCTTATAACCGGTATAGCAACGGCATTTGCTGACAGTATTCCTTTGATTGTAATAACCGGCCAGGTAAAAAGCGAGCATATCGGTTCCGATCTTTTTCAGGAAGCTGATATTATCGGTGCCTGCGAATCGTTTGTAAAATACAGTTATCTTATAAAGAATGCATCAGATATTCCAAAGACCGTCAAGGAAGCCTTTTATATAGCATCAACAGGCAGAAAAGGCCCCGTTCTTATTGATATTCCCGTAGATGTACTTTTGGACGAAGGCCATGATTTCAATTATCCCGATTCGGTTAATTTAAGAACTTACAAGCCTACTTTAAAAGGACATTCGGTACAGATTAAAAAGATAATCAATGAATTATCAAAATCCAAAAGTCCGATAATTATGATCGGCGGAGGAGTTAAATTATCCGAATCCGAAGAAGAAGTATTGTCTTTTTCAAAAAAGCACAATATTCCTTTTGTATCTACACTAATGGGACTCGGAGTCGGTAAAGATGACAATCCGTTATATATCGGAATGGTCGGAAATAACGGTTCCAAATTCGCCAATAAAGCCATTAACGAAGCCGACTGTCTTATCGTGGCAGGTGCAAGAGTTGCCGACAGAGCCGTTAAACAGCCTGATCTTATAACAAAAAACAAAACATTGATTCATATTGATGTCGATCCTGCCGAAATTGGAAAAAACGCCGGTCCGAATATCCCGGTAGTCGGTGATTTGAAAGAAGTATTTTCAGAGCTTAACAAATTTGAAGATCAGTTTGATTTTACAGATTGGGTTAACAGATTAAATACATATAAAATGACCAGGGAAGGTTTGCGCGAATCGACTGATTTATATGTAGATCCCAAAGAATTTGTATATTTGCTGACTCAGGGCATTAAGGATGAATCCGTAATTGTAACCGATGTCGGTCAGAATCAGATTTATGCATGCTCAAATTTTGTAAGTAAAGGCGCCGGTTTTGTAACATCCGGAGGATTCGGATGCATGGGATTCTCATTACCTGCGGCAATAGGCGCCAAAATCGGCAATAAAAATAAAAGAATCATTTCATTAAACGGAGACGGCGCTTTCCAGATGTCGATGGCAGAACTTTCGACATTAAAGCAGGAAAATCTGGATATTAAGATTGTAATATTTAACAATAAAGCTTTGGGAATGATTAAAGAATATCAGCATCTTAAGTACAATAACAATTATACTTTTAACGAACTTAACGGTTTCCCCCATTTTGAAGACATAGCCAGAGCTTATGAACTCGATTATAAAGAATGTCATTCCAACAAAGAAATGAAAGCCTGCATTAAATGGCTGTTGAATTCCAAAGGAAGCTGCATTTTGGAACTTAATGTCGACAGGGACGCTTTTACTACAATGAATATGTAATTTCGGAGTATTTTATGAAAAGGATTTTTTCCGTTTCGGTTGAAAACAGATTTGGTGTTTTAAGCAAGGTTTCTTCTTTATTCGCAAGAAGAGGATACAATATCGAAAGTCTTACCGTTGGTGAAACACATGATCCGACAATATCGAATATGACCATCGTTTCAAGCGGCTCGCCTCATGATTTGGAACAAATCGAAAAACAATTAAATAAAAAACTTGATGTTATCAAAGTCAGAACCTTCAAGGAAGAAGAGTCGATTTCAAGAGAAGTTATTCTGGTTAAGATAAAATACACTGCCGCTAACAGAAGCGAAATCATTGAAATTTGTCAGATTACCAAAGCGGAAATAGTAGATACAACCGATACCAATATGATTCTGCTTTTGTGTGATACCCCTGACAGAGTAGAAAAATTCATAGATATGATCAGGAAATTCTCTGTAATTGAATTATCGAGAACCGGAACATTGGCTATGAAAAAATGTAAATAATTCCAATGAAAAAGAACGATTTAATTCTAATAATTGCCGCTTTATTGCTGCTTATACCGATTGCTTTAATAATCATCGGTTCAAAAGACGGAGATAAAGCCTTGGTAAAAAGAGACGGCAAAATTATTGATGTAATAGATTTATCAAAAGACGGAATCTATACTTACGAGAGTGAGTCAGGTTATAACAAAGTAGAAGTTAAAAACAAAGAAATTCGCGTAAATGAGGCCGATTGTCCGGGTCATGACTGCGTAAACAAAGGCTTCATAAAAAGAAATAACGAATCAATTATCTGTCTGCCTCACAAATTCGAAGTTACCATCTCTTCAAATGATGAAGGATATGATGTTGTAATTCAATAAAACAATATGAAAATAAAAAAGATAGCGTTTCTCGGATTGTTTGTTGCTGTGGCAATGATTCTTTCTTTCCTTGAAACTTTGATTCCCAATATTGTACCGATACCCGGCTTTAAAATCGGGCTTGCAAATTTTGCGATTCTTTTAGCTTTATATTTATATGATTACAAAGAGGCTATTATTGTTGATCTTGTGAGAATATTATTATCCGCAATTCTTTTCGGATCGATGTTTTCTCTTTTTTATTCGTTAAGCGGTGCGGTTTTGGCTTTAACGGTTGAAATCGTTTTTAAAAGAGTCGATAAATTTTCCGTTATCGGAGTATCCGTACTTGGAGCTGTTTTTCATAATATAGGGCAGTTTATTCTCGCCATATGTATTTTAAAATCGTTCTCGCTTTTGTATTATCTGCCTTTTACTTTGATTTTTTGTATATTAACAGGCGCTTTTAACGGATATCTTGTTTTGATATTAAAAGACAGATTAAAATTTATTAATAACAAAAATCAGTCATAAAATGAAAAAGATATATCTTTCGATGATTCTGTTTCTCTCGCTATTTTCTTTCGGCTGTGTCGCAAAAGGATCAACCGAAATTGAAACTGCAGAAAAGCATAATAATGAAATGCCGCTTGATGTGATAATTGAAACAAATGACGGTGTTGAAAATACAATTTCAGATTTAAAGATTGATGCTGAATCAATTAATAACCATGAAAAAAAGATATATTATTTTGATAATGTATTTTCATCTTTCGATTATAGCGGAAAAAAGGTCGATGAAATTTATAATGAAGAATTGATTATAGAAGAAGATTGCATCCCTTTTGAAGGAGTTTTCATAGGTGCGCCCGTATCAGGCAAAATGCATTTTGATAATTCCAAAGAAGAACCTGTTATTGAGCAAATTGAATTTATAATTTCCGAAGACGATTTATCTCAGTATGACTGTCAGGAATATTTATATAACACTTACGGAGCTCTTATTGCAGAAGGTACCGATGAAGACTTAGACGGACAAATTTACTGGAGAAGATATTTTACCGGTAAAAATATACTTAAATATTCCAAGAAAGCCAAAGACAGTTTTTATACGATAAGCATAGAATAACGCATTTTTAAGGTGAATATATGTACGGTTTTATTAAAGGAACAATTGATTATATTAAGAACAATCAGGTATGTATTGATACAGGGAACGTAGGTTACCTTATTAACATTTCCGATAAAACATATAACGAATTACTCGGCGAACCTGAAGAAGTTAAATTATATACATATACAGCAGTCAGAGAAGATGACATTTCATTGTATGGATTTCTTTCTTTGGAAGAACTTGATTTCTTTAAATTACTGATTGGTGTTAATTCTGTAGGTCCGAAACTCGGAATGAGTGTTTTGTCATTCTTTACGATAAATGAACTGGTTACGCATATAGCAAATAAAGATGCGAAGGTCATTGCAAAAGCTCCCGGACTCGGCGCAAAATCCGCCGAGAAAATAATCATAGAATTAAAGGATAAAGTTGCTTCAGTAATTACGGAAGATATCGAGATAAGTGCATCTGCAGAAGATGACGAAACGGTAAATGAGTGTATCGATGCACTGATGGCGCTTGGATTCAAGAAAAAAGAAGCGCAGATTGCAGTCAAGAAAGTTACGGATTATACGGATTTGTCAGATCTTCTTTCGAAAGCTTTGGTATATTTTGATAATTAAAGGAAATTATTATGAATTTGCTGATATTTCAGCAATTATTTGAAGATTATGAGCAGAACAATAGAAACAAAACTTACAAAAGAAGATGTACTTATAGAAAAGGGCTTACGCCCCGTTTCTTTGGCTGATTATATCGGACAGGAGAAGATTAAAACTTCTCTCGGAATTTCAATTAAAGCAGCAAAGGTTAAAAATGAACCCTTGGATCATATTTTGCTTTACGGACCTCCAGGACTCGGTAAAACAACTCTTGCACAGATTCTTGCCAATGAGATGGGTGTCAATATAAAAATATCATCCGGCCCTGCTATCGAAAAGCCCGGCGATATCGCTGCAATTCTTAACGGATTGAAAGCAGGGGATATTCTTTTTATCGATGAAATTCATCGCCTTAACAGGGTAGTCGAAGAAGTATTATATTCCGCAATGGAAGACTTTTGCATAGATATCATGATCGGTAAAGGTCCGGCGGCCAAAAGTGTCAGAATGAAACTTCCTAAATTCACTCTTATAGGTGCTACCACAAGAGTAGGCATGTTAACCGCACCTTTAAGAGACAGATTCGGTGAAATTCATAAACTTGAATATTATTCTGTAGACGAACTCTCGAGCATTGTTATCAAATCCGCAAAGAGACTTGATACATCACTTGATCTTGATTCGGCAAGAGAGCTCGCCAGAAGATCAAGAGGGACGCCTCGTATAGCAAACAGACTCCTAAAAAGAGTAAGAGATTATGCGATTGTTGCCAATAACGGTATAATCACAAAAGCCATCACGGATGAGTCTTTGGATATGCTTGATATCGATAAATACGGTCTTGATGCAACCGACAGAAAATATCTTGAAACCATAATCGAAAGATTTAACGGCGGGCCTGTCGGAGTCGAGACTCTGGCAGCATCGCTTTCGGAAGAAACGGATACGATAGAAGATGTATACGAACCGTATCTTTTACAGCTTGGATTCATTCAGAGAACTCCCAAAGGAAGAATGGCTACTGACGCTTCTTTCGCGCATTTGGGGCTTGAAAAGGAATAATTATTTTTGTATACTTTTTTTATAAATTTGATGGGGTAAGGTTAAGATGACCGGTAAAAGTGAAATTGAAGTTATAATAGGCGGAAAGGTATATTATATTTCGGGTTATGAATCCGAAGAATATCTGCAAAAAGTTGCATCTTACATAAATGCAAAAATCAGTGATTTTGAAGGCGAAGACGCTTATAAAAGATTAAACGGTCAATATCAGAATCTGCTTTTGCTTCTTAATATGGCAGATGATTATTTTAAAGCAAAAACGAAGATATCCCTTCTTGAAGAAGAAGTTCTTTCCAAAGATGATGATTTATGCAATATCAAGCATGAACTTATTTCCACTCAGATTAAGCTCGATAATGCCAAAAGCGAGTTGTCGGACAAAGATATTTATATTGCCAGACTTGAAGGCGAACTTAAGAAATAAAATTAAAACTGTATGATTTAATCATACGGTTTTTTATTATAATCACGGAGTTTATATGGTAGAGTTATTAGCCCCGGCGGGAGAATACAATTCATTTTTGGGCGCAATCAATGCTGGCGCGGATGCGGTATACCTTGCAGGCAATATGTACGGAGCAAGAGCAAGCGCCGTTAATTTTTCCGACGAGGAATTGATTAAAGCCATAAAATACGCTCATCTTTTCGGTAAAAAAGTTTATCTTACCGTAAACACCTTAACTAAAAACGAAGAACTGGATAAACTTTATGATTTCCTTTATCCCTTTTATATTAACGGTCTGGATGCCGTTATAGTTCAGGATATGGGTGTTTTTTTGTTCATAAAAGAAGTTTTTAAAGATCTTGATATACATGTTTCAACCCAGGCTGCCGTTACAAGTCTTTACGGTGCCAAATTCTATGAGAATCTCGGTGCAAAAAGAATCGTTCTTGCAAGAGAACTGACTTTAAACGAGATAAAAGACATTACAAATGCAGGAATAGAGACCGAATGCTTTATTCACGGCGCAATGTGTTATTCATATTCGGGAATGTGTCTTTTTTCATCGTTCCTGGGTGGTAATTCAGGAAACAGAGGAAGATGCAAGGGGCCTTGCAGACAGCCTTATAAAGTTGACTCGAAAGAAGCATATTATTTAAGTTTGTCAGATATGAATACAATTGAAATTATCGATAAACTTATTAATGCAGGCATTTATTCCTTTAAGATTGAAGGAAGATTAAAAAGTCCCTCTTATGCTGCAGGCGTAACTTCGATTTACAGAAAATACATTGATTTCTGTCTTGAAAATCCCGGTGTAAAACCCGTAATAGATAAAAAAGATATGGATTTTCTAAAAATGCTTTATTCAAGGACATCCACGGGGCATGGGTATTATGAGAGAACTTCTTCTGCCAAAATGATTACTTTTGAAAAAGGTTCATACGCAAAAGTTGATGAAAGCCTTGAAAAAGAAATAATAGAAAAATATATAAACAAACCAAAGAAAGTCAAAATTAATCTTGAATTTATTGCAATTAAGGGCAAACCGGCTTCACTTAAAATTGCTTTATGCGATAATGCTGATATAAATGTTTCTGTATTTTCCGAAAATATCATAGAAAAAGGCGAAAAGATTCAATCGGATGAGGATGAAGTAAAAAAACAGCTTATCAAACTCGGAAATACTGTCTTTGAAAGCAATGAAGCGAACGTTAAACTTGACGGCGGTTTTGTTCCTGTCGGCATAATCAAACATTTAAGGCGACAGGCTTGCGAAATGCTCGAGGAACGTTTAAACGAGAAGAATTTAAGAAAAGAAGCATTCAAAAAGTCATATAAAGATATTTCAGAAAAATATGCGGGAAATTCAAATTCGGACAATAAGAATATTAAAATATCCAAGAATGATTTTATTTATGATTCAAATAACGTGAATCTCCAAAATGTGAATAATTCATCATACAAGAATATCGCTTTTGTAAAAAAATATTATCAATTTGAAGAAATTTTAAACGATGATTTTTATGATGCATTAAACGTATCAAAGGAAATATACGAGAATGATACTTTCTTTGAGGCAATTGAAAAATGCAATAAGAAAATTTACATCGAACTTCCTTTGATACTCAGAAAACTCAATGAAGAATCATTTAAGAAGATAGTATTAAAAGTATCTGAGAATAAAAACATCAACGGTGTATTTGTCAATCAATACGATGCGTTTTTATTACTTAAAGAAATGAATTTCCAAAAAGAAATATGCGGGAATTCAAACATATACAGTTACAATTCTTTAAGCTATGAATTCAATAAAAATCTGTTTAAAACCGTACTGAATCCTACTGAACTTTCGTTAAATGATTATAAATCATTCGATAAAGAGAAAATGACAATGGTTTTGTACGGAAAAGCCAGGCTCATGATCAGCGCAAACTGCGTCTTAAAGACATGCGATAAGTGTTCAAAGAAAATTAAGGAAAATAAATACGAATTCGTTGATCTAAAGGACAGATTGGGTGTCGATTTTAAAGTATATCCAGATTGTGATGAAATGCTTTGTTTTAATTATATATATAATTCAAAACCCTCTTCATTGCACAAATATTACAGCAAACTTAATGATCTTGGGATTTCTTCTTTTGCTTTTGTTTTCACCGACGAATCCAAAAAGGACATCGAAAGGGTGACTAATGCGTACAAAGCACTGTTTAATGGTACTGAAAGCGATTTTTCGTTTGATTATACGGCGTACCATATAAAAAACGGCATTTTGTAGTTTTTTCTTTTATTTTTCGCCGTTTTATTGTATAATTTTTCATATGAGTATAACTTTGGGAGGTTATTATGATAAGTCGTTTATTTGGCGCTTATTTGCTTAAAGAAGGCAAGCTTACAAAAGATCAGCTCGAAATCGTTTACGAGACGATGAGAAAAGTAAGAGTTAAGCTCGGTTTGATTGCCGTAAGCGAAAAACTTATGACAATTGAACAGTCAGATGAAGTCAACAGATTACAGGCTATCGTTGATAAGAGATTCGGTGACATTGCCGTTGAAAAGGGCTACCTTACCGATGAACAGGTTTCCAGACTTTTGGGTCTTCAGGGAAATCAGTATCTTTCATTTGTACAGTCGATAGTTGACAATGATTTTATGGAAATAGGCGATATCGAGAAAGCATTATCCGATTATCAAAACGAAAACGGATTTACGCTTACGGATATCGAATCTTTAAAGAGCGGTGATTCCGACAGAATTATTCCTCTCTTTTTACCGCAGAATATCACAGAATATCAAATTCAGCATATTTTAATCTGCATCAGAACACTTATCAGACTTATCGATTCCGAAATTTATGTAGGAAAAGGATATGTTACAGATTTTTATGATGCTAATTATTTTGCACTTCAAAGTCTTGACGGAGACAACAAAGCTACACTCGCTTTTTCCGGTGAAGGAAAGAGTATTCTTAGCATAGCAGATAAATTTGCAGGTGAGAAATTTGATAATGTCAATGAAGACAGTTTGGATTCCGTAGCCGAATTTATCAATTGTGTTAACGGTTTGTTTGCAACAAATGTCAATTCTTCATTTATGATTGATATGCTGCCTCCCGAATACAGCACAGCAAAAGCTTCATTTTCGGGCAAACTTTTGGTTTTACCGGTATATGTTCAGGGTGAGAAGATTGATTTAATCTCCAGTTTTGGTGATATTATCAATAAATAGAGGAGGATTAAATAATGGCAAAAATATTGATAGTGGATGATTCCAGAACTTCCAGAAAAATTTTAAGAGGACTTCTCGAAGAATCCGGTCACGAAGTTGTAGGCGAAGCCGAAAACGGACAGGAAGGCGTGGATAAGTATAAAGAATTTAATCCCGATATTACAACATTGGACATCACGATGCCCGTTATGGACGGACTTGAAGCATTAACAAAAATTAAAGAATATGACAAAAATGCAAAAGTAATAATGGTTACAGCTGCCGGACAACAGAATAAAATGGTGGAAGCAATCAAAAACGGCGCCAGCGAATTTGTTACCAAGCCTTTTGAAAAAGAAAACATTTTAAAAATAATTGACAAAATGTAATTTTTGAAACGAATAGCTTGCTATTCGTTTCTTTTTTGCAAAGGAAAAGTATGGTTTTCTCTGATTATATATATGTCGATGAATATGCTTATTCGAATTTCGACAAAATAAAAGAGAATATAGATAAAAGAAAAAAGATAATCGTTGATTCATTCTTCGTAATTATTCTTAATGAATATACCTCCAAACTCGAATTCACCGAATGGATGTTTCTTCTTCAGAGGCATTACAAAGAAAATCCTCCGATGATAGTAGGGCTTGCTAAGGATTACGAATCGGCAGAGACGCTTACGTGTCATATGATTGAAAATTGTATGATTAAAGTTAAGAGTCTTGATTATATCGCTTATCTTGCTTCGCTTCCTGAATTGACGGATGAAGATAAGCCCAAATTATTAAAGATTTCCGGAGGCAAAATGTATGCTTAAAGTACTTGCCGTTATCGGAATCGTTTTGGCTTCGATTATTCTTTTATTCCTGATAATTTTAAATATTTTTCTCTTTGTTCCGTTCAGATATAAGATAGGCGGTTCAAATAAAGAAACGTTATACGGTTACTTTCTTTTGACATTTTTTCTTTCGTTCTTAAGAATACGCGTGTATTACAAAGAAAAAATGGGATATGCGTCCTTAAGACTTTTCGGAATTAAGATTTTTGACAAAGAAATACCCGAATTAATCGAAATGCTCGAAAACCTTTCAGACAAATTATCCAAAAAAGATAAGAGTGAAACCAACAAAACTAATGAAGGCAGCGAAGAAGCAAAGCAGGAGACTATTCCCGATCCCGATACAGAAGAATTCGAAATAACGGAAGAAGAAATCGAGGAATTTCTGAACGAACCGGACGAAACAGACGATATGAATGCTCTCGAGAAAAACATTTCGTTTCTGTCTTCTTTAAAAGATTTTATTTTAAACATAAAGAAAAAGTGGTATAATTTTAAAGAGTTTATTAACGAAAAAATCAAACAGTGGGAATTAACCAAGAAATACATTAAATTCTACTGGAAAGTACTTAATCATCCCTCGTTTAAACCTACGATAGTATTATTCAAGGATATATGTATTAAAGCCGTTAAGCATGTGTTCCCGAGAAAATGGAGAATGCATATCGAATACGGAGATGAAGATCCTTATTTGACCGGCAAGGTTCACGGAATAATATGCATGGCGAGAGGTTATTTTAACAAAGAGATTGATTTTACACCCGTTTGGGATGAAAGCAGATTCTTAATAGACGGATATGTCAGCGGAAGAGTACAGATGTTTGTATTCCTTGCCATGGCATTTAAGATATTTACCAATAAGCATTTAAGAAGAATGTTCTTTTTAATCAGAAAAGGAGGAAAGATTCGTGGCAGAAAATAATTTTGACGGTTTGATTAATCAATTAATGGAAGGTATGGATGGATTTCTTTCCACTAAAACCGTTGTAGGTGATCCCACTAAAGTTGGCGATACAATTATTGTTCCGCTTGTCGATGTTTCCTTCGGAGTCGGAGCAGGCGCTGCAAAAGGAGACAAGAAGAACGGCGGAATGGGAGCTCTTTCAGGTAAGATGACTCCATCGGCTGTACTTGTTATTTCAAACGGTCATACAAGACTTGTTAATATCAAGAACCAGGATTCAATCACAAAGATTATTGATCTGGTACCCGATATTCTCGACAGAATCAGCGTTAAAAAGAACAAAGACGGCGTAACTGATGCAAATGCAATCGAAACAGCATTTCCAAAGGAAAATGAAGAATAGTTATTATGGATAATTTTATCTCTATACTTCGCGATTCAAATTCACCTGCCGAGCTTGAAGAATTAAAAGTACAGCTTTTTCGCGAGAATGTAAGAATCAAGACCGACAAAGCAGACCTTGAAGAATTAAAAGAAACCATTGCCCGCGAAAAGAAAGAGCTTGAAGAACTCAAAACCGAGCTTGAACAAAGCCGTAAGCAGTTTGACAAAGAAGTTGAAGAAATAAATCATACCATTGAGACATCCAGAAAAAAGCTTGAAAACGATTTGACTTTTTTGAATAAAAAACAGACTGTTTTAGAATCCGGATTCAAACAGCTGGATACAGACAGACAAAGATTGAATCGGGAAAAAGAAGAATTCAGAAAATATCAGGGCAGAGGCGAACAGTTAAGAAAAGTTCCCACACTGGAATACAGGCAGGGAATATTCTTTAAAGGCATAACCTCGGAAAAAGGCTTGAAAAAAAGATACAAAGATCTCATTAAAGTATTCCACCCGGATAATGTTACGGGAGATACATATACTCTACAGAATATCAACAGAGAGTATGAGACTTTGCTTCATGATTTACAGATTAAAGCATAAAAAAATTGCCTGTCATTCGACAGGCATTATTTTTTATGATTTTCAATATTCATTAAGCTCTTTCAACCAAGCCTGATTTTAAACATCTTGTGCAAACATGCATTGTCTTGGTTGTACCGTTAACCTTACACTTAACTGTTCTAATATTGGAATTCCAAATATGATTTGAACGTCTGTGTGAATGGCTTACGTTGTTACCGAAATGAACACCCTTATCACAGATATCGCATTTAGCCATTTTTAACACCTCCTTAATCTGACAAAAAAGGATAAGGAGAATGCTTCTCCACAATCCACAACGAATGTATTATAACCAAAAGAAGATCAAAAGGCAATAATAAATTTAAAAAAATGTGAATTTTATTAACATTTAATGAATTATGTTTATTTTTTCAAAGGAAGAATATATAATGTTTAACAGTGTGTAGAAATAGGAGGGAACAGTATGAAAGGAACTCTTGATACTCATTTAGGCAATGTACTCATCGACAACAACGTTATAGCCGAATATGCTGGTAATGTTGCATTGGAATGTTACGGCGTTGCCGGAATGGCTCAGATCAATGTAGCCGAAGGTGTAGCAAGCATTCTTAAAAGAGACAGTATGTCAAAGGGTATTTCCGTTTCTCTGGATAACAATAAACTTACAATCAATCTTCATATTATTGTAGCTTTCGGTGTATCAATTCAGGCTGTGGCTAACAATGTAATGAGTGAAGTAAAATATAATGTTGAACAGTTTGCCGGTTTGGATGTTGAGAAAGTCAATGTCTTCATCGAAGGCGTCAGCATTGTTGAATAGGAGGATTTATCGTGTCGAATAATACGATTGATTCAAAGCTTTTAGCTAAAATGTTCATGGCCGGTGCCTGCAATCTTGAAAAGAAAAAAGATTATATTAATGAATTAAATGTTTTCCCCGTACCTGACGGAGATACGGGAACAAATATGACGATGACCATAATGTCGGCATATAAGGAATTAAACGCTTTGGAAGATCCCGACATGCGTGCGGTTTGCAAGGCTATTTCTTCAGGTTCTTTAAGAGGAGCCAGAGGAAACAGCGGCGTTATTCTTTCCCAGCTTATCCGCGGATTCACAAAAATCGCAAGCGAATACAAAGAACTTGACGTTGATATTATTACCGATGCATGCAAGAATTCGGTTGCCACAGCATACAAAGCAGTAATGAAGCCCAAAGAAGGAACGATTCTTACCGTAGCTTCGGGTGTATATGACAAAGCAGAAGAATTAAGAACAGCCGGCGAAAAAGATTTAGCATCTTTCTTACAGAAGGTAGTTGAATATGCAGATGAAGTATTGTTAAAAACTCCCGACCTTCTTCCGGTATTAAAACAGGCAGGAGTTGTTGATTCAGGCGGACAGGGCCTTATGGAAGTCCTTCACGGCGCTCTTGATATATTCCTCGGAAAAGACGTTGATACAACAATTAATGCTTCCAAATCAGGAAAGAGCGAAAAGAAAGAAAATGCAGAGAGCCTTGTTTCCAAAGAAATCAAATACGGCTATAAAACCGAATTTGTAATTCTTTTAAACAAGCCTTTAAATATCAAGACCGAACAGGATTATAAGAATTTCCTTGAAGCAATGGGCGACAGCGTTGTTATGATGCCTTCGGACGGAAATATCAAAGTTCACATTCATACAAACGATCCCGGTCTCATCATTCAGCGTGCTTTAAAAATCGGAATGCTGAACGAGATTTCAATTGAAAATCTTAAGCTTGATGCAATAAGCAAAAATGAAGATAAGAAAGAAGCCGAACCTGTTAAGGAAGAGCCCAAGGAATTAAAGGAATACGGATTTATTGCCGTATCTGCAGGCGCAGGCATGAGCGAAATCTTCAAATCAATAGGAACGGATATTATAATCGAAGGCGGACAGACAATGAATCCTTCAACAGAGGATATGATGAATGCCATCGAAAAAGTGTACGCCAAACATGTGTATATTCTTCCCAACAATAAGAATATTATTATGGCAGCCAACCAGGCCAGGGATTTAACCGAAGACAAAGAAGTAATCGTAATTCCTACCAAAACAGTACCTCAGGGTATCAGTGCGATGATTAACTTTATGCCTGAATCTTCGGTTGAAGATAATACGGAAAACATGACCGAGGGAGCAAACAATGTTAAAACCGGTCAGGTTACATACGCCGTAAGAGATACCGAAATCGATGAAAAAATCATCCAGAAAGACGATTATATGGGTATAGGCGATAAAGGCATCTTATCGGTCGGTAAAGACAGAGATACAGTCACCAAAGAAATGGTTGACCAGATGGTTGACGAAGATACTTCCGTAATCACAATTTATGTCGGCAACGATGTTGAAAAGGAAGATTACGAAGCATTAAAGTCAAGTCTCGAAGAAGCTTACGAAGATATAGAGGTAGAAATTCAGCTTGGCGGTCAGCCTATTTATTATTACATAGTCTCTGCGGAGTAATTGCATGAATTTTGAAGATCTGAAAAATATATCCATAAAAGAATTAAAAGGGGTCGGCGATAAAAACGCCGCCCTTTTTGCGCGTTTGGGTATCGAAAGCATTTACGATCTTATCAATTATTATCCCAGAACTTACAAAAAACTTCCTCCTTTATCAAAGGTTTCTGAATTAAAGGAAGGTGAAATCTGTGCCGCAAGGCTTAAAATGGCAGATGATTTTTATTATAAAAAGACCGCTAACAATGCAGTCACCACAGTTACAGGATATGATTCGACAGGCAGAGTATCTCTTGCATTCTTCAGAGTATCTTATTTAAGAAATGTTTTAAAACCAGGAAGCGAATGGGTGATTCTCGGAAGAGTAAAAAGAAAAGGCAGAAATTATGCGTTCGAAATGCCTGAAATCCATAAAATAACCGAATATATCGAATCATTAAGAAACCTGCAGCCGGTATACCCTTTAACCAAAGGTATTAATTCAAAAACCATAGCCAAATACGTCGGAGTCTCTATTGAGCAGTTTTCTCCTTTCAATGAAGATCTTCCCTATGAAATTATTGTAGAATTTGATTTTCCCTCAATGACAAAAGCTTTGTCGGATATTCATTTTCCGATTGACAATGCTGAATACATTAAAGCCAGAGACCGTTTTGCATTCTGTGAATTCTATAAATTTTTCATTGAATTAAACAAAATCAAAAAAGCTTATAACAAGCTTAAATCCGATTACGTATTCATAGAAACAGCCGAATATGAAAGATTCAAGACTTTAATCCCGTATGAACTTACAAAAGGACAGAAGGATGCGTTAGCAGATATCGTTAATGACGTTACTTCCGGTTTTGTAATGAACCGTCTGATTCAGGGTGATGTAGGATGCGGTAAAACAATTGTTGCGTTTCTTTCCTGTGTTTTATGTGCTTCAAACGGTTTCCAAAGCGCTTTTATGGCACCGACTGAAGTTTTGGCCGCACAGCATTTTACCAAATTCAGTGAATTAAACGAAAGATATAAACTGGGCTTGTCGATAGCTTATTTATCCGGTTCAACTTCAAAAACTCAAAAAAATGAAATAAAAGAAGACTTAAGAAACGGTAATATAGATCTGCTTGTCGGAACTCATGCATTAATAGAAGATGATGTCGAATTTGAAGATCTTGCTTTGGTTATAACAGATGAACAGCACAGATTCGGCGTAATGCAAAGAGACACATTGAATAAAAAGGGCAACAAACCCCATGTCTTAAGCCTTTCCGCAACACCGATTCCAAGGACTCTCGCATCTGTTTATTATACGGATTTACAGGTTTCTGTAATAAAAGACAAACCTTCATGTCGAATTCCCATTAAAACAGGATTAAGGAAAGCAAGCGAAAGACTTGACGGATTAAGGTTTTTATATTCCAAGGTAAAAGAAGGACGACAGGCAATTATAGTATGTCCTATGATTGAGGAAAACGAAGATACGAATCTTTCAAATGTTACCGATTACTCAAAATTCATTAAGGATTTGATGCCAAAAGATATAAGAATCGGTATATTGCACGGCAGAATGAAGAATAACGAGAAAAATCGTGTTATGCAGTATTTTGCAAACGGAGATATCGATATTCTCGTGTCGACAACGGTAATAGAAGTCGGAATTGATGTACCTAATGCCACGGTTATCCTCATAGAAAATGCCGAGAGATTCGGCCTTGCCCAATTGCACCAGTTAAGAGGAAGAGTCGGAAGAGGAAGCGAAGCATCTTTTTGCATCCTTATAAACGGATCCGAAAGTGAAGATGAAAACGAAAGACTCAGTGTAATGCTTGAATCCGATGACGGCTTTTACATAGCTGACGAAGATTTGAGATTAAGAGGTCCCGGAGACTTAGCGGGAGTCAGACAAAGCGGAGATATAAGATTTAAAATAGCAGATATCTACAGAGACAGGGATTTATTCGTAAAAGCAAAGAATCATGCCGATTCTTTATTCGCATAAAATACATTATGTGGTTTGCATGCGGCAATGCACCATATAATGTATTTTTTTCTTTGATTTTAATTATATATATGATATAATTTCATAGAATGCGAACATTTGTGCGTTTTCAAAAAGAATTATTAATTTCTTTTATAAGAATTAAAATATACGGAGACAATATGACAGCAAAAAAACAAGTATACGATTCAAGTTCAATTATGGTACTTGAGGGCCTTGAACCCGTAAGAGAAAGACCCGGTATGTATATCGGATCCACATCTACAAAAGGTCTTAACCATTTGGTTTATGAAATAATGGATAACTCGGTCGATGAACACATGGCCGGTTTTTGCGATACCATAAATGTTACTTTAAATGCTGACGGTTCTGCGACGGTATCCGATAACGGACGCGGCATTCCCGTTGACAGACACGAAAAAGGAATCACAGCAGAAAGAATTGTACTTACCACACTTCATGCCGGAGGTAAATTCAATAATGATGTTTATAAAAATGCCGGCGGTCTTCACGGTGTCGGAAGCTCGGTCGTTAATGCCTTGTCCAAAAGATTTGATATTACGGTCAAAAGAGACGGCTGCATATATAAGGATGCCTATGAATTCGGAAAACCCGTAGTAGAACTCAAGGACGGACTGCTTCCCGTATCTGGGAAAACAAGAGAAACAGGCACGTCCATAACTTTTATGCCCGATGATTCAATCTTTGAAAAGACATATTTCAGATCAGAAGATATTAAATCAAGAATCCACGAAACCGCTTATCTTAATCCCGGACTTACGATTATTTTCGAAGACAAAAGAGATGTAAAAGAAAAAATCGTCTATCACGAAGAAGAAGGCATAAAAGGTTTCGTAAAAGACTTAAATGTAGGCAAGGAAGCTTTGCATGATGTAATATGCCTTCACGGTCAAAGTGAACATGTAATCGTTGACTGTGCTTTCCAGTATGTGGATGAATTCCATGAAAACGTCTTAGGCTTTTGTAACAATATTTACAATGCCGAGGGCGGAACACATGTTACCGGATTTAAAACAATCTTTACTCAGATTATAAATAACTACGCAAGGTCCCTTGGAATATTAAAAGACAAGGATCCCAACTTTACCGGTGCTGAGGTACGTAACGGTCTTGTATGCGTATTATCCATAAAGCATCCGGAGCCCAGATTTGAAGGTCAGACAAAGACCAAACTTGACAATCAGGATGCAGCAAAAGCGGTATCCAAAGTTATAAACGACGAAGCGCAGCTTTTCTTCGACCGTAATCTTGAGACTTTAAAGACCATTATTTCCTGCGCCGAAAAAGCAGCGAAGATAAGAAAAGCCGAAGAAAAAGCAAAAACCAATATGTTGACAAAGCAGAAATTTTCGTTTGATTCAAACGGAAAGCTTGCCAACTGCGAATCAAAAGAAGCTGAAAAATGCGAAATTTTCATTGTCGAAGGTGATTCCGCGGGAGGTTCCGCAAAAACCGCAAGAAACAGAAAATATCAGGCCATTCTTCCCATAAGAGGTAAGATATTAAACGTTGAAAAAGCCAGTATAGACAAAATTCTTGCAAATGCTGAAATCAAAACGATGATAAATGCATTCGGCTGCGGTTTTTCCGAAGGATACGGCAACGATTTTGATATAAGCAAATTAAGATACGATAAAATTATCATTATGGCCGATGCCGATGTCGACGGAGCCCATATTTCAACACTTCTTTTGACATTGTTTTATCGTTTTATGCCGGAACTCATATTTGAGGGACATGTGTATATAGCAATGCCTCCTCTTTACAAGGCTATTCCCACAAAGGGAGAGGAAGAATATCTTTATGACGATGCAGCGCTCGCCAATTACAGAAAGAAACATAAAGGAAGCTTTACTCTGCAGCGTTACAAAGGTCTTGGCGAAATGGATGCCGAGCAGCTTTGGGAAACAACACTCGATCCCGAAAGAAGAAACTTAAAGCAGGTTCAAATCGAAGATGCTTCCATGGCTTCCAAGCTAACGGAACTTTTGATGGGCAACGATGTTGCAGTCAGAAGAGATTATATTTACAAGCATGCCAACGAAGCAGATCTTGATATTTAAATTAACAAATAATTATTTTAATGGAAATGGATATATAAAATGGCCGAAAAGATTTTAAAAAGCGAATATTCGGAAGTAATGAGCAAGTCATTTGTCGATTATGCGATGAGTGTTATTACAGCCAGAGCGCTTCCCGATGTCAGGGACGGATTGAAACCCGTTCAAAGAAGAGTTTTATATGATATGCACGAGCTTGGCATAAGACACGACAAGCCTTACAGAAAATCTGCAAGAATTGTCGGAGATACCATGGGTAAATATCATCCTCACGGAGATTCTTCGATTTATGATTCCCTGGTAGTTATGACTCAGGATTTCAAAAAAGGCCTTGCACTTGTGGACGGTCACGGTAACTTCGGAAATATCGAAGGTGATTCGGCCGCTGCAATGCGTTATACTGAAGCAAGACTTCAAAAAATTACCGAAGAAGCATTCCTTGCCGATTTGGATAAAGATGTTGTGGATTTTGTGCCTAACTTCGATGAGACCGAAAAAGAACCCGGCGTTCTTCCGGTCAAAATTCCCAATATTCTCGTAAACGGCTCGGAAGGCATCGCCGTAGGTATGGTAACAAGTATTCCTCCTCATAATCTCGGCGAAGTAATAGATGCAACTCTTGCGTTTTTAAACGATCCCACAATGACTACGAGGGATTTGATGAAATATATCAAAGGTCCGGATTTTCCTACCGGCGGTATTGTAATAAACGAAGACGATCTTTTGTCGATATACGAAACCGGTGTCGGCAAAATTAAAATAAGAGGAAAAGTCGAAGTCGAAAAAGGAAAAAACGGCAAAACCAATCTTGTAATCACAGAAATCCCTTATCCGATGATAGGTGCAAATATATCCAAATTTTTATCTGATGTCGCTTCTTTGTATGAATCCAAAAAAGCTCCCGATATCGTGGATATTTCCAATCAGTCTTCAAAAGAAGGCATCAGAATCGTAATCGAACTCAAAAAAGACTGCGATGTTGAGAATTATAAGAATATGCTATACAAAAAGACGAGACTTGAAGATACTTTCGGTGTTAACATGCTCGCCATTTCGCACGGAAAACCCGAGACCATGTCTTTAAGAGACATTATTGCCGCCTGTGTGGAATTTTCTTACGAATTCAACAAGAGAAAATATACAAATCTTTTGGCCAAAGAAGAAGAAAAAAGAGAAATTCAGGAAGGCCTTATCAGAGCTTGCAATGTTATCGATTTGATCATTGAAATATTGAGAGGGTCAAAAGACAGGAACATGGCCAAGAAATGCCTCGTTGAAGGTATAACGGACGGAATTCATTTTAAATCCAAAGAATCCAAAATTATGGCCATGCAGCTCTTGTTTACCGAAAAGCAAGCCAATGCGATTCTTGAAATGAGACTCTACAAATTAATCGGTCTGGAATTGGATGCATTGATTAAAGAACATGATCAGACCATGGCCAATATTTTCAAATACGAGGATATCTTGGAAAGACAAAGTTCGATGACACAGGTTATCGCCGAAGAATTGAAGGCAATCAAGAAAGAATATGCAACAGAAAGAAAAACCTTAATTACCAACGAAGGCGAAGCCGTATACGAAGAAAAGAAGATGGAAGAGATGGATGTCTACGTTCTTATGGACAGATTCGGATATGTCAAAGCCATCGATCTTCCCACATACGAAAGAAATATAGAATCAATCAAAGAAGAAAGCAAATTTGTCGTTCTTTGCAAAAATACCGGCAAAGTATGCCTCTTTGGCGATAACGGAATGCTTTATACCGCAAAAGTTTCGGATATTCCTTTAGGAAAGATAAGAGACAAGGGTATTCCGATCGACAATATTACGACATATACATCAAACGATTCGTCCATTTTGTTATTATGTTCACAGTCTGATTTGAATTTATTCAGAATGATATTTGTGTCGAAATTAAGCTACATGAAAGTTGTTGACGGCGGAGAATTTGATGTAACAAGGAAGACTATTCAGGCCACCAAGCTTATGGATGATGACAGACTTTGCTCCGTAAGCATACTTAACGAGCAAAAGAATATCATTCTTGTATCGGATGACGGATATTTCCTTAAATTCCCGATTGAACAGATTCCCGAGAAGAAGAAAGGAGCTGTCGGCGTTCGAGGCATGAAATTAAACAAAGACTGCAGAATCGACAAGGTATTTTATACCGGAAATGCCACGGAATCCGTAATTAATTACAACGATAACGAAATTCCTTCTTCAAAGATCAAACTTGCGAACAGGGATTCAAAAGGAACAAAATTAAGATTATAATCAGGTAATAAGATTGAGAGTTATAGCAGGAACTGCAAGAAGCATTAATTTAATAACGCCAAAAGGCTTTGATACGAGACCGACTACCGATAAATACAAAGAGACTCTTTTTAACTGTCTCCAGTCATATATAGGCAATTCGGTATTCGTTGATTTGTTTTCCGGTTCCGGAGCAATCGGAATAGAAGCGTTAAGCCGAGGCGCAGCAAAAGCTTATTTTTGCGACAATTCAAAAGAAGCGATTGACTGCATAAAAGCGAACCTCTCCAAAACAAAACTCGCTGACAGAGCCGTTGTATACAAAGAAGACTGTTCTTTCTTTGTAAAGAACAGAATAAAAGAGATTCCTGATATAATTTTTATAGATCCGCCTTTTAAAAAGCATCTTGAAAAAGAAATCATACCGCTTCTTGACGAAAAGTCGCTGATAGGCGAAGATACAATTATAGTAGTGGAATGTGATTACGAAAGCGATTTTGATTTTCTTGAAAATTTTTCTTTGGAAATATTTAAAATAAAAGAATATAAGACCAACAAACATGTTTTTATCCGAAAAATTTAATCATGAAAGGATTAAAAAATGAGCAGTTCAATTATTTATCCCGGCAGCTTCGATCCTGTAACTTACGGGCATATCGATATCATCAAAAGAGCATCAATGAATTACGATACCGTTTATGTTTCCGTTTTGGACAATAATAAAAAAAGTCCCTTGTTTACAGTTGAAGAACGTGTTAAAATGTTAAAAGATGTGACTAAAGATTATGACAATGTAATTATAGACACATTCAGGGGACTTCTTATTGATTATGCTAAAGAAAAAAATGTCCACATGGTGTTAAGAGGATTAAGAGCTCTTACGGATTTCGAATATGAATTGCACATGGCTCAGACCAATTATTTGATATCTCAGGGAACTCTTGAAACGGTATTTCTTCCTACTGATTTGGAATATTCATACCTTTCCTCGACAACAGTACGTGAAATTGCAAGCTTTCACGGAGACGTATCCAAGTTCGTTCCTGAGTGCGTAGAAGAAAGTTTGTATAAAAAATTCGGATATTAGATTGGAGAAATTCAATGGCAGCTGAAAAAGATAATGTTGATGTTCAGAAGTTAGAGCGAAAAATTTCGGAAATCGAGAAAATTCTTGAAGAAAGCAAGCCTTCCAAATTAAAAAAAGGAATGATTTTGGTTGAAGTTGATTTAATCTTCGAAAAACTCGACGAACTTAAATCAATGATTCCCGAACAGATTAAACTTGCCAACAACGTTCTTTCCAAGAGAGAGAAATTATTAAAGAGCGCAGAAGCACTTGCGCATGATAAAATTGACAAAGCGAATGCAAAGGCATTTGAAATCGAGCAGGAAGCAATGGATAAAGCTGCCGAAACAGAGGAACTTCTCCAGAACAAGCTTTCAGAAAATGAAATTATGCTTGAGGCTCAAAAGCAGGCAGATGCTCTTGTTGAGGAAGCACAGATTCTTTCGCAAAGAAGCGTTGACGAAGCTGAAAACTATAAAGAAGATATTATCAAGAGCATGAACTTCTATATGGATGATATCCTTGTTGACATGCAAAAGGCCGTAGAAGAAGTAATGCTTAAAAACAATAAAACATTCGAGGATGCACAGGCAAGACTTGACGCTTTGTATTCCAAGATCGAAGACAACAGAGCAGAAATCGCTCCTATGCTCGAAGAGGAAACACCTGCAAAGCCCGAAGCAGAAAATACACAGCCTACTCAATACATTCCTGAAGAAGAGGAATATAAAGACGACATTCCCGAAGATGATGACGATTTTTAATTCAAATGACCTCTTGATATAAGAGGTCATTTTTAATGCGGAGCAATATATGTTTTCAAACAAAAAAGGACAATTTAAATATTTAAAGACACAGCCGATCAGAATCGGGATATTGACGATTATACTTCTTTTTATGTGTGCGGCTGTTTTTATGATTGGTTTTATTACCAAAGGAACTTCAAAGAATATCTTTACCGTTGTGGCAGTTTTGGGAATGCTTCCCGTAGCAAAACTTATAGTATCTTTTATCATGTGTCTTAAAGCAGAAAAAAATACATGTCCAAAAGATATTTTTGATTCCGTAAACGAAATTATCGGTAACGCAGACTTGGCTTTGGGGTATGATTTTTATCTTACAAGTTATAAATTAAATTTTCCTTTGTATTCATGTTTTGTATATGACGGTTCTTTGATAGCACTTTGCGCTGACTCTAAAACAGATTTGAAAGCATGCAAGGAACATATTGAAAAATATTTGAAGAACAATTCTATTGACGGCATCAAAGTGTACATTCTCGACAATAAGAATATTTATTTTGACAGATTAAAAAGTGTACCCTCGGATTATGTTAAAACCGAAAAAGATCTTACTGCGTACGCTTTAATTAAGAATCTCTCTTTATAATGATTTATGAAAGAAATAACAATAAACAAAACAAATGAAAATCAAAGATTCGATAAATTCTTAAAACGCATTATGCCTTCGGCCTCCAATGCGTTTATTTATAAGATGTTAAGAAAGAAAAACATCGAGCTTAACTCAAAAAGAGCCAAAGGCGATGAAATTTTAAAAAACGGAGATAACATTAAGATTTATTTCAGCGATGAAACATTTCTTAAGATGTCCGCAGCTTCTTTGAGTCTGAATACCGACATATATCTTAAAGCCTACATTGAAATCAAAAATATCGAAATTATTTTTGAACATGAAGATTTTATGATTGTCAACAAACCCGAAGGAGTTTTGTCACAAAAAGATACTCCGGATTCGATATCGGTGAACGAATGGTGCATCGGTTATCTTTTGTCCAAAAATTTTATAGACCTTGAATCCTTAAAACAGTTCAAGCCTTCTGTTTTAAACAGACTCGACAGAAACACAAAAGGTCTTTTGATTTTTGGAAAAACTCTAAACGGATCAAGACGTTTAAGCGAAATGATTCAAAAAAGAGATATTAAAAAATATTACATTGCAAAGACTGAAGGAAAATGTACTTTAAACGGGACATATAAAGCATTTTTAAATAAAGATGCAAAAAGTAATAAAGTTACGATTTACGAAAAAGAAGATGATATCCCGGACGGTGTGAAAACTTCACCGATAACAACAGATATAAAAGTTTTGAAAGCGGAAAATGATTATTCGCTGCTCGAAATAGATCTTATAACGGGAAAGAGTCATCAGATAAGAGCGCATCTTTCTAAATTGGGTTACCCATTAATCGGAGATTTTAAATATAACGGAAAAACAGATTCGAAGAATCGTTATCAGAATCTTACGGCTTATAAAATAGTATTTCCGAAACTAAACGAAACTGATAACTGGAACTCTTTAAGCGAAAAAATAATTCAAATAAATGTTGACAATTAAATGCGAGTTATATTATACTTCATAACTATAACTTGATAATTTGCTAATTGGGTAGCACTTTAAAGCGTTAAAGCGAAAGGATTAAAGATGAATTTATCGTTATTGCATACACCTGACGGAGTCAGGGATTTTTACGGAAAAGAGCTTGATAATAAAAATCAGATAATGGGAAAATTTGAAGAAACAATCAAATTATACGGATATGATGAAATCCAGACTCCCACACTTGAATTCTTAAATGTATTTGCGGAAGATGAAGATTATCTTTATCAGACAAAAACTTTCAGATTCATAGACAGAGACGGCGAAACATTGGTTTTAAGACCGGATTACACACCTTCTGTTGCAAGATGTGCGGTTAAATATTTTTCCGATGAGAATGTTCCCTTAAGATTCTTTTACAAAGGCAATGCATTTTCCAATAAAGGTATTTATGAAGGAAAAGCAATTGAAGTTACACAGATGGGTATCGAACTTTTAAAAGACGATACATACATGGCAGATGCGGAAGTACTGGAAATTGTTATAAAAAACCTTTTATCCATAGGTCTTGAGGATTTTAAAATCTGTGTAAATACAAAAGAAGAAAGCAGAGAAAGACTCGACAAGGTATTTGATTTACTCGGCAAATCCGGTTATTCAAAATATTTAACATACGATCCTGAAATCGAATCCAATTTCAAATATTATACCGGAATTCTTTTCAAAGTTTATACATACGGCGTAGGAGATTCAATCTGCAAAGGCGGCAGATACAATTCCCTTCTTGAAAAATACGGCGAAGGTTCACCTGCTGTTGGCTGCGTATTCATGATAGACAATATTCTTCAAAGCCTTAAAAAACAAAAGATAAATGTCGAAAGCGAAAACAACAAAAAGACTTATGTTGTTTACAAAGAAGGATTTGAAAACGAAGCCTTAAAGAAAGCAAATGAAATAAGAACAAAAGGCGTAAAGTGCATTACAGTCAAAGATTCTCTTTTTAATGACGAATTAAAGAAAAACTGCAAAGAAAACGATTGCGAAATTGTTATTTTATAGAACGGAGTGTATATGGAAGACAGATATTTAACCATTGCTTTGTGCAAAGGCAGAGTTGCCAATCAGACAATGGAGCTTCTTGAAAATCTTGGAATAAGATGCGATGAAATAAAAGATAAATCAACAAGAAAACTAATATTCCAGGATGACGAACATAAATTAAGATTTTTCCTGGCGAAAGGTCCGGATGTTCCCACATATGTGGAATACGGTGCAGCCGATCTCGGTGTTGTCGGAAGCGATATCATAGAAGAAGAGCAAAGAAGAGTTATCGAACTTTTGGATTTGGGTTTCGGAAAATGCAGAATGTGTGTATGCGGTCCCAAAGAAGCAAAAGAGCTCTTGCTGCATCGTGAGCAGATAAGAGTAGCCACGAAATATCCTGTAATCGCAAAAGATTATTTCCATAACAAAAAATATCAGACAGTTGATATCATTAAATTAAACGGTTCGGTCGAGCTCGGACCCATCGTTGAATTATCGGATGTAATCGTAGATATTGTTGAAACAGGATCCACATTAAGAGAAAACGGCCTTGATGTATTGGAAGAAATATGCCCGATATCCTCAAGACTTATTGTAAACAGAGTCAGCTTAAAGATGCAGAAAGAAAGAATAGAAAAGCTCGTTGAAGACATCAAATCAAAAAACGCGCTCTAATCAGAGGTACACTATGAAAAAATACATTTTAAATGAAGAAAACAAACAAAATCTTTTAAACAATCTTTTAAAAAGAAGTACTTCAAATTATCCCGAATATGAAAAGAAAGTTGCCGATATCTGCGAAGATATCAAAGTAAGGGGCGATGAAGCTTTATTCGAATATACTTTAAAATTCGATAAATTCAATCTAAACGAATCGAATATCAAAGTTACCGAAAACGAAATCGACGAAGCCTGTGCCAAACTCGATCCGGAACTTTTCGATATCATGAAGGAAGCCTTCGAAAACATAAAAGATTATCACAAAAAACAATTAAGACAATCATTTTTTGATACTACCGAAGACGGAACATTCCTGGGTCAAAGAATTCTTCCTATTGAAACAGTCGGCGTTTACGTACCCGGAGGAAAAGCCGCTTATCCTTCATCAACTTTAATGAATATAGTTCCGGCACTTGTTGCAGGATGCAAAAGAATCGTAATGGCAACACCCTGCAATTCGGAAGGCAAAGTAAGCATTACTACACTTGCCGCAGCAAAGATATGCGGAATAACCGAAATATATAAAATCGGCGGCGCACAGGCAATAGCATCCCTGGCTTTTGGAACAAAGAGCGTTCCCAAAGTATCAAAAATTGTCGGTCCCGGAAATATCTTTGTAGCTCTTGCGAAAAGATACGTATACGGACATGTTTCAATTGATTCGATTGCAGGTCCCAGCGAAATACTTGTACTGGCAGATGAAACGGCCAATCCAAAATATGTAGCCGCTGATTTAATGAGCCAGTGTGAACATGATGAAATGGCAAGCGGAATTCTTATTACAACAAGCGAAGAACTTGCCGTGAATGTTGAAAAATGGATTGATGAATTCTTAAAGGATGCTGTAAGAAAAGAAATCCTTTCCAAATCTTTGGATCAATTCGGCTTTATCCTTGTTGCCAAAGACATCAAGGAAGCCGTGGACGCAGCAAACGACATAGCAAGCGAACACCTTGAGATTTTAACAAAGAACCCTCTTGAGACAATGGGAATGATTAAAAATGCGGGAGCAATATTCCTCGGGGAATATTCATCCGAGCCTCTCGGAGATTATTTCGCAGGTCCCAACCATGTATTGCCTACAAACGGCACGGCCAAATTTTTCTCACCTCTGTCGGTTGACGATTTTATCAAGAAGAGCAGCGTAATTTGTTATTCAAAAGAAGCGCTTGAAAAGAGCCACAAAAAAATAGAAAAGTTTGCTCAAAGTGAAGGTTTATACGCTCACTCTAAGTCAATCGAAGTAAGATTTGAATAATAAATAAACCATTGCGGAGAAATCTGTAATGGTTTTTATTTATCTATATACACATTTTATGCTATAATTACTTGGAATCTTTTAAGGAAGGACATAATATGAGAACATCTGCTTTGGAAAGAAACACAAAAGAGACTCAGATAAAAATGAGTTTAAATATTGACGGAACCGGAAAGGGCAATATTAGTTCAGGCATAGGATTTTTCGATCACATGCTTAATTCATTTGCCAAGCACGGCAATTTCGATCTTGATTTGGAATGCAAGGGCGATTTGAATGTCGATTGTCATCACAGCGTTGAAGATATCGGAATTGTACTCGGCAATTGCTTCAAAGAGGCGCTTGGAAACAAGGAAGGCATTAACAGATACGCATCTTTTATCATGCCAATGGATGACGCTTTGGTACTTTGTGCGGTTGATTTTTCCGGAAGACCTTATCTTAATTTTTCATATGATTTCGAAGAAGAAAGAATTACGGATTTTGATGTAAGTCAGGTCGGAGATTTTGAAACGGAAACTCTTCGCGAATTCTTATATGCGCTTTCATATTCCGCAGGCATGAACCTTCATGTTAAAATACTTGACGGCATCAATACACATCACATTATCGAAGCCATCTTTAAGGCAATGGCGAATGCCATGAGAATTGCCGCAAGCAAAAATCCCGACAGAGAAGGAATACTTTCCACAAAAGGAGCATTATAAAATGATATTAATCGGCAAATCCCTTGAATTTACTAACAATTCGAGTTTCAAGGATTTTACAAATGAAATAGAATCTGTCAACAAGGAAGGTTACGACTTTTTATATGTTAAAGGCGAGGCATATTCCGATGCAGACAAGGAAAACTTTTTCCATAACATGATAGAAATCGTTACTTTATGCGAAAAGGAAGTCTATGCGGAATTTCCTTTGACTCATTTCGAGGACATGAAGAAATTATATTATGCAAATGTCAAAAAAATAATCGCAACTTCCAAAACAACACTGACAGACGAAGTAATAGAAGACGGCAAAACAAGATTCGGAAAAGAATTGGTTATTAAAGAAGCTGATTTTAAATCAATATTTGTTTCAGATAATAATTTTTCAACTGTTTCGTCGGATGGTTCTTTTGTGATTATCGATTCCAAAGAAACGACAGACGTATATTCAATCAAAGATGAATTAAACAAAAAAGGTTTTGAAACCAAAGTTTTAAAATGCGAAATACCCTGGAGCGATTTAAAAAAGAACGCAGACGGACTTGTTCCTGTTATCGTTACGGATTATAAAAGCGATAAAATCCTTATGCTTGCTTATATGAACGAAAAAGCATATTTAAATACTTTTAAAACCGGTCTTATGACTTACTATTCAAGATCGAGAAATGAGCAATGGGTTAAAGGCGAAACAAGCGGTCATTATCAGTATGTCAAATTCATTAAAGCCGATTGCGACAAAGATACTCTTTTAGCCGGAGTATCACAGATTGGTGTTCCCTGCCATACAGGAGCCGACACATGCTTCTTTAATGATGTTTTAAAGAACACTTCGCTTGAGAAAAATCCTTCAAAGATTTTAAACGATTTATACAAAGTAATCGAAGACAGAAAAGTTAATCCCAAAGAAGGATCTTATACCAATTATTTATTCGACAAAGGTCTTGATAAGATTTTAAAGAAGGTCGGAGAGGAAGCATGCGAAATAGTTATAGCTTCCAAAAATGAAGAACCCAAAGAAATCAAATACGAAATAGCTGATTTCCTTTATCATTTATCCGTACTTATGGTTGAAAAGAACGTAACCTGGGAAGAAGTTGCGGATGAACTTGCGAAAAGGTAAATAATGAGAAAAACTGCTTTAAGTCACGATATTTTAATGACTGTCGACAAGCCTGCCAGATATATCGGAGGAGAATTTAACAGCGTAAACAAAAACAAAGAAGATATCGATATCCGTTTTTGCATGTGCTTTCCCGATGTTTACGAAATCGGAATGTCTCATCTGGGTATTCAGATTCTTTACGCAATGTTCAATTCTTTTGAAGATACATGGTGCGAAAGAGTATATTCGCCATGGCCTGATTTAGACAAAATAATGAGGGATAACAATATCCCTCTTTTTGCGCTTGAAAGTCAGGATCCCATTAAAGATTTTGATTTTCTGGGAATAACGCTTCAATATGAGATGTGTTATACCAATATACTTCAGGTTCTTGAATTGTCTCAGATTCCCATTTGGTCAAAAGACAGAAGTAATGATGATCCGATAGTTATCGGAGGCGGTCCCTGTGCATATAATCCGGAACCCATAGCTGATTTTTTCGATATTTTCTATATCGGAGAAGGCGAAGTTTCTTACAGAGCATTGCTTGATTTATATAAAGAATGCAAAAAAGAAGGATATTCGAGAGAAGACTTTCTTTTTAGGGCTTCAAAAAAAGACGGTATATACGTGCCTTCGTTAATCGAAGTTAAATATAATGACGATTTCACGATAAAAGAATTTACGGCAAAAAAAGAGGGCGTTTCTGTAACGGTCAAAAAAGAAGTTGAAACCAATCTGAATGATTCATATTATCCCGTAAAACCCATAATTCCGTTTATCAAAGCCACACAGGATCGAATCACTTTGGAAATTATGAGAGGTTGTCCGAGAGGCTGCAGATTCTGTCAGGCGGGACAGCTTTACAGACCGATACGAACAAGAGACGTCGAAGTGTTAAAAGATTTCGCACGTCAAATGATTGAAAATTCGGGATACGAAGAAATAAATTTGAGTTCTTTATCATCATCGGATTATCCTGAATTAAAGGAACTGATTTTATATCTTATAGATTATTGCAACGAAAAGAAGGTTAATATATCGCTTCCTTCTTTGAGAATCGATGCTTTTTCGCTCGATGTAATGGGAAAGGTTCAGGACATTAAAAAGTCAAGCCTTACCTTTGCTCCTGAAGCAGGATCTCAGAGAATGAGAAATGTAATAAACAAAGGTCTTACCGAAGAACAGATCCTTGAAGGCTCAAGGCTTGCATTTCTCGGAGGATGGAATAAAGTCAAACTTTATTTTATGCTCGGACTTCCTTTCGAGACAGACGAAGATGTAGTGGCAATTGCCGAGCTTTGCGAAAAAGTGGCAAAAGAATATTATGAAACGCTGCCAAAAGAGCAAAGAAAGCAGAGAGTATCAATTACGGCATCCACATCTTTCTTTATTCCCAAGCCTTTTACTCCTTTCCAGTGGGCTTCTCAGTTTTCGCTTGAAGATTTCAGGGATAAAGCATATTTAACCAGAACCAGTATCATGGCTCAGTTAAATCAAAGAAGCATTAAATACAACTGGCACGACACGGATGTTTCCGTTTTGGAAGGTGTATTCGCAAGAGGCGACAGAAGACTTTCAAAAGTTATATACGATGCATACAAAAACGGTGCGATATATGACGCCTGGAATGATTATTTCAAATACGATATATGGCTTAAAGCCTTTGATGACAATAATATCGACATGAAATTCTATACGGTAAGAAAAAGGGAACTTGATGAAATATTCCCATGGGATTTCATCGATATCGGCGTCACGAAAGAATATTTAAAAAGAGAATGGATTAAAGCATCCGAAGAGAAAACAACAGAAAACTGCATGATTAAATGCAACGGCTGCGGCGCCAACAAATACGGTGCCGGCAAATTCTGTTTTCGTTAATGACTGTAAAGGCCAAAAATATGGTAATAAGATTTAAATTCAAAAAATTCGGTCCCGTAATTTACATCGGTCACCTCGACATAATGAGATTTTTCCAGAAAGCCATAAGGCGAAGCGGAATAGATGCTGCGTATACGGAAGGATTTTCGCCTCATCTTAAACTTAGTTTCGCTCAGCCTTTATCCGTAGGCGTGGAAACTGACGGAGATTATTTCGATCTTGAAATGAATTCTCTTCCGGATATGGAAAATATCGTTAAAGACATGAACGCGCAATGTGTCGAAGGAATAGAAATTGTCAACGCAACTTTACTTGATGATGATACCGTTAACGGAATGAGCAGCGTCAAAGCAGCCGATTATTTATATTATTTTGATGACCTTTCGAATGATTTAAAACTTATAGAAGCTTTCTTTTCCCAGGAAACTTTTATTTTCGAATATGTCAGGAAAGACAAAGTTAAAACAAAAGACTTAATGGAAGACATTTACGAATACAGGATTATAAATGATAAAGAAATGCTCGTTAAAGTAAATGCTTCAAGCGCAGGCAACTTAAAAGCGGATGTCGTAACCGAAGCTTTGGAAAAATACGGAATGAAGGCAAAATGTATTAAATTTAAAAGACACGATCTTTATACCGCTGACGATGAGGGTGCATTTGTAAGTCTTCGCGACAAAGGAAAAGTGTATGATTAAACCGAAAGAAAAAAATTCGGACGGCAGGATTTTTTCCGAAACGGAAGGAATCGAACTTGTTGCCGTTAAAAAAGAAAACAAATACATTTATCTTGTGTTCGAAAACAAGAACTTAATCGATATCGAAACCGAAAACATCGGAGAACTTCCCATCGGCACAAAATGTGTCGGCAAAGTCGATTCCGTTTCAAAAAACATAAATTCCGCATATATTTTATTGCCGGACAAAACCAAAGCATATCTTAAAAATGCCGGTAATTTAAAATGCGAACAAAACGTCGCTGTTGAGATAATAAGGGCATCATCCAAAGGAAAGCTTCCTTCGGTAAAACTAATTGACGAAGATATTACTCATAAAACAGATTTGTCTTTTATAGAACAAGGCAGAAGAACATATGAGTATTTAATTCATTTATATTCTTTTGACAAAATACTGACGGATCAGGATGATTTATACGAAGATATAACTGCATATTGCAAATCTCAAAATGTCCTTGATTTGTCTCTTGTGCACAAGTATAATGATAATATGGTAAGTTTAAGCGTTCTTTATTCGGTAAGTGCAAGGCTCGAGGAAGTCACTTCGAAACTTGTTTGGTTAAAAAGCGGCGCAAATATTCTTATCGAAGAAACCAACGCTTTTACAGTCATAGACATCAATTCTGCCAAAAACGAAAAAGGCAAAGACAATTCTTATCTCGAGATAAACAAAGAAGCCGCAAAAGAAATATTCAGACAGATGAATTTAAGGAATATTTCCGGTATCATTCTTATTGATTTTATCAATATGGATACAGATAATACAAAAGAATTGCTGGCCGAACTTAAAGAACTTTCGAAAACTCAAAAGAATTACACGAAAGTGGTTGACATAACACCTTTGGGAATAGCAGAAATTACCCGAAAAAAAGTCGGCCCGACATTAAGCGATATCTATAAATAGTGCTTTAAGTGATTTTATTTGGCATATGTCGATTTTATGCATTCAAAGTTTGCATAACTCAAAAAAATCACTTGAATAAATGAGTGGAATTTGATAATATAAATAGGTGATATAAAGCGTTTCGAGTTAGAATCTAATAACATTAGATTTTATCTTTTTTCGCTCTTATATAAAAAATTATTCTGAGTCCATGTAATAGGGGAACGAAAGGGAGGTTAACAGGAATGGCAACTGCTCAAGTTTTTTCTTGTAATTATAGCGGCAGCATCAAGAATAAGTTGCTTAAAGGCGGAGATAAGTTGTTCTTAAAGATCGAGGACACAAAGATTTCCGGAAAGGCTTTCATTTGTAATGAAGAAGGTCGTAATGGTTATATCGATAACTTCGAATATCCCATTAACGATGTAAGAGAAGTATATAAGGGTGATTATCAGGGTGATGTTGCTCTTATTATGAATACACGTATTACAAGTTTATACGGAACCAAAAAAGCTCAGACTATTTTCCCTGCAATCAAAGATATCGATGTTGTTGTGGAAATTTTAGGTGAATTAAAAGAAAAGACAGCAGCTGCAGGAAATGCAAGCGATACGAGAAGAGCTGCAACTACTCAGAGTCAGCCCATCGCTCGTCCCGTAGCACCTACACCTACAGCTCATCCTCAGGGAGCTCCCCAGCCCGTTCCTTCGGCACCCGTTCCTTCAGCTAATCTTGATGCAAAGAGCATTAAGCAGGAAGTTACGCAAAGTGTTATTGTAAAGAAAGATTCAGCAATCGGCGGAGACGCAATCGGCGGTGCACTTCTTAACAGAAAGCCCGCTGAACCCGTAAGATCTGCTTCAGGTCCTGTAGGAAGCGCTGTAATGCCCAAAGGCACACCTCAGCCTCAGGCCGCTCCTCAGGCTGCACCTCAGGCTGCACCCGCACAGCAGAAAAAGAACGATTCGGAAGATTTTCAGAAGAGAATGGAAAAACTTTACGTTCTTAAAGATTGCGGAATGCTTACAGATAAAGAATTCGATGCAAAGAAATTGGAACTTGTTTCCGAACTTTGCGGAATGACAGACTTCAACGAAAAGGTTCAGAAGCTCGTTGTTCTTAAGGAATGCGGAATGCTTTCCGAAAAAGAATTCGATTCAAGAAAAGTTGATATCATCAAAGAATGTTGCTCAACAGATGTTGAGGATCTCGGCGAATACAAGAGAAATGTTGAAAGACTTCCTTATCTTAAACTCGGCGGCATGATTGATGACAATGAATTCCTCGAGAAGAAGCAGGCTGTACTTGCAGAAGTTGAATACAGCGACCTCGATCCCGATGAAGTTACATTAAGAAAACTCGAGAGATGGCCCGTTCTTCGCGATGCAGAAATGCTTACCGAAGATGAGTTTAAGATTAAAGTTCAGTCACTCGTTGATCACATCGACGTATCTGAATTTGACAGCATCGAAGCTCTTAAGGTTAAACTTAAAAAATGGCCTCTTCTTGTACATGCAAAACTTATTTCCGAAGGCGAATTCAAGAAGAAACAGAATGACGTTATCGATTCCTTCACAAACGCAGCTTGGAACGATGTTCCTTCATTTACAGTTGTTGTTGAAAGACTTTTGGCTCTTAAGGATTGCGAATGGCTTTCAGAACTTGACTTCCATTCAAAGAAGGTTGAGCTTTTAAGAAAGGTTGCAGCAGTAGAAGATTACGTTACAAAAGTTCAGCTTTATCTTGCACTTCCTCAGATCGGACTTATTACTCAGGGAGATTTCGAAGTCAAGAAGCAGGAATTTGTTGATGAAATCTTTGCTCCCGGAAACGGATCCACAGAAGAATTCCAGACCAAGGTTAAGAAGCTTATGGATCTCGAAAAGACCGGAATGCTTTCAACAGACGAGTTTACAAGCTACAAGATGAAGTTGATGAGCGAATTATAATTATAATAATGAAGAGTCCGTTCCATACGGACTCTTTTTTAATGAATATTATCTCTTTTATAAATAATTGTTGACATAAAAGGAAAAATTACTTATTATATTAGAGTATGCCGCATAACGAGGTAAAAGAGGATTATTCCCACCAAAGTTAGCGAGATTGTTAATAAGGAGGTGCCTTATGTACGCTATTATTGCAACAGGAGGTAAGCAGTACAAAGTTGCTGAAGGCGATGTGATCAACGTAGAGAAGATCGAAGCTGAAGTTAATGATACTGTTACTTTTGATGACGTTCTTGCAATCAGCGATTCATCTTTCAAAGCAGGTGATGATTGCGCTAACAGCACTGTTTCAGCTACAGTTCTTGAACAGGGCAGAGGCAAGAAAGTTTTAGTTTACAAGTACAAGAGAAAATCCGGTTATCATAAGAAAAACGGACACAGACAGTACTTTACTAAAGTTAAAATCGACAAGATTAATGCTTAATTATGGTATCTGTTATTTTTTACAAGAAAAACAATTCATATTACAGAGTTGAATGTTTTGGACATGCAGGAGATGCTCCGGCAGGCGAGAATATCGTATGTGCCGCTGTTTCCGCACTTGTTATAAACTGTTTCAATTCAGTAGAAAAGTTTACTGATGATTTTGTTTCTTCTGAAACAAGCAAAGACGGTATAACAAGTCTTCAGTTAAAAGAAAATTGTTCCCATGATGCAACTCTTCTTGTAAAATCACTGGAATTCGGACTTAAAGAAATATCCAGAGATAACAGACAATATTTGAAAATATCAGTTAAGGAGGTATAAACCTATGCTGCAGATGAATCTTCAATTATTTGCACACAAAAAAGGTGTTGGTTCTACCAAGAACGGCAGAGATTCAGAATCTAAGCGTTTAGGAGCTAAAAGAGCTGACGGTCAGTTTGTTAAGGCCGGCAATATCTTATATAGACAGCGTGGTACCAAAATTCATCCCGGTTTGAATGTCGGTATCGGCGGCGACGATACATTATATGCCAAAGTTGACGGAGTATTACGTTTCGAGCGTAAGGGCCGCGACAAAAAACAGGCAAGTGTATATCCTGTAGAACAGTAATAATCAAACGCCTCAAGTATTTCGCTTGAGGCGTTATTTATAATTTAATGTGGAGAATAAAGTATGTTTGCTGACAGGGCAAAAATATATATAAGAAGCGGTAAGGGCGGAGACGGTCATGTTTCTTTCAGAAGAGAGAAATATGTTCCTGACGGCGGTCCCGACGGCGGAGACGGCGGAGACGGCGGAAGTGTTTATTTTGTGGTAGATGAAGGAATGAATACTTTGGCTGATTATCGTCATGTAAGAAAATATAAGGCAGAAGACGGCGAAAACGGCGGAAAAAGAAACTGCAGAGGTAAAAACGGAGCCGATATTTATTTGAAAGTTCCCAAAGGAACAGTAGTAAAAGAATTAAATTCAGGTAAAGTAATTGTCGACATGTCCGGCGATATCAAAGAATTCAGAATTCTTAAAGGCGGAAGAGGCGGTAACGGCAACCAGCATTATGCCACAAGTACAATGCAGGCTCCAAAATACGCTCAGCCCGGACAGCCTGCAAGAGAACTGGATTTGTTCCTTGAATTAAAAGTTATTGCTGATGTAGGTCTTATAGGATTTCCAAACGTAGGCAAATCAACTTTAATTTCCTCATGCACAAATGCCAAGCCTGAGATTGCCAATTATCATTTCACAACTTTATCTCCTCATCTCGGTGTGGTCGATTTAGGCGAATCATCTTTTGTAATGGCTGATATTCCCGGTATTATAGAAGGAGCAAGCGACGGTGTCGGATTGGGATTTGATTTCTTAAGACATATTGAGAGAACCAAAGTCTTTATTCATGTAGTAGATGCATCAGGATCCGAAGGACGTAACCCCATCGAAGATATCGAGACAATTCATGCCGAATTAAAAAAATATAATCCTGATCTTTTAAAAAGACCGATTGTTATCGCGGCCAATAAGATCGATATTATAAGCGATGAGCCTTCAGATATCGATGATGACGGCAATTTCATATATCCCGAAGAATATTACAATGTTCAAAAAATCAAAGAAAAATACGAGCCTTTAGGTTATAAAGTATTCCCCATAAGTTCTTATACAAAAGCCGGCGTTAAGGATTTATTGTATTATGTTGCGGGAATTCTTGATTCTTTGGATAAAACACCCGTTGTATTTGAACAGGAATTCGATCCCGAGACAAACTTCCCGGGACGCGACGAGCCCTACAGCGTTTCTTACGATTATTCAGAAAACGAATATGTGGTTGAAGGACCGAGAATCGAGAAAATGCTCGGATATACAAATCTTGACAGTGAAAAAGGATTTGCTTTCTTCCAGAATTTCCTTAAAGACAACGGAATTCTCGACGAACTTGAAGCTTTGGGCATTAAAGAAGGCGATACCGTAAGGATTTACGGTTTCAGCTTTGAATATTTTAAATAAATATTCATTTAGATAAATATTTAAGTTAAAAGCATTTTAATCAATAATGCTTTGAGTATATATTATGAAGGAGCTTATATGACAAGCAAACAAAGAGCATATTTAAAATCTCTTGCAAACAATCTTGAACCTTTGTTTATGGTCGGTAAATCAAGTCTTACACCCGAATTCAATGAGGCAGTAAGTGAAGCATTCAATACACACGAACTTATCAAATTAAGCGTATTGAAGAATTGTCCCGACGATCCCAAAGAACTCGCTTCAATGATTGCAGAGCGTACCAAATCGGAACTTGTTCAGGTTATAGGCAAGAAATTTATTCTTTATAAGCCTTTTAAAGACAATCCTGTAATTATTTTACCGAAATCAAAACCTCAGGATTAAATATTAACTATGAAAATATGTATATTCGGCGGTACTTTTGACCCCATTCATAAAGGACATATTCATATAGCGAAAAATGCCTTGTCTGAGTTTCAATTGGACAAGGTTATTTTCATGCCATCGGGGAATTCATATATGAAGAAGGAGGTAACTCCTTCCATACACAGATTGAATATGCTTAAAAAAGCGATAGAAGGCATGGAAGGATTTGAGTTAAGCGATCTTGAAATCAAACGTGAAGGCTATACTTACACCGCAGACACTGTCGATTATTTAAAAGAGCATTATCCCGATGATGAATTATATTTTCTTATAGGAACGGATACACTTTTTATGCTCGAAAAATGGTATAAATTTGAGTATTTGTTCGAAAATCTGATTTTCATCGTAGCAGACAGAAACGATAAAGAAAGCAGTAAAAAAGCAGAAGAATATAAAGAAAAATATAATGCAAACATAATGTTTTTGAATTGTGATTTTCTCGACATTTCATCTACAGCGATAAGAGAAGAAATATTAAGCACCTCTTATGATGATTACAAATGTCAGGATATTAACGAAGAAGTATTTGATTATATAAAGTCCAATCATCTGTACAAACCCTTATCAGATGCCGAAATGATAATGCTTCTTTCAAAAGATTTAAAAGAGTCAAGACTCTTGCATACGCTGGGTGTTATGGATACTGCATCCGCTTTGGCAAAAGCACATGGTGCAGATGTAAGAAAATGCGAAACAGCAGCACTATTGCATGACTGTGCCAAATATATGCCCATCGATGAAATGATTGCAATATGCGAACGAAATTTCATCAAATTAAGCGATCTTGAAAAAGAAGATGAAGGTTTGCTTCATTCAAAAGCAGGAGCATGCCTTGCGTATGAAAAATACGGAATAAAGGACAGCGAAATCCTTGAAGCCATTAAATGGCATACAACGGGGAAGCCTGATATGTCATTGATTGAAAAAATCATATTTATATCCGATTATATTGAACCTAACAGAACACATTCGGACAAACTTCCGATGTATCGAATGATTGCAATGGCTGATATAAATATTGTTTGCATGAATATATTAAAAGACACACTGGATTACCTTGAATCCATAAACAAAAAAACCGATGAAATGACCGTTTTAACGTATCAATATTACAAGAAACTTATAAGTGAAAGAAAACAATAAAAAAAGGCATCAATGCCTTTTTTTAATTTATAATCCATTTTTTCTTATTATTTGCAGAGTCTGAAAACTCCGAATACTTTACCGAGAATTTGAATGTTTCCGTTTACAATAATAGGACTCATTGTATCATTCTCGGGCTTTAATTCGATATGATCTTTAAACTTATAGAAAGTCTTAATTGTAGCGCTGTCTTCAAGCAAAGCAACAACAGTATCACCGTTTGAAGCTGTATTGCATTGACGAACAAAAACATAATCACCGTCAAAAATACCGACATTAATCATACTGTCACCTTTGGCCATAAGAACAAAGACTTCATCATTAGGAAGCATTTCAACCGGAAGAGGGAAGTAACCTTCAATATTTTGAGTAGCAAGAATGGGTTCGCCGCAGGCTACCCGGCCGACAATCGGTACAGAAGCCGTTTCGGTTCTTATCTGGTTGAATGAATCATCCATTATTTCAATGCAACGGGGTTTTGCAGGATCTCTTTTTATAAGATCATTGGCTTCTAGTTTATTTAAATGAGCAAATATACTGCTGGTAGAAGAAAGCCCTGTAAATTTGCACATTTCACGAACTGTGGGAGGAAATCCTTTTTTCATGATATTATCTTTAATAAAATCAAGTAATTCATAATCGGTATTTGTAAGTTTATTCTTTTCTCTGGACATATTTTTCTCCAATTTAATATCAAAAAAGTACCTGTAATATTCTTATTTGAAAATATTTATATGATCATTGGATAAAACGAACATATTTTCTAATTAATAATAACATAACAATAAAGGATTGGCAAACATATTTTCGATTTATATAAAAAAGACGATATTATTCGCCTTTTTTATCATCGGGATTTTCATCCTCCCTCAATTTAAAATTCATAATAGCTTTACGTCTTGTATCATCAGAAATGGAAGCATAATGTTTCCTTGTTGTATTAACATCTTTATGTCCAAGGAAGTCTGCAACAAGGTAAATATCATTTGTTTCACGATATAAATTGGTACCGAATGTACTTCTTAATTTATGCGGCGTTATGTGTTTGAGGGTATTAAGTTTTCCTGTATATTTGGAAACCATGTTTTCCATGGCCCTTACGGACATTCTCTTATTCTGAAGACTTAAAAACAAAGCGTCTTCACTGCCCTGAAGAGGAATGATTGTATTTCTTAATTCAAGATAATTGGACAGAGCATCGCAGACTTCATCGCCGAAATATATGATTTGTTCCTTGCCGCCTTTTCTTCTTACCTTAAATCTGAATTCATTCAAATCCAGATCCGAAATATTTAATCCGACGCATTCCGACACACGAATTCCGGTGCCGAGCATAACAGTCAGAATCGTAAAATCCCTTGTGGCTGTTTTATCAAAGAATCTTGCTTCACCCTTGGTAAGCTTCGCACCGTTTTCAACGAGATCAAGTAAATCAACAACTTCGTTGACGTCCAGTCTTATGATTTCTTTTTCATGAAGCTTAGGCATGGGAACCAGGTCCGCGGGATTGGTTTTTATAAGCTCATTTACGAAATAATAATGATAAAAACTCTTTAATGAAGCAAGCTTTCTTGCTTTACCGCGTTCATCGTTTGTAAAAACCTTACCGTCTTTTTCGTAATACGAAAGATATTCCATATAAAAAAGAATATCGTTTCTGGTTATTTCATCAAGGATATCTATTTTATATTCTTTTATGGGTGTTTTCTGAAATTTAGAATCGGAATCGTAGATATATTCAAAGAAAACTATCAAATCGTAGGCATAGGCAATTTTGGTTCTGGATGAAATAACATCATTTTTGCCAATAAAGTATTCCGCGGCAAAAGGAGGGAGTTTTTTTAACAATTCCCTTAGTTTAAGAACATTCTTTGCTTTTAACTTTTCATGATAATTAAGTGATTTGGATTCCATGGATACAAATTTTAAATTTAAATAATTTATGTTTGTTTAACAAAAAATAATCTGCGATAAACTGCTCAAGATTTATTTATCTAAATTCCACCCTTTAATGTTGGAATTCTGTATGGCGGTAAAGATTCTGTCTCTGACTCCCGGTGCTTCTTCATTGATGGATTTAAGCAGATCCTTGGCATATTGTCTTTTGGTATATCCGTCAACAGGGCAGGGCGATTTTAAAACAGGTACATTATTTGCTTTAACAAAACCTATAATATCTGCTTCTTTCATATATATGAATGGCCTTATAACAGTTACCCCGGTTCTGTCTAAATATGTAACGGGAGAGAATGTGTTTTGTCTTCCTTCATAAATAAGAGACATCATATAGGTTTCCACAACGTCATCCTGATGGTGGGCATAAGCAATTTTGCTGCATCCTACTTCTTTTAAGAAATTGTACATTGTGCCTTTTCTCATTTTCGCGCACAAAGAACAGGGATTTTCTTCTTTTCTGACATTAAAAACAATATCTGAGATATCTGATTCTACAATATAGTATTTAACATCAAGTTCTTCGCATAATTTCTTGATTTCATTAAAATCTACATTCTTAAATCCCAAATCGCAGGTAATGGCGATGAGAGAGTAGTGAATGGGGTAGAAGCGTCTCATTCCGGCAAGTGCATGTAAAAGAGCAAGCGAATCTTTTCCTCCGGATATTCCGACTGCTATAGTATCGTTATCATTTATCATTTTATAGTCGTCAACGGCTTTTCGCGTCTTTGACATTATCTGCTGAAGCTTCATAAACCCTCGTTTTATCTTTATTTAGTACTTATTGATTATAACATATTTTTATAGAATTATACTTAATTTTGGATTATAATTTAAATGGATGATTATGAAACAAAGAGGTAAAAATGGACGCTAAAAAAATCATCAGATTAGTTATATCAATTGCTTTGGGCCTGTTTTTGGGTTTATCATATTCAGTATATTCTTTCATCATAAGTTTCTTTTTCCCCGGAAATGAAAATCTAAGAAAGATTCCAGGATATATACTGATGGTTTTGTTGGCGATCGGTGCGCTTATTTGTTTCATCATATTCTTTATTTCTTTCTTCAAAGAATTAAATTACATGAAACTTTACAATAATGAATTGGCGTACATCGGTTTCAGCGAAGAGCTGTATCAGGCAACCTTAAAAAGAAAGAAAAGATTCGAAAAAGACAAATTAGGCGTCGGTTATATAGGCAGTATAACCATGATTTCAAATTATTATGCTTTGCACGATAAATATGAAGAGGCCGCAAATTTACTTGAAGAAATTGACGTAGATGAATTAAAAAAGAAATTCAAAATGGATTCCGCCAATCCTTCAAATGACAAATTGGTAACTTTTTTATCTTTATTGGACAGTCTGATTTGTATTTACAGCGAGCTTGATTATAAAGAAAAAGAAGCAAAAATTGCTGCAATTTTTAATCCTTACTATAATGCTTTTATTCATAAACATGAAAATCTGACAAATATTTTATACGAAGCCAAATTAAGAGATCTTTTATATAAAGGGGAGTTTAACGAGGCTTTATCAATACTTGATATTTTAAAAGGTTCAGACGAATGCTTTTATAAAATATTATATCTGGATTATCTTTATTACAAAAACGAAACCGATTTAAACCTTATAGAAAATGCTATAAACGATGCATTAAACGGATGTGAGAATGCAAGAACGAAAGCTTATTTTAAGCAGATTATTGAGGATAGAAAAAAATTAATATATAAGAAATTGAAATCTGAATAAAAGAAGTCATTACTCTAATCGGGTTTAGTTTACATAATATTCATTTAAAGCTGCGTAACACTAAATTATTTGTAATTAACATAAAAAGAGGCAGAAATATGAAATTCAAATGGGATAAAAAATATTTATACTGGGGTGTAACGGCACTTGTTGTTTTGGCAATTGTCGTTTTATTCAATTTCCTTTTAAATCAACATGTCGCAATAAAAGAAGCTGCAACAACGCTTGTTAAAATATTATTGCCGATAATACTCGGATTTGTAATTGCATTCCTTGTAAATCCATTGATGAAATGGTTTGAAGTATCATTTTTTGCATTATTTGACAAAAAAGCTCCCGACAGACGTTATTTACCCAGGTGGAAGAAGAATCTTTACAGAATATTGTCGATGGTATTTTCATATTTGTTTATATTGATCCTGCTTGCTTGTTTTATAATTGCTGTAATCCCGCAGATAAGTGACAGTATTGTAAATATTTCGATTTTATTCCCCAAATACAAAGAAAACTTCCAGGAATGGTTCAATAATCTGACTCTTAAATATCCCGAAGTGTACAAATATTTGGGTAATTACATCAAAGAAAATGAAGCTATTATCGATAATTGGACAGATACAACTTTGGTTCCCTGGTTAACACAGCTTGCTTCGAAATCTTCAGTATATCTATTAACAATCTTTAAGGCTTTAAAAGATTTAATTATCGGTTTTATCGTATCAATATACGTTTTATCCAAAAAAGAATTGTTTAAAGGCCAGGCCAAAAAGATTGTATATTCGTTATTTAATGTTAAAAACGGCAATGTTATCATCAAGAACGTGCGTATGGCAAGCGATAAATTTGCAGGTTTTATAATCGGTAAAATTGTGGATTCGCTTATCATCGGTTTGCTTTGTTTTGTAGGTTGCCAGATAATGCGAATGGAATATCCGGTATTGCTTGCTTTAATTATCGGCGTAACAAACATAATTCCGTTTTTCGGACCGGTTATCGGTGCAATTCCGTGTCTTTTCTTATTGCTGGTGATTAATCCCTTACACGCGCTTTATTTCCTGATTTTCATCATTATTTTGCAGCAACTCGACGGTAATGTTATCGGACCTAAGATTCTCGGTTCATCCACGGGAATTTCAAGTTTCTGGGTTATTTTTGCAATTACGGTATTCGGCGGTTTCTGGGGAGTTCCCGGTATGATTGTCGGAGTTCCTTTAATGGCTGTTATATACACATTAATTCAGTCAGCACTTGATATAGCGCTTCGTAACAAAGAATTGTCACAGGACACAAATGATTACATTTATCTTGATCACATCGAACTTGAAGATAAGGAATTTGTAGATAAAGAACTTCCAAGTGTTATTCTGGCACGTAAAAAGGAAGAAAAAAAGCTTCACAGGGAAGAAAAAAAGAAAGAAAAGCAAGAAAAAGCAAAAAATAAAGAAAACCGAAAGGAAAAATAATATTTGATTACTTATATAGTAATGAATGTAATTTTCCCAGGTCCGTTTATTATTTATTCAATAGGTTTCGGGTGGATCTTTTTACCTTTTCTGTTACCTGTAGATTTGACTATAGCCGGAATAATAACAGCTATTATGATGAGAAACAAAGGCGATGTCAGTGAAGGCGTTAAAGCAATTATTCCTATTGGATTATGCAGTATAGCTACCAGTTATTTTTTGGTTGGAGGCATTCTTGGAATAGTCGGAATAATTATGTTTATTATAAAGCGAAATGAATATGTATACGATATTGATGCACAAAAATACGGCATTTTCGGATTAATATGTTCGATAATATCAGTTATAATGGCAGGAATTGAAATTTATTTTTTCTTCTCATTATTTATTGTTTAAATTTATAAGACGTTGATTTTGTTTCAACGCCTTTTTTATTTCACTTTATAATTTAACGCAGCAGTTAACGCAACTATAAAAATACCGCTTTTCACTACTTCTGTGGCGTTAACTCTGCGTTAAATTATTCTTTTGCGAATAGTTGGATGTAATCTTCTATGAGGGAAACCGAGCCTTCAATGCCGATTTTAGATGATTTAATACATAAATCATATGAATTTGAATGGCCCCATTTTGTATCTGAATAATAATTATAATAGCTTGCACGCGAACGATCCTTTTTTTCCAAAAGATCATTTAATTTATTATCGGAAAGTTCGGGATGTTCAAGACGAATTCGATCCAGTCTGAAATCTTTATCGGCATATATGAAGATTCTGAAGAGGTTTTCATAATCTTTTAAAATATAATCAGCACAGCGTCCGACTATAACACATGAATCTTCATCCGCAATCTTTTTAACCGTATCAAACTGAGCAAGGAAAATCTTCTGACCGTAAGGCATATCTGTTACGGAGCCGCGATTAAAACTGATTGAATAAGGATCTGTAACAAGATTATAAAGAAAACTCGATGTAGGTTTTTCATCATGTTCCATGATTATTTCTTTGCAAAGGCCGGATTCCTGCGAAACTCTGTCGATGAGAGAGTTGTCGTAGAATTTAATGCCAAGCTTATCTGCAAGCTTCTCTCCTATCTCATGCCCTCCTGAACCATACTGTCTGCCGATAGTGATAATGAATTTTTTCTCCATAATTCTACCCCCGCTTTAATCACATAATCCCCAAAGATTCCAAAACAAATATTATCAACATTAAAAAAAATATTAAAAATTTAACTATAATATATTATTAATTATACATTAATTATTTTCTTAATTTATCCAAAATCTTAGTAAATTCAGGATTTAAAGGAGCTTCAAATTCGACGTATTCTTTGGTTGAAGGATGAATAAATCCTATTGTTTTTGCATGCAAAACCTGTCCTTCTATACCGAATTTATTATTTGCCGCTCCGTATACAAAATCGCCCAGTAAAGGATGATTAAGATATTTCATTGCTACTCTGATTTGATGAGTTCTTCCTGTTTCCAGTTTAAATTCAACCAAATCATACCCGTCAAACGATTCAAGAACTTTATAATGAGTTACGGCATGTTTACCGTGAAGTTTATCGGAGACACTCATCTTTTTTCGATCATTCTTGTCTCTGTCTATAAAAACATCCACAGTGCCTGAATTCTCTTTTAAATGCCCCGTAACGATGCCTAAATAGATTCTCGTAATGGAATGTTCTTTTAACTGATCGGCAATAAATCTATGCGCCGAATCATTCTTGCATATAATCAGTGAACCGGATGTATCTTTATCTATTCTGTGAACTATACCGGGCCTTAAAATGCCGTTAATGCCCGAAAGGCAATCATTGCAATGGAAAAGCAAAGCATTTACCAGGGTTCCTTCCAAATGTCCGCAAGCCGGATGAACAACCATGCCTTTGGGTTTATTTACAATAACAACATCGTCATCTTCGTATATTATGTCCAAAGGTATGTTTTCAGGTTTAATTTCAAGGGGAAGCGGTCCCGGAACGTTTAATATAACTTCGTCGTCTTCTTTTACTTTAACGGAAGACTTTGCAACGGTCTTCGAGTTAAGTAAAATATTTCCATCTTTAATGAGTTTTTGAATATATGTTCTGGAAGCATCTGCATAAACAGAGCTTAAAAAAACATCAATTCGCTCTTCGCCTTCATCCGCTATAAATTTATAAGTAGTAAAATCGCTCATTAAATTATTCTTTTTCCCATGATTTCTCGTCGTAGGTTATTTCTTTAAAAGCTTCCAATACTATATCTTCCGATGGCATAGCAGTTTCGATTCCTTTGCCGAGTTTGCAAAGAAGTTTAGTATTGCCTTCAATCGTTGAAGCTTTGGTTTTATATTCTTCAAATAAATCTTCCGCCTTGCATTTGCATTGAGAAATCATTACTTTGTAAGGCACAAGCAGATCTCTTATCTCAAGATATTCTTCATTTGAAATCAAATCGCTTTTATGCGAAATAAAAGCAAGTAAAACAAGACTTAACGATATGCAGTCAGCCTCAGAAAATTTACCTGATTCTTTGAAAATTGTATAAAAAATATTGTCGGCAAAATCCACATTGCTCTCTGAAGCCTCATCCTGAGCTTTTTTATGAATATTTAAGATCTCCTTGATAAAATGCTCAAGTATCTCGTCATTCTGCGCAATAAGCTCATAATTATTGTTTTCAAGCCACATGAAGAATTTGGCTTTATATAATGCACCGAGTCTTAACGCGTGTGACATTAAAGTAATATAATCCTTAGGATCGGAATTTTTTATGGTTTCAATATTAAGGTTGTTAATAAACTTTGTTGTATTCATAATAATCCGTTTTCTAAAAAACTCTCCCGGTTAAAGGAGAGCTTTTTATATAAATAATATTTTTATTTGAAAAATTAAAGTAATCCGTCAGTAGAATCATCTTCTTCTCTTTTATCGCCTACAATACCAACTTCTGCAGGACAGATAAGGAAGATAAATTCACTGATTTTTTGCATTGAACCGTCGATTGCATATACGGAACCTGCAGTAAAGTCGATGAGTCTCTGACCTACAGCTTTGTTAACACCTGATAAATCAAGGATAACTGCTCTTCCGTTTAATAATGTATCAGCGATTTCATATGAATCATTATCGAATGAACTAGCAATAATATTGCAAATTTCGAAATTACTTGAATTAGAATTGTTATTCTTAGAATTTCTCTTAAGTAATGATGAAAATCCACCGGATTTCTTCTTACCTTCGTCTTTTTCGTCGTCAAAAACGTCCATTACACTGCTAACCACTTTGAATTCCTCCTAAACATAATTTCTGGCACCGAAAATGGCGGTTCCAACTCTTACAAATCCGGCACCTTCTTCGATTGCAACTGTGTAATCACAGGTCATTCCCATCGATAGAAAATACCTAGAATTATTATACATTCCTTTATTCTGAAGGTCAACCATTAAAGACCTAAGCTCAACGAAATATTGACGATTTTCTTCAGCATTTTCAACATATGGCGCACTTGTCATTAAACCAAGGACTTCTATGCCTTCGATTTTGTTTATTGCCTCGAAATTCTCTGCAAGATTATCCTTATTAAATCCGAATTTCGTCTCTTCTCCCGCAACATTTACTTCAAGCAGTATTTTAACCTTAAGATTCCTTTTAACAGCCTCTTTTCCGATAGCCTCTGCCAGATGAAGAGAATCAACCGAATGAATCATATAAACCTTGTCTATTATATATTTTATCTTATTTGTCTGAAGATGCCCGATCATGTGCCATCTGATATCAGAAGGCAAAACATCCATCTTTCCAACAAGTTCCTGTACGTAGTTTTCGCCAAAATCCCTGATGCCGTTATCATATAATTCCTGAATCATCTCAACAGGTTTGGTTTTGCTGACAGCTATTAAAGTAACCTCTTCTCTTTTTCTGTTTCCTTTTCGAACAGATTCTTCAATATTTCTTTCAACTTCATTTAAATTATCAAGCAATTCACTCAATTTGATTTCCTCTTAGGTTATAGATTTTCGAAATAATTTCATTTGATTAAATTCAAAATTTAATTATGTTCTTATGTTATTCTCTTCTTACTGAAAATAAGAATTTAATATATCCATTAACGGTTTAATTTCTTCATTGTCTTTTTTTACGGAATATAACTTTCTTGCAACAGACTCTTTTCCGGAATAATTTACATCTTCCCTATCGAAGTCTAATTTAAAGTCAGCATCCAAATGATCTAATTCAATCAAACCGTATATCCATTGTCCTGTATGTAAATATACATCCACCGTCTGATCGTTTTCTTTTGAATCATCATAAACCGTAGTATAAATATCAGAATATCGGGATCCGAAAAATCTGTATAGCTTTAAATAATCATCATTAGACAACGAATTTTTTTCAGGATCAACGAAATTATCGGACTCGGAATATTTTTCCAGTGTTCCGTCTCCGTATATAACAAAAACACTTTTTAATTCCTTGCCATCATATATTTTTACGGATGCAACATCTGTATTTTCTTCAGAATATTTCGATTGCAAAAGCTTAGAATATTCATCCAAATCCGCATCGAGCATTGAAACATCATACCTGTCTCCAAACGGTAAATAAACACCCATTTCAAATACATCCAGATCGAAAAATTCATCCAGGGTCATATCCTCAGGAATTGAATCCGCACCATTAAATTCAATTTTAATCGGAAAGTCTGAACTTCTTAATCTCTTTTTAACAGAAGTAATTGTATCGTAATCTTTTGTATTTAAAACTACCATAATTTCAGAATAACCGCCGCCGAAAAGCGAATCCTGCATTGAAGAAACAGGATATAAATAATCTTCAAATGTTTTAGTTTTCTTTGTTACCGTATATTTTGTGGATAAGTAAAGATCAAAAACAGAATATTCTAAGTCCGGAAAATTATTCTCAAAATCCACGGTATCAGCGAACAATTTTTCAACATCATCCCGATAATAAATAGCCGAATAATTATCATATACCGGGTTACCGAATAAATCAGCATAACCCGAGAAAGTTTCACCATCTTTGTTAACACCCGAAAAATAACATAAATATTTCTTATCAATTTTCTTTCCGTAATATTTATGATTTTCCATAAATTTTTTTGATTCGGGTTTTAAATCAAATTCTTTGATTTTCAGTATTTCATGGTAAGTATTTTGCAAAGAAAATTTTAGATTTATTTTTCTGCCGTTTACAAAAAAGATGGAAAGACAAATAAGAACTAAAATAACGATAATGATTACTTTACCTGCGGGTTTCATATCGCTGGTTTCTTCTTTAAAGAGCTCGTCGTAAAAGTCTTGACTGTAATTTTTACTCATTGTTTTTCCTTAATATCCTGAAATTCGAATAAAACAAAGCTTAATCGTAAATATATTCATTGTCCTTGATTTTGGAAGCATCAAGAGCAATATAATCATACGGTTTAATCAAAGTTGACGAAGGGTCTATAATAATATATTCTTCGTTCTCGTATAATTTCTTGATATTCTTAAAGTCTGCGTAGCCCTGGTTAATCTTGTATACACCTAACAATGTGGCTGTTCTGTTAATGGTATAAGTCGTCACTTCATCGGATGCATAGACCGTATTGCCAAGTTTTACTATATTACCGTCAACGTAATAATCACCGCCGTCGGTCCTGTAGACATTTAGTTCCGTTGTAACATAGGTCTTTGTACCGTCTTCAAGGTACTTGTCAAGTTTAACGCATACAGTATTTGTGGTTTCGTTAAAATCAAAAGCAACCGTATCGGGAATTAGAAGGAATTCTTTCTCAACAACTGAACTTTTAGGAATCTTGTATCCGTTATTCTCGCTTGTAAATATTTCAAAATCTACATATCTGTTATTTAAATAATCAGCAACGGATGTATTGAAAGTTACAACACAAATCTTTTCAACCTGAGCTTTTTTGCCGGGTGCCAAAGCATCCAAAATCTTAACTTTTCCTTTAAGAATTTCCTGGTTCTTTAAGAATTTAACCTTCATTTCTTTCTGATCGAATTCTTTTGCTTTCTCCTCTTCTATCGGGAATACAAGCTCCCATGTATTGGAGGTTACAAGCTTGTAAGCAAAATCACCTTCGGATACAATCTCGTTGTTGGCAATCATTTTACGTTCATAATCGACATCATCGGAAAAGTAAGAAGAATTGATATCCTCGGGTTTTAAATCCTCATAATCGTCATGATAATAAACAACATAGCCTGTCTTGGCATTCTCGATGCCGTCAGCGCAATAATACTTGTTTACGTTGGTACCGGTAAGGCTTAAAGAGGAAATCTTATTTAAAATATAAAGATTTGACATCTTAAGACTTATTGAATCAATCTCATCCTTAAAATCATAAACATCTATATAATCGCTTTGATTGTATTCTTTGGAGAACTTTACGATTTCACTCTTGATTTCATTCAAATCATCTTCTGTCAAAGTAGTGGCATCCTCGGTCTGATTTGTCATCATCTCTTTGATTTTACCGGAGCCGTCGATTGAATATACCAAATCGGTGTGTGAAGCTTTTTCGCCTTCTTTTAAATAAAAATTGTAATAACCGGAGCTTTTGGCATAATATACTTCTTCTTCACGAAGAATAAGACCCGTATAAGAGTTCTGTTCGCTTAAAGCACCTTCTTTAACCTGGTAAGTGGAAATATTCTTTGAATTAACATATTTATACACACAAAAAACAAGGTATAAAGCAATAAATACCAAAATCGCATAAAGAATAATCCTGAAAGATATCTCATTACGTCTGGGGAAAATGATGGTACCTGATTTCTTCTGGGTATCTTTTTCCTTTTTGCCTTTAGCTAAAGAAACATTCTTCGAGTTCTTTTTCGAAGGCTGTTCCTTTTGCTTATTGCTTATACCTTTTCTTTTGTCATTTGCTTCGTTGTTAAAATCGAATCTGCTTACCATTAAACCGACCCTTTTCAAAAAGTCTGAATACTTATATATCTTTACAAATATAAAGCCCCGGATTTCCGAGGCTTTTAAATTTCATTTTATTTCCGATTCTCAATTAAAGAGCTTCGATAACCTTATCCTTAAGAGATTCGGGGATGTCTCCGTCTGTTGTGGAAACAGCTGCATAAATATCTATACCGAAAGTTTTGCTTAACTCTTCAAGCTGATTTATAATTGATTCCAAATCGTTAACGTTTGTATGTGACAATGATAAGAAATTGTCAAAATAGAGTTCCTGTAAATCGTGGTCTCCCGAAATAATTCCAAGAAGAAATCCTATAAACATATCTCCTGATGAGATATTGTATTCCGAAGCATTGATAAGTCTTATTTTGTTATTAAGTTCATACATATGCTTCGTAGATGTATCAAGATATACGATGTTTCCCAAAATCTCCTTTACCTGAGAGTTTACTTTTTCGAGCAAAACTTTTGATTTGCCCTTTCCGTTCTTGCCTGTTATTAAATTCACCATTGTAACACACCTCCGATTGGAAATATTATAGTTTAATGCATGTAATAATTATAGTTGATTTCTATACAAAAGACAAGAAGATATGACTATTTTGAACTCGAAATAAGCAGGTCCATATCATTGTATAAAGTATCGTAATCATCGGACTTTAAAATGCATGCAATATAGGGTTTTTCGGCCGCATCCTTGTAATAAACGATAAGACATTTTCCCGCTGCTTCGGTGGTTCCGGTCTTGCCGCCGATTATCGTGTAGCCCTGGGGTGTTTCATGGCTTTCATTTATATAAAGATTGGTCGATTTTAACTCCAAAGTCTTAATTGAGCCGTCCGCCTTGGTAAAAGAGGTCGTATAGCCGTTCTGAGAGACTATTTTTATAAATTTTTCGTTCTTGGACAATTCGTTAAGTATAAGATAAAGATCATAAACGCATGAGAAGTGCCCGTCTTCGGTAAGTCCGTGAGGATTGACGAAATTCGTATGAGTCGCACCCAAATTCCTTGCTTCTTCGTTCATAACCCTGATAAATTCGATATAACCGCCCTCGAAATTGTTGGCAATCATCATTGCAACGTCATTGGCGGAAAATAAAAGAAGAATATTCAACGCCTGGTCCATTGTCATTGTATCGCCGACACCCAGATTGATTTTCTGGGCTCCGTTTTCGCTAACAACACATGCATCCGTAAAGGTGAGCACCTGATTGGGATCGCAGTATTTTAAAGCCACAAGAGCCGTCAGAAGCTTCGTAATGCTGGCGGGAGTCATCTCCTCATACATATTCTTGCCGTATAATACGGAATTGTCTTCAATGTCAAAAAGACCTGCCGCATAGGAGGTCTCTACATTTAAAGGCAAATAATTTCCGTCATCGATACAAAGATTCTTGGCGAAAGTATCCGATTCCAGATAAAGCGTATTTGAAGATGATATTGCAAGAGTCGATAAAGAAGAGTTTCTCTCAAAAGCGTATGGTATATCTTTTTTGCCGCAACCGCAGAAAAGAGAAACATTCAAAAGACAAAATATAAGCAATAAGATTTTATTTATACATTTCACGCCACTCCAAATCTCCTCTGTCAAGTGATTTAATAAGAAGTTCGGCACTTGCAAGATTGGTTGCAAGCGGAATATTGTGGACATCGCATAAATGAATTACATTGTTAATATCCGGTTCGTGGGACTTGGGAGTAAGCGGATCTCTTAAGAATATAACCAAGTCTATCTGATTATGCTCAATCTGAGCACCTATCTGCTGTTCTCCGCCCAAATGACCGGCAAGAAATTTATGTACATTAAGATTGGTAACTTCTTCAATCAGTCTTCCGGTCGTGCCGGTAGCATATAATTCATTTTTGCATAGAATGCCCCTGTAAGCTATGCAGAAGTTTTGCATTAATTTCTTTTTTGCATCATGTGCAATTAAAGCAATATTCATAACTGTTACCTACCCCATTTAGATTTTTGCATTTTAATCATTATTGAATTTGCGTTCTTTCTGCAGTCTTACATTCATTACAAACCCCATCCCCGCAAATAATACAAGTAATGAAGTAAGGCCGTAACTTACAAACGGAAGCGGAACTCCGGTATTCGGAAAAAGTCCGGTTGTAACGCAAATATTTATTGTACTTTGAAAACCTATATAAGCTCCCATGCCCCCGGCAATTATCCTGCCGGGCAGATCCGCGGCTTTAAACGCGACATAAAAGCATTCAACAGTAATTAGTACTATCAGTATGATAATTGTGGCGCTTCCGACAAAACCGAGTTCCTCTCCTGCAATCGTAAATATAAAGTCTGTCTGAGGCTCGGAAATGAAATTACCGTTTTTAACGGAGTTGACACCTGTATTGTTCAAGCCTTTGCCTGTAAGCTGTCCCGAACCAATCGCCATTATCGAGTTTTGCTGCTGGAAAGCTTCTTCAAGTTCGTATTCATCAGGATGAAGCCATGCCAAAATACGAAGCTGCTGATAAGGCTTTACGATTTCTTTTTTGACCAAAAACGAATCAGGCTGAATCAGCAATATAAAGACAATTATAAATGCGGGTATTCCGACGGCAGCCAGTGCCAGGAAATACCTTATATTGATTTCCCCAAGGAATAAAATGCTTAAGAAAATAAGCGCAAATACAATTGTCGTAGACAAGTCGGGCTGCTTGTAAATAAGCGCAACAGGAGGAATTACAAGTACAATCATGAGTAAAATCATGTACCATTGATTAATTCTCTCCTTGAATTTCATTATAAACTGTGCAAAAAACAGAATCAATAAAATTTTTGCCGCTTCGGAAGGCTGAAATCTGATTCCGAGGATGGTAAACCATCTCTTGGCACCAAGCGAAGTCGAACCTTTCCAAAGAACCAAAACAAGCAGGGCTATCATTACAAAATAATAGACAAACCAGATTTTCAGCCATATGTGATAATCGATAAATGAAAGAATTATCATTATGGACAAACCTGCAATAAATCCCATGAGCTGCTTTTGAGTGTTCTCGGGCTGAGCGGAATTAACCAAAAGAATTCCTATAATGGTTAAAGCGCAAAGATACAATATTAATTTGAAATCATAATCTTTAAATCTGTAATTCTTAAACATATTAATCTCCGGCTGCACCGTTGTTTATGGGAGCAACTGCCTGGCCGTTTAAAAGTTCGTTTTCATCGGTAATTCCGTAATAATATGCATATACGTCTTTTGCAACCTGACCGGCATTGTTTGAATCATAACCGTTCATAATTCTGACCGTTACGGAAATCTCTGGATTCTCATAAGGAGCAAAGGAAATAAATACAGCATGGCAGGCTTCATTCCATGCTTCCTGTGCAGTACCCGTCTTTCCTGCAACCGCCAGGTCATAATCAAAATATGTTTTGCTCTCGACAACTTCCTTCATACCTCTTTGAACAACGTTCCAGACTGAAGGATCAAGACTTATGTAATTTCTGATTTCGGCAGAATTGTCGGTATAAATATCATTATTGGGATCGTAAATCTTATCCACCAAGGTAAGATTATATACGGTTCCCTTGTTTGCAACGGCTGTTACATATCTTGAAAGTCCTACAGTTGTATAAGCATGAGTACCCTGACCGATCATTGAAGGTACGGGATATTTGTCTGATACGGAAGGATCGGATTCAGCTATTTCGACACCTGTTTTTTCGGATAAACCGAACATATCGGCATATTTATATATCTTTTCAAGACCCATTCTCTCGTTATAATATCCGCCGTCGTTTGAGAGTCTGTAACCTACTTCGTAGAAGAAATAGTTACAGGAATGAGCAATTGCCTTTTCTACATTCAAATTGCCGTGAGCACCGGGATATATCCAGCATTTATGAATGGTTCCGTTCAATTTGTCAAAATATCCTTTACACTGGATTGTCGAATCCATGTCTATGACTCCTTCTTCCAGTCCAGTAATTGCGGATATGACTTTGTATGTGGAACCCGGCGCACTTTTATACTGCGTCGCATAATTCCATAAAGGCCTTGAATAATCGTTGTTTAAAGCTGCCAGATAATAATTATCCGAATTTGCAAGCCTGTTATTGTCATATGACGGATACGAAACAAGCGCAAGTACGTCTCCTGTTGTAATATCCGTAACAACGCATGATCCGGAACAGGGTTCAAGAGCAAGCTGTGCGGGTGTCAGTTTTAAATTTCTAATCAAATCCGTAATAAATACGTATGATGAAATTCTGCCGCTTTTAAGAGCTGATATTTCAGCTTCGGAAACATCGATAAGATTCTGATCGTAAAGAATTATACAAAGCTGTCTGCCGGAAATATAATTGCCGGCAATCATGTATTTATAAATCTTTTTCGAAAATTCCTTATTGTTTTTTAATTTTTCAAAAGAGATTTCAATAATCTTGTCGTATATTTCCTGAGTATCCGAATATTTGGCGGTTAGATTAAGATTATTGACATTAATCCAGTTCATGTTAATGCAATAAGTAAGATAATCTTTTAAAGAAATAGTCTCATCCGTCGTCCATGCGATATACATCGGATCTTCCTGATCGATCAGTTCTTTATCAAGGATTTTGACGTTCTCGGACATAAGGTAATTAACAATATAACTTTGATAAACCTGATATTCCTTGGGCAGATCTTTATAGGCTTTTGGCTTATCCTGATACAATTGGTTCTTAAGTTCCTCAAATACATCTGCCTGACGTGAAACAAAAGCTTCATATACCTCTTTTTCCGTATCTGAAGCATAAGGCTGGGATATATGATTCAAATCAATAACATTATTGTTAATAAGCTGAAAATATACATCATCGATGGGAATCTTAATCTCCGACTGCTTTGTATTCTCGGTCATGGTAAACTCTTTGATATTGTCGATTTTGGATACCAAAATACCGGCAATACGCTGTTCAAGAAGATCGTAGATTGCAATCTGTAAATCCTTGTCTATGGTAAGATATATGTCATTTCCGGTCTTTTCTTCTTTTGTCTTGGTGGAATCAAGCACTTTACCCAAAACATCGACATATACGGTTTCCTTACCTTTAACACCTTTTAAATAAGCTTCCTGGGAAAGTTCTATGCCGGTTTTTCCGACATAATCGTTAAGGGAATAATCATCATCTTCAAGCGAATACTGATTATATTCATCCTGTGAAATCATACCCGTGTATCCGATTATCTGTGAAAAATAGATGGGATCGTTATATCTTCTTACAGATTTCTGGTTGACTGTGACACCGGGCAGCGTATCTGCATGTTCCAAAATACTGGCAACGGATTTTTCGGAAATATCGGAAGCAATCGTGGTACCCATATATTTCTGATATCCTGTAAGCGACAAAGCATATCTGACAGACACAATTCGCACAACTTCTTCTTTTGTATATCCGCCGCCTGTGATAAAGGATTCTTTATCGTTAGGGTTCTCATAATAACCTACGGCATATTTCTTTCTGTTGCATAAATATTCAATTACGTCATCGGGAGTCGAATTTTTCTCCTGATATGACATATCCGAAGTCTTTGCATAACCGTAAATATCGGCAAGAAATCTTAAAAGCTGCGTACCTTCAACACTGAAAGCATATTCGTCATTTTCATTAACATAGATCTTAAAATCGGAACTGAAATCATCACCGTTCTTTTTTAATATCTTGTAGACTTCCTGAATCGTATTGTTAAGCTGCATGTTCTTTGTCTTGCCTGATTCTATAACATCTTCGAAATTGACATCATAAGACAAAACATTGTAAGCCAAAAGATTGCCGTTTCGATCGTAAATATTGCCTCTGATGCCGTCTATGGATTTTTCTCTTATTATCTTTAATTCGTAGTTGTTGACGTATTCTTCGCCGTTGATTATCTGAAGATTAAAGATTCTGACAATCAAAACAACACCGACACCCAAAAAGAGGAATATCGGCAATACCAGTCTTGATTTAAGAAAACTTATAAATTCTTCTTTAAATCTTTCAAACATTACGAACTCTCTGCATTCTTTTTCTTAAATATATACGCCTCGATAAACCAAAGAACCGGATAAACGATAACGGAAATAAGAAGCGTAAAAACAACCTCGGGCAAAATAATATTCACGAGATAATATACAAAATCAAACCTGCTTCGCATAAGAAACAGGAAGAAATAGGTCAAAAGGCAGCAGGCTGCGTCGCTGCTTAAAATCATAATTGCAGGAATTTTCAAATCCTTAAGATAAAAGAAATTATGAAGCAAACCGTTCAAAAAACCGATCAGCATGTAAAGAATCGAATAAAAACCGAATACATCAAATGAACAAATATCAAGTAAAAATCCGCATGCAAAACCGACAAACATGCCTTCTCTCTCACCCTGCATAAATCCAGAACAGGAAACCAGAATAATTAAAATATTGGGAATGATTCTGGTAAATTTAAGCATCGGAAAAAGCGTAGTCTGTATTACAAAAAACAATATTATCAATATAAAATCTATGATAAATCTCTTCATTGCATCCTTTATTCAAGTTCGGTCTTAAGCTTGGTTATAACCAGTACTTCACTTATATGATCAAAGTTTACGCTTGGCGTAATATATCCTGAAACAGATAAGTGATTGGAATCCTTCTCCATGTAAGAAATATTTCCTACGGGGATTCCGGGCAAATATACGTCGGAAATATTACTCGTCACAATCTTGTCTCCGACTTCAACATTTTTAGCATTTTCGGAAAGCTGATTGAAAACAATATAACCGTTTTCCATGTTTGCAAGACTTCCCGATACTATCAAATGGTCATTGGTCGTAAGTACCATACAGGAAACATTGCTTGTATCGTCTATAATACTCAATACTCTTGACCAGTTGGCGCCGACTTCTGTTATTCTGCCCACGAGTCCACCGCCTGCAAGAACATTCATTCCGACCTGCAAACCGTCATTAGAACCTTTATCGATAATAAAAGTCGAAAACCAGTTGCCTGTCGAACCTGAAATTACTCTTGCTCCTGTTTTGGGATAATCCGAATAAGTCTGATCAAGCTCATAAAGTTTAAGAAGCGAGTTCAATTCGATCGTATCCTGCAAAAGCTTGTTATTTTGAATTGTAAGTTCATTAACCTGTTCCATGAGTTTATTGTTCTGATCGACAAGTTCGTTAACCTGTTTAAAAAGCTCTTTCTTGGAATAAAGGTTCTCGCCTACAATGCTTATGCCTTTCTGAAGAGGAACAACCGTAACAGATACCACTTCATTCAAAGGTTTAAGAGGAATATCGAAAACAAATGTAACAAGCATCAAAATAACACTGATGGCTGAAAGAATCAGCAACCAGTATTTTGTCGGCAATTTGTATTTTTCTTCGGGTTTTCTGACTAAAGGGCTCATTATTAAACTTCAAATGTAAGATTCTTATATTTCTTGTTTCTGATAATCTCGGCAATACCGAAAATAACACTGCTTTCGGCACTGTCGGAAGTATTGACTTTAAGGCCGGTACCGTTGGCAACATTCTGACAGAGATTGCTTACCAAAGATCCGCCGCCTGTAATGTAAATACCCTGTTTATAAATATTCGCACCGATTTCGGGAGGTGTGCTCTCCAAAAGTTCTTTGACATTATCCGTAATCTGAAGAAAACTTTCTCTTAAACAGTTTTCAAGAACGATTGGATCGACAAGGCACTCAACAGGAAGTCCGCTTGCAACGTTTCTTCCGTAAACAACACCCTTCTCTCCGCTTCTTTTTAAATCCGCAATCTGCATCTTGAGTGCTTCGGCGGATTTTGAACCGATATGAAGATTGTATTCTTTTCTGACCGTAGCCTTAATCAAATCGTCGAATTTATTTCCGCCGATTTTAACGAGTTTTGATTTCACGATACCGCCGAATGAAAGAATGGAAATTTCGGTTGTATTGTATCCGACATCGACAATCATTACACCCTGAGAACTTTTAACATCGATATTGAGTCCCAGAGCGCATGCGATTGATTTTTCAACAACGGATACCGTTCTTGCCTTCATTGAAGAATCTTCGATAAGTTCACCGAAAGCTCTTCTTTCTACATCTGTAACATCATGAGGTATGGAGATGATATAATCCGAATTCTTGTAATTGCCTTTGGTGATTTCGGAAATAAAGAGTCTTAAAAGATCCTGCATATTCTTTATATCCGAAATAACACCGTTGTTCAAAGGGGCGGATACCACAATATTATCGGGAGCTTTTTCAAACATCTCATATGCTGAATCACCGTAAGCTATGACGTTTTTCTTGTTTTCGATGGCAATCATGTTGCGTTCAACAAAAACACGTTTTTTCTCGTGATTGTATATACAAATTTTACTGGTACCCAAATCAATACCGAAAGAATTGTTAGACAAAACGATTCTCCTTTAACATAAATAAATACATACGATAAATCAAAAATTACCGGGATTCACCGCAATAAATATATATTTTACCATAAAATGACAAAAAATGGAAATTCAGACTATTTAAGAGTTATCAGATTTCTTTCGTAAAGAGTCTGAAGGGTCTTGATAATACCGAATTTTACATGGGGGAATGTCAAACCGCCCTGGAAATATACGCTGTAAGGTTCTTTCACCGGTCCGTCCGCGCTCAGTTCTATGGAAGATCCCGATATAAAGGCACCTGCAGCCATAATAACATCCGAATCATATCCGGGCATTGCCCAGGGTTCGGGATTTACAAAAGAATCAACGGGAGAAGCCGCCTGAATACCCTGGCAAAAGGCAATCATCTTGTCTTTATCATTAAATGTAACTGCCTGGATAATATCATGTCTTTCTTCCTTCGAATCGGGAATTACGAAAAATCCGAGTCTCTCATATACATTTGCAGCAAAGATTGCTCCTTTTAAAGCGCTGGCGACAACTGTGGGCGATAAGAAAAGACCCTGATAAAAATCCTTAAGTACGCCCAAAGATGCACCTACTTCTTTTCCGAGTCCCGGAGATGTAAGTCTGTAAGCCGCATTTTCAACGCATTCCTTTTTACCGCAGATATATCCTCCGAGAGGTGCCAATCCGCCGCCCGGGTTCTTAATTAGCGAACCGACAACCATATCGGCACCTACATCCGAGGGTTCCTTTTCTTCGGTAAATTCACCGTAGCAATTGTCTACCATGATTATTACTTCGGGTTTTATGCTTCGAATAAAAGAAATAAGTTCACCGATTTGATCAACCGAAAACGAAGGTCTGGTCTGATATCCTTTGGAACGCTGAATGGCTACAAGCTTTGTCTTTTCGTTAATGGCATTTTTGATGCCTTCGTAATCGAAATCCTTATTGTTTAAAAGATTAACCTGTCTGTAGCTTATTCCGTATTCCTTTAAAGACCCTCTGCTCTCTCTTATACCTATAACTTCTTCAAGCGTATCATATGGCTTTCCTGCGGGTGCAAGAAGTTCATCACCAGGTCTTAAATTGCTCATTAAAGCAAGCGCAAGCGCGTGAGTGCCGCATGTAATCTGGGCTCTTACAAGAGCATCTTCGGTATGGAAAATATCGGCATATACTTTTTCCAAAGTATCTCTTCCGAGATCGTTGTATCCGTATCCGGTAGTGCCGAGCATGCATGCTTCGGATACGTTATTATTTTGCATAGCTGAAATTACTTTAAGTTGATTGATTTCGGCAAGTTCGTCGATTATTTCAAATCTTGGCTTTAATTCTTTTATGATATTTTCGGAGAATTCTGCAACTTTGTCATCAATTCCGAAATCTTTATAAATATTTCTCATATTACATTTCCTGTATTAAAAATTCTTTTATTATATATGTCAGCAATATATTATCTTTTTGTATTTTAAGTTATTTATATGCCAATAATTTCTTTATCCTTTAGTACTTGTAAGATATGATCGGTAACTTCTTTGGAGCTTAATTTATCAATATCAATAAATTCGGCATATCTTTCTCTTTTAAAGAAAGTAACCTGTCTTTTGGCGTAATGTCTGGAATTTTGTTTAATCAGTTCAACTGCTCTCTCAAAATCATAATCGCCGTTTAAATAATCGATAATCTCTTTGTATCCTATGGCATTATATAAACCCGACTGTGAATTATATGGAAACCTGGAAATTAAATCCTTAACTTCATCGAGAAGTCCGTCCTTAATCATTATATCCACACGTTTGTCAATCTTCTCATACAAAAGATTTCTGTCTCTGTTTAAAACAAAATAGGCAAGATTATAAGGAGTTTCTTTTTCTGACTGTTCTTTATTGTGTTCGGATATTTTTTTGCCGTGAACTTCATAAAATTCTATGGCTCTTATAACTCTTTTTACATTTTGTTTGGGAATTATCAAAGAGGATTCAAAATCTATATTCTTTAATCTCTCAAATAAAGCATCTTCGCCGTTTTTTTCATAAAACTCGGTAATCTCGGCTCTCTTGTTATTTTCATCTTCTTCTGTGAAATCGATATCCCTTGTAACAGCCTGAATATAGAATCCCGTACCGCCGGCAATAATGGGAATATGTGAAGCGGCATATATTTCGTCCATGGCTTTAAGAACCATATTCTTAAAAGTTAAGGCATCGCATGATTGATCCGGGTTTAATACATCGATAAGATGGTGTTTGATTCCGTCCATCTCATCTTCCTGAATCTTAGCGGTGCCTACATCCATGTATTTATATACCTGCATTGAATCGGCGGAGATTATCTCTCCGCCGATTATCTTTGCAATATTTACTGCCAAAGCGCTTTTGCCCGTAGCGGTCGCACCCGCTATTACTATCAAAGGCTTTTTCATCAAACTATCCTTTTAAACATTTTTTCAAGATCAGTCTTGGTAATTCTTATAAGTGTAGGTCTTCCGTGAGGGCATTGATAAGGATTCTTCAAAGTAAGCATATATTCAATAAGCTTCTTGCACTCTTCCTTTGTAATTTTCTGATTGCCCTTAATTGCTGCCTTGCAGGCCCTTGTTGCTATACGCGACTCAATGATGTCTATATGCAAAGCAGGCGATACATTAATAAGTTCGGATAAAATATCAAGGAACAGACTCTTTGCGTCTGATCCGAACAGATCAGTCGGTATACCTCGGATAAAGAGATCCCTGTCACCGAAATCATTAATAATAAATCCGAATTTCTCGAATTCCTTCTTGTATCTTAAATATACATCCATTTCGGTTTTGCTTAAGTTTACGACCTGAGAAAGCATAAGAGTCTGCGTCTCAATCTTGTTTTCTCTGAATTTCTCCATGAATTTCTCATAAAGAACTTTCTCGTGAGCCGCATGCTGATCCATTATCAAAAGTTCATTCTCAACGAGGATAAGCCAGTATGTATCAAAAATCTGATCTATAATCGTGAACTTTGATAATTTGGAAGTATCGAAAGTTTTGTCGGTAAAGAGAACGCTCTGGGTTTCCTTAACCTTGACTTCTCTATTTCCTGCGCCCTTGAATCTGTCTACTTTCTTGAAAAGATTGTCGACATTTTCTTTAATCGGTGATGCATTCTCATCATCGTCTACGTCTTTATCGAAATCCTTTACGCGGAAAGTAAATTTGGATTCTTTCTTCGGTTCTTCGGGATCGGATTTAATCGGAGTGATGTCATCATTGTATACGGAATATTTCTTGTCGGTATCTTTTAATCTGTCATCATCTTTCTTATCCGACATTTCGCCGATCTTTTCAATGATTTCGACTTTTTTATCCATGTCGAATTCATTAAATGTATCATTTGAATCGTCATTGTCGAAATCAACAAATGTATTTTCCGGAATGTCTTCGAATTTTACAATCATGCCGGAAGTTTCTTTTTCGATTTCGCCTTCTTCTTTGTTTTCAATCGAATTAAGCCATTCTTCGAAAAGCTTTGCGGGTTCTTTTGCATCTTCTGTTTCTTCTGCTGCATTTTCCTGCTCATTAACAGTATTTTCAGTCTGTGTTGAATCTGCATTTACAGTTTCTTCGGAAGATATTGCAGAAGCATCATTGTTCTCTGAGATTTCTTCTTTTACGGGAACTTCTTTCTTAAACAAAGCAGAGCCGTGATTTGAAGGATCTGCTGATTCCTCTTTAATTGTCTCACTTGCAACTCTGTTCTTAAGCAATGCAGAGCCCTGAGTTCCGGCTTTATCGATATAATCATCGGGAGTTTCCACATGTCCGCCGACTCTGTTTTTAATAAGTGCAGAGCCCTGGGATGCGGCATCCGCTTCGCCGAGTTGTTCAAAAGTCTTTTCGCCTTCAACGGAATCAGAGAATGAAGAAGTCTTGTTAAACAAAGATTCCTTTTGAACTTCAGTGCTCTTCGGAGCTTCTTTGGTAGTGTCGTTTCTTAAGAAATCATATAAATCTTTCTGATTGGAAACAATTCTCGATTCATCATTTTTCTCCGTTACCGATGATGTTTCGGTTGCATATATAACTTCAGATGCTGTTGTATCCGAAGCACTTGCAGGAGATTCTGTATTCACCGCAGAATCGATGTTTGCAGTCTCAGTTGTTTCATCATCGTCAACATCATTTTTCATACGTTCCTCAAACTTATCGTATTTGGATTTGTATGAAATGGTCGTAACATGATTCATGAATTCATTGTTGGGCTTGTCTTTGTTTTCTTTTTCTTCAAAGTCAACACTGAATTCTTTGGATTTATCATTCTTTGCATATAAATCGGCATTGGGATCCTTAAGAGTTGAATCCTTGCCTTTTTGAATCACATAGTCGCCCTTATCCATCATAAGCTGCTTCTCGAAAGGTTCGGGAGCACGCTCAAGAGGCTTTTGTTCTTCTTTAATCCTGAAAGCATTGGGAATAAGTTCATTTGTAGAAAGAGCCTCGTTAACGGTTTTACTTAAAATTTCAACCAGGAATTCGCCGTTTGTGATACGAACTTCACTCTTTGCAGGATGAACATTGACATCGATACCGAAAGGATCGAGTTCAACAAAAAGAACAACAAAAGGAAACTGATGCTGCATAAGGAAGTTGCGATATCCTTCCTCAATTCCTCTTGTAATCATTTCATTCTTAACATATCTGCCGTTTATGAAATAATTTTCGCCGGATCTTGAAGGACGTGAAGCATCCGGTCTTGTGATAAAACCGTAAATCTTAATGAAATCGTCTTCGTAATCAACGGGAATTAAAGCATCATGAATTTCTTTTCCGAATATTCTGAAAATAACATCTTTAAGATTGCCGGACCCGTTTGTCTGAATCTTAACATTTCCGTTTACAAGAAGCTGGAAAGATATTCCGGGATTCGATAAAACAAGTTCCTCCATAAGCTCGGCGATTCTTGTGGCTTCGCTTGAAGGAGAATTAAGGAATTTCTTTCTTGCGGGAACGTTAAAGAACAAATCTCTGACGATAATAGTGGTTCCGTCGGGAGCGCCTGTTTTAAGCATCTCAATTACACTTCCGCAATCAAGACTCACTTTTGTACCCATAATATCGTCTTTGGTCTTGGTAATCATTTCGGTATGAGAAACCGAAGCAATGCTCGCCAAAGCCTCACCTCTGAATCCCAATGTATTTAAAAAGAATAAATCTTCACTTGAAACAATTTTGCTGGTCGCATGGCGAAGAAACGACGTAGGAACATCATCGTAAGGAATTCCGCAACCATCATCCGTTACTCTGATATATTCGATACCGCCGCCTTTAATCTCTACGGAAACATGCTTTGCTCCCGCATCAATGGCATTCTCAACCAGTTCTTTTACTACATTTACCGGTTTCTCGATTACTTCCCCCGCAGCAATCTTGTTGATAGTAAGATTGTCAAGAATTCTGATCATAGTTTTATCCTATTTTTACATTTACACTGTAACCTGTATAAAGTATTTAACCCATCAAGAGGAGTCATGTTCGAAACATCGAGTTCCTCTAACTCTTTTATTATAACAGAATCTGACGTCATGTCCAATAAAGTTAATTGTCCTAAATCAACTTCATCCAATTTTGCCGTCTTTTTCTTTCCGGGAGTCATATTCGGAGTCACAATATCCTGCATTTTATCGATAATATTGTTTTCCGAGAGCTGATTTAATATGTCTTTGGCCCTCTCAATTACCAAATCGGGAACGCCCGCAAGCTTGGCAACCTGAATACCGTAACTTCTGTCCGTGCCGCCTTTTATAATCTTACGAAGGAAAATAATATCGTCTCCTTCTTCTTTAACCGCAATGCAGTAATTGTTTACATTGGGAACTTTTCCTTCAAGCTCGGTAAGTTCATGATAATGAGTCGCAAAAAGCGTCTTTGCGCCAAGAAGTTTCGGATTTGCTATATGCTCAATTACAGCCCATGCAATCGACAAACCGTCCAGTGTGGAAGTGCCTCTTCCGATTTCATCAAGAATCAAAAGAGAATCCTTGGTGGCATTTCTTAAAATATTGGAAACCTCGTTCATTTCTATCATGAACGTTGACTGTCCGCTTGCAAGATCATCCGAAGCGCCGACTCTTGTAAATATTCTGTCGCATACACAGATGCTCGCAGATTTGCAAGGAACAAAACTGCCGAGCTGCGCCATTAAAACAATTAATGCAGTCTGACGCATATATGTTGATTTGCCTGCCATATTCGGTCCCGTGATAACGGAAATATTGTTCTTTTTGTTGTCAAGCAACGTATCGTTTGGAATAAACTGATTATCCGGAATCATTTTTTCGACAACGGGATGGCGGCCGTCTTTTATATTGATAACGCCTTTGTCGTTAATATTCGGACGAACATATCTGTTCGATTCCGCAACATATGAAAGCGAACAAAAAACATCAAGATATGCAAGCGCTTTGGCTGTTTTTTGAATTCTTAAAAGATTCTCCTCAATGTAAACCCTGATTTCTTCAAATAAATCGAATTCGAGAGAACAAAGCTTATCCTGCGCATTAAGAATCGTGTCTTCCAGTTCTTTTAATTTTTCAGTCGTATATCTTTCGGCATTGCTCAGGGTTTGTTTTCTTATATAGTCTGCCGGTACCATGTCGATAAAGGATTTTGATACTTCAAGATAATAGCCGAATACTTTATTGTATTTTACTTTAAGTGTCTTAATACCCGTTTTTTCTTTTTCTTCGGATTCAAGATTGGCAAGCCAGTTTTTGCCTTCGGATTTGGATTTTCTTAAATAATCCACACCTTCGTTGTAACCGTCTTTTATAATGCCGCCCTCTCTTACAGAGAAAGGAGGATCCTCTTCGATTGCACGATTGATTTTATCAAAAATATCAATAAGCGGATCGATGTCATTATAAAGCTTTTCAATCAAGGGAACTTTGCAATCCATAATGGACTGTTTGATATGAGGAATCATTCTTAAAGATTCTCTTATCGCAATCATATCCTTGGGATTGATTGTTTTGTAACTGACCTTGGCTAAGAGTCTTTCAAGATCGTAAATGGGATTCAAACATTCCCTTATTTCTTCTCTTATGATGATCTCATTGTAGAAATATTCAACTGCATCGAGACGTTCCTCAATCATATCCTTGTTGACAAGGGGCTGCTGAGTCATGGTACGAAGGGTTCTTGCACCCATTGCAGTTTTGGTTTTATCAAGTACCCAAAGAAGAGAGCCCCTTTTTTGTTTGTCTCTCATTGTCTCTGTCAATTCAAGATTTCTTCTTGTGGCATTGTCTATAACCATATAAACGCCGTTTGAAGTAGGGTTAAGCTGCGTAATATGATTAAGCGGAATCATCTGAGTCTCGTTTAAATATGTCAAAAGAGAGCCTGCGGCAATAATACCGAGCTCATAATCATCAAGACCCATTCCTACAAGAGAATGAACCTTAAAATGCTTAAGTATTGCTTTTTTGCATGAATTCTCTTCGAAATAATAATCATCGAGAGATGAAATCTGCGTACCTACCTTGCTCTTTAATTCATCAATGTCTATGCCCGATGAAAGAAACTGTGAATTGCAGATAATCTCAGCAGGTTTGTATTTGTAAATTTCATCAAAAAGGTTGCGAATACCGGTAATTTCGGAAAGATAAAAATCTCCGGTTGTTACATCGCATAAAGAAAAACCTATGTTGTTTAGATAGATAAAAACAGACATAAGATAATTGTTGCTGTTTTCATCCAATGACATGGAATCAATGTTGGTTCCGGGTGTTACGATTCTTGTAACTTCTCTTTTTACCAATCCTTTTGCAAGTTTAGGATCTTCAACCTGCTCGCAAATGGCAACTTTATAACCGTTTTCTATTAATTTGGTGATATAAGGCTCAACGGAATGAAAAGGAACTCCGCACATGGGTGCTCTTTCTTCAAGACCGCAGTTCTTTCCCGTAAGAGTAATTTCAAGGACTTTTGAAGCCGTCAGGGCATCATCAAAGAACATCTCGTAAAAATCTCCGAGACGGTAAAAAAGAATACAGTCTTTATATTGTTCCTTTGTCTCAAGGTATTTTTGCATCATCGGTGAAAGATTAGCAATATTACCCATAATTTCTTCAAATGACATAAAAGCTCCGTAATCAGTCAGCTAATTCTCCGAAGTAATAAAAGCCTTTACACTCGCTGCATTTTACTTTGACAATCTTGCCGATTAAACTCTTGTCGCCCTTAAAATGAACGATTGTATTGTTTTCCAGTCTGCCTGTAATCAGGGTTTCATCCTGCTTATTGACTTCTTCACAAAGGACGCTCAGAGTCTGTCCTTCAATTTTGGTAACCTGCTCCCTTGCCGTTTCCTGAACACATTCCAAAACCCTGTCAAACTGTTCTTTTACAAATTCCTCATCAAGCTGTTCCATGCTAGCCGCAGGTGTACCCGTTCTTTTTGAATATATAAAAGTAAATGCATTGTCAAAGCCGACTTTTTTGATAACATCAATTGTATCGTCGACATCTTCTTTTGTCTCTCCCGGGAATCCGACAATTATATCTGTGGTAATTGAAATATCAGGGATTTCGCGTCTTATCTTAAGTGCAAGATCAAGATATTTTTCTTTATCGTATACACGATTCATCTTCTTTAAGATACGACTTGAACCGGATTGAAGAGGCAAATGTATATGATGACATATTTTCTTTGAATTCTTTATTGTCTCAATAAGTTCATCGGACAAATCCTTAGGATGAGAGGTCATGAATCTTATTCTCTCAAGACCATCAATTTGTTCAACTCTTTTTAAAAGATCGGAAAAGCTTATCGGATTCTCAAGATTTTTGCCGTAGGAGTTTACGTTTTGACCAAGAAGCATTACTTCGATAACTCCGTCTTTTACAAGACCTTTGATTTCTTCAATAATCTCATCCGCTTCACGGCTTCTTTCTCTTCCGCGTACATAAGGAACGATGCAGTAAGTACAATAATTATTGCATCCAAACATTATATTTACGCCGGATTTATACGGATATTTTCGATCGACAGGCAGATGTTCGCAGATGATTTTGGTTTCATCCCATCTGCTGACTATTGTATTTCCTTTTTTTACAAGATTGGAATCCGTATCATCAAAATGCACATTATCCAAACCTTCATAAACGTAATAGAGATATTCGGCAATTCTGTAAATGTTATGGGTTCCGAAAATAAGATCCACAAAACCGTAGCTTTTGCAAATCTTCTCAATTACGCTTTCTTCCTGCGTCATGCATCCGCACATTGCAATCTTCATGTCGGGATTGCTCTTTTTGAAAGTGGATAATCTTCCGAGTCTTCCGTATACTTTCTGATTGGCGTTGTCTCTTACTGAGCATGTATTGTAAATGGTTAAATCCGCATTTTCGTTTTCGATGATTTCAAATCCCGCGGACTTCAAAATGCCCGAGATTTTTTCCGAATCCCTGGCATTCATCTGACAGCCGAAAGTCTCTACGCAAGCGGTAATTTCTCTTTGTTTTGTTTTCTTTAATCCCTCGACAACTTCTTTTAAAAGCTCAAGATAATTGTATTGTCTCTCAAGCTCTGTCTTGTTGTCTCTGGTCTCGAAATTGTTCATCAATTATCCTCTTGTCTGGCCGTTTCCGGTAATGATGTATTTGTATGACGTAAGTTCATTAAGACCCATGGGTCCTCTTGCATGAAGCTTTTGAGTCGAGATGCCGATCTCTGCACCAAGTCCGAATTCGAATCCGTCAGTAAATCTTGTTGAAACATTTCTGTATACGCAGGCTGCATCTACACCTTTAAGAAATTTATCTGCAGTTTCATCATTGTTTGTAACAATGCAGTCCGAATGACCTGTATTGTATTTGTTGATATGTGCAATTGCCTCATCGACATCTGATACGGTCTTTACCGAGATGATGTAATCAAGATATTCTTTTCCGAAATCTTCTTCAGTGGCATCAACACAGTCGATAACATCTTTGGTGCCTTTATCGCCTCTGATTTCAACATCTTTCTCTTTTAATTTGGCAGCAAGCTTGGGAAGAAGCGCTTCCTTGATGTCTTTATGAACAACCAAAGATTCGCAAGCATTGCAGACACCGATTCTTTGTGTTTTTGCATTAAATATGATATTAACCGCCATATCGATATCGGCATCTTTGTCAACATAAACATGGCAGTTGCCGCTGCCTGTTTCGATAACGGGAATTGTTGAATTGTTTACAACCGCTTTAATTAAATTGGCACTTCCTCTGGGGATTAAAACATCCACATAATCATTTAATTTCATAAATGCAGCAGCAGTCTCTCTGTCTGTTTTCTCGATAAGCTGAACTGCATTCTCATCAACATTTTCTTCTTTAAGAACGTCTCTTATGACCTTAACGATTGCGATATTCGAATTGATGGCATCCGAACCGCCCTTTAAAATGCAGACATTTCCCGACTTGAATGTAAGAGAAAAAGCATCTGCGGTTACATTGGGTCTGGATTCATATATGATTCCGATAACACCGAGAGGAACGCTGATTTTCTTAATATGCATTCCGTTAGCCATTGTCTTTTCGGATAAAACTCTGTTCAGAGGATCCTCAAGAGCGGCAACCTGTCTTATGCCTTCACTGATGCCTTCGATTCTTTGTTCGTTAAGCATAAGTCTGTCCAAAAGACCTGCTTTCATATTCTCAGATACGCCCTTGTCATAATCGATTTTGTTTTGCTCAATTATGAATGCGGAATTTTTTACAAGAGCATCCGCGATTTTTAAAAGAATATCATTTCTTTTTTTCTCTTCCAAAAGAGATATTGTATATTTTGCTTTAACGGCATTTTCGCCAAGTGTCTCTAAATACATTGTTTTTTTCCTCTTATTTATTCTTATGAAGTTCACCCAGATTAACGATGGTTCCGTCAGCTTCTTTAATGTCTATATTGTCAAGCTGAGACTTTAAATTCGCTCTGATATTGGCAACGTATTCCATACGAAGTGCCTGTTGTTCTTTAGCTTCTTCTTCGGTTAAAGGTCTTTCTTTTGAAAGGTGGTAAAGCTCGTTAATTCTGTTAATTAATTTATCTGTTTCCATATTAAACCTTTATTCTTCGGAAAGTTTCGATACAAGATCCACAAGTTCAAAATTCTCATCCTTGTCAGCCACAAATAAAGTTCCGAAATCTCTTCCGTCCATAATTCTGTGAAGTATATGAATATCGGAACTGTTGGCTATTATCATGTCTGCGCCGGATTTGGTTGCAATTTGTGCTGCGTGAATCTTTGTGTTCATTCCACCTGTTCCGATTGATGAACCCGTTTCGGATTTACCCATTTCAAGAATGGTATCATCAATCTTTTCAACCAGCGAAATAAACTTGGCATCCGGATTCGTACGTGGGTTATCTGAGTAAAGCCCGTCAATATCCGATAAAAGAATCAGCAAATCAGCATCTATCAAAGATGCAACAATCGCGGAAAGAGTATCGTTGTCACCGAATTTAATTTCGAATGTTGAAATCGTATCATTTTCGTTAACAATCGGGATAACTCCCATTTCAAGCAATTGCTGGAATGTATTGTGTGCGTTGAATCTGTTCAAATCGTTGGTGATGGTATCCTTTGTCATAAGTACCTGAGCGCACACCTGATTGTATTCGGCAAAAATCTTCTGATATACCATCATAAGTCTGGCCTGACCGACTGCGGCGCATGCCTGTTTGGTAGCTATTGTATGTTTGGCATCTTTAATGTGTAACACTCTCTGTCCGACCGAGATGGCACCCGAAGATACCAAAACAACATCTTTTCCGCTGTTTCTGATATTGCATAATTCTCTTACAAGAACTTCAAGTCTGTTATAATCAATTCCTCCGGTCTCGGGATGTGTAAGGCTCGAAGAACCGATTTTTATGACTATTCTTTTTTTATCTTTGATTGCCTCTCGAAGATCCATGACAATTCTCCGTTTCGTTAAATATATTTTTTAATGACAGCTTCAGCGACTTTCATTCCGTCAATGGCTGCAGATACAATTCCGCCCGCATATCCGGCTCCTTCGCCGCATGGATAAATACCTTTTATACTGCTTTCATAATTTTCGTCTCTTAATATTTTTACAGGTGACGAACTCCTGCATTCCGAAGCTGCTATTAAAGGATTGACTTTCGTATAATCCCTGATTATTTTATCATAAGCAACCATCGCTTCAAAGAAACTTTTATTTATATATTCGGGAAAAATTCCCGATATATCCTTTTCTTTGTATTTTCCTTTTATACCGTTAAATAAATCGAAATCTTTGTCGGAAAAATCAATTTCAGCATTGTAAGAAGAATTCTTTAAAAAATCGCTTATAAAACTTACCGGAATACATCCTTCTCCGACTTTATATGTATTTTCTTCTATCTGTCTTTGAAAACGCATACCTGAAAGGCAGTCCGCGGGATCCGTATCCTCTGATTTGATTTGAACAATTACGGCTGAATTTGCAAAAGAAGAATCTCTCTTCTGATCACTCATGCCGTTTACGCATATTCTTCCTTCTTCGCTTGAAGCGTTTACAACGTAACCGCCCGGACACATGCAGAATGTATATACGCCCCTTTCTTTACCCTGATATGTAAGCTTGTAAGGCGAGGGTTCAAGGGTTTCATATATATCGGCATAATCTTCTCCGTATTGGGATTTATTGATAAATTCCTGTTTGTGTATAACCCGAAATCCCATTGCAAAAGGCTTTGATTCCATAGAAAGAACATTGGATAAATATTCAAATGTATCTCTTGCGGAATGGCCTATGGCAAGTATAAGATTATCGCATTTTAAAATATCCGTTTTACCGTTTTCTGTATCTTTTATCGAAACTTCGATATTATCTTTTTCTTTTGAAAAAGATATAAATTCTTTGGAGAAAAGAATTTCGGCGCCTCTTTTGATTAAATCTTCCCTCATGTTATGTATGACGTTTCTTAAAACATCGGTTCCTATATGAGGTTTGGAATCATAGATAATATTCCCGTTTGCACCGTATTCTACGAATGTATTTAATACAAAATCTTTTCTGCCTTCTTTGTCTTTTATGCCGGTATTTAACTTGCCGTCTGAAAAAGTACCTGCACCGCCTTCTCCGAACTGAACATTGGAATTAACATTAAGATTTCCGTTATCCCAATAATCATATACGTCCTTAATTCGCTCTTCCACGCTTTTTCCGCGCTCAATTAAAACAACGCTTACTCCGGCTTTTATAAGAGTCAGCGCGCAAAAAAGTCCTGCCGGACCCATGCCGACTATCACACATTTTGCGCCTTTTTTTGATTCATTGATTGACGGTATTGAATATATATTTTTCTTATATTTTTCTATGTTGTTATATTTTTTTACAAGTCTTGATTCTTCTTTTTCATCAGTTTTCAGACATATCGAATAAATATATTTGATATCCGCTTTATCTCTTGCATCGACGGATTTTTTGAGTATTGAAAAATCCTTTATCCTGCCTGAAATCTTATATTTTTCAGAAACAAACGAAGAAATATCAATATTCTTTTTTGCGCTGATTTTAAGTGAATCAATCTTAATCATATATTTTTAATCTTTGTAAATGCCTATTTTCCTGAGCAAAGAATAAATCTTTGATCCGAAAGGAATTAAAGACAAATCGTATTCATTAATGCCTTTGAGCAATACAAGTGCCGTGAAATAAACAATTACGGCGATAAACATCGCAATAAACAAAGCAATTCTGAAATCCGTAAGTTTGGAGATCAGGAAATATGTAAGGAATGTAAATACACCCATAATAACGGATGAAATAAGCGGTATCAAAAATGTCTGTTTCAATTCCTGCTTATAAGCAATTGTTCTGTATATCGCCAAATGATTCAAAACGCTTACAAATACAGCGAACAAAAGATTGGCAATTACTACAGAATGAATGCCCCATTTGAATACCTTAAGCATTAACAAAAGTGCAAGGAAGTGAAGCACAAAAGCTATAAGCGAATTAAGAACAGGAGTCTTTAATTTGTTAAGGCCCTGAAGAATGCCGTTGCCCAAAGTAGAAAGCGAGAAAAAGATAACGCTTATCGAACCGTATGCAAGCATAATTGCGGCAAGATCGATTTCACCTTTAAACAAAAGCGAAATAATCGGTTTTCCGAGTATCGCAAGTCCGAATGCAGCCGGAATCGAAATAATCATCGTGACTCTGATTACGGTTGCCATCTTGCTTCTGGCGGAGACATAATCTTTATTCTCAATGCTTCCCGTCAAAGAAGGAATTATGGCTGAGCACATTGCATTGGCAAGTGCTATCGGAAGCGTAATCATAAGTTTATATTTACCGGAATATACGCCCCAGTAAAAAGATTTAACACTTTCCTCTCCGATTTTAATCATATGATGATTAAATACGGACTGATCGATTACACCGCAAATATTGTACATAACGGAGCAAAGAATCATGGGAATGGCAGTCCTTGCGATAAGAATAAGCACATCCAGGAATGTATCTTTATTCTTTGAAGTATCGGTTAAAATTCTCTTGTCGATTGCTCTTTTGTTATGCATATAAAAATAAATCATCAAAAGAAGACCGCAAAGAGCTCCCACACCGCATCCGATCGTGGCTCCTGCCGCACCGAGTGCCGAAGCATAATTCTCATTCATCATGAGATTGCCGTATTTGGTACCTACACCGAATAAAATCTTTGCAGCCGACAAAGATACGATAACAAGAATAATCTGCTCAAGAATCTGCGAAGCCGCAGTAAAATGCATTACACCGAGGCCCTGAAAATATCCTCTGAATACAGCCATCAAAGCCACTACGAAAATTGTCGGAGCAAGCACTCTCATGGCCATTGTACTCATGGCCTCGCCCATAACCGTTGTCGCAAAAAAATCTGCAAATATAAATACGACAAGTGAGAAAATACCGCCTGATATAACAGCAAACAAAAGTGCTCCTTTGAACACTTTTTGCATTTTTTTGTACTGACCTCTGGTCTGTCTTTGAGCAATAAGTTTGCTTACCGCGGAAGGAAGACTGTAAGAAGAAAGAATCAATATAATCGAATAGAATTCATAAGCAGCGGCATAATAACCGTTTCCTATGTCTCCGATGATATTTGTAAGCGGTACTCTTCTTGCGATACCGATAATTCTGCAAAGAATGCCGGCAATGGCCAGGATGGAACCCTGAACCACAAGGCCTTTGGCAATCCGTTTCTTTTCTGCCATATTTAATCCTTATGCCTTATTTATGATAAGGTTCGTTATTGATAATTTTATAAGCTCTGTAAATCTGTTCAAGCAAAATAACTCTCATCAACTGATGAGGAAAAGTCATATCCGAAAAAGAAAGTTTCGCATTGCTTATGTCTTTTACTTTTTCGGATAATCCCAACGACCCGCCGATGATAAAACAGATACTGCTGCATCCTTTTATGCAAAGATTGTTAATTTCTTTGGAAAAGGATACGGAATCAGTCTTTTTACCTTCAATTTCAAGAGTATACACAAACGAGTTCGAAGGAATTTTTTTAAGTATCCTTTCCCCCTCTTTATCCTTAATGGAATTTTCCAAAAGAGGACTTAATTTCTGGGGAGTTTCTTCATCATCGACTTCAATAATACTTAATTTACAAAATTTTGAAAGCCGTTTCGAATACTCACAAACGGCTTCCCTGTAAAATTTCTCTTTAATTTTCCCGACGCATATAACGGTTATATTCATTCAAAAATATCCCCATAATATTTATCGATATAAAGGTCCGCGAGACTTTCGCTCACTGAAGGATAATTTTGAGAAATAAGATATTTAATCTTTGCATTTCTCTTAAAGAAGTTGGTCTGCTCATCTTCTGTAATTTCCAAATCGGAATCGATGAACTGCTTTGTAATGGTAGTTTTAAACCAGGCTTCAAATTCTTCGATTTCGTTGTTCTCTGCCTTGGATTCAACCTTAAGAGATTTGTAAGTCACAATGGCATTGATACCGAAGTATATAAACATTCCGAAGAAAAGAAACATAATTCCGTCGATAATATATGAAACAATGCCTCTTACCTTGAAAGGAAATACTCCGAGCATCAAAAGAGCTATGAAAACACAGCCTAATACGCCCATTACAAGAAGCATGATACCGGATGACAAATACTCGCCGGCTTTATCCTTCTTCGGAACAAATTCCTCTTCCTTCTTTTGAGCCATCCTCTGTCGCATCATCTCAGCTTTAATTTTTTCGATTTCTTCCGGAGTCGGCTCTTTCTTTTTACCTTCATATGTAATTTCATCACCATCGGAAATTTCCACTGTATTAACATCCTCATCGGAGCTTATTACATCGGAATCCGCAAGTCTTGAATACTCTTCAAAACTCATAAAATAAGATTCATCCGGTACATCACTGCTTTGAACCGGAGCCTTCTTTCCGTCAAGTGATGCCACGAGAGGGACTTTACAGTCCGCACACATCGTAAAGCCCTCTCTGTATTCTGATTTGCATTTAGGACAAAAAGGCATCTTAGTTTCCTTTCGCACTTAAATATTCATCAATTCCCTTTGCGGCAGTTCTTCCTGCCCCCATTGCAAGGATTACCGTTGCAGCACCTGTAACAGCATCACCGCCTGCAAATACGCCGTCTTTGGATGTTTCACCGTTTTCTTCCTTGACAACAATACATTTTCTTCTGTTTATTTCAAGTCCCTTTGTAGTGGAAGAAATTAACGGATTGGGAGAAGTACCGAGTGCCATGATTACAGCATCGCATTCAATTTCGAATTCGGAGCCTTTAATTTCAACAGGGCTTCTTCTTCCGCTTTCGTCAGGCTCACCAAGTTCCATCTTAATACACTTGATTCCGGAAACCCATCCGTTTTCATCGGAAAGGATTTCAACGGGATTTGTCAAAAGATTGAAGATAATGCCTTCTTCTTTTGCATGATGTACTTCTTCCACTCTGGCAGGAAGTTCTTCCTCACTTCTTCTGTATACGATATGAACTTCGCTTCCGAGTCTTAAAGCAGTTCTTGCAGCATCCATTGCTACGTTTCCGCCGCCGACAACAACAACTTTCTTACCGATCATTATGGGAGTATCGGACTCTTTGAAAGCTTTCATAAGGTTTGAACGTGTAAGATATTCGTTAGCGGAGAATACGCCGTTGGCATTCTCTCCGGGAATTCCCATAAATTTGGGAAGACCTGCACCGGAGCCGATAAATACTGCATCAAATCCGTATTTATCGATAAGTTCATCAATTGTGAAGGATTTACCTATAATTGTATTCTTCTCGAATTTAACTCCGAGAGCTTTAACATTCTCGATTTCTTTCTTAACGACTTTCTCTTTGGGAAGTCTGAATTCGGGAATACCGTAAACAAGTACGCCGCCAAGTTCATGAAGAGCCTCGAATACGGTTACGTCATAACCCATCTTTGCAAGGTCGCCTGCACATGAAAGTCCGGAAGGACCTGAACCGATAACTGCAACCTTTTTATTCTTCTTTTCGGCATTTACCGAAGGTTTAATTCCGTTTTCAAAAGCCCAGTCAGCAACAAAACGCTCAAGCTTACCGATGGAAACGGCTTCGCCCTTAATGCCTCTTATACATTTACCTTCACACTGGCTCTCCTGAGGACAAACTCTTCCGCAGACAGCGGGAAGTGAAGATGATTTTGTAATAACATTATAAGCTTCTTCGAAATTGCCTTCCTTGACTTCCTTAATGAAATCGGGAATTGAAATCGATACGGGACAGCCTTTAACGCACTGTGCATTTTTGCAATTAAGACATCTGGAAGCTTCTTCCATAGCCTCTTCTTTATTATATCCGAGACAAACTTCTTCAAAGTTTGTTGCTCTGACCTTGGGATCCTGCTCTCTTACGGGAACTTTCTTTAAAACATCCATTATTTGTCACCTCCGCACTGGCCGCATCCGCCATGATGCGTGTCACCTTCTTTAGCCTTAAGATATGCTCTTCCTTCGGCTGTTTTGTATATCTGCTGTCTCTTCATGGCTTCGTCGAAATTAACCAAATGTCCGTCAAATTCAGGACCGTCAACACATGCAAATTTTACGCTGTCGCCGACAGTAAGTCTGCATGCACCGCACATTCCGGTACCGTCTACCATGATGGGGTTCATGGAAACGATTGTTTTGAGTTCGAGTTTCTTTGTAAGAAGACATACAAATTTCATCATTATCATGGGTCCGATTGTAACGCAAAGGTCATATTTCTTGCCTTCTGCATATAAGTCTTCGATAACCTTGGTAACCATGCCCTGTCTCTTGTAGCTTCCGTCATCTGTTGTGATATAAAGAGTACCGGCAACAGCCTCCATCTCTTTTTCCATAATAATAAGGCTCTTTGTCTTTGCGCCTACGATAACATCTGCATCAACACCGTGCTCATGAAGCCATTTAACCTGAGGATAAACAGGAGCTGTACCCAAACCGCCTGCTACAAAAAGAATCTTCTTTTGCTTTAATTCCTCTATTGGTGTTTCAATAAGTTCCGAAGGTCTTCCGAGAGGGCCTACGAAATCATGAAAACTATCGCCTGCCTTAAGGCTTTTCATCGCATAAGTCGATGCGCCTATTACCTGAACCACGATGGTAATGGTCTCTTTTTCTCTGTCATAATCACAAATGGTTAAAGGAATTCTTTCGGAATCCTCACTTGTTCTTACGATTACGAACTGACCGGGTTCACAGTTTGCGGCTACATTGGGTGCTTTAACCACAAATTCATAGATCGAATCGGCAAGCTCTTTTGCTTCTAAAATACTGTACATTTTTCTCCCTTTCCGAATCTCTAGTATCCGAGATCCACACTTCTTTCTTTTATGATATAAAAGTCGCCTTTAGCATTGATTTCCAATGAGCCGTAATCATTGGGATCGTTAGTGTTGACTGCATATCTCAATCCTGTAAGAGTACGTTTATTGCCGTTTGAAGGATCAACGTAATATTCATTGATTACGTAATAAATCGTACCTTTAAGGTTTAACGCATCTTCGATGATATATTCAAATTTACCGTTTGTAGTGGCAACATGTCCGTCGGTATCGGTAAGTCCGCCGAGTGAATATCTGTAAACGGTAGCGATATTTGCGGCATCTGCCAAAGAAACAGTCGCATCGGAAATCGTCACATTGTATTTCCTTGTAATAACTGTACTCGGAATACCTTCCGGACTGTAAGATATAAATCTGAATTCCGAAGGGCCCATTGGCATAAGAAGAGGATATTCATAAAGAGTGGATGTCATGTCGGGATCTACTCTCTCTTCTTCCTTGACACTCGGTCTGTACAAAACATAATATGTTTCGCAATCGATATCGGAATCTACTTTAATGGTAATCGGAACATTGTAACTTCCGGATTCGATAGAAACCATCGGAGCCAAAGGAATCTTAACGTCGATATTGTATTTGGCTTCGCTTATTTCGCTTTTTACACCGTATTCATTAACAAATACGGCCTTAACATCATATTCGCCGGACTCAAGGTAAATGGGTTCGGTGTAAAGAAGTGAATTTTCATCGGGATCCGAACCGTCAAGCGTATAGTATACATATCCGTTAATAGCGCTTTGCAATTCAAGATAAAGGGTTTCGTCGTATTCGCCTTCTTTTTGAGAAAACTCGGGTTTTTTGCAAAGGTATTCCTGGAATTTGTTTACGATCTCGGGATCGTTGCAAGTCTGCAAAAGATTGTTGATTCCGCTCCAGTCCTCATTCTCGTATAAAATATTGAATATACGTTCATAGGTATCCGTTGCCTGTGCGGGATTGTCTCTTGCTATTTCCTGAAGAATAAAAACGGCATTGTTATCCTGTCCGTCCATCAAATAGCAATTGGAAATATCGAATTTAATCTTAATGTTATCAGGATCTTTTTCGATAGCTTTCTCGTAAAAATCTATGGCAGATTCATAATCTTTGTTTCTGTATGAATTCTCTGCCTGTTCAACAAGATAATCAATCGACTGTTTGTCGGAGATGCCTTTAATAATCATACCGAAAGCTATAATAAATCCGATGAAAACAAGTGCTATAAAAACAACGACGATTTTAGATATTATGCTTCTTGACCAAAAGTCGCCGATTGACAGAATTAAATCCTTGATTGCTCCGACTTCGTTCGGATCTTCATCTTCCCATTCGTCATCAACGTCAATCATTTTCCTTTTTGAAACATGTCTGTTTTCTACATAATCATCGGGATTTCTTCTGACTTTCTTCTGTTTCTTGACTTCTTTGGTGTTAATCTCTTTTGTATGATCAAACACACCGTCCAAGTCAACAGAAAGGTCGGTATCCGGATCGTATTCGGGAACTATATTAATTTCTTCACCGCACTCTTCGCAAAACAGATTACCGTCTTGCAAATGTGCTCCGCATTTAGGACATTTCATTAAATCAATTCCTTAAAATTTTGAATTTACCAAATTGCTCATTAACATGGCAATTGTCATGGGGCCAACACCGCCGGGAACGGGTGTAATCTTGCCGGCAACGGGTTCAACACTTTCAAAATCAACATCGCCGCATAATTTCTTGCTGTTGGGATCGGGTCTGTGAATACCGACATCAATAACAACTGCGCCATCTTTGACATATGAAGCGTCAATCATCTTCGGTTTTCCGATTGCAACAATAAGAATATCCGCTCTCTTTGTTACTTCCTTAAGATTCTTAGTTCTTGAATGGCACACGGTAACTGTGGCATTTTCTCTTAACATAAGCATTGACATGGGTTTGCCTACAATGTTGCTTCTACCGATTATAACACATTCTTTTCCTTCAATTTCAACATTACTTCTTTTCAAAAGCTCAATAATGCCTGCGGGTGTACAGGAAACAAATCCTTTTTCACCGATGGAAAGTCTGCCGACATTAATGGGATGGAATCCGTCAACATCCTTATCGGGATTGATTCTTCTGATTACTTCATCTTCATCAAAATGTTTGGGGAGAGGAAGCTGAACAAGAATTCCGTCAACTTTTGGATCGTTGTTTAAATCGTCTATGATTTTTAAAAGTTCTTCCTGTGTGGAATCTTCGGGCAAATTGTAAGATAAAGAATTTGCACCGATATATTCGCAGGCTTTTTTCTTGTTGTTTACATATACACTGCTCGCAGGGTCTTCTCCGACCTGGATAACAGCAAGCGTAACTTCAATTCCTTTTTCTTTTAAAGAAGCAACTTTTTCCTTACATTCATCTTTGATCTGTGAGGAAATAAGTTTTCCGTCTATTAATTCAGCCATTTTTACCTCCGTTTAGAAAAGTCCGGTTATTTTTCCGTCGACAACATCGATACCGAGTGCCGCGGGCGCCTTGGGAAGACCGGGCATTGTCATTATCTGACCTGTAATTACTACGACAAATCCTGCTCCTGCGGAAACATAGCATTCTCTGACTTCAATATTGAAATTCTTGGGACGTCCGAGAAGTGTGGGATCATCCGATAAGGAATATTGAGTCTTTGCTACACAGACAGGCATGTTTGAAAATCCGAGCTTTGCAAGTTTTTCAAGCTGTTTCTTTGCTGTTGAAGAATAATTGACGCCGTCTGCTCCGTAGATTTCCTTTGCAATGGTCTCGATCTTTTCTTCAAGAGACAAATCATCTTTATATAAGGGATGATAATGACTTTCCTTTGTTTCGAGAGTTTCAAGCAATGTCTTTGCAAGTTCTATGCCGCCTTCGCCGCCTTTTTCCCATACTTCTGATAAAGCAAAACTGCAACCTCTGCTTACACAGAAATCTTTTACGAAATCAGTTTCAGCCTTTGTATCCGTGATGAATGAGTTAAGCGTAACAACAACGGGAACATCGTATTTCTGAAGATTCTCGATGTGCTTTTCAAGATTAACGATACCCTTCTTCAAAGCATCGAGATTCTCAGTTGAAAGATTATCCTTGGGAATTCCTCCGTTATATTTAAGTGCGCGAATCGTTGCAACAAGAACAATCGCATCGGGTTTAAGATTAGCCATACGACACTTAATGTCAAGGAATTTCTCTGCACCGAGGTCGGCACCGAATCCGGCTTCCGTAATGCAGTAATCTGCAATCTTTAATGCTGTCTTGGTTGCTCTTACGGAGTTACATCCGTGTGCGATATTGGCGAAAGGACCGCCGTGTACAATTGCAGGTGTATTTTCAAGTGTCTGAATAAGGTTGGGCTTTAATGCATCTTTTAACAATGCTGCCATAGAACCGACTGCGCCGAGATCTTTGGCTGTTACGACTTCTCCTGCGAAATTATATGCTACAACGATTTTACCTAATCTTTCTTTAAGGTCTTCCATATCATCCGCAAGGCAAAGAATTGCCATGATTTCGGAAGCAACCGTAATAACGAAATGATCTTCTCTTACAACGCCGTCCGCCTTGGCTCCAAGACCGATAACAACATTTCTTAAAGCACGGTCATTCATGTCAAGACATCTTTTCCATACAACGCTTCTTGTATCAATTCCAAGCTGATTGCCCTGCTGGATATGATTGTCAAGCAATGCGGCAAGAAGATTGTTAGCCGATGTAATCGCATGGAAGTCTCCCGTGAAATGGAGGTTTAAATCTTCCATGGGAACAACCTGTGCATTTCCGCCGCCGGCAGCGCCGCCCTTAATACCAAAGCAGGGTCCGAGAGACGGCTCTCTTAAAGCGATAACAGCCTTCTTTCCCATCTTGCCGAGAGCCTGTCCAAGACCTACTGTCGTGGTAGTCTTGCCTTCTCCCGCAGGTGTGGGGTTAATTGCTGTTACAAGAACAAGTTTTCCGTTTTTATTGTTTTTAACCGAGTCGATATATTCATCCGATAATTTTGCTTTATATTTTCCGTATAATTCCAAATCATCTTCCGGAATGTCAAGAAGTTTTGCAACTTCAGTAATTGGCTTCATATTAGCGCTTTGAGCAATTTCAATATCCGATTTCATAATCTTCTCCTTTGAATTAATTAATTATTTAACATGGCATTAAATTCATCTTCGCTCATTAAAATCTTTCTGGGCTTTGTTCCTTCTTCAGGACCTACAACTCCTTTGGCTTCAAGCTGATCCATGATTCTGGCGGCTCTGTTGAAACCTATCTTGAAAGCTCTTTGAAGGGCTCCGATGGATGCCTTTTCTTTTCCGATTATAAAAATTCCGGCCTGTGCAAACAATTCATCCAGATCTCCTCCGGGTGCGGCAACCGTTCCGCCGCCCTGTGAAGTCTTGACGGACTCTATAATTCGCTCATCATATCCTTTGATATTCTGATTTTTAATAAAATCAACAACATCCAAAACCTCATTGTCGGATACAAAGCAGCCCTGAACTCTGGAAGGTTTGTTCATTCCCTGAGGGAAGAAAAGCATATCTCCTTTGCCTAATAGTTTTTCGGCACCGTTGGTATCAAGAATTGTTCTTGAATCGATACCGGATGAAACAGAGAATGCTATGCGGCTTGGCATATTTGCTTTAATAAGACCGGTAATTACATCAACCGAAGGTCTTTGCGTGGCTATAATCAAATGAATTCCGGCCGCTCTTGCAAGCTGTGCAAGACGGCATATCGATTCTTCCACTTCTTTGCCGGCTACCATCATTAAATCTGCAAGCTCGTCTACAATAATCACAATCTGAGGAAGAACTTTTCCTTCAGGATCTTCGCTCATCTTTTCGTTATAACCTTTCAGATCTCTGACACCCGCCTCGGCGAATTTTTTGTATCTGTCTTCCATTTCGCTGACACCCCAATGAAGTGAAGCACTTGCCTGTTTGGGGTCTGTAACGACCGGAAGCAAAAGATGAGGAATACCGTTATATACGCTTAATTCAACGACCTTGGGGTCTATAAGAATAAGCTTAACGTCATCGGGATGAGCTTTATATAAAATACTCATAATAATGGTATTTATACACACTGACTTACCGGAACCCGTAGCACCTGCAATCAAAAGGTGAGGCATCTTTGCAATATCGGCAATGACAACCTGACCTGCAAGGTCTTTTCCGACCGCAAACGATATTTTGGATTTGGAATCCGAAAATTCTTTGGACTCAATCAAATCCCTGAAAGGAACAGCGGAGCTTTCAGAATTGGGAACTTCAATACCTACCGCACTCTTTCCGGGAATGGGAGCTTCTATACGAATATCAGCAGCCCCAAGACTTAATTTAATATCATCGGATAATGATACAATCCTTGATACCTTGACTCCGGGAGCGGGTGTAAGTTCATATCTTGTAACCGCAGGACCCTTCGAACAGTTTGCGGGATCGATTGAAACTTCGACACCGAATGTTGCGAGAGTCTCTTTTAATTTATTGGCAGTCTCAATAATATCGTCCCCTTTTCCTTTTGAACGTTTATCGCCTTTATTCAAAAGAGAAACGCTCGGGAACTTGTAAGCCTTGGTAGGATTACCCTCTTTTTTCATATACATGGAAAGAGCGGGATCATCGCTTTGATGCTTTGAAGAATCTGAAGAATTTGACAAAAGCTTTACTGAATTTGCAGTTAATGAAGGTTCTGCAGTTTCAACTTTTACCGAAGGAACACTGACAGGAGCAATCTCAACTTCACTTATGTCATTCTTCTTTATGGGTTTAATATCGTTATCATATACATTGATGGGTTTAATCTCATCTTCGGTATTGTTCTTAACAATATTTTTCGCATGTATCTGATGAACGTCGTTTGTTTCTTTCTTAACTTCGACTTCTTTCTTCTTAACTTCTTTTACTTCTTTTTCATCATCGTCTTCTTCGAGGAAAGATCTGATTTCCGAAGGCTTTACGTCGATAATTTTATCTTTTTTTGCATTGTCTTCTTTTTCGATATTTTCAGTATCGATGGTATATGAAAGGCGCTTCTTTTTAGCCTCTTCTTTCTCTCTTAATTTGCGGATTTCTCTTTGTGTGTATTCTCTTTCTTTTTCTTTATCCTCATCATCCAGTTCGGAATATTTTGCTTTGAGTATCTTGTAATATCTGACAAAATATTTGCCAAACATAACGGTAATCGAAGCAATTATAAAGAGAATCGAAAGAATCCAAACCAATGCTCTTCCGCAGCTTATATCAATCAAATATGCGAAAAATCCGAAGATAACTCCACCGCCCTTGCCTTCGTGATAAAAGATTTTCATCGATTCGCCGAATGCATTGCCGCTGATATCCGAATAAGCAATCAAATGGGCAATCATACCTATAGAAAGTGCAAAAAATCCTGCGGATATAAAATTAAATACAGTCTTTTTAGTGGTATCTTTAAATACCAGATAAAGAATTATCGCAATTCCGATAATCGGCAATACGAAAGCATCGAATCCGAACAATCCTTTTACAAAAGATGTAACGAATAATCCGAATCCGCCTTCAAAGATACCGAGTGCAAAAAGAAACATAATTATCATGAGCGCAAAAACACCGATATAAATCAGAGTTTTCACGTAATCGAATTCAAACTCGTCATTGGAATTATTTTTTCTTTTAGCGTTTGATGTATTTTTTCTTCTGTTTGTATTTGAAGAAGATCTTCTCTGAGGGTTTGTGTTTCTCCTTTGGGAGGATCTCTTACGACTACCGTCAGATGTCATAATAATCTTTGCCCTTTAAGTCATTAATATCAAAGTCAAGCTGATCGTCTCTTAAATCGTAATCATACGTAAGTTCCCTGGTAACATGAGGTTTGGGAGTCGGAAGAGGATTTTTAATCATAGCAGTAGCCTTCAAATTGGGATCGGCTTCAACAAGCGAAATTCCTTCGTTTGCCACTTTCATCTTATGCATTTCCTCCTCTTCTTTGTTTTTGTAAACATGAGCGGTCTTGTATTCTCTTCTGGACGGAACTATATTGTCACGTTTTTCGTTATCGTTTGTAAGAACTTCAGCCTTCTTATCAGTTTCATTTTCGGGAGCGGAAACTTCAGTTGTAATTTCAGTTTCTTTGGTATCTGAATTAATGATGCTGATTTTCTTGCTCTCCGTATCCGCAGGCTGTAAATCAATATTTTCGTTTTCAGTTAAACTACTTCCGATAACAGGTTCGGGCTGTTTAACAACTTCATTTGGCTGCACAGGTCTTCCGGGTATCGTCCTAGGTGCGGGTCTTGAAGGACGTACGGGAACGGTTTTGACAGTTTCGATTTTTGAAATCTTGTGACTGTTGGATGTTTCCCTGATATTGCCGTTTCTTGCATAAACAGGTCTTTTAATGATAACCTGTTCAGGTTCTGCGAGGAATCCGGGTGAATCGAAAAATCCGATTGCAGCAAATAAAACATAAAAATAATTAACCAGATAAGCATATTCGCTTGTATTGAATTTAACGAATGTAAGAACAGCGGCAAAATCCAAAACAATAACAGCAAAAAGACCTCTGTCGGCTTCGTTTCTTATAAATGCAAAAATCGCTACGGCCGAAAAAATAAATATAACTATTCCTTCATATCTGGTTTCCATGGGCGAATTGAAAGTTAACGAAAGCCCGTTTGGCACGAATGAAAAAATATAGTTGAATACATTTGTCAAATGGTCAAAGCCGTTATTGGGTACAAAATACAAAAAAGCAAACAGGAATGTTAAGAATGAAATCACATAAATAAGTATCTGAATGCCTCTTTTTTGGAAAATCAGATAAGCTTCCCTGTCATAAACCATTATCAATGAGGTAACGGTTACGACAAACAAAGATATACCCAAAATATCACACATTGCGATAAAACCGGATAAAAGTCCGAGCCCGGCAAAAATCAGCAAATGATAATTTTCGGTAATTTTTCCGTTTGTATTTAAATCATTGACAGTGAACAGAAAATATATATACGCGGCGAACAAAAATGCAATCAGTGCATCCGGAGACATCGTCATTGTCGCATTTATTGAAAAAGGTAAAAATGCTATAAGCAAAAATACCAAAAGCCCATATCTTATTCTTAAAGATTTTTTTAAAGCAAAATACGAAAACTCGGCAACTCCCACCTGAAGCAATGCATTAAAAGCATAAATGGGATAAGGAGTAGCGCTTATTTTGCATAAAAGTCTGCAAATCGAAGCATATGCATATGACAAAAATGTCGTATCGTTTAAATCGTTTGAAATATTAAGCGCATAATTATAATAAATATTGTTGATATCCTCTCCTATTTTTGAAGTAATGACGAGTATTCGAAGGAATATCATCATAACAGGAACGAGAATAACAATGATTGTCTCTATGGACTTCGGAAATACAGGCAATTTCTCGGGAATATATTTTTCCGGAATGTGGGGAACCACAAATTTTACAATCAAAACGACAAGCGCTGCAGCCACAAAAACAATAGCGTATCTTATCAACATCGGCAGCAATGCGCCGTTGTCGGAAGATACGGGATTTAAACTGACGGAATAAAGACCGATTCCGCAAAAAAAGATTAAAGCAAATATCACATATAAAATATAATGATATATGTTTTTTCTTGTAAGCATTTAGTCTAACCTTCCAATTTAAGCCTATAAATGTGTCATTCGATATATTTGTCGATATTGTATCTCGGACGTCCTTTGACTTCCATGTATATCTTTCCTATATATTCACCGATTAAACCGATGGAAATAAGCTGTACTCCTCCGAGGAACCAGATGCTGACTATAAGCGATGTCCAGCCGGGTTCAACTGTCAGGAAAATAAATGAAATCAAAGCATAAATCAAAGCAGCCATGCTGAGAAATACGCTTATAACTCCGAGTAAAATAATATAACGTATGGGTTTTACGCTGAAGGATGTAATTCCTTCGATTGCAAGTGCAAGCATTTTCTTTAAAGGATATTTGCTCTCACCGGCAACTCTGACTTTTCTGTCATAATAAACGCAAGCCGTTTTATATCCGATCAAAGGAACAATACCTCTGATATAGAGATTCTCTTCCTTGTATTTGTAGAACTGTTCGAGAGCTCTCTTTGACATCAGACGGAAATCCGCATGATTGTAAATAGTCTTTGCTCCGAAAAAATTCATGAGTTTGTAGAAAGACTGCGCGGTAAATCTTTTGAAAAACGTATCTGTCTTTCTCTTGTTTCTTACACCGTAAACAATGTCATTTCCCTCATGATACAAATCAACCATTTCATCAAATACTTCAATGTCATCCTGAAGATCTGCATCAATAGAAATGGACATATCGCAGATGTCTTTGGCAAAGTTAAGTCCTGCGGTAAGAGCGAACTGATGTCCCACATTGCCCGCAAGTTTAAGTCCTCTGACTTCTTTATGTATTTTGTTTTCGTTTTCGATTAATTCCCATGTTTTGTCTTTGCTTCCGTCATCCACAAAAAGAAGAAAAGAATCAGGAGAAATCTTTCCTTTGGAAATCAAATCCGAAAGCTTGTTTCTTAAGCTTTCGAAAGTGATCGGAAGCATTTCTTCTTCGTTATAGCAGGGAACAATTATCGAAAGAATATCCATATCCGGCTCCTATTATTTTAAGCTTGAAAAAGCCTGTTCAAGGTCTGCAATAATATCATCCGCATTTTCGATTCCGACAGAGAATCTGATTAAATCGGGTTTTACGCCTGCTTCAAGAAGCTGCTCGTCTGTCATCTGACGATGAGTATGACTTGCGGGATGAAGAACGCATGAACGCGTATCTGCAACATGAGTAACAATAGCAACGAGTTTAAGGGAATCCATGAATTTAATGCTTGCTTCTCTTCCGCCCTTAATACCGAAGGTAAGTACACCGCATGTTCCGTTGGGCATATATTTTTTAGCTCTTTCGTAATAAGGATCTCCTTCGAGACCGGGATAATTAACCCATGCAACGTTTTCGTTGTTCTGTAACCATTTGGCAACCTTTAATGCATTCTCGCAGTGTCTTTGCATGCGAAGATGCAATGTTTCAAGGCCCAGGTTAACGTAAAAAGCATTCTGAGGAGACTGAATGGAGCCTAAATCTCTCATAAGTGTTGCGGTAGCTTTAACGATATATGCAGCCTTTCCAAACTGCTTGGTATAAACGGTTCCGTGATAAGATTCATCGGGATAGCAAAGTCCCGGGAATTTATCGGGATATTTGGTCCAATCGAAATTGCCTGAATCTACAATGCATCCTCCGACCGAAACCGCATGTCCGTCCATATATTTTGTTGTGGAATGTGTAACAATATCCACACCGTATTCAAAAGGTCTGCAGTTAACAGGTGTAGGGAATGTATTGTCAACGATCAAAGGAACGCCCGCTTCATGTGCAGCGGTTGCGAATTTTTCAAAATCAAGAACAACCAGCGAAGGATTGGAAATTGATTCGGCAAGAACGCACTTTGTATTCTCTTTGAATTCTTTTCTTAAATCATCCAAAGATATTTCGGGATCTACAACTGTAGTTTCTATACCCATCTTTGCTATGGTGGTTGTCAAAAGATTGAATGTACCGCCGTATAAAGCAGAACTGATAATGATATGATCGCCTGCTTCTGCAAGATTGAAAACAGAATAAAAGTTTGCTGCCTGTCCGGAAGATGTGAGCATGGCTGCTGCGCCGCCCTCCATATCGCAAATCTTGGCAGCTACAAAATCATTGGTAGGATTCTGAAGCCTTGTATAAAAATAACCTGATTCCTTTAAGTCAAATAAATCACCCATCTGTTCCGAAGTGTCATATTTGAAAGTTGTTGACTGATAAATGGGTAAAATTCTTGCCTCGCCTTTTGAAGGCTTCCAGCCTGACTGTATACATTTTGTTTCAATTCTGTAATCGCTCATTTTCTTAGACCTCGTAATTTAAGTATTTTATTCTTCGTCCCAGTTGGTATAGACGTTTTGAACATCATCATCTTCATCAAGCAAATCAAGTGTTCTCTGAAGATTCTTGATGGCTGTTTCATCATCAAGTTTTACATAGTTTTGAGGAAGCATTGTTACCTCGGCCTGAGCCATGGGAATCTTATTCTCTTCCAAAGCCTTGATTACATCGGTAATAGCATCGGGAGCAGTAATAATTTCAAAGCTGTCCTCTTCCTCCGAAAAATCATCGGCGCCTGCATCAAGTGCAATCATCATAAGATCGTCAGCTTCCATGTCGCACTCTTCTTTGTCGATAATGATCTGACCGCATTCATCGAACATATACGATACGCATCCCTGAGTACCGATATTGCCCTGCCCTTTTGTAAAAGCAGAACGAACATTGCTTGCGGTCCTGTTCTTGTTATCCGTAAGGCATTTTACGATAATTGCAATACCGTTGGGGCCGTAACCTTCGTATGTGCACTGTTCATATACAACGCTCGAACCTTCTCCGGCAGCCTTCTTGATACCGCGATCGATTGTATCGTTTGGCATGTTGTTTGCTTTTGCTTTTGCGATAACTGCAGCAAGTTTATAGTTATTGGCGGGATCGGGTCCGCCTTCTTTAACGGCAACGGCAATTTCACGTCCTATAATTGTGAAAATCTTTCCTTTTGCCGCATCATTCTTTTCCTTTTTGTGTTTAATATTGGCAAATTTTGAATGTCCAGACATAAATTCCTCCTAGTGTTACGTAAAAATCAACAACATATTATATCATTTTGAAGCCTGTTTATCAATAAAATTGACGTCATTCTTTTGTTCTTCGCTGGTTATTTTTGTAACAAAAACCGTTTTGATTATGTGATTCTCGACCTGAAGCAATTTGAACGAATATCCTTCGTATTCAACCTCGGATTTATCGTCATTTTCGGGTATGTAACCGAGTTTATTGATTAAAAAACCGTTAATGGTTTCAATATCGGTATCTTCGCACTCAAAATCGATTTTTAAAAGTTCGCTTAATTCTTCAAGCGGAGTCAGTCCGTCAATCTCATAACTTTTTTCGCCTTTGAGCTCAACAAAAGTTTCTTCCTTGTCGTATTCGTCAAGAATATTTCCTACGATTTCTTCAAGAATATCTTCCATCGCAACAAGTCCGCTCGTTTGTCCGTATTCGTCAATTACAATGACCATCTGGAGTTTGTCGTCTTTCATTTTTTTGAAAAGATCATCAATCTTTCTGGTCTCCGAGACGAATCTTGCTTCTCTTAAAAGCTTCGGATATCTTTTTATCGAACCGTTTCTTTGCTTGTTTGCATCCTGATATCTTAATGCATCCTTCAAATGCAAAATTCCGATAATGTGATCCAGGTTGTCTATATAAACCGGGTATCTGCTGTTACTGCCCTCAAGCATTATCTTTATCGCATCGGAAAGTGTGGTATCCGCGTTGATACCGACAATACTGTTACGATTGGTCATAATATCTTTGGCTTCCTTGTCGTTAAGTTCAAAGATATTGTTAATCATTGTAACTTCGTCATCTTCGATAAGACCCTGATCGTTTGATTCCTGGACCATGGAAAGAATGTCGTCTTCTGTTACTTCATCATCCCTGTTATATTTGTTTTTGCCGATAAGATTAAAGAAAACAGTCAGTAAAAAGTTAGAAAAATCCGAAATCGGAACCATAATCAGCGATAATTTAAGCGAAAAAAGCGTAAATGCGGCTTTCGTGTAATCCGATGAATGACGTACGATTTTTCTCGGAAGAAGGAAAAACAAAAGAAAGTTAATAAAAAGAATAATGACAAAAAATGACACGACACAGACCGCAAAGAGCAAAGTCGAAGCGGAATTCGAAAAATCGGCATCCTGAAAAAGCAGTTTTATCAATGCGGATAATATCGTTTCAATTGGAATAAACATTAAAATATTAACCGTAATCAAAGCAGCATGAAAACGATTTTCATACTTCGAACGATTTTCAAGAAAGACGGTTAATGTCTGAACATTGGGCAGAGAGATTTTATCGCTTATTTCTTCGAGATCGTTCTCGGTAAAATCCTCCACAACGCAAAGACTGACCGAAAATAAAATTTCGGCCAATACAAGAATAAAAAGTATTAAATACGCTATCCAAAGTTCATCGAAATAAATGAAACCGGAAAGCAGAATATTATTTGTTGCTAGCATTCATAACCTCTAAAATAACACAATTGTTGTATATTCTGTCATCAACCTTAAGCGCAGCAAAAGCCTTTGGCATGTTCGCAAGAATATCTCTTGCCGTAGTACAGAATGCGGTAAGTTCTTTTCCTGCAAATTCTCCGGCTCTTCCGTGAAGATAAACAGCGGTATTGACTCCTCTGAATGGATATTCTTCGTTGATAATAAGAGAAGCAATCATACCTGCAAGAATATCTCCGGAGCCCGCTGTCGAAAGTGCCGAATTACCGGATTTGTTAATATATAAATCCGTACCGTCGCTGACTCTTGTCGATGAATCCTTAAATACAGTAATAATGCCGTATTCCTTTGCAATCTTTAAAGCAAGTTCATCAAGATTGCCTTTGACTTCTTCTCCTTTAAGGCCGCAAAGACGGGCAAGTTCAAGAATATGAGGAGTAATGACAACGCATCGCTCCTTCCCCTTGTTGTATAAAGGATGACTTTCATCGGCTTTAAAATCGTCTTTCAGAGCATTCTGGAATTTGTATTTAACGGAAATTGAATTTAAGGCATCCGCATCGACAACGATATTGCCGTTAAAGTTTTTAAGAATATATTCTGTTATTTTAAGAGTATCTTCCCTGATGCCGAGTCCCGGTCCTATTACAACGGAATCCGTTTTCTTTAAAAGCTTGTCGAGCTTATCCTTAAAGAAAGTATCGTTTTCGTCGAATACGGGATGTTTGATATTGTCGAACCAGTCAAATATGGCTTCGGGAATAAGAACTTTAAGTGATTCGATATTGTTTCTGTCTGTAAAAATATTTACAATTCCGCAGCCGCTTTTTAAAGCTGCCATACTACAAAAGAAGACGCATCCGGACATACTCTCGTTACCTGCTACAACGAGAACACGTCCGAATGTGCCTTTATTGCCTTTTTCGTTTCTTTTGTTTAAATGTGGATTATAATTCATGATTAGTGAAGCTTATTCTCATCAGGATTATATTTCATATCAAAAATCTCTATTACATCGGCTCCGAATATATCATGCATAAATGCATATAAATCCTGAATCCTTTTCTGCTTTTCCTGCTTTCTTACAACTTTTTTCTTTAATTCGACTCGAATTTCATCAATCCATTGCGAAATCTCATTAATCTCTTCGGTGCCTTCTTTTATATCATCATAACACACTTCCATTGTTGCAAGCATCAACTTTTTATTAATTTCGTTAATTTCGTTGGGAAGATCGAGAGCTTCGTCCTGATAACTTTCGAGCTTTTGATTGCAATCCTCGACAAGTTTTTTGTTTTCTTCGATTTTTGCCGAATCAACCGATTCGGAATCCATGCTTGACGAACGGATTTCCTCCATCAGTTTATTCTTAAGAGCTTTGATTTCTTTGGTCTCGGTATTAATCTTGCCCTGTCTTTTTAAAAGTTCATTTAATTCTTTTTCCAATGATTTGATTTCCGAATTGGAATCAATCTGCGTAAAAAGTCTGTGCCATTTATGGTCAAGAGTTAATATGGGAACCTTTTTGCCTTCCAATGCCGGTTTGTAAACTTCATCACTTCTCGACATTAAAATCCCCCCTTATTCTTCGTCGTCGTGGATTTTGAATGACAATTTCATAAGGCTGTCCGAAAGATGCACATTTTCAACATGAATGGAATCGGGAACATCAAGGTCAACATGTGCAAAATTCCATATACCGCAAATATTGCATTCAACCAGTGTTTTTACAATTTCCGTCGCACCCTGCTTGGGTAAAGTAAGCACGGCAATATCTATGTTGTTTTCTTTGATAAAATCGGCAATCTTCGAAGTATGCATTATTTTCATACCGCGAACATTCTGACCGATGATTTCTTCTTTGCAGTCAAAGATTCCTTTTACAAAGAATCCTCTTTTTTCGAAATTCATGTAATTGGCAAGAGCCTGACCCAAATTACCGGCACCGATAATTATAAGATTGTGTTTTTTGTCGAGGCCTAAAATCTTGCCGATTTCTTCATAAAGGTAATTGACATTGTAACCGTATCCCTGCTGACCGAATCCGCCGAAATGGTTAAAGTCCTGTCTTATCTGGGAAGCCGTTACGTTCATTCTTTTGGAAAGTTCTCCCGAGGATATTCTTTCCATTCCTTCATCTTTTAAATCGCCCAAATATCTGAAATATCTCGGAAGTCTGGAAATAACAACCTGAGATATGTTTTTTTCCTGCATGTTTAACCCCTTAATATATGCCAAATTGTAGTTTATTTCGTTAAAAAAAGGGCGACAAAAACACACTTGCCGCCCTTATTTGAATTATTTTACTCTTCTTACTCTGAATACGCCGTCAAGAGCTTCGAGCTTTGAAATAATAGCATCGATGTCAGCACTTTCGGAATCGATCATTGTATAAGCATAATCTCCCTTTGACTTGTTAGTCATATCAGAGATATTGATGTTTAATTCGCCGAACATGGCTGTGAACTGTGTAATCATGTTTGCAATGTTCTTATGGAAAATTGCAACTCTGGAAGCCTGTGAGCAGATTCCCATGTCACAGTTGGGATAGTTAACGGAATTGATGATATTACCGTTTTCAAGATAATCTTTCATTTCCTTAACTGCCATCTTTGCACAGTTGTCTTCGGATTCTTCTGTAGAAGCTCCGAGGTGAGGAATTACGATGCATCCGTCCTGACCTGCAGTCTTGGGATTTGCGAAATCGGATACGTACTTACGAACCTTGCCTGCTTTGATTGCTTCAAGCAAAGCTGTTTCGTCAACAAGTACATCACGTGCAAAGTTGAGAACGATAACGCCGTCTTTCATCTTGGAGAAAGCTTCTGCATTAATGTAATTCTTTGTAGAATCCATGGCGGGAACGTGAATAGTGATGAAATCACAGTTCTCGTAAATTTCATCAAGGCTGTTTACATGCTTGATATCTCTGCTTAAGCTCCATGCAGCATTGATGGAAAGATAAGGATCGTATCCGTATACTTCCATGCCGAGACTCTTTGCAGCATTGGCAACCTTAACACCGATAGCGCCAAGTCCGATAACACCGAGCTTCTTGCCTTCGATTTCAGTACCTGCGAAAGCCTTTTTAGCCTTCTCTGCAGTTTTTGCGATATTCTCATCAGCCTTGTTTTCTTTAACCCATTCGATACCGCCAACGATATCACGGCTTGCAAGAAGCATGCCTGCGATAACGAGTTCCTTTACACCGTTTGCATTGGCGCCGGGTGTATTGAAAACAACGATACCTTTTTCAGCGCACTTATCAAGAGGGATGTTGTTAACACCTGCACCTGCTCTTGCTACGCAAAGAAGCTTGTCTGAAAGCTCCATGTCATGCATAACGGCACTTCTTACAAGAACGCCGTCTGCATCGGCAAAATCATCTGTTGCAACATAATTTGCATCAAAATTATCAAGACCTACCTGAGCGATAGGGTTAAGGCAATTATACTTAAACATTATGCATTCTCCTTCTCGAACTTCTTCATGAATTCAACAAGTTTTTCAACACCTTCAATGGGCATGGCGTTGTAGATGGATGCTCTCATACCGCCGACGCTTCTGTGTCCCTTAAGGTTAACAAATCCTGCTTCTGTAGCTTCCTTGATGAACTTGGCTTCCATTTCAGCCTTCTTGTCTGCATCGTCAATCTTGCATACGAAAGGAACGTTCATTAAGGATCTGTCTTCTTTTACAACAGTACCTGTGAAAAGTGTGGACTGATCAAGGAAATCATAGAGAATTGCTGCTTTCTTCTCGTTAAGCTCTTTCATCTTCTCAAGACCGCCCATCTTCTTTAACCATTTGAATACCTTGCCGCAGATGTAAATTGTGTAGCAGGGAGGTGTGTTGTATAAAGAATCGTTGTCTGCCTGAGTCTTCCACTTAAGCATGGTGGGTGTTCCGGGAAGAACATCATCTGTGATTAAATCTTCTCTGATAATAGCGATAACGCAGCCTGCAGGGCCTACGTTCTTCTGAACACCACCGTAAATTACAGCGTACTTGGAAACGTCAACAGGCTCTGATAAGAAGCAAGAAGATACATCGGATACAAGGTCTTTACCCTTAGTGTTGGGTAATGTTTTGAACTTTGTTCCGTAAATTGTATTGTTTTCGCAGATATATACGTAATCCATATCATCTGTAATAGGAAGATCGGAACAGTCGGGAATATACGAGAAAGTCTTGTCTGCACTTGAAGCAAGTTCTACAGCTTCACCGTAAATCTTTGCTTCTGCAAAAGCCTTCTTAGCCCACTGACCTGTGATAATGTAGCCGGCCTTCTTATTCTTCATCATGTTCATGGGAACTTCAGCGAAGAACTGGTTGGCACCGCCCTGAAGGAACAATACCTTGTAATTATCGGGAATATTCATAAGATCCCTTAAATCAGCCTCAGCATCCTTGATGATTTTGTCATATACTTTTGAACGATGTGACATCTCCATTACGGACTGGCCTGAACCCTGATAGTCAAGCATCTCATCTGCTGCTTCTTTTAATACTTCTTCAGGTAAAACAGCGGGACCTGCAGAGAAATTGTAAACTCTGGACATGATAATATTTCCTCCTAAAAAGATAAATAGATTTTATAAATACCGCTATGGTTATAAATTCACTTTTCTTATTCTACATTTATAAAAATGCTAAGTCAATGCCAAAAAGTCAAAAAATGACAAAAAAATAACAATGTAAATCGTTATGTAAATCAAAATAAAAAAGCACCGTCCGAAAACGATGCTTAATATGTCAAAAACTATTGATGAACTATAACGGGAGTACCGATTTCGATAATCGAAAACAGTTCGCTCATCTTATCAATCGGTGTATTTACACAACCGTGTGAACCGCCGTATAAATATATCTCTCCGCCGAAGGTTCTTCTCCATGTGGCATCATGGATTCCGATCTGACCCGTGATACACATCCAGTAATAAACGAAAGATTCATATCCCGGTCCTATAAGAGTAACATTTCTTGCCTTATTGACAATGTAGCATACACAATCGGGTGTCATATTGCCGTTAGCCTTGCATCCCGTAACAACATCCGTATCAAACACAAGTTCATTGTCCACATAATAATACATATGCTGGAGAGTAACATCGACTTCCACATAAGTACCGCCGTAATTGTCTTTAAACGAGCCCCTGTCTTCTTTTTTGACATAAATGGGTTCACGTTCTCCGGGACTTTTGTGAGACTTGATAAGTTCTTCGAGTTCCTCTGCTTCGGCATTTACATTTATAAGACTGCCGTATGTGGTATATCTCGTATAGGGGATATTTACTATATCGCCTCTCGTTGTCTTAAACTGCTTGTCGGAATACATATTGTCATATTCATCCGACAGACTTTGAACATAATCGTGTATCTTCTTCGAATCGTAGACAGCTTCGCCGTCTTCATCAAAAATAACTTCATTGTTCTCATCCAAAGTAAGGAAATTCGATACAACCGATGAATCAACAACAATATCCTCGCCCGTGGCAAGTTTATATGTCATATTGAAATCGATTGCTTTCTCAAGTTTATCCCATTTGGCATAGACTGATTTGGCAGATGCATCCTGTTCTACGGATTTATATACGCCTTCTTCGGCAAGATTGACATATCCTTTGTCGTTCACAGAAGCATCTGTTACGACCTGTTCAAACATTTCCCAGTCCAAAAGGTCCTTGGTATCGTCCTTAAGTTCGTATCCGCCTTCTTTTGTATATATTATCTCGGCACGTCTTGACGCATCATAGCGGTCTTTTTGTCCGAGAGCTGATGAATCCACTATTTCAAAAAGCTTCTTTTCATCAAGATATCTTTGAGGATAATACACATATTCCTGTCTTACGAAGAAGCATTTCACCCAAAGATAGGGATTCTGCGAATCCTTGATATATCTGATAGCCTCTGCGACTTCATCCATATCATAGCTGTAAATCTCGTTGCCGTCGACGAAAATCTGCGAACCGTCCTCGTCTTCGATAACAAGATTATGATTTACAACCAGATCATTGATTATTTTATCGCAGACTTCAAAATTCTTATTCGATACATTGATACCGTTTATATAAGTATTCGGGATAAACCAGTGTCTGAAATAAAATACCCCGAAAAAGTACAACCCCGTACAAAGAATAAGAAGAAACGAAATAATTGTTGTAAAAATTATACCGAATCTTTTCATAAACTCCTATTCAGCCTTTTCAATCTGGGCTATTGCAGATTTTTTCATGGGAATTCTGCAGTTCTTGTTGCTTCCGAATTCCACTATAACATCTTCTTCTGTAATATCGATGATTACTCCGTAAAAACCGCTCGTGGTAACTACAGAATCGCCGACTTCCATACTTGAAAGCATGGCCTGTGTCTTCTTTGCTTCTTTTCTCTGCGGTCTTACAATTACAAAATAAATAAAAATACCGAAAATTACAATATATCCGATAGTGCCCCAAATACCAAGGCTTCCCATAAATCCGCCTCCGGAAGTGTTTGCGGGCGCATCAAGCAATAAATTAAACATAAAATAAGCCTCCTTATCAATTAACAACTAATACAATAAGTGATTTTTAAAAAGAATACAAGTATTATTTAAGAATCCGAAGAGTTCATTTGGGAAATTTTTCTTTCTTTATATTCTTTGAAACATCCTTTGTCCAAAGCATCCCTTATCTCACTCATCAGATTATTGTAAAAATACAGATTGTGCAATACGCAAAGACGCATGCCGAGCATTTCCTTGGCTTTAAGAAGATGTCTTAAATAAGCTCTCGAATATCTTTGGCATGTAGGACATTTGCATCCCTCTTCAATCGGAGAATCGTCAAGTTCATATTTGGCATTCATAAGATTGATCTTGCCGAAATTCGTATAAAGATGTGCATGCCTTGCGTTTCTTGAAGGGTATACGCAGTCAAAGAAATCCACACCCCGATCCACTGCTTCAAGAATATTCGCAGGAGTTCCGACACCCATGAGATATACAGGCTTGTTCGAAGGAAGGTAAGGAACCGTCTTTTCGATTATTTCGTACATTTCTTCGTGAGTCTCTCCGACCGCAAGTCCGCCTATCGCATATCCGGGCAGATCCATCTCGGAAATAATCTTTGCATGTTCGATTCGAATATCAGGGAAAATTGCGCCCTGATTGATACCGAAAAGCAGCTGATCTTTATTGATAGTATCCTCAAGAGAATTAAGTCTTGCCATTTCTTTTTTGCATCTCTCAAGCCATCTGGTAGTCCTGGCCACCGATTCTTCGACATATTTTCTTTCCGCTTTGGAATTGGGACATTCATCGAAAGCCATCGCTATGGTTGAGGCCAGATTTGACTGAATTCTCATGCTTTCTTCCGGGCCCATGAAAATTTTACGACCGTCTATATGAGAAGCAAATGTAACGCCTTCTTCTTTTATTTTACGCAAAGATGCGAGGGAAAATACCTGAAACCCGCCCGAATCCGTAAGGATGGGTTTGTTCCATGACATGAATTTATGAAGTCCGCCGAGTGCTTTAATCTTGTCATCACCCGGTCTTACATGAAGATGATAAGTATTTGATAATTCAACCTGCGTGCCGATTCTTTCCAAATCTTCCGTGGAAACGGCGCCTTTAATGGCTGCTACGGTACCGACATTCATAAAGACGGGCGTTTCAATAGTGCCGTGCACCGTCTCAAAACGCCCTCTTTTTGCAGATCCTTCTTTTTTTAATATTGTAAATCTTTCGCTCATTTTATATTCCGTTTGAAAAATTATTGTTCTTCGTTGTCAACGCCGTTATATTCCGATACCATATCGTAAAATTCCTCAAAAGTAAGGTCGTTTACATATATGAATTCAGCCGCTTCATCTCCGACGTATCTGAAATGCCAGGGTTCATACTGAATCATTGTTATGTCTTCTTTGCCCTGCGGATATCTTAATATAAAGCCGTATTCATACGAATGTTCCTTAAGCCATTTACCTGCATCGCTTAAGCCGAAGTCGGAATCCATTGTGTTATATTCATAGCTTAAAATATCAACCGCAAGTCCCGTCTCATGTTCGCTGGTCAAAGGCGGTGTCACTTTCATGGAAGCAATCTGAGTCGCTTCGTCTGTCGAATATCCGAGTCTCTTGTAATAATTTATCTTCTTCTCGTAAAGATATTTTTGCGTATTGTAATTCCTGTAGCCGGAAGCCATACAAAGATTGATACCGTCTTCTTTTGCCGCATCAAACATTTCAGTAAGCTTGTCGTAGATTCTGACATCGACGTCAAACCCGTTTAATCCGATCAAATCACATTCAATATCTTCCTTAAGAGGATTTTCTTTGTTAACCAGAATATATTTCCAGTCATCAAGATCGAATGTTGAAATATTTTTATATATTGAAGTTTCAAAATCGGCGGGTTCATAATTTGAGTTAAGCGAATAATCATTGTCGATCGATATTTCATCTTCGTTTAACTGATGCTTATAAAGGAAATTTCCGTTATCATCAACGCCTGATATGTTGCTTGCATATAAAATATTGTAAAAACCTATTGGAAGATTCGTGAAAAACAATAAATAAAGAACCAAAAGCGTAGCCAAAACGAACTTTATTTTATTTCCGAATACAAATTTCTTAATATTTCTCAAAACAATAAAACCTGTTCTTTCTTAAGTTTATCTTATTCCGTGGAAAATTACACAGTTGGGATAATCGATCTTTACTTCTTTCGCACACATTGAAAGAAGACCTTTTTCCAAATCCACATTAAAGAAAGTAAGAGTACTTGATTCGTGGTTAAGAGATACCAGATGCTTAAGATCCGGGAAAAGAGCCGCATCCTTGGGATATGTTCCGCTTATCGGAAGCCATAAAATCTTTGTAAGCATGCCGCTGGCCTCATCTCTTTTGAATATCTCTACGGAATTGTCTCCCGCACTCGATGTAATGATATAATTTCTGTCTTCGCTGAATTTAAGAGCTCTTGAAACAGATCTTGATGCATGATAATTATCAACGGTCTGAATGCTTTGAATCTTTTCAAACTCGGGGTATCCCGAATCCAGAGCCTTATAAGTAAAGACATCGATGGAATTTTGCATCTCGTTTAATACATAAACATATTTGTTGTCAACGGAGAAAATCATGTGTCTCGGGCCGGAATTCACATCGGATCTTATAATATCCACAGGTTTTAATCTGCCGGTCTCGTAATTAAGAGCATATACGTTTACATGGTCCATGCCCGTATCGGATGCAAGAAGGAATTTATTGTCTCTTGACATCTTAACGCAGCTTACATGAGGAACATATGATCTGTCTGAAACTTCACCCATACCCTGAACATATATTTCATCGGTAATTTCACCGACTGCTCCGTCTTCCCCGACTCTCAAAACAGTAATCTTGCCGTCATGGTATCCGGCTACGAACAAATATCTGTCCGTGTAATCAGTTGAAAGGTAGCAGCCTCTCATTCCGTTTATGGACGCAAAATTGATTTCATCCAAATCTCCGTTTTCGTCTATTTCGTAGCTTTTAACGCCCATATCGGTAATGGAATACAGAAACTGATCGTTATGCGAACATGTAAGATATGAAGAGTTGGATATTTCAAGAGAATTTCTGTAATTGAACGTACCCTTTTCCATATCAACGTCATATATCGTAATGCCGTTCTTTGTTCTTTTTGTATAACTTGAAACATAAGCTACATATTTGTTAAATCTCATTTACAAATCCCCCGAATCATAAATGCTTGTTTTAATATTTTATAAACAGACAAAAAAGCGACAGATTTTTTAAAAATATATCGTTTCTTTTAATGAATTTGATTTACATAATAGCACAAATCGTATAAAATATAAAATGTTTTTCGCAAGAAAAATCGTTCCGTTTCGCTGATATACAACATCTTGACATACATATTTAAAAGACCACTATAAAAGCGATATAACAAAAATATATTTTTTTGAAAGTGATGAAAAAATGAGCAACAAACTGATTACTCTCGAAAACATTTCGAAATCCTATGACAATCATCTGGTTCTTGACGAAATGAACCTTTATATTCGTGAAAACGAATTTGTTACTTTGCTTGGTCCCTCAGGATGCGGTAAAACCACCACTCTTCGTATTATCGGCGGATTCGAAACTCCCGATACCGGCCGTGTTGTTTTTGACGGTAAGGATATTACCAAGCTTCCCGCATATAAAAGGCAGCTTAATACCGTATTCCAAAAGTATGCTCTCTTTACTCATATGAACATAGCCGAAAATATAGCTTTCGGTTTGAAAATTAAGAACAAATCCAAATCATATATTGACGATAAGATTAAATACGCCCTGAAACTTGTTAACCTTGAGGGTTATGAAAACAGAATGCCCGATTCTTTATCAGGCGGCCAGCAGCAGCGTATCGCAATTGCACGTGCAATTGTAAACGAGCCCAAGGTTCTTCTTCTTGACGAACCTCTCGGTGCTTTGGACTTAAAGCTTCGTCAGGACATGCAGTACGAACTTATCAGACTTAAAAACGAACTTGGAATTACATTTATATATGTAACTCACGATCAGGAAGAAGCCCTTACAATGTCAGACACAATCGTCGTTATGAACCAGGGTTACATCCAGCAGATCGGTACACCCGAAATGATTTACAACGAGCCCGAAAACGCATTCGTTGCCGACTTTATCGGTGATTCCAACATTATCGACTCAATCATGGTACGTGACGAACTTGTTGAAATTCTCGGAGTTAAATTTGCCTGTGTGGATAAAGGATTCGGCGAAAACGTACATGTCGATGTAGTAATAAGACCTGAAGATGTTGAACTTGTCAAACCCGAAGAAGGAAATATTACTGGTGAAGTTACGCATATTATATTCAAGGGTGTTCATTACGAAATGGAAGTAATGGCAAACGGTTTTGAGTGGCTCGTTCATTCAACAAGAATGTATCCCGTCGGAGAAAAAGTCGGAATCAAGGTAGATCCTTTCAACATTCAGATCATGAACAAACCCGCCAGTGAAGATGAGGAGGCAGTACAAATTGAAGAATAAATTCGTCAAATGGCTGTCGCTGCCCTATGCTTTATGGTCGATGGCATTTGTAATAATTCCTTTATTAATGGTCTTTTATTTCGGACTTACGGATAAAAGCGGAAAATTTACGATATCGAATATCTTGTCGATTTCACTTCCCGTGCATTTCAAATCACTTTTGATTGCATTGCTTTTATCTTTAATCAGTACAATAATCTGTCTTTTGCTCTCATATCCGCTTGCAATGATTTTATCAAGCATGAATTCGGGCAATAACAGATTAATGATACTTATTTTCGTTTTGCCCATGTGGATGAATTTCCTTTTAAGAACTCTAGCATGGCAGACACTGCTTGAAAACGAAGGTGTTATCAATACCATACTTCGTGCGATCCATCTTCCGGGACTTAAAATTATAAACACTCCCTATGCTATCGTATTCGGTATGATATATAACTTCTTACCCTTTATGGTATTGCCTATTTACAATGTTCTTTGCAAGATTGACAAAAATCTTTTAAATGCAGCAAGAGACCTCGGTGCTAACGAGATTCAGACTTTCCTTAAAGTTACTCTGCCCTTAAGCGTACCCGGCATTATATCCGGTATTACCATGGTTTTTGTACCCGCTCTTACCACATTCGTTATTTCCGATTTGCTCGGAGGAAGTAAAATCCTCTTAATCGGTAATGTAATCGAACAGGAATTCACTCTTAATTCGAACTGGAATTTAGGCTCGGGACTTTCGATAGTCCTTATGCTCTTTATTGTAATATCGATGATAATTACCGCCGTTTTCGATAAAGACGGAGAAGGGAGTGCATTGTAATGTCAAATGTGTTAAAAAAGATTTACATCATTCTCATCTTCATATTCTTATACGCTCCCATGGCCGTGCTTATAGTTTTGTCGTTTAATGCATCAAAATCCCGATCCAAATGGGGAGGCTTTACTTTTAAATGGTATGCCAAACTCTTATCGGATTCTTCCATAATGGAAGCTTTAATAACAACATTGATGCTTGCTCTTCTCTCATCGATTATTGCCACATTTATAGGAACAATCGCAGCGATAGCGATTACAGGTCTTAAGAAAAGCACCAGAACATTAATGATGGGCATTACCAATATCCCCATGCTTAATGCAGAGATAGTTACGGGTATTTCCTTAATGCTTCTCTTCATATTCTTTAAGATTAAATTCGGTTTTACCACAATACTTCTTGCGCATATAACATTTAATATCCCATATGTAATACTAAGCGTTTTGCCGCGTATAAAGCAGCTTAATCCTTCTGCATATGAAGCAGCCATGGACCTTGGGGCATCTCCTTTCAAAGCTTTCTTTAAAGTTGTATTCCCCGATATTTTGCCCGGTGTGTTCTCGGGAATGTTAATGGCATTCACAATGAGTATAGATGACTTCATCATTACTCACTTTACAAAGGGCGCAGGCGTTGACACATTATCCACCAAAATCTATTCGCAGGTCAGAAAAGGTATCGACCCTAAAATGTATGCATTATCATCGGTAATCTTTATAACGGTACTTATTCTTTTAATATTGGTTAATCTTCTTCCCAATGCGGGAAAGAAAGCAAAAATTAAAAAATAGTTTTTTTAAGGCGTTTGCTCTGTTACGGCAGGCGCCTTTTAAATTTATATGGGTAATTAAAATTTTTCTTGATATTAGAAATTTTTATGATATATTAGATTTTGATGTTTTTTCATCGAAATCTATTTTTAATTCAGGAGGAAAAGAAAAAGAATTGAAAAAAATGTTTTTGTTTGGTTTACTTGCAACTTTACTCGGTTTACCCTTGTTAGGTTGTGGCAACGCTTATGAAAACGGTGAAGTCTATGTGTACAACTGGGGAGAATATATTGACCCCGATACCATAGAAATGTTTGAAAAAGACTGTAAGATCAAGGTCATTTACGACGAATTCGAAACTAACGAAATGATGTATCCCAAAGTTGAAGCAGGAGCCGTTAATTACGATGTCGTATGTCCTTCAGACTACATGATTAAAAAAATGATTGATAACGATATGCTGGCCGAGATTAACTGGGAAAACATTCCCAATTCCAAAAATATCGGAGCTCAGTATTATGAAACAAGTAAGGAATTCGATCCCGAAAACAAATATTCGGTTCCTTACTGCTGGGGTACGGTCGGCATTTTATATAACAAGACCATGGTTGATGAGCCTATAACAAAATGGGCACAGCTTTGGGATCCCAAATATAAAAACCAGATTCTCATGCAGAATTCCGTAAGAGACGCATTTATGGTAGCTCTTAAATTAAACGGATTCTCTATGAATACAACAAACATCGACGAACTTCAGATTGCAAAGCAGTCTCTTCTCGAGCAGAAGCCCCTTGTACAGGCTTATGTTGTGGATCAGGTCAGAGACAAAATGATCGGTAACGAAGCTGCAATCGGTGTTATTTATTCAGGCGAGGCAATTTATACTCAGCGTGAAAACGAAAATCTCGAATATGTAATTCCCGAAGAAGGAACAAATGTATGGATTGATTCATGGGTAATTCTTAAGAATGCCAAGAACAAAGAAAATGCAGAGAAGTTTATCGATTATATGTGCAAACCCGAAATTGCGCTTATGAACTTTGATTTCATCACATATTCAACACCCAACGATGCAGCAAGAGAACTCATCGAGGATGAAGATATCAGAAATTCAGAGATCGCATTCCCCGATTTATCCGAGTATGACAATCTTGAAACATTCAAGTATCTCGGAGAAGACGGCGACGAATTGTACAATTCACTCTGGAAAGAAGTAAAATCAGAATAAAATCAGATTATTAATTTAACAATAAAAACAGTCGACAAATGATGTCGACTGTTTTTATTATAAATAACTATCTTACTTTCTCATTAAATCCGACTTTCTTTTGAACCTTTCTTAAAGTCTTGTTTGCAAAATACTGAGCTTTCTCTGCGTTCTCTTTAACGATTCCGTCAAGATATGCTTTATCCTTAAGAATCTCTGCATGTCTTGTCTGAAGAGGTGTGAGCATATCTGCCACTGTCTCTCCCACTGCAAGTTTGAAATCTCCGTATCCTTTGCCGTCGAATTCTTTTTCAACTTCTTCGAAAGATTTGCCGGTGCAGGCAGAATAAATTTCAATAAGGTTTGACACTCCGGGCTGCTCTTCTCTGTGCTTTATAAGAGCTTCAGAATCTGTCACCGCACGTTTGAATTTTCTTATAATCGTATCTCTGTCATCTGTTAAATAAATCGATGCATTGGGATTCTCATCAGACTTAGACATCTTCTTTAAAGGATCCTGAAGAGACATAATCTTTGCTCCGGTCTTGCCTATAAAAGGTTCGGGAATTGTAAATACATCACCGTAAATCGAATTGAATCTCTGAGCGATGTCTCTTGTAAGTTCAAGATGCTGAAGCTGATCGATACCTACGGGAACAACATCCGTCTGATATAAAAGAATATCTGCAGCCATAAGTACGGGATATGTGAAAAGGCCTGCGTTGATATTGTCAGCATGCTTTGCAGATTTATCCTTAAACTGAGTCATTCTGTTAAGTTCGCCCATATAAGTAAAGCATGATAAAATCCATGATAATTCGGCGTGACCAGAAACATGTGACTGATAATAAATACAATTCTTTGCAGGATCAAGACCTGCCGCAATATAAAGTGCCAGAAGATTTTTGGCCTTTTGTCTGAATTCTGCAGGATCCTGTCTTACCGTGATGGAATGCAAATCAACTACAGAATAAAAACATTCATATTCATCCGACAATTTAACCCAGTTTTGCAATGCTCCGAGATAATTGCCGAGTGTCAGATTACCGGTTGCCTGCATGCCGGAGAATAATACTTTTTTGTTGTCAATCATTTTAATTTACCGTCTTTCCTTTTAGTATTTTATTTTTTCGACGAGTTCAAAAGACTCTTTTTAAAGCTGACTTTAAAAATCGCACAGGAGCGTTCTTCGAGTTCGAATTTCATGCCCTGTTTTGAATCTTCTTTTTCGCCGTCAATTTCTTTAACATCTCCCGTATTAAATATCATCTCCCACTTTACATCGGAAGGAAGATACGGAAGCGAGAATGTAATTTCTTTCCAGTAAAAATTATAAGCCGCATAAAGAAGTGTAATAATCTCGCTTTTTACATCAAAATCAGAATACATTATTCCAAGATGCCTGTTATATGTGGCAAGATCCGCTCTCCACGCCTCATCCGAATGATAGGATAAATCAGGGAATCCTATATGTGCTCTGTCAAGCATTGAAAATTCTCTGTTTAATACAGGATTCAAATCGGATTTTCTGAGTGCAATAAGCTTCTTGGTATATTCATGCATTTCCCTGCCGTCTTCTGTGATATTCCAGTTGATGTAACTTATCGAATTATCCTGGCAGTAAGGATTGTTGTTGCCGTTTTGAGTATTGCATATTTCATCTCCGGCAAAAATCAAGGGCGTACCTTTGGATGTAAATACAAGAAAGAGTGCGTTTTTCATCATTCTTTTTCGAAGTTTTACAACGGAACTTTTTCTTGTTTTTCCTTCCAGTCCGCAATTCCAGGAGAAATTGTAATCACAGCCGTCCAAATTTTTTTCGCCGTTTTCTTCGTTATGTTTTCTGTCATATGAAACCAGATCATTAAGAGTAAATCCATAATAATTGGTAATGAAATTAATTGAAGCACTTTTCTCGGGATAAAGCCTTGTATAGAAAACCAGATCCTTTAAAGTATCTTCATCTCCCTTAAGAACTTTTCTCATCTGATACATAAATGCATCCGAATATGATGAAAGATTTCTCTTCTCGGGAACATAAGCTGCTTCGTATATCTCATTCTCGGGAATATAATCATACAAAAGTTTTGTATCCGAAAACAAAGGATCGTTTGCAATAAACGAAAAAGGAATCCTGTTTCCTTTTAAATGAAATCCGTCAACATTATAATTGATAAGCCAGAATTTCAAAACTTCGTATATTTTATACTGTTTGACTTTATCGGGGAAATAAAACTGCATTATAAGTTCTATTCCGTTTTTATGAAGAGTCTGAACAAAATCTTTAAATTCATTAACGGGATCGTTTCCCGCACAGTATGAAGCTTTCGGAGCGAAATAAAATCCTTCTTTAAAGCCCCAGTAATTTATTTTGTTTACTTCTTTAACATCTGCTTTTTGTGCTGCAAGAGCAGTCTTCTCATCCGGTTTCTCGAATTCCTCAAATTCATAGGAAGGCATGATTTCAAGAGTCGTGATTCCGAGATCTTTTAAATAATCAAGTTTTTGAAGGATGGCGGAAAAAGTACCCTTATTTGCAACCTTGCTTGAAGGATGTGCGGAAAAACCTCTTACATGCAAAAGATAAATTACGGATTCTTCGTAAGGAAGAAAAGGTCTTGTATCTTCGCATTTGTATTCATCAAATTTTACAATCGAAGAATATAATTCATAATTTTCTTTTTTAACACCGAATTTTTCATTGCCTACAACACACAAAGAATACGGATCCGCAAACTCTTCGCCTGCAGAATAAAAACGATATAAATACTTATCGAAATCCAAATATTTTATAACGGCGGAATATACATTTCCTGTCTTGTATTCTTTGCCGAAAGGAATTCTTAAAATCTCTTTTGTCTTTTTGTTTTTAAGAATCAAACCGCAATCGGGAGATTCGCTTTCAAAAGCAAATAAAACACCGTCTTTTACGGGTGTGGCTCCAAGCGTTTTGGGAAATCCTTTTTCAATTTTGTAATTGATCATATAAAGCCCTCATTATTGTACATCGTAAATAATCGGATCCGAAACGGGCATTAAGAGCTCACCCTTCTTGCCTTTAACATAATAGGCAATTATCAAATCGTAAAGGTTTCCGACAAATCCTATGAATCCGCCGAGAACCAGATTGACAAACATGA
>Ga0129307_1000044_pt1 | contig 200243 bp, 180 predicted proteins | sample P1105metagenome_FD_94437 | JGI IMG/M metagenome (GOLD analysis project Ga0129307, IMG submission 94437) | Capybara group fecal microbial communities from Wisconsin, USA - P1105 metagenome | ecosystem: Host-associated > Mammals > Digestive system > Large intestine > Fecal | place: USA...
ACAGACCATAATTCCATCGGATTCTATAGAAATCACAAAGACAGAATGGTATATGCAGTTGCTTTCATTCGTCTTCTCACTTAATCTTAACACGTCGCCCCGCTGCACATTTGCACTCACATTTGCGTAATTAAATGGTTTAGCGGGTGAGGAACCGAGATATTGCCAGATACTTGTATTAGAGGTGCTGGCAGTTGTATACCATAATGCAAAATTTGCAAAACCAAAGCACTGGCGTCCTTTGTACCCTTTTGATCCATCCACAAAGTACTGGGCAGGAAGCAGGTCGGCGTTAGAGGGAACGATATCAACGTAATTGCGAATCCAATTAGAATTATATACAGCGTCAACCTCAGAAGAGGTTCCTGCATCGTTGAGCCAAGTATGTTTTGTCTGACACAGTCTTATAAGGTCATTAATTCTTTCCTCTCGAACACTAGCATCAATGCTGACTTCATACGAGTTTCTATCGGACTCGTTCCAGTAATCAGACGATCTAGCAGATGATTCAATTGGTACGGAAAGCATCGTTATAAAACTACATAAAATAGGAATAAATGTTATTGCTTTTTTGATACTTCTCTTCATTTTTTTTCTCCTTCCTTAAAATAGAAATTGTTAGTAAGAGAAGATGGCCATCAATCTCTAGTAATATAAGTTTAGTCCCTTTGGTCGGATATTTCCTATAGAATGAAATCCTAAAAAAGAATAAAAAAGTATTTATATTTATATTGAATAAGAGAGAGAGAAGTGTTAAAATTTTTCTTCCTTTAATTCTTTATATTTTATCTCTACGCTTGCACTATTTCTAATGTGTTCCAAGCATTTTTTCTCGTAGTTTTCGTTTTCATTTTTAATTTCTGCTTTAAATGATTTCAGTAAATTATAACCTGCCCATGCGCTATCGTTGGTATAGTAATGTGATAATGCTTTTTTGTAATGTATATAAGCGCTTTTCCTATTGACTATGGTATTAGACAAATCATCTCGTTTGTAATTGGAAATGATAAGATTATATACAAAAGGTTCTTTGAAACCTGTGGAATTTGCTGCCTGTAATTCCTCAAAAATCATTTTGTATGAGCCAGTTTCATATATAATTCCTAACTTGTTACTAGCATATGGGGAAACAAGATTTTCAGCTTCTTCAAGGTATGAGATGAGGCGTTTATAATTGAAAGTACTATCACTTTTCATCCCTTTTTTAGCCTCATATCTTGCAAGGTTATGGAATGCCTCCAGGTACCTTCCTTCGTATGCAGCCTTTGTAAATAGAATTTCTTCGGATATGTATTTTTCTTTTAAAATGTCTTTAAGTAGTTGGCTATCTGAAATAAGTTCTTTTAATTTGTTAACACAATCTTTACTAGGGAAAACATGCTCAAGGTCATTTGCATTTTCGATGGCCCATAATATGCTATCGTATGAGTCGTACATCACACCGAGAAGATTATAAGCCAAATAGCATTCGTTATCGTTTGCGATAGCCTTTTCTAGCATGTGTATGGCCTTTTCGTGCCTTTCGACTATGGTTATATTTTCAAAATCCATGATTTCTACACGCTTGGCATATGGAGAAAACTCTCTCCTAAAACCGTAGTTAAATAGCATATATGCAACATTCCAACATGCAAGAGGTGATACAGAACCAATCTCGTTATTAGATGGTTCAACACCGGCAGCGTCTTTAAAATACTCAAGGGATTTGTCATAATTCTGTTTGATTGTATTGAAGCCATAGTAGAGTAAAAAGCCCAACTCAGTTTTCGCTACGATGTTATTTTTTTCAGCTAAAGAATAAATAAGGCGGATTGAAGGAGCACCAAAATGGCCCTGAGTATTCATCATCTTGTTATGGTATTCGGTAAGGTCATCAGAGTATTTATTGGAAGGGTATTCTTTATTAACGGCAAAATATAGTATCTTCCATAATAAATTCGTACACTTTGCCGTGCTATTTCTTGAATCAGGACTATGTTTTAATAATTCGCACATTTCTGACAATTCGGGAATGAATTTATTTAGATCAAGTGGGTTATATTTTTTATAGTACGCATCAAGATTTTTCCTTGATTGGCTTGATTTTGTAAGATACCTCAATTCTCCATTTTCTATCTTATTGTAGAGTTCCGAAAACATAGGCTCAAGCGAATCGATTTTCAACACTATTTCTCGGATATTTTTTATTGCCTTTTCTCTAGCTGAAGGCCGATTAATTGTGTAAATATTTTTTAATTCATCAAGGAGAGAGGGCGCAAAAAAATCATTCTGGGCATCTGTTGCACTATTGTTTTCTATTATTGAATTACCTCTAATACCATTTGCGAATAATTTGAAAAATTCCGATTTTGTCATAGAGTGTCCTCTTTTTTTTAATATTGTTCCAATTATTCCGTTACATTCTGTTTTTTCCTCTCTTTTTCCCATAAATGCCTCCTGAGATTATTAATTAGTTGTGCGATAATAGAACTATAACAATAGTATATTACTTCATGTGCGAATGCAATCGCATAGAATAAAAAAATGGATGACATAATAAAGATTTTTGTGGTAAAGCACACATGATAGAGGCTTTTCTGTGAGATTATAGAGGGATATAGTGTTAATAGACATGGAGTACTTGAGAACAAATACGAGGAGAACATGCAATAACAGTATAAACAGGACATGTAACAGCTAAAGCATGCAATAATAGTTGCACCAGGCCATATTTTGATGACTTAGTTTGACTATGCTGTGTTACAATGGACTTGCGGTTAATTACAAAAATCATTTATTAAAGCGGTTTAGGAGAAGCGGTTATTTATGAGTGAAAGAAAATGATTATAAAGGAGCAGACACATGGGAACACCTAAATCAGACAGAGACAAAGTGATTGTAAGAACAAGCGTTATAGGAATCTTGGCAAACATCTTGCTTGCATCCTTTAAAGCGGTCATAGCCTTGGCGGTAAATTCAATCGCTGTTTTGCTTGACGCAGTAAACAACTTATCCGACGCCCTTTCTTCAATCATCACGATTGTGGGCACAAAGCTTGCATCAAAACTTCCCGATAAAAAGCACCCATTGGGATATGGGCGAATCGAATACCTAAGCGCCATGATTGTGTCAGGTATCGTGCTTTATGCAGGTATTACCTCATGTGTTGAATCAATAAAGAAAATCATTCATCCCGAAGAAGCGGATTACAGTACGGTTTCTTTGATTATAATTGCCGTTGCGGTGCTTGTGAAAATCGTTCTTGGGCAATACGTAAAAGGACAAGGAAAGAAAGTAAATTCAGGCTCGTTGATTGCATCAGGTGCAGACGCGCTTTTTGACGCAATCCTTTCCGCATCCGTTCTTGCATCAGCCATCATTTTTATCACCACAGGCCTTTCATTGGAAGCATATGTGGGCGTGGTGATTTCAGGATTTATCGTAAAAGCCGGCGTTGAAATGATGATTGATACTTTAAATGAAATCCTCGGAGTTCGCGCCGATAAAGACCTTACGAATAGGATAAAGAAAATCCTTTCAAGCGATGAACACGTGCGTGGCGCATACGACCTTGTTATGTACAATTACGGCCCAGACAGAAACTACGCCTCCGTTCACATCGAACTTCCCGACGACATGAGCGTGAGAGAAGTGGACAAGCTTACGAGAAAACTTGAAGCTGATGTGTATAAAGAAACCGGAGTTGTAGTAGCCGCAGTGGGACTTTACTCATATAACACTAAGAATGACGAAGCTTTGGAAATCCAGAATGCTGTGCGCAAGATTGTCCTTGCGCATGATTGGGCTATTCAGATGCATGGCTTTTACGTTGATTTGGAAACCAAAGAAATGACATTTGATGTAGTTCTTAGTTTTGAAATTGATGCCAGAGAAGCAGTAGAAATCTTGCACTGTGAACTTCAGGAAGCATTTCCTGAGTATAGTATCGTGGTTACTCCGGATGTGGATGTATCGACCTCTTGAGAGCCTTTTTTCTCTTACTTACTATATACAAATTAGAGAATAAGGACGATGTTATCAAACAAAAACTCGCATTTTTAATGCGAGTTTTTTGTTTTCATTGAATGTGACTGTGATTAATGCTAATATATTTGAGGTTATATGCGCATGCATTAGCATATAGTACTGCTTGATAGGATTTATTTCTAGGAGATACAGAACTTATACGCGTATTTTTGGCGATAAATCTATACATTAGCGAAATATATAATAAAAAACTATATTACATGAAATGGTTATCGCATGTTTCAAGGGTAATGTGCGATACAGGAGGGACAATGTTTGAAAAAGGATCAGAATGGCGTAGATGGGATTTGCATCTTCACACTCCCAATACGAAGAAAGAAGATCATTATGAAGGGGGTACTATTGAGCAAAAGTGGGACAATTTTTATGCCAAAGTCTCAGAATATGTAAATTCCCAGGATGAAAGAAAAAGAATAGCAGCGGTAGGAATAACTGACTATCTTGCAATCGATAATTATTTGAAGATTATAAACGATAAAAGATTACCAGAACAGATAACAGGTATATTTCCTAACGTAGAAATAAGAATTATTCCAACTGGCAAGGACTCACCGGTAAACATGCATTTCATTTTTAATCCAAGTTTTGTTGGACAATTAAACGAACGTTTTTTTGCTAAACTAAAGTTCAATATTGACAGGCCATATTCAGCTACAAGAGAAGACCTAATTAATCTGGGAAGAAAGTTAGATGATTCTTTGACAACGGATGAAAGTGCATATAGGTATGGAATAGACCAGTTTGTTCCTACCTATTCTGATGTGCAAAATCTATTTGCGCAAGATGCTGAATTACGTAATAACACGTTAATTGGCGTAACGAATGGTGATAGAGACGGTGCATCTGGAATTACTAAGGGAGCAGGTGGCGGTCAACTTAGCGGCACGAGACTCGCTATTTACAAGATGTGTGATTTTATTTTTTCATCCAATGATAATAACAGATTATATTTTTTGGGAAAAGGACCAGATGATGAGTCAACAGTAAAAAGCAGGTGCGGCTCATTAAAGCCTTGTTTTCATGGGTCAGATGCTCATTCTCTTGAAAGAATATTTGAGCCGGATCTGAGTAGGTATTGTTGGATTAAGGCGGATACAACTTTTGATGGTTTAAAGCAAGTGATATATGAGCCGGAGGCTAGAGTACGAATAGGAGAATTGAAACCTGAAGAAAAGTCAGATTATCAGGTTATTGATAGAGTGGTTATTAATGATGCTGGTTTTTCGAATTCGCCAATTGAGTTCAATGATAAGTTAACCTGCATAATTGGAGGAAAATCAACAGGTAAATCTTTGCTTTTACAGAACATAGCACGAGCGATTGATAACAAGCAGGTTGAAGAAAAACTGGCTATTTCAGGAGCAGCGTCAAAAAGGTTGAAAAATGTTCAGGTTTTTTGGAAGGATGGGGACATTATTCAAGAAGGGGATTTGGACGAAACACACAAAATCGTTTATATTCCGCAAACATACTTGAATAGACTTTCTGATGAAAACGAAAAGGAGTCTGAAATTGATAGGATCATACAAGATATAGTCCTTTTGGATTCAGAGACAAAATATGTATACGACAAAATGGGACACCTTATTAAAGAGTTTAAGCCTCAATTAGATAGAACGATTTACGAAATGCTCCGCGTACATGCTGATATGAAGTCGCTGATTTTAGAAAGAAATGAGATTGGAACGGAAAGTGGCATAACGAAAGAGATAGAAAAGCTTAAAAGCCAGAAAGATTTGATATCAAAGGAAGCGTCGGTCTCGGAAGGAGATATAAGTCAATTTGAAGATGCATATAGCGAGGTGCAACGTTTAACAACAATTATTGAGGTTGCAATAAAAGATATAAAAGCAATCGAGGAGAGTGGGCTTCCATTAGAAAAGTCGACAATCTCAGCAGATTTTTCTGATGAGATTGCTGATCGTATTAGAGAGTGTCAGGAAGAAATTCTGAGTATTACAAAAGAAAAGTGGGAAGAGAGAAAGAAAGAATTAATAAACGATATAAGCAAGAAGAAAAATGATGCTGAGATAAAAAGGGAAGAGTCTAATGAAATTGTGAAACGATGGGCTCACATAATTAAAGAAAATGATGCGATTTCCAAATTGTCCGAACAAATACAAAATGAAGAGAAAAAGTTGGAACAGGTAAAAAACCTAAATAAAAAGATTTTGGACAAGAAGAGTACCTATGATATTTGTTTGCAGAAACTTGCTGAAGCAATAGAAGAGTATGAAACTTATCACGATAACTATGTTGGTGTGGTAAATGAAAGATGCGCAACAGATTCAGATGGGTTGAATTTTTCTGCAAGTGTCACATTTAGAAAGGATGCTTTTTGCTCTTTCTTGAAAGAGAGTATAAATAATTTTTCATTAAAGAAATGCGATGTTCCTTATGAAGTTGAGGACTTTTCTAGGGAGGCATTAACAAGGGATAGAATCAAATATTTCATTGAGTCATTAGTTGATGGAGAACTTAAATTACTAAAGAACAAGACAGTTGAGAGTGTTTTAAGAGATTTTTTGGGAGATTGGTTTTTGACTTCATATGATGTAAAAATGGAAAATGACAACATAAGCCAGATGTCTCCAGGAAAAAAAGCACTTGTATTGTTAAAACTTTTGATAAGCTTGGCTGATAGTAAATGTCCAATCCTAATTGATCAACCCGAAGATGACCTTGATAATAGGTCGATCTATGATGAGTTGATTCCATTCATTAGAAAGAAAAAGATTGAAAGGCAAATCATTGTAGTTACTCATAATGCAAATGTTGTTTTGGGAGGTGACGCAGAAGAGGTAATTGTTGCTAATCAGGATGGACAGAATTCTCCAAATTATAAAAATAAATTTGAATATAGATCAGGTTCTATAGAAAATTCTGAAACTGTTTATGAGGCTGATGGTAAGGTGCGCAAAGGAGTATTGAACGAGAGAGGGATACAGCAACATATTTGCTCTATCCTTGAAGGCGGAGAAGCGGCATTTAATTTACGTAAGAATAAATACAAACACATAGCCACAATATAGGAACGAATCAAAGATAAGGATTACTCGTTCGGTCATTGAACGTGTAATCCCTTATATTTGCGCACATCTACTAGTATCGTTAAACTGATGTTTCAAGAAAAATAAATGCGATTTATTGGCGATACTTTACAAATAATGCTAAAGTATAAAGAGAAACAGGAATAAAAAAGAGGAATAAGCATAGTAAATGTTATGAGGCAGCAGACGATAGAAAGAATCCGAAAATTTACAGAAGATCGTGACTGGGATCAGTTCCATTCTCCCTCGAATCTAGCAAAGTCGATTTCCATTGAAGCGAACGAACTTCTAGAATGCTTTCAATGGAGTGATACAGATTATGACATAGAAGCAGTAAAGGAAGAATTGGCGGACGTATTGGTGTATTGCAGAAACATGCTTGATAGGCTTGAACTTGATGAGGACGAAATCGTCAATGCAAAGATGGATAAAAACGAAGCCAAATATCCGGTAGAGAAGGCAAGGGGAAATTCAAAGAAATATAATCAGCTGTAGGAACTCTATATGATTGCTATGCTGATGCGATGCAAATAGGGAAAACGCAATGAGTTTATTTAGAAAAAAGTCCCACGCGGCCCCATACCCCTACGACCCAACAAAAGAAGAACCGTTTCTTCATGCAAACACGTGCAATCGTGAGACTGTTGTAGGGTTTAGGGAGAAGGGCACAGGCAAGTTCCATGAAGTAATGATGATTACAAACGATAAGGAACTTGAAGAATTTAAAAAGACATATGGCATAGAGGGTGATATCCCTATGTTTTAGTTTGTTTGGAGGTTAGTGGTATGCAAGGAAAATACCCTGTTATTACCTTATGCGGCAGCACGCGTTTTAAAAATGAGTTTTATGAGGCGCAGAAGCGCTTAACCCTCGAAGAAAATATAGTCATAAGTGTTGGTTTATTTGGCCACTCCGGGGATAAAGAAGTCTGGGATGGTATGGATGAGGACACTCTTTCAAAAACCAAGATAATGCTTGATGATATGCATAAAAGAAAGATTGATATGGCTGATGCCATTTATGTAATCAATGTCGGTGGCTATATCGGTGATAGTACAAAGTCTGAGATTGAATATGCAAAGGCGCATGGCAAAGAAGTTAGATATTTAGAATCGGAAGCTTAAACTATAAAGATTGAGAAATGGGTAAAGCGATAAGATGATGTCCAGAGAGAATATTACCTCACTCCTAGGAGTGAGGTTTTTACATTCAGATATGCGATTTATACTATTGGGTTTCATGTCGCAACTAAATGGTTGAAAGTGGCTGATTTCACGAGAGTACTCACCTGCAGGGCAATAATATAGTAAATAGTTGGTTTGATATAAAAAAATAGCAATTAGTTAATTGCACAATTGTTAATAAAATGATAAGATATTTATTGTTTGTACAATTCATTTAAGAAAAATGCTTTATTTTGCAAAGATGAGAGGCGAAAAATGACGACAGGAGCAGAAAAGACATTATTATATTATCCGAGCATAGATATAAAGGATAGCGTTTGGTTGAGAAACGCGGTACTGTATTGGGACAAGGTATCTTCTATTGTGCCAAGTTATACATACTATGAGAAGAATCGAAACAATCCGGAAATTGCATATTTAGAAACCGAAGGAATATATGAACCCATATATCCAATAGAATTGCAAAGGAATCAAAAGCTTTTAGACGATTTCAGGAGGGAAATATTTGAAACATTTTCATCTCGAATAGAAAACAATAGAGCAAGAATGTCGAGAGTGCATGTTAGCAAAATATCGTTGCTTTCTGATAATGCTGAGCCTTCAAGAGTATATCTTGAAAAGATGCCCGCAGGTCTTTCAGACTATCTGGTTGAAAATGGGATAGCGCAGGCGAATGATGGAAGCGTTTGGGTGAACATGAGGTATAAGGATGCCCAAATATACATGGCGATGCTTGCAAAATATTTGGCGAAGGTAAATTGTAATACTGAAATTGGTACTGATAGTAGTGCGGCTTATTTGTATCCCTTTAATGGAGGAAGGCGAATAACTAGAGGAGAAATGCAACTTGGTATAGATGTTGCTCTGCAAAAGATATTACCATGTCCAAATCAAGAAGTGTCATATGAAAGAATTGTAGATTTTAAACGAGAGAATGCTGAATCACTTAGAGCTTTCAGACTTCGGCTAAATGAATATCAAATTGAACTAAATCGATGTGAGGATGAAACGGAATTGATAAAGGTTACGCAGAACTATCAATATGAAATGGAGAATGATCTTAGGGAAATTGGCATACGCTTACGTAAAAAAAAGTATGGTTTTATAAGAAATACTATGCATGTGGCAATTCCTCTTGGTTTCAATTTCTTAAGTACAATTGGTTTGATGCAAATGGGTATACCAAGTGTGGCGGCCGGAATGGCAGGAACGACACTCGGAGCGATTGCCTCTCAAATTGTTTCAAAACCATGTTTGGAAATTGATGAGAGCAGAGCGTATTTGTTTAAAGCTAGAGAGAGTAGATTGATTCAGTAGTTCAGATGCGAGGAGACTTAATCACGGCGCTGATTGCATAAAACGTAGTGGGCGATTTAGATATGGGTATTATATGGCTAATCATTCTATAAACTTGAAAAGAGAGGTATAAGTATTAATTCGTTAATTAACGCCTTCTGGCACTCAATAATAACTCAATCCCGCGCCACTCTACCCAGTTTCTTTCACCCTGATGCCATCATTCGCTGGCACTGCACGAACGAGCAGTTCACGGTGGAAGAATATGTGAAGGTAAATTGCGACTATCCCAATGACTGGGATGGAGAGATTGAGCGTGTAGAGGAAAATGGCGACACGATTGTACTTGTGGGCCGCGTGTTTTCTAAAGATAAAAGCGAATCTTACCATGTGGTGAGCTTTATAAAGGTTCGGGACGGAAAGGTCGCCGAAATGGATGAGTATTGGGCCGATGACGGAGAGGCGCCGAAGTGGCGGGCTGATTTGGGCATCGGAAAGAAAATTAAATAGATAAGGAAGTAAGAAATTTGAAATCATTACCTGAAATTACGTTATCCTTACAGGATACGGAGTGGCCCTTTGAGTACACGGATCACGACAGGCAAATCGCAAGGGCGATGGTCATCGATGATGACATGAACTTTTATTTTGCGGGCGCTCACCGTGACGATATTTTCGGAAAGGGTTTCTTTATCGAGACTGCCGGTGGTGGAATCGAGGAGGGAGAGGACCAAATCACGGCTGTCAAGCGTGAGCTTAAAGAAGAACTTGGCGTAGAGGTTGAAGTGCTTTGTAAGCTTGGTGTTGTGGATGATTATTACAATCCGATCCACAGGCACAATATAATTCACTATTTTCTTTGCAAAATTGTTTCTTTCGGCGAACGACACTTAACCGACTATGAAGCAAACGATTTCGACATGACGACGATGGTTAAGACATATAAAGAGGCTGTGGCGGAATACGAAAAATTGACTGACCAGAAACTTGGCAGACTTCTTGCAAACAGGGAACTGCCGATTTTGAAGCGGGCAGCAGAAGTGCTGGAGATTTCTGAGTGAATAGTATGACAGAGAGATTAGAATAAGGAGATGAATATGCTAAAAAAAATACTAAAGTATAGAATCAACATAATAGAGATATGCGTATTCTCTATAATTTCTTTTGTCGCACCCAAAATCCTAGATAAAATAAATGGTTTTGCTCCTCAGACGAAAGCGTCAATTCTATTGGGAGTATGGGTAGTTTCTTTGCTTGGTATTATAAAATCGCTTTTCAATATTGAATCCAAGCGAAGAACGGAGAAGTATTACGCTAATCTTCCATATAATTTTGATTATTTAAGTGAACTTAGGCTATATAGGTGCGTGGGTAACAAAAAAGCATCTCGGCATTTGAATGGTAAAGCCGAATATTTACCTAACAATAGGCCGCCACAAAAGTATACAGAGTGGAAGGAATGTCTGCTTGATAGAAATAAAAAGTTATTTAATGATGAAAATTTCTTCGCTTTTTTAAGGAAAAACTATAGAGTATTAAAAATTGAGAATAACAATATAATATTAGCAGGAATCCCGATTTTTGTTTTCTTCGCTTCGAATTATATTCCGTCAGATTTATTATTGTATGAAAAGCTGTTTGTAGTGGCTTTTGCATCAATCATTTTATTGTTTTTTTACAGAGTTATAGTTAATGGGAATGAAGATGAGTTATCTTTTATAGAAGATGTGTGCGAAGTTCTTTGCCCGGAGCACTTTGAAAGATTTCGCTGTAAGAGCAGATAACGATAGCATAGTTATGTGTGGAAAATGGATTTAATAAAGCTATATTTATGAGGGAAAATGAAGACGAGGATTTTTTTAGCACTGTTTCTTTGTGCCATAGCTATGCTTACAGGGTGCAAGAAAGAGGAGACGGTTCAAATGCCGATGCTTACTGTGAACGGTGACAATTTGGTGCTTACTCTTGAGGAAAATCCCACGACAGGGTACACATGGAATGTGCTGTATACTTCCGACAATCTGGAGGTTATAAGTGCTGAGTATGTTGCAAAAGAAAGCAAGGATGGCACTGTCGGAGCACCTGGCGTAAAGAAAATGGAACTTAAACTCAATGCGGGCGAAGAAGGTGTCTTGGTTGGCGCGTATATGAGACCGTGGGAAGATGTGAAGCCTGATAAACACTATGCTTTTGAAATAAAGTATGATGGGAAAGAGGCAATGATGTCTATGGTAGAGTATGATGAATTGCCATCAAAGTACAGATAATGCAGAGAATTATCAGGAGTATGGTTGTTTTAGGCTCCTGGCATATTGATTTAGAAAAACAATTATAGAGCATCCGATAATTCGGATGCTTTTATTTATAAATGACAGTATATTGCATAAATGTTATAGTTATTACTAGGAATAGTCTTACAAAAGGGAAGGTGTCTTAATGGAAGAAAAGAAAAAGTTTAATCCTATACCGCTGATTGTGACGCTGAGCGTTCTCTCGCTCTTTGTGATTGGTGGAGTTGTCCTTTTTAATAAGTTCAAGGCGTATAGTTATCAGCAAGCCTACAACTCACTGGCATATGACATGTATGATAGCGCTGTAATAGCTGAAGATTGTGGAAATCTTATAGTTTCTGTGTGGGGGAATGCAATATGGAATAAGCGTGATGCAAAAACGGACAAATACACGATGGAAAAGGGTATTTTTGTTGATGATTTCAATGACGCATTGGATAAACTATACTCAGATGAAGATTTCTCTAAAAAAGTAGATGATTTGTATGAGAAGCAACAAGATGTTCGTCAAAGAATGAAGGATATGACTAAGTATCCTAAGGGTTTTGACAAAGCATATACTTCGTTAGAAAGCGCATATCATTCGTATATTTCATTTACAGATTTGATAATAAAGTGCAGTGGAAGCTATAATTCTTTTTCAGAAGATTTCGGGAAACTAGACAGTGAACTGAGCGAAAAGTATGGTGCATTGGATTTGTATGTTAGGTAGAATCGAAGGCGTATCATGGAATTATTTTTGTTTTGTATAGTTATATGCGTAGTTGGAGTAGTAGTTGCAAATAAACTTCGTTCTCCGTCCGTAAGAGGTAAGATTGGCGAAGCTAAAATAGCGAGCCGTTTAGATAGGATTAATTTCTTTGGCTATAAAGGTCATAGCCTTAGGAATGTTTATATTCCTAGGTCGGATGGAAAAACGTCAGAAATTGATCTCCTTTATATTACAACAAAAGGGATATTTGTAATCGAGAGCAAGAATTATAGCGGTTACATTTTTGGAAATGACAAGCAACAGAACTGGACATCAACATTATATGGCGGAAAAACTTGGTATGGCGGTAGAATAGTTAATAAGTACAAGTTTTACAATCCGATTTGGCAGAATAATACTCATATTAAAGCCCTAAAAGAGTACGTGGGCGATGTGGCTACTTTTTCTTTTATCGTATTTGGAGACGATTGTGAATTAGTAGATGTATCATTTGGTGCCGGCGACATTTGGATATGTCATGAATATGAATTGTCGGGAATCATGAAAAAGGTTCTAAATAGTTCGGACGAATTATATGATGAACAAACTGTTGAGCGAATATATAGTAAGTTATTATCATGCACTAATGTAAGCGAAGAAGTAAAGCAGGGACATATCTCTGATATCCATAATGCTCAATCTTCGAATATCTGTCCCAGATGTGGAGGCAAACTGGTACTAAGAACAGCTAAGAAGGGTGCTAACTCAGGGAATCAGTTTTATGGATGTTCGAATTATCCAAAGTGCAAATATACAAAGAATTATCAAGGAGTATGACTATGCTGAAGTGGATGAAATTTCAATTGAGGAGATTTAAGCACAATATAGAGATGCAAGCTTACATAAAGAAGTATGATCCTCTACATGCGAAGCCGATTAATATTAACATTCATGGTGTGTGTGATTATGCTCGGAGTGTAAATAAGCCGATTGATCAGCTCACTGAAGAAGAATTGAAACCGTTCTATTTAGATTAAAGATTTAAAGTGTTTTTGGGCCCCTTGCATATTTGCATGGGGTTTTCTTTGTGCCAACTTTATGTATGAACGGCTTAATGAATCATTGAGCATATCAAGGCTAAGTGTTAACATAGAATTGGGTAAGTAAATAACAACAAAATAAGGAGGGTTACGCATGTTTAAGTTTTGGGGCGACGGCTCGCAAGCCGCCATGGATCTTGTTAACCAAATCAAGGTACGAAGCACGGAGAACTTCAATTGGACCTTTATTTTCATCTTGGCCGTTGTGTTTTATGTGTACTGGAGTGAAGTCCACAAAAAGAACACGGAAGTGGTGATAGCAGGCTTTGCGCTTTATGGGGTGCACTGGCTTTATGAAATCTGTAACGCTATAATCGGTCACGTTTTTGGATACCCCTTATGGTCTGTTTCAAATGAGTCCACCACATTCATTTTGCTAATCGGTGTGTGCTGGGAGCTTTCCATGATGTTTTCTTTGGCCGGCATCATTTCTTTCAAGATGTTGCCCGCAGACAGAAACAAACGCTACTTTACTAAGGGTGGCAAGAAGGGCATAAGCTGCAAATTAGTGGGCGCAATCGAAATGGCTCTTTTGTTTGCTTTATTCGAATCGTTCCTTGCAGGCACAAGCAACCACTCCTTCATCTGGGTGTATAAGTGGTGGGGCGTTTTGCCCGTGTTTATCACCACGTATGTGCCGTTCTTCTTGGCAAGCAACTACGTGCCCGATATGGAGCCAAAGAAACGCACTCGGTTTCTTTGCATAGAATGGGGCCTTGTGGCGCTTCTTTTGATAGTGCTCATTCCCCTTGGAATTATATAGCGATTTTACCGGCCCCTTGCAGTTTTGCAAGGGGCTTTTTTTATTTCGTTTCTTAAGGAAAAGTGAACTTGAATTGTAGAAAATCTTAAAAATGAGATTTTCATTACCACTTATCCCTCATTTTTGGCACTTCGTCACAAAATCGGCCTTTTTCTTAAAAATTGTGTGATACAATGCAAGCAGAAAATGGGGGCAATATGAAGCGATTTTTTTACTTAAATTATAAAAACATAGCCTTATGCCTTTGCTTTGCCTTTGTATTTACCGGCATGACAGGGATTTTTGACTTGTTTATCAAGAACGAGAATGTTGAGAATCAGACGACGGAAGGCTTTGGCACGGATAAGATTGAATTTGTCTTTGATACGGAAGATAAAATAGATTTCTCTTTTTTAGATAAGTTAAAGAAAGAGAGCTTTGCAATTGTCCTTCGTCAGAGTAACTATGAGCCAATCTATGCGCTGGTCTATACCAATAATTTCTTTAAAACGGATGAAGAAAACTGTTTTTCCTTAGATAATCTTCCTGATGATGAAAACTACTACATTTGCGGTGAGAAGGCAGGCGACTTATTTTCCCTTAATCCCTTCATATTTCACGATGTAAAGTTTTCTGAAGCAGGAATGTATACGTCCTCGAAAGCCAATTCAATAGGCCTTGAATACATGATTTTCTTATGTAAAAAGAACGCAGAATACATAGGCAAAATGAACTTTATTTTGATTGGAGACAAGAAATCAATCGATAAAGTATTTGAGGCGATTTGTGAATACGATGAAAATATCAAGATTTATAAAAAAGACTTTAGAGAAACCAGGGTTGGGGATAGGGAAAGGATAGGAAACGAAGGCCTTGCCACTGTATGCATTTGTTTAATGTTTGTAACCCTTAGCTTGATACTGATTATTTATTGGTGGAACCTTCAATTTGATGAATATCGGAAAGCATGCGAACTTCTTGGAATGAAAAAATGCTTTAAAGAGATATTTAAAAGCTTTGTTATCGCACTTTCCATTGGTTTTGCAATTTCTTTCTTTTTCCACATAAAGGTTTCTTTCTTCATACATTTAAGCGTATTTGGCGCGGTAGGCTTTCTTTCTTTTTTGATAGTTTACGTTTGTGGATTTAGGAGTATAAAGGAGGATAGCGATGGGAAGAGTGTTTAATGAGGCATTTTTTGACATAAAGAAACATCCCGGGGTATCCCTCCTTATTTTGGTGCAGATTTCGATTCTCGTTTTTTCTGCGAACTTTTTCTTTGAGGTAATAGGGAATACGATAAATCAGACCCAGAAACAAAATGCCGAAATCGGGGAATTAAGGCATTATGCGCTTACCGACAATCTGGTAGGGGACTATGAAAAGGAGTTTTTAAAAAGAGAAGACGCCTTAATCAATCTAAAAAAGTTCAATGCAGCGCTTGAAAACAAAGATGAATACGGATATGTGGAGGCCTACCAAAGTCCGCTGCTAATCTTTGATGAGAAAATGCCTGAGACCACCTTGCTTGGATATGACGATAATAATCCGGAAAGGTCCATAGGAAAGGTTAACGGAGAGGTTGCCTGCGAGGTAAAGGGATTTGCCGTAACCAAAGGCTTCATGCGCCTTAATCCCGTGAGAAATTCCGCGGGAGAGATTATACCTGATAGCATGTATGATGAAGAAAACGGAAATGTGAATATAATTCTTGGGCATGAGTATGAGGGCATCTATAGCATTGGCGATGAAATTTGCGCAATGAACATGGGAGAAAAAGTAATAAGCCTAAGGGTTGTTGATTTCTTGGAAGAAGGCGCAAGCGTTTACTATCGAAACAAGTATCTTAACTTGGATAGGTATGTGCTCACTGTTTTTCCTTCGGATAAAGAAATACCTGAGGACTATGAGGAGTATCATAGCCAAATTGTTAGGCTGATTATGAAGATGAACGGTGAGTTTGTGACAAAAGAAAACCCAGACGACATCCAAGCCTTTGTTAATGAAGCCTGCAAAGAGGCCCACATTTACCCTGCATCAAAGGTTGAAACGTCCACGAATGCTCAGATTGCAATAACAGGGACTGCGATAGATGTGATAATAAAAACCTTTGAAAAGATGCTTGTGATTCTGGCTGTCTTTTCGGTAGCCTCAACCATCATTTTTGTGTCGATAAAGATAAGCAGAAACAAAAAGTACTACGGTGTTCTTTTGCTAAACGGATATTCAAAGAAAGAAATCTTTGCAATCATAATGGTTTCTTTTGCCATAGTTATTGCATGCGCAAATGCGCTTGGATTATTTGTTTATAAATTGTCGGCTTTGTTTACAACTATTGATTCGGTAAACGTGCCTGCAACAATTGCTGCTAACATAGTGATTTTTCTTTCTGCAATGGCAAGTACACTTTTTATCATCAAAGAAACTCAAATCGACAAATTCTTAAGGGGGATAAATGATTAATATAAACAATGTGGTCAAGACCTATTACGACGGAATGAACAAAACAGAAGTTTTAAAGGGCGTTAACTTAACGGTCTCTGAGGGCGAAACAGTGGCGTTAATGGGAAGAAGCGGAAGCGGAAAGAGCACGCTTTTAAACATAATCGGCGGCCTGATTTCTCCCACAAAGGGGTGCGTAACCATAGATGGCGAAGAAACCGATTATACTGACACAAACTCACTTTATAAGCTTAGGCGAGAAAAGATTGGCTACGTGCTTCAGGACTTTGCGCTTATAAGCAGGAAGACGGTCTTAAACAACGTGACCTTTGCGGTAAGAAGCAAAGCATACAAAGAAAAGGGATACGCTAAGGTTAAGAGTATGCTTGCGGATGTGGGCCTCATCGATAAGCTTGAAAGCTATCCCTTTCAGCTATCAAACGGGGAAAAGCAGAGAGTGGCGATTGTGAGGGCACTTGTTGATAACAAGCGGATTCTTTTGGCGGACGAGCCCACAGGAGCTCTTGATGCCGAAAACGCCGAAAGAATAATGAGCATCATTAAGGAAAAGGTCAAAGAAAACAACATGGCAGCCCTCATAGTGACTCACGATAAGGACGTGGCTGCTAAATGCGACAGGGTAGTAAATATCGAATACGGAATGATTAGATCAGGGAAGTGATGCAAAACTTAGCATTTTTTTATCAAAAATCGCCCTTTAACTTGTTCCAAAGTAAGCAAAGTAATAAAGTAGAGTAAGAGTAAAAACAAAGGTAGGTATATATATGAGCAATTTACCTGAATTCGATTCTAATTGCGCTTACTGCGCAGAGGGAGAGCTTCTTGATGCATTCGGCATTAAGATTGGCGAGCTTCCCATGTCGAAGGTCATTTTATTTAAGGAGCAAAGTCACAAGGGCCGCATCATTGTTGCATGCAAGCGACACGTAGACGATATTTCCGATTTAACAGTTGAAGAGCGTCATCAGTTTATGGATGATGTAAGCCATGTGGCAGAAATCATCAAAGAGCTATTTAAGCCCGATAAGGTTAATTTCGGAGCATACGGAGACACCATGCATCACCTTCACTTCCATTTGGTGCCTAAATATAAGGACGGATTTGAATGGGGCGGCGTGTTCCAGATGAATCCCGGTGCCGTAAAATTAACTGAAGAAGAGTATAAAGAACTTGTAGAAATGGTTAAAGCAAAGCTTTAATTTTCGATGAAAACTCATTTAAGCCCGAGTCAGGTTATTCTGATTCGGGCTATTTTCATGCCTTTTTGCGAAGATGTGAACAGCCTGTGTCTTATTGGTGTTTAGGGTGTGAAAAGAAAATGTAGAGTCCGTGAAGTGGCTTGAAATGGGGATTTTTGCCCTGTAAACTACACACACAAGCAAAGAAAGGAGCGACAGATGCCTCATTTTAGACACGAAATAAAGCATGAGATAACTTATTCCGACATGCTTTCGATTAAGAGCAGAATGGACTTAATAGCGGGGCGGGATAAAAATGCAAAAGACGGAACTTACTTTATAAGAAGCCTTTATTTTGACAACCTGTATGATAAGGCGTTAAAAGAAAAAATCGACGGAGTCAACATGCGGGAAAAGTTTAGAATCCGTTTTTACAATTTCGATACTTCCTACATAATGCTTGAAAAGAAAAGTAAGATTAACGGTTTATGTGAAAAGCGCCAGGCAAGGCTTTCAAAAGAAGAGGCGCAGGCGATTATCTCAGGAAATATTGAATGGATGAAAGAAACCGACCGTGATCTTTTAAAAGAATTATACGTAAAGATGAAGTATCAGGGCCTTCGACCAAGGACAATTGTGGATTACGACAGAGAGCCCTTTGTCTATGCTCCGGGAAATGTACGGGTGACCCTTGATTACAACATTCGGACGGGCCTTGATTCAACGGATTTTTTAAATCCTAAGTGCATCACTCTCCCCGCAGGGGAAGAACACATTGTTTTGGAAGTTAAATGGGACGAATACTTGCCCGAAATCATTAAGGCAGCGGTGGCTACGCCTACCACACATTCGACTTCATTTTCAAAATACGCAACATGCAGAATATATGGTTAAGCCAATGGCAGAAAGGTAAAAAGATGAATTTTAGTGATATTTTTAAATCAAGTTTCTTAGAAAACGTAACGGCAGTAACGGCCTTTGACATGGTGCTTGCGCTTTTGCTTGCATTTGGGCTTGGGCTCTTCATTTTCTTTGTGTACAAAAAAACATATAGCGGTGTGATGTGCTCCGCAGGCTTTGGCGTGACACTTATCGCCCTTACCATGATTACAACCCTACTTATCATGGCTGTTACAAGTAACGTGGTGTTATCCCTTGGTATGGTGGGCGCCCTTTCAATCGTGCGTTTCAGAACCGCCATTAAGGAGCCTTTAGACATAGCGTTTTTGTTTTGGTCAATCGCAGCGGGAATTGTGCTTGCGGCAGGAATGATTCCTTTGGCGGTATTTGGAAGCGTGATGATTGGCGTTGTGTTACTTATTTTTGTAAACAGAAAGTCAATGATGCATCCATATATCATTGTTTTAAGCTTAGAAGATTCAAAAGCGGAAAAAGAAGCCATATCGTTTATTAAAAACAACACAAAAAAGTGTATTATAAAAAGTAAGACCGCAAGAAAAGGCCTTGTGGAATTAAATGCAGAAGTAAGCCTTTCAGGCGATAACACAGACTTTATAAATGAGCTTACAGATAAGCCCGGAGTTAACAGCGCGGTTTTGGTTAGCTTTAACGGAGATTACCAGGGATAGGAGGCTATATGTCTACAAATAAAAAAATAAACATCATATGCATTATAGTCACCATCGTAACGATAGTAATTGTCGGCCTATTTGTGTTCGGCAAAAAGCTTGGAATTAAGGCAGTTTCAACAGAAAGCGATGCCAAAGAAGAAACCTCTTCCTATGTCACAAACAAGGATTTAGATTACGACTGGGATGAATCTAAAGCAACATATATTACCCTCTCAGGGAGTGAAGCTTCAATAAAGGGTGACGGGGCATATGTAGCCTACGGAGACCTTTATATAAAAAAGGGCGGATACTATGTTCTTAGCGGAGACGCAGAAGATTTAAGCGTAATTGTTGAAACCGATGAATCTTCAAAGGTATGGATAAAACTTAATTCAGTTAACATAACATGTGCAGATGATGCCTGCATTATGGTAAAAGAAGCCGATAAGGTATTTTTAACACTTCCCGACGGAAGTGAGAGCTCTTTAACCGTAACAGGTGAATATTCAGATGAAGCAAGCGAAGAGGGCGTTGACGGAGTTATTTACTCTAAAGATAACTTAACTATAAACGGAACAGGTTCTTTGCGCGTAGAATCTTCATCTGCTCATGGAATTGTGGCAAACGATAAGCTCACTTTGTCAGGAGTCGCAATAAATATAGATGCTAAGGAAGACGGTATTCATACAAACGGAAATGTCACTGTAAATGATGCGTCTATTACAATAAACGCAGGGGATGACGGCATCACTTCGGAAAAAGAAGTTATTTTGGCATCAGGCGATATTAACATAGAAAAGGCAAAAGAAGGTATCGAAGGCTTTGCAATTACGGTTGTAGACGCAAACGTATCGGTTTCTTTTACCGATGACGGATTTAACGCAACAAGCAAGGACTCTGAAACGGATGATTGCTTTATAAGGATTTCAGGCGGAAGTGTGAAGCTTATTTCTGAATCCGGCGCCGATGTTGACGGCCTTGATTCAAATAAGGATATTTACATTGAAGGCGGTACCGTGTTTGTAAGCCTAAACGGACAGGGCACCAATAACGCCATCGATTACGGAAGCGAAAACGGCGGAAAGCTTGTAATTACAGGCGGTACGGTGATTGCTGCAGGCTCTTCTCAGATGATTGAAGGCGCTGACGCGTCATCCACTCAGGCTTCGATTCTTTACGCACCGGGATCTATAGTTTCAAGCGGAGAGCTGGTGCTTAAAGATGCTAAAGAAAACATTTTGATAGATGAACTTATTCCCTGTGATTTTTCAGCGATTTTACTTAGCACTCCTTCGCTTAAGGTAGGCGAAACCTACACCTTATCAATCGGTGATGTGACTGAAGAAATCGAAGTTTCTTCGGTAAATACTACAATCGGTGAATTAAAGGGCGGCATGATGGGCCCCGGTGGTTTTGAAGGAAAGGAAGGCTTTGGAGAAAGAAAGGAATTTAAAGAGGGCGAACAAGGCAACCGCCCGGAAGGCTTTGATGGTGAACGCCCTGAGCTTCCCGAAGACTTTAAAGAGGGAGAAATGCCCACACCTCCCGAAGGATTTGACCCTGAAAATATGCCTGCTCCTCCAAGCGGAGACTTTAAACCTGATAACAAGAAAGTGGCGGAATAACCGCCACTTTTTTAATGCGCCTATGGTATGATGAAAAGAGGAAAACAAAAAAGGGAGGGCAGTATGGAAAAAATAAAAATAGCGTTCTTTGATACAAAGGATTACGACAAGGCTTCTTTTGAAGCCACCAACGAAAAGTTTGGATGCGAAATCAGTTTCTTTGACACAAAGCTTACAAAGGACACCGTGAAGCTTGCGGAAGGTCATGACGTGGTGTGCGTGTTTGTAAACGATGAGATAAATAAAAAGGTCATAGACGGCCTTTATAAAATCGGAGTAAAGGTCATTGCCTTAAGGTGTGCAGGCTTTAATAACGTAGATGTTAAGGCTGCCAAGGGGAAGCTTACCATAGTAAGGGTGCCCGCTTATTCGCCCTATGCGGTGGCAGAGCACGCCATTGCTTTACTTTTAACTTCCGTTAGAAGAATCCACAAAGCCTACAACCGCACCAAGGAATTTAACTTTAGTTTAAGCGGCCTTACGGGATTTGACTTTCACGGAAAGACCGTGGGTGTTGTGGGAACCGGTAAAATCGGAAGAATATTTATAGATATCTGTAAAGGCTTTGGCATGAACATTTACGCCTTTGATAAATTCCCTGCAAAAGACCTGGATGTGAAATATGTTTCACTTGACGAACTTTGGGAAAAGTGCGATATAATTTCTTTCCACTGTCCTTTAACCGAAGAAAACTTCCATATGGTGGATGCTGAGGCTATAAAGAAAATGAAGAAGGGTGTTATTCTGGTCAACACATCCCGTGGCGGTCTTATTGATTCAGAGGCTTTACTTGAAGGCATAAAGCAGCGTAAAATCGGCGCCGCCTGCCTGGATGTTTACGAAGAAGAAGCAAGCTTTTTCTTTAAAGATTTTTCAGGCCACATTTTAGAAGATGATACATTGGCTAGACTTATTACAATGCCAAATGTCATCGTCACATCCCATCAGGCCTTCCTAACCAAGGAAGCCCTTGCAAACATCGCAGAGACTACGCTTACAAACATAGCAGATGTCCTGGCCGATAAGGAGTGCGCCAACGAAGTGACGATTTAATTTTAAAGGAAAAAGGCAGATGCAAATGCATCTGCCTTTTTTATATATAGAGGACAACTTTTATTATTAATATTTTAATAAAATATTCAATTTTATCGTAAATGATTGAGATTATTTGATGCTATAATGTTTTTTGTAAGCAAAAATATATCTAATGTAACCTTCTTTTGCTGAAATGTAAACTTATGTTGGTAGATAAAAATGGGGAATTGAATGATGATAATTAAAGAATCGCAAGCAACTAAAAAAGAAAGGAGGAATAATCTGGTGGAAATCAAGGATAAATTGGCTAAAGAAAGAAAACGGTTGGGTTTATCGCAAGAGGAACTAGCTGAAAAACTAAGCGTATCAAGACAAACTATATCTAAATGGGAAAATGGTGAATGCCTTCCGGATGCATATAACTTGATGACTTTAAGCGACATTTTTGAAGTATCGGTAGATTATCTTTTGCATGGCGAGTGTTTGTGCGATACAGATACTAAATTAGGAAAGTCATTAAAACTTGAGGCGTTTAAGAAAAACAGAAGAATGGGGGCAGTACTGTTAATCGCTGGATTACTAGGTACATTAACTATATTCTTTTTATCAAGAATAATGTATTCGAATAAAATTATTGCTGTGCCTATGACTCAGACAATTTCGACTGAAAGCGGTTTGATAGGCGAAATAGCACCGGATCAGAAGGCGTATGTAGCCGAACAGGTTAAAGAATTTACTCCATTTCTAGATACATATAGTTTATGGATTCCTTTCGCTATGTTACTTTCCTTGATTCTGATAGGAGCAATTCTTATTATCTTCTCAAGCAAAAAAATAAGGAGTATTAAGAGCATTCTCAACACAACATACTGATCTGAATCATGATGTACTTTTTAATTTGAAAAAAACAAACAGAAAGTATATATTTATAATTGACTTTATTTCATGAGGAGGGATAAGTATGAGTTTTTTAGGAAATGTTTTATGGTTTATCTGCGGTGGCTTTATTAGCGCCATCATGTGGTTTTTGGCAGGTATCCTTTGGTGCATCACCATATTCGGAATTCCGGTGGGAGTGCAGTGCTTTAAGATGGCTTCTTTGTCCATGTGCCCCTTTGGAAGAGATGTAGAGTATGATGGCGGAGCCTTTTCTTTTATTGTGAATGTCATTTGGTTCTTTGTATCGGGCCTTGAGCTTTTTGTTGTAAACTTCGTGATTGGCTTGATCCTTTGCATAACAATTATCGGCATTCCCTTTGGAAAGCAGTTTTTCAAAATTGCGAAGCTTTCTCTATGCCCCTTTGGCGCAAGAATTGTGGAAATATAAGGATTTTTTAAGCGGCGGTGTATTCTGCCGCTTTATCTATGTTTATTGAAAGGTCGACTATTTATGAGAATCGAAAAAGTAAACTTAAATCAAACAAACAAAGACAGTAAAGCTTTCATGGAGGTCTATGTGCAGGAAGAAAGCGAGAGCCTGTATGTTAAAAAGCGTCCCTTGATTTTATTGTTTCCAGGAGGCGGATACGAGCATTTATCAGACAGAGAAGGCTTTCCTGTGGCTTTAACTCTTTGCTCGTGGGGATACAATGTGGCTGTTATTCACTATAGTCTTTCACCTGTAGTATACCCCGCTCAGTACCTTGAATCCTTCGAGGCTTTAAAAAACCTAATAGATAATAGCGATGCCTACAATATAGACAAAGAAAGGATTTCGGTCATGGGCTTTTCTGCGGGAGGTCACGCTGCCGCCATGCTTGCAACAGGCTGTAACGATCCTCTTATTTTAGCGACCTTTAATGTTAGAACTAGCTTCTTTAAAATTTCAAACATGATTCTTTCTTACCCTGTGATAACTTCAGGAGAGTACGCCCACAGAGGTTCTTTTGACGCTCTTTTGGGAGATAAAAAGGATGATGGGGAAACCTTAAAGGCGCTTTCAATTGAAAATCGCGTAACCAAAGACACTCCTAAGGCCTTTATTTGGTCCACTTTTGAAGATGTTACGGTGCCTTGCGAAAACGCGCTGTTACTTTCAAAGGCTTTAAGAAAAGAAAACGTTCCCTTTGAGCTTCACATTTTTGAAAAGGGTTGCCACGGCCTTTCTTTAGCAAACGAGCTTACAATGACTTCCACAAAGGAATGCATAAACAAAGAGTGCGAAGAGTGGACTACACTTTTAAGAAACTGGCTTAATGTAAACTTTCCTGTTGTAAGTGAAAAGAAACCCTTCGTAAAATCTAAACTTTTAAGAACCCTTCTTTCGTTAAAATAGGTTTGAAAAAAGGACAAAAAACAGTTATAGTTATATGTGCCTATGCGCTTTTTTATTGAACAAAAAATCAACATTTCGGTTTTTTTAAGAAAAGTGCAATCAGGAATATAGAAAATTGGTAGATTATTTAAATGGTTAAATAATCTTGAAAGGATAATTTATTTTATGTGTGGAATAGTTGGATACGTTGGCAACAAGCAGGCTGCACCTATTTTGCTTGAAGGTTTGTCAAAGCTTGAATACAGAGGATATGACTCTGCAGGTGTTGCGGTTAGAGACGGTGAAAAGGCTGCTGTTGTTGTTAAGACAACAGGACGTTTAAAAAATCTTGCAGAAAAGATAGATAACGGAAAGGCACTTACGGGAACCTGCGGTATAGGCCACACCAGATGGGCCACTCACGGTGTTCCTTCTCGTGAAAATGCGCACCCTCATGTATCCGGTAACTGCACAGGTTCAGGTTCCGGTGAAGTGGAATCATTGGTAGTTGGCGTTCACAACGGAATCATTGAAAACTATCAGGAATTAAAGGCTAAGATGGAGCGTCACGGTTACGTGTTCTATTCTCAGACCGATACCGAAGTTTTAATTAAATTAGTTGACTATTATTACAAGAAATATCAGGGCGGTCCCATCGATGCCCTTGCTAAGACCATTGTTCGTGTGCGCGGTTCATATGCCCTTGCGGTTATGTTTAAAGACCATCCCGGTAAGATTTTTGCCGCAAGAAAAGATTCGCCCATGATTATTGGTAAGAACGATTCAGAAGTTTTCTTAGCTTCCGACGTTCCCGCAATTTTAAATCACACTCGTGACGTTTATTACATCGGAAACCTTGAGATGGCAGAGCTTTCTCCCAAGGAGGTTTCTTTCTACAATCTTGACGGTGACAAGGTTCAAAAAGAAGTCACCACCATCGAGTGGGATGCAGAAGCTGCCGAAAAGGGCGGTTTTGAGCACTTTATGATGAAAGAAATCCATGAGCAGCCCAAGGTTACCATGGATACTCTTAAAAAGTACATTAAAGATGACGGAAAGAAAAAGCACATCGACTTTTCAGACTTTGGCCTTACAAAGGAAGATATCGAAGGCTTTTCACAGATTTACATCGCTGCCTGCGGTTCCGCATGGCACGTTGGAATGCAGGCTCAGTACGTAATGGAAGAATTAACGGACATTCCCGTAAGAGTGGAGCTTGCAAGCGAATTTAGATACAGAAAGAATAAACTTAATAAAAATGCTTTGGTTATTGTTATTTCTCAGTCAGGAGAAACCGCAGATTCACTTGCGGCGTTAAGACTTGCCAAAGAAAACGGCATTAAGACTTTATCAATCGTAAACGTGGTGGGAAGTTCCATCGCAAGAGAAACAGACTACTGCATGTACACGGTTGCGGGCCCCGAAATATCCGTTGCCACCACAAAGGCTTACAGTTGCCAGCTTATCTGTGCCTTCCTTTTGGCGGTTGAAATGGGTAAGGTTAAGGGACTCATTGATGATAAAAAGTATGCTTACTACATTGAAGAACTTCTTTCAATTCCTTCAAAGATTGAAGCTTGTCTTGAAAACAAAGAAAGAATTCAGTGGTTTGCTTCTAAATATTCAAATGCAAGAGATATTTTCTTTATCGGCCGTGGCATAGATTACGCTATATGCCTTGAAGGTTCTTTAAAGATGAAAGAAATAAGCTACATTCATTCGGAGGCTTATGCAGCCGGTGAACTTAAGCACGGTACAATTTCTTTGATTGAGGACGGCACATTGGTAGTAGGTTCTTTGACCCAAGCAGACCTTTATGAAAAGACATTAAGTAACATGATGGAATGTAAGTCAAGAGGCGCTTACCTTATGGGCATCACAACCTTTGGTAAGTACGACGTTGAAGACAGTGTAAACTTTGCGGTTTACATCCCTAAGGTAGACGAACACTTCGTCGGAAACCTTGCAATCATTCCTTTACAGCTTTTAGGCTATTACATCAGTGTTTCAAGAGGACTTGATGTAGATAAGCCCAGAAACTTAGCAAAGAGCGTAACAGTAGAATAATTTATGGGAGGTGCACTATGGCAGATGTTTTGGATGTTATTCAGTCAAGATGTTCGGTAAGGGGTTACACACAGGCAGCGCTTTCGGATGTAGAAATAAAGACCTTGGTGGAAGCAGGCCTTCATGCTCCTACAGCTAAAAACACGCAGGAGCTTCATTTTTCTATCGTTAGTACAGATTCTAAAGTGATAGAAGAAATCGGAAACGACTTAAACCCTGAAAATCCCTTGGGATTTTTGTACGGTGCACCGATTTTGATTGTTATAAGCGGACGTGATGACTTTGGTTGGTCAGCTGTGGATGCGGGTATCGCTGTAGAGAATATTCACCTTGCGGCCTGCGACCTTGACCTTGGAAGCGTTATTATCGGCTGTATTAGCGGTGTTCTTCACGGAGAAAAGAAAGAATATTACAAAAGGCTTCTTTCAATTCCCGAAGGATACAGCTTTCAGATAGCCATTGCGGTGGGGCACGCGGCTACTTCAAAAGAGCCTCATGAAATAGATTACGAAAAGAATGTTTCGACTATAAAGTAGATTAAAGGATTTTTAATGGAAAAAGAAAACGAATTGCTTTTCTTTGAACCTGTTTTTGTTGAGAGAATCTGGGGCGGGAAAAAGTTAAGAGAATGTTTTAATTATGATATCCCTTCAGATCACGTGGGAGAGTGCTGGGGAATAAGCGCTCATGAAAACGGAGACTGCGTTGTTAAGAACGGTAAGTTCAAGGGAAAGTCTCTTTCATATCTTTATGAAAATGAAAGAAAGCTGTTTGGAAATGTCACATCTTCTGTATTTCCGCTTTTAATTAAAGTAATAGACACTAAGGAAGATTGCTCAATTCAAGTGCATCCGGACGATGCCTATGCAAAAGAACATGAAAACGGTTCTCTTGGCAAGATGGAATGCTGGTACATACTTGATTGTGAGAAAGATTCAAAGCTTATAGTAGGTCATAAGGCAAAGACAAAAGAAGAGTTATGTAAACTTATTGACGAAGGTAAACTTCATGAGCTTCTGCGTGAAGTCCCAGTTAAGAAAGGCGACTTTGTACAGGTAGATCCCGGTACCGTTCATGCCATAACAGGCGGAGTGATGGTGCTTGAGACTCAGCAAAGCTCAGATATTACCTACAGAGTATACGATTATGACAGGCTTTTTAACGGTAAGAAAAGAAGCCTTCACTTAAAAGAGTGTAAAGACGTTATAACCGTTCCTTCAGACAATGTTAAAGTAATGCACTTTGACGATGTTTATGGGGTGCAAAGAATGATAGACTGTTCTAAATACTCCGTTGATAAGATTACCGTTAAAGAAGATGTTGATATTAAAGCAACCGATTCCTTCAGACTGTTTTCTTGTGTAGAAGGAGAGGGCAGTGCTAACGGCGTTAAAGTAAAAAAGGGAGACCACTTTATGGCGCCTGCAAATACCGACTCAGTCATGCTTAAGGGAGATATGATTCTAATCTCATCTACAGCAAAATAAGAAATATAAAAGCGAGGTAAAAACCTCGCTTTTTTTCTACTTGTTTCTTTTTACAAATCCAAGTATATATATAACAATCATTGCCGCCATGTATAGCACATAGAGGATATACGTTACGGTGTTACTCCATGGGAAGGATAATTCCGGGTGCGATAGTGCAATAACAATGAATATTATTGCAAGAAGTGTCATAATGACGGCAATGGTTATTAACTTTTTTGATGTGCTCATTCACTCACCCCCTCATTGGCTTGCCCATTGACCGGGTCGCATCTGCGACCGCGGTATAAGCAAATAGGTGTTGTTATATTGAATGGAGAGAATGGCTGTTTCAATTCATTCAAATAGGCGTATCAATTAATTGATACTGTGTAGGTAAGGGAAGAATTCCTTAAATCACGAGGTGTGACGCCGGGCTCTCCATTACCTGCTACTTCTATATCAATCCCCTGATTCTTATAAGCTGCCCATACAAGTTCCGAGCAATACCAGTCCTTTTCGCTTGAACTTGTATCCTTTGCAAAGTCAAGGGAATACTTTTTGCCAAGCTGGCTCTTACAGAAGTTGACAGCGCTGTTTTTCTGAGAGGTGGTGGCACCTGAAACTCTATAAACAGTTACGCCTTTATCGCCCACTCTTGTATCGTCTAAGATACCTCTGCAAACTCCGTCCGAAATTGCTTCGATTACGCGTACGTAAGTCTTTCCGTTTGAAGTAAATATCCCTTCAACGATGGCAATATGACCGGTTATTCCGAATCCACCCTTGGATTCAAAAATGATGTCGCCCTTTTGAAGATTGGAAGTAAGCTTATATCTTCCGTATGAAGCCTTTGAAGGGCAGGAGGTTCCGGTGTTGTAATAATATGTATTGCCTCCCGAAGAAGATGACGATGACTGTACGGAAGCGCCTTGTGCGCTTAACAGCTTATAATATTCACTCTCATAGTTTGAGATGTTTCCGCCATCATAGCTTTCAACAAAGTCTGAAAAAGACATTCCCAAATCAATATCTTTATTCTCTGAATACTCTATGATAGCGTTGTACGATTGCTTTAAAGCTCTCGTTTCTCTAAGTGTTTCGGCTTCAGCCGGCATGCTTAGAGCAAAAACTGTAGAAAACGTTAGTGCAAATGCAAGAAAACTCTTATATATTCTCCTCATAGTTTCCTCCAAGTGATTACTTGCTTTGATTTAATAGTTTCTGTAAGTTTTTGGGTTCTTTTTCTTCGTACCATTCACAACGGCAGCACTTAGGAGCAACTGTAGCGATAGCAACCGCAAAAGCTCCGATCTTAAGGCCGTGATCAGCCACGAACTTTTCAAATAACTTAAGCATAATTTTCCTCCTTTCGTAGTTTCACTCCTCTTCGTTAAAAGGATTGTAACACATCCCAATCACAAGAAAATGCGAAATTTGTGACGAAGTGCCAAAAATGAGGGATAAGTGGTAAAAAAAATTTTTTTATTTTAGTGTATAATCTTATAAGACGGAGAATGGACATGATATTAACAAAGAAAATAAGCGACAAATTTGCAAAAAGTCTTGTTGAAACGGGGCAGATAGATAAGGAATTTGAAGAATCCTATTCTTATTGCATAGATTTTGTGCTTGATTTAGCGGTTTATAACTTAAGCTTACTTATTATAGGGGCAATTTTTCACAATTTTGTAACGTCACTGGTTTACATAATTTCAATCGTGCCTCTTAAAATGGTTGCGGGAGGGGCCCATGCAAACACAAGAGGCATGTGCAGCATAATTTCCTATGCTTCCTTTGGACTTACAATCCTTTTAAGCTGCTTGATAAAGCCAAATACCGTTTTTTTAATTGTTTCTTTCTTTGTATCAGTGCCTTTAGTCATTCTTTTATCTCCCGTGGAGCACGAAAATAAGCGGTTTGACGATGCTGGCAAAAAGAAACTGAAGAGATTAAGCCTTATTTTTTCCTTAATCATTACTGTTTTGTTTCTTTTGCTTTTAAAGTTTTCTTTATACAAATATTGTTTCACAATTTCAATCTGTGTGATGACTGTCTTAGTAAATCAGCTTATAGGGCTAGTGATTTTTAAGGCTAAGGTAAAGGAGAACTAATGGATATTAAGATAAAGGTTGCGGTTTGCGACGATACTAAGAAAGATATGGATACCCTGGTTGATTTCCTTGATGATTATGCTTACAAGAAAAAGCTTGATTTGGAAGTGGAGACTTTTCTTTCGGGAAATGAACTTATTGAAAGATATGAATCTAATCCTGCCTTCGATCTTTTGTTTTTTGATGTGGAAATGCCGGTTCAAAGCGGAATAGATGTAGCCAATGTTATAAAGACTAAGTTTGATAATAACGTTAAAGTGGTGTTTGTAAGTAACTATCCAAAGTACATGCAGGATAGCTTTAAAGTGCACCCTTATCACTTCCTTCAAAAGCCTGTAAATGAAGCCATGATAGAAAAGCTTATGGATGATTTTATAAGGGATTATGCTCTAAGCGGCACTTTTATTACAGTTATAGATGAGATTGGAAAAAACTTCACCGTAAATATAGACGACATTTATTATATAGAGACTTTTGATGCCAAAAAGCGTATGCTTACCTTTGTTTGCAAAGATAGAAGAATTGAGGCAAGAGGCGTTTTAAATGACTGGTACGATAAGCTTAAAGACTTTGCATTTCATGTTTTAAGCAGGTCAACCATAGTAAATCTATCGCACATTCATTGTATAAGTGAAGAAGAGATTTTGCTTGATAACGGAGAGAAACTTTGGGCCAGCAGAAAATACAAGAAATTACTATTAGATAATTATTTAAATCAAATTGTAGCCATAAAAAGAGGGGGACTACTTAAATGATTTTGTTGCTTTCAATCAGCACATACCTACTGGATATGCTGATAATAACAATTTTCTTAAACAACTTTTTTGAACGCAAAGAAGGCTTTTCACAAAGAAAATATTTAGCGGCGCTAATACTTGTGGAAGTAATTCTTTGCATTAATGAGTACTTTTTAAAAACCAATGATTTTACCTATGCAAAAGTTTTAACCGTGGCAATAAGCGTTATTACCACTTTCTTTTTGTGCCTTTTCTTTGAATCTTCCTTTCTTGCAAAGGTTCTTGCCACATGTCTTTTTCAAATCTTTGTGTCTGTCGGAGAGATAGCATTTACATACGCTGTATCAAAGATTAATCCCAATTTCCTTACAACGGCGGATAAAAGTATCCTCTATAACACCATGAATTCAGGCTCAAAGTTCGTGCTTTTGATTCTTTGTATTTGCGTTTCTTTTATTTCAAAAAAAGGAAGTGGCATTCATACGGTAGGGCATAATATAATGTTGTTATCGACACCTATTATTACTCTTTGCATATTCTGTGTGGTGCCCATAAAGAACTTTTATAAGGATGATTCAAACTTCTTTGATGCTTTGTTTGTATGCCTTGCGGCCTTAAACGTAGTTAACTTTGTGCTTATAAACAGAAGTCTATCCTTTGATGAAATGAAGTTTAAGAATGCTCAAATGGAGCAACAGCTTTTCTTTCAAAAGGAAAAATATAATCAATTAAGCGAAGCCTACAGGCAAAACAGGCGCATCATTCATGATGTAAAGAAACACTATTTTTCAATCGGAGAGTACATAAATCATAATGATTTAAAGGGCTTACTTGAGTACACAAACACAGCTGCCAAGGACTTGGAAGCTACCTATGTTAAGTACAATACCGGTAATTTGGTGATTGACTCATTCTTAACAAACTATTCAAACCTGTTTTCTGCCAATCACATCGAATTTGTTGCAAGATTGAACGTTGAGTGTGCAAGAGTTCCTGTAAATGACTATGACCTTTGTATAATACTTGGTAATATTCTTGATAATGCTTTTAATGCTTGCAAAAAGGCAGAATCTTTTGAAAATAATTTTTTGATTGAAATTGAGACCACAAACAACGATAAATTCAGGATTCACACAGAAAACGCCATGCCAAAGGTTGAAGAATCGACTGAAAACTTGAAAAAAAGTTCGATAAATCACGGATTCGGCCTTGAAAACATCAAAAAAACCGTTAAAGAAAATAACGGATTTGTAACAATCTCGACTGATGAAGTGTTCATTTTGGACATTTTGATTCCCATAATGGATGAAAGCATGAGGGTGTCTAAGGCTAATTAGTAAGGAGGCATTGATATGAACAAAGAAACCGATAACGAAAAGATATATAAAGCGGTTGAAGCCCAAAGAGGATTTTTATCTTTGTGTGCTTTATACATTATTTTAAGAGGCCTTTATACATTTTCGGAAGGCAAGCCATCTATGACATGGCTTTCTGTTGCTTCATACATTGCACTTGCAATCATGCTTTTGTTTATTTCCGTATTTACCGTTAAGAATCAAAGAGACAGGCTTATGTATCCAAATAAAACCGCATCTGCATTTACTTTGATTTCCGCGGTAAGCATTATAGGCATTTTGCTTTTTATGTTTTTAAATGCCACAAAACTAATGACCATAGATATTAATACACTTGAAAATGCAGAAGAGCTTGGCCCTGAGATGATGTCGGGGTTAAGTCTTGTATTTTACATTAATGCTGTTTTATTCTTGATTGATTCTGTAAAGGTGCTTCAGGGAAAGGGCTACATTCATATTGGAATGATAGCGGCTCTTGCATCAATGCATCTAAGCTTTGCCTATGCGGATATCTTAAAAAACATGGATACGGCCGCAGGTTTTGTTAACAGACTAAGCGTATCAACCGCCGTTGTGATTTTAGAATCCGTAATCGCTGTTTTTTGTACTCTTTTGTATACAAAGAAACATGAAAAGAATGCTTGACCTAGAGTGATTTTTTTCGTATCATGTCATATGTATTTTTTTGAAACAAAAACCTAAATTGATTAGATTAGCAGGCTTTCTTGGAAAGGTTCATTTATTTCGAGAAAGCTTTCTTTTTGGAAATGAGGCTTATGAGAAAGATTATTATTACAAATGATGACGGGATTAATGCATCCGGGATTATAAGGCTTGCACGTGCGGCGGCTAAGTTTGGAAGCGTTACCGTAATTGCGCCCGATTCTCAAAGAAGCGCAATGTCTCATAAGATTACTTTGCTTGAGCCTATTGTGGCAAAAGAGGTTTCTTTCCCTGTTGAAGGTGTAAAAGCTTATGCCGTAAGCGGCACTCCCGCGGACTGCATAAGAATAGGGATTTGTAATATATTAGGTGAAAAGCCGGATGTTGTTTTGTCCGGTATTAACCATGGTTTCAACACAGGTGGAGACACTCAGTATTCGGCCACTATCGGAGCCGCGCTTGAAGCTGCAAGCCAGGGCATTAGGGCAATTGCCTTTTCCGAAGGAATCGATGGAGTAACGGAAGTTTCTGAAAAATACTTAGAAGATCTTTTGGGCGAATACATTGATAAAGAGTTAGAGTTTAACCAAATTTGGAACATTAACTTCCCTGAATGCACACTCAAGGATTTTAGGGGAATTTTATCGGATAGAAAAGTATCAAGACACAGCTTTTACAATGATTCATTTATAGAAGAAAAACTTTCTGACGGTTCTGTAAAATACACCACACATGGGGCGTTTAATGAGCTCCTTGATGAAGGCAGTGACTTTAAAGCCATCAAAGAAGGATACATTTCTATAGGTAAAGTGAACAACGTAGGATGGTAAATTATTAAAATTATCTACATACTACACAAAACGCTAAAAATGTGATACGATAATAGTCCGCCACCTTATTTTTAGCGGAATCAAAAAAAGGGTATATAAACCGTGTAAACAGGGGAATGGTGGCGTAGAGAGAGAGAGAAGAAATTGAGGAAGTACAGGCTTAGAATAGGTCTTGACGTCGACGACGTTTTGTATGAATGCAACGCTTATGCGTTGTCTATTGTCAATGCAAATCATCCCGATGAAGAGCCTATAACGATCAACGAGATCAAAGGATGGGGAGAATTCGGAAGGCGTCCGAAAGAGAGAATTGCATGTTTCTCAGATCCGGAGTTCGTAAGGACTCAACCGGTGTTCCCGGGCGCACAAAAACTTGTTCACGAGCTTTCTAAGTTCGCAGATGTTTTCTTTGTAACGGCTGTTCCGGTTTCTTGTATGAGTGCAAGAGGCGAAAGGCTGTTAAAGGATTTCCCGGAAGTTCCACCCGAAAACATAATAATAGGAACCAGAAAGGATGTTATGAGTTTGGACATCCTTTTAGATGATGGCGCGCATAATATCGCTAATTCCAAGGCAACTTACCCTGTTTTAATGAGACGTCCCTGGAACATGGATATGTCGGGCCTTCTTTCTGTAAACAACTATAACGACTTTTTACAGCTTTGTAAGATGATTAAAAACTCCTTTACCGATAAGGCAAGCGACTTAACAAACGGCGGTGTTATCTGTCTTGTAGGTCCTTCCGGTTCTTTAAAAGGAGAAATCGCAAAAGAGCTTACTCAAAACTATAACTACGAAAAGCCCATCACATCCACCACACGCCCCAAGCGTCCCGGTGAAGATGAGCACGCTTACCGCTTCATAAGCGAAGAGCAGTTTATTAAAGAAAAAGAAGAAGGAAAGTACATAGAAAGTACGGTTTATTCAAAATACCACTTTGGTACTTCCGCAGATGAAATAGATCCTATCGTTAAAAAGGGCCATTACGCTGTAATTCCAATCGATGTTTGCGGCGCTTTGACAGTCAGAAACGAGTTTAAAAAGCACGCTCTTTTAGTGTTTATAAACAGAGAAAAGAGAGCGGTTATTAAGGACATCGTTGAGCGTGATATAGAGTCTGACGATAAAGTTCGCCGTATTATGTCTCTTGACCTTGAATACAGAAATGTTGAGGTTTGCGACGTTGAGTTAAACGTGGCAAACGATCCAAAAGAAGCGGCTAAAAACCTTATCACCCTTATAAACGACAAATTTACAAACATTAAATAGACAGGTGTTAAATGTTTGAAGAGATAGTTAAAAAGATAGAAGAGTACAACAAAATAATCATTCACAGGCACAATAATCCCGACGGGGATGCTTTAGGCAGTCAGATAGGCTTAAAGCACTTGATTCTTTCTAACTTCAAGGGAAAGACGGTTTACACCGTCGGCGATGAAGCGGGAAGATACGCTTTCATGGAAGATTCTGTTATGGATGAAATTCCCGATTCCGAATTTGAAGGCGCCCTTTCGATTATTTTGGATACATCATCTCCAAATTTAATAAGTGATGACAGATATACTCTTTCAAAAGAGACCGCACGTATCGATCACCACATTTTCATTGACAAAATAGCAGATACGGAAGTTACGGATACAAGCTTTGAAAGCTGCGCCGGCATGGTTGCATTTATGGCTAAAGAAACCGGATGGAAGTTAAATCTTAAATCCGCAACAGCCCTTTTTACGGGAATGGTTACAGACTCAGGTCGCTTCAGATATGATGCCACTACTGCAAGAACCTTTGAAATTGCATCATTTTTAATGAGCGAGCCCATTGATACAACGGCTCTTTATAAAAACTTATATGCAGAAAAGTTTTCTTCTGTTTTAAATCATTCAAAGTTTGTATTAAAGATTAAGTTTACGGATAAGAACGTAGCTTACATCTATAACACATTAAAAGAGGTTGAAGATTCAGGCTTAAGCACTTTCAATGTTTCCCGCGGAATGGTGGGATGTATGGCAGATATTGAAGGCGTTGATATCTGGGTTAACTTTACTGAATGTGAAGAAGGCATTTTGGCAGAGCTTCGCTCTTCGATTTACAACATAAATCCCGTTGCCGTTAAATACGGTGGCGGCGGTCACAAGAAGGCAAGCGGTGCCACATTAAAGAGCAAAGAAGAATGCTTTTCAATGCTTAAAGATTTAGATGAAATAATTGATAAGGGTGAAACCTGTTAGTAAAAGAGGAAAATATGAACTCGGAAATTAAAAAAGAGATACTTCAAAAGATTAAATCATACGATAAAATCATCATTTCACGTCACACCCGTCCCGACGGCGATGCAATCGGCTCAACACTTGGCCTTGCAAAGATTCTAAGACTTTCTTTCCCCGAAAAGAAAGTGCTTGTGGCAAATGATGATTATTCTGAATACGTTTCTTTCCTTGGGAAAGAAGACGGTCCTTTGCCGGATGAAGAATACAAGGATGCATTATCCATCATCTTAGACTCCGGTACTCCTTCAAGAATTTCCAATAAGCAATACACTTTGGCAAAAGAAATAATAAAGATTGACCACCATATAGATGTGGAGCCTTACGGTAATATTTCCTGGGTAGAAGAAGAGCGTTCTTCCGCATGCGAAATGGTTGTTGATTTTTATGTGACATTTAAAGATGAACTTAAATTTGACCCTGATGCGGCCCTTTGCTTGTTTACAGGAATGTGCACTGATTCAGGAAGATTTAAATATGATTCAACATCCGGAGATACATTAAGGCTTGCGGCTGTTTGCCTTGATCAGGGAATCGATATGGATACCTTGTTTGCAAGGCTTTATCTTGAAGAATTTGACTATTATAAGTTCCAGTCCTACGTATTTGGAAAGATGCAGATTACTGAAAATGGTGTTGCATACGTTTACGTAGATAAAAAGATGCAAAAGAAATTTAACTTAAACCACGAGCAGGCAAGTAATGTGGTTTCTATGTTAAGCGAAATTAAGGGTTCAATTATCTGGCTTGCGTTTATCGACAACGAGGACGGCTCAATCAGAGTAAGGCTTCGCTCAAGATTTACAACGGTAGATAAACTTGGAAATAAATATCACGGCGGCGGACACGCAAAAGCTGCCGGTGGCACTGTATACAGCAAGTCCGAAATGAAGGCTTTGATTGCCGATGCGGATGCAATTTGTAAAGAGTTTAAAGAAAACAATTTTTACTTATAAAGAATAAAGGCTAATCTATGTTTTTTGATTTACAAAAAGCGCCCATGCTAAAGAGAATCTCGGCCCTCATCCTTGACTTGATTGTGTTATCGATTGTGGTTACGGGATTTTCCTTATTTTTCTCATATTTGGTTAAGTATGATGCCGATGCGGAGGCGCTTGAAGAAAAAACTTCATATTATCAGACTTTGTATAATGTTTCAGCCTCGGAAGAGTATGCCGTAAAAGTCGAATCTGACCCTGAAATTAAGGCTCAGTACGAAGAATACTTAAAGGCTGTATACGCTGACGAAGAAATTACAAGGCTAAATAATATAGTGATGCAAAAATTACTTACGATTTTATCCTTAGGTTTCTTTTTTGGATACTTAGTGTGTGAGTTTATTGTTCCTATTGTTTTAAAGGACGGACGAACCATAGGAAAAAGAATTTTTGGCATCTGCCTTATGCAAAGCAATCATACAAAAGTCAGAATCCCTTCGCTTTTTGCAAGGACTATTCTTGGAAAATACGCCATTGAAACAATGGTTCCCGTATTTGTGATACACATGATTGTGTTTTTTAACATTGGAATGGTAGGTACGGCAGTACTTATTTTATTGCTCCTTTTGCAAGTTGTGGTTTGCGCATTGACTCAAGGTAATCTGGTTATTCACGACCTGATCTCGGCTACGGTTTGTGTTGATGAAAAGAGCCAGATGATATTTGAGGATGTGACTGCAAAAGAAGAGTATAGAAAAAAAATTAGAAGAAATGGATGAGAGAGGGCTTTATGAAAGTAGTACTCGAGAATGTAACTAAGAGATTCCCAAACAGAGACAAAAAGATTAAGACGGAAGTTACCGCGGTAAACAATGTTTCATTTACCATTCCCGATGGTAAGCTTATCGGATTGCTTGGTCCTTCAGGTTGCGGTAAGTCAACAACATTATTTATGATTTGTGGTCTTCACAAGATTACGGAAGGAAAGATTTTCTTCGGAGAAGATGATGTAACAAATCTTTCTCCCGAAAACAGGGGCGTAGGTTTGGTGTTCCAAAACTATGCGCTTTACCCCCACATGACAGTTAAGCAAAATATCATGTTCCCCATGGAAAACTTTAAGGGTGAAGATAAGCTTACAAAGGAACAGATGCTTGAAAGAACAATGGAGGTTGCTAAGCTTGTACAGCTTGACGGTTTGCTTGAAAGAAAGCCTTCAGAGCTTTCAGGTGGTCAGCAGCAGCGTGTGGCAATTGCAAGAGCACTTGTTAAAATGCCCAGAGTCCTTCTTCTTGACGAGCCTTTGTCAAACCTTGATGCAAGATTAAGACTTCAGACAAGAGAAGAAATCAGACGTATTCAGAGAGAGACTAAAATAACAACCGTATTCGTTACACACGATCAGGAAGAAGCTATGAGCATTTCCGATGAAATCGTTGTTATGAAGGACGGTGTTGTGCAGCAGATGGGCGTGCCTCAGACAGTTTACCAGGACCCCGCAAACTTGTTTGTTGCAAAGTTCTTGGGTACACCCCCCATCAACGTATTTACAGGAAAAGTTTCAGGCGGTGCTTTATATATAGGATCTGAAAAGATTATGGCAACACCCGGAGTTATAGACCAGGACGTATATGTAGGTATTCGTCCCGAAGGTTTTGTGGTAAACGATAACGGCGTTTTGACATGTGACTTTAGACAGGTTGAGACAATGGGCGGATTCATGAGTGTTGTTTCAACTCACGAAAATTCAGAAAACCCCATCATTCGTTCCACAGTTACAGATGAAGTTAAGATAGCGGAAGACGCTAAGACTGTTAAGTTTGATATTAAGCCCAATAAGATTTATATCTTCAACAAAGAAACCGAAGAAAGAATTCGTATTGAGGGGTAATAAGAATGGTTAACAGTAAACATCAATGGAAAGCATGGATATATCTGGCACCTGCAATCGCAGTATTGCTTGTGTTCACCGTATGGCCCATCTTTAACACTGTAAGAATGGCTTTCCTCGAAAACTACAGTGGCTTAGAGGCAACAAACGGAGCAACATTCTCCTTTGGCGTGGGCAACTTTGTTAAGGTTTTAAAGTATAAGCGTTTTATAAGCTGCTTAAAGAACACTATGATTCTTTGCGTGCTTACGGTTCCCATTTCCACAATCCTTGCACTTTTGATTGCGGTTGGCTTAAACTCCATAAAGCCTTTACAGAAAATCTTACAGACGATTTTCTTTTTACCTTACGTAACCAATTCAATCGCCATCGGTATGGTATTTGCCGCAATGTTTAACATTGTAGGAGCATTCTACGGTACCGAGAACGAGCTTATCGTTACTGCCGGTATTATCAATAACGTAATTGAATTTTTCGGAGGCACTCCCGTAAACTGGATAAACTACGGTTCGCAGTATTCCGCAAATATCGCGGTTATGACGGTTTATATAGTGTGGAATGCACTTCCCTTTAAAATCCTTGTATTGCTTGGCGGACTTCAAAGCATAAATAAGCAGTACTATGATGCGGCAAGAGTTGACGGTTCTTCAAGACGTCGTATTTTTGCACGTATTACGGTTCCGCTTTTGTCCCCCATGCTTGCCTACGTTGTTATCACAGGATTTATCGGCGGATTCAAAGAATATACTTCAATCGTAGGTATATTCGGAGAAAACATGGGACCTGCGGATGACGCCGGTCGTTTAAACACAATGGTTGGTTTCATTTACGATTCCTTAAGTACAAACAGCCAGGGCCGTGCCAGTGCGGCAGCTTTGATTCTTTTCGGAATTATTCTTGTAGTTACTTTGCTTAACCTCTATGTAAGCAAAAAGAAAGTACATTACTAGGAGGTGGCTGTATGAACGACGTAAAAATGGAAACAATGAGCGAAAAAGATATGCGAAGAGTTGCAATAAGACAGGCTATTGTTAAAGGTCTTGTTAAATTCGGAGTATATGCATTTTTGATTATCATGGCACTTATCGTTTTGTTCCCTTTCTATTGGATGATTAACTCATCCTTAAAGACCTTGGACGAATACAGAATGAGCGTGCCCACATTCTGGCCTCACAAAGTTATGATTTCTAACTATGCATCGGCCTATAAAACAGCCAACTTAGGTAAGCTTTTTGTAAACACCGTAATCGTGGGTGTGGTATCCACAATCCTTTCTTTGGTTATTACGGTTCTTTCGGCTTTTGCCTTTGCAAGGCTTGAATTTAAGGGAAAAGATATGTTGTTTGCAGGCTTGCTTGCAACCATGATGATTCCCGGTGAATTATTTACAATTACAAACTACGGTACAGTTACTCAGCTTGGATGGACCAATACCTACACAGTATTGATTGTTCCTTTCCTTGTAAGCGTATTCTATATTTATTTACTTCGTCAGAACTTTTTGCAGATTCCAAATGAGCTTTATCTTGCTGCAAAAGTGGACGGAACCAGTGATTTAAAATATTTGTGGAGAGTAATGATACCTTTGGCGCTTCCCACACTTATTTCAATTACAATCTTAAAGATGATGGGAGCGTGGAACTCCTACATCTGGCCCAGACTTGTTGCCAACGATGCGGCACACCGACTTATCACAAACGGTTTAAGAAACGCATTCACAGAAACTACGGGTGATGTAAACTACCCCGTACAGATGGCAGCGGTTGCACTTGTATCACTTCCTTTGTTCCTTGTATTTGTATTCTTAAGAAAATACATTATGCAGGGCGTAAGCAGAAGCGGTACCAAAGGTTAACAGTGTTAACTCATCAAAGGAGTGTGGCATACACACTTCTTTGATAAAGTTATATATAACAGGAGGAGAAACCAAAATGAAAAAGTTTTTATCAGTATTGCTTGCAGCTTGTCTTTGCCTTTCTTTGGCAGCTTGCGGTAATGCAAAAGACGGCGCTAAAACAAACGCTAAGTCTAACTTTGATGTTCCCGCCGGCGGATACGACGGAAGCGATGTAACAATCAAGTTCTACCACACAATGGGTAGCAACTTAACAGATGTATTAAACATCTATATCGAAGAATTCAACAAACTTTACCCCAACATTCACGTAGTAAGTGAACAGGTAGGTAGCTATGATGACGTTAGAGAACAGATTTCAACAGAAATCACTGTTGGATCACAGCCTAACATTGCATACTGCTATCCCGATCACGTAGCTCTTTACAACATTGCAGGTGCTGTTGCAACACTTGACAGCCTTATCGACAGCAAGGAAGAAGTTACAAGAGCAGACGGCACAACAGAAGTTCTTGGTTTGACAGACGAACAGAAGGCAGACTTCATTGAAGGTTACTACAATGAAGGAAGACAGTTCGGTGACGGACTTATGTACACAATGCCTTTCTCAAAGTCAACAGAAGTTCTTTACTACAACAAGACTTTCTTTGATGAAAACGGTATTACAGTTCCCACAACATGGGATGAAATGGAAGCTGTATGTGCAAAGATTAAAGAAATCGATCCCGAATCAATTCCCATGGGTTATGACTCAGAAAACAACTGGTTCATCACAATGTGCGAACAGCAGGGTTCAGCTTACACAAGCGCTTCAGGCGACCACTATCTTTTCAACAATGCTGAAAACAAGGCATTCGTTAAGAGATTCCGTGAATGGTATCAGAAGGGCTACATCACCACTCAGAAGCTTTACGGTGCTTACACATCAGGTCTTTTCACAGCTGATAAGGGTGTAAGAAGCTACATGTCAATCGGTTCTTCAGCAGGTGCAACTCACCAGCGTCCCGCAGCTGATGCAGAGGGCAATTATCCTTTTGAAGTAGGTATTGCTACAATTCCTCAGCTTAAGACAGATGCTCCCAAGGTTATTTCTCAGGGACCTTCAGTATGTATCTTTAAAAAGTCCAACCCTCAGGAAGTTGTTGCTTCTTGGTTATTTGTAAAATACTTAACCACAACAGTAGAATTCCAGGCTGAATTCTCAATGGCTTCAGGTTATGTTCCCGTACTTAAGTCTGTTGCTACAAACCCTGTATATGCAGAGTTTATCGGCAAGGCTGACGGTGGCACATACATCTCAGCTCAGTCTGCAAAGGTTTGTCTTGAACAGGAAAGCGCTTACTACACTTCACCTGCATTCAACGGTTCTTCAACCGCCAGAGATCAGGTTGGTGCACTTTTATCTAAGTGTCTTGCAGGCGATGACGGCGGAGACGTAGATAAGTTTATCGACAAGGCATTCCAGGATGCTATAGACGAATGTGAGTACAATGGCTAATTTTAAGTTTTTAAAGAAATCAATTTCATCATTGTTTCTTTGCACAGCCCTTGTTTTAGGACTTTGCGGCTGTGACCCTGTAGTATCAAGTGTAGAGAGTACACCTGATTCTAAAGGCGAAGAAACACAGACAGTTGAAGTAATCGCTCCTAAAGACGTTGCAAAAGACCTTAAGCTTGATATGTCCTCAGACACATTTAAGGAAGAAGTAACGGTTGAAAACTTTGTGGACGGCGATACCGTACACTTTAATGTACCTAAGACTATTTCAGAGGATGGAGTATTAAAGGCAAGATTCCTAGCCGTTAATACTCCGGAATCTACCGGAAAAGTGGAAGAGTACGGAAAAACAGCTTCTCTTTATACAAGAGGAAAGCTTGAAGCGGCAACTTCAATCATTATTGAATCAGACGATTCTAACTGGAATTTAGATTCAACAGGCGGAAGATATCTTGTCTGGGTGTGGTATAAAACCGACGATTCTTCCGAATACAGCTGTTTAAATGTTGAGCTTTTACAGAATGGATTGGCAAGAGCATCATCTTCATCTCAAAACAGATACGGTGACACATGCACAAAGGCCATTCAGGCTGCAAAAGAGGCAAAGGTCGGCATTTACTCAGGCGAAAAGGATCCTAATTTCTTTTACGGTGATGCTATCGAACTTGATTTAAAAGAGTTAAGAGCTAACGTTAAAGACTATGTGGGCTCCACAGTTGCTTTCGAAGGTGTTGTAACAAAGAACGGAAACAACGGAGTGTACGTAGAAAATTACGATCCTGATACCGACATGTATTACGGTATTTATGTTTATTACGGTTTCGGCCTTAGCGCTGAAGGCGTAGACATACTTAAAGTAGGTAACCGTTCAAGAATAGTGGGAACAGTTTCTTACTATGAAAACGGCGGAACATATCAGGTTTCAGGTTTAACATACAGAGCCATGAAGCCCGATGACCCCGGAAACATTAAAAAGATAAGCGAAGAAAACGAAGCAGCATTTAAAGAAATTTCCGCAAACGACTTTGCATCGAAGCACGTTTCAATTGAAACAAGTAAGGGCGAAGAAGAGTTTGAACTTGCATATCTTTTAATGGATACTTCCGTTTCAATGAAAGATTTGAAAGTGGAAGACATTTATACAACAAACAATCCCGAAAGTTCATCAAACGGGGCTATGACTTTAACATGTGAAGCACAAGATGGCACACAGATTACTGTTAGAACAGAGCCTTTGTATGATGAAAATCAAAATCTTATCACTAAGGATAAATACCTTGGTAAGACCATTGATGTTAAGGGCATTGTAGGAGTGTATAAGGGAAATTATCAGGTAAAAGTAATGTCTGATAAAGACATCACTATAAAATAACAAATGAAAAGAGGAGTATTATGAAGAAGTTTTTAAGTTATCTTCTTGTTGCCGCTATGGCAGTTACTGCACTTGCAGGCTGTGGCAAAAAAGAAGCAGGCACAGAACTTACTGCTGCTAAAGATTATCTTTATTCTATGTATAAAGATAAGCAGGGCACCACACCTTCAGACTTCGAACGTGTTTCAGTTCTTAACGTTGGCGGTGTAACTTACAACGTTGACTGGTCAGTTGATGTTAAAGATGGTGTTTCAATCGTTAAGGGTGCAGAAATGACCACTATCGATGTTAACGAAGAAACAGAAAACGCAGTTCCTTACGTTTTGACAGCTACAATTTCAGACGCTAAGGGCGCAAACGTTTCTGTAACATTCAATCATGAAGTACCTGCATATCATGACACAACATGGGCTGAATATGCAGAAGCTAAAGCCGGCACAGTTGTTAACTGTACAGGTGTTGTTACCGGTATTATGTCAAAGACAAACGGTAACTCTTCAAACTGCTTATACTTCCAGGATGCAGACGGCGCTTACTACGCTTACAACTTAGGCGAAGATCCCGTTGACCTTGGTATTGAAACAGGTATGACAGTAAAGGTTTCAGGTACAAAGGATATTTACAGCGGTACATATGAAATCATCAATGCAAAGGCTACAGTTGTTGACACAAACAAGACAGAAGTAGCTGCTGCTGATTACACAGATCTTTACACAAACGCAGAAGACCTTAAGGATGCTAACCTTACAAAGGCTCAGAGCCTTTTGGTTTCTTTAAAGGGTGTTGAAATTACAGGCGCAGACGTTGCAAACGGATACTTCAAGTTTAAGCTTGCAGACAAAGAATCTTACGTTCGTATTTCTTCATCTGTTTGCCCTATCGTTGCTGATAAGGACACATTTATCACAGGCCATGGCGAACACCTTGGATGGACAGCAAACGTAACAGGTATCCTTTGCTTATACGATGGTGCTTTCTATTTAACACCCGTATCAGTAGATGCATTTGAATACTTAAGCCTTCCTGAGAGATCAGACGAAGATATGTGTGCTTTCGAAGCAGACAACCTTAAGCTTTCATCATCCTACTCAGCAGAAACAACTGTAGAACTTCCCGCAGAAGGTAAGGGCTACAAGGATGTTAAGATTGCTTGGACAACAAGCGATGATACATTTGCAGCAATCGCTGACGGTGTATTAACAATCGTTCTTCCCGAAGATGAAAACAAAGAAGTTACTTTAACTGCTACATTAACAGCAGGTGCAGCTTCACTTACAAAGGAATTTAACTTTGTTGTAGAAGCTCCTTCAGATGACCTTTGCGAAGCAGCTATCCTTGACAAGGCATTTGCTCTTGAAGAAGGTAAGGCTATGAGCGGTAAGCAGGTTCTCAGAGGAACAGTTTCTGAAATCGTTACAGAATACAGCGATGAATACAAGAACATCACTGTTAACCTTGAAGTTGCAGGCCAGACAATCCAGTGCTTCAGACTTGAAGGCGAAGGCGCTGACAAGCTTGCAGTAGGTGATGAAATCACTGTTACAGGTGTTATCAAGAACTACAAGGGAACTGTAGAATTCGACGCTAAGTCTACATTCTCTAAGGATACTACAGTAGAAGATGCTAAGATGGCTGTTACTTTGGAAAAGGCATTTGCTCTTGAAGAAGGTAAGGCTATGAACGGCAAGTCTGTATTAAAGGGTAAAGTAACAGAAATCGTTACTGAATACAGCGACGAATACAAGAACATTACCGTTAACATGGAAGTACAGGGACAGACAGTACAGTGCTTCAGACTTCAGGGCGAAGGCGCTGATAAGCTTGCAGTTGGTGATGAAATCGTTGTTTGGGGTACTCTTAAGAACTACAAGGGTACTGTAGAATTCGACGCTAAGTGCGAATTCTCAAAGGAAAAGACAGTTGATGAAGCTAAGCAGACTGTAACACTTGACAAGGCATTTGCTCTTGAAGAAGGCAAGGCTCTTAACTACATGTCACAGCTTACAGGTACCATCACAGAAATCCCTACAGAATACAGCGACGAATACAAGAACGTAACTGTAAACATTGATTGCCAGGGACAGACAGTACAGTGCTTCAGACTTCAGGGCGAAGGCGCTGATAAGCTTGCTGTTGGTGATGTAATCACTGTTACAGGTACTCTTAAAAACTACAAGGGAACTGTAGAATTTGATGCTAAATGTACTTTCACAAAGTAATTTAGATTAAATATGTGATAATTGCGGTGCAGTTTTTAACTGCACCGCTTTTCTTTTGTTTAATATTTCCTCTTGAATGGCGAAATTACCTTTGCTATAATAAATCGAATTTAATAACTTAAGTACGGTTTGAAAGGTTGTTAACTGAGTAGATGAAAAGGTAATCCGGTTTGATTCCGGAGCAACCACCATTCCTGTATTTGATCTTAAAAGCAGTGGGAGAAGTGTATCTATACTTCTTTGTTTTTGCTGTATTTGTCATAAGTCAGAATACCTGCCGTACTTTACATGATTTGGTGTGATGAGTGTAAGCTTTGAAGACGTTGTTCTTCAGCCTACACTTTTTTTTATAGCGACGAGCAAAAGTCGAGTTGTGTTTACACAAACGAGACCTTGGCGACCGCTATGAAATCTTAGATTGGAACAATCTAAGATTTGCATAAATGAGGAAAAGGAGAATTTATGAGAATGAAAATTTGGGACAAACTTAAAAGGGTAGCGGCATTTTTGCTTGCAGTTATCGTACTTGCAGGCACAATTGAAATGCCTTCCTTTGCCGATTCTTCAAACCAGAAGCGCGTAATTATTTCCGCTGAAGGTTTATCAATCGGTCAGGGCTTCTATGTGGAGCCAAGAGCATACACCTACAAACAGATTAATGATATTCTGTCTGCCAATGGTTATGAAACATATTCAGATGATGAAATGACGGCAGCTGCCGCAACCATAGCAATGCTTCTTGACACAGGGGCAGAATTTGACTTTACCGGTGATATGACTTCTTTCTACCTTTCAAAGGTAAAAGGCTGGGATAAAGGATATTGTAATCCTCCTCAGATCCTTTTCGATGGTGCTAAAGCACAGGGAATGGATTTAAATGATTTTATTGATGAAGAAGACGGAGACGGTTATCTCGGAGAATTTGACTATGGTATGATGACCGGCTGGATGATCACAGTAAACGACGCAATGATTAATGTGGGTTCAGGACAGTACAAATTGTCAGAAGATCACAGTTCGGATGCAGGTTATGTTGATTTGCAGGACGATGTCGTTATCAGATGGCAGTTTACCTTATACGGATATGGCGCTGACTTAGGCCACTCTTCAGAATGGAGTGGACCGGCTTTATTTGAGAGAGCTACAAATAAGCCTGAGCTTTACAGAAGATATGCTTTATGCACAGATGAAAACAAGAAAAAACTTGTTAAGAATGTAATGGAAAATCTTGGCGCAGACGAAGACGAGGTTGAAGAAGCAATCGATTATCTTCCCAAGGTTCCTTTCTTTGACCCTAATGAACAGACTACAAACACTTCGGGAAGCACTTCAAATGAGCCAAGAACAGCTCAGGATGTTTCTGCAAAGATAAATACTGTTATGTCTTCAATGGCAACAAACGTACCTGCTCCCGCATTTGGAACAAGTGCAGGTGAATGGACAGTACTTACGCTTGCAAGAGGCGAGCACTTTGAACAGGGCAATGCTTATTTTGAAGATTATTACAATAGAATAGTTGAAACTGTTAAAACAACAGCAGCAAGCGTTAATCTAAACGGCGCCTTGCATAAGGCAAAGTCAACTGAAAACTCAAGATTAATTCTTGCCCTTTCTTCAATCGGTAAGGATGCAAGAAATGTAGGCGGCGTTAACCTCGTTAAAGCCTATGAAGATAATGGAATTAAGTGGATTAAGAAGCAGGGTATAAACGGCCCTATATTTGCTCTTATTGCATTAAATACAGCAGGTTATGAAATTGATGAAGCGGTTGTAAATGACTGCCTTGACTTTATTCTTTCAAATCAGCTTTCAGATGGTGGCTGGTCTTTGGCAGGCACTAAAGGAGATCCCGATATCACTTCAATGACACTTCAGGCTCTTGCTTTTTATAAAGACAGAGACGGCGTTACAGCTGCTGCAGAAAAAGGTATTACATGCCTCCAGGGCTTACAGGCAGATAACGGTCATTTTTCTTACGGCGGAGATCCGAACGTAGAAAGCACATCACAGGTTGTTGTTGCTTTAACAGCTTGGGGCATTAACCCTGATACCGATGAAAGATTCATTAAAGGCGGAAAGTCACCTATCGACATTATCCTTTCTTTCTACACAGAAAGCGCCGCACATGGAGCAGGCTTTAAGCACGTTCAGTCAGGTGAATGGGACAACATGGCAACAGACCAGGCAACATATGCTCTCGTGTCTTATGATAGATTTTTAAAGGGAAAGACATCCCTCTACGATATGAAGGATGCAATCACACTTGGTGCTGCAACTGATGAAATCGGTGTTACATTCTCTGTTCCCGAAAAAATTACAAACTTTAAAGGTACACCTGTCAATGCATTCATTAACTTAAAAGGATGGGATGCTAAGCCCGGTTACAGACTTATGGACTGTATCATCAAAGTTCCTGATTGTTTGGATGTTAATGATGTTAAGGTTGGAGATGAAGTTAAAGGCGGTACAGTAAACTATAACCTTGAGAGAGAAACAGGCAAGTTAAGAATTGTTTATTTTGATCCTGAGAAAGGTGAGCCCATCTCTCTTGAAGGAGATACATATCCCAAGGAATTCATGACGGTGGAATTTAAATTAAACAAGGATATTTCTCCTAAAGAAATAAGCGAACTTGAGATTGCAATTACAGGTATGTCATTTAAAGTTGATGCTGATTCTTCAAATGAAGAAAACACACTTATCGTAGATACTTCCAAGGCAGTAAAGAAAGTTGCTGTTGTAGAGGGCCTTTCAGTTTCTAATAGCCTTTTATATGCAGGTGACGATGTAGACTTGCTTTCAAAGGATGATGAAGTTTATGTCGTAATGGTTACAGGCATCAAGGAAGGTTCTAAAATAACATTTGGCGATGGAGATAAAAAGATTGAACCTCTTTATAACGAAGCCATATCAAAGAAAATCGGTGTTTCGACATATCTTTACAAAAAGGGCGAGATGAGTGTGAGCGACTATATAGAGATCTCAGACAATAATTTTTTTGATGAGATTTTTAAGCTTGAAGAAGACAAGCCTGCAAAAACCGTTACATTCGGTGATTTAAATAACGATGGACTAATAAATGCGCAGGATGCGTTGAAGAGTGTTAATTTATGGCTCAGAAAGACACCGATTACCGAAAGTGATATGATTATTGCCGCAAACGTAAACGGCGACTCAAGAATCAACACTTACGATGCTTTGGGTATTGTGGATAAATTTGTAAAGAATCTTGAATACCTTGTAGTTAACAGAGCCGCTACAATTAAGGAAATAAATGAAAATGGACAGTAAAAAGAAAATCGTGATAATTGTTTCGTCTGTTTTGGCAGTCGTAGCAATTGCGATTGGTTTGATTATTATCTTTTTAAATAGAAACAGCCAAACAGCAAAGGTCGGTAAATTTTTTACCGGCCCTGCTGTGTTTATAGAGATACCCGATAAAATGGACAAAAAGGACCGCTCCGAGTTTGAACTAGGGGTTTTTGTCACAAAGCTTGGAAAGGATATTTATCCTGCGGCAAGCTTTTCGATTTCTTTTGACCCAAGCAAGCTTGAGTTTCTAGGCTTGGAAGAAGGAAATGTTCTTATTTTAGACTCTGATGCCCCGTCAGGTGATAATCTGCCTGATTGGAACGTGGATGTTGAAACAAGTAATAAAACAGGGCTTATTAATGTAATGTATCTTGACATAAGCGGAAAAGATAAGGGCTTTTCTCAGGACAAGCTTTATGAAGACGATAATAGCCTGTTTTATTTAAAGTTTAAATTACGTGGCAGTGTAAGAGAAAAAGAAATGTATGAATTATCCTTTAAGGATGCTGTATTTGCATGTGAAGATGATTCTAAGTCTCTTTCAATGTTAAGTAAAAAACTTAAAACAAAAGATTCTTTTGTTATGATTTCTGAATCAAAGTAAATTGGAGATTAAAGTGAAAAGAAAGTTATTATTATTCTTTTTATGCATATTGTTGGCCTTTTCTTTTACAGGATGTAAGGACTTTGAAGTAGGTGTAAGCGAGCAGACTGCTTCCTATTCTGACAGGATGGCAATTCCTGAAGACGGGATTGTTTCTGCCGACGTCTTTAAAGACTTAAAAGAAACAAAGCAGGTTGTGACCTTTGAAGGAGAGTCAAAGGGAATAAAGTATGAGTGGACTGTTTTTGGCTCTGAAATAACCGAGCCTAAAGACTGTAATCTGCTTGTGACAATTGTAAAAACAAGCGATTCTACTTATATTTTCAATTACGCTTCAAAGGAAGACTTTGGTTTTACGCCTCTTTTATCCATTTATTCAGGGGATAATAATGAAGGAAAAGTGGCTTCACTTGTTGAAGTAAGAGGCAACGAAAGCGTTTATCTTTCAGATGTTTATCTAACAGGCACTAATTCAGAAATATTAAACGTGTCGTTCGATTCACAGGTCGGAACTTACATTATAGAAATTTCCGATGAAGAAGAAGCCCTTAAGATGGCGTCAGCGGATTCTAATGAAAATGAACCCGCAAATGAACCTGCAAATGAACAAAAGGCTTCTTCAAATAGCGAATCAAAAGCCGAATCAAAAACCGAATCTAAGACTGAATCAAAGACCGAATCAAAGGCTGATAGCGAGGCTTATGAGCCTGATGAATACTTATCAAAGTCAACCTCTGCTACCTCTAAGGTAAATACAGGTGGCGGAAATTCAGGTGGAGCGAGCGATACTCCCGCAGGCCGTGTGTTATCCGACGGCTCAAGAACCGAAAAGGATCAATATTTAACCGACCCTGTGCCCATAGGAAAACCTCAGCCTGTTGAACCTGAAAATCAGGTGGTTAATAAAGGAAAGACTTTAAGCTGCACGTTTTCGATAGATTGCACCACCATATTAAATAACATTGAAAACTTAAATCCCGATAAGATGGATGCTGTTCCTGCAAACGGAATTATCTTCCCTTCTCAGACAGTGACCTTTTATGAAGGAGAATCAGTTTTTGATGTTCTTTCAAGGATTTGCCGAGAAAACAATATTCATATAGAATATGAATGGACGGCAATGTATAACAGTACTTATATTCAGGGCATTCATAACCTTTATGAGTTTGATTGCGGATCGGGCTCCGGCTGGATGTATAAAGTAGACGGCTGGTACCCTAACTACGGATGCTCAAGATATGTGCTTACAAACGGAGAAACCGTTGAGTGGCGTTATACCTGCGATTTGGGTGCCGATATAGGCGGCGCATATGCAGTGGGAGAATAGTTCTTTTTATGAAGCAAACTGACGAATTTTCGGGCTTTCACCCGATTGTCAATTTCATATACTTTGCACTTATAATAGGCTTTTCTATGGTCTTTATGCATCCTGTGATGCTTTTTATCTCCTTTGTTACGGGGATAACCTATCACAGTGTGCTTAAAGGCAAAAAAAGCCTTTTATTTTTTATGAAATTCTGTTTGCCTCTGTTTTTACTTACAATGATTATTAATCCTGCTTTTAACCATCAGGGAACCATTATTTTACTTTACTTTCCAAACGGAAATCCCTTAACCTTTGAAAGCATGATTTACGGTCTTGCGGCGGCAACAATGCTAACGGCTGTATTGCTTTGGTTTGCCTGCTTTACAGAGGTTATGTCTTCAGATAAATTTATCTATTTATTTGGTAAAATTATCCCTGTAATGTCTCTTGTGCTATCAATGACTCTAAGGTTTATTCCTTTGTTTAAGAAAAAGATAGATGAAATAAACGATGCTCAAAAGAGTCTAAAAAAAGGAGCCGTTAACGAAAGCCTTTTTTCTAAACTTAAAAATGCCATATCGGTTTTTTCTATAGGAGTATCCTGGGCTTTGGAACATTCAATTGATGTATCGGACAGTATGAAGGCAAGAGGGTATGGATTAAAGGGGAGAACGGCCTTTTCAATTTATGAATTTAAACGAAGAGACAGAGATGCTTTGGCCATCATGTTTCTTTTAGGGCTTTTAGTTATAGCAAATGCTGTTTTAGGAAATCTTAAATGGAGATATTTTCCAAGCATCAGAGGTAAATACATGGGTATTTACCAGACTTTGACTTATTTGGCATATTTTGTTTTGTGCCTTATTCCCACAATAATCGATAAGGCGGAGGAGCATAGATGGAAATCATTAAGGTAGACAATTTATCCTTCAGTTATCCAAAAGAAGAAAAGAAGGCTTTAAATTCAGTAAACCTTTCTTTAAAGGAAGGTGATTTTTACGTGCTCTTTGGAAAGTCAGGAAGCGGTAAGTCCACCCTTCTTAGGCACTTAAAGAAGGAGCTTTCTCCTGTAGGAGATAAGACAGGAGAGGTTTACATAACAGGAAAAGATATAGATTCCATAGACTCAAAAACCGCCACATCCATGGTTGGATTTGTGATGCAATCTCCCGAGGGACAGACGGTTACAGACAAAGTGTGGCATGAGCTTGCCTTTGGCTTAGAAAGCTTAGGCTTGCAACAACAGGTCATTAGGGCAAAGGTTGCGGAAATGGCTGCTTTCTTTGGAATCGAAGACTGGTTTTATAAAAACGTAAACGAATTATCCGGAGGCCAAAAACAGATATTAAATCTTGCAAGCGTCATGGTCTTAAATCCTAAGATTTTGGTGCTTGATGAGCCTACTTCCCAGTTAGACCCCATATGTGCATCAGACTTTTTTTCAATGCTAAAAAAGATAAACAAAGAGCTTGGCACCACCATTGTGCTTTGCGAGCACAGGCTTGAAGAAGTCCTACAATATGCAAGTAAGGTTGGCTTTATAGAAGAAGGAAGGCTAGAAAGCTTTGACAGCGTATCTAAGGCCTTAGACTATCTTAAATCAACAAAAAGCGGACTTATTGATTCATTCCCTTCTTACATGAGAGTGTGGGCTAAGTGCGAAAGCTGCGAAAAGAGTCCTTTAAGCGTAAGCGAGGGAAGAGGATTTTTAAAAGAATACAAAGAAAGCCACAAAGAACAAAATAAAGCAGTTCATGAAGAAAAGGAATTTCCTGAAACTGTTTTATCACTTAAAGATGTTTGGTTTAGATACGAAGAAAACGAAAATTATGTTTTAAAAGGTGTAAATTTAACCTTAGGAAAGGGAGAAATCCTATCAATACTTGGCGGTAACGGAGCCGGTAAAAGTACGCTTTTAAAGGCAATTACAGGCATAAAGGCTGTAAAGGGTCATGTGGATAGAAAGGGAACAGTTTCTTTGCTTTCTCAAAATCCTGAGCTTATGTTTGTAAAAAAGACGGTTCTTGAAGATTTAAAGAGCATGAGAAATGCGGGCGAATCCGAAGAGTCTTTTAACGACAGGCTTAAAAACGTAATCGGTCTTTGCAAGCTTGAAGGCTTACTTTCAAGGCATCCCTTTGATTTATCGGGAGGTGAAAAGCAAAGAGCGGCCCTTGCAAAGGTGCTTTTATTAAACCCTGACATTTTACTTCTTGATGAACCTACAAAGGGCCTTGATGCAGAGTTTAAAAGCGAATTCAGGGCAATCTTAAATGCCTTAACAAAGGCAGGCATTTCCATAATCATGGTAAGCCATGACCTTGAGTTTGCTGCTACCGTAAGCGATAATGCGGCTCTGTTTTTTGACGGAAACGTAATAAGCAAGGCAAGCGTATATAAGTTTTTCTCTCAGAATAACTTTTACACCACCCAGGCAAACCGCATTTCAAAAGAAATATACGATGAATGCATAACAGTAGAGGATATCCTCTATGCAATGGGTATTTACAAAAAAGAAGATAAAGATAACGATAACGAATCAAAAGTACAATATAAAAAAATCGACATAGAAGATAAGAAAGATAAAAATCCCTTATATAAGCTTCCTCTTTGGAGAAAGATTACGGGGATTATTACCTTAATTGCCACCTTTATCATATTTGTTTACACCATGCGAATCGGTAATCTGGCTGACATGATTACAAAAGACGGCATCACCATGAAGGGCTTTAGCCACATGGCCATTTATGCCATTATGATACTTTTTTTGTTTGCCTCGGTTTTACTATTAACCAAGTCTACAGAAAAAAGGCCTGATACTCATAAAAAGGAAAAACTTTCAAAGCGCACAAGGGCTGCGGTTATAATAATACTTCTTTTAATTCCTTTGACGCTTTTTATATGGGCCGCATATTTTGACAAGCACGATTTTTACATTGTGGCATTTTTAATAATGCTTGAGAGCATGGCACCTTTCTTTTTTGTATTTGAAAAAAGAAAGCCTAAGGCAAGAGAACTTGTGCTTATTTCAGCCCTTTGTGCAATTACTGTAGCAGGCCGTGCCGCGTTCTTTATGCTTCCTCAGTTTAAGCCCGTTATGGCAATGACAATAATCAGTGCTGTAGCCTTTGGCGGAGAGACCGGCTTTTTGGTGGGGGCTGTTTCAATGCTTGTTTCTAACATTATGTTTTCTCAGGGTCCATGGACTCCGTGGCAAATGTTTTCAATGGGAATAATAGGGTTCTTTGCAGGGGTATTGTATAAGGCAAATCTTTTAAGAAGAAACAAATTATCCCTGTCTTTGTTTGGGGCGGTAAGTGCCATCGTAATTTATGGGGGAATCATGAATCCTGCTTCCGCACTTATATGGGGGAGATCGGTTCTAAATTTAAAAATGGTTATGACTTATTACCTGTCGGGATTTCCCATGGACTGTGTCCACGCTGCAGCAACATTTATATTCCTATGGATAATTTCTGAGCCCATGCTTGAAAAGCTTGACAGAATCAAGTTAAAGTACGGATTAATCGGATAATTGTGTTTTTAAACAAATACGCATCTTAAAAACCTGTCATTTTGCACAATGACAGGTTAATTTTTTGCTATAAAAGTAAAAAAGTTGCTTGCTCATGTAAAAAAGTTACATTTACTTTGGTTATGTTGTGTAAGAAAATCTAAGAGTAAGAAAAAATGAAGTACAAACTGCACAATGAAATTTACAGTTTGTCGGGGGCGGGTTTTCATGAATAAAAAGATTAAGATATTGGCTCTCTTTCTTTTTACCTTGACTTTGGTTTCTTTCGCAGGATGCGGAGCAAAAAATGCTGATGAGTTAACAGGTAAATGGGCCTACATTCACGACACAAAGACACCGGCTCTGGTAATAAAGGCAAACGGCAAAGCAGAGTACAACGGTAATTCTTATAAATACCAAAGAGACGATTCACATATTTACCTTACATCCGAAAAAACAGACAGCCTTACATTCAGATATGAATTAAACGGCGATAAGATTCTTTTATACATTCCTACGGACTATGAATATGTGGGAGATTTTGAACCGGAAGGCTTGGAAGGCTACTGGGAAGATCCCAAAGATAACTGGAGCTATGAATTTACAAAAGATTATCAGTTTTCGGAAGACGGACATTTCTTTGGCACTTACGAAGTCAATGAAAAAGACAATTCAATAACACTTACCTATAAAGACGATTTTGATAAAACAATAATTTATTACATGTTAAACGGTAAGACACTTAGGGTTGAATATCCTTGGCCCATGGTGAAAATGAAGTAGTGCATATTCAGTGATGAAAAGTTGGTTCCGCTTTGAGTCACTGTGCAGGGTAATCATGAGATTACTCAAATAAAAAACTATATTATTATATGGAGGATTTTATGAAAAAAATAGTTGCACTCGTTTTAGCATCTGTTATGGCCCTCTCCATTGCCGGTTGTGGAAGCACATCAGCTCCCAAGGCTGGAGATAAGGTTAAGATCACAATGTGGTGTATCGCTACAGAAAGCGATTCAAACCGTCCCGCTTATGACAAAGCTATCGCTGAAGTTACAGCAGCTCATCCCGAAATCGAATTCGAATGGGAAGCTACAGAAAACGAAGCTTATAAGACAAAGATTAAGGCAGCTGCAGCAGCAAACGAAATGCCTGATATCTTCTTTACATGGGGTGGAGCATTCCTTGGCGAATTCGTTAAGAACGGCCGTGTATACTGCTTAGACGACGCTTACAAGAACTTCACAAAGGACCTTCCCGAAGCTATGCTTGGTAACACAACATACGACGGAAAGCACTATGGTGTTCCGCTTACAATGAACATCGTTGGCTTGTTCGCTAACATGGACCACCTTAACAAAGTTGGTTACACAGAAGTTCCCAAGACATATGATGAACTCGTTGATTGCTGTGATAAGCTTGTTGCAGCAGGTATCATTCCTTTCGGTTGCTCCGGTAAGGAAGGTTGGTGCGTAACTGAGTACATCGAGCCCCTTATTGAAAAGCAGATTGGTGCAGCAGCACTTTCTGACGTATTCGCAAAGAAGGCTTCTTGGAACAACGCTGACATCACAAAGGCTGTTAACACATTCCAGGAATGGATCAACAAGGGTTACTTCGATCCTTCAGGTATCGCTCTTGGTAACGATGAAGTTAAGAACAACTTCATGCAGGGTAAGTACGCATTCTATCAGAATGGTACATGGAACTGCGCAGACTTTGCAGCAACAGACGGACTTAATGTTCAGGTTACAGAATTCCCCGTTATGGATTCAAGCAAGGCTAAGCTTGGCCAGTTAATCGGTGGACCTTCAGATACACTTGCAGTAGCAGCTTCATCTAAGAACGCAGAAGTAGCAGCTAACTTCGCATTTGAACTTGGTAAAGCAATCTGTCACTACAGCTACTTAAGCGGTTCAGGACTTCCTGCTTGGAACGTTGATTACGAAACACCCGATATCAACGAACTTACCAAGACTGTTGCAGGTATCTGTAACAAGGCTGATGCATACGTTCTCTTCGGTGATACAGCAATGGATGCTGACACAGCTCAGATTTACCTTGACTACATCGGAAAGATCTACGGCGGAGAAATCTCAGGTGATGACTTCGTTGCAGGTTTAACAAAGGACATCGGCTAATTTCTAGCCAAAGCATCTTAAAAAGATGATTAGGCGGCCTTTTACGGACCATAAAAGGCCGCCTTATTTTTTGAAAGGTATACTAACGATGAATAAAAAAGTCAAAAACGGTATTAACGTATTTTTGTTTTTGCTTCCTGCGTTGGCTCTTTTCGTAGGCGTGCTTATTGCACCTATTTTCATGTCTACAGCATACAGTTTTCATGATATGGGACCTTTGGATAAGATTTCAAAGGATAACTTTATAGGTTTTAAAAATTATATTGAATTATTTACCAGTGATTCGCTTAACTTCCCCTTGGCGCTTAAGAATTCATTATTACTTGCATTTTTTTCCGTATTTATTCAGTTGCCTCTTTCATTAGGCCTGGCGCTTTTATTGGGAAAAGGTATAAAGGGTGAGAGAGGATTCTTATCGGTATTCTTCATGCCGGTACTTATTTCTACGATTATTATTGGTCAGTTATGGCTTAAAATATACAATCCGGATTACGGTTTGCTTACAAGAGCACTCGAAGCTATAGGCGTTATTAAAGAAGGCTCGCCAATCATTTGGCTTGGAGATAAAAAGATTGCTCTTGCCGCAGCTTTTGTTCCTATTTTGTGGCAGTACGTAGGCTATCATATGTTGCTTATGTACGCAGGCGTAAAGGGTGTATCACCCGACTTACGTGAAGCCGCCATGCTTGATGGCGCTACTGACTCTCAGATTAACAGATACATCGTTATTCCCTGTATCAAACCCATTATCAAAGTCAGTGTTATTTTCGCAATTACAGGATCACTTAAATCCTATGACCTTATAAAAGTATTGACAGACGGTGGCCCCAACCACGCAACGGAAGTGCCTTCCACATTAATGATCAACTTCTTGTTCGCAAGAAACAGATTTGGTCTTGGAAGTACTGTAGCAGTAATGCTTATCATTTTGTGCTTCTTCTTTGCGATTGTGGTAAACAGAGTATTTAGGAGGGAAGACTAATGGCAAAAGAAACAACTAAGGCTACAGCGCCCCCTAAGGATTTAAGCGCATACAGCATAAAGAAAACAAATCCCGTGGTTAAAGTTATTATCTACATTTTGCTTGCAATTTGGACGATCATTAACTTATTCCCCCTTTATTGGATGTTTACATTCTCACTTAAGACGAATCCCGAAATTTACGGTATCAACGTAATCGGCCTTCCCAAAGAGTGGCACTGGGAATTCTACGGACTTGCAATGCAAAGAGTTAACATGCTTAAGCTCTTTGGAAACAGCTTACTTATAGCCGTTGCATCAATCGCAATCACAATCGTGGTTTCTTTGATGGCTACATACGCACTTACACGTCTTGTTTGGAAGGGAAGCAAGCTTATGAACTCATTCTTCATGCTTGGACTCACAATCCCGCTTCATGCAGCGTTGGTGCCCTTATTTAAGGCAATTAAGCTTGTAGGCTTATATGATACCTATTGGGCTTTGATTATTCCTTATTCGGCTTTCTCACTTGCCATGGCAATCCTTATTTGTACAGGATTTATGGGTGAGATTCCTAAGGACCTTGATGAAGCCGCATACATTGACGGATGCGGAGTATGGGGCATATTCATAAGAATCATAGTACCCCTTATGACTCCCGCACTTGCGACAATCGGTATTTACACATTCTTACAGTGCTGGAACGAGTTCATGTTTGCAAGTAACTTTACAAGCAAGCTTAAGACAATTCCTGTGGGCGTACAGACCTTCTTTGGTCAGCACACAACAGACTGGGGTATTGTAGGTGCCGCACTTGTAATCGCGACCTTCCCGACTCTTCTTATCTACGTATTCTTAAGCAGAAAGATTCAGGAAAGCTTTATGGCAGGCGCAATTAAAGGATAATTTCTTTTCATAATCTCAAAAAACCACCGTTTGGGCTAAAAAGGCTTAAATTGGTGGTTTTTTGCTTTAATGAGTGATAAACTGTTTATAGATTGGTAAAAGATGGCGGAATTTATGGGAGAAAAGAAAAAAGAAAGAAATCACAAGTTTTTTATTTCAAATAATACTCTTACGGTAAAAGCATGGTACGTAATCGGTGGTGCCTTGCTTGTATTTACCGTTGTTTTCGCGATTGCATTTTTGGTTATGACGGAAAGATCCCGCCGTGACTATGAAATCCGTGAATCTGAAACAGTTTTAAATTCCATGTCCGGTAACATTACCGCCAATCTTCAAAGCTATAAAGATATCACAAGACTCGTTATGCTTAATAACCAGGTAGTAAAGTTTCTTCGCGCAAAATCCGACGAGGTGGACGCAGGCCTTAAAAATGATACAAAGTTTGGCATAAACGACATCTTTGTTGCATCAGACTACGTTGATTCAGTTTTTATTTTCCGTGATGACAAGCACTACGTTACAACAGGTAAAGGCGTTTATTATATCGACTATAACTTAATGGGAGACAGTTTCTGGCAAGCCGTTATTCAGGTAAAAGAAGGCGGTACCGTTATATTTATGAACGGTAACAAGGCCGTTTACAGAGCTAACGGAGACCCCATTATCACAATAGGCCGTGCTATCTACGATATTCACTCTCAGGAAAGAGTGGGAATCCTGCTTGTAAATATTTCCACAGGAATGCTTCAAAGCACCATCCAGGGTCAGGTAGGCTCTGATGTCTGCGTTGTAACGGAGGAAGGTAAATTCCTTGCGGGAAGCGAAGAAGTGGCATCATTATACTCAGATGACTTTGCAAATGCGGAAGGCATGGTCCATAGAGCCGTTAGAGGCGATAAAAACGTAAGGATGATTTCAGCATTAAGAGTGCCTGAGACTCCGCTAATCGTGCTTTGCGCATCGAATGCTTCATCTCCCGAGACTATCCCCATGGAAACCATGATAGCAATGCTATTGTTATTCGTAACATTCCTAGCTTCGATTTCCGTAGCGGCAGTATTTATTACAAAGAACATTACACATCCTATTTACGAGCTTTCCGAAGAAATCGAAAAGACCAAGGAAGCCGGATGGCTTAAAAAGATAGATGCGGAAATGCCCGATAATGAGCTTTCAATGCTAAAAGAAAGCTACAACAGCATGATTGATTACTTAAATGAAATGTTTACCCGTCTTTTAGACAAAGAAAAAGTAATCCAGAAGGCTGAAATGAGAGTGCTTCATGAACAGATTAAGCCACATTTCCTTTATAATTCCTTAGAGACAATAAGCTACATGGCTTTAGAAGCAAAGGCCCCAAATGTTCACTCGGCTCTTGAGACCCTTGGAAGCTTTTACAGAAACTTTTTAAGTAAGGGTGATAGGGAGATTCCCTTAGAGAGAGAAATAAACATCGTTAAAGACTATTTATCCTTACAGAAATTAAGATACGGAGATATCTTAAACGATGAATACGATATATCGGAAGAGACAAAAGAATGTCAGATTCCAAAGCTTATTTTACAGCCCCTTGTTGAAAACAGCATTTATCATGGCATAAGGCTTACAGGGGAAAAGGGAATCATAAAGGTTTCTTCATGGCTTGAAGATAACAAGCTTCACATTACAGTATGGGATACGGGTATAGGTATGACTCAGGATACAATAGAGAGCGTACTAAAGATTGACGATCATCCCACATCCTTAGATGATAATCTTTCGGGCTTTGGACTTAAGGGTACCATTGAACGTATCAGGTATTACTGCGGAAGAGACGATGTAGTAAAGATTAAGAGTGAGCTTGGAGAATACACGCAAATAGAGCTTATTTTACCACTTGAAGAGAAAGGCTAAAGAATGTATAGAGTAATGCTTATAGACGACGAGCAGTCGGCAAGAAGTCTTTTAAGAGAGTCAATTGATTGGGCATCCCTTGATATGGAAGTTGTGGGGGAAGCGGCAAGCGGAATAGAGGCAATAAACGTAATAGATGACTTTAGGCCTGACCTTGCCTTTGTAGATATCTCAATGCCCTTTATGAACGGTATTGAGTTTACCGAGCTTGCCACAAAAAGATATCCTAATCTTGTGATTATCATCATGACAGCTTTTGATGAATTTGAATATGCAAGGCAGTGTATACGCCTTCCTGTTTTTGACTATATGTTAAAGCCTTTTGTAAGAGGTGAGGTGACGGAGACACTTAAGCGTGCCAAGGCAAAGATTGAAGCAATGGGGCCAAGGAAGCAGGAAGAAGATGAAGAGTTTGAAGATTCTTCAATTGAGCAGATTACAAAGTATATTAAAGAAAACTACACGGATTCAAAGCTTAACTTAACTTTTGTGGCACAGACCTTCGGATTTAGCTCAAGCTATCTAAGTCGAAAGTTTAAGCAGGAAACCGGTAAAAACTTTGTCGAATATTTAACCGAATGCAGAATGGAAAAGGCTATGGAATTAGCTTCTAAGAACGTAAAGATGTTTGTGGCATCATCGGAAGTGGGAATTCCCGATCCTAATTATTTCGGAAGATGTTTTAAAAAGTTTGCCGGGGTAAGTTATTCAGAGTATCAGGCTAAGCTATAAAGATAGGGGTGAGAAATCTCACCCCTTTTATTATTTACCAAAGAAATTAAAGAGTCCCGAAAAGTTTTCTTTGAAAGCTTCAATACCTTCTTTAAAATTATCAAGCTCATTTTGGATATTTGATATTGCTTGATTAATGGAATCAATATCTATCTTAGATGCCATTTCCAAAACGGGTTTAAGCTGTGATTCAAAGGTGTTAATGTATCTTGCTACGATTATTGCCCCTACGATAAATCCTGCCAAAAGGATTAAAACAAGAAGTAATATAATGATTAATAGTATTCTGTTTGTGCGTATTTCTTTCTTTAATTCTTCCAATTCATTATTCATTTTTATACCTCCAAACTTAGAAAAATTATAACCCAAATAAAAATTTTTTCATATAGTAACGAAGCTCTATACCCACAAAAGCAAACCTATGCTATACTTATGATTCGGAATAGAAGTGTACAGAGGAGTTATATATGGATTATCAAGGGTTATTTACGGAAACTCTCTTAAAAAACATGGAGAAGTTTCCGAGTAAAGATTTATTTGAATACCCTGAGGTAAACAAGAAAGTCGGAATAACATACAAAGATTTCAATCAAGTTATTTCTTTTGTGGAAGAAGCCTTTAAAAGTCTTGGAATTGAGAGCCATGACCGTGTGGCAATCATTTCATCCACTACCGAAAGTTACATCGGCTTATGTCAGGTTTTGGCATATCTTGGAATTGTTATAGTCCCCATTGACTTTAATCTGCCCCTTTTGGAAAAGAACCGTCTTTTGGTTAAATCTAACGCTAAGGCTGTTTTTTTGGAAAAAGAGTTTAAAGAAGGCTTAGAGGATGATCAAATCTCAGTCTTCTTTATGAAAAGAGGGTGTAAGTATGAGCTTATTAAATCCGTTGATAAGCTTTATACAAAGGACTATGAAAAATCCCCCGCGGATGTTATGGCAATTTTGTTTTCTTCAGGCACAACAGGCACCGTTAAGGGTGTAGGCCTTACCTATAAGGCAATCTGGAAATCATGTGAAATGATGGAAAAGTATGCGGGCATTTTAGAAAACGATGTGTTCTTAAATATCCTTCCTCCAAGCCATGTGGCGGGATTCGGAACAGCATTTTCTTTCTTAAGATGCGGCACCACACTTTGCTTTTTAGAAAAGCTTGACCCTGCAAATTTGGTGAAGGCCTTTGACTTTTACAAGCCTTCCACATTTGAAGCGGTTCCCGGTATCTTTGAACTTATGAAAACAAAGGCACTTATGGTCATTAAGAGATCTGCCATAAAAAGAACCTACTATAAGTTTGCCACCGATACTTTAAGATTATTCAGAAAAAAGTTTGGCATTAACCTTAAGTTTTTAACAAAGCCCATTTACAGTAAAATCTTTGGACCAAATATCAGGACCATCGGCGGAGGTGCTTCGCCCTTTTCAGAAGAGCTTATAAAGTTTTATTTGGATTTAGGTCTTAATTTTGTAAACGTCTACGGAAGCACGGAAACATGTTTCCCCATTTGCGCTTACAACGTATCAAACAGATATGAGTATGAAGGCGTGGGAAGCGTAGATCAATTCGGGGAAATTGATCTAAAAATTCATGAGCCGAATGAAAAAGGAATCGGAGAAATTTTGGTAAAGAGTGAGCTTATGATGAAGGGATACTTTAAAGACCCTGAACTTACTGCAAATGCCTTTACAACGGACGGTTTCTTTAAGACAGGAGACCTTGGAATTATAGGCTCTGACAGAAGGCTCTATGTTAAGGGAAGAATCAAAGAAAACATAGTGCTTGCAAACGGAGAGAAGGTAACGCCTTCCGAGGTTGATGAATACTACAAAATGGATGGAGCACTTATTGCATCCGTTGGTGTCACAACCGATGCGGGCTGCGATGACATCCACCTTTTTATACAAAGCGAAGATGAGTCATTCTTAGAAAAAGCCTATGAGCTTTCAAATGCTGCGCCTAAAAACTATAAGATTAAAAAGGCGCATTTGATAAAATCACTTCCCACCACAAGCACGGGAAAAATAAAACGATTTGAATTGAGGAAACTTGTATAAATGAAAAGAAACGATCTTGAAAAATTAATGGTGGGGGTATTTTCTGACCTTCGCCCCAATGCATATGTTGATATAGACACAAAGATTAAAGAAGATTTAAACATAGATTCTTTGGAACTTTTTTCTGCCTGCATAGAAATAGAAGAGCGCACAAAGCTTGAAGTATGTAAGTACATTAGCAGCGAAATAATCACAATCAACGATTTGCTTGAAGAAATCACACAGAAAAAGAGAAGCAAATTCGATATTGATTATTCCAAATATCCAAAGAAAAAGGATGAAAAGAAGCTTTCAAAAATCCTAAAATTTCTTGATAAAACCTATGATGTTAGGGTATCCGGAATTGAAAATATTTCAGATAAAAAGCAGCTTATTTGCCCCAATCATGAAAGTAACTATGATCCCTTTATGGTGCTTTTAGCCTTTTATAAAAGCAATATTTCCATGGATAACTTCTGTTGCTTTGCATCGGAAGATGTATGGAATTCAGCTGTTTTAAAGAAGGCTTTTGATATACTGGGTGCCATTCCTTTGTTTAGAAACGATAACACTTCATTGGCTCTTAAACGAGCTACCGAAGTTTTATCATCCGATGTTCCCACAAAGTTTTTGATTCACCCGGAAGGAAAGCGCACAAGAGACGGAAAGCTTGCTCCTTTTAAAAATGGAGCACAGAAGTTAAGCGAAGAAACAAACACAGAAATCGTACCTGTATGCATTAACGGTACCTTCGAAGTATATCCCTACGGAAGAAAAGTTCCTAAGGTATTTGGGCATCACGTTGTGGAAGTTAAGTTCTTACCTCCCGTAAAAGACGGAGAGATGAGTAAGGTTAGAGAAGCTATTAAGGCTGAAAAGACAGTATATAAAAAGAGTAAACTTGCGTAAAAATAAAGACCTAAGCTATTTGCTTAGGTCTTCTTCTATATCTTTAAGTGTAATTACTTTATCATCAAGAAGCTTAATGAACACTTCTGCGTATTCGGGATCAAATTCCGTTCCTGCGCCTTTTTCGATTTCTTCACGAATGCTTTCGATTGAAAGAGCTTTTCTGTAACATCTGTCAGAACTCATTGCATCAAATGCATCGGCGATACAAACGATTCTTGCATTTTCAGGAATCTCTTTTCCCTTTAAGTGATCGGGATAACCGGTTCCGTCAAAGCGTTCATGATGATGCCTTGCCACAAGCTTTGCTGTAGGGAAAGCGGTGGTCTTTTCAAAAATCTGATAACCTCTAATGGTATGAGATTGAATGATTTCAAATTCTTCTTCCGTAAGACGGGCTTTCTTATTTAAGATGTCATCGGGAATACCGATCTTTCCGATGTCATGTACCATGGCATCATATCTTAAACGGCTTATGCGTCTTTCGTTCCATCCCAGGGCTCTTGCCAAAGCAACGGAATACTGTGACACTCTTAATGAATGTTCCTTTGTATAAGTATCTTTTGCATCGATTGCGTTTGCCAAAGTCTGAATCATCTGAAATGACATTTCTTCAATCTGTTCGGAACGTTCATTTACACGTCTTGTCATTGTCTCTACTTCGTCGCTTAAGCGAGCGTCGTATTCATATTGCTCAAGAGTGTTGTTGTGATATTGAATCATTGCTATTGAGTCGATTACCACTATGCAAAAATACAAAAGAGGGTATCTTGCCATAAATAACTCAGAATAGCCTGTTATGTGTTCTTTAATAGGTGTAAAGAAACATACGATAAAGAGTATTTCAAAGTAAATTGAAAAGTAAATTCCGAATCGTACATTTAAAAAGTACATTAAGGCGATTGGAAGGAGAGTGGTCCAAAGAATGGCAAATCCTTCGCTTGTGCCTCGTATAGTATAGAAAGTACAAAGCAATCCAACACCTATGGTTATTAAGATTGCGGGTATTTCTCGGTTTTTCTTAAGCCAGCATATTGTTCCCGAAGCTCCGAATAAAACGGTGCTTGTCAAAGACAACAGCATTGAATTGTAATACCCCTGAATCAAATTTATAATTGTAAAGACCAACATAACTACCGAAAAGACGGCGCATACCATTGTAATTACATTAATATTCGATTCGCGCTTGTAACCCCGGTAAATGTCGATGCGTAAGTTCTTTAGCATCTGTTTAATGTTTTTCTTCACTACATTACCTCTAAATTTATCGTGTTAATTCCAGCGAGTTTCCATTATATAATAAAATGTAAAGAAGATAAAGTGTTTTTTCATAAAGAAGGCAAAAAACATTAATGATAGGTTAACTTGGAGTTTCTTTTGGTTTAATTTTTTTTGGTTATACTTACCTTACATAGTATGAAGAAGAAAAACGTCCGGCTGTCTCATAGACACGCCGGGCGTTTTTAGGTTAAAATGACGGTGGATTATTCTTTCATAAATTGGAGGTTACAAAATGATTTTTGAAAAAGCCCCTATGGGGTGGAACAGCTGGGATTGCTACGGCGCCGCTGTAGATGAAGAAACAGTCAGAAAAAATGCCGAATACATGGCAAAAAATTTAAAAGAATACGGTTGGGAATATGTGGTTATTGATATTCAATGGTCATCAGAAGATGCTATAAACAATGAATACAGACCATTTTGCGAGCTTAAAATGGATGAATACGGAAGGCTTCTTCCTGCAGAAAACAGGTTTCCTTCCGCAAAAGGCGGAAAGGGATTTAAGCCACTTTCCGATTACATTCATTCTTTAGGCCTCAAATTTGGTATTCACATAATGAGAGGTATCCCGAGACAAGCGGTGGTTAAAGACACACCGGTTCTTGGCACAAAATACACTGCAAGAGATATAGCCAAAACAAACAGTATTTGTGCATGGAATACGGATATGTATGGGGTTGATACCAAAAAGCCCGGTGGAAAAGAGTATTACGATAGCATATTTAAGCTTTATGCTTCCTGGGGCGTTGACTTTATTAAGTGCGACGATATCTGCAGAGAGCTTCCCAAAGAAGAAGATGAGCTTGTAGCAATAAGTCAGTCGCTTAGAAACTGCGGAAGAGACATGGTATTTAGCATTTCTCCCGGTCCCGCAATTTTGGAAAAGGCAGAGCTTTATAAAGAAGTAGCCAATATGTGGCGAATCACCGATGACTTCTGGGATGATTGGAAACTTTTATACAACATGTTTGAAAGATGCGAAAAATGGAGCATCCATACAGGTAACGGTTCTTATCCCGATGCGGATATGCTTCCTATAGGTGCCATCAGACAATGTTATGATAAAAATAACAAAAGTGCATTTACAAATGATGAAGTAATCACTATGATGGTTCTTTGGAGCGTGTTCAGAGCACCCTTAATGATTGGTGCGGAAATGACAAAGCTTGATGACTTTAATTTAAGCCTTCTTACAAATAAAGAGCTTTTAAAGATGCATAAGTTATCACGTCACGCCCATCAGGTGTTTAGAAGAAATATAGATGGCACCGAAATTGTACTTTGGATGTCTGTATGTAAAAATGGCGGCATCTATGTTTGCTTATTTAACATAGGTGAAAAGAAGTGCACATACACACTTAAAGATACAGATATAGAAATGTATGATGAATTAAAGGGAATTGATATCTTAACATCTAAAAACGTTAAGTTTAAAGGGGAACTTAAAGTTAGCTTACCTAAGCATTCGGCTAAGGCATACTACTTTAACTAGGAACTTATTATTTAAGAGAGAAGAGATTAAGTCGTGACTAAAGGTTCCATTTACAAAAAAATATTGCTGTTTTCGCTGCCCGTTTTTTTAGGGCAGCTTTTACAGCAGCTTTATAGCGTGGCAGATTCGGCGGTTGTAGGTAACTTTGTGGGAAAAGAAGCTTTGGCTGCCGTAAGTTCCTCAGGAAGTTTTATTTTTCTTATTGTAGGCTTTATAAACGGCCTATTCATGGGCGCAGGCATTATTATCGGTAACAGATACGGTGCAGGAGAAGAAGACGCCCTTCATACGGCAGTACATACGGGAATCGGATTTTCGCTTATATCCGGCGTGTTTTTAACAATCTTTGGGTATTTGATTACCCCAACGATTTTAAGGCTTATGAACACTCCCTTAAATGTAATGCCAAATTCCGTTTTATATTTAAGAATATTCTTTTTAGGCGGCCTTGCAAACGTTTTATACAATGCATGCTGTGGTATATTTCAGGCAATGGGAGATTCAAAGCATCCCCTTTATTACCTTATAATCAGCTCCATACTTAATATCTTTTTGGATATTTTGTTTGTTGTGGTGTTTGGACTTGGAATTGCGGGCGCGGCAATAGCTACCGTTACATCTCAATATATAAGCGCAGTTTTATCTTTTTATAAGCTTACAAAGGTTAATGGGCCACACAGACTCCTTATTAAAGACATTAAAATAGATTTTGATACATTAAAAAAAGAACTTTCCTTGGGATTTCCCACAGGCATTCAAAATTCCGTTATTGCAATTGCAAACGTTGTGGTGCAGTCAAACATTAATGCATTTGGAGATCTCGCCATGGCAGGATGCGGAAGTTACTTTAAGCTTGAAGGCTTTGCTTTTTTACCTATCACAAGCTTTTGTACGGCTCTTACCACATTTACAAGCCAAAACTTAGGTGCCGGTTTATTTGACAGAGCAAAAAAGGGCGCCAGATTCGGAATTATTTCAGGCGTTGCCTTAGCTGAAGCTACGGGAATCATTCTTTATTTTATAGCCCCCATAGCTTTAAGACTCTTTTCAAACGATCCTGATGTAATAGCTTTCGGAGAGCTTCAGATTAAGACAGAAGCCTTGTTTTATTGCATGTTAGCCTTTGCCCATTGCATGGCGGCAGTTTTAAGAGGCGCGGGAAAAACCACGGTTCCTATGTTTGTTATGCTTGGATGCTGGTGCTTGTTTAGAATTACATATATTACCATTGCCGTAAAGCTTCGCCCTGTTATATCCACCGTGTTTTCGGCTTATCCTGTCACATGGACTTTAAGCGTAATCATTTTCTTAATCTATTATCACAAGGTGAATATATATAAGGACAACATTTATAAGACAGCATCTTAATAAAAACTTATAAATTCAAAAAGCTGTTTAATATTTAATTAATTTGTCAGACAATTCCTTGACCTTATTAAATATTGTTTGTAAAATGTATATGTAAAAACAATTTTCTTAGGGTAGGAGGTTATCTATGGAACAGCGCGTACAATATATCTATTCTAAAAAGTTTCCTGAGATAAAAATTCGTGTCATTCCCGGTCACTTCGTTACATCCCACTCCCACATTAACTACTACGTAGATCTTACAATGACTAAGATGCGTGAGAGTGAAGCAAGAGCGGTGGCAAGGGCAATTGCTTCCAAGTATTCTTCAAACACCATAGTTGATACCATCGTTTGTATGGATGGCTGTGAAGTTATCGGAGCGTACCTTGCGGAAGAGCTCACAAGAGCAGGAATCATATCTATGAACGCACACAAGACCATTTATGTGGTTAGCCCCGAGTTTAACTCAACGGGACAGATTATCTTTAGAGATAACACCCGTCCTATGATTGAAGGAAAGAATGTTTTCCTTCTTTTGGCATCCACCACAACAGGTATGACGCTTCACAGATGCTTAGAGTGTATTCACTATTATGAAGGCCACATTACGGGAATCACTTCAGTTTTCAGTATGATTAATTCAATTTGTAAGATTCCCATTTCTTCATTGTTTAAAGCAAGCGATATTCCCGATTACAAAGTTTACGATCACGGAAAATGTCCTTTATGCGACAATCACGTGCCTATAGATGCCTTTGTAAACGGCTACGGATACTCGCCTATTAAGAGTTAATAAACTAAATAAAGAGATTTAAGTCCGGCGGATAATCCGTCGGACTTTTTATATGTGATGGAACAGGGGTTAGCGATTGCTTTTTAGTGTGTCTTAGAAGTATAATAGATATGTTGGTGCGATATGGGTATACGTATTATAAATTATTGCCTAGGAGGGCGTAATGAAGGAATACGAAGCACACCGTAAAGGCGAAGACGTCTTAAGAAAATGTATCGACGCTATCTATAAAGAAAATGACACTTATGCGGCCGTTGATAAGGTACTGTCAATGGTGGCGAAGTTTTATAATGCCGACAGATGCTATTTGTATGAGTATGACGAAGAAAACGATGTCTTTAAAAACACCTACGAATGGTTTTCTCAAGGCCTATCTTCAAATAATTCAATATCCCAAGTGAAAGGCCATGTTTTCAGAGATTGGGTAAATTCTTTTGATCAAGACGGAGAGGTATACATGGAATCCCCCGAAGCGGCAAAATACCTCGATACCGATCTATACAGTTACTTTATTCAGGAAAATATACAAACACTTCTTGGAACCTTGGTTAGAGAAGGAAAGACAACAGTTGGTTTCTTTGGAATCGACAATCCAAAGAAAGCCCTTAACGACAGGTTTATTTTAAGGTCAGTTTCTGTTTTATCATACAGTGAAATTGTAAGAAGAAGGCGCTTAAAGCTTCAGGAAAAAGAAGCCGAAAAGCAAAAGAAACAATTAGAGCTTGATAAATCAATTATCGAAGTCCTTGCAAACGAATATGCATCGGCTTTCTATGTGGATTTAGACACAGACCTTATTACCCCCATCAGACTTGATGCTCCAATGGAGGCAAGATTCGGAGAATTCTTTAAAAGTAAGATTGGGTATTCTGTAGCCTACAGAGTGTATGTAAGCTCTGTTGTGCACCCCGATGACCAGGAAGAACTTTTTTTGGCGGGAGAGCCATCACATGTAAGGGAGGCTCTAAGAGACGTGCCTCTTTTACTTAGAAGGTATAGGTGCTTAATTAACGGTTCTGAAGAAATATTTGAAACTAAATACGTTAAGGTTGGAAAGAAAAACTCCCGTCCCAATATCATAGTTATCGGTATTGCGAATCGAGAAAAAGAAAACAGAGAAGAGCAAAACCGACAGATTGAACTAAAGGAAGCAAATAAGAGGGCAGAAGCTGCAAACAGAGCAAAGAGTACCTTTTTATTTAACGTAAGCCACGACATTCGCACCCCTATGAACGCCATCATCGGTTACACCAACATGGTGGAAGAAAACATAGAGGATAAAGAAAAAAGACTTGAGTATTTATCAAAGGTTAAGGTTGCAAGCAGACAGCTACTGGGGCTTGTTAACGACGTCCTTGATATGGCAAGAATCGAAAACGGAAAAGTGGCCATAGAAGAGCTTCCAAATGATATTGTCATATGCACAAACTCTACCTTCCAGCTATTAAAGCAAAGCGGCCTTGGAAGCAAGTTAAATATGTTTGTGGAATATAAAGACATTGTTCATAACAGAGTCTACTGCGATGAGCTTAGGCTTAACCGCATTTTTACAAATATTATCAGTAACTCTTTAAAGTACACAAAAGAAGGCGGAGAAGTGCACTTCATTGTGGAAGAAATGTCTCAGACAAGAACAGGATATGCCCGCTACAGATTTACCGTAACGGATACCGGTATTGGCATGAGCGAACACTTTGTAAGCCATATATTTGATTCATTTACAAGAGAACGCTCCACAACCGAAACAGGAGTTGAAGGAGCGGGCCTTGGAATGGCAATTACAAAAGAACTTGTTGATATGATGGGCGGCACCATCGATGTGCAAAGTGAACTGGGTGTAGGCACCATAGTTACCGTAAGAATCGATTTCAGAGTGGCTGAAAGCGAAAAAGACGCAACAAACGTAGCAGAGCCTATTTTGGAATCGGGTCTTGAATATAAGAGAGTGCTTCTTGTTGAAGATAATGAAATGAACAGAGAAATCGCAAGAAACATTTTGGAAAGCAGGGACCTTATTGTGGAAGAAGCAAACGATGGTTCCGTTGCAGTAGAAATGGTGCTTCAAAAAGAGCCTGAGTATTATGACTATGTTTTAATGGACATTCAAATGCCTTACATGGATGGGTATAAAGCTACAAGAACCATAAGAAATTATGGGGCAAATAAATACGATAAACTCCCCATTATCGCAATGACCGCAAACGCTTTTGAAGAAGATAAAAAGAAAGCGTTGATGGCAGGCATGAATGCTCATCTTGCAAAGCCTATAAATGTAAAAGAGCTTTTCAGAGTACTTCAAAGATTCAGAAGCTAAAGGAGATTTACTTAAATGAAAAAATGGCTGAAAGTTTTACTTATCGTTTTGGGAGTGTTTGCACTTCTATATTTTGCAGGATTTATAGCAAACATTATTTGCAATGCAAACTTAAGAAAGTACATTAAATCCTTCGAACCGGTTTCTTACGCTGCAGACCGCGTGGTGCCTGTTAAAGACGGAGACCATTATTCAATCACCGTTGACGGCGATTTAAAGATAATGCAGCTTACGGACATTCATATAGGTGGCGGTTTTTGGACCTATGAAAACGATAAAAAGACGATTTATGAATTAATTACCATGCTTCAAAAGGAAGCTCCGGATGTGGCTATTCTTACAGGTGATAACACCTATTGCCTTCCGGGCTTTGGATATAACGGAGGCTTTACCGCGAACAACATAATGGTTGCAAAGACTTTGATTACGATTTTTGATCATGAAGGCGTATATTTCACCACGGTTTTTGGAAATCATGATACGGAAGCTTTGGATTATGCGGGACGAGCTAAAGTGGGCGCTTTATATGAAAGCGATTTTTCTAAGTACTGTTTCTTTGAGTCTGAATATTCAGATCCTGACGCAAAGACTGTTCCAAGCGTCACAAACCAGATTATTAAGCTTAAAGACAAAGACGGAAAAGTGGTTAAGCTTTTACTTTTAATAGATTCTAACGCTTATCAGACTACAGGCCTTATTTCTTCCATAAAGGGCCAATACGATGTAATCCATGATGCTCAGGTAGACTGGGCCAAGGAAGAAACCTTAAAGATTTCAAAGGAAGAAGGACTTCCCGATGGCGAATACTTAAAAGCCCTTTGCTTTATGCATATTCCCGTTGGTGAGTATCAAAAGGCAAGAGAAGAGGTTGAAGGAAACACTTTTGAAAACACGAGCTTAGTTTCCGGTGGCTGGGATGAAAAGGTTTGTTACGGAGGATTACATGACGATTCAAAGACTCCCGTAGACCAGGATAAGTTCTTTGAAGTTATGTGCGAAGAAACAAACTGTGTGGAAGCAATCTTTTGCGGCCACGATCATGTAAACGATGCGGTGCTTGAATATAAGGGCGTAATGCTTAGCTACGGATATTCTCTTGATAACGAAGCTTACGGAGATAAGATCATGTACAGCGGCTTACAAAGAGGAGCAACGGTTATAACCGTTAATGAAGACGGCTCCTTTACACAGCAACATAAAAACGCATACCTTGATTACGGCGTAGAAACAAATAAGTTTGTAGACGTTTATTTAGACAAAAAACTATATCCTTAAACTAAAATATTTTACGGAGGGTTATGTAGATGAAGGAAAGTTACAAGGCTTTATTCACCCCTTGGAAAATCGGCAATGTGGAAATCAAAAACCGCTTTGTTATGACTTCCATGGGTGGCACATCCATATTCGGATGGCTTGAGCCAAACCACTTTGACAAGGAGGCCGCTAACTTTTTGCTTGAGAGGGCAAAAGAAAACGTAGGGCTTATTTTACCCGGTATCGCTCCAATCAGGGATACTCTTGGGGGAAAGTGGCTTTATCAGGGAAAGGGTAAGTTTAAAAAGCTTTCAGCCTTTATGGATGAGTTTCATAAGACGGGAGCCAAGATGTTTGTGCAGCTTACCGCAGGCTTTGGCCGAAGCATGGCTGTAAACGACATTATGGTCAAAGCTTTGGAAAATAAATTTTTGGGCGCTGTGATGAAGCCTGTACTTGATGTTTCTTATCTTACGGCTTCTGCAAGTAAGACTCCTAATAGATGGTATGACAAGGTAGACTCAAGGCCTTTAACCAAAAAAGAAATTGAGCAGATGGTTAGAGCTTTTGCAAAGACTGCAAAGCTTTGTAAAGAAGCAGGGGTAGACGGTGTAGAAATTCATGCTGTTCACGAAGGATACTTACTTGATCAGTTTACAATGCCTTATACAAACCTTCGTACCGATGAATACGGCGGAAGCTTTGAAGGAAGATATAAGTTTGCCGTGGATATCGTTAAGGCTATTAAGGCTGAATGCGGTGATGACTATCCGGTTTCTTTAAGATATTCAGTAGTATCTAAAACAAAGGGATTTGGTAAGGGCGCTCTTCCCGGAGAAATATATGAAGAAGTGGGAAGAGACATGATAGAGAGTGAAAAGGCGGCTAAGTATTTGCAGGATGCAGGCTATGACTGTCTTAACTGCGATAACGGTACTTACGATGCCTGGTATTGGAGCCATCCTCCGATGTATATGGATCAAAACTGTAACTTAGAGGATGTAAAGCACATTAAGCAGTTTGTGGATATTCCTGTAGTGTGTGCGGGAAGAATGACTCCCGATGCAGCAGCCAAAGCTATTTCTTCGGGAGACTTGGACGCTATGGGCGTAGCCCGTCAGTTTTTGGCAGACCCTGCGTGGATCACAAAGCTTATGGAAGATAAAGAAGATTCCATTAGACCTTGTATCTGCTGTCATAACGCTTGCTTTAACATGGCTCACTATGAAGGCGCTGCAAACGATCAGTCGCTATCTGATAACAGAGGCATGGCAAGATGCGCCATCAATCCTCAGACAATGCAGCATAATAAATACAAAATCCTTCCTGCAAAGAAGAAAAAGAAAGTGGCTATTATCGGCGCGGGAATAGGCGGTATGGAAGCTGCAAGAGTGCTTAAATTAAGAGGACACGAGCCTGTATTGTTTGAAAAGAACAATAAGCTTGGAGGCGTATTTAACGAAGCGTCTGCTCCTTCCTTTAAAGAAAAGGACAAAGAGCTTCTTTTATGGTATGACAGAGAGATTCACAGAGCAAAGATTGAAGTTCATTTTGATACAGAGATTAAGAGACTTGATGAATTAAAGGGCTTTGATGAAATCATAGTTGCTACCGGCGCTAAGGCTAATAAGCCTCCCATCGAAGGTATGGATAAAGCAATTGAAGCCTGTGACTATTTAAAGGGCGCTACAGTCGGTGAAAAGGTTGTTATTATTGGCGGCGGTTTAACGGGATGCGAAATTGCTTACGATTTATTTAAGAAGGGCAATAAGCCTGTAATCGTTGAAATGAAGAATGACCTTATGGCCGTAAGCGGAATCTGCCTTGCAAACTCATCTTACCTAAGAGATTTCTTTGCGCTTAACAATGTGGAAGTGCACTTAGAGACTAAGCTTAAAAAGATAACGGATACAGGGGTAACGGTTGTTGATAAAGAAGGAAACATCTTTAACATCGATGCGGACACCGTTATTACATCAATGGGCTACCATCCCGCACCTGTATTTAATAAGGGTAAAAAGATTAAGTACGTAGGGGACTGCGACAAGGTAGGTAACTTAAGAACCGTTATTTGGGGTGCTTGGAACGTAGCAATGAAGATATAGGAGAATGGTATGTATCAGCCTAAAATGAAATTGACTAAAGAACAGTTGGATATTTTAAACGGCGCAGAGGGTGAAACAAAGGCTAAGGTAATGGAGACACTGGTTCGCTACGGAGACCTTTTTGACGCAACGGAATTAATTAAGGTTACTCACTCTGAAGGGCATTTGGTAACATCTTTCGGATTATCCTTACTTAAGCCTGTATATCGGGTAATGGATGAGCTTATTAAGGCAGGCCTTAAAGCGGAAGGGGGATTCACTATGGACCCTCGCCCCGTGGACTTTGAAAACGTAAAATGTAATCCTTTGGAAAAGCTTTTGTTTAGCACCGTTCTTTACGGAAAGCAAAGCTTTTATGAGGAACAGCTTAAGAAGCTTGGCTTAAAAGAAGAGGATGCTTTCAGCTGTGCCTGCTATTTTAAGCAAATGAAAAACGTTCCTAAGAAAGGGGATATTCTTTCCTGGGCAGAATCAAGTGCAGTTAACTACGCAAACTCTGTCATAGGCGCAAGATGCAATCGTAACTCGGGTATGATTGATATCTTTGGTTCAATCTTAGGATATGTGCCTAAATTCGGGCTTCTTACGGATGAAGGAAGAAAGGCTAAGTGGAAGGTTATTATTAACACCACAAAGAAACCTATCCCTCAGATTTTAGGTTCTGCAATTGGTATTAAAGTAATGGAAGATGTGCCTTACGTTGTGGGCCTTGATAAGTGGATAGGAACAGAGCTTAACGATGCGGCTGTTGATTACTTAAAGGACTTTGGGGCTGCCACAGCTTCAAACGGAGCGGTAGGTTTATATCATATCGAAAACCTAACTCCCGAAGCTAAAGAACTTGGTGAAAACCTTCTGGTAGATGACTATAAGGAATATGTAATAGATGACGCTGAGTTAGAAAGAGTGTATAAGTCTTATCCTGTAATGTGGCTTAAGCCTGATAAGCCCGGAAACCTTGTGTTTATAGGCTGCCCTCATTTATCCATGAATCAGTTAAATGAATGGACCGATGCCATAATTTCAGGACTTAAAGAAACAGGTAAAAAGAAGGTTACCTGTCAGACCGTTCTTTGTACAGCTCCTCCCGTAAGAGAAGAGTTTGTAAAGACTGATAAGTATAAAGAACTTTTAAAGACAGGTGCAAGATTAACATCAATCTGTCCTTTAATGTATACTTCAAATCCTTTAACAAAGAAAAAGCGCATCATGACGCCTTCAAACAAACTTCGCACATACACAATGGCTAAGTACTTTAAAGACGAAGAATTGCTTAATTACATTGTGGGTAAGGAGGTTTAAAGATGGCAGAATTTAAAGGACGAGTTATTAATCCCGGATACTATAAAGGTGAGGCTGTGGTTTCTCATCAAGGAGTAAACACCTTGGCTACATTCCAAAAGTCTGCTTTATCAAATGCTAAAAATGTAATTGTTGCAGATCAAAACAATCCGGATATATATGGAAAAAACATTACAAAGAAAGCGCTTTGCTTACCTAAGACCATTGGCTCCACAACAGGAGGAATGGTGCTTCAGGTTATTTGCTCAATGGGCATTAATCCTTCCTGCTTACTTTTTTCGGAAAAGATAGATTCACTTGCGGCAGCAGGCGTGATTTTATCCGTTGTGTGGGAAGGGTCTGATATTATCGCAATTGATGACCTTGGAGAAGAGTTTTTAAACACCGTTAAAACGGGAAACACCATTGAAGTAAAAGAAGACGGAAGCGTAGTGGTTGAACCATAGGAATGGACCGGGGGGACGGGGTTTGTGGTCCATTTCAAAAGGGATAGGCTTTTGCCTATCCCTTTTTGATGCATTTGTATAGAAATGGACCACAAACCCCGTCCCCCCGGTCCACTTCGCTATTCTAGATATTGTAGAGTTTAGTGTACTTTTCGTTAAAGTATTTAAGTATGGGCTTTGCGCTTACCTCTTTACCGCATACGGCCTTTATTACTTCTTTAGGCTTTCTTGAAGAGCCATATTTATGAATCTTTTCATTAAGCCACTTTGTGATTTCTAAGATTCTTCCTTCTTTTAAGATTACATCGATATCTCCAAGCTCTTCCGTAATCTTTTCAAGATACATTCCGTCGTAAATTGTGCCAAGAAGATAAGTGGGGAAGTATCCAAAACTTCCATCGCTCCAGTGCATATCCTGTAAAATTCCTTCAGCGGGGCAGGAAGGAGTGATACCTAAATATTCCTGCATTTTTTCGTCCCAAAGCTTGGGAAGTGAATCAACATCCACATTGTTTAAAAAGATTTCTTTTTCAATTTCGTAGCGAACAATTATGTGTAAGCAGTATGTCACTTCATCGGCTGCGGTTCTTATAAAGGAGTTCTTTACAAAGTTAATCTTTTCGTAGAATTCGTCCAAAGAAACTGCCTTAAGCTTAGGCTCGATTTCCTGAATCTTTTCATAAATGGGAATCCAGAAGTTTTTGTTTCTTCCCAAAATATTTTCATAGAACCTACTCTGGCTTTCGTGAAGGCCTAAATACTTGCAAGACCCTGCGGTTGTGCCGTCTAATTCTTCGGAAACGTTCTGCTCAAAAATAGCATGTCCTCCTTCGTGGATGGCAGAGAACATAGGGTCTGTTACGTCGTCTTCTCTAAAGTGGTTTGACACGCGCACATCTTTTGAAGAAAACTCCATTGTAAAGGGGTGCTCGGTTTCACCGGTTGTTCCTTTGTCAAAAGAAAAGCCTATGTAGTTAAGTAAAAGCTTTTCGGTTTCTTTTTCCGCAGGGATAGAAAATGTATCATTAAACTTAGGATTTTCTTTTTTGTTACATGCTGTAATTTTCTTAATTAAAGGCACCAAACCTTCTTTTAATTCGTTAAATACCTTATCGTAAGCTTCCCTTGTCATGCCTTCTTCATATTGATCCAAAAGTGCATCGTAAGGGTCTTTATCGGGATATTGATATTTAACCATCTGCTTTGTCATATCGATCATGGTCTTTAAGTGGGGAGCAAAGATATAAAAGTCGTTTGCTTTCTTTGCATCCTGCCATGCAACACCTGCTTCGTTTTGCGCTCTTACAAAGCTTTCAAAGAAGTCTGCGGGCACACGTCTGTCTCTTTCAATGTCCTTTAAATCTTCCTTAACACAGTACTTATCGATGTCTGATAACTTTTCAGATTCTTCTTTTGTATTAAGAGTTTTAAGTATTTCGTAGAATTCATCGGATGTAGTCTTTTTAAAAACTTCCGTGGAAAGGTAGGTTAAAGAATCGCTGTGGCCTTTAAATCCTTCCTTTGGCATTATGGTTTCCATGTCCCAGTAAATTGTGTTTTGAGCATGGGATAAGTTATTACATTCCGCAACGATTTCTTTGTATCTTTTTAAAGCTTCACTCATGTCAAATCTCCTTTAATCTCATTTAGAATCATAGTACTCAAAAAGGCAGGTAAAGGCAAGAAAATCTCGACACAATTTAAGGCAAATGGTATACTGACGTTGTTGTGAAAAGTTAGGTTTAAGGAGAATTTCAAATGGAAAGAGAGAGACTTAAAAGCCGTCTTGGCTTTATTTTGCTAAGCGCCGGATGCGCAATCGGCCTTGGAAATGTGTATAGATTTCCTATGAAAGTAGGGCAGCTTGGAGGCGGTGCTTTCGTGCTTGTTTATATAGCCTGCTTGATTCTTTTGGGGCTTCCTGTAATGGTTATGGAGTTTTCAATGGGAAGAGCGGCACAGACAAGCCCTTTGTATATCTATCACACCCTTACTCCCACAAAGAAAGCTTTCAGATTTCACGGATATATTTCACCCTTTGCAAACGTTTTATTAATGATGTTTTATACAACAATCGCAGGATGGATTTTTAGATACTTTATTAAGTCCCTTCGCGGTGATTTTGTAAGTAAGACAACTGATGAAGTGACGGGCGAATTTATAAATATGCTTTCAGATCCTTGGATGATGCTTTTGTTTACAGCAATCATTGCAATCGCAGCTTGTACCGTTTGCTCTTTTTCTTTGCAAAAAGGCTTGGAGCGAATCACAAAGTACATGATGATAGCGCTTTTAATACTAATGGTTGCTTTGGCTGTATACGGCCTTACACTTCCCGGTGCAAAAGAGGGCGTTAACTTTTATTTAAAGCCTGATTTTTCAAAGATTAATGCAAGCGTAGTATCTGAAGCCATGAACCAGTCATTCTTTACTTTAAGCCTTGGAATCGGCTCTATGGCAATATTCGGAAGTTATTTAGGTAAAGAAAGATCTTTGACAGGCGAATCAATTAATATAATTATTCTTGATACCTTTGTTGCAATCACCGCAGGCTTAATCATTTTCCCTGCATGCTTTGCATACGGCGTTGAGCCCACAGAAGGCGCGGGATTACTGTTTTTAACCCTTCCCAATGTATTTATGGGAATCCCCGGCGGCAGAATCTGGTGTGCCTTGTTTTTCTTATTTATGAGCTTTGCCGCATTTTCAACGGTTTTGGCAGTTTATGAAAACATCATTGCCTGCTCCCATGAAGCATTTAAATTATCAAGAAAGAAAACGGCTTTCATCGTTTGCATAGTAATGATAGTTTTAAATATTCCTTTTATTTTAGGTAACAATGTATGGTCAGGCTTTAAGGCCTTTGGAATAGAAGGAAAAGATGTATCGGATCTTGAGGATTTCTTTGTATCTACTTTGATGCTTCCTCTTGGCTCCCTTACCTATGTAATCTATTGCACCACAAAATACGGATGGGGCTTTAAAAACTTCCTTTTAGAAGCAAACCTTGGAAAGGGCGTTAAATTCCCTAAGTGGATTAAGCCTTACGTAACTTTTGTGCTTCCTGTAATAATTGTAGTAATATTCGTTATGGGAATAATCTCATATTTTGGTTTATAAGGAGTTTTGATGCAAAATCTTATTTTTGACATTGACGGAACACTTTGGAATTCAACCCCCGTTGTTGCAACGGCCTGGAACAGGGCAGTAAACGAAGGCCCGATTGAAGAGCTAAAAAAGCATGTAATAACCGATAAGACTTTACAAAAAGAATTCGGAAAGCCCATGGACGTTATTGCGGACGATTTATTCGGAGACATCGACCCTGTGGTTAAAGCTGACATTCTTAAGGCTTGCTGTAAATATGAACATGATGCCTTGGAAGAAAATGAAAAAGATTTATCTTACGAGGGCATGAAAGAAACCATGCATAAGCTTGAAAGTATGTACAATCTTTTCATAGTAAGTAACTGTCAGGACGGATATATCGAGCTTGTGATGCGTAAAAACGGCCTAACGGATATTATCAAAGACTATGAGTGCTTTGGACACACAGGCCTTCAAAAGGATGAAAACATTTTGCTTATATGCAAAAGAAACAATCTTGATTTAAAAGAAACCGTCTACATAGGAGACACGCTTGGAGATTATGATGCCACAAAGAAAGCGGGCCTAAAATTTGTATTTTGTAAGTACGGATTCGGAAGTGTAGATACCCCCGATTACACTATAGATAAGTTCTCTGACCTTGTTGACTTATTCTAGAAACTCGTTATAGAATCATTAATTGTTTTGTGATAAAGTAATCAGTGTGTGAACCATTAACGGGGACGGAGGACATATGAGCGATATGGATAATCTTCTGGCATTAAAGAGAATGCTGGAAAATAAAGACGAAAAAGAAGCAAAAGAAAACTTAGAAAGAGAAAAGAAGTTTATTGCGGATGCCACCAAGGCTTATCTTGGAGACAACACCCCCATTACAAGCATTCAGGGATACGATCCCGAGCAGATGCTTAATTTCTTATCACTTCCCACAAGAGAAATCATGCAAAGAATGGGAGATGAATGGGCGAAGATGGATGTAATGGCATTTGAAGCATTTGCCTACACCATGAAGCAAAAGATTCAAAAATCAACTTCTTTACTTGATTGGAAAGGTTGATTATATGGCCGGATATAGTGTTCTATATCCGGTTTTATATTGTTTAAAGAGGAGAGCATATGATAACAGCACTTATTATTTTTGTACTTATGTACGTTGGAATGCTTGCATTCAGCAAGTATCGTGTGTGGATAGCTTTATCCGCAGCGGCTTTAATGGTAATTTTAGGCGTGCTTCCTTTAGGAAACGTTTTTGGCGCTATAAACTGGAATGTAATAATGATGATAGCCGGCACCATGGGTATCGTTAGCTTATTTATAGAAAGCGGAATGCCTTCAAGACTTTCAGACATGATGCTTATGAAGGTTCCAAATGCCGCAACAGCAATCGTTGCATTGGCTGTATTTTCAGGTATTATTTCAGCCTTTCTTGATAATGTTGCTACAGTTTTGATGGTAGCTCCCGTAGGCCTTGCAATCTGCAAGAAAATGAAGATTAACCCTGTTCCCGTTATTATTTCCATAGCGGTTTCTTCTAACTTACAAGGCGCAGCTACACTTGTGGGAGACACAACATCCATTCTTCTTGGCGGATATGCCAACATGACCTTTAACGACTTCATTTTCTGGCACGGAAAGTTCTCTATTTTCTGGGCGGTTGAGCTTGGAGCCGCAGGAACTGTTTTAATCTTATGGAACATATTTAAAAAGCACAAAGAACCTATCGAGAAGGGTGAGCTTACACCTGTTGAAGATAAGGTTCCGGGCCTCTTCTTACTTGGTGTAATCGTTTCTTTGATTATTGCTTCCTTCTTTACAATCCCTGTTATAGACGATTTAAAGAACGGAATTATCTGCGTAACTCTTTGCATCATTGATGTAATCAGAAGCTGTATAAAGAAAAAGGGTGCAAATCCTTTCAAGCTTGTCTTAAAGGAAATGGATTATGCAACAATAGGAATGCTTTGCGGTTTGTTCGTTGTTATCGCATCCATCACCGAAGCGGGCATTATCGATGCAATCGCAGGCTGGTTTGCTTCAATCGGTAACGGAAACGTATTCTTACTTTACACAATCATCGTGTTTGCATCGGTCATCCTTTCAGCATTCATAGACAACATTCCTTATGTTGCGGCTATGCTTCCTGTTGTACAGGGCATTGCAATTAAGCTTGGAATCGACCCCATTGTTTTATACTTTGGCTTACTTACAGGCGCAACCCTCGGCGGAAACATCACTCCTTTCGGAGCATCCGCAAACGTTGCGGGCATGGGAATACTTCGAAAAGAAGGCTATACAGTCACTAACAAAGACTTCTTCAAAATCGGAATTCCTTTTACACTCACTGCTGTTATTATAGGTTACTTATTTATCTGGTTTGTCTGGGCATAGAATAAATATAGTATGGGCCCAAGGTTTTAGTATTGTATTCGAGACTATATGGAGCCTCGGCACTTAACGAGCCGAACTGTAAGGAACGGCGAGTTTAGTGAGCAGGCTTCTTTATAGCCTGCGGCCGCTAGTGCGGAGTCCTAAGCGAGAGCGTGTCTCGAAACAATACTAAAACCTTGGGCCCTATTTATAATTCTAAGAAAACAGCCAAATGATAAGATGGTATGGAAAATGAGGTAGATTTGTGAAGAATGTGGCCGTACTGATAAGGAATATATTTGGGGATTATTCCGAGGATGCATTAAGAGGAATAGTCGATTTTTATAAAGACAAGGACGTTAATGTCGTTGTCTTGCAAACACGTACGGCAAACGATACTGCGGGAATGTGCGAAGAGCAGTATTGGATGAATGCACATTTGGCAGGCTCAAAGGAAATAGACGGTGTTATTGTGATTTCGGCGGAATATGTTTCTTCCACGCCTCCCGATGTATTTGCGGATGAATTAAGCCATCTGTCTTCAAAGCCCATTGTTTCAATGGCTATTAAATTGCCCCTTTCTTTTGATAATTCCTATACATATACATCTTGTGAACAGTCTTATTTTGATGTGGTTAGCCACTTAAAGAGAGAACATGGCTGTAAAAAGATTGCTTTCTTTTCGGCAGGGCTTACAAAGTCTACTGAAGGGGAAGAAAGGCTTGATGCCTTTATTAAAGCCATGAAGGATAACCACCTTCCCTTAGGCCCCATTATCATGGGGGACTTTACTTTCCAAAATTCCGTTAAAGAGTTTAAAAGAGCATATAAGTCAAAGAATGATATAGACTTTGATGCCTTGGTGTGCGCAAACGACAGAATGGCTCTTGGCTCAATGGAAGTGTTAAAAGAATACGGAGTTAAAATTCCTGAGGAAGTAAAGGTTTTTGGCTTTGATAACAGTGAATCCGCTAAGACTTATTCGCCGGCTTTATCTTCCATAGACCAGGATGTGTACGGACAGGGAAGAGTATGTGCAGAGTTAATGTTTGATAAGCTTACGGGCAAGGAAACAAGAAAGAGCGTAAAGGTTTCTTTAAAGCCTGTGTACAGCGAATCCTGCGGATGCCGTAAAAAGAAAACGGAAGTAAATGACTACAATAAGCCCATTAAAGAAGGCTACACAATAGATGCTTTTGTCGGAAGCATAGAATTATCAAAGATATATTTCCTTATAAGCAATGCTCAGGCATATAAGAGCCTTGATGATTTAAGCAAGGTGGCAAAGCCTTTGGTTGAAACAATAAAAAGCAGTGTGTCAGCATTAGACATTGTTTTATACGATTCAAAGATAAATGTAGAAAATGTAAGATGCGTAAATCTTCCAAGAAGAGCTCATCAAATTGTAAGCGTAGACCTTGATAAAGAAATATACGATTATTCCACGCATAAAAGCTTTTCTCCCATTAAGGAGCTTGCAGCTTCAGATATGTTTAAAACAAAGGAATCAAGCGTTTTCCTTATGCATCCCATTTTCTTTGAGACCACTCATTACGGTTATGCAATCTTTAAAGAAAAGATTTTTGACCAGGCACTTAATACTTTGTATTTAAAGCTTATTTCAAATGTTTACTCAAGAGCCTACGACTATTCTGTGGCTTTAACTGAAAACAGCAAGCTTTCCGCAAAGTATAAAGAAGCAAAGAGCGAAAGACTTGTTTTTTCAAAGCAGTCTAAAACCGATGAACTTACCAAACTTTTAAATAGAAGAGGCGTTCTTGATATCGGCCAAAAGAACATAGATTTAGCCGTACAAACAGGGACTTTCGGAAGCGTTTTCTTTGGGGATATGAACGGCTTAAAGAGCATTAACGATACATACGGCCATAAGCTTGGAGATAAGGCAATTGTCGCCCAAGCCCAGATACTTAAAAATACCTTCAGAAATTCAGATGTGCTTGGAAGACTCGGGGGAGACGAATTTGTAATTGTGACTCCGGGTGCATCTGCAGATCAAATAGATTTCTTTAGAAAAAAGCTATCGGATAATGCAAAAAAGGTGAAAGAAGAAATGGATCTTCCTTTTGATATCACCATAAGCTTAGGGGTAGCAAGCATAACCGCCGAAGACAATAATATAAGCGATTTGATTTCAAAAGCGGATGAAAGTCAGTACGTGGCAAAAAGAAAGTTTCATAAAGAAAAATAGGCAAGAATCCTTCCATATATTTGGAAGGATTTTTTACGTTTATAAAAAATGTATTAAAAGGCAAAAATCCCCTTGCATTATAAAGCGAAGGGGATTATAAATGTATATGTGAAAAGAATTAGCACTCAGATAAAGCGAGTGCTAATAAATATAAAGACAAACAGGAGGCGCTCTTATGAAGTTAACACCACTTAATGACAGAGTAGTTTTAAAGCAGTTGGTCGCAGAAGAGACAACTAAATCCGGAATCGTTATTCCCGGTCAAAATAAGGAAAAGCCCCAGCAGGCAGAAGTTGTTGCTGTAGGTCCCGGAACCGAAGAAGTTAAGATGCAGGTTAAGGTAGGAGATAAGGTAATTTACTCCAAGTACTCAGGAACCGAAGTTAAACTTGATGAAGAAGAATATATTATTTGCAAGCAGGATGACATTCTTGCTGTAATTGACTAATCGGGAGGAATGAAAAATGGCAAAAGATATTAAATATTCGGCAGACGCCAGAAAAGCTTTGGAAGAAGGCGTTAACAAACTTGCCAATACAGTCAGAGTTACATTAGGCCCCAAAGGAAGAAACGTAGTGCTTGATAAGTCATACGGCGCTCCTTTGATTACAAACGACGGTGTTACAATCGCTAAAGAAATCGAACTTGAAGATCCCTTTGAAAACATGGGAGCTCAGCTTGTTAAAGAAGTTGCCACAAAGACAAACGATGTAGCAGGTGACGGTACCACTACAGCAACAGTTTTGGCTCAGGCAATGATCAATGAAGGAATGAAGAACCTTGCCGCAGGTGCTAACCCCATCGTACTTAGAAAAGGTATGAAGAAGGCTACCGATAAGGCTGTTGAAACCATTAAGTCAATGAGCCAGAAGGTTAATGGTTCTGAGCACATCGCAAGAGTAGCAGCTATTTCTGCAGGTGACGATCAGGTCGGTGAAATGGTAGCAAAGGCTATGGAAACAGTTTCAGGCGACGGCGTTATCACAATCGAAGAATCAAAGACCATGGAAACAGAACTTGAACTTGTAAAAGGTATGCAGTTTGACCGTGGTTACATTTCAGCATACATGGCAACAGATATGGATAAGATGGAAGCAGTTCTTGACGATCCTTACATTCTTGTTACCGATAAAAAGATTTCAAACATCCAGGAAATCCTTCCCCTTCTTGAACAGGTCGTTCAGGCAGGCGCTAAGCTTTTAATCGTTGCTGAAGACGTTGAAGGCGAAGCACTTACAACTCTTATCGTAAACAAGTTAAGAGGAACATTTAATGTAGTAGCCGTTAAGGCTCCCGGATACGGCGACAGAAGAAAGCAGATGCTTGAAGATATCGCTATTCTTACAGGCGGACAGGTTATTTCTTCAGAGCTTGGCCTTGACTTAAAAGAAACTCAGCTTTCACAGCTTGGACGTGCTAAATCCGTTAAGGTTCAGAAAGAAAACACAGTCATTGTTGACGGTGCAGGCGACAAAGCGGCAGTTCAGGGAAGAATCGCTCAGATTAAGTCTCAGATTGAAAAGAGCACATCAGACTTTGATAAAGAAAAGTTACAGGAAAGACTTGCCAAGTTATCAGGCGGTGTTGCAGTTATCCGCGTAGGTGCCGCAACAGAAACAGAAATGAAGGAAGCAAAGCTTCGTATGGAAGATGCATTGGCAGCTACACGTGCAGCCGTTGAAGAAGGTATCATCTGCGGTGGCGGATCTGCTTACATTCACGCATCAAAAGAAGTTAAGAAGCTTGCCGATTCACTTTCAGGTGATGAAAAGACAGGTGCAAACATCGTATTAAAGGCTATGGAAGCTCCTTTATACCACATCGCTTACAATGCAGGTTTGGAAGGCTCCGTAATCATTAATAAGGTAAGAGAATCAGAAGTAGGTGTCGGCTTTGATGCTTACAAGGAAGAATATGTAGACATGGTTAAGGCAGGAATTCTTGATCCCGCAAAGGTTACAAGAACAGCCCTTCAGAATGCTACATCAGTTGCAAGCACATTCTTAACAACAGAATCTGCAGTTGCAACAATCAAAGAACCCGCTCCCGCAATGCCCGCAGGCGGTGCAGGAATGGGCGGAATGTACTAAAATCCGATAACACTTGATTTTTTACAGGCCTTGTGTTAAGATACACAAGGTCTGTATTTATGTGCAGACTTGTAACTAACCCTTTCCAAGGTTTAAAGATACTCCAACTTTTTGCTTTGGAATCGGCGATTTTAGAAATACAGGAGGAAAAAGCAGATGATTTCAAAAGAAAAGAAACAGGCTATCATGAAGGAATATGCCAGAAAAGAAGGAGATACAGGTTCACCTGAAGTACAGATCGCAGTACTTAGCGCTCGTATCGCTGAACTTACAGACCATCTTAAGGCAAACCCCAACGATAACCATTCTGCAAGAGGTATGTATATGTTGATCGGTCAGAGACGTGGTCTTCTTAACTACCTTCAGAAAACAGATATCGAAAGATATCGTGCTTTAATCGCTAAGCTTGGTCTTAGAAAGTAATGAAATAACAAGAGGGTGGGTTTTTAATCCACCCTTTAGTCATTTCTTTGGCGATTAATTTAAATGTGTTATAATTAAAAATTGAGTAGAAGTTTGCATCCGAGACCACTGATTGTCTTCGGAAAATTTCCGGGTACAATCAGTAGTTTCGGCATCTTCTACTCCGAAAAACAAAAAAGGAGAATTGAATATGTTTGACACATTCACAATGGAACTTGCGGGCCGTACATTAAGAGTTGACATCAACCGTGTAGGTAAGCAGGCAAACGGATGCGCATTCATGCGTTACGGTGATACAACAGTTTTATCAACCGCTACAGCATCCGACGAACCCAGAGAAGGAGTTGATTTCTTCCCTCTCTCAGTAGAATACGAAGAGAAGCTTTACGCAGTAGGAAAGATTCCCGGAGGCTTTAACAAAAGAGAAGGTAAGGCATCTGAAAATGCCATCCTTACAAGCCGTGTTATCGACCGTCCCATGAGACCTTTGTTCCCTAAGGACTATCGTAACGACGTAACACTTAACAACATGGTAATGTCAGTTGATCCCGAATGCCGTCCCGAGCTTGTAGCAATGCTTGGTTCAGCAATCGCAACTTGCATTTCAGACATTCCTTTCGATGGCCCTTGCGCCATGACTCAGGTTGGTATGATTGACGGAGAATTCATCATCAACCCTACACAGGAACAGTGGAAGAACGGTGACCTTCAGATGACCGTTGCTTCAACAAAGCAGAAAGTAATCATGATCGAAGCCGGTGCAAAGATCGTTCCCGAAGATAAGATTTTGGAAGCTATCTACAAGGCTCACGATGTTAACCAGACAGTAATCGCTTTCATCGAAGATATCGTTTCAAAGGTTGGTAAGAAGAAGCGTGAATATGCAAGCTGCGCTATTCCTGAAGAAATGTTTGCAAAGATGAAAGAAATCGTAACTCCCGAAGAAATGGAAGTTGCAGTATTTACAGATGAAAAGCAGGTTAGAGAAGAAAACATTCGTGTTATCACAGAAAAGTTAAAAGAAGCTTTTGCAGATAACGAAGAATGGCTTGCAATCTTAGGCGAAGCTGTTTATCAGTACGAAAAGAAGACAGTTCGTAAGATGATTTTAAAGGACCACAAGCGTCCCGACGGAAGAGAAATCACACAGATCAGACCTCTTGCCGCTGAAGTTGATATCATTCCCAGAGTACACGGTTCATCAATGTTTACCCGTGGACAGACACAGATTTGCGACGTATGTACACTCGCTCCTTTGTCAGAAGTTCAGAAGGTAGACGGACTTGATGAAAACGTTGTATCAAAGAGATACATGCACCACTACAATTTCCCCGCTTACTCAGTTGGTGAAACAAAGGTAAGCAGAGGACCCGGACGTAGAGAAATCGGTCACGGAGCATTGGCAGAAAGAGCACTTCTTCCCGTACTTCCTTCAGAAGAAGAATTCCCTTATGCAATCCGTTGCGTATCAGAAACATTTGAATCTAACGGTTCAACATCAATGGGTTCAACATGTGCATCATGTATGTCTCTTATGGCTGCAGGTGTTCCCATTAAGGCTATGGTAGCCGGTATTTCCTGTGGTCTTGTTACAGGCGATACAGATGATGACTTCGTGCTTCTTACCGATATCCAGGGTCTTGAAGACTTCTTCGGAGATATGGACTTTAAGGTAACCGGTACAACAGAAGGTATCACAGCTATCCAGATGGATATTAAGATTCACGGTCTTACAAGACCTATCGTAGAAGGCGCAATCGCTCGTTGCCGTGATGCAAGACTCTTCATCATGGACAACTGCATGAAGCCCGCAATTGCAGCTCCCAGAGCTACAGTTAACGAATATGCACCCAAGATTGTTTCAATTCAGATCGATCCCGAAAAGATTGGTGATGTTGTTGGACAGAAGGGTAAGACAATCAATGCAATCATTGCTCAGACAGATGTTAAGATCGACATCACAGACGACGGTAAGGTTTCTGTATGCGGCACAGATACAGCAATGATAGATAAAGCAGTAGAACTCATTCAGACAATCGTTTCCGACTTTGAAGAAGGAAAGCTTTACAAAGGAAAGGTTGTAAGCATTAAGGAGTTTGGCGCATTTATCGAATTCGCACCTGGAAAAGAAGGCATGGTTCACATTTCTAAGATTGCTAAAGAAAGAATCGACCATGTAGAAGATGTTCTTACATTAGGAGATAAGGTAACAGTTAAGTGTCTTGGTAAAGACAAGATGGGACGTATCAGCTTCTCAATTAAGGACGCAGAACAGTAAGATTTAATGCGAATCGGCACTTGCGTACGCGGGTGCCGATTTTTTGTATTTTAGAGTATAGGTAGGTACGGTTATGAAAAAATCAATGAGCACGGTTATTTATGCAGTCTTAGCAATTGCTTTGGTGGCCTTGGATCAGGTAACAAAGATTTTGGCCCAGAGTGCTTTAAAGGGAAATCCCAATGCCGTAATCATTAAGAATGTATTTGAGCTTGAGTATCTTGAAAATACAGGGGCTGCTTTTTCAAGCTTTCTTGGAAAGCAAGGATTTTTAATTGTTCTTACATCCCTGGTTTTGATTGGATGCATAATTGAATTTTTAAGGATTCCTGCCGCTAAAAGGTATTTGGGCTTAAGAATCAGTTTTCTTCTTTTGATAAGCGGTGCAATCGGAAATTTAATTGACAGAGTTAGACAGGGATACGTAATTGATTTCTTTTATTTTGTGCCCGTTAATTTTCCGAGATTTAACGTGGCAGACATTTACGTGACGGTTTCTGTGGTTTTGCTTATTGTTTTGGTTTTGTGGGTTTACAAAGAAGAGGAAACCGAATTTTTATTCAAGTTTAAGAAATAAAAAACTGCCTGCTATGGTATAATAGAATAGGTTTTACCATAAAGGAGGTTTATTGGAATGAAAAGAGTTTTTCTTATCGTTTTAGACAGCTACGGATGCGGCGAAATGCCCGATGCCAAAGACTTTGGCGATGAAGGCGCAAGCACTGTTAGAAGCGTAGCTACAAGCAAGTTTTTTGAAGCTCCCAATCTTCGAAAAATGGGCTTATACAATATTGACGGTGTAGATTTGCTTCCAAAGGAAGAAAATCCCTCAGGTATTTACTGCAGATGCACCGAAGTTTCAAAGGGTAAAGATACCACTTTGGGTCACTGGGAAATAGCAGGTGTTCAGTCACTTTCCCCTATGCCCACATACCCTGACGGATTCCCGAAGGAAGTGCTGGATGAGTTTTCTAAGGCTGTTGGAAGAGGCGTTCTTTGTAATAAGCCTTATTCGGGAACCGAAGTTATTAAAGATTACGGCGATGAGCATGTAAAGACCGGTGATTTGATTGTCTATACTTCAGCGGATTCTGTATTCCAGATTGCTGCTCACGAGGATGTGGTTCCTTTGGAAGAGCTTTATGATATTTGCCGTAAGGCACGTAAGATTTTGGTTGGAAAACATGGTGTTGGACGTGTAATTGCAAGACCTTTCATCGGTTCAAACGGTAATTACACTCGTACATCACATCGTCATGATTTCTCCCTTGAGCCCCCGTCGGTTACCATGCTTGATCAGTTAAAAGAAGCCGGAAAAGACGTGCTCGCAGTTGGTAAGATTAATGATATCTTTGCGGGAAAGGGCATTACCGAATACGTTTATACAAGCGATAATGCTGACGGAATCGAAAAGACATTACAGTGGATGGACAGAGACTTTGACGGTCTTTGCTTTACAAACCTTGTTGATACCGACATGATTTACGGTCACAGACGTGATATTGACGGATATGCAAAGGCAATTTCTTACTTTGATTCTAAGCTTCCCGAAATGATTTCAAAGCTTAAAGACGATGACGTAATCATGATTACAGCAGACCATGGTTGCGATCCCGGATACACAAAGACAACAGACCATACACGCGAATATATTCCGCTTTTAATGTATGGAAAGAAGGTTACGCCCAAGAACCTTGGCACAAGAAGCACCTTTGCGGATATCGGTGCCACAGTGCTTAAAGAATTTGGCATAGATGCCAAGTTTAAGGGTACATCTATGATATAAAGGATTTATTTTACAATGGGTAGTTTTGACAAAGAGATTAACAGAAGACGTACATTTGCAATTATTTCTCACCCCGATGCAGGTAAGACCACTCTTACCGAGAAGTTTTTGCTTTACGGAGGAGCCATCAACCTTGCAGGTTCCGTAAAAGGAAAGGCAACCGCAAGACATGCTGTTTCAGACTGGATGGAAATCGAAAAGGAAAGAGGTATTTCGGTAACATCATCGGTTTTACAGTTTAACTATGACGGATATTGTATCAACATTCTTGATACTCCGGGACACCAGGACTTCTCCGAAGATACTTACAGAACCTTGATGGCCGCCGACTCCGCGGTAATGGTAATTGACGGAGCGAAGGGCGTAGAGCCTCAGACACGTAAACTTTTCAAAGTTTGCGCCATGAGAGGTATACCGATTTTTACATTCATAAACAAAATGGACCGTGATGCGAAAGACACATTCGAACTTTTGGATGACGTTGAAAATGAACTTGGAATCGCAACATGTCCCTGCAACTGGCCCATAGGTTCAGGTAAAAACTTTAAGGGTGTATTTGACAGAGATACAAAATCTGTTGTTCTCTTTTCAGACACTCAGAAAGGTACTAAAGAAGGTAAGACTGAAGTTATTTCTTTAGACGATAAAGAGCTTCTTTTAAAAGAAATCGGAAATGATGCTTATGATAAGCTCATGGAAGAAATCGAGCTTTTGGACGGAGCGAGCGCAGAGTTTGATATTGAAAAGGTTAGAAGCGGTAAGCTTACACCCGTTTTCTTTGGATCTGCACTTACAAACTTTGGTGTTGAAATCTTTTTACAGAACTTCTTAAAGATGGCCACCACTCCCTTACCAAGAGTATCGGAAGGAGAAACGGTAGAGCCTACAAGCGATGACTTTTCCGCTTTTGTATTTAAGATTCAGGCTAACATGAATAAAGCTCACAGAGACAGAATTGCCTTTATGAGAATTTGCTCAGGTAAGTTTGATGCGGAAAAAGAAGTAAAGCACGTACAGGGCAATAAGATTTTAAGACTTTCTCAGCCTCAGCAGATAATGGCAGATGAAAGAAAGATTCTTTCAGAAGCTTATGCGGGGGACATTATCGGTGTATTCGATCCCGGTATCTTTGCAATAGGAGATACGGTATGTGCACCTAAGAAAAACATAAAGTACGAAGGAATTCCCACATTTGCTCCCGAGCATTTTGCGAGGGTAAGGCAGATTGATACCATGAAGAGAAAGCAGTTTATTAAAGGCGTTTCTCAGATTGCGCAAGAAGGTGCCATTCAGATATTCCAGGAACTTAATTCAGGTATGGAAGAAATCATCGTAGGCGTTGTGGGTGTGCTTCAGTTTGACGTACTTAAATACAGACTTGAAAACGAATACAATGTTGAAATAAGGCTTGAACCCTTGCCTTATGAACACATTAGATGGATAGAAAACAAGGATTTGGATGTAACAAAGCTTACAGGTACTTCCGACATGAAGAAAGTAACAGACTTAAAGGGAAGACCGCTTTTATTGTTTGTAAATCCTTGGAGCATTCAAATGACTATAGACAGAAACGAAGGCTTGGTTTTATCCGAATTTGCCAGAAACTAGCAATGAATTTACATCTATACGGAGGCTTGATTTATGGAAAAAGAATTGATGGAACAAAAGTGTGAAAGTCATATTAAGATTGCCAATGATGTTGTGGGTAAAATCGCAGCTATAGCAGCTTTGGAAGTTGAAGGCGTATCAGCAATGGGCTCAAACATCACATCAGAAATTCTTGGTAAGGTGGGCGTTAAGAACCTTATGAAGAATGTTAAGGTGGAGATTATTAACTCAGAAGTTAACCTTGAACTTTCTGTAACCGTTGATTACGGCATGAACATACCCGGTTTAAGTCAGCAGGTCCAGGCTAAGGTTAAACAGGCAGTTGAAAGCATGACAAGCTTAAAAGTTAACGATGTTAATGTTCGTATTGCGGGCATTAATTTTAATCAGGAAGTTTGATATCAGGAAGTTTGAGGATTTATTGTATGATGAAAAGACGTGAAATACGTGAAGAACTGTTTAAGCTTTTGTTTAGGGCAGAGTTTAACGACGTATCCGAAATGCCCGGACAGATTCAATACTATTTTAACGTAGACAGAGAAAGCGAAATAAGCGAAAAAGACAAGGAATACATTGTCACAAGAGAAGAAGATATTATTTCTAAGCTTCCGGAAATTGATAAAAACATTTCCGAGAGAGCTACCGGATGGACAATCGACAGATTCGGAAAAGTGGATCTTGCCATCATAAGACTTGCGGTATATGAAATCTTATTCGATGACACAATACCTCTTGGTGTTTCAATCAATGAAGCGGTTGAACTTGCAAAAAAATACGGCCGTGATGAATCCGGCAGTTTTGTAAACGGAGTGTTGGCAAAATTTGGGCAGTAGTATTTATTCTGTTTCACAAATAAATAAATACATAAAGAATATGTTCCAAAATGATTACATGTTGCAGCGCCTTGAAATAAGAGGTGAAATAAGCAACCTTAAGTATCATTCTTCGGGGCATATTTACTTTACCCTTAAAGATGAAAACAGCGCCATTAAGTGCGTTATGTTTTCTCAATATGCCCGTGCTCTTTCCTTTAGATTCGAGGAAGGAATGCAGGTAGTGGTTTCGGGCGGAGCCGATGTATACGAAAGAGACGGCTCTTACCAGATATATGTTAAAGCCGCAAAGCAAGACGGAATCGGTAATCTCTACGAAGAGTTTGAAAAGCTTAAAAATAAGCTTTCGGAGCTTGGCATGTTTGATCCGTTATACAAACAGCCGATTCCCAAATTTAATAAAACAATAGGCGTAATTACGGCGCCCACGGGAGCTGCGGTAAGAGACATTATAGATGTTTCAAAGCGAAGAAACCCGGGAGTACAAATAATTTTATTCCCTGCAATCGTTCAGGGAAAAGAAGCTCCCGCAAGCATAATAGAAGGTATTAAAGCCTTAGAAAACTTAAAGGTTGACGTCATTATCCTTGGAAGAGGAGGCGGTTCCATAGAAGACCTTTGGGGCTTTAATGATGAGGGCGTGGCTCAGGCGATTTTTGACTGCAGTATCCCTATTATTTCAGCGGTTGGTCACGAAACAGACTTTACCATAGCCGACTTTGTTTCAGACTTAAGAGCTCCCACACCTTCGGCTGCGGCTGAGCTTGCAAATGCCGACGTAGCTTCTGTTATTCGTGAATTAAGGAATAAAAAAGAATTACTTACAAAAGACATAAATCATCTTTTGATATCTTACAGACAGGATATAGTTAATTACGGTAACAGGATATCCCTTCTTTCTCCGGTTACCAAAATCAAGCATAAAAAGGAAGTGCTTCTTAGGTTAAAAGAGTTACTTTCAAAGGATTTTAACAACCTTTTGATTGAGAGAAAGCATACCCTTTCACTTTATGCAGGGCGACTTGATGGGCTCTCTCCCTTAAAAAAGTTGTCATCCGGATATTCATTTGTTACGGATGAAAACGGAAAAAGAGTTAAAAGTGTTAGCGACCTAAATGTCGGAGACGAAATGAAAGTTAATGTTACCGACGGTTTCTTTAAAACAAAAGTTGTTTCAAAGGAAGGTAAAGATGGCAGATAAAGAAAATAAAGAGAAGTCTTTGGAAGAAAACTTCGAACTTTTGGATAAAACCATTTCCGAACTTGAAAAAGAAAATGTAACCCTTGAAGAAGCATTTTCTTTATACGAAAGCGGCATGAAACTGGTTTCTTTGTGCGAAAAAGAAATTGATACCGTTGAAAAGAAAGTATTAAAAATCAGTGGGGGCACGCTTGATGAATTTCAATGATGAATTAAAGAAAAGAGTCGATGAAGTAAATTCCCTTATGGAAGAGACTCTTTCTAAAGATACAGGTCTTGCAGAGCCTTTAATGGATGCAATGCGTTATTCCGTACTTGCTCCGGGAAAAAGGCTTAGGCCGATTTTCATGAGAGAATCCGCACTTTTGTTTTCGGATTCTTTAAAGGATATTCCCGAACTTAAATATTTTATGGCTGCAATAGAGCTTATTCATTCATATTCCCTTGTGCACGATGATATGCCTTGCATAGATAATGATGAATACAGAAGAGGTCGAAAAACCACTCATGCAGTATACGGAGAGACAAACGCCTTACTTGCGGGAGACGGATTGTTAAACTTTGCATATGAAACGGCTTCTTTGGGCCTTTTAAATGCAAAGCACTTAGACAGAGCGGCGAGAGCTTTAGCGGTTCTTTCAAAAAAGGCCGGTATTTTTGGCATGGTTGGCGGCCAGGCCGTAGATGTTGAGAGCGAAAAGACCGGCAAAGAAATCACCAAAGAAAGACTTATTTTTATTCATGAAAACAAGACGGCTGCTTTGATTGAAGCTTCCATGATGATTGGAGCAATTCTTTCGGGAGCGTCCGATAAAGACATAGAAGTTATCGAAGAGGCGGCATCCAAAATCGGAATTGCATTTCAGATTCGAGATGACATTTTGGATGTGGAGGGCTCTTTTGAAGAGCTCGGAAAGCCCATAGGCTCAGATGAAGAAAACGAGAAGGCAACCTATGTGACGCTTTTTGGCTTAGAAAAAGCTAAGGGCGACGTAGAGGAATACTCAAAGAGAGCCATGGACATATTAAACTCATTTGACAGAAAGAATGAATTCTTGATGGAGTTGGTTAACAGCCTTATTGCAAGAAACAGGTAATCGTATGGTGCTTGAAAAGATACTTAAAGAAAATGATATTAAGAAGATCCCCGAATCGGAGTGGCCGATTTTAGCGGGTGAAATAAGAAGTTTTTTGATAGAAAAAATAAGTGCCGCAGGCGGACACTTAGGCTCAAACCTTGGATGTGTGGAGCTTACCATGGCACTTCATTTAGCCCTTAATCTTCCTAAGGACAGGATTATTTGGGACGTGGGACATCAGTCTTACACACACAAGCTTTTGACAGGAAGAAGAGAAGGCTTTGATACACTCAGAAAATACGGCGGAATGGCAGGCTTCCCTAAGAGGAAAGAGAGCGAATGCGACTCATTTAACACAGGGCATTCATCCACATCAATTTCTGCAGGCCTTGGACTTGTTAAGGCAAGAGAATTAAGAAACGATGATTATACCGTAGTTTCAGTAATCGGTGACGGTTCTTTAACCGGAGGAATGGCTTATGAAGCTTTAAACAATGCTTCAAAGCTTGAAACAAACTTTATCATCGTGCTTAATGATAACAACATGTCCATTTCCGAAAACGTGGGCGGTGTATCAAAATATTTAAACCAGATAAGAACCGCAGACAGTTACCTTGACTTAAAGGAAAGCGTATTTAATAAGCTTATGAGCTTTCCGGGCGGTGAAAACATAGTTAAAAGAATCAGAAAAGCAAAAAGCACCGTTAAGAGTATGGTGGTGCCGGGCATGTTCTTTGAAGACATGGGCATTACATATTTAGGCCCCGTTGACGGACATGACGTTAAAGGCGTTTTGGAAGTTATTAATGACGCAAAGCGTTGCAAAGGCCCTGTTTTGGTGCATGTGCTTACAAAGAAGGGTAAGGGGTATTTACCTGCGGAAAGACATCCTTCAAGATTCCACGGAACGGAGCCCTTTGATATAGCTACAGGCTTATCTAAGAGCACAAAGTCAAAGTCAAATTATACAGACGTTTTTTCTACAGTTATGGTTAAAATGGGCGAAAGAAACCCTAAGGTTGTAGCCATTACTGCAGCAATGGCGGACGGTACAGGTTTAAAGCGATTCAGAAACGCATATCCCAATCGTTTCTTTGATGTGGGAATTGCGGAAGAACATGCGGTAACATTCGGAGCAGGCCTTGCAGCAGGCGGTATGGTGCCTGTGGTTGCTATTTACTCTTCGTTTTTACAAAGAGCTTACGATCAGATTTTACATGATGTTTGCATACAGAATCTGCATGTGGTATTTGCCATAGACAGAGCGGGAGTTGTGGGAAGCGACGGAGAGACTCACCAGGGTATTTTTGATGTTTCCTTCCTTTCATCAATTCCTAACATGACCATCATGGCTCCAAAGAATAAATGGGAACTGTCCGACATGCTTAAGTTTGCCATAAACGATTTTGAAGGCCCCATCGCCATCAGATATCCAAGAGGCGAAGCTTATGACGGATTGGAAGAATACAGAGAGCCTGTAAAATACGGTAAGGCAGAGATGCTTTTTGAAGAAAAGGATATTGCGATTCTTGCCTTTGGCTCTATGGTAAAGACAGCTGAAGCCGTAAGAGAAAAGATTAAAGAATCGGGCCTATCCTGCACACTTGTAAATGCAAGATTTGCAAAGCCTTTGGACGAAGAAATGTGTGCTTATTTAACTAAGAATCATAAGCTCATTGTTACTTTGGAAGAAAACGTTGCAAGCGGAGGCTTTGGCGAGAGGACCCGCGAGTTTTATGACCGCGAAGGCTCAGACGTTTCTTTACTCACTGTTTCCATACCCGATGAGTATGTTGAGCATGGTAATGTGGATATTTTGAAAAAAGAAATCGGCATCGATCCCGATACGATTTATAATAAGATTGTTACAAAAGCAAAAGAATTAAATTTGTAAGAGGAAAGCATGAAAGAAAGACTGGATGTTTTGCTGGTTGAAAGAGGTCTTGTAACTTCCAGAGAAAAGGCAAAGGCCGTCATTATGGCGGGTGATGTCTATGTAAACGGTCAAAAGGAAGATAAGGCAGGCTCTGTATTCGACCCTGAAAAATCCAACATAGAAGTAAGAGGAGAAAAGCTAAAATACGTAAGCCGAGGAGGCCTTAAGCTTGAAAAGGCCCTTGCATCATTCCCGATTGATTTAAAGGGCGCCACATGTATGGATATAGGTGCTTCCACAGGGGGATTTACAGATTGTATGCTTCAAAACGGAGCAGTTAAGGTTTATTCCATAGACGTAGGTCACGGACAGCTTGCCTGGAGCCTTAGAAACGATGAGCGAGTGGTGTGCATGGAAAAAACCAATTTTAGGTACGTAACTCCCGATGATATAGGGTGCGAACCTGATTTTGCTTCCGTAGATGTTTCCTTTATCTCTTTAACAAAAATCTTGGAACCTGCAATAAATATTATACGTAACGGCGCAAAAATGGTATGCTTAATAAAACCACAGTTTGAAGCTGGCCGCGAGGAAGTAGGTAAAAAGGGCGTAGTTAAAGATAAAAAGGTGCATATTTCCGTTATAGAAAAGGTTATAGAATATGCAAAGAGCGTGGGCTTTACCATTTGGGGGCTTGATTATTCCCCCATTAAAGGCCCGGAAGGAAACATAGAATACCTTCTTTATATCGAAAAGAGCGATTCTAATAATTATAATAATTTTGAAATAGAAAAAATAGTTGATGAAGCGCATTCAAGCTTGGAAAAATAACGCTTGTCGGAATGGAGAAAAGAATGAAACACTTTTTGATACGCACAAATGAATCTAAAGATCAGGGATTTGAAGTAACCAATCTTATTAAGGATTTCCTTGAAAAGAACGGTAAGACCGTAGAACTCGATATCATGAATGATGAAAAAATCTACGGAAAAGAAGAAGCTGCTGTTTTTGAAGGCGGAATGCGTCCCGATGCCATTATTGTACTTGGCGGAGACGGAACAATGCTTAGAGCGGCAAGAGATCTTGTGGAAGAAGAAATTCCTCTTCTTGGCGTAAATTTAGGTTCTTTGGGATACTTGGCAGAAGTTGAAAAAAGTAACATTACTTCAGCATTAAGCGACCTTATTTCAGGCGAATATTTTATCGAAGAAAGAATGATGCTTGAAGGCACCATTATTCGTGACGGTAACGTGGTTACAAGAACGGTTGCTTTAAACGATATTTCCGTATTAAAGTCACAGCCTTTCAGAGCCATCAACTTTGATGTATATGTAAACGGTCAGTTCTTAAAGTCTTACGGAGCTGACGGTGTTATCGTATCCACACCTACAGGTTCAACAGGATACAACCTTTCAGCAGGCGGTCCCATTGTGGAGCCCTGCGCTGATCTTTTGGTGCTTACTCCCGTTTGCCCTCACACAATGAACTCAAGAAGCATTGTGCTTGCAGGCGAGGATGAAGTATATATTGAAATCAAGGAAGCAAAGAACGGCGGAGAACAGGTTGCTTTTGCAATGAGCGACGGTGCCGCACACTTTGATTTAAAGACAGGTGATTCTTTCATCATGAGAAGAAGCGACAAGCGTACAAGAATCATTAAGCTTAACAAAGTTAGTTTCCTTGAAATTTTACAAAGAAAAATGAACGATTAACATTCATAACTGAGGGAAACCAATGAAGAATGCAAGATTAAGAAAGATACTGGAAATTATTGAAAAAGAAGCCATTGAGACGCAGGACGAGCTTTGCGCAAGGCTTTCAAAGGAAGGCTATAACGTAACACAGGCCACAGTTTCAAGAGACATTAAGTCGTTGCACCTTTACAAGCAAAACATCGGTAACGGCCGTTCAAAGTATGCTGTTGATACCGCAAACGATTATGAGCTTGATGAAAAGTATTTAAGAGTATTAAACGATGGGTTTGTTTCTATCGACATGGCTCAGAACATCTTGGTTATTAAGACTGTTTCCGGTATGGCCATGGCGGTTGCCGCAGCAATCGATTCAATGCACTTTGCGGAAATCGTGGGCACTATTGCAGGCGACGATACCATTATGATGGCTGTAAGAACGGTGGAAGACACCAAGCTTTTGCTTGAAAAGATTTCACAGCTTATAAAGAAATAAACACAAACTCCGAGAGAGAAGAGAAGGCGGAGAATATGTTAGAGTACATGCATGTAAGGAATCTTGCACTTATTAAAGAGTGCGAGATATCCTTTGACAAGGGGTTAAACATCTTAACCGGTGAAACAGGTGCCGGTAAATCAATATTGTTAGGCTCCATTAACCTTGCTCTGGGAGCGAAGGCAGATAAAGATGTTATTCGTACAGGGGAGGAAGAAGCCTATGTTGAGCTTGTTTTTTCGGCCAACGAAGAAACCAAGGCTCTTCTTAATGAAATGGAAATATCTTCAGAAGATTCTTCCGTTTGCATTTCAAGAAAAATAACTCCCACTAAAACAGTTTTTAAGATTAACGGTGAAATTGTGCCGGCCAAGCAGGTTAAAGAACTTGCGGGTGGCTTAATTGACATTCACGGCCAGCACGAGCATCAGTCTTTGCTTTCAAACAACAAGCAAAGAGATATGCTTGATGCATTCGGAGGCTTTGAAATTGAAGAAGCAAAGAGAAGTGTGGTTTCTTTTTGCAAAGAATATAACAGATTAAAGAGCGAATATGACAAGGCTTTGGAGTCTTCAAGCCAAAGGGAAAGACAGATAAGCCTGTTAAAATATGAGATTGATGAAATTATTAATGCGGATTTAAAGGTTGGAGAAGATGAAGAGCTTGAAGCAGACTATAAGAGAATGCAGTCGGCAGAAAGGATTCTTAACTCTCTTAACGAAGCTATGGCCATTGTTTCAGAGGGCTCAGGAAATGATGTAAGCAGTTTGTTATCAAGGGCCATATCATCAATAAAGAAGGTTTCTTCACTTGATGAAGAAGCGGTTGCCCTTGAGGATTCTCTTATTCAATGCGAAGAGTTTTTGGGTGACTTTATGCTTGATGCCGCAAACTACATGGAAAGATTAGAGTTTTCACCTGAAGACTTTGAAAGAGTTGAAGACAGGCTTAATACCATTAATTCTCTTAAACTTAAATTTGGTAACAGAATAGAAGACATTCTTTCTTATCTTGATGAAAAGAGCGAAGAGTTATCTAAGCTTGAAAACTTGGAAGAATACCTTTCAAATCTTAAAGCAGATTTAGACAAAGCTTTTTCTTCCTACAAAGAAAGCGCTTTAAAGTTATCTTCATTACGTAAGAGCGCAGCCAAAGAGCTCTCAAAGCTTTTATCAGGGGAGCTAATGAATCTGAATTTCCTTGATTCAAGATTTGAAGTTAACTTTGATACAAACGAAGAACTTGTATCGGAAAACGGATTTGATAATATAGATTTTCTTATTTCCACAAACCCCGGTGAGCCCCTTAAGCCTATGAAGAATGTATCTTCCGGCGGTGAACTTTCAAGAATTATGCTTGCCATGAAGACTATCTTAGCGAAAAAGGACTCTGTCGATGCTTTGATTTTTGATGAAATTGATGCAGGCATCAGCGGAAAGACCGCATGGGAAGTGTCCGGCAGATTATCAAAATTGTCAAAGGAACATCAGGTCATTTTAATCACTCACCTAGCTCAGATTGCGGCATTTTCAGACAGACACTTTGAAATTAAGAAAGCATTTATAGATGGCGCCACCACAACATCAATCAATAAGCTTGATGAAAAGGGTGAAATAGAAGAGCTTTCAAGACTTTTGGGATTTGATGAAGAAAACGCTGCGACTATTGAAAATGCCAAGGAATTAAAGAGAAGAGCCAAGGAAAGAAAGAACTTGTAAGAATATGGAAGTTAAGAATAAAAGCATCGGAAAGATTGTTTTCTTTATCTTTCTTTTGATATACACAATTTCACTTATTTTTCTTTACTATAATCAGCTTCAGTACCCGGTTACGGGAAGGTTTGAGTCTGATACGGCTGTGCATGTGGATTTTGCGGTTAATAAGCATTACTATCATTCACTGGCTGCATTTATTTATCTTTTTTTATCAATATTTAAATTTTCGGATATATTAATAGCCTTAGTGTTGGCAATAGCCACATCTTTAACGGTTTTCTTTACCTTTAAGCTTTTAAAGGCATTTAATAAGCATTTTAACGGTGAAGTAAATGATAACGTATTGTATGTGGTTTCTTTCTTTGCCAATTTCACTATGGGCTTTTACCTTAAGGCTGCAAACAAGCAGCATTATATCGGATATGAAAACGCAAACATGTGGCACAACTCCACATACGTTTTTATGCGCTTATTTGCGGTTTTAACTTTAATTGTATTTTTAAGACTCTATTTTGGCTACAAAGAAAAAGTAAACATGAAAGACTTTTTCTTATTTACCTTACTTTTGACAATTACTACAGGTTTTAAGGCTAGCTTCCTAACTGTATTTGCGCCGGTCCTTGCAATCATTCTTTTGATTGATTTAATCAAGGGAGCTAAGTTTAAAAATGTATTTATTATGGCGCTTAGCGTGGTGCTTCCTATAGGTGTAATGATTTTACAAAGCATTGTAATGTCAGGAACCAACGGTTCAAACGGCTACACCATAAGCCCCTTTACTGCGTTAGCCATGAGAGGAGACCATCCTAAGGCAACTCTCATTCTTTCTGTATTGTTTCCTTTGGTAGTTTTGTTTACTCATATAAAAGACTTTTATAAAGATAAGCTTTACTTTGGTACCCTTATTATGTGGGTGGTTTCTTTCCTTGAAGTATTTTTGCTTTTGGAAACGGGAGAAAGAAACCTTGATTCAAACTTTTTCTGGGGTTATTCCATAGCTTTGTTCTTTGTATTTTTGGTTTCGATGTATGTGAGTATAAAAGACTACATTAAAAACAAAGCCAAGTTATCCACCAGAATAATATTCTCATTGGAAACTGCAATTTTACTGTGGCACGTCATAAGCGGAGTGTGGTATTACGTGCTTTTATTCTCCGGAGTTACATATTTTGTATAGGCTTTGTATTTTTTATCTAAATGTAGTATGCTTATCTAAGTAAGGTGTTTTTATAAAGTGGGGATATATATGAAAAATATTTTGTTTGTGGCAAGCGAAGGCGTTCCGTTCATTAAAACAGGAGGCCTTGCTGATGTGGTGGGTTCACTTCCTAAGTGCATTGACAAGCGTTATTTTGATGTAAGAGTGTTTATTCCAAAGTACGCCTGCATGAAAGAAGAAATGAAGAGCAAAATGAAGTATGTTACTCATTTTTACATGGATTTTAACTGGAGAAATGAGTACGTTGGCGTGTTGTCTGCTGTGGAAGACGGCATTACATATTATTTCATTGACAGCGAATATTATTTTAACGGCTCAAAGCCTTACGGCGACAGCCCCTTATTTGAAATCGAAAAGTATGCTTATTTTTCAAAAGCGGTTCTTTCCGCGCTACCACTTATAGATTTTAGACCGGAAGTCATCCATTGCCATGACTGGCAGACAGGACTTGTGCCCGTTTACTTAAAAGAACGTTTTCAGGGTAATACTTTTTACCAGGGAATTAAGAGCGTTATGACTATTCATAACCTTAAATTCCAGGGAAGGTGGAGCGTTAACGAAGTTAAGGCAATTACCGGTTTATCAGACTATTTCTTTACACCTGACAAACTTGAATCTTATAAAGATGCCAACCTTTTAAAGGGTGGCCTTGTGTATGCGGATGCCATTACTACGGTAAGCGCCACCTATGCAAAAGAAATACTTACGGACTTTTACGGAGAAGGCTTAAACGGACTTTTAGGAGCAAGAGCAAATTCTTTAAGAGGTATCGTTAACGGTATAGACTATACGGAATTTGATCCTTCGAAGGATAAGTTCTTAAAGTATCCATTTGATGCAATTACATTCAGAAAAGAAAAGGTTAAAAATAAAACCGCCCTTCAGGCAGAGCTTGGACTTTCCGTAAATCCTAAGGCTATGATGATCGGCATCATTTCAAGACTTACAGACCAAAAGGGCTTTGACCTTATTGCATACATGATGGATGAAATGTGTTCAGACAATATCCAGATTGTGGTGGTGGGTACCGGTGAAGAGCGTTATGAGAATATGTTTAGACACTTTGCTTGGAAGTACGGCGACAAGGTTTCCGCAAACATTTATTATTCCGAAGAGCTTGCACATAAGGTATATGCAGCATCCGATGCATTTTTGATGCCTTCGCTCTTTGAGCCCTGCGGTTTAAGTCAATTAATTGCCCTCCGCTACGGCACACTTCCCATTGTAAGAGAGACAGGCGGATTAAAAGATACCGTTGAGCCTTACAATGAATACGAGAGCAAAGGAACAGGCTTCTCATTCAGCAATTACAATGCCCACGAGATGCTTAACTGCGTAAGAAACGCAGAAAGAATTTACTACGACAGAAAACGAGAATGGAATAAAATGATAGACAGAGCTATGGCTGCCGATTTCTCCTGGCAGAAGAGTGCTCTTAAGTATCAAGAAATGTATGACTGGTTGGTAGGCTAGGAGCAAGCCTCTTACACAGGCGTAATAAGACTCGGCGTGATGCTTGCATCAATTGCCGAGTTTTTTTGCGACTGGGGAAGAGTCCTGCGACAGCGGGACGATTATTGAAGGCGAAGCATTCAATAATAGGCTTGCGTAGGCTAAAGCCTATCAACCAATCGTATTTGTTTATAATGCACAAAAACTACATCCACACTTTATGAAATCATACAAATACACAAGAATGAAACGTTTCCATATTGAAACGTTTCCAAAATGGTGCTACACTCTCTTTGTAAATGAAAACGTTTCCAAAACGGATTCAAGTAAAAGGGAGGTTAATATATGAAAAAGAAACTTGCATTACTTTTGGCAGCTGCAATGACAGTTGCTTCACTTGCAGGTTGTGGCGAAGCAAAGACACAGCCTCAGACTCAGACAAAGGAAACCACGACTGAGACAAAGACAGAAACAGAAACCGCTACAGAAGAAAAGACATCTGAAGCTACAGGTTCTGTTTACTACTTAAACTTTAAGCCCGAAGCTGATGAAGCTTGGCAGAAGCTTGCAGCTGACTACACAGCTAAAACAGGAGTTGATGTAAAAATCGTTACAGCAGCTTCCGGTACTTATTCTGAGACACTTACAGCTGAAATGGGTAAGAGCTCAGCACCCACACTTTTCCAGTGCGGTAACGAAGAAGGCTTGGAAACTTGGAAAGATTATTGCTTAGATCTTTCAAACACAGACTTCTACAAAGAAATGACAACCGATGACTTTAACTTAAAGGGCGAAAACGGCGAAGTTTACTGCGCAGGTTATTGCTACGAAGCATTCGGTATCATCACAAACAAGACACTTTTAAAGAAAGCAGGATACGAAGTATCTGATATTAAGGATTTTGCTTCTTTAAAGAAGATTGCAGAAGACATTCAGTCAAGAAAAGATGAACTTGGATTTGCAGCATTCACATCTGCAGGTTTGGACGGTTCTTCATCTTGGAGATTCTCAGGTCACCTTGCAAACATGCCTTTGTTCTATGAATTCAGAGATGACAATGTTACAAGTCAGCCCGCTGAAATCAAAGGCACATACTTAAACCTTTATAAGAACATTTGGGATCTTTACATCAACAACGCTACATGCGCACCCAATGAAATTACAGCTAAAACAGGTGATGAATCCGAAGCTGAATTCTTTAACGGTAAAGCAGTATTCTATCAGAACGGTACTTGGGAATATGCTAACCTTACAAAGAACGGAATGACAGATGACGATCTTTGCATGATTCCTATTTACTGTGGCGCTGAAGGCGAAGAAAAAGCAGCTCTTTGCTGCGGTACAGAAAACTGCTGGGCAGTTAACGCTAAGGCAAGCGAAGAAGATATCAAGGCAACACTTGATTTCATGTACTGGGTAGTAACATCTGATGAAGGTACTCAGATGATGGCTCAGGAATTCGGACCCATTCCTTTTAAGGCAGCTAAGGCTTCTTCAAACGTATTCTTTACAAACGCAAACGACCTTATTGCTAATGGCAACTACGTTGTAACATGGGCATTTAACTATACTCCCAACGTAGACGCTTGGAGAGAAGGCGTTGTATCAGCACTTCAGCAGTACTCAGCAGCAGGCGGAGACTGGAGCAATGTTGAAAAGGCATTTGTTAACGGTTGGGCAGCTCAGTACCAGGCAGTTAACGGCTAAGCTATATAACAGTATCTTAGTAACTAATACTTAATTAAAGTAGGGGGCGGGCAGTTGGCCCACCCCCTTTTTTAAGGAAATGAATGATATGAAGAAAAAAAACAAATCGGATGGAACTTCATTAAACAGCATACTGATAAGAAGACCGATTAAAAGGTGCTTTCCAATATTTATTTTACCGACTTTACTTGCCTTTTCGGTTGGCTTTGTATGGCCATTTATTCAAGGAATATATCTTTCATTTTGTAAATTTACCATAGTATCCGATGCAAAATGGGTGGGACTTTCAAACTACAAAAAGGCATTTATGGATGCTTCTTTTAAACATGCTTTTTGGTATACGGCGCTGTTTGCAATTGCATCAATTTTATTTATCAATGTCATTGCATTCTTTGTGGCCTATGCTTTAACTCAGAAAATTCCCGGTTCAAATTTATACAGAACCGTTTTCTTTATGCCAAACCTGATCGGCGGTATCGTGCTTGGCTATATATGGTCCATGATCTTTGACGGTATTTTGTCTAAGTACGGAACCTTTTTAACTGCGAAGGCAAGTTACGGGTTCTGGGGACTCTTAATCCTAATGTGCTGGCAGCAAGTCGGATACATGATGATTATTTACATTGCAGGTTTGCAGGGCGTATCGGAAGATATGATGGAAGCTGCAAAGATTGACGGAGCAAATAGATGGCAGACCTTGTTTAGGGTAACAATTCCTAACGTTATGCCTTCCATAACAATCTGTATTTTCTTAACCCTTACAAACTCATTTAAGCTCTTTGACCAAAACTTGGCTTTAACAGGCGGCATGCCTACATTGTTCGGAGATGACGGTACAATGATAAATTCAACGGAAATGCTTGCCTTAAATATCTATAAAACTTTCTATACATCGGCTAAATCAAGAGGCATTGCCCAGGCTAAGGCAGTTGTTTTCTTTATCCTTGTAGCAGTAATGGCTTTGATTCAGCTTAGATTCACGCGTAAAAAGGAGGTGCAGCAATAATGAAAAAGAAAAGCTCGACGCTTTCAATTGTTGTGGCTGTTTTCTTTACGCTTATAAGCATCGTGTATGTGATGCCTATAGTGGAAGTTTTGATTAACTCATTTAAGCTAAACAGCTTTGTAAACACAGAAACATTTGCGCTTCCCACTAAAGAATCCTACGCCGGATTTTCAAACTACATAAAGGGTATGACCTTTGGTAACTACCCTTTCCTTAAATCCGCTTTCTTTAGTGCTTACATTACAATTACATCAACGGCCCTTATTATTATCTGCACATCCATGGCCGCCTGGTACATTGTAAGAGTAAATTCACTTGTTTCAAAAATCGTTTACTATTTGTGCGTGTTTTCGATGATAGTGCCTTTCCAGATGGTAATGTTTACGCTGTCAGGAACCGCTGACAGGTTAAAACTTAACACACCATACCTTATCCCGATTGTTTACCTCGGATTTGGTGCGGGATTGGCCGTATTTATGTTTTCCGGATTTGTAAAGGGCATTCCTCTTGAAATCGAGGAAGCTGCGGTAATAGACGGTTGCAATCCTTTGGCAATTTTCTTTAGAGTAGAGCTTGCAATGCTTAAGCCTACTTTAGTGTCTGTGGGAATTCTGGAAGTTATGTGGATATGGAACGACTATTTGCTTCCTTATCTTGTGCTTGACAGAACCATGTATATGACAATTCCCATTCATATTCAATACCTTAAAGGAAGCTACGGCTCCGTTGATATGGGCGCTACAATGGCCATCATTATGATGAGCATTTTACCTATAATTATTCTGTATTTATTCTGTCAGAAGTATATAATAAAGGGAGTAGCGGCAGGAGCGGTAAAGGGTTAGACATGACGATTAAAGATATTGCTAAAGAAACCGGTTATTCATTGGGAACTGTATCAAGGGTATTAAACAACCACCCAAATGTAAGTGAAAAGGCTAGAAAAGCCATAATGGAAGTGGTGGATAAACACGGATTCATTTTAAATGTAAGTGCAAAGAATCTAAAGCAGAGTCAGAGCGAAAACATTATCATAGTGGTAAAGGGAACATTTAATGAACTCTTTCCTGTTATGGTGCAAAGAATCCAGATGTTTTTTAGAGAAACAAAGTATACCCTCATTACAGAGTACGTTGACGAAGAATCTGACGAAGTTACAAGGGCTAGAGAAGTTTGCCTGGAAAAAAGGGCAATCGGCTTGATTGTCCTTGGAGGAAACAAAGAAAACTTCGTTAAAGGTTTTGACAGAATACATATCCCCACGGTTTTGGTGACAAACTATGCAAAAGACTGGGGATTTAAGAATCTTTCAAGTGTTTCCACAAATGACTTGGAAGGCGCTAAAAAAGCAGTAGAATACCTTCTTAAAAAAGGTCACAGAAGCATTGCTTTGGTAGGAGGAACAACAGGTTCCGATACTTCGGATGAACGTAGAATCGGATGGGTTATGGCTCAGGAAGAATACGGCCTTAAGCCTTCGGAATTTGGCCCCGAAGAAAAGGGAAGATATTCCTTTGAAGCAGGCTATAAGGCAATGGAAAAAATCTTAAAGAGCGGAAAGAAAATAACCGCGGTATTTGCACTTGCCGACGTAATGGCAATCGGAGCTGTTTCTGCAATTTCCGATGCAGGCCTTAAAGTTCCCGAAGATATTTCCGTTGTCGGATACGACGGAATTCCCATGGGCGCATATTTTTGCCCCAAGCTTACAACCGTTAAGCAAAGCATAGAAAAAATCTGTGACAGAAGCTGCGAGATACTGGTGGATTGCCTTGAAAACGAAGGCATTGCAAGACATGAGTATATACCTTTTGATTTAGATTTAAGACAAAGCGTTAAAGAAATTTAACCTATGGAGGAATGAACGCTATGAGACAAAGTGGCATATTGATGCACATTTCATCACTTCCTTCACCCTATGGTATCGGCACCTTGGGTAAAAGCGCATTTGAGTTTGTTGACTTTTTAAAAGCTTCGGGCCAAAAGTGCTGGCAGTTACTTCCCGTAAATCCCACAGGATACGGAAATTCTCCTTATCAGGGATTATCTACCTTTGCGGGAAACCCTTATTTAATTGACCTTGATTTACTTAAAGAAGATGGCTTACTTAAGCAATCTGAAATCGATAAATACGACTGGGGAAAAGACCCTAAAAAAGTAGATTTCGGTGCCATGTTTTTTAATCGCGAAAAGGTTTTGCTTTGTGCATACAAGCGATTTAAAAAGAACCCCGACAAAGAATTTGAAAAGTTTTGTAAAAAAGAAAAATGGTGGCTTGATGATTTTGCACTTTTCATGGCTTTAAAGGAAAATCATAATTATAGGCCATGGAATGAATGGGAAGAGGGCCTTAAGTTAAGAAAGGCTAAGGCCATAAAAGAAGCAAAAGAAAAGTATCAGGAAACCATCGACTTTCATAGATTCGTGCAATACGAATTCACAAAGCAATGGACCAAGCTTAGAAAATATGCTAAAGACAACGAAATAAAGATTATAGGCGATATACCGATTTATGTGCCCTATGATTCTGCGGATGTTTGGGCTAATCCCTTAAACTATCAGCTTGATGAAAACTTAGATCCAATCAAGGTTGCGGGTTGCCCTCCGGATGCATTTGCAAAAACCGGTCAGCTTTGGGGAAATCCCATATATGACTGGAAGAAAATGAAAGAAGATAAGTTTTCCTGGTGGGTAAAGAGGCTTTCTAAAAACGCCGAGTGCTTTGACGTTATTAGAATCGATCATTTCAGGGGCTTAGAAAGCTACTGGGCAATTCCTTACGGAGATAAAACCGCGGAATTCGGTAAATGGGTTAAAGGCCCCGGAAAAGCTTTTGTTAATACCATTAAAAAAGAACTTCCGGATGTAGAATTTATTGCGGAAGACTTAGGTTTCTTAACACCTGCGGTTAAAAAACTTCAGTTAGATTCCGGCTTCCCCGGCATGAAGATTCTTGAATTTGGTTTTGACAATACAAAGAAAAACGACTATACTCCCGATTGTTATACAGAGAATTGTGTATGCTACACAGGTACTCACGATAATGAAACCTTAATTCAGTGGAGTAAGCGTATAGCACCTAAGTGCGTAAGATTTACAAGAAAGTATTTAAAACTTACAGAAACCGATGATTTATGCGAGGCTATCATAAAAGCCGGAATTAATTCAAAGGCTGACCTATTCATGGTGCAGATGCAGGATTACTTAAAGCTTGGATCTGATGCCAGAATGAATACTCCAAGCACCCTGGACCCTAAAAACTGGGTGTGGCGTATGAAGAAGGGAGCAAATACAAAGGCCCTTTCAAAGAGACTGTATAAACTTACTAAGGAAGCAGGCAGAATATAATAGTTTATGGAAAGATACATTAACGGTAAGATTACAGATTATAATGAGCCTTTTATTATTCAAAGGGCAGACCCTTATGTTTACAGACATTCAGACGGAAATTACTTTTTTACGGCATCTGTCCCTGCGTACGATAAGATCGTTTTAAGAAAAAGTGATACTTTAAAAGGTCTTAAAGATGCAGAAGAAACCGTAATCTGGAATAAGCATGATTCCGGTGAAATGAGTAAGCATATCTGGGCTCCCGAGCTTCATTTCTTAGACGGAAAATGGTATATCTATTTTGCCGCAGGAATGGAAGAAGATAAGTGGAAGATTCGCCCTTACGTTCTTGAATGCGAAGGAAGCAATCCCCTTAAAGATAAGTGGATTGAAAAGGGCATGATTCAAAGAAGCGATGACGATATTTATTCTTTTTCATCATTTAGCTTAGATGCCACCATATTTGAAAATAAAGGCGAAAGATATTACGTCTGGGCTGAAAAAGTGGCTGCGGGAGTTGGCATTTCAAATTTGTACATTGCAAAGATGGAATCTCCGATTAAGTTAAAAACTCCTCAGGTGTTACTCACCACTCCCGATTATGACTGGGAGAGAGTGGATATTTGGGTTAATGAAGGCCCTGCGGTTTTAAAGCATGACGGAAAAATCTTTCTTACCTATTCCGCAAGCGCAACGGGAGAATGCTATTGCATGGGCATGCTTAGCATAGGGGAAGATGAAAATCTTTTAGACCCGAGAGCATGGGTTAAAGCAAAGAAACCGGTTCTTTCATCAGATGCAAATAAAGGTTTCTTTGGCCCCGGACATAACAGTTTCACGAAACTTCCCGACGGAAGTGATGTATGTGTTTTTCATGCAAGAACTTATAAGGATATTGAAGGAGACCCCTTATACGATCCAAACCGTCACACTATGCTTATGAAGGTTGAATGGAGCAAGGATAACACACCGATTTTTTCTTATGAAAACATGATAAAGTAACATCAAATCCCTCTTTAAACAGATTAAAGAGGGATTTTCTTTCTTTACTTAAGGTTTCTTTTCGCTTAAACTAGATTTAGGGTGGATAAAAAACTATATGTTTTAAGGGGTATAAATGAAACATTTGGTGGAATGGTTTAACTGCATAAGCATAAAGAAAAAGCTTCAGGTCCTGCTTGTTGTATGCATTTTTCTACCGCTTGTTTTAACCGATACTTTCATTCTTGCCATCATGGTAAATGCCGAAAAGCGTGATGACCGCGCCAGAATGGTCGACACGGCTGAGTCTACGAAATACATCATTTCGTCTTTTGTTGAATCCTCATACAATTTCATGAGCGATTTAAAAACAAACATTAACTTAAATCTATTTGCAAACGCAAACTTTGAATCCAACTTAGATTATTACGACAGATATTATAAGATTAATAAAAATACCACCTTTGCAAACGAGCGCGCAAATGCAACCATTTATTCGGATTCTCCCGGCGTTGTAAGTGGCGGCCATTTTAAAGCCTTAGAGGGCGCAAAAGAAAAAGAGTGGTATAAACAGTTTGAAAAATCGAATAACGAAAACTTTATTTACATAGACTACACAAAGGTAAACTGGACAAACGGAAGAGTGTTTGCGGTTATTTCAGACTTTAACTACTATGACAGCTTTCTTGAAACTGTTTCAAAGAATATTATTTATCTTGATTTAAACTATAGCGAAATAGTAAGTCAGCTTGATAATGCAAAGTATCCATTTACGATTTATGTGTGCTACGGGGATCAGATTGTTTTTTCAAACGATCAAAAGGGCGGACTTTCTACTCCCTACTTTAAAATGACGGATGACATCTATGAAAAAGTGGCTTATAAAGATAATTTTACGGTCTTAAAGAAGCCCTTTAACATATATGTTTTGCAGGGTGAAAACATAATCTGGAAGGCAATTAAGGATAATATCCTTTTGATTTTGGCCCTTCTTTCTTTAAACGTTTTGCTTCCCTATATAGTTATGGTGGTCTTAAACAGGTCATTTACCGACAGACTTACCTTCCTTACAAAGAAGCTTGATGAAAATGAATCAAATACCCTTTCTTTGATAAGTAACATTAACGGAACCGATGAAATAAGCATGCTTATGCAGTCCTATAATGACATGGCCACGAGACTTAACAACCTTATAGAGACTGAGTATAAGGAGCGTTTAACAAGGCAGGAAACGGATATCGCAAGGCAACAGGCGGAGCTACTTGCCCTTCATTCGCAGATTAATCCTCATTTCCTGTTTAATGCCTTAGAAAGCATAAGAATGCACAGCGTTATAAAGAAAGAAAACGAAACCGCAAGAATGGTTGAAAAGCTTGCGGTTATGCAAAGACAAAACGTTGAATGGGGCAACGATTACGTCACCATAAGCGATGAAGTAAAATTTGTGGAAGCTTACTTAGAGCTTCAAAAGTATCGCTTCGGAAACAAGCTTATGTATGAAATAAACGTAAACGAGGATTGCGAAAACTATTTAATTCCAAAGATTACTCTGGTTACTTTTGTTGAAAATGCCTGCATTCACGGAATGGAGAAAAAGACTTCTTCTTGCTGGATATTTGTACGTATATATAAAGACGACAAGTATCTTGTAATGGAAATAGAAGATACGGGAAACGGCCTTCCCGACGAAGTAATCTTAGAAATGCTTGATAATATCAATAATGTAAATCTTGATATGTTAAAAGGGCATAAAGGAATCGGAATACTTAATGCAGCCTTGAGACTTAAAATGTATTCCGATAACAAGGTGGAATTTGAGATTGAGAGCGAACCCGGTGCAGGTACGCTTGTTACAATCAAACTTCCCGTAAGGACAGGGGTATAGCTATGTTTAAGGTATTGTTGGTTGATGATGAGCCTTTTATAATTCAGGGACTTTCAATGCTCATCGATTGGAAAAAAGAAGGATTTGAAATTGTGGCTACGGCATCAAACGGAGAAGAGGCCCTTGATTATATTAAGAGCGAAACTCCCGATATCGTGTTTGCGGATATTAAGATGCCAAACATGACGGGTATAGACCTTCTTAAAAAAGTTTATGAGGATAAAATAAGCAATGCGAAGTTTGTTATTTTAACAGGCTTTGATGACTTTGACTATGCAAGAAGTGCCCTTAAATATAAGGCTCTTGACTATCTTTTAAAGCCTATAGGTAAGGAAGAGCTTCTTAATGTTCTTCAAAAAGCCAGAAATGAGTTAAACGTCGGCATGAAGGCAAAAGAAAACGAAGTGGTTAGGCAAAGAGAAGAGTATTCTCGAAGAATCATTTCTGTATTAAGAGGTAAGGCGGATTCAGAAACTGTAGCCTTTGTTAGAAATTATCTTGGAGATATTAAGGGCGTAAGATACATTTCTTTTGAACTTGATGAAACAAGCGAAAAGAATGCAACCTTATCAGATGAAGAAAAAAGGCTTTCCTTAAAGGCTTTGTACACTCGCCTTGTTTCTTTGGTGGGTGCTGATTTCAGAGTTATCTACGATGTTTCTTTAAGAGGAAAAAACTACGATGTGGGCGTAATCTTTAGCGAAGACCTTTTAAAGGATAAGGAAACCGAGAATGAATATATCGAAAGCTTAAAAGAAAAGCTTACGGACAGCTTTGATTTTGATATAAGCGTGATTGTTGGAAGCAAAGTTTCTTCTATCGAAAAGCTTTCAGATTCCTGTATGGGCGTTTTGGTGGCAAACTTTGTAACAGGATTTCAAAACAATAAGGCTAACGGTAAGTGGGAAGTTAAAGAAAAGGGCGTTGATAAGGCCTTTATTGATGAACTTTTACACTTTGTATATACCAATGACTCAGAAGCCATTAAAGAAAACACAAAGAAACTGGTTTCTTTGTTTAAAAAGTCCGATTCAAGGCTTGTGGGAATGGTTATTAACTATATGATGTTTGAATTATCCCATATGGTTGTAAAAACCGATGAAAGCATAGACCAAAGTGAAGCTTTGGAATACTTAAGCAAGAATGCTTTTGAAGGCGTTGAAATGGGAAGTAAAGATGAAAATCTTTCCCTTCTTTTACTTGATTTTGCGGATTACATTTACCAGCTTCGCACCAATCAATCGGGAGGCGTGATAAAGCAGGTTGAAGAGGATATAAAGCAAAACTATAAGGATAATATTACCCTTAAGGAACTTGGTAAAAAGTACTTTATAAACTCTGCCTACTTAGGACAGCTATTTAAAAATAAATACGGTATTTCCTTTAAGGACTATCTTCATAAGATAAGAATTGAAAAGGCTGAGGAGCTTTTAATAAATACAGACCTTAAAACTTATGAAGTGGCGGAGGCCGTAGGATATAAGGATGTTGACTATTTCATAAACAGGTTCATTGAGGATAAGGGCTGCACCCCCACAAAATTCAGGAAACAGATTAAAGGTTAAAATCTCCCCGGCAAATTCTATATTTTGTCGGGGTTTCTTTTAAAGTTTCTCGGTTGTACACAATTTGTTCACATTTTAGAATAATTGTGTAAGAGAAACTTACGCAAAATTTTTAGAGGAGGATTATTATGAAGAAAAAGTTAGTTGCATTGGGCTTAGCTTCAATCATGCTTGTTGCTTCACTTGCAGGATGCGGAAACAAGACCGCTGACACACCTGCTCCCGCAAGCAAGAGTGAAACTACCGAAAGCTCAAAGACCGAAGTTGCTCAGACAGAGACAACTCCCGGTGAGGTTACAGATTTTACTTTCTTTATCACTATGCCCGGTTCTGAAATCAATTCTGACAACGAAATCGCTCAGATTATTGCAGACAAGTATGGCGTAAGAATTAAAGAAACCTGGCTTACAGGACAGACAGCTTCCGAAGCTACAGGTACACTTATCGCAGGTGGCGAATATCCTGACTTCATCGATTCCGATGAAATGCAGATGCTCGTTGATGCAGATGCACTCCTTCCTTTGGATGACTATATTGATGCTTATCCCGAATTCAAGAAGCTCTGGTTTACAGACGAAGAATGGGAAAAGTTCCGTCTGCCCGATGGACACATCTACTGGATCAATCCTTTCGGAAACACTCTCGGCGAATCTAAGGCTACAACACACAATGATGAAGCTTTCTGGATTCAGGTAAGAGTTCTTGAATGGGCAGGTTACCCTGAAATCAAGACTATGGATCAGTACTTTGATGTAATCGAAAGATACATCGCAGCTAATCCTACAATGGATGACGGTACAGCAAACATTGCATACACAATCCTCTGCGAAGACTGGAGATACTTCTGTCTTGAAAACGCAGGACAGTTCCTTGCAGGTTATCCCAACGATGGTTCTGTAATCGTTAATAAGTCAACTATGACAATCGAAGATTACAACACATCAGAAGATACAAAGAAATACTTAAAGAAACTTAACGAAGAATACCAGAAGGGATTTGTTGATCCCGAATCATTCACACAGAACTACGATGAATACATCTCCAAGCTCTCAACAGGTAGAGTACTTGGTATGGTAGACCAGTGGTGGGATTTCGCTTACACAGTAAACGATGTATTTAAGACACAGGGTCTCGATGAAAAGGGATGTAACTATGTATGCTTAGGTCTTACCACAGAAGAAGGTATGGACAACAGATGGCACACATACGACGATACAGTTAACCAGGCATCAGGTGTTGCAATCTCTGTAGATTGTAAGGATCCCGATAAGGCATTTAAGTTCCTTGTTGACTGTGCTATGGATCAGGAATTACATGATTTAAGATTCTGGGGTGTAGAAGGTGTTGACTATAACGTTGACGACCAGGGACTTTACTATCGTACAGACGAACAGAGAGTTAACTGGGCAGATACTTCTTATCAGGCAGCTCACCGTTGCCAGTACAGCTACATGCCTCAGTGGTCAGGCACAAGCCGTGACGGTAAGAACGCTAACAAGCCTGAAGAACAGCCTTCAGAATTCATGAACAACATGGCTAAGCCTTTGGTTGATTGCTTCAACGCATACGGCGTAACCACATACCCTGAAATGATCGGTTCAGTAGTTGAGACAAACGGACCTTGGTTCCCTATGTACTCATATTCAAACAACTTCACAAAGGATACACCCGGTGGACTTGCTTGGACATTGATGGGCGAATGTAAGCATGAATGGTTGCCTAAGGTTGTTATGGCACCTGATTTCGAAAAGGGATGGAGCGATTATATGGCAGCATACAACGCTTGCAAACCTGAAGATTTCTTAAAAGAAATGCAGGATATTCTTGATACATTCAAATAAATAAAATTATAAAGCGGCAATGGTGGATATCATGAAGCTGTTGCCGCTTATATTTATTTAATGGGAGTCAGTATGGCTAAAGAAAAGAAAAACAAAAATGTTGATGAAATAAAAGACAGAAAAATAACATGGAAAGAAATCAAGCGTCAGAAGGCTCTTTTGATAATAAGTTTCTTTATGCTTGTATACGGAATCGTGTTTTATTACCTTCCGCTTGCGGGCTGGCTTATGGCATTTCAAAAGTATAAGCCAAAGCTTGGTATTTTCGGTTCAAAATTCGTTGGGCTTGAAAACTTCAAGTTTCTTTTTATGAATAAAAGCGTCGCATTTTGGCCGGTGGTTAGAAATACGTTCTTTATGGGGCTTTTAAACCTTGTTACCCAAACAGTTATGGCAGTTTTGTTTGCCATTTTGTTAAACGAAATCAAGGCTAACGTTATAAAGAAGCCCATTCAGACAATTTCTTATTTGCCGCACTTCCTTTCATGGATCATTGTAACCGGTATTTTGCATGATGCATTATCAAACTCCGGTATCGTTAACGAATTGCTTCTTAAATTTGGTTTAACGGACAGAGTAATTGATTTCTTTGCGCATCCTGAGTACTTCTGGGGAATCGTTGCTTTCGCACATTGCTGGAAAGAAACCGGATGGAACGCCATTATATATCTTGCGGCCATTACAGCCATCGACCCGTGCCTATATGAGGCAGCGTCAATCGATGGTGCGGGAAGATTGCAAAAGATTAAATATATCACCCTTCCCGGAATCAAACCTACATTTATGATTCTACTTCTTATTAACATTGGTAACCTTTTGAATGCAGGTTTTGAAGTTCAGTACCTTTTAGGTAACGGACTTGTAAAGAAAGTATCCGATACAATCGATATTTTCGTGCTTAAGTGGGGTATTTCCCAAAACGACTTTTCTCTTGGTACTGCCGCAGGTATCTTTAAGAGCGTTATCAGTATTACATTGATTTTGATATTTAATAACATCGCTAAACGTAACGGCGATGAAAGACTATTCTAAGGGGGTGGAGTAAATGAGAAAACATAAACATTACACCGCCGAAAGTATTATTTTTGACATTTTCATTGCAATCTTTATGCTTGCATTCATTATTATCACAGTGTACCCCGTCATTAACACCATTGCCATTTCTTTTAATGACGGTACGGATGCCGTAAGGGGCGGTATCCATTTGTGGCCGAGAAAGTTTTCGCTTAGAAACTTTAAAACCGTACTTAAAATGGAAGACCTTTTGGTGGGTGCAAAGAACTCTGTTTTAAGAACCGTTTTGGCAACACTTTCTTCTTTGTTTGCATGTGCTCTTTTGGCATTTGTATTAAGCAGAAAGAGATTCTTGTTTAAAAGGGGATTTTCACTTTTCTGGGTTATCACAATGTATGTTAACGGCGGTATGATTCCTACTTTTGTTCTTTACAAAAGCTTGGGACTTACAAATTCCTTCTGGGTATACGTAGTGCCCGGCATGGTCAGTGCCTGGAACATGCTTGTTTTAAGAACCTATATGCACGGGCTTCCGGATTCTTTGGAAGAATCGGCACAGCTTGACGGAGCGGGGTATTGGACCGTATTTACAAAGATTATTTCACCTCTATGTAAACCGGTTTATGCCACCATAGCTTTGTTTGTGGCGGTATATCAGTGGAACAGCTGGTTTGATTCAATGCTTTATAACAGACTGGCTGATGAACACACCACACTACAATACGAACTAATGAAATTATTATCATCGGTTATGCAGCAAAGTACATCGGCCGAAGCGGCAAAGAACAGCGCGGCTACCGTAACGCCCGTAACCATTAGAGCGGCAGCAACGGTAGTAACAATGCTTCCCATCATTTGTTTGTATCCTTTCTTACAAAGATATTTCGTTACCGGTCTCACCATCGGTGGCGTTAAAGAGTAACATAAAACAGTCCTTTCGTCTATCGGAAGGACTGTTTTCCTTTATTTTAAGGGAAAAGCAGATTAAAAATGGTTACCATAACTTATTGACATAAGTTTACAAACAATATATAATCAAAAATGTAGTCAATTAACCTATATATTGTATTTGTTCCAATAAAGGAGTAGCGAATATGAAATGCCCTTTTTGCGGTCACCCCGACACAAGCGTTATTGATTCAAGACCTGCAGACGATAACAGTTCAATCAGAAGAAGACGTGTTTGCTCTGCATGTGACAAGAGATTTACCACATATGAGAAGGTTGAAACTATTCCTTTGATTGTTATTAAGAAAGATAAAAACAGAGAGACTTATAACCGTCAAAAGTTAGAAAGCGGAGTGCTCAGAGCATGTCATAAGCGTCCTGTATCAGCGGCACAGATAAGCCGTATAGTTGACGATGTTGAAACCGAAATCTTCGGAATGGAAGAAAAGGAAATCGACAGCCACGTTATCGGTGAACTTGTCATGAACAAATTAAAGGATGTTGATGCTGTTGCATACGTAAGATTTGCATCCGTTTACAGAGAGTTTAAGGACGTTAACACCTTTATGGATGAGTTAAAGAGAATGCTTAAATAATAGTGCATATAATTTAGAGCGCAAAAGATAAACTTTTGTGCTCTTTTTTATTGACTGACGTTAATTATTAGTATATAAGTATATTGTTAAATAAATATCGAAGATAGGAGATAAAAGAATGAAAGCTTTTAAGAACATGTGGAGGCTGATACTTTTATCTGCCACACTTACTATTGCACTGTGCGGATGCGCAGGCGATAAGGCGGGTGAATCTTCATCACACATTACCATTGGTATTCCTCAGGATTTATCTGACAGTCTTGACCCAAGCGAAGCGCTTGCGGCAGGAACAAGAGAAATACTTTTTAACATCTTTGAAGGTTTGGTAAAGCCTGATAAGAATGGTGATTTATACCCCGCCGTGGCAGACAGCTACACAATTTCAGAAGATGGACTTACTTATACATTCCATGTAAATCAAAACTGTAAGTTCCATAACGGCAACAATGTGACGGTGGAGGATGTTTTATACAGCGTAGAAAAACACGCCGATCCGTCAAGCAACTCAGCTTACGTATCGGCGTTTTCTGATGTTAAATATTATGCAGACGGTGAAAACGTAGTATTCGAGTTGCCTGAGAAGAACGCAGATTTTCTTCAGTACATGACAATGGCAATTATCCCTAAGGATAATCCCAATCCCGCCACCAACCCCATTGGTACGGGCCCTTACAAGTTTGTATCAAGATCACCTCAGGAAAACATTATTTTAAAGAGATTTGACGATTACTGGGGAGAAAAGGCATACATCGAAGATGTAACCTTAAAGATCTGTGCTAACGCAGATTCAATCGTTATGGATTTAAAGGGCGGTTCTGTAGACCTTTTTGCACGTATCACAGCAGCTCAGGCCAAGCAGCTTGAAGGTTCCGATTTTGAAATTTTAGAGGGAACCATGAACCTTGCGCAGGCTCTTTACTTAAACAATGCGGTAGAGCCTTTTAACAACGAAAACGTAAGAAAAGCATTATGCTATGCGGTTGATCCCAAAGAAATAATCGATATGGCATTTGATTCAAAGGGAACACCCATCGGTTCTTCAATGTTCCCTGCATTCGGTAAGTATTACGTAGATGAAATAAACGACGTATATGAACCCGATTTAGAAAAGGCAAAAGAACTTTTAAAAGAAGCAGGATATCCCGACGGTTTCTCTTTTGAAATCGCAGTTCCTTCAAACTATCAGCCTCATATCGATACAGCTCAGGTTATAGTGGAACAGCTTAAGAAAATCGGCGTTAACGCTGAAATTAAGCTTGTTGAATGGGATTCATGGCTTAATGATGTTTATATCGGAAGACAGTTTGAAGCTACAGTTATCGGTGTTGATGCTTCACAGATGACAGCAAGCTCAATGCTTGAAAGATTTGTATCTGATTCCGGCAAGAACTTTATAAACTTCAAAAGCGATAAGTATGACGAAACATACAAAAAGGCTATTGAAACCACAAACGACGAAGAAGCTACAGAGTATTATAAGGAATGTGAATGGATTTTGGCCAATGAAGCAGCCAATGTTTACATTCAGGACTTAGCTCAGCTTGTAGCTATAAACAAAAAATATACAGGATATGAATTCTATCCCATCTATGTATGTGATATTGCAAAGATTAAGCCTGTAGAATAATAAATGAAAGAAGGTGAGAGCATGAAATATATCTTAAAGAAGATAAGTACCCTTATTGTAACTTTATTGATTGTTTCTGCTCTCGTTTTCTTTGCTTTTTCTTTTATACCCGGTAACCCCGCCATCACAAAGCTTGGCACTCAGGCTACACCCGAAGCCATTGAAAACCTTATGCATGAAATGGGCTTGGACAGGCCTGTCGTTACCAGATACTTTGAATGGATTGGCGGAATCCTTCATGGAGATTTCGGGATTTCATATAGTTACAATCAGTCTGTAACATCTTTATTAAAAGAAAAAATTGTGATAACCATGCTTTTATCTGTAATGGCTATCATTCTTACCGTGCTTATTTCTTTCCCTTTGGGAATCTATGCTGCAAGGAAATCCGATTCGAAACTTGATGTTATTATTACATCCGTAAATCAATTCATAATGAGTGTACCCTCTTTCTTTTCGGGTATAATAATAACCTTGATTTTTGGCGTGGCTTTAAAGGTGTTCTCGCCGGGAGGCTTTGTTTCTTACAAACAAAGCTTTATAAGGTGTATAGGATACTTATTCTTCCCAAGTATTTCCATTGCCCTTCCTAAAATCGCCATGGTAGTAAAGCTTCTTAGAGACACTGCGTTAAAAGAAGCCGATAAAGACTACGTTCGTACCGCTTATTCAAGGGGCAATCGTACGAGAGCGGTATTTTATAAGCATGTATTAAAGAACGCCTGCATTCCCGTAATTACATTTTTGGGAATGGCCTTCGCGGACATCATCGCAGGTTCTTTGATAGTAGAGCAGGTATTTTCGGTACCGGGACTTGGACGTATTTTGCTTACATCTATTTCCGGAAGAGATTACCCTGTGGTTGAAGCAATCATTTTGCTTCTTTCAGTATTTGTTGTGGTAAGTAACCTGATAGTAGATTTACTCTACAAAAAATTTGATCCCAGGATTCACGTGTAAAATATGAAAGATAAAAACAAACGAGTAAAGTTCATAATCGGCTGTGTGCTTACGGGATTAGTGTTTATTATGATGTTATCAGGCATTTTCTACACGCCCTTTGACCCTATGGAAATGGACCCTTCCACAAAGCTTATGGGGCCTACTTTATCCCATATTTTCGGATGCGATAACTTTGGAAGAGACATCTTTTCAAGAGTCATGGTGGGTGTTAGAGAGACTATGCTTGTGGCAGGCTCTGTTGTTATTATAGGAACGCTTGTCGGCACAATTGTAGGCACCATAACCGGCTATTACGGAGGATGGCTTGACGAAATCATTATGCGTTTAAATGACGCGGTTTTGGCCTTTCCTTCTGTTTTGCTTGCTCTTTTGATAATAGGTTTATTGGGAGGCGGAAGAAACCCTCTTATTCTTGCTTTGGGTATAGCCTTTGTACCAAGCTTTGCCCGAATTGTAAGAGGTGAAGTGTTAAGAATCAGAAATCTTGACTTCATCCAATGTGTAAAGCTCTACGGAGCATCTGATTTACGTATTATCTTTGTGCACATATTGCCAAACCTTAAAACGGTATTATTATCAAGTGTTCTCATAGGATTTAATAATGCCGTTTTGGCTGAGGCAGGCATGAGTTATTTGGGAATGGGAGTTCAGCCTCCAAATCCCAGTCTTGGCCGTATGCTTTCCGAAGCCCAGGCTTATATTTTTTCAAATCCCTTAAACGCTATTTTCCCGGGAATTGTCATAGTAATGATGATCCTTGGTTTTTCGCTTATGGCGGGAGGTCTTGAAAAGTAATTATGAGTATGCTTACAGTTAAAGATCTTTGTATAAAAGTTCATGACAGAAAAACCACGGATACATTGGTTTATGATGTAGACCTTTCAATGGATAAGGGCGATATCTTAGGTATTGTGGGAGAATCAGGCTCCGGCAAAACCATGACGGCTCTTGCAATTGCAGGGCTTTTAAGCCGCCACGACATGGAAAAGAGCGGACAGATTATTTTTGAAGGAATAAACCTTTTGGAAGTTGAAAGAAAGGTTTTAAGAAAGATTCAGGGTAATGAAATCACCATGGTGTTTCAGGAGCCCTTAAATTCATTCAATCCTTTAAAGAAGGTTGGATGGCAGGTAGAAGAAGGCTTAAGAGTTCATACTGTAATGGATAAGTGTGAAATGAAAGAACGTGCCATAGAAGCATTAAGAGACGTTGAGCTTTCTAATCCCGAAGCTGTATATAACAGTTACCCCCACGAGTTATCCGGAGGTATGAGACAAAGAGCTATGATAGCGGCTGCAATGATAATACAGCCAAAGCTCATTATTGCAGATGAACCAACCACCGCCTTGGATGTCACGATTCAGGCCGAAATTGTGGAACTTTTAAAGCGAATAAACAAAGAAAGAGGCACTGCCATTTTGTTTATTTCTCACGATTTAAGCTTGGTAAATACGCTTTGTGAAAATGTATTGGTGATGCAAAACGGCTTGGTGGTTGAAAGCGGAAGATGTGAAAATATCTTTAATAATCCAAAAGAAGATTACACAAAGAAACTTATAAGTGCGATACCAAAGAATCCGTTTTATAAAGGGTGATTAAATGGCAGACATTTTGGAAGTAAAAAACCTAAGTGTAAAATTTAAGAAAGATAAAAAAGATTTCTATGCTGTAAAGGACGTTTCTTTCACCGTTAAAGAGGGTGAAATTTTAGGCCTTGCGGGAGAGTCGGGATGCGGAAAAAGCACTCTTTCAAGAGCAATTTTGGGCATTCAAAAAAAGGGTGTGGAAGGATATGTAAAGCATTATGCAAAGCGCCCTCAAATGGTGTTTCAAGACCCTGCCGGAAGCTTAAATCCCGCAAAAAAAATCAGCTTTATTTTGGAAGAACCAATTAAAGTCAAAGGAAACTTTGATAAAGAAGAAAGAAAAAGACGCGTTCTTGACATGCTTAAAAAAGTTGAGCTTAGCGAAGAGATTCTTGACAGATACCCTCATGAATTATCGGGAGGACAGCGTCAAAGAATCTGTATAGCGGCCGCTTTAATGCAAGAGCCAAGATTTCTAATTGCGGATGAACCGGTTTCTGCTCTTGATGTAACGGTTCAAAGCCAGATACTTAAGCTTTTAAAAAAGCTTCACGCAGAGCTTGGCATTGCCATTTTGTTTATTTCTCATGACTTACGTGTAATTTACGATTTGTGCGAGAGAGTGATGGTAATGAAAGATGGAAAAATTGTCGAAATGGGTGAAAAGGAGGATGTATACTTTAACCCGAAAGACGACTATACAAAATCATTAATGAATGCGGCAAAAACAAAATACGTAAAATAGGTTAAGTTTTGTAAAATCCTTCCGATATATATATTACCTGGAGGAAAGAAAAATGGCTATCAATCTTTATTCTGATTACGGCGGATTCTACAATAATTATAAAGTGGTTGACATTCCCAAAGTTGACTTAGAAGCTGTAAGTAAGCAGGAGGAAGTCAAAAAAATAGAGAATAGCGCTTCTATGGCTGTTGAAGTACCTGTAATTAATAAGCCCGAAGTGCCCGATAATCGTTCCAAGATGGCAGATCTTGACAACATCTCTTTGAATTTTAATGCAGGGGATGATTACTCATACATCGGTTCTGATTTTGAAATCGAAAAGCTTGATATTCAGAAAGCTATTTCCGATATGAAGAAAGATAAGATTTTGGAAGATTACCAGTTCTTTGTAGGAGACAAGGAAGGTATGACAAATACCTTTGAAGACGAAGACGGATCTGTATTTCTTAAGTTCTAAAAATGTTTAATCGGCGCCTTTTTCAAGGCGCCTTTTTTGTTGCAATTTTTTTATTAAAAACAGTTGAAAAGTGGCTTAGATTAGTATAAAATAACTAGGAATTATTTGTGTTGTATATTTTAGGAGGAAATAAAATGATTTCTGCAGGCGATTTCAGAAATGGTGTAACTATCGATATCGATGGTGCTATTTTTCAGATTATTGAATTTCAGCATGTTAAGCCCGGTAAGGGAGCTGCTTTCGTTCGTACAAAGCTTAAAAACATTATCAACGGCGGTGTAGTTGAACGTACTTTCAGACCTACTGAAAAGTTCCCTCAGGCACGTATAGACAGAGCAGATATGCAGTATCTTTATAACGACGGTGACTTGTACTACTTTATGAACGTTGACAACTATGAGCAGATCGCTCTTAACACCGATACAATCGGCGACGCTTTAAAGTTTGTTAAGGAAAACGAAATGTGTAAGGTATGTTCTCACGCAGGTTCAGTATTCATGGTTGAGCCCCCTCTCTTTGTAGAGCTTGAGATTACCGAAACAGAGCCCGGATTTAAGGGTGATACAGCAACAGGTGCCACAAAGCCCGCTATCGTTGAAACAGGCGCACAGGTTGCAGTTCCGTTGTTCGTTAACCAGGGTGATAAGATTAAGATTGACACTCGTACAGGCGAATATTTATCAAGAGTTTAATCTGTATATCAATTTATTGAATGCCGAGAGACAACAATTACATTTGTTGTCTCTTTCTTTTTGCCTAAATGCAAAAGACGAGACAGTCCGAAGTTATCGGATTTTTATCTTAACCGTTTTATCGGTTAAATCTATTTTGAAAGGAATCCAAAATGAATTTTAAAGAATTTGAATCAAAGACAATTGAATATTTTAAGGAAAAATATGCTGAAAAGTACAATATTACCGTAAGAGATGTGTTAAAAAACAACGGCGAAGTATTAAGAGGGATTACTATGATTAAAGATGATATAAATGCTAGTCCCACCATCTATTTAAACGACATGTACGAGGCGGTTTTGGCAGGAAAAGACTTTAACGTAATTATGGATGAGATTGATTACATTTTAGACAGGTCTTCACTTAAGGAAGCTATAGACATTGACTTTCTTTCAGACTATGGAATTGTAAAGGGTAAGGTACTTCCAAAGCTTATAAATAAAGAACTTAACGAAGATTTTTTAAAGGACGTTCCACATTTTGATTATCTTGACCTTGCGGTTTCTTTTTACGTAATAGTAGAGAGTGAAACCTTTGGCACGGGCTCTATTGCAATCAGCAATTCAAACTTTGAGGAGTGGGGCATCACAAAAGAAGAAATGCTTGAAGATTCCTTAAAAAACTATGACAGACTTCTTGGATGCACGGTTGAAAGGATTGAGAGCGTATTGCTTCAAATGTTAAAAGAAAGAGGAATCGGAAGTGAAGAAGACTTTCCGTATTTAAATAAAAAAGACGGCTTGTTTAATGAAATTCCCATGTATGTTGTATCTAATAAAATGAGGACGCTTGGGGCAGCATCATTACTTGATAAAAAGAAATTAAAGATGATAAGTAAAGATTTTTCTTCATCCCTTTATATTTTACCAAGCTCAATTCATGAGTTGATTTTTGTCCCGGCAAGCGTGGTTGATGATTTAGATTACCTAAAGAGCATGGTAAGCGAAGTAAACAAAACAGAAGTATCAAAAAGTGATTTTTTATCAAACAGCGTATACTATTACGATGCCGAAAAATCGGCACTTTCCGTAGCTTGAGAAGCCCCGTTTGATTGACACTTCAATTGCCGTTATGATATTATAAGTAAGTTGAATTTTACGTAAGGTTATGTGTCCATAGCGGCAAGCATCCGTAGTCTAATGGATAGAACGGAGGCCTCCGACGCCTTTGATGCAGGTTCGATTCCTGTCGGATGCATTTATTATTTAAAGAGAAAAGGGATTATGGATAAGAAGAACTTAAAGGATCATATTTCTTTCAAAGAAGTTTTACATAATATAAGCAGTTCTGTTAAAGACAACCTTCTTTACTTTAAAGAATGGATTTCGGATTACGGAAAGATTTTCCTTCCGCTTTCTTTGCTTATACTCGTTTCTGTTACCGTTATTGTTTCTTTAAATGCCAGAGAAAAGGTTGAGCAGGCGGCAAAAGAAGCATTGGAAGTGCTTGAAGAGACAAAGGCTGAGGTTCAGGAAGTTAAAGAAACAGGTTTTGAAGAAGATGCTTATCCCGGAATCAATTCTTTGATGCAGGTTTATTATGAAGCTTTGGAAATGGCCGATATCGATATGCTTAACGATATTCAGAGCGCGGTTTCGGGCACAGAGTCAATTCGTCTTCAAAAGATGAGTGAGTACCTTGACAGATATGAAAACATTCATGTCTACACTAAGCCGGGTCCTTATGCAGACACATACATAGCTTACGTATCAACGGATGTATATTTAAAGGGAAGAACGGAATTTATTCCGGGGCTTCAGGCCTTTTACATCTGTATGGATGAAAACGGAAACTATTATATAAATAACAGTGAGCTATCAGAAGAAGAAGCTCTTTACATTAAGAATGTAACAATGCAAAGTGATGTGCTTGACTTAAAGAATTCGGTCAACGTTTCATACAGTAACATTATGGAAGAAAACCTTGCATTGAGCGAATACTGGGCCGATACATCGGTTGAAATCGATTTGGCCGTAGGAGAGCAGCTTGCAAGCGAAGCAAAGCTTTTGGCACAGCTTGATGAAAGCGAGAATAAAGAGGCCGAAGAAGAGACGCCTGCAGAGGAAGAAGCAGAACCTGTTATCAGAAAGGTAAGAACTACAGACAGAGTAAACATTCGTAAGTCTGCAAGCTCAGCAGCCGATAAGATCGGAGCGGCACAGGCAGGAGATACATTCATTCTTCTTGAGACTATGCCAAACGGTTGGACAAAGGTAAGCTACGAAGGAGCTGAAGCTTATATAAGCACGCAGTATCTTGAAGAGCTTGAAGATATCAGTAATATCGAAAGCAGCGGTACAATTACCGTTAACACAGGTTCTTTGAATGTTCGTTCGGAGCCCGATGCATCCGCAGGTAAGCTCGGCGTTTTGGTTGAAGGCCAGGTAGTTGATTTAATCGAAAGAGCCGATGGCTGGTGCAAGATTAAATTTAACGGTCAGATTGGATATGTAAAAGAAGAATATGTTAAGTAATGAATTTAAAATCGGTCGGAAATTCCGGCCGATTTTTATTTTGAATACCTGTATACAAGTATGGTTGTACATTTAGCACAAAAATTAAAACAAAAATTTTACTAATTTAATGTAATAAAGTTATTGTGCATAAAAGCTCATTCGTTCTATAATCATTGCAGAATAAAAACGTGTGGTTTTATCTAGGAGGAAAATTTATGTCGTACGTTGATGATGTCTACAAGTTGGTGGTTGAAAAGAACCCCGCTCAGCCCGAATTCCATCAGGCAGTTAAAGAGGTTTTGGAATCTCTTAGAGTAGTAATTGAAGCTAACGAAGAAAAGTATAAAAAGGATGCGCTTTTGGAGAGACTTATTACTCCCGAAAGACAGATTCTTTTCAGAGTTCCTTGGGTTGATGACAAGGGACAGGTACAGGTTAACAACGGTTTCCGTGTGCAGTTTAACAGCGCTATCGGACCTTACAAGGGTGGTTTAAGACTTCATCCCAGCGTAAACCTTGGCATTATTAAATTCCTTGGTTTTGAACAGATTTTCAAGAACTCACTTACAGGCCTTCCCATCGGTGGCGGTAAGGGCGGTTCGGATTTTGACCCCAAAGGTAAGTCAGACCGCGAAGTTATGGCTTTCTGCCAGAGCTTTATCACAGAGCTTTATAAGTATATCGGAGCAGACACAGACGTTCCTGCCGGTGATATCGGTACAGGCGCTCGTGAAATCGGCTTTATGTATGGACAGTACAAGAGATTAACAGGTCTTTACGAAGGCGTTCTTACAGGTAAGGGATTAAGCTACGGCGGTTCCTTGGCTAGAACAGAAGCTACAGGCTATGGCCTTTTATACATGACTCAGGAAATGTTAAAGTGTAACGGAATTGATATTAAGGGTAAGACATGTGCCGTTTCCGGTTCAGGTAACGTTGCAATCTACGCTATTCAGAAGGCACAGCAGCTTGGTGCAAAGCCTGTTACATGTTCCGATTCAACAGGTTGGATTTATGATCCCGAAGGAATTGATGTAGCTCTTCTTAAGGAAGTTAAGGAAGTTAACAGAGCCCGCTTAACAGAATATGCTAAGAAGCGTCCTTCAGCTCAGTATCATGACAAGGCTACAGAAAAGAACAATCAGTGGGAAGTTAAGGTTGATATCGCTCTTCCTTGCGCAACCCAGAACGAGCTTAACCTTGATGATGCAAAGAAGCTCGTTGCTAACGGCGTTATCGCTGTCTGCGAAGGTGCAAACATGCCTACCACTTTGGAAGCTACAGAATACTTCCAGGCTAACAAGGTTTACTTTGTACCCGGTAAGGCTGCAAACGCAGGTGGTGTTGCAACATCAGCTCTTGAAATGAGCCAGAACTCAGAACGTCTTTCATGGACATTCGAAGAAGTTGATGCAAAGCTTCACGATATCATGGTTAACATCTTCCACAACCTTGATGATGCTTCAAAGAAGTACGGCCTTGAAGGAAACTATGTTGCAGGTGCAAACATTGCAGGTTTCTTAAAGGTTGCAGAGGCTATGACTGCTCAGGGAATTGTATAATCAACAAGACATTTTACCCCTCCGAGAAAATCGGAGGGGTTTTTGTATTTGTTTGTAAATGAGAAGATTTATCGGAAGAAATACGTTACAATGTAATGAGCATAGATTTTTCGTGCGGAAGTTTTTAATTACATTTTAGGAGAGTTATTCGTATGATAAACAAAGAATTATTTTCAACTGAACCGGATACTTCTAAGGTCAGAGTTACCGATTCCTTCTGGAAGAACAGAATGGAGATTGTCCGTACCAAGGTTCTTCCTTATGAATGGGAAGCTTTGAACGACAGAATTGAAGGAGCATCCACAAGTCATGCGGTTGAAAATTTCAAGATAGCTGCAGAGCTTACAAAGAAAGGTCTTGTGGGAAAGAACGATAAGGGAACCACAAAAACGGAAGGTGCCCAGGCGGTTGATACCGGAGAAGGAGGCTTTAAGGGTTTTGTGTTCCAGGACAGTGATATTGCAAAGTGGCTTGAAGCTATTGCTTATACACTTACATGGCATAAGGACAGTGACCTTGAAAAGACTGCCGATGAAGTTATCGACCTTGTGTGCGCAGCGCAGCAGGAAGACGGTTATCTTGATACTTTCTATATAATCAACGGAATAGATAAAAAGTGGACAGATCTTAAGAACAATCATGAATTATATTGCTTTGGGCATATGCTTGAAGCTGCTGTGGCTTATTATCAGGCTACGGGTAAAGATAAGCTTCTTAATGCAATGAAAAAGTATGCTGACTATATAGACAGCATGTTTGGACCTGAGGCAGAAAAGAGACATGGTTATCCCGGACATGAAGAGGCAGAGCTTGCATTAGTAAAGCTTTATAATGTCACAAAAGAAGAAAAATATTTAAATCTTGCAAAATACTTTATAGATGAGCGCGGAAAAGAGCCCAATTACTTTACTGAAGAATGTAAGGAAAGAGGAGAAAAGATTCCTACCTTAGAAGACCTTGCATATCATCAGGCTCATAAGCCTGTAAGAGAACAGGAAGCCGCAATCGGACATGCGGTAAGAGCGGTTTATCTTTATACAGCAATGGCTGATGTTGCAAAGCTTACTGAAGATAAGGGACTTATGGATGCCTGCGAAAGACTTTGGAAAGATGTAACAAGACGTCAGATGTATATTACAGGTTCCATCGGCTCGTCTCATTTGGGAGAAGCATTTACTTTTGATTACGATTTACCAAATGATGCGGTTTACGGTGAAACATGTGCGGCCATAGGTCTTGCTTTCTTTGCTAAAAGAATGCTTGGTATATCTCCTAAAGGAGAATATGGAGACGTCCTTGAAAAGGTATTGTATAACGGAATTCTTAGCGGAATTTCTTTGGACGGTACAAGATTCTTTTACGTAAATCCTCTTGAAGTTGTGCCTTACAAGAACCATATGGACGCTAGATTCCGCCACGTTAAAACAGAGAGACAAAAGTGGTTTGGATGCGCATGCTGTCCTCCCAATATAGCAAGAATCACAGCGGATCTTGGAAGCTATATTTCATCAAGCAATGATAGAGCATTTTACACACATCTTCCCATAGGCGCCGACAGCGAAGCTACAATTGCGGGCGTAAAGGTAGAAGTTAGCGTTACCGGCAACTATCCTTGGGATGGCGATATTGAAGTTAAGATTAATCCTGAAACTCCGGTTTCATTTACATACGGAATAAGGATTCCTTCATGGTGTGATAGCTTTACTGCAGAGTTTAACGGTGAAAAGCTTAATGCTTCTTTAAATGACGGATACCTTCTTGTAAACAGGGAGTTTAAGCAGGGCGATGTGCTTAAGCTTTCACTTTCAATGGAAACAAAGATAATTGAAGCCGATTCAAGAGTTCATGCGGATCACGGAAAAATCACTGTAATGAGAGGTCCTGTGGTTTATTGTCTTGAAGAAGCCGATAACGGAAGAGACCTTTATCTTTTAAGCTTGGATGCAGATGCAAGCTTTAAGGTATCAAAAGAAACCGAGCTTGGCGGAATTAATGCCCTTTACACAACAGGATACAGAGAAGTTAAAAAAGAAGACGACAGATTGTACAGACCTGCCGAAAAGAAAGAATATAAACAAACTGAGCTTAAGTTTGTCCCTTATTATGCATGGAATAACAGAGGCGAGGGTGAAATGACGGTTTGGGTACAAAGAAAATCTTGAAGTCATCATATTTGTTGAAGGCGCCCTTATATTTGTGATATCATGTCATAAGAATAAAGAGGTGAATATGGCTAAAGATATTTTGATAATAGGAATAGCGGGCGGTACCGGAAGCGGTAAAACCACAATTACAGATAGGCTTGTGGACAGGTTTGGAAAAGATGTGTCCGTTATTAAGCATGATAATTATTACAAGGCTCATCATGATATGGATTATGAGGAGAGAAGTAAGCTTAATTACGACCATCCCAATTCTCTTGACACAGATTTAATGATTGAGCATATTAAGGCTTTAAAAGAAGGTAAGAGTGTAGAGTGTCCCGTATATGACTTCACCATTCATGACAGGAGCAATGATACCGTTACCATAAACCCCACAAAGGTTTTGATAATCGAAGGCATTCTTATTTTTGAAGATAAACGTCTTTGTAAGGAAATGGATATAAAGATATTCGTTGATACGGACGCTGATGTAAGAATTCTAAGACGTATTTTAAGAGACGTTAAAGAGCGTGGCAGAAGCTTAGACAGCGTTGTGGATCAGTATCTTACAACGGTTAAGCCCATGCATGAGCAATATGTTGAGCCTTCAAAGAAGAATGCTGATATCATCATTCCTGAAGGCGGACATAACATAGTGGCTCTTGATATGGTTATAGACAGAGTTAACGCTCATTTAACGGGCAAGCATATATAATAATTTTTAAAGAAGGTTTTGTGATTATGGCTAAGTTGTATTTTAAGTTTGGAGCGATGGGTTCGAGTAAATCCGCACAGGCTCTTATTACCAAGTTTAACTATGAGGAGCTTGGCATGAAGGTTTGGCTTATTAAGCCAAGCGTTGACACCAGAGACGGAGCTGACATCATTCAGTCAAGAATAGGTCTTAAGGCTAAGGCTTATGTCATCACTCCCAATCAAAGCATAATCGAAAAATACAGAGAAATCGGTAAGCATGACGTTATTATTGCCGATGAAGCTCAGTTTTTTACACCTGAACAGATAGATGAATTAAGGACTTTAGTGGATGAAGATGATATTCCGGTGCTTTGCTATGGATTAAGAACAGATTTCCAGACGCATTTCTTTCCCGGCTCAAGGCGCATAATGGAATTGGCTGATTCCGTTACTGAAATTAAAACCGTTTGTGCCTGCGGAAGAAAGGCTACAGTTAATGCCAGAATTGATGCAGACGGTAATATTATTTATGAGGGCTCACAAGTTTTCTTAGGGGGAAATGACAGTTATGTCGCAATGTGCCACAAGTGCTGGAAAGAAGGAAGAAAAGTTATCAGAAAAAAATAATGGTTTAAATAAAAAGAAGCGCATCCTCGGCTTAGGTTTTCTTGCCGTGGGTGTGTTTCTTTGCTTATTCGCTCTATTTTTGTGGATTTTTAAAGTGACTCAAAAGACCACAGAGCTCCACGTTGAGCTTGGAAAAAAAGTATCTACAGATATTTCCGATTATATTAGCGGAAAAGACCTCTCTTTAAAAATATCAAGTCTTGATTTAAAAAACGTTGATGAATCAAGTGTCGGAACTTATGAGGCAAGTGTCCGTTTTCTTTATAAAAAGTTTTCATACACCATAATAATCGAAGATACTACGGCACCAAAAGTTAACTTTAAAACAGGAGACTATGTGTGCGAAAAGGATAAAGATGTAGCTTTGAGCGATTTTATTGAAAGCGTTACTGATGAAAGCGAAGTTACTTACAGTTACATAAATGTAAATGAAGATGAATCTATTACAAGAAACTGTGACAATACCTTAGTCTTTTCTGAAATGGGCATTCATCCTGTATTTATGCGTGTTACGGATGAATATGGCAATTCTTCTGACTATTACATGCCTGTTAGAGTGGATACGGCTCCTTACATTTACGGGACTCTTGATTACTATGTGGCTGTTGGAAGTGAAATGGACATTACTTCCGATGTTCACGCAAAAGATGAGGTTGACGGTGATTTATCATCAAAGGTTGAGGGAAGAGTTTCTGCAGCTTATACAAAGTACCCGGGGGACTATGTAATAACTTATAACGTAACGGATAGTTATGGGTTATCGGCCACCACAAAGGGGCTTATACATACCTATGATGCTTTGATGATTCAGGATATGGTAAACACTAAGAAGATAGACCCTTTTGCTTTAAATGTAGCAGGTGTTATTAATCCCTATGACTGCGGTTATATCGAAGAATCCAACATGGATGCTGCTATTGATAATATAAAGCATGCCGTTTTAAGAATTCATTATGAAACGCCTCGCACAAGAACCTTTGGAAGCGGTTACATTGTTAAGATTACGGATAAAGAAATAATATGTGCCACCAACAATCATGTTGTTACTGACAGAGATTATGTAACGGTTTCTTTTTACGATGGAACAAATGTTGAAGCCAGAGTGGTGGCGGGAAAAGTGTCTCCCGATATTGCATTTATAAGCATTGAAAGATCCGATGTTAAGAATTTTGACGAGCTTGATTTAAAGACCATTCATATTAACAGAGGCTATTATGAAAGTTTATCTTCAAAGCCTCAGTTTGAAATGGGCATGTATTGTATCAATGAAAACGGTTCATTGTGGCTTGAAAGAACGGGGAAAATAGTAAGAAAGTCGGGTAAGCTTGATAAATATTTTGAAAATTATGATTATGCTGTCACCCAGGTAAGCGTGCGCCTTACTCCCGGAGTATCCGGTTCTGCCATAATCGATTCTCACGGCAATCTTTTGTGCATGGCCGCCTTTTACTGGGTGCATGACGGAAATACAGAGTATTACGGTGTGTCCGTAACAGACATACTTGACTATTATAAAGAAGTATTTGGGCAAAGATTAGAGTATTATTAGGCAAAATTCGTGTTATACTAAGTGATATGTATTTTATATTATGTAAGATAGGATTTATGTAGTGGAAGAAAATCAGGGAATAAGATTAAATAAATATATAGCCATGTGTGGCGTATCCTCAAGGCGAGATGCTGATAAACTAATCGAGCAGGGGAAAGTTAAGGTTAACGGAGAGGTGGCAACACAGGGCACTAAGGTTTTTGAAGGAGACAGCGTAAAGGTTGGCTCTAAGCTTATTAAGCCGTCGGAAGAAACCGTAGTGCTTGCCTTTTATAAACCGGTGGGAGTTACCTGTACGGAGCGTGATGCTCATGCGGAGCTTACGATTTCCGATGTTTTAAAGTATAAAGAAAGAGTTACCTATGCAGGGCGACTTGATAAAGATTCGGAAGGCTTACTTCTTATGTCAAACGACGGGCAGCTCATTCAGGATATGATGAAGGGCGAAAACGCCCATGAGAAAGAGTACATTGTAAAAATCAATAAGCCTGTATATAAAGAGCTTTTAGAGAATTTTTCAAAGGGTGTGTATCTTAAAGATTTACACAAGACAACACGACCTTGCACAGTAAAAAAGGTTTCAAAGGATACTTTTTCAATTGTGCTTACACAAGGCTTAAATCGTCAAATTCGTCGAATGTGCGAAGCGTTTGACGTAAAAGTGTTACAACTTAAAAGAATCAGAGTGGTTAATGTGACACTTTCCGGTTTAAACCCGGGTGAATACAGAAAATTAAGTAATGAAGAAATAACTAAACTTAAAAAAGCTGTAAATAAACAAAGATGAAGGGATAATTGACACGGTTATGGCATCTGACAGAGAGAGAATGACAGAACTCATTCAGGTATTAAATAAGGCAAGCGAGAGCTATTATGCTAAAGATGAAGAAATCATGTCCAATTTTGAATATGATGCTCTTTACGATGAATTAGAGGCTCTCGAAGAGAAAACAGGTGTTATATTATCCAATTCCCCCACTCAGAAGGTGGGCTATACTTCTGTGGATTTTCTTCCAAAAGAAACTCACGAATCCCCCATGCTTTCTTTAGGAAAGACTAAAGATGTTAATGAATTAAAGGAATGGCTTAAAGATAAAGAAGGTTTACTTAGCTGGAAATTAGACGGCCTCACAATTGTTTTAACCTATGAAAACGGCGTATTGTCAAAGGCTGTTACAAGAGGTAACGGCGAAGTGGGAGAAGTTATAACAGATAACGCCAAGACCTTTGTTAATCTTCCCATAAAGATTTCTTTTAAAGAAAAGCTTGTGTTAAGAGGGGAAGCCGTTATATCTTATCCGGACTTTGAGAAGGTAAATGCAGAAATCGAAAACGACGAAGATAAGTATAAGAACCCCAGAAACTTATGCTCAGGTTCAGTAAGACAGCTTAACAGCGAAATTACCGCAAAGAGGCATGTGCGCCTCATTGCGTTTTCTTTGATCTCATCGGAAGGAACATCTTTTAAGACAAGAAGAGAAGAGTTTGACTTCTTAAAAGACTTAGGCTTTGAAGTCGTTGAGCATTTCCTTGTAAATAAAGATACCATTGAAGCGGAAGTTAAAAACTTTGCCAAAAAGATTGAGTCTTATGATATTCCTTCTGACGGTCTTGTTTTAACATACGATGACATAGAATACGGAAAGAGCCTTGGAATGACTGCTAAGTCACCAAGACATTCAATCGCCTTTAAATGGCAGGATGAAACTGCTGAAACTATACTGCGAGAAATAGAATGGAGCCCCTCAAGAACAGGGCTTATTAATCCTGTTGCAATATTTGATACGGTAGAGCTTGAAGGCACTTCTGTTAGCCGAGCAAGTGTTCATAACATTTCCGTAATGGAAGAATTAAAGCTTGGAATCGGCGACAAAATTTTAGTATATAAAGCAAACATGATCATTCCTCAAATTGCCAAGAACTTGACACAAAGCGGCAATTTGGAAATCCCAGATAAATGTCCTTGCTGTGGCGGAAAGACAGAAATAAGGACCTTAAAAGAAGCTAAGAGCTTATATTGTGTTAATCCTGAATGCCCGGCAAAGCAGATAAAGAAGTTTTCTTTGTTTGTAAGCCGTGATGCATTTAATGTTGACGGGCTTTCGGAAGCAACCCTTGAAAAGTTTGTGGATGAAGGCTTCATAAAAGAGTACTCGGATATATTTGAACTTAGTGCTCACAAAGACTCTATAGTTAACATGGAAGGCTTTGGTGAAAAGTCTTTTGAAAACCTTGTGGAGGCTATTGAAAAGGCTAAAGACATCACTTTGCCTAAATTCATTTATTCACTTGGCATATTAAACGTAGGCCTTGCAAACGCAAAGCTTATTTGTAAAACCTTTAATTATGACGTAGATAAAGTTCTTTCTTTATCAAAGGAAGAGCTATTGTCAGTAGAAGGAATCGGAGAAGTTATCGCCGATTCGTATGTGCTTTATTTTTGCGATGCTAAGAATAAAATGCAGACTGAAAAGCTTCTTAAGACCATACGAATGCAGAAGGAAGATGTCGCATCAACGGCAGATTCTTTACTTGATTCAAAGACTGTGGTCGTAACCGGAAGCTTAAATAGATTTTCCAATCGTAAAGATTTGCAGGAAGAAATTGAAAAGCGCGGAGGAAAGGTTTCTTCAAGCGTTTCAAAAAATACCTTTGTTCTTGTGAACAATGATTTGATGTCGGCATCTTCCAAAAACAAGACTGCCAAAGAACTTGGCGTTCCGATTATTTCGGAGGATGAATTCATTGAAAAATACTTAAAATAGAAAGCGAGAACAATTATGCCGATTAAAATACAGGATTCATTGCCTGCGCAGGCAATACTTGAAAATGAAAATATATTTGTAATGACTGAGTTTAGGGCTATGCACCAGGATATCCGTCCCTTGAATGTGCTTATTTTAAACCTTATGCCCAATAAAGAAGTAACAGAAACTCAGATTTTAAGAAAGTTATCAAATTCACCTTTACAGGTAAATGTGGAGCTTTTGCAGACTCAAAGCTATACACCCACTCACGTGGATGCCAATCACTTGGAATCTTTCTATACGACCTTTGATAAGGTTAAAAACAGAAAGTTTGACGGAATGATAATTACAGGGGCACCCCTTGATTACGTAAAGTTTGAAGACGTTGCATACTGGAAAGAAATGACAGAGATTTTCGACTGGGCCGAGACCCACGTTCATTGTACTTTCTTTTTATGCTGGGCTTGCTTTGCGGCTCTTTACTATTATTACGGTTTGGAGAGATTTGACAGAGAAGAAAAGTTATCAGGCGTCTACAAGCATCACGTTTGTAAGCCCACATCCCCTTTATTCAGAGGCTTTGACGATGAATTCTGGGCTCCTCATTCAAGAGCAATGGGAATTGAGAAAGAAAAGATTGAAAACACTGCGGGCCTTGAACTCATGGCTTACTCAGATGAAGCGGGAGTTGCAATTGTAAAGACGGAAGATTCAAGAAAGTTCTTTGTGGGCCTTCATGCAGAATACGATGCAAACACTTTGTCTGATGAATACTTTAGAGACTTAAATAAGGGCCTTAATCCTAAGATTCCCTGCAATTACTTCCCGGATGATGATCCCACAAAGAAACCCATCGTAAACTGGAGATCCACAGGGCAGCTTCTTTATACAAACTGGCTTAACTACTATGTATATCAGGCTACACCTTACGATATTAATACTATCGGTGATAAACAGTAAAAGAGGAAAACAATGGATATTTCAGAAAAAGTAAAGTTACAAAGAGAATATTTTCAAAGCGGAAAGACACTTAATGTGTCTTTTCGTCTTGATGCCCTCAATAAGCTTGAAAAGGCAATTAAAAATCATGAAAAAGAAGTGCTCGGAGCTTTAAAAGCTGACCTTGGTAAAAGCGCCCAGGAAGCCTTCATGTGTGAATACGGGCTTTCTTTAAGTGAGTTAACTTACATGAAAAAGCACTTAAAGAGATTTGCACGTCCTAAGAGAGTTAAGACGCCTTTAACCAATTTCGCGGCTTCAAGTTATATTTATAAGGTTCCTTACGGAAATGTACTTATAATGAGCCCATGGAATTATCCGTTTCTTTTAACAATGGAACCGCTTATTGACGCAATTGCGGCCGGAAACACGGCCTTTGTTAAGCCAAGCGCTTATTCACCTGCCACAAGCGAAGCAATAAGAGTGATTATCGAAGAAGCCTTTGAACCTGAATTCGTTTCAGTTATTTTAGGTGGAAGAGCGGAGAATCAACAGCTTTTAGATGAAAAATTTGACTTTATATTCTTTACCGGAAGCCAGACAGTGGGTAAGGAAGTAATGAAGAGAGCTTCTGCAAATTTAACGCCCGTTGCCCTTGAGCTTGGGGGAAAGAGCCCCTGCATTATTGATAAAGATGCAGATATTAAATTATCGGCAAAGAGGCTAGTGTTTGGAAAATATTTAAATGTTGGCCAGACTTGCGTTGCTCCCGATTATGTCCTTTGTCATAAGGACATTAAAGACGATTTTTTAAGTGCTGTTAAGGAGGAAATATTAAAGCAGTTTCCAAATGCCTTAACAAATCCCGATTACGGAAAGATTATCAATGAAAAGCATTTTGACAGAATTGTTTCTTTGATAGATAATAGCAAAGTTGCTTTCGGAGGTAACTTTGATAAGTCGACACTTAAAATTGAGCCTACGGTGCTTGATAACGTTACATATGATGACGCGGTTATGAAGGAAGAAATCTTTGGACCCATCATGCCGATCCTTATTTTTGATGATTTGGATGAAGTTTTAAGGGATATTGACAATCGCCAACATCCTCTTGCTTTTTATTACTTTACTAAAGATATAAAGAAAGCAAAGAAAGTGATTTCTTCTTGCAGATTCGGAGGCGGATGTATCAACGATACCATCATTCACCTTGCTACATCCGAAATGCCCTTTGGAGGCGTGGGAGAGAGCGGAATGGGAAATTATCACGGTAAGTTTGGCTTTGATGCATTTTCGCATACTAAGAGTATTGTTGATAAGAAACGCTTTATAGATTTAAATATGCGTTATCAGCCTTATAATTCAAGTAAGGTAAACTTAATTGAAATGTTTTTAAAATAATATATCTAAGGAATTTTTATGAAATCAAAATCAAGAACAGCGCATTATGCGCTAATTTGTGCATCATACTTTGCCGCATACTCATCAGCTCATGCCTATGCGGCAGTTTTCTTGCTTGAAAAAGGCTTTTCAAACACCATGATAGGAGTGGTGCTTGCGCTTGCCAATGTTTTATCGGTTGTTTTGCAACCTATATCCGCGGGCTTTATTGATAAATATAAGGCATTTACAAACAGAAAGGTTTCTTTGTTTTGCGCCTTCGGATGTTTGATATCAAGTGTTATTTTAGTTTTTGCAAAAGGACCAGCCTTGATTTTTTCTTTCTACGTGCTTCTATACATGCTTCAAATGCTTTATCAGCCTTTGATTCAGGCCATGAATTTTGAATACACTGATAAAGGATTTAAGATTAACTTTGGCTTAGCCCGTGGCTTAGGTTCAATGGGCTATGCCGTTGCTTCACCATTTGTAGGAGCTTTGGTTGAAAAGAACGGAGTTTCCGTCCTTCCAATCATAAATATATTGATTTTTTCAATCGGAATAATCGCTCTTATTACTTTTATTGCCCCTAAGGAAACTGAAGAAGTTAATGACAAAAAGCAGGAAGAAATACACAATTCTTTTATTTCTTTTGTTAAGCATTATCCTGCTTTTATGATTTTTATTCTTGGCACCACGTTTTTATTCTTTCAGCATAATGCCTTGGGAGATTATTTGTTTCAGATAATAGAGCCTTTAGGCGGCACAAAAGCCACCATGGGAACACTGGTTATGGTTTCTGCAGCTTTGGAACTTCCCGCAATGGCAAGCTTTGCTTTCTTTAGAAAGAAACTTGGCACAAAGAACATCTTAGTGTTTTCATCAATAATGTTTACTGTTAAAACAGTCATTATGCTTTTTGCAAACAGCATTTTCTGGGTGTATGTTTCACAGAGTTTTCAAATGATTGCTTACGCTTTATTCATCCCCGGAGCCGCATACCTTGCTGAGAGCGTTATGGAAGAGCTTGATAAGACAAAAGGTCAGGCCTATATAATCACAGCAATTACCTTAAGCGGAGTATTTTCTTCTCTTGTTTGCGGTAGGCTTTTGGATGTACTGGGAGTTAAAAACATGCTCTTAGTCTGCGTGGCTGTAGGTATTGTAGGTACCCTTATTTGTTCCATTGTTTTAGGAAAGATAAAAACGAGAAAATAAAAATGTGTTGACACAATCGATTTAACGTGTTAAAGTAACGATAATCAAATTAAACCGATGAGGAAGAGTAAGTAAGTTTAATCCCTTCATTTTCAGAGAACTGCAGATGGTGAGATTGCAGTAATGAACATTGAGCCGAATGGACTTCCGAGGGCGAGCGGAAAAGCGAAAGCTTAGTATGTGAGACGGAGCAGGCCCTCCGTTAGCAGTAATGCAGAGTCGGCATATGATGGTATGCGATGAGTGGGCGCGAAGGCGTCAAGCCGGGTGGCACCACAGGATTTAGACTAAGTATCCTGTCCCAGCATTTTTGCTTGGGATAGGATTTTTTTTTACCCAAGCGTTCCCATCAAAATATTTTTTCAAAAAGAAAGGAAACGCATTATGAAAAAAACAAATTTATTGGTAACTTTAGGATTGGTATTATCCATGGCTCTCACAGGATGCGGAGCAGCTACACAGGAAACTGTTTCTAAAACAGACAGCACTCCCGCATCAACTGAAGCAAGCACAGAAGCAAGTGTTGAAACAAGCGAAGCTGCTTCTTACACAGTAGGTATTTGTAACTATGTTGATGATGCTTCTTTAAACCAAATCGTTGATAACATTAAGGACAGACTTAATGAAATCGGCACTGAAAAAAATGTTACATTTAACGTAAACTATGATAACTGTAACGCTGATGCAAACGTTCTTGCGCAGATTGTTTCAAACTTCCAGGCAGACAAAGTTGATTTAATGGTTGGTGTCGCTACACCTGTTGCAATTCAAATGCAGTCAGCTACAGAAGGAACCGATACTCCCGTTGTATTTGCAGCTGTTTCAGATCCTGTAGGAACAAACCTTGTTTCTTCTATGGATGCTCCAGGAGCAAACCTTACAGGCACAAGCGACCTTCTTAACACAGAAGCTATTTTAAACATCATGCTTGCAAACAATCCGGACCTTAAAAAGGTTGGTCTTTTATACGATATAGGTCAGGATGCTTCCACACAGGCAATCGCTGATGCAAAGGCGTTCTTTAAAGGAAAGAACATTGAAGTGGTTGATTATACAGGTACTTCAATTGCAGAAGTAATGCTTGCGGTTGATTCAATGGTAGCGGATAAGGTAGAAGCAGTATTTACGCCTACCGATAACACCATCATGACAGCTGAGCTTTCAATTTACGAAAAACTTGCTGAAGCTAAAATTCCTCACTACGCAGGTGCAGACTCATTTGCTTTAAACGGTGCATTCTTAGGCTTTGGTGTTGACTATGCAGCACTCGGACGCGACACAGCAGACATGGTTGCAGACATTTTATTAAACCAAAAGGATGTTGCAACTGTTCCCGTTCACACATTTGATAACGGTGTTGCAACTGTAAACGTAGATATCTGCGAAGCAATCGGTCTTGACTTTGAAACAGTAAAGACAGCAATTTCACCTTTCTGTACAGAAGTAAAGGAAATTCACACGGCAGAAAGCTTTGAATAAATGTATTAAGGGAAATTTAGATGGAATTACTATTATCGTTACTTAGAACAACAATTGAATTGGGACTTATTAGTTCCCTAACGGTATTGGCTTTGTATGTAAGCTATTCATGCTTGAATGTATGTGATTTGTCAACAGACGGTTCTTTCACTTTAGGAGCATGCGTAGGAGCTGTAGTGGCGCTTTCGGGACATCCCTTTTTATCAATTCCCGCAGCTATGATTGCATCGGCTTTATCGGGCCTTATAACCGCATTTTTACAAACCAAGTTAAGAATCAATTCGCTTCTTGCGGGAATTGTGGTTAACACAGGTCTTTATTCAATAAACATAGCGATAATGGGTAATGCATCCCTTTTAAACTTAAACGGTACAAAGACAGTATTTTCAATGCTTAAAGATTCCTTTAAAGGAACGGCGTTTGAAAACTACTATATAGTTATTATTGCAGGTATATTTGTTGTTTTATCTATGGCAGTAATAGTCCTTTTCTTAAAGACAAGATTAGGCCTTGCCATAAAGGCAACCGGCGATAACCCCAAGATGGTTCAGTCTTCAAGCATTAACCCTCACATGACAACTATAGTAGGCCTTTGCTTTGCAAATGCTTTCACGGGGCTTTCAGGATGCTTGCTTGCACAGTCTCAAAAGGCAGTTAACATCGACATTGGATCCGGTATGGTGACCGTCGCATTGGCTTCTTTACTTATCGGTAACACTATCATAAGAAAAGACAGAAGCGTGCTTAAGACTTTTGCGGCAGTGCTTGGCTCAATTATCTTTAGACTTGTTTATACAATTGCTTTAAGATTCCATATGCCTGCATATATGCTTAAACTTATATCAAGTATAATCGTAATCATTGCTTTGGCAGGTCCCACAATCTGGAAGGGAATTACATTTAAAAAGGGCAAACCCTCAGCAGTAAGGAGGGATGAAAATGCTTAAGATCGAAGGATTATCAAAGACATTCGGTAAGGGAACACTTAACGAAAAAAAGATATTCACTGACTTTAACTTTGATGTTGCTAACGGTGATTTTATTACAATCATCGGCTCAAACGGGGCAGGCAAATCATCTTTGTTTAATGCAATATTCGGCACATTCTTACCGGATGAAGGAAGAATATACTTAGACAATAAAGATATTACCTATGTACCTTCACATGTAAGGGCCAAGGATATCGGGTATTTATTCCAAGACCCAAGAGTCGGAACGGCGCCAAACATGACAATAGAAGAGAACCTTTTCTTAGCTGCAGGCGAAGGGGGATGGTTCTCAATCGGTCAAAAGAAAAAGAGCAATGAATTCAAGGAAAAGTTATCTTTACTTAACATGAACCTTGAAAATAACTTAAAGAAACCCGTTGGCTTATTATCAGGTGGCCAAAGACAGGCGCTTACACTATTAATGGCAACTTATTCTAAGCCTAAATTGCTTCTTTTAGACGAGCATACAGCGGCCCTTGACCCTGAAACAGCCAAAAAGGTCTTAGACCTTACAAACAAAGTGGTAAAAGAAGAGCACCTAACATGCTTAATGATTACCCACAGCATGGAGAGCGCTTTAAGTCACGGTAACCGCATCATTATGATGAACGACGGACAGATTATCTACGATGCCAAAGGTAAAGAAAAAGAAGAACAAACAGTCCAGGGACTCCTTAATTTGTTTAAAACAAAAGAAGGAAACCTTATGGCATCAGACAGAATGTTACTTGAAGTATAAAAAAGGAAAGCTTACTCCGAAGAGTAAGCTTTTTTATTTAAAGGCTTCTTGACATGATATATACCACGGTATATACTTAAGACAAAGAAAGGTGGGTGATACACATGATGACTGCGAAAGTTTTTGAAAACGGTAGGAGCCAGGCGGTTAGATTGCCCAAGGAATATCGATTTTCATCAGATGAAGTCATGATTAACAAAATCGGCGATATTGTTATTCTGATGCCAAAGTCCAATAAGTGGGACTCCTTCATGAAAGCAATTGATATGTTTTCTCCTGATTTTATGGAAGATGAAAGTAATCGAAATATTAATCAGGAGCGTGAAGAATTGTGAGGTATATGCTTGATACCAACATCTGTATTTATGCAATAAAGCATAAGCCGGAAAAAGTGTTTTTAAAGCTTCAGAAGGTTGAACCTGAAGATGTTTGTATTTCATCAATTACCTACGCGGAATTGGTGCATGGGGTTGAAAAAAGCAAAGCTGTAGAAAGAAACCGATTGGCATTGTCGCTTCTTTTATCAAATATTGAAATATTGGATTTTGACGTTGATGCAGCAGATGCATACGGAAAAGTTCGTGCAGATCTTGAAAAGAAAGGAACTCCTATAGGACCACTTGACATGATGATAGCAGGACATGCATTGTCACTGGGTTATAAAGTGGTCACTAACAATGTAAAGGAGTTTGAAAGAGTTAAAGGATTAAAGATAGAAAACTGGGCAGAATGAGTTATTCATTTTGCCTTTTTGTTTGGCAAAAAAACTTTTTTGAAAAATTTGATATTTTCCTTTTATTTTCTGTGATTTTATTGTTATGATTGTTATTGATTAAAACTACTGTTACATGTTACTGTTACAGTATCTTAATAAGGAGAGTGCGAAAATGAAAGAGTATAGTCCTATCGCAAGCGGAAAGGTAAGAGAGATTTACGACCTTGGTGATAACCTTGTATTGTATGCAACTGACAGAATCAGTTGTTTTGATGTTATCTTAAACAATACGGTTTCAGCAAAGGGTAAGGTTCTTACTCAGATGTCAAAGTTTTGGTTTGACATGACAAAGGATGTGGTTAAAAATCACATGATTTCGGTGGATGCAAAAGACTTCCCCGAGTATTTCAGACAAGATAAGTTTAACGGCAGAGTGATGCTTTGCAAGAAGCTTAAGATGATTCCCGTTGAATGTATCGTAAGAGGTTATTTATCAGGTTCGGGCTGGGCAAGCTACCAGAAAGATCAGACTGTATGTGGCATTAAGCTTCCTGCAGGATTGAAAGAATCCGACAAATTACCCGAAGTTATCTTTACTCCATCCACGAAAGCCGAAATCGGCGATCACGACGAAAATATTTCTTTTGAACAATCTATAGACTATCTTGAGAAGCGTTTCCCCGGCAAAGGAAAAGATTATGCCGAGAAAATACGTGACTATTCAATCGCAATTTACAAAAAAGCATCTGAATATGCATATGAAAGAGGCATCATTATCGCCGACACCAAGTTTGAATTTGGTATCGATGAAAATGGTGATATTGTTGTTGCCGATGAAATGCTCACACCCGATTCTTCAAGATTTTGGTCAAAAGAAGCATATGAACCCGGTCACGGTCAGCCTTCTTTTGACAAACAGTTTGCAAGAGACTGGCTTAAGAGCCATGATCATGAAGACTGGACACTTCCTAAGGATGTTGTTGATAAGACTATTGAAATATATCTTAAAGGATACTCAATGCTTACAGGTACCGAATTAGAAAAGTAAGGAGATTATGTAATGAGCGATACCTCTAAATACATTAGCCCGTTTTCGGAAAGATATGCTTCTTCCGAAATGCAGTACATTTTCAGCCAGGACAAAAAGTTCTCTACATGGAGAAAGCTTTGGATTGCCCTTGCGGAAACTGAGATGGAGCTTGGTCTTTCTCAGGACGGAAAGCCTGTTATAACTCAAGAAATGATTGATGAAATGAAGGCACACGTTGATGATATCAATTATGATGTTGCAAAAGAACGTGAAAAGCTGGTTCGCCATGACGTAATGAGCCACGTTTATGCTTTCGGTTGTCAGTGCCCTAAGGCTGCAGGAATCATTCACCTTGGAGCTACAAGCTGTTATGTGGGCGACAACACAGACATCATCATTATGCGTGATGCATTAAGGCTTGTAAGAAAAAAACTTATAAACGTAATTGCAAAGCTTTCAGAGTTCGCAACGGAATATAAAGATCTTCCCACACTTGCGTTTACACATTTTCAGCCCGCTCAGCCCACAACAGTTGGTAAGAGAGCCACACTTTGGTTAAACGAATTTGTGATTGACTTAGAAGATCTTGACTATGTTCTTTCTTCTTTAAAACTTCTTGGATGCAAAGGAACAACAGGAACGCAGGCTTCTTTTAAAGAGTTATTTAACAATGACAAAGAAAAGCTTGATAAAATCGATCCCATGATTGCAAAGAAGATGGATTTCGATGCTTGTTACCCTGTATCAGGTCAGACCTATTCAAGAAAGATAGATACAAGAGTGGTAAACGTGCTTGCAGGAATTGCAGCCTCCGCTCACAAAATGTCAAACGACATTCGTTTGCTTCAGCACTTAAAGGAAGTCGAAGAGCCTTTTGAAAAGAATCAGATTGGCTCATCCGCAATGGCTTACAAGCGTAACCCCATGCGTTCAGAAAGAATCGCTTCTTTATCAAGACTCATTATTACAAATGCCCTTAATCCTGCAATTACATCATCAACACAGTGGTTTGAAAGAACCCTTGATGACTCTGCGAACAAGAGAATCGCAATTGCTGAAGGATTCCTTGCTATGGACGGCGTTTTGGACCTTTGCTTAAACGTAGTTGACGGTCTTGTTGTTAACGACAAGGTTATTAATAAGCACATCATGAGCGAGCTTCCTTTCATGATTACAGAAAATGTAATGATGGATGCCGTTAAAGCTGGCGGAAACCGTCAGGAACTCCATGAAGAAATAAGAAAGCTTAGTATGGAAGCCGGTAATCACGTAAAGAAAGAGGGTAAAGAAAACAACCTTCTTGAACTCATTGCCGACAGCGATGCTTTTGATTTAACACTTGATGAACTTAACGGATTTATGAATCCTTCAGATTATGTGGGAAGGTCCGTTGAACAGGTTGATATGTATATTACCGATGTTATTAAGCCTATTTTGGATGAAAACAAAGACTTACTCGGAATGACAGCAACTATAAAAGTTTGATTTAGAGAGAATTAGCACGAGGATATTTACTTATGAATCAGGAATTGATTATTGTACTTGACTTTGGTGGGCAGTACAATCAGCTGATTGCTAGACGTGTCAGAGAATGTAACGTTTACGCAGAAGTTAAGCCCTACACAATGTCTCTTGATGAAATCAAGAAAATGAATCCCTCGGGTATTATTTTTACCGGAGGTCCCAACAGTGTTTACGACGAAACGTCGCCTCACTATCAGAAAGAAATATTTGAACTTGGGGTTCCAATTCTTGGAATTTGCTACGGTTCGCAGCTTATGGCATATACTCTTGGCGGAAAGGTTGAGACTGCTCCCGTAAGCGAATACGGAAAAACTGATGTAACCATCGATGTTCCGGGTAAGCTTTTTGAAGGCGTTTCAAAGAATACTACCGTATGGATGAGCCACACTGATTACATTGCTAAGGTTCCCGAAGGATTTAAGATTTCCGCACATTCTTCCGTTTGCCCCGTAGCAGCGATGGAATGCGAAGAAAAGAAATTATATGCCACACAGTTCCACCCCGAAGTTTTACATACCGAAGAAGGTAAGACAATGATTTCTAACTTTGTCTACAAGGTCTGCGGATGCAAGGGCACTTGGACCATGGATTCTTTTGTTGAATCAAAGATTAAAGAAATCAAAGAAAAAGTCGGCGATGGTAAAGTGTTGCTTGCGCTGTCCGGTGGTGTGGATTCTTCTGTAGCGGCTGTTTTGATGTCAAAGGCAGTAGGTAAAAACTTAACCTGCGTATTTGTAGATCAAGGTTTACTCAGAAAAGATGAAGGCGACCAGGTAGAAGCTATATTTGGACCTAAAGGAAATTATGAGCTTAACTTTATTAGAGTAAATGCTCAGGAACGTTTCTATGCAAAACTTGCAGGCGTTACAGAGCCTGAAAAGAAACGTAAGATTATAGGCGAAGAATTTATCAGAGTATTTGAAGAAGAAGCAAAGAAGATAGGCAAGGTTGATTTCCTTGTACAGGGAACAATTTATCCTGACGTTATCGAATCAGGCCTTGGAAAATCAGCGGTTATCAAGTCTCACCATAACGTAGGCGGTCTTCCCGACTATGTTGATTTCAAAGAAATCATTGAGCCTTTAAGAATGCTCTTTAAAGACGAAGTAAGAAAAGCAGGTTTAGAGCTTGGCTTACCCGAATACTTAGTTTACAGACAGCCTTTCCCGGGCCCCGGTTTAGGTGTCAGAATCGTCGGCGAAGTAACGGCTGAAAAAGTACGTATAGTACAGGAAGCTGATGCAATTTACCGTGAAGAAATCGAAAAAGCCGGTTTAAGCCGCAACATCGGTCAGTATTTTGCTGCTCTTTCAAACCTTAGATCCGTTGGCGTAATGGGAGATTTCAGAACCTATGATTACGCAGTTGTTCTTCGTGCAGTTAACACAAGCGATTTCATGACAGCAGAATGTACCAACATTCCTTTCGAAGTGTTACAGATTTGCATGAACCGTATAATAAATGAGGTTAAAGGAGTTAACCGCGTAATGTACGATTTAACAAGTAAGCCTCCGGGCACCATAGAGCTTGAGTAATTCCTAGTGGTTTGCAAGTGTATAGAAAACCAGTAATATCAAGGGCTGAGAGCATTTGCTCTCGGCTCTTTTTTGTTTTGATTCTATGATTGATTCTAAATTGAATCAGCAGGTTAAGCGAAATGCTGGACGGTTTCCTGATGATTTTATGTTTCAACTTACGAAGGATGAGGTAGAAGTGGTGAAATCACAAATTGTGACTTCACCAAATTCAAATTTTTACTCTGGACAAGGGGGAGGCCGCAGAAAACCACCATACGCGTTTACAGAGCAGGGAATCTATATACTGGCAACGATTACAACTATTATACAGAAGGCCAAAAGTGATATTATATTGATTGATGGATACGTGGATGTGAATACGCTGAACATTTTGGCAAAGAAGGATGCCGGCAAGAAGTGTTTTGGTATTTCACTGATAAATGATTCGAGCATTGTGTTAGGTATATTGAACAGATTGAAAACGATTTAAAAATATAGTGCAGAGATATAGTAAAGAAAAATGGTGGGATAAAAGGGAGGGACTTTTTTGAAAGAAATGAAACAAGATAGTTCTACTATAGCATGGAACGCTATGGGAGATGAGTGGTTTGAACTTGCTCAGACTGGGGAAGCTCGTAATTGCTTTATTATGCCTAATATGCTTAAATTTATAGGCGATGTGAAAGGTAAAAAAATACTTGATCTTGGATGTGGTGAGGGCGGATATTCAAGAGAATTGGCCAAGCGCGGAGCGGAACTAGTATCTATAGATTGTTCAAAGAAAGCGATAGAGTATGCGGCCAAGTTGGCACGTGATGAAAAACTTCAGATTCAGCATTTTGTCAGAAACAGTAATGATCTTTTTGATATAGTCAGTGAGCAATTTGATATTGTCTTGTGTTCTATGATGCTTATGGATTGTGAGGATTTCGAGGGAACCATTCGTGAAGTGGTGAGAGTTTTAAAACCTGGCGGACGTCTATTTGCGAGTGTCCTACATCCCTGCTTTGATGGAAATCATGATACTGGTATAGGAAGACAAGGCCAAGGAATAGACCGCCAGGTTGTAGTTAAAAACTATTTTGAACCTAGAGAATGGGAAGCGCCACTTTATCAAGGAACAATTCCTGTAATATGGCGACATCGAACTTTTGAGGATTATGTTAAAACCTTTGTGGGCGCAGGATTGACAATTGTTGATTTAAATGAGCCAAGGGCTACAGATGAGCAGGCTGAGATTTCTGTAGCGATGGCGTGGCTGCAGAAAATCCCTCTGTATTTATATTGGGAATTGAAAAAGTAATGGAAAGACGGTAATTATGGCGCACTATATGGAATTATGGGATCCCTACGATGAAAAATTAAATAAGATTGATGGAATGACATTAGTACGTGGGGAAGAAGTCCCGGACGGAGTTTTCCATCTTGTATGCGATATTATAACAAAAATGCTTAAGACATGGAGTGATGATAACAATGAAAGCAATTTTGGCAAGCGCACTTGGTGGGCAGGTAAAAATAGACGGCAAGCGCCTTCCTGCTAAGCTGCCGGAAACCAACGGATTATTAAAGTGCATTAAGGAAAACTGGAAAAATGATTCCAAGGTAATGATCATCAGCGGATCGCCTGAATATTATGATAAAAATGACAGTGTATTATTCCGTTTGAAGGGAACTTTTTCTCTGAGCAATCTCAGTGCTTCAGAAGTATTGATGTGTGACGAACGAAACAAAGAGATCATAGAACGGCTTCCTGAAATGGATGTGATAATCTTGGCTGGAGGGCATGTGCCGACACAAAACAGTTTTATGAAGACCATAGAATTAAAAGAACGTCTACAGGATTGGGATGGGCTTCTTATTGCCTGGAGTGCCGGATCAATGAACTGTGCAGAAATGGTTTATGCAGGTCCGGAATTTCCGGGGGAGGCAATTGATCCGAATTATCAGAGATGGATCAGTGGTCTTGGAATAACAAAAACCAATATTTTTCCTCATTTTGAGGCGCTGAGGGATGAAATTCTTGACGGGTTGAGACTGATAGAGGATATTACCTATGCCGACAGCATGGGACACGAGATAATTGCTTTGAATAATGGAAGTTTCATTGTTATAGACAATGGAACAGAGATACTTTATGGGGAAGCGTACAAAATCAAGAACGGAGAGCAGAAGCAAATCTGCACGGACGATAAATGGATACAGTTATAAACAGTTTTGTTGAAAAGGCAAAAGAAATCCTGCGGGATAATCTTGTGGGCATATATCTCCATGGTTCAGCAGTCATGGGGTGTTATAATCCAGCGAAGAGCGATATAGATTTAATCATAGTGGTGAAGGATTCTATAGAGGATAGTGTTAAGAGAGCCTTTATGGACATGGTGGTGGAATTAAACAGTAAGGGACCGGCTAAAGGAATTGAAATGAGCATTGTAAAACAAAGTGCTTGTAAGCCATTTGTTTACCCTACTCCCTTTGAACTACATTTTTCTGCTGCACATCTTGATTGGTACGGAAAGAATCCTGATGATTATATTTCGAAAATGAAGGGCGAGGATAAAGACCTTGCTGCGCATTTTACAATCATAAACCATAGGGGCAAGTGTCTATATGGCGCTTCTATCAAAGATATTTTTGCTGACGTACCGGTACAGGATTTCATTGACTCTATCTGGAATGATATTGCTGAAGCAGAAGAGGAAATCACAGATAATCCGCTGTATATTATATTGAATCTGGCAAGAGTGCTTGCATATATTAAGGACGGGCTTGTCCTTTCTAAGAAAGAGGGCGGCGAATGGGCATTGAACAATGTTCATGAAAGATATCATAGTCTGATACAAGATGCTCTTATAGAATATGCAGAGGACAGGAATATATCTTATGATACGAAACTTGCAAAGGATTATGCCAAATATATGGTGGGAGAAATTGCAAGCGAAAAAGGCAAGTAAAGGCAGTGTGATAATACTCCCATGATAACCATTTGATAACATTTATTTAAGGCTTCTGATGGCTTAGACAATCGCCTTCGGAAGCCTTTTTTGTGCAGCTTTCTTTATTCCAAAATATATAAGGGCTCCAATTACTACACCGGTTGTGTTTAAGATTAAGTCATCCACATCGCTGCAGCGGTCAAAGAAAAGAAGCTGTGCTATCTCAATGAAAAGTGAGAAGCATCCGCCTGCGAGAATGGATTTTCCTAAGGTATTAAGCTTTTTAAAGCATATTGGCCACACAATTCCAACCGGAATAAACATTGCGATATTTCCGATCATGTTTATTTGCCAACCATCATAAAAGTCGTTTAAAAAAGTAAAAGGCTTAAGGTTCATCCGGAAAGGCAAAATTTTTGAAGCATCAAAGACTAAGGTTCCAAGATGTCCGTTTACAAGGTGAAGTGGAAGAAAAACCATTCTTGCAATAACCACTATGCAGATATAGACAAGGATGAGCTGTAGCTCCCTTAAAATATTAAAATCTTTCTTCAAAAGAAAGACGGATAATCTGGTAATAATCCAGCATAATGTAATGAATCCCACAATCATCTGTATATTTATTTCTAACATGTCTACACTCCTTATAATATGTCACACTTGAGCCAAGTGAGATTATACTATACTATATTATAAAATGGTCAGAAGTCAATGACGATTGGAGAGAATCATGTACTATCATGCGTCATAAGTCTGAAAAGAAAAAGAGGAGAATTATTGAATGAAAACAGTTGTATTACTTTACGAAACTTGTTGTATTTATGAAATAGTTATTTCTAATTATTTCTTGCAATGCACCGGTCATGAAATAGTTTTTGCTACATTGGACGGAAAGCCTGTTACCGCTTATGAAAAGTTTTCATTGAATGCAACGTGCGCATTAAAGGAAATTGATCCAAAAGATGTAGAACTATTATTGGTTCCGGGAGGGGATATTTCATCGATTGCTAATGAAGAGGTATATTCATTTATTCGTGCTGTTGTGAACAATAAGCAACTAGTTGCAGGTATATGCAATGGTGTAGATGAACTGGATAACGCAGGAATCCTCGAAGGAATCGAGTCAACTCATTCAGTTAAAGAAGCATTGGTAGTTGGAGAGCATGTGATTACCGCTAGGGCAAACATGTATGTAGATATGGCTATAGCTATCGGTAGAAAGATGAATCTCTTTACCGATGAGGCAGATTTACAGGAGACAATCGATTTTTGGAAACTTCATAAGTCTATTTGAGATTGCAGAAAGTACTATTCCTGTGATAGTATTAACATGAAGTATAAAGAAAGAGCGTTTAACGCATAGGTGAAGGAATGATTATTAGATAATTTGACTTAAGTGAACATTTATTAGCTGCAATGGCAGTTTCTTTGTGTACGCTTAAATCGGATTATCATGCATTCATCGCCTATTTTTTATAGGTCTTTTTGTGTGAGTCTATTTTGCGTATGCAAAATGGACTCTTTTTTGCAGATTTGATTGGAGGTGGCATTATGCTACAAGTAAAGAATTTAACTATAACGCACCGAAAAGACCTTAGAATAATAATTGATAAGTTAAATATGACTTTAAATGACGGAGATAAAGCCGTAATCATCGGTGAAGAGGGGAATGGAAAGTCAACACTTCTTAAATGGATTTATGATCCAAGCCTTACTAAGGATTATGCTGAATGTGATGGGGAAAGGATAGTAGGTAATGAAGTGCTTGGATACTTGCACCAAGAACTTCCTGATTCGGATAAAAAGAAAACGTTGTATGAATACTTTTCAGAAAGTGAATTCTTTTATGAAGAAACCCCTAAAGAATTGTCGGAGTTAGCGGCAGAGTTTAAGGTGCCTACAGATTTCTTTTATAGCGATCAAATGATGGAGAGCCTTTCAGGCGGTGAAAAGGTAAAAGCTCAACTTTTAAGACTGTTTATAAACAAGCCGACAGTGCTTCTTTTAGACGAACCTTCCAACGATATTGATATAGATACATTAAAATTTCTTGAAAAGATTATCAATGAGTGGAAGCATATTGTATTGTTTATATCACATGACGAGACGCTTATTGAAAATACTGCGAATATGATAATCCATATTGAGCAAATAAAAAGAAAAACGGAAAGCAGGATAACTGTTGTAAAAGATACTTACAGAAATTATATAGAGAACAGAGATAAGTCATTTGAAAGCCAGGAAAAGCAAGCGATTAATGACAAGAAAGAAAAGAAACTAAGAGACGAAAAATACAATCGTGTCTACAATAGCGTGGAACATGCGCTTTCAACTGTCTCAAGGCAGGCGCCTTCGGTTGGTAAAAATCTTAAAGATAAAATGCATACTATAAAGGCTATGGGTAAGCGTTTTGAAAAAGAAGATGAGAATATGACTTTGATGCCTGAAAAAGAAGAAGCTATTTTCTTTAAACTTGGGGCAGATAATTCGGAAATCCCGATGGGAAAGACAGTAATAGAGTTTAAGCTTGATAAACTAATGACACCCGATGAATCAAAACTGCTTTCAAAAGATATTTTTATAAGAATCAAAGGTCCTGAAAAAGTCTGCATAGTGGGAACCAACGGTGTGGGGAAAACTACACTTTTAAAGATTATAGCGAAGATACTTTTGGAAAGAAGAGATATAAAGGCTGAGTATATGCCTCAAAACTATGAGGAGCTTTTAAACTTAGACGAGACTCCTGTGGATTTTTTGGATAGCACGGGAGACAAAGCAATGCGAACAAAAATAAGAACATTTCTTGGTGCACTAAAACTTACTGCAGATGAAATGGACCATCCGATAAGAGAACTTTCGGGAGGTCAGAAAGCAAAAGTACTCCTTTTAAAAATGAGCCTTTCTGATGCCAATGTACTTATACTGGATGAGCCTACAAGAAATTTTTCGCCGCTTTCAGGTCCTGTCATTAGAAAAATGATTTCATCGTTTCCGGGAGCGGTTATCAGCATCTCACACGACAGAAAGTATATAGATGAGGTATGCACAAGGGTATACAGATTAACAGAAGATGGGCTGGTTTAGAGTTCACTTTCAAAGAAAGAAATCATTCTGTTTACATTGTCATCCGAGTGTTCAACTTCTCTTGAGTAAAGGTAAATTGTGGAACCTAAATCTGCGCATGTTGCTTTATAAATCATTCCAATAAAGCGTACGCTTTGCACGGCAATCATGGCTCTTGCATAGATTTGACCATCATAAATTGCACCGCAAAAATATGTAAATAAAAGCGATTTTAATATTTTTTCTAAATTAATCTCAAGGTTATCTAAGGCATCCCGAGTGTTAAATACTTCGGGGTGCTTTTTATAATATGCTTTTGTTTCTTTAATCGAATCTGTCCATGATTCTTCTAAAGATTCCATATCGATTAAAACATCAAGGCTTTTAAGACAATATTCATAGCCTCCAAGGATACCTGCAGCGATTTCATCAAGATCTTCATCTAAGGAAACAGACTCAGATACAGTATCGCCCATTTCAAGAACGTCACCTTCATCGTAAAGGGCCTGCAATTTGTATGCCAATAAAGCAATCTTTTGCATGCGTGTTTCTAATGATAAACTTCTATCGGAAGCAATCTCTAACATCTTTTCCCTTGCAAATTCAAGGGCATCAAAAATAAGAAGATCGAAATCTTCAAATTCCTCAGGATCATCGGTTTCTTCGTTCTCGGACTCATCCCATCCAAACTCATAGTCTTTTGAAAGAACCATCCTTACAACCTCGGGGCAGGATAGGGATAAAGAATATTCCCTTAAATCCAAAAACTCTTCGGTATGCCTTGGGTACAATCTGCATGTATCGCATAGATAGCCTTCTCCGAGAGTAGACTGTAAATCGCAAAGGCCGTTTTCATTTAACATAGAGCATCGTGTATTATGCTGTACAAAGGCACTTTCTTTATAATCAACACCTTCTTCTAAACGCTTCCTAAAATCGCCTTTGGTTTCTTTATATTTTCGTAGACTATTATCATCTATCATTATTTGCCAGCCGATGCAACAGCTTTTGGGGCATTTATCCGCTATACATTTAAAGTTATCAAAATCCTTTTGTTTTCTAACTATCATATTTATTCCCTATTTAAATTGTGGCGCCATCTTATAACGGCTACACCGATAATTATCACATAACCTATAATGCTAAGCAAAACCGGCACTTCAGAAAAGAAAATAAATCCAAGTAAAGCTGCAAAGATTACCTGTGTGTAGTCAAAAACGGAAATTTCTTTCGCAGGTGCATACTTGTAAGCGGTTGTTATTGAAAACTGTCCGAGAGAAGCAAAAGCTCCTGCCAAAAAGAGATAAATCCATTGAAGAGGAGTCATTGGAACATAATTAATCAAAAAGAAGGGAAGTGTAACAATGCTTGAAAACAGTGAAAATGCAAACACAATAATGGGCGCCTTTACACCGCTTTTTCCAAGTTTTCTTACAAAGGTATACCCCATGCCGGCGCCAAGGCCTCCTAAAAGCCCCATTAGAGCCGGGAAGATTTGAGTGTTTGCTCCCGTAGGCCTTATGATAAATATGGCGCCTATAAAGGCAGTAACAGTGCACGCAATATCAAATTTAGAAGGGATTTCTTTTAAAATGAATATGGACATTATTATTGCAAAGAAAGGGGAGAGCTTATTAAGCATGTTTGCATCGGCTATTCCCAGTCTGTCAATGGCATAAAAGTTTGTCACAAGCCCCACAGTACCGCAAAATGAGCGAAGAAAGATATCTATGTAGTTTCTTTTTGGAATATTAAATTCAGTCTTGTTTTTTATAAGAGCACCGCTTGCTATAAAGAGCGCCACGATATTTCTGAAGAAGGCTTTTTGCATTGTGGGTAAATCACCTGAAAGCCTAACAAAGAAAGCCATCAAAGAAAAGCCAAGTGCGGCTAAAAGTATAAAGAGTATTCCTTTTATTTTGTTGTTTTTTTCTTGGTCCATATGGTTATTATCCTAAATATATTAAGAAGTCATTTATTATTATCTAATATTGATTTTGAAAGTCAATGTTTCAATGGATTTTATGGATGAAATTGAGTAAAATAAATTAATTGATGTTTAGGAGGGCTTTAATGAGACCAATATTAAAGAATAAAATATATCTTTATTTAACGGAATTTTTTGCAGGAATGTCCGTTATGGCGGTTGAGCTTGGAGCAAGCAGATTGTTGGCTCCTTACTTTAGCTCATCACAGATAGTTTGGACCATAATTATCGGCACTATTATGATTGCTATGGCTTTGGGAAACTTGTACGGAGGCAAAACTGCGGATAAGAATCCTAATCCCGATAAGTTATACGTAAGAATCATTATTGCGGCCATTTGGATAGCGGCAATTCCTGCAGTTGGAAAATACATTATTTTGGCAATTTCTGCTTTGTTTATTTTTTCTGTAAACTCTAACTTCCTAATCATTGCAGGTTTTGTCACCTGTATGGTGGTCTTTGTGTTCCCATTATTCTTACTTGGAACGGTAACGCCTTCTTTAGTAAAGTTTACGGTTGATAGCTTAGATGACAGCGGAAGCATAGTGGGTAAGCTAAATGCTTTTAATACAATCGGAAGTATCATAGGTACTTTTGTCCCCACATTTATAAGCATCCCTGCTGTGGGAACATCGATAACGTTTTTGATTTTCTCAGGGATTTTGCTTTTATTAAGCCTCATCTATTTTGTGAGCTCTAAGGAAAAATTTTTAAAGGCCAAGAAGGTTTACGTTAGTATTGTTTTATTCATTGTCTGCATAATTCTTGGCCATAACAACAGCTTTGCATTTTGGCAGACAGACCTTACTTACGAAGGTGAATCAATATATAACTATTTACAGGTTTATGAGGATAGCAGGCAGGTGGTGCTATCAACTAACGTTTTATTTGGCACCCAGTCTGTTTATATAAAAGAAAAAGGTCCCACAGGCTATTATTACGATCACGCCATGGCGGCTGTTTATATGGGTGAGGATGAAGATGTATCCACTCCCACAAAGATTTTGATCCTTGGAAATGGCTCCGGCACTTACGCCACTCAGTGTAAAAGATACTTTGAAAATGTGGATATAACGGGAGTTGAAATAGACGGTAAAATCACCGATTTGGCCCACGAATATTTTAATCTTCCAAAAGACGTACCCGTAATAGAATATGACGGAAGAGCATATCTAAACGCTTCGAAAGAAAAGTATGATGTCATAATGGTGGATGCCTATCAAGACATCACAATTCCCTTTCAAATGTCAAGCGTTGAGTTCTTTACTTTGGTTAAAGAGCATCTAACTGATAACGGCGTCATGGTCGTTAACCTAAACATGCGAAGCGATGAAAAAGAAAACATTAATTACTACATATGCGACACCATAGGAAGCGTTTTTTCAAATGTTGAGACCTCCGATGTTCAGGGAAACACAAACAGAATTTTGTTTGCAAGCATGAATGAAAACATGGAGCAAAAGCTGACTTCCGGTTTGGAAAAAGAAACCGATGAGGATTTGCGTTACATGATGGCAAAGGTTAATGATAACCTAATGCCATATCATCCCGGTAATTTGATTTTAACGGATGATAAGGCACCGGTTGAGCTTCTTGGGATGAAAATTATTGATAGCCTGATTGCCGAAGAAGTTTCTTTTTACAAAGATATTTATAAAAGAGAAGGCTTAAAGGGCTTACTTAACGAGTTTTAATATAATGATTCCGAAATTCTATACAAGAATTTCGGAATTTTTATTTTTTTGCGCACATTTAATGTATGATAAACGTAATACATTATGAAAGGAGGTTTTACCCGGGGTGTTAGATTTAAACGACCACTATGATAAGATTTACAGATTTTGCTATTATAAGTTATTCGACAAAAACTTGGCCGAAGATATAACACAAGAAACCTTCTTAAAATACCTTGAACATTATGATTTTTCTTCCAAAACGGAGACTCTTAAATACTTATACACTATAGCCGGCAACCTGTGTATAGATGAGTTTAGGAAGAAAAAACCCGAAAATGAAGAAAACATACCTGAATTAATCTTCGAAGATAATACGGTAGAGAAAATGAGCATAAGAAATGCTATTTTAAGGCTCCCAGACGACGAACGGGAACTCTTGCTTTTAAGATATGCAAATGAAGTAAACGTAAATGTGATAGCAAAGATAAAGAATATTTCAAGGTTTTCGGTCAGAAGAAAGCTTCTTTTGGCAAAGAAACATTTAGAGGAAGAATTAAGAAAGGAGGATGCATATGAATAGGTTTGAAAGAGGAATTAAAGAAAGCTTTTCGGTTCCAAACCCCATTAAGAAAGAAGAGTTTATTAAAAAGTTTCCAAAGCCTGAAATGTCACTTTCAAAGTTTGTGATATCTCAGATTCCATATGTTAGTAAAGTAACTTGGGCTTTGACAATCTTAATGTTTATATCAGTATTTTTGGCCCCTCGCATCTTAGGCGTCAAAGTTACTTGGTTTATATCAGGCCTTACACCGCTAATGGCGCTATTGGCAGTGTCAGAAAGCAACAGGTCACAAAAATACAATATGGCTCAGCTTGAAGCTTCAACAAGATTTTCGTTGAGAAGCTTACTGCTTGCACGAATGCTTTTACTTGGAATTGTAAGCTTTGTATTAATCATAGTAAGTGTGCCCCTTGGCACTTTTTATGGCTCGTTTCGCGTTTTTGAAACCTCCCTTTATGTCATCACTCCCTTTTTATTATCCGCCTCAATTGGCCTATATATCGTAAGAAGCATTAAAGGAAACAATGGGTTTTACATGGTTAGTGCAATTTCTTTATTCATTAGCTTGATTATGTTTATGGGAGATAAATACTTTGGATTTTTATTCTTAAGCACAGGAGTAAAATACTGGGTTATGCTTTTTATTCTTTTACTGGTACTTACAATTGTTGAATCAAAGAGATTACTTAACAATACGGAGGATATGACATGGAGCTTGTAATCGACAGACTCTCAAAACAATACGGATCAAAGATTGCTGTTGATAGAATAAGCGCAAAACTTGGGAAAGGGGTTTACGGGCTTTTAGGGGCAAACGGTGCCGGAAAGACCACTCTTATGAGAATGATTTGCGGAATACTTAAGCCTACAAGCGGTAGCGTTTCTTTTGACGGAATAGATTCGGAGGAAGAAAACTTTAGAGCAATTCTAGGCTATCTACCTCAGGATTTTGGCTATTATCCGGATTTTAATGCATACGATTTTCTTTTTTATTTGTCTTCCCTTAAGGCAATTCCTAAGAAAGAAGCCAAAGCAAAGATAAATGAATTATTGGATGTTGTGGGATTAAAAGATGTGGCAAAAAAGAAAATTAAAACCTATTCCGGCGGCATGAAGCAGCGTTTGGGAATAGCCCAGGCTCTTTTAAATGACCCCAAGCTTTTGATTTTGGATGAGCCTACAGCAGGTCTTGATCCTAAAGAAAGAGTGAGATTCAGAAATTTAATCGAAAAACTTGGTAAGGATTGTATCGTGTTACTTTCCACCCACATTGTTTCTGATATAGAGCATATTTCCGACGAAGTTTTGATTATGAAAGACGGAAGCTTTGTTTTTCAGGGAAAGTGGAATGATAAAGAATCTAGCTTAGAGGATTTCTATCTTAGCCAATTTGAGGAGGGAGAAGATAGTGAATAACATAGGAACTCTTTATAGATATGAGATTAAAAAGATAGTTGGGAAGAAACTGTTTTGGATAATGTCTGCATTGTTGTTTCTTCTTGCAGTTTTTACGCCTTTTTCAAATCTGGTGGGAAGTTATTATGAGTCAGGTGAAAAAATAGCATCAAATCTTTCTTTTTATAAGGAAGAACAGGCAGGGAAGATGGCTTTGTCTGGAAGAGCACTTGACGATGAGCTTTTTAAAGAAGCAATTGCTGCTTACAGTAAGGTTCCCGAAGTGTTTAATTACTCAAGCACCGAAGAGTACAGAAAATATGCCCTTGCCTACAATGAAATTTATGGATTTATAAGGTCATCCACAGGGCTAAAATTTGAAGATATTAAAAACTGGGACCATGATGCAACCTATGTTTATGAAAAGCGAAAAGAAAACATTTACCTATACTTAGAAGACAGTTTCCTTACAGATAATGAAATAAAGTTTTGGAAGGATAATTATGAAAAGTTAGATAAGCCCTTTACATATTATTATCACGATGCATATCAGATTCTTTTAGACTCCTTTCAGACAATTTCGATTATTCTTTTTGCCTTCGTTTCCATAGTTTTATCAGGGGTATTTGCTAACGAAAGGCAACTTAAGACAGAGCCTATTATTTTAGCAAGTAAAAAAGGGAAAAAAGAAACCTTTATGGCAAAAATCCTCGCAGGTATTACAGTTAGCGTATCAGTTTCTTTAATCCTTTCGATTATACTGTTTTCTTTATGCCTAGGATATTACACACCTGAAGGATTTGACTATTCTTTAACTGTATATTTTAATGCGGCAACTTACGATATTTCCATCGGTGAAGCCTGCATCATTGCATATTTGATTATGCAGATAGCACTTGTTCTTTTCTCCATATTTGTTATGACTTTGTCTGAAGTTTTAAAAAATTCAGTTGCAGCACTTTCTGTTTCCATGCTGCTTGTGATTTTGGGAGGTATGATTTCAATTCCCCAAAGCTTTAGAGCTATCGGTCAGATTTGGGACTGGCTTCCGGTAAGCTACTTGGCAATATGGAATATGTTCGACGAAAGAACCTTACCGATTTTTGGAAAGTGTATATTATCGTGGCAAATAGTCCCGATTATCTATATTATCTTGTCTATCTTGTTGGCTTTCTTTTCAGGATATAAGTATAAAAAAATAAGTGTTGAATAAAGATACTAAGGAGCTTAAATTTAGCTCCTTTTTTCTTTATTTTTCATAGTAATTTACAGCCTCACATGATAAAATCTCATTGTTATATTTTTTACTAAATATTCTTCATTCGGAGATTGGGTTATGGGTACAGGTAGAAGAAAAAAGAAAACAGGCTTAGTAGTATTACTTATAGTGTCACTTTCTATAATGGCTATATTAATAGTGGCTAGCGCAGCCAAGAAATTTGCCATAAAAGTGGCAGAGGAATTCGATTCATACACTCAGTCTGATGAATTTGAAAAGGCTTTAAATTCAAAGCCGGGAAGCGATACGGAAGCTACAATCGATTATCCTGATTCTGAGTTTGAAGGCTGCTTTTTCTATGATTCTTTAAATGAAGAAGACAGGGAAGTGTATGAAATCTACTATGACCTTGTTAAACACAAGGATGAAGCCGATTATGAAAGAATAATCACTCTTGATGCTGATTCTTATGAAGATAGATTAGAGGAAATCGAGCTTATATATTATGCAATGCTTGAAGACCATCCCGAGTATTTCTTTTTAGAGGATGATGCCGAAAGTTGCTATAACATTCAATACAGCACTTTGGGCAAAACAGCATTGGTTTATTTATCTCTTAATTCGGGAGACCCTTCGATTGAAAATATTCAGACAGAAAAGTTTAACGCTGCCGTAGACAGTTTCTTTAGCAATATAGATTTAACAAGGTCACAGCTTGAAATAGAGTTACAGATTCACGATAAGTTAAACGCGCTTGTGACATACGATCATGATGCCGTAGAAAATATTGAAGAAGCCAATCTAGCCCACACGGCTTACGGAGCTTTGGTAGAAAACTCAAAGGGTGAGCCTAATATGGCTGTTTGCGATGGGTATGCAAGAGCATATTATTATCTATTAAAGAAAGCGGGAATATACTCGACTATAGTGTTTGGCGAAGCCGATGATTCAAGTGAATTAAGAGTTAAAGATTTGGGCCATGCTTGGAATCTTGTAAGGCTTGACGGAGAGTGGTATGAGGTTGACTGCTGCTGGGACGATTACGATTATTCTTTAATGGATTCTTCGTATTATACGGCGGTTTCAAACACTCAGCCTCAGTTTTTTTATACTAATCACTATTTCTTTAACAGAACCACAAGTGACTTAAAAGATATGCCGGAATCTGAGTATACGAATTTTAAAATCTATGGCTATGAAGACTGGAATGCTTGGTACAGAAGCTACCACACAAGGATTTTTCCTTTAAATGACGAGTCAGCCACAATTGATAAATATTTAAATTCATTTCTGCCTGAAGCAACAGGCACTAAGTATGGCTTATTCTATCTTCCCGGTGAACTTGTTCCTTTGGATAATGACTATGTAGATCCTTTCTTTGTGGAAATGGACCAAAAGAAAAGTGAGCTTGACAGTGTAAAGAATCAAATTGCAGCTTCCGAATCAGAACTTCAGAATATGAGTGCAAGGCTTGATGAGCTTGCAAACACTTACAGTCAGACAGGCGATGAAAGCTATATTGATTCCTATAATGCGCTTTTGGATGAATACAATCAAAAGTACAATGATTACACAAATCTTATAAACAGCTATAACGTTATGGTAGATAATTATAACAGTAAATATGCAAATTAATTAAAAGGCCGTATAGGGTTTCCTATAACGGCCCCTTTTATGTGATTTTTATAAAATAATGCTTTATCACGATAGTCAATATACTTAACTTATGTAATAATATCTTAGAATAAATTAAATTCGGGGTGCTGCGCATGAAGATGCTTTTAAAGCTAAGTAAAGAAGCCATAAGATACAAATCGCTTTATATAATAGCGATTCTTTCTACGTTAATGCTGACAGTCATTAACCTTGCGGCTCCCAAGGCTCTTTCAAAAATGACCGGCATTGTAAGTGAAGGCGTCACTAAAGAAGGAATGTCTCAAATCGTGGTGCTTACCTTTATAATTGCAGGCCTTTATCTTTTAAGGATTTTATTTAGATTTTTAAGCAATTATCTTGCTCATAAAGCTGCATGGAATTTAGTGGGTGACCTTCGTACAAAGACCTACGATAAATTAGAACACATGCATATCGGTTACTTTCATGACAAGCAAACCGGCGATTTAATGAGCAGAATCGTTAATGATACAAGAGATTTTGAACTTTTATATGCTCACATGATACCTGAAAGCATCACTAATGTAGTGACCTTTTTAGGTGTCTTGATAATGCTTTTAACAATTAATGTTAAGCTTGCACTTATTACCTGTGCACCCTTACCTTTAATTTTCTTATCGGGAATTATCTTTTCAAAAAAGGTACGCCCCTTCTTTAAAATATCCCAAAAGAAAATGGGTGAATTAAGCGGAAAGTTACAGGATAATCTTTCCGGTATCCATGAAATTCAATCCTTCGGAAGAGAAGAATATGAAACGGGAAAAGTTGATGAGAGCAATTTTTCTCATATTAAGGCTATGCTTACAGCCCTTAAATTCAGTGCGATTTTTCATCCAAGTGTAGAGTTCATTTCTTCTTTGGGAACTGTTTTGGTGGTGGCTTTTGGCGGCCTTCTTGCTTATAAAGAGGGTTTAAAGGTTGAAGACATAGTTGCCTTTCTTTTATATTTAAGCCTTTTCTATGCCCCTGTTACAGGGCTTGCAAACCTTCTTGAATCCATGCAGCAATCATTGGCAGGAGCTGAGCGCGTAATGGCGGTTCTTGATGCGCCTTGCGAAATCGTTGATAAAAAGGATGCGGTTTCTTTAAAAGATGTTAAAGGCGAAATCGAGTTTAAGAATGTAAGCTTTTCTTATGAAGAAGGAATTCCTGTTTTAGACAATGTTTCTTTTAAGTGTGAGCCCGGTAAAATGCTTGCCCTTGTAGGGCCTACGGGAGTTGGAAAGACAACCTTAACTCAACTTATTTCAAGATTCTATGAGCCTACAAGCGGGCAAATACTAATAGATGGAAAAGACATTAATGATGTAACAATCGAAAGCCTAAGGCAGAATATTTCCCCTGTTTTACAGGATACTTTCCTTTTTAACGGAACCATTGCCGAAAACATAGGATATGCATACCCGGAAGCAACTCTTGAAGAAATAAAAGAAGCTGCAAAGATAGCAAACATTCATGAAGATATTCTGGCTATGCCAAATGGCTATGACACAATTGTCGGAGAAAGAGGTTTGAGGCTTTCGGGCGGTCAAAAGCAAAGAGTTTCAATCGCAAGAGCTATTCTTAGAAAGTCACCGATAATAATACTTGATGAAGCTACGGCATCCGTTGACGTTGAAACGGAGAAACAGATTCAGGAAGCTATCGGAGGAATTGTGGGTTCCAGAACCATTATTGCCATAGCCCACAGATTATCTACCATAAGAAATGCTGACAAAATTTTAGTAATCGAAGATGGAAAGATTACAGAAGAGGGCACTCACGACGAACTGGTTTCTTTAGGCGGAAGCTATGCAAGAATGAGTGAAATTCAGAGTAAAGCTTAGGCTTAAGCCTATTTTAAATACACTAAACAATACAAGAAAGGCGACTAAAATGAAGGCTTATTTTGCGGGAGGATGCTTTTGGTGCGTAACTCCAATCTACAAAATTTATGGAGTTGACAAAGTTACGTGCGGATACTCCGGAGGAGACGAAGTCAATCCTACTTACAAAGACGTTAAAGAACAAAAAACAGGCCACAGAGAGACGATTGAGCTTACATACGATCCTAAAAATGTAGACTATGATACGCTCCTTGAAATCTATTTGGCAAACGTGGATCCCTTTGATGCTGAGGGACAGTTTATAGACAAGGGATTTTCTTATACATTGGCTATTTACTATCAAACCGATGAAGAAAAAGAAAAAGCAATGGCTGCTATTAAGGCTTTGGAAGAAGAAACCGGTAAGAAGGCTCAGATTGCTTTAGAGCCATTTAAAAGCTTCTACGAGGCCGAGGAAGAGCATCAGGATTATTATTTAAAGAATCCCGAAGCTTTTGCTAAAGAAATGGAAGAAAGCGGCAGAAACAGCCGTAAATAATATAAACAAACACGGAGAAAAGAAATGATTAACTTTGCAAGCGATTATATCGCAGGGGCACATCCTGAAGTTTTAAAAAGACTGGTTGAAACAAACCTTGAAAATTTAACAGGATACGGAACGGATGAATATTGTAAAGAAGCGTCCGAAAAAATAAAGAAAACCCTTAAAAATCCCGATGCGGAAGTTTTCTTTGTAGCAGGAGGCACACAGACAAATCAGCTTGTCATAAGCACAATGCTTGAAAACTTTGCCGGAGTTATAAGCCCTGCAACAGGCCATATAAACGTACACGAAGCAGGGGCTATAGAATATAGCGGACATAAGGTTTTGGCTCTTCCTTCAGAAAACGGAAAGATCAAGGCCGATACAATCGATAATTATGTAACAGAGTTTTTTAAAGACGATAGCTATGAACATATGGTTATTCCCGGAATGGTGTATATTTCATTCCCCACAGAATACGGAACATTGTATTCAAAGAAAGAATTAAGCGATATATACAAAGTTTGTAAAAAGCATGACCTTACACTCTTTATTGACGGCGCAAGACTCGCTTACGGCTTAGAAGGAGAAGATAACGACGTATCAATTGAAGACTTGTCAAAGCTTTGTGATGTGTTTTATATCGGTGGCACAAAGTGTGGCACTCTTTTGGGTGAGGCAGTGGTGTTTACTCATAAAAATGCCCCCAAACGTTTTGTGACACTTACAAAGCAGCATGGCGCAATGCTTGCAAAGGGAAGAGTAATGGGCGTTCAATTTGATGCCTTGTTTACAGATAACTTATATTCAAAAATCGGTAAGTATGCAATTGATAAAGCAAAGTACTTAAAAGAAATGGTTCAAAGAAAAGGATATAAGCTCTTTGTAGATTCGCCCACCAATCAGCAGTTTATTATCGTAAATAACAAAAAACTTAAAGAACTTGAAAAAGAAGTTATTTTTAGCGCATGGGAAAAGTACGATGATAATAACACGGTAATAAGATTTGCCACAAGCTGGTCCACTACCGATGAAGATTTAAAAACCTTAGAAAGCCTTTTATAATTAAATAGATGCATATAACAAGAGAGCTACCAGATACTGATAGCTCTCCTGTTATTGAGAATGGTACATTGGGGTTATGGGGTATGGTTAAAATATACAGATACCCCGTTAACAGAAAATTAACCGTAAAAAAATTTTAAAAATTTTTTTCTTTACATATTTGCAGGACTTGATATAATATCAATTCGTATGAAAAGAAAGGAGGAAAATGATGAAGAAACGTAATTTATTATCTTTGGCGTTTGGTTTGTTTATCGTTTGTCTACTTATCCTTTCTAATGTTTTCATTGCCGTAGAAGCAAAGCATGACTGCTCAGGCGTACATTGTCACGTGTGCGAAGAAATTGAAGTCGCTCATGAAGCAATTGATTCCCTGGGACTTTGTGTTGGAATTGCTTTTGCGTGCATCTTTTTAAAGCACATATTCGTAAAGAGTATTGATGCTTTTAAGGGGAATTTCTTTGTTCCCTTTTCTTTAGTTTCTCAAAAAATAAGAATCGATTCATGAATTAATCTTTTGTAACCTGTTTTGACAGGTCTGTTTTTCGTGCAAAAAAATACTAAGGAGATAAATTTATGAAAAAGAAAATATTTGCGTTGGTAGCTGCCGCATCACTTATGGTTGCTGCCTTAACAGGTTGTGGAGAAAAGAAGGTTAGCGTTGTAAGTGAAGTTACAACTGAAGAAAGTGCTCCGGCAACTGACACAGTTAAAGAAAATATCGAAGAACCTTCATCAGAAGATGAAAGAATTACTGTTGTAACAACCATTTTCCCTGAATATGACTGGGTAAGAGAAATCATTAAAGGTCATGAAGACAGATTTGATGTAACCCTTTTACTTGATAGCGGAGCAGATCTTCACAGTTATCAGCCTACAGTAGAAGACATCACTAAGGTTTCAAATGCCGATATGTTTGTTTATGTCGGCGGTGAATCCGATGAATGGGTGGAAGATGCTTTGGCAGACGCCGTTAACAAAGATCAGGTAAGCGTAAACTTAATGGAAGTGTTAAAGGATACCGTTAAGGAAGAAGAAGTTGTTGAAGGCATGCAGGGCGAAGAAGAGGAAGAAGGCGAAGAAGGTGAAGAGGAAGAAGAAGGCCCTGAATATGATGAACATGTTTGGCTTTCAGTAAGATGCGCTAAAACACTTGTAAATGATCTTGCAGAAAAGATTTCAGCTGTTGATGAAGAAAACAAAGCTGATTATGAAAAGAATGCCGCTGATTACGTTGCTGTTTTGGATGAACTAGACGCTGAATATGCTAAGACACTTGAAAATACTCAGACCATTCTTTTCGGCGACAGATTCCCCTTTAGATACATGGTTGATGATTACGGAATTAAATACTATGCAGCTTTTGTAGGCTGCTCAGCCGAAACAGAAGCTTCATTTGAAACCATTACATTCCTTGCAAATAAGGTTGATGAACTTGGTTTAAAGGCTGTATTTACAATTGAAAGCTCAGACGGAAGCATTGCAAAGACAATTATTGAAAACAGTAAAGGTAAAGACGCTAATATATTTGTTTTGGATTCAATGCAGTCTGTAACAGCTAAAGATGTTAGTGACGGAGAAACATATATTGGTGTAGTTAAGTCAAATCTTGAAGTTTTAAAAGAAGCTTTGGCTAATTAAAGCATGTAGGAGACATTATGGCACTTATTAAAGCAAGCAATCTTTCTGTAGGTTATAGGGGAGTGGCGGTTTGCGATAACATTTCTTTTGAAGTTGAAAAAGGCGATTATCTTTGTATAGTCGGTGAAAACGGTTCGGGTAAAAGTACCCTTGTTAAAACCATCCTTGGTCTTATTCCTCCAATTAAAGGGAAAATCATTAAAGGAAATGAATTAAATCAAAACGAAGTAGGGTATCTTCCGCAACAAAGCGAAAGCAGTGCAATTTTTCCTGCTTCTGTGGATGAAATCATTTTGTCGGGTTTTCAAGGCAGACTTTCAAAGAGGTTCTTTTACTCTAAAAAAGAAAAAGAGCTGGCTGTAAAATACATTGAAAAAATGAATATTTTACCTTTAAGAAAAAAGCTTTTCTCAACTCTTTCCGGAGGCCAGAGACAAAAAGTTTTGCTTGCAAGGGCCATGTGTGCATGTGAAAGGCTCTTACTTCTTGATGAGCCTGTTACAGGGCTTGATCCAATGGCTCAAAAAGATTTGTACCGAATGATATCTAAGATAAACCAAGAAGATAAGACAGCAATAGTAATGATATCTCATGATATAGAGAATGTTTTGGAGTACGCCAATAAAATTCTTTACATAGGAAATGAAGTGTTTTATGGGAAGAAGGAAGACTTTTTAAAGAGTAAATTAGGAATTGCCTTCGCGGAGGAAAAAAATGAGTAGTGTTATTGATAAACTTATAGAATACCTTCAATATCCCTTGGTAAGGCGCGCCCTTGTAGTAGGTGTTTTGGTGGCTTTGTGTGCCTCAATTTTAGGCGTTTCATTAGTGCTAAAGCAGTTTTCTTATATCGGAGACGGACTTTCTCACGTTGCATTTGGTGCCATGGCGGTTGCAACTGTTTGTAACTTTGCGGATGATACTTATTTCACCCTTCCCGTTACGGTTATATGTGCTGTTTTCCTTTTAAAAACAGGGCAGAACAAAAAGATAAACGGTGATGCGCTAATAGCGATGCTGTCGGTAGGGGCTCTCGCCATCGGATATTTACTAATGAATGTATTTGCAACCAGCGCAAACATAAGCGGAGATGTGTGTTCCACGCTATTTGGCTCAATGTCTATACTTACTTTATCAAAGAGTGAAGTAAACATTTGTGTAGCGGTATCAATTATCGTAATAATAGTTTTCATCGTTTTATATAATAAGATTTTTGCTGTTACATTTGATGAGAGCTTTGCCGTGTCGGCGGGCCTTAACGTAAAGTTTTACAACACTTTGATAGCCATAACAATTGCGGTAATAATAGTACTTTCTATGAAATTGGTCGGTTCTTTGTTGATTTCGGCTTTGGTTATTTTCCCGGCTGTATCGGCTATGAGAGTGATGAAAAGCTATAAGGGCGTTACAATATGTGCCGCCATATTCTCTGTAGCGACGGCACTACTTGGAATCTTAGGATCTATGTTACTTGGAACGCCTGTAGGATCAACGATAGTAGGTATAGAAATCATCGGTTTTATTATCTTTAGTGGTGTTGGATTAATAGTGAGGAAGTAGATATGAAAAGAAACAAACTGTTAGGGATAGTCGGAGTATTGCTTTTAACGGCGTTAATAATAGGATGCGGTGAAAAAGATGAGCCAATTAAAGCAAGAGTAGAGCAAAACAAGCAAACGGTCAAAAGCATATTGGAAGATGCCAAGAATGAAGATTTAAATGCATCTGCCGATAATGACTCGATTAATGAGACATCTGTAGAAGAGAATACGGATACAAGCTCTTTAAGTAATGATAGTGAACAACCTGAATCGCCTGAGGTATTAAAGACTTCTGAAGATGAAGACTATATTGATTTAACTGCCCTTAACAGCATTATGGTTTATACGGAAGTATATAACATGATGTATTATCCTGAAAACTATGAAGGAAAGACGGTTAAAGCAAAAGGCATGTTTAACTATTGTGAAGCCACAGAAGAAGAGAAGAGCTTATATGGAAATGACTATTATTTCTATACGGTAATTCAGGATGCCACAGCATGCTGCCAGCAAGGCTTAGAGTTTGTTTTAAAAGATGATCCGGGCTTTCCTGAAGGATATCCTAAGATGGGTGAAGAGGTAACTGTTCTAGGACGGTTTGAAACCTATTATGAGGGTGAAACCATGTATGCTCACTTAGTTGATGCAACATTTGAATTTTAATATTAAAAAAATAAACCCGAATGAGATTATTCTCATTCGGGTTTTATTATGTCTATTTGTAGACTAAATTGTAAACATATGAATTGCTGCTGAAAGCTCTTCAGAGTCTGTTCTTAAAGCCTTAGCTGCACTTGCAAGTGTTTCTGCTGCCTGTAACTGTGATTCTGCAGAATCCTGAACAGTGGATGTAACAGCAGCGGTTTCTTCTGAAATAGCAGAGATGCTTTCGATAGCTCCGAGTGTTTCTCTCTTTGCATCTTCGATAGTCTTGATTTCACAAAGAATACTATCAAGGTCACCTGTAAGACCTGCAACGTGTTCATCGATTGATGTAAACATTTCAACGGTCTTTTTAAGTGTTTCTTCCTGTGAATTAACAATTTCGGAAGATTCTCTTGCCTTAGTAACAGTACGATTTGTCTGTTCTCTGATTGTATTAACAATAGCCTGAATCTTAGATACAGAATCCATTGACTGGTCTGCAAGCTTTCTGATTTCCTGTGCGACTACGGAGAAACCTCTACCTGCATCGCCTGCTCTTGCAGCTTCAATAGAAGCGTTAAGAGAAAGAAGACTTGTCTGGCTTGCAATTGAATTGATTACTTCGATAATTTCTTCGATAGAAGCGGAAGATTCGTTCAATTCTTCGATACACTTAATTACTGAATCAGTAACTTCTTTAGTATCATCAGACTTTTGCTTAAGCTCATCAATAGTAGAAATACCGCTTGATACGATTCCTCTGGTCTTATCTGAAATAACGGCGATATTACCGGCGCTCTTAGCAACGCCTTCAATCTGAGCAGATAATGCGTCCATTTGATGTAAGCATTTTTCGGCATCTTCAGCCTGTCCCACAATACCTGAATCAATTTCAGAAATTGAGTTTTTGATTTCAACTGTGGAGTTAAGCATTACATCAGCATTTGAACTTACTTCTTCACTGGCAGCATCCACAACTTCAGTTACGCCGTTTGCCTTAACCAAAAGGTCTCTGACATTGGCAAGCATGCTGTTGATACTTTCCGAAAGATTTTTAAATTCGTCGTTACGCTTTGTTTTAATATTTACTGTTAAGTCACCCTGTGCTGCTTTGGAAAGACCTTTCATCATGTCTTTCATTGCCTTTGAGAAGCCACCGGAGATGATTGTTCCGATGATTACGGCAAGTACACAAGATATTACCACCAAAATGATGGTTGACTGTAAGATGGCATTTGCATCAGCAAGGATAGCTTTTTCGGGAACCAATGCCATGAGCATGAATCCGTCATTTTCAAGTTCGTGATATACCATCAAATACTTGGCGCCGTTAAAGTCTACGTACTTTGAACCTGCACCTGAAAGATTCTGAGCAAAATTATAACCACCCAAATAGTTATCTACTTTGTCCGGATTTTCTTTTTCTCCCTTGGCCATTACCATAGTTGATAATTCTCTGCCGTCGGGTGTCTTTAAAGCAATAATCGAACCTGCGCAAAGTTCTGTGCTTGAAAGAGCTTCTTTAAAGTGTTCGTAATCTACATCGAAAACGATGTAACCCGCTTTTTTAAGATAAGTGTTATACAAAAGTCTTATCTGACTCATTGCATAAAACTTAGGAGCGGTTTTCATTCCTTCATCGATATCGGTGTGATATCCGACCCATTTGTATTTTGTTTTATCCAAATCAGCTACAACATCTGAAGCATTAATCTTTGAATAAAGGTCGCTTGAAACACCGGATTCTGTTGACATTACTTCACCGAACTTTTCGGGAATAATAGTAATGCTCTTTAAGTAAGAGTTTGACATAACGGAAGCCGTAAGGTTTGACTTAATGGAAGATGAAGCTGACCATTTGTCTGCAAGGCTTGATTCGTATGCACCGGTGTAAAAACTCTTTGTTGTTGAGTCAACGACTGTTTCGTAGGCAACTGAGCTAAGTGAACTGATAATAATATCATAATAGCCCGAAGTTACGTTTACGATTGACTCTGTGGATCCTTCATAGTTTTCAATTAAGGCCTTTTTAGCCTGAGTGTATGAAGTATACCCCAACACAATGATAAGTAATACGGGTACCAAAAATGCGACAATCAATTTGGTACGAATACTGATTTTAAATCCGCTTTTAGCCTTTTTTTCTTTAGGCTGTTTTGGCTGCTTTGGCGCCTTAGGCTGTTTGGGCAACTTAGGCTGTTTTTGCGCATCGGATTTAGAAGTTTTTATAAAACCCATTCTGACTCCTGTCTTTCCGACTTTTCCCCAAAGCAAATCATACTATAAAATTAAGAATTAAACAATATATTTTTATGACCTAAACTTGCAATTTATTGCGCTATTTTGACAGATTTGTGAGCAGAAGCCAGCATAAGCTTAATTCTGTTAAGCTGATTAACTTCACTGGCACCCGGATCATAGTCAATTGCCACAATATTTGCGCCCGGAAAGTGCTTTCTAAGCTGCTTTATAACGCCTTTTCCCACAACGTGATTCGGAAGGCATCCAAAGGGCTGAGCGCAAATGATATTTGGCGTGCCTGCGTGAATGAGCTCAATCATTTCACCTGTCAAAAACCATCCTTCACCTGTCTGGTTTCCTATAGACACAATTTCGGATGCATTTTTGGCCGTCTCATTAATATCGGCAGGTTCAGTAAAGTGAACACTCTTTTTGCATGCGTTTTTATAGCTAAGGCGCATAAATTCAACAAACTTAATTCCTACCTTTGCAATGAATGCGGATCTCTTTGAAGTGCCTAAGTTATTTGCCTTATATTCCTGATTTTTAAAACAGTAAAGCAAAAAGTCCATTAAATCGGGAACCACGGCTTCTGCGCCTTCTGATTCCAAAAGTTCAACCACATGGTTGTTTGCGGTAGGAGAAAACTTAACCAAAATTTCGCCCACGACACCGACTCTTGGCTTTTTTACATCGTTTATTTTAATTTGGTCAAATTCCTTTACCATTTCTTTACACATTTTAGAAAAAGTAAAGTAACTTACGTGTTTCTTATTTAAAAACTCGATGCATTTTTTAACCCATTTTTCATGTACTGCATCTGTTTCTCCTTTGTTTACTTCGTAAGGGCGCATTCTGTATACGCACTTTTGGAAGATATCTCCAAAGAAAACGGAATATACGCCTCTTGTAATCAAAGGAAGAGTAATCTTAAATCCGGGCTGCTTTTCAAGACCTGAAAGGTTTAAAGAAATAACCGGAATTCTTTCAAGGCCTGCTTTCTTTAAGGCTCTCCTTATAAAGCCTATGTAGTTTGTGGCTCTGCATCCACCACCTGTTTGAGAAATGATAAGTGCGGTCTTGTCTAAATCGTATTTTCCCGATTCCAAGGCGGACATCATTTGCCCAACCACCAAGAGGGAAGGGTAGCAGGCATCGTTGTTTACGTATTTTAATCCGGTGTCTATTGAAGAACGATTGTCGTTATTAAGCACCACAAGGTTATATCCGCCATGCCTAAACACAGGCTCTAATAAATCAAAGTGAATAGGAGACATCTGAGGGCAGAGAATTGTGTATGACTTTCTCATTTCCTCTGTAAATGGTGCTTTTTCTATGGCGCTTGACCTTATTTTTCTTTCGTAATGTCTCTTTTCGCGCACTCTGATTGCGGAAAGGAGACTTCTTATTCTGATCCTTGCGGCACCTAAATTGTTTACCTCATCGATTTTTAAGCAGGTATAGATTTTATCAGAACCTGTCAAAATATCGTTCACCTGATCTGTTGTAACCGCGTCAAGTCCGCATCCAAAGGAGTTAAGCTGAATAAGTTCAAGGTTATCTACGGTTTTAACATATGATGCCGCTGCGTAAAGCCTTGAATGATACATCCATTGATCCGATACCACAAGGGGTCTTTCGGGAAGAGCCAAATGAGAAACCGAATCTTCCGTTAAAACCGCAACGCCGTAGGAAGTAATCATTTCGGGAATTCCGTGATTGATTTCGGGGTCAACATGGTAAGGGCGTCCCGCAAGCACGATTCCTTTTTTGTTGTTTTCTTTTAGGTATTTTAAAACTTCCTCGCCCTTTTCCTGCATGTCTTTATGGGCATTATTTAATTCATCAAAGGCCTTTGAAACAGCAACCTTAATTTCTGCTTTAGGTATTTCTTTAAACTCTTTAATCAAGGCTTCAGAGATGGTTTCTTTTGACTTAAAGGACATGAAAGGATTTCTGAATTTAACTTCTCCCGCCGTAATCTTTTCAACGTTGTTTTTAATGTTTTCGGAATATGAAGTAACGATGGGGCAGTTGTAGTGATTGTTTGTGCCTTCAACTTCGTCTCTTTCATAAAAAACGCTTGGATAGAAGATAAAATCAGGCTTTGCATTTATAAGCCATTCAATATGACCGTGGGCAAGCTTTGCGGGGTAACATTCTGATTCGCTTGGAATCGATTCTATGCCAAGCTCATATATTTTATGGCTTGAAGGGGGCGATAGGATAACTCTGTAGCCAAGTGTTGTAAAAAATGTATGCCAGAAAGGAAAGTTTTCATACATGTTAAGCACTCTCGGAATTCCCACGGTACCTCTTTTTGCATTTGCCGCTTCCAAGGATTCATAGTTAAAGAAACGCTTGAATTTATACTCAAATAGATTCGGAATGTTGTCTTTGTTCTTTTGCTTTCCGATTCCTCGTTCACATCTGTTTCCTGAAATATACTGTCTTCCGCCTGAAAATCTGTTTATTGTCAATCTGCAGGCGTTTGTACATCCCTTACACTTTGCCATTGAAGTTTCAAAAACAAGTTCGCATATGGATTCAAAAGAAAGCATTGTGGTTTCAAAACCTTCTTCGTATCTTTCTCTTGCAATCAAAGCAGCACCGAAAGCGCCCATAATTCCTGCAATATCGGGGCGCACAACATTTGCCTTTGCAACCTTTTCAAAGCTTCTTAATACAGCGTCATTGTAGAAGGTTCCGCCCTGTACCACGATGTTTTTTCCAAGAGAAGAAGCATCCGATACTTTAATTACTTTAAATAAAGCATTTTTTATAACCGAATAAGCTAAGCCTGCTGAGATATCAGATACTTCAGCGCCTTCTTTCTGCGCCTGCTTAACCTTAGAGTTCATAAATACAGTACATCTTGTACCAAGGTCTATAGGATGCTTTGCAAACAAAGCGCACTTCGCAAAGTCTTTAACGGAATAATTTAAGGACTTTGCAAATGTTTCTATGAAAGAACCGCATCCCGAAGAACATGCCTCGTTTAACTGTACGCTGTCTACGGTTTGGTTCTTTATTTTAATGCATTTCATATCCTGACCGCCTATATCCAAAATGCAGTCAACATCGGGAGAAAAGAAAGCGGCAGCGTAGTAGTGAGCCACTGTTTCAACTTCTCCGTCATCAAGCAAGAATGCGGCTTTCATTAGCTCTTCTCCGTAACCCGTGGAGCAGGAGCGAACAATACGCGCATCCTTTGGCATTATCTTATAAATATCCTTTAAAGCTTCTATGGCAGTCTTTAAAGGAGAACCGTTATTGTTTGAGTAAAATGAATGAAGTAACGTACCTTCTTTATCAACCAAAGCAATCTTTGTGGTGGTGGAGCCTGCATCGATTCCAAGGAAACATTCTCCGTGGTAATTTGACAAGTCACCCTTTTTTACAACTGCCTTAGCGTGTCTTTGGTTAAACTCTTCGTATTCTTTTTCATTTGCAAACAAAGGCTCCATTCTTTGCACTTCAAAATCCATTTTTATGTCATGGGAGAGCTTTTCAACCATTTCTTCCATAGAATAATGAATTTCTTCTTTTGCATTAAGGCAAGAACCAAGGGCAGCAAAAAGATGTGATTTATCGGTGTTTACGATTAAATCATCGGTAAGCTTAAGGGTTCTTATAAAAGCCTGCTTTAGCTCACTTAAAAAGTGAAGGGGACCGCCTAGAAAAGCCACGCGGCCTCTTATAGGCTTACCGCAGGCAAGGCCTGAAATAGTCTGATTAACAACAGCTTGAAAGATAGAAGCCGAAAGGTCTTCTTTTGTGGCACCGTCGTTAATTAAAGGCTGTATGTCCGTTTTTGCAAACACACCGCATCTTGCGGCTATAGTGTACAAAGAATTGTAGTTTTTTGCGTATTCGTTAAGGCCTGTTGCATCCGTTTGAAGAAGGCTTGCCATTTGATCGATAAAAGAACCTGTACCGCCTGCACAGATTCCATTCATTCTTTGTTCCACGTTTCCGTCTTCAAAGTAAATAATTTTAGCATCCTCGCCACCAAGCTCGATTGCTACGTCGCATCCTGTGGTAAGCTCGCTAAGTGCAGTAGATACGGCAATTACTTCCTGGTTAAAAGGAACATTTAAATGATTTGCCAAGGTTAATCCGCCGGAACCTGTAATCATGGGGTGTATATCAATGTTCCCAACTTCATTAAAGGCCTTTTTTAGTAATTCGTATAAGGTTTCTCTTATATTGGCGTAATGTCTTTCGTAATCCGAAAATAATAGATTTCTTTCAGAATCAAGAATTGCGATTTTTACAGTTGTGGAACCGATATCGATTCCGAGTGTGTTAAATTTCTCCATTTTTACCTCTTATCCCTCAATAGTATAATTTTTACTTTAACATTCTAAAGGGAAGGCAAAGTAAAAACAATTTGACAATTAAAGCCAAATGTAACGTTTTTTACATAAAGGTTATATTCTTTTAAGAATTGCTTTCGTTTACTTTTAAGAATCAAGATGATAATATTAAAGTGCTTTTATTTACTTGAAGGAGTTTTATTTACATGGGAAAATTTGAGAGAAAATTTGGAAGATATGCGATTCCTAACTTAACATATATTATTGTTGGAGTTTATGTGTTTGGTACGCTTTTGTCATCTTTTTTGCCGGGAATTGCCCAGTTTCTGACATTTGAACCGGCTTTAATCTTTAAAGGTCAGGTTTGGAGACTCTTTTCTTGGCTTTTGATACAATCTCCGGCGCTCAGAAGCCCTTATGGCATATTCTCCGTTGCAATTTGGGTAATGTTTTATTTATCAATAGGTAAGACACTTGAGAGAGTCTGGGGAGACTTTACATACAATGTTTACATTTTTTCGGGACTCTTATTTACGATAGTCGGAGTTTTGTTAACATATGTTTTTGCAACATACATTTTCCATGCTCAGGTTTTATTCGGACCTTTCGTTACATCTTCATACGTTTATACATCGATTTTTTTAGCCTTTGCCATGACATTTCCGGAGGCTCAGGTTTTACTTATGTTTATAATTCCTATAAAGGTTAAATGGCTTGGCTATATCTATGCCGCGATGATAGGATACGAGGTAATTGCCAATTTATTTGCAGGACAATGGTTTGTCGCACTTGTTATTCTTTTTTCGGTATTAAACTTTATATGGTTTTACTTTACAAAGAAGAAAAAACTCGGTGCATCTCCCATACAGCGTGCAAAGCAGATGAAACGTCGTTACGAGTTTAACCGTGATGCGTCTCAAGCCGCAAGGCCTTCAGGCATTGCAAAGCATAAATGTGCAATATGCGGGCGAACCGAGCTTACAAACCCTGAACTTGAGTTTAGATTTTGCTCAAAGTGCAACGGAAACTACGAATACTGTACAAATCATTTGTTTACTCATAAGCATGTAGAATAGAGGTTAAAATGATAGATCAAAACGAATTTATAAAAAAGATTAGTGAACTTACAGACCTTGCAGAAAGCCAGGACAATGTAGTCTATAAAGATCAGCTTTTTGAGCTTTTTCCCGAAATTAAAGAAAAGGAAGAAGCTTTAAAGGTAATTACCGATTATTTAAAAGAAAAGAAGATAGGCCTTGATGAAAAGCTTTCTTTTGAAGATGTTGTAACCGAAGAAGAAAAGAATTATCTTGACTATTATTTGGAAGACTTAAAAGCTATCGTTCCTTTGTCTAAAGGAGAAAGAGAAGGCTATATGCTTTCTGCCATGAGCGGAGACGAAGATAGTAAGGCAAAGATTATTAGCGATACACTTTCAAGTGTTGTGGATATTGCAAAGCTTTACGCAGGCCAGGGCGTTTTCCTTGAAGACTTAATCGGAGAAGGAAACCTTACTTTAATGACCGTCATGGACCTAATCGGAAGCTGCGAAAATGCAAAGGAAGCAGACGGTCTTATTTCATCTCAGATTATGAATGCCATGCAGGATTTAATTGCCGAAAGCATGGATGAATCTAAAAACGAAGAAAAGATATTAAAGAACGTCAATAAAGTTGCGGATGCCGCAAAATCTTTGTATGAAGACTTAAAGAGAAAAGTTACGGTTGAAGAACTTTCAAAAGAATCGGGAATTTCAGAGGCTTCTATAAAGAAGGCTTTAAAGCTTACCGCAAATAAAATCGATGAAATTAAGACAGAGGAAGAATAGGCTAAAATAACCTTATAAGGATTTATACATGACAGAGTTTAAAGGATGCAAAAATTACACTTTGATATCTAAAGAAAGGCTTGACGACATTAACGCCACAGCCTTTACTTTAAGACACAATAAAACTAAAGCCAGAGTTGTTTGCCTTCAAAACAGCGATGATAACAAGGCATTCATGATTGGCTTTAAGACCCCAAACAATAAAGGAACCGGAGTGGCTCATATTCTTGAACACACGGTTCTTTGCGGTTCCGAAAAATTTCCCGTAAAGGATGCAATGACGGAAGTTTCTAAGGGTTCCGTAAATACATTTTTAAATGCTTTTACTTATCCGGACAGAACCCTATACCCGGTCGCAAGCTGCAACAATAAAGACTTTCAAAACTTAATGGAAGTTTATCTTGATGCTGTTTTTAATCCAAGAGTTTTAAAAGAAAAAAAGATTTTCATGCAGGAAGGCTGGCACTATGAGCCAAACGAAGAAAACAACGGGCTTATTGTTAACGGCGTTGTTTACAATGAAATGAAGGGCGTTTATTCATCACCTGATTCAATGCTTAGTTCATACACTATGTTTTCTTTGTTCCCGGATACGCAGTATGGCGTTGAATCCGGAGGAAATCCCGAAGAAATCATTGATTTAACCTACGAAGACTTTTGCGGCTTTTATAAAAAGCTATATCATCCGTCAAATTCAAGAATATATTTATACGGAAATATGGACTTTGAAGAAAAGCTTGAATATATAGATAAAGAGTATCTTTCTCATTACGAAGAAGCTGACATTGACAGCGAAGTTAAAATGCAGGCTTCTTTCGCCAAAAGAAAACGAATCGAAAAAGAGTATTCATTGGCAGATACGGATGAAGAGAAAGATTCAACATATCTTTCTTACAATGTGGTTTGCTCCGATTATACAGACGTAAAAACTACGGAAGTAATGGATGCAATCAACTACGCTCTTTGTTCTGTTCCCGGCTCTAAATTAAAGAAAAGGCTTATAGATGCGGGTATCGGCAAAGACGTTTACTCAGAGCTTGGAACAGATACTTGTCAAAAGGTATTTTCAATCATTGCTCAGAATGCAAACCCTGAAGATGAAGAAAAGTTTGTTGAAATAATAGAATCCACCATGAAGGAAATTGTTAAGGAAGGCTTTGATGAAAAGGCACTTGAAGCCGCCATTTCAATTTCCGACTTTACATATCGTGAAGCTGACTTTGGCCTTTATCCAAAGGGCGTTTCTTACGGCTCCATGATTTTTGAAAAATGGCTTTATACAGATGATGATATATTTACAAATCTTAAGCAAAATGCCATCAGAAAAGAATTAAGAGAAAGCATTAAAAGCGGTCTTTTTGAAGAGGTTTTAAAAGAAAGAATTTTAGAAAACAAGCATAAGACTATTTTAGTCATGAAGCCTAAGAAAGGCCTTTCAAAAGAAAAGGACGAAGAATTAAACAAAAAGCTTTCTAAGTTTTATGACTCTTTAACCGATGCTCAAAAGAAAGCCATTATTAAAGAATCAAAAGCTTTAAAGAAATACCAAGACGAAGAAGACACAAAAGAAGCTTTGGCTACAATTCCTTCTTTAACAATCAAAGATATCGATAAAAAGATCAACAGATGTGTATATAAAGTTGAAAGTATAAACGGGGTTAAAGCGATTTATACAGAGTCAGATCCTAACGGAATTGCATATTTTACCCTTGGATTTGATGCAACAAAAATTCCGAAGAGACTTTTACCTGCACTCAGTATTTTAAAGAGTCAGCTTGGCTTAATGGATACAAAGTCATATACCTACGGTGACCTTGTCAATGAGACTTACATTAAGACAGGCATGATTTACTATAACACCATGATTTATAAAGACGTGTCAAAGCCCAATGATTACACGGTTAACTTTGAAGTTAAATCAAGGACTCTTTATGAATTTTTGCCGGATGCATTTAACCTTATTAAAGAGGTGCTTTTTACATCAAAACTTGATGATAAAAAGAGGTTAAAAGAAAACTTAGAGCAATCAAAGGTGCGCATTCAAGGTTTCTTCTTACAGGCAGGCCATTCCGTTGCAGCAGGGAGAGCATTAAGCTCAATAAGCGACAGCAGTGCCTTGATGGATGTTTTATCCGGAATGGGGTATTACAGGTTCATTGAAGATACCTTATTAAATTTTGATGAAGCTGCAGATAAACTTATAAAAGACATGAAAGAAGTTCTTTCTTTGCTTATTACAAAGGATAATCTTGAAATAAGCTATGGAGCGGACCATAAGAATAAAAAGGCATTTTGTAAGGCTGTAAGTGATTTTGTCGATACGCTTCCCGAAAAATCAAAGGCCACAAAGCCTATACATATGAAAGCCGTAAAGGGCTCTGAAGCTTTCTCATCGGCTTCTATGGTTAACTATGCTGCCGTAAGCGGAAATTTTGTGGCTAAATCCGGCCTTGAATATAACGGAAGCCTACTGGTTTCTTCTAAAATATTAAATAATGAATACTTATGGAACGAAGTAAGATTAAAGGGAGGCGCCTACGGATGTTTTTGCTCCTTTAGATCAAACGGCGAGGCAGTGCTTGCTTCTTTCAGAGACCCTAATTTAAAGAAAACATTTAAGGTATTTTCAAAGGTATCTGACTTCCTTAAAAAATATGACGGAAGTAAAGAAGACGTGGACAGATACATAATATCCACAATCGGTGACTTGGATTTACCTCTTACAACGTCCATGAAAGTGGCAAGGTCCTACATTTTTTATAAAACAAATACCACAAATGCTATAAAGCAAAAAGAAAGAAACGAGATTCTTTCAACCACCAAAGAAGTTATAAACGCTTCTTCAAAATATGTTGATGCCTTCTATAAAAACAAGGCGTACTCATGTGTTGGTTCGGAAGAAAAGCTTAAAAGTGAAGGAAAGATGTTTAACGTCATTACACCATTGTTTAAGGCGTAAGCATCTTTAGGGGAGGATAAATATGAAAAAGAAAACAGGGATTATAGTAAGCGTGTTGCTTCTTGCTTTATCGCTTACAGCTTGCGGAAACAGCGCATCATCGGCAACAACGAGCTTTTCCGTAAACTCAAAAATGGCACCAATGGAAGCAGAATCCGCAGTGGATTCAGGCTTTTACGATGAAGAAGCCTATTCATCTGATGAACCTGCTTCAGACTTAAAAAAAGATGATTCTTTGTTTAACGATTCAGCAAGAAAACTTATTAAAACAGAGAACCTTTCTGTGGAGACAGAGCAATTTGATGATCTTGTAAGTGCGGTTGAAGAGCGAATCAAAGCTTTACACGGATACATTCAGTCTCAAAACACATACAACAATTCACTTAAGAATACTTACTCAAGCTCCAGAAGCTGCGATATGACTGTAAGAATTCCCACAGCCAATCTTGATACATTTGTAGACTTTGTAGGAGCCAATTCCAACGTTGTAAATAAGTATGTTAACGTTGAAGACGTTACATTAAATTACGTTGATACGGAATCTAAGAAGAAAACCTATGAAATTGAGCAGGAGAGGCTCTTGGCTCTTTTAGAAAAGTGCGATAACGTGGAAGACATGATTGCCATTGAATCAAGGCTTTCAGAAGTTCGCTACAAGCTTGAAGCACAGGAATCAACTTTAAGAACTTATGATAATCTTGTTGACTATGCTACCGTAAACATCAATATCGAAGAAGTTACAAAGTATACAGAGCCTGAGCCCGAATCCTACGGACAAAGACTTGCAAGAGCTTTTAGAGGCGGCCTTGAAAGAACCGTAAACGGATTAAAGGATTTCCTTGTAGGCTTTGTGAACGCTTTACCGGGACTCTTTGTATTTATAATTATTTGCTTAATTGTTTTCTTTATCATTAGAGGTATCAGCAAAGCTTCTAACAAAAAGCGTGCTTTAAAGAATGAAAGAAACGTTGAACTTAAAATGAATCAAGCAAAAGAAACAGCCAGAGAAAAGGCAGGAGAAAATGCAACAAAACTTTAAATCAGGATTTGTAACCATTGTGGGCCGTCCCAATGTTGGAAAATCCACATTGATGAATAAAATTATAGGCCAAAAAATTGCCATAACATCAAACAAACCTCAGACTACAAGAAATCGTATTATGACGGTTTATACAAGTGATGAGGGCCAGATTGTGTTTTTGGACACACCGGGCCTTCATAAGGCAAAAAACAAGCTTGGAAATTACATGATGAATGCAGCAAACGCATCCGTTAAAGATGCTGACGTTGTGCTCTTTATGATTGAAGCAAATAAGCCTATCGGAAATGCCGAAAAGGACATAATTGAAGATTTAAAGAAGGTTTCAAAGCCCAAGATTTTGGTTATAAACAAAGTGGATGCTATCAAAAAAGAAGCTTTAATAGGTGTAATAGAAGAGGCATCAAAGTTTGATAAGTTTGATGAAATAGTGCCTGTAAGCGCAACGGAAGGCACAAACTGCGATGAGCTTGTTAAGACTATAATGAAGTATTTGCCTGTGGGCGAGCCTTTCTATGATGAAGACACAATCACAGACCAGCCCGTTCGTCAGATTGCAGCCGAAATGATAAGAGAAAAGGCACTTCATGCTCTTAACGAAGAGATTCCTCACGGTATCGCAGTTATGATAGAGACTATGGACTTTTCTAAGAAGGTAGTTCAAATTGAGGCTACCATAGTATGCGAAAAGGAATCTCACAAAGGAATCATCATAGGTAAGGGCGGAGCAATGCTTAAAAAGATAGGCACAAATGCCCGTTTCGAAATAGAAAAGATGCTTGAACAGCAGGTTAATTTAAAACTTTTTGTTAAGGTTAAAAAGGAGTGGAGAGACTCAGAGTTCTTGCTTAAAAACTTTGGATACAACGATAAAGATTTTAAACTTGGTAAATAATCATGCAGGAATTTTTAAAGGTTACAGGGATTGTAATCGGAGTGTTTCCACAAGGTGAATATGACAGGCGTATAACCCTTCTTACAAGAGAGTGCGGTAAGATTACCGCATTTGTTAAAGGCGCAAGGCGTCAGGGAAGCAGGTTTCTTGGTATAACGGATTTGTTTTGCTTTGGAACTTTTGAATTATACGTTGGAAAGAATTCTTATAACGTCCAAAATGCAGAGATTACAAACTATTTTGAGTTTTTAAGGACTGATTTGGAAGCTGCATATTATGGCATGTACTTTTTGGAGCTTTCAGATTATTACGCCCTTGAAAATAACGATGAATCTACTTTGATTTTACTTTTGTACAGAGCTCTTCAAGGCTTAAAGAGTGAAGTTTTATCAAATCCCTTTGTTAGAACAGTGTTTGAATTAAAGCTTTTTATGCTTGAAGGAGAATTTATTCCCCTTGATAAGGTCGGATCATTTGATGCGCGTGTATATAGCGCTATAGAACATATTCAAAACGTAAAGATTGAAGATTTGTACCGCTTTAGAGTTGAGGATGAGACTTTAAATAAACTTATAGAGATAGCAGAGTATGAAAGAAAGAGATTGGTTGATAAAAGGCTACCCGGTCTTGAAATCTTAAAAACCATGATATGATTGGCTTAAAAAGGCTTGCTTTTGCAAGCTTTTTTGTTTTTTGTGTTGAAAATAAGCAAAATAATGTCTATAATTAATCGGATAATAATTTAGAAAATGAGGAGACATTCTATGGAAAAAACAATGGATAAAATTGTCGCCCTTGCAAAAGCAAGAGGCTTTGTATATCCCGGATCGGAAATTTACGGAGGCTTAGCGAACACTTGGGACTACGGTAACCTTGGTGTTGAACTTAAGAATAACGTAAAGCGAGCTTGGTGGCAGAAGTTTGTTCAGGAAAACCCTTACAACGTAGGTGTTGACTGCGCAATCTTAATGAATCCCCAGACTTGGGTTGCATCCGGACATTTGGGCGGCTTCTCAGATCCTTTGATGGATTGTAAGGAGTGCCATGAACGTTTCCGTGCAGATAAATTGATTGAAGATTTCTGTGAAGAAAAGGGAATCACACTTCCTAAGCCCATTGATGCTTTCTCTCAGGAAGAAATGAAGAACTTCATTGAAGAAAACAATATTCCTTGTCCTTCTTGCGGAAAACACAACTTTACAGACATAAGACAGTTTAACCTTATGTTTAAGACCTTCCAGGGTGTAACGGAAGATGCTAAGAACACAGTATATTTAAGACCTGAAACAGCTCAGGGTATTTTCGTTAACTTTAAAAACGTACAGCGTACATCAAGAAAGAAAGTGCCTTTTGGTATCGGTCAGATCGGTAAGTCTTTCAGAAACGAAATCACACCCGGTAACTTCACTTTCCGTACCAGAGAATTTGAACAGATGGAACTTGAATTCTTCTGTAAGCCCGGTACTGATTTAGAATGGTTCCAATATTGGAGAGCATTCTGCCGTGACTGGCTTCTTTCTTTAGGTATTAAAGAAGATGAAATGAGACTTCGTGACCACGATCCCGAAGAGCTTTGCTTCTACTCAAAGGGTACAACCGATATCGAGTTTAAGTTCCCCTTCGGTTGGGGCGAACTTTGGGGTATCGCAGACAGAACAGATTATGATTTAACTCAGCATCAGAACACATCCGGCCAGGATATGCTTTACTTTGATGATGAAACCAATGAAAAGTATGTTCCTTACGTAGTTGAACCTTCACTTGGTGCGGACAGAGTAGTGCTTGCATTCCTTTGCGCAGCTTATGATGAAGAAAACTTGGGAACAGAAGAAGCTCCCGATATAAGAACAGTGCTTAGATTCCATCCCGCACTTGCTCCCGTTAAGATTGGTGTGCTTCCTTTATCAAAGAAGTTAAATGAAGGCGCTGAAAAGATTTATGCAGAGCTTTCAAAGAAATACAACTGCGAATTTGATGACAGAGGTAACATCGGTAAGAGATATCGTCGTCAGGATGAAATCGGTACACCTTTCTGTGTTACATACGACTTTGAATCTGAAAACGATAACTGCGTAACTGTTCGTTTCCGTGATTCTATGGAACAGGAAAGAGTTGCGATCGCTGATTTAAATAAGTACTTCGAAGATAAATTTACTTTTTAAATTATAGGAGAATTTTTGAATATGAAGGCAATGACTTCAAGCGAATTAAGAAAAGCTTGGCTTGAATTTTATAAAGAAAGAGGTCATGTGGATGTAGGTGCCGTATCTTTAGTTTCAGACGGTTCCACAGGCGTTATGTTTAACGTAGCAGGCATGCAGCCTTTAATGCCTTACCTCTTAGGTAAGAAACATCCCATGGGAACAAGACTTTGCAACGTACAGGGTTGTGTGCGTACTAATGATATTGATTCCGTAGGTGACAAAAGCCATTGTACATTCTTTGAAATGATGGGTAGCTGGTCACTTGGAGATTACTTTAAAGAAGAACGTTGTAAATGGAGTTATGAACTTTTAACTCAAGTTTTCGGTTTTGACAGAGACCATCTTGCAGCAACTGTTTTTGCAGGTGACGAAGATGCTCCAAGAGACGAAGAAGGAGCTAAGTTTAGAATTCAGTCAGGATTTAAGCCTGAAAATGTTTTCTATCTTCCTAAAGAAGATAACTGGTGGGGCCTTGAATTCGGACCCTGCGGACCTGACTCTGAAATGTTCTATGTTATGGACGTTCCTCCCTGCGGACCTGATTGTAAGCCCGGTTGTCACTGCGGTAAATACACTGAAATCGGTAACGACGTATTTATGCAGTATGAAAGACATCAGGACGGTTCATTAACCCCTCTTGCAAAGAAAAACGTAGATACAGGTTGGGGCTTAGAGAGAAACGTAGCTTTCTTAAACGGAACGGATGACGTATTTAAGATTGATGTATTTGCTCCTGTTATTAAGTATATTGAAGATAAAACAGGCATTAAGTACGAGGCTGATGAAAAGAGTACACGTTCTATGCGTATTATTGCCGACCATTCCCGTACTGCAGTAATGCTTATCGGTGATGCAGCAAAGCTTCGCCCTTCAAATGCAGGCGCAGGATACGTTTTAAGAAGACTTATCCGTCGTGCGGTTCGCCACGGACGTACACTTGGTCTTAAGACAGAAGATTACTTAAATATTGCTGCTGTATATATCGATAAAGTTTATACAGACAGTTACCCCCTTCTTACAAAGCAAAGAGAATTCATTATGACTGAGCTTAAGAAGGAAATCGAACGTTTCGAAAGCACTATCGAAAACGGTATGAAGGAATATAAAAAGATTCTTGATACCAACAAAGCAAAGGGTTCAAAGAAGATTAGCGGTGCCGAAGCTTTTTATTTATACGATACCTTCGGATTCCCTCTTGAACTTACCGTTGAAATGGCTTCGGAAGAAGGCTTAACAGTATCAGAAGAAGAGTTCAAGGCTTCTATGGAAGAACAGAAGCAAAAGGCAAGAGAAAACTCTAACTTTGCTCAGAAAGCAATCGACAATGATGCATTTGAAAAGCTTGATGCTTCAATTGTCAGTGAATTTGTAGGATATGATAAGACAGAGCTTGAAGAAACAATTAAGGCTATGTCTGATAACGAAGAAATAGTAGATACACTTAACGGTGGCGAAGAAGGCACTTTAGTATTTTCAAAGACTCCTTTCTATGCAACCATGGGTGGTCAGAAGGGTGATATCGGTAAGATTTCTACCGCTACAGGCGCATTTGAAGTAGAAGAAACTGTTAAGCTTCCCGGAAACCGTATCGGCCATATCGGTAAGGTTGTATCAGGAACTGTTAAGACAGGTGATAAGGCTAAATTAGAAGTAAATAAGTCTACACGTAACGCTACATGTAAAAACCATTCCGCAACTCACCTTTTACAGGCTGCTTTACAGCAGGTTTTAGGTGACCATGTTGAACAGCAAGGTTCATATCAGGATAGCCAAAGAACGCGTTTTGACTTTAGCCATTCACAGGCTATGACAAAAGAAGAAATCGAAAAGGTTGAAGCTATCGTTAACGAAAAGATTAATGAAGAACTTGATGTAACCACAGAAGTTATGTCTATAGAAGAAGCTAAGAAGACAGGCGCTATGGCATTATTCGGAGAAAAGTACGGAGAATCCGTTCGCGTGGTTTCTATGGGAGACTTTTCTAAAGAGCTTTGCGGTGGTACTCACGTAAAGAATACTTCTGATATCGCAAACTTTAAGATTTTATCAGAATCCGGTGTTGCTGCAGGCGTAAGACGTATTGAAGCAATCACAGGTGCAAATGTTATTGCATATTATAAAAACATTGAAGAAGAGCTTAACAAAGCTTGCGCAACAGTTAAGACTCAGCCTTCTAACCTCCTTGACAGACTTTCATCATTAATGGCAGAAGTTAAGTCTTTGAGTTCTGAAGTTGAATCTTTAAAGGCTAAGGCAGCTAAAGATGCTTTGGGTGATCCCATGGATGCAGTTTGCGAAGTTAAGGGCGTTAAGCTTCTTGCTACCTCAGTTCCGGGCGTTGATATGAACGGATTAAGAGACTTAGCAGACCAGCTTGCAGAAAAGTTAGGAGAAGGCGTTATTGTTCTTGCGTCTGAAGCTGATGGTAAGGTTAATCTTGTATCAAAAGCTACTGACGGAGCACAGGCTAAAGGCGCTCATGCAGGAAACCTTATTAAAGCTATCGCAGCACTTGTAGGCGGTGGCGGCGGCGGACGTCCCAACATGGCTCAGGCAGGAGGTAAAAACCCTGCAGGCATCCCCGATGCAATCAAGGAAGCTAAGAATGCATTGGAAGGCATGTTAAAATAATCCTAATTTGTCGTTGACAAATTGATTTATGTTTATTAACATGAAAATGTAAATAGCGACGGATTGTTACTACCCAAGAGTAGGCAAGACCAAATGACAAGCAGGAGCTTGTCGTTTGGTCTTTTTTTATCGAAAAAGGTATTGGCCATGGTTATCGACAGAATAATTAACAATAATGTAATAAGCATTTTGGACGGCGACAAAGAAGTTGTTGTCATGGGTAAAGGTATAGGCTTTAAGAAAAAGCCCGGAGACAAATTGGATGAATCCGCAATCGAAAAAAAGTTTGTTGCGGACAATAAAGCGGAAGTTGATAAGTTTGGAGAATTGATTAAGAGTATTCCGGACCTTCATCTTCAGGTTTCAATGGAAATAATTGAGTATGCAAAGCTTGTTATGCCAAGACGTTTAAGCCCAAGTGTGTACATTTCCTTAACTGACCATATTAATTTTGCTTTGGAAAGAGCTAAAAACGGTATTAACTTTTCAAATCCTTTGATAGAAGAAGTAAGAGGTTTTTATCCAAGTGAATACTTAGTTGGTGAATACGGAATTGCATTGATTGAACGAGAACTTGGCGTTCGCCTCCCTGTGGATGAAGCGGTATCAATTGCCCTTCATCTTGTGAACGCCGAGTATACCGGCGATATGAGCACCACAATGCATGTTACAAACCTTATAAAAGAGGTTATAGATTTAGTTGAAAATGAACTTGGTGTAAAGCTAAACGATATGGGGCTTTACTATGCACGATTCATTACTCATCTTAAGTTTTTATCCCAAAGAATCTTTACGGGACAGCTTATGGACAATCAAGATGAAGAGTTCATAAGAATGATTTCGGGATTGTATCCGAAGGAATTTGAAATAAGCGAAAAAATCGGGAAGTTTATTTTCGATAAATATAAAAAGTCTATCACAAAGGAAGAAGAAGTATATTTAACTGTTCACATAAGGCGTATTCAGCCCGATGCGGACAAAAAGGAGGATTAAATTAGTGGCAGGATTTTTTGAAAAACTTTTAGGAAGAGATAGTGGCATTCAAGTATTTGTGCCCGTTGAGGGTGATGTGATAAAGGCAAGTGAAATTAACGACCCCACATTTTCAGAAGAAATGATAGGTAAGACAGTGGGAATAAAACCTTCATCCGGAACCGTGTATGCTCCCTTTGATGCAGAAGTGCTTGTAGCTTTTGATACAAAGCATGCGGTTGCATTAAAAAGTGATGATGGAATCGAATTAATGATTCACTTTGGACTTGATACCGTAAAAATGAACGGTGAACCTTTTGAAATGCTTGTTAAAGTGGGAGACAAGATTAAAAAGGGTGATGTTATCATGAAGGCAGATTTAGATAAGATTAATGCCGCAGGCTTTGACACAGTGGTGCCTGTTGTAGTCACAAACCCCGATGAATTTAAATCAATTGAATTTATTACAGGCTCCGGAGTTAAATCATCAGATGTCCTGGCAAAAATAAAGAAGTAGGAGAGAACAATGAAAAGCTTTAATTATGTAATTACCGATGAACTTGGAATTCATGCTCGCCCCGCAGGCCTTTTGGCAAAGGAAGTTAAAAACTTTGCAAGCGAGATTACTTTAGTTAAGGGGGATAAAAGAGCCTCTGCTAAAGGTGTTATGGGAATCATGACATTAAACGTTAAAAAAGGAGATACTGTCACAGTCGAAGCAAACGGAAGCGATGAAGACAGTGCAATTTCTTCTTTAGAGTCTTTCTTTAAAGACAATTTATAAGTTAATTTCCGAGGCAGAGAAGGACCTCGGTTAAAAAAGGAGGATAAAATGAAGTATTTACAAAAACTAGGGAAAGCTTTGATGCTTCCCGTAGCTACTCTTCCCGTATGTGCGTTCCTTATGGGTATTGGCTACTTATTATGTCCTGCAACCATGCAGGGCGGTGAAATGAGCGGTTTCTTAAACATGCTCGGTTTCTTCCTCGTTAAGGCAGGAGGAGCTTTAATCGACAACATGCCGCTTCTTTTCGTTATCGGTGTAGGCGTAGGCCTTTCCGAAAAGAACGATGGTACAGGTGCTTTGGCAGCATTGGTATCATGGCTCATGATTACTAACTTGTTAAGCACAGGTGTTGTTACAACAATCATTCCGTCAATCGCAGAAAATACAAACAAGGTTATTGCGTTTAACAAGATTGCTAACGCATTCATCGGTATCTTGGCCGGTATTATCGGTTCAAGCTGCTACAATAAGTTTAAGGGAACAAAACTTCCCGATTGGCTTGCTTTCTTCTCGGGCAAGAGATGTGTTGCTATCGTATCAGGTCTTGTATCTATTTTAGCTTCAGCAGTTTTACTTTTCGTATGGCCTTTGATTTTCCAGGCATTTATCTGGTTTGGAAATTCAATCGTTGGACTTGGCGCAGTAGGCGCAGGTATTTATGCATTCTTTAACCGTTTGCTTATTCCTACAGGCCTTCACCATGCACTTAACAACGTATTCTGGTTTGATACCATCGGTCTTGGTGACCTTTCACACTTCTGGGCAGGTGAAACATCCGCAGACGTTTCATGGTCACTTGGTATGTACATGTCAGGTTTCTTCCCTTGCATGATGTTTGGTATTCCCGGTGCAGCACTTGCAATTGTTAAGTGTGCAAAGCCTGAAAAGAGAAAAGTTGCAATGGGTCTTATGCTTTCAGCCGCTATTTGTTCATTCATCTGCGGTGTTACAGAGCCCTTCGAATTTGCATTCATGTTCTTGGCTCCCGGCCTTTACTTAGTATACGCATTGCTTTACGGTATCTTTACAACAATCACATGTTTACTTGGCTTCAGAGCAGGTTTCTGCTTCTCAGGCGGTGCTACAGACCTTCTTTTCTCAGCATCACTTCCCGCAGCAGCTAAGACATGGTTAATTATCCCTCTTGGTATCGCAGCATTTGCAGTATTCTATTTCTTATTCAGACTTGTTATAATGAGATGGGATTTAAAGACTCCCGGACGTGAAGACGATGACGTTGAAACAGAATTAAAGGCTGTTTTATCAAACGATAACTTCACAGAAGTTGCTTCTATCATCTTAAAGGGTCTTGGCGGCAAGGAAAACATCGTTTCAGTTGATAACTGCATCACAAGACTTCGTTTGGAAGTTAAGGATAACCTTTTGGTTGATGAAAAGACCATCAAGAGCGCAGGCATTTCCGGTATCATCAGACCCGGCAAGACAAGCGTTCAGGTTGTAGTCGGTACAAAGGTTCAGTTTGTTGCCGATGAATTTAAGAAATTGTGCGATATGTAATTAAATACCGCAAACAGTAATATATGTTACGGGGAGGGGATTTCCCCTCCCTGTATTTATGGAGAAAAACATGCAGGAATTTAGAGGAAAATCTGTAATAGACAAAATTGCAATGGGCGAAGTCAAAGTCTTTAAGAATAAAAAGACAGAAGTAAAAAAGACTTTAATAGAAGATGTTTCCTTAGAAATAGTTCGTTTTGAAGAAAGTTTAAAAACAAGTACAGATCAGCTTTCAAAGCTTTATAAAAAAGCTCTTGAATCTGTTTCTGAAAATGAAGCCGAAATTTTTGAAGTTCATAAAATGATGCTTGAAGATGAAGGCTTTTTAAATGCAATTAAAGATAAAATAAAAGAAGAAAAAGTTTGTGCCGAATATGCCGTTGAATGTGCGAAAAATGAATATGCAGAGATTTTTTCAAACATGGATGACGAGTATATGCAGGCACGCGCTGCCGATGTTAAAGACGTATCCGACAGATTGATAAACAATCTTTTAAATAAAGGCGAGGGTGACTTTGATTTAAATAAGCCTTCTATAATAGTGGCTTACGATTTATCACCTTCCGAAACGGTTTCTTTGGACAAAACAAAGATACGTGGCATATTAACAGTTAAAGGCTCCACCAATTCCCATACCGCCATTTTGGCACGCACTATGGGAGTGGCAGCTATTGTTTCCGCTGACTTTAACTTAGAAAGCATTAAAGACGGAGAAATCCTTATTTTAGACGGCTTTGAATCAAAGGCTATTTTAAAGCCAAGCGAATCAGTGATTAACTCATATAAAGAAAAGTTAGAAAAGCAGAATAAAGAATTGGAATCCTTAAAGTCTTATATAGGTAAAGAAACTATCACCAAAACAGGAAAAAAGATTAATCTATTTGCAAATATAGGTGCACCCTCCGATTTGCCTTCCGTTTTATCAAATGACGCAGAAGGTATAGGGCTTTTTAGATCTGAGTTTTTGTATATAGGAAAAAAAGAAGCACCCTCAGAAGAAGAGCAGTTTGAAGCTTACAAGGAAGTGCTTTTAAAGATGGGTGATAAGCCTGTAATAATCCGCACTCTTGATATAGGCGCAGATAAAAAGGCAGATTATCTTGGCCTTAAAGATGAAGAAAACCCTGCCATGGGCTTAAGAGCCATAAGGCTTTGCTTAACCAATAAGGAGATTTTTAAGACACAGTTAAGGGCGCTTTTAAGGGCTTCTGAATACGGTAATCTACATATAATGTATCCTATGATTACATCAGTGTCGGAACTTGATAAAATAGACGCGATTTTTAAAGAAGTGTTAAAAGAAGTAAATCCTAAAAAGCTTCCTAAAATCGGTGTTATGATTGAGACGCCTGCCGCAGCGATTATAAGCGATAAGCTTGCAAAGCGTGTGGATTTCTTTAGCATCGGAACAAATGATTTAACTCAGTATACACTTGCCATGGATAGGCAGGGAGAAAATTTGGATGAGTTTTTTGACCCGCACCATGAAGCTGTGTTACAATTAATTAGGATAACGATTGATAACGCACATAAAGAAGGCATATGGGCAGGTATATGCGGAGAGCTTGCCGCTGATGAAAGTTTGACTAAAGCCTTTATAGAGATGGGCGTAGATGAACTTTCAGTATCCCCCGCAAAGCTTTTAAACTTAAGAAAAGCCATTATATCAGAGTCTTAAGAATATTTTTGTTGACGAATGAAATTTTATCTGATATAACTTTTATGTGTGATTTTGCACGAAATAACCATTCAGTCAGTAGAATGAAGGGACTGAAGGGAGGGAAATAGAGAATGTCAAACGTTATCGTTAAAGAAGGCGAATCATTAGACAGCGCATTACGTCGCTTTAAGAGAAGTTGTGCAAAGGCCGGCATCCAGCAGGAAATTCGTAAGCGTGAGCATTACGAAAAGCCCAGCGTTAAGCGTAAGAAAAAGTCTGAGGCAGCTAGAAAACGTAAATATAACTAAGTTTATTAAGTCCTTGGCTTTTCTGTCAGGGACTTATTACGTTAAATGTTTTTATTATGAGGGAGAGTAACATGAAACTACAGTTAAATTGGTCCAGTTCGATGTTTGGAACCGATTTCTACCACTTAGTCGCATCCTTTGTGATTTATTCCATCCTTGGATGGCTGGTTGAATCGATTTACATGTCGATCTGCAACAAGAAGCTGACAAACCGAGGCTTGGCAAAAGGCCCGTTTTGTCCTATTTATGGGTTTGGGGCCACCCTTGGATCTTTAATCTTAAAGCCCTTTGCCGGAAGCTATATGGCGCTTTATATTTCAGGCGCAATTATCGCTACCGCATTTGAATATTTTGTCGGTGTTTTGATGATTAAGTTTTTAGGTGCACTTTGGTGGGACTATGATAATAAGCCCTACAACTACAAAGGCATCATCTGTTTGGAAAGCACACTTGCCTGGGGCTTTTACGCAATAGGTGTTGTGAAGTTTTTAAACGGCTTTATCACAAGAATTGTCGACAGAATTGAACCTTCAAAAATGATTGCTTTTATGGAAATCGTTTTTGTTATTGCTGTATTTGACTATACAGTTAAGATGGTTAATATTTTCCACGAACCTATAGTTAATACAAAAGACAAAGTAGTGAAAGCATACAGAAACTTTCATGACAGGTGGTTTTAATTGTGACAAAGTTAATCATTATACTTATCGCAATATTGATATTAACAGCGGTTGGAATCTTAATAGCAGACTCCAACCGTTTTGTTGTGAAAGAATATACTGTTTATTCGGATAAATTAGAGGAATCTCATGATTATTTGTTTATAAGCGATCTTCATTGTAAAGAGTATGGAAAAGACAATGAAAGACTGTTTAAAGCAATTGATTCATTAAAGGCAGAGGCCGCACTTGTTCCCGGCGATATAATAACCGCAATTCCCGGTGAATCCACCAAAGCCGCAGTTTCTTTTGTAAGTAAATTAAATAAACGAATGCCTATATATTATTCCATGGGTAATCATGAATATAGGGCAAAGATTTATAAAAAGACTTACGGCGATATGTATGATGATTACATAAATGCATTAAGTGATGAAGATATTAAAATCTTAGACAATGAAGCAGTAGATTTAGGTGATATTAATATCTATGCTCTTACAATAGATAAAAGGTTTTATAAGCGCTTTAAAGTTCAGAACATGGAAAAAGAATACTTAGAGTCTGAAATCGGAAAAATTAAAAACGATAAGGCTTTTAATATTCTTTTAGCCCATAATCCCGATTATTTTGATAATTATGCCGATTACGGCGCCGATTTGACTCTTTCCGGTCATGTTCACGGAGGCCTTTACAGAGTATTTGGTAAGGGGCTTTTTTCTCCAAGAATTGCTTTCTTTCCAAAGTATGACGGAGGAGCATTTAAAAAGGGCGATAGAACAATGATTGTAAGCAGAGGTCTTGGCAATCATTCTTTTCCTCACAGATTTTTTAACCCGGGTGAACTTATCCTCATTCATTTAAAAACGGTTGAAAAGAATTAGAAGATAAGCTACAATATGTAGTGATAAATTTGTTTCGAGGGCACAACATAATGGCAATACCGGTTAAATTGGAAGCTTTTGAAGGTCCCCTTGACCTTTTGCTTCATTTAATAGAAAAGAATAAAGTAGACATTTACGATATTCCTATTGTGGAAATCACAAATCAGTATCTTGAATATATTAAAGCAATGCAGGATGCGGACATGAATGTTATGAGCGAGTTTTTGGTTATGGCCGCAACCTTGGTTGACATTAAGTGCAGGATGCTTCTTCCCAAGGAAGTTAACGAGGAAGGAGAAGAAGAGGATCCCAGAGCCGAGCTTGTTCAAAAACTTTTGGAATACAAAATGTATAAATACATGTCTTTTGAACTTAAGGACATGCAGCTTGAGAGCGGTTTTTCCCTTTGCAAAAAAGAAACCCTTCCCGACGAAGTTAAGAATTTTAGAAATCCTATTGATTATACCGAACTTATCGGTGATATGAATTTAAATAAACTTCATGAGATTTTCAATTTCATGATGCAAAGAAAAGAAGATAAGATTGACCCTATCCGTTCTCAATTCGGAAACGTTGAAAAAGAGGAAGTGGATATGGAGGCTAAAGCCGCTTATATAGAAATGTATGTGGCCGCACATAAATCATTTTCTTTTAAAAACCTTTTGGAAAAACAGCATTCAAAGGTTGAAATCATCGTAACCTTCCTTGTTATTTTGGAACTTATGAAGATTGGAAAGATTACAATCGTTCAGGAAGACCTTTTTGATGATATAAAAATTACTGCTGTGGCAGCATAGGAGATTTTTCGTGGATAAAGATACAAAGAAAGCTACTTTGGAAGCGGTACTATTTGCAATGGGAGAATCCGTTGAACTTTCAAAACTGGCTGAAGTAATAGAAGAAGATAAAGACAAGACCAAAGAATTACTCGAAGAGTTAAAGAAAAAGTATGATAAAAAGGATTCGGGAATTGAATTATTGCAGCTTGAAGATTCTTATCAGCTTGCCACAAAGCCCGGCACTTATGATTCTTTAATTAAGATTTGCAAGGCTCCAAGAAAGATGTCTTTATCAGAATCCGTTCTTGAAACCTTAAGCATCATAGCTTACAAACAGCCCATTACGAGAATTGAAATTGAAGGCATAAGAGGTGTTAGCTGCGATTATGCCGTTAACAAACTTTTAGAGTACAATCTTATTTGTGAACTTGGAAGGAAAGACGTTCCGGGACGTCCCCTTTTGTTTGGAACAACAGAAGAGTTTTTAAGAAGTTTTGGGGTAAAGAGTCTTAAGGATTTGCCCGAGCTTGACACTCTTCAAATCGAAGAGTTTAAGCACGAAGCCGAAGAGGAAATAAACCTTACTTTGAAAATCTGATTATGTATAAAAAAGCCTTATAAATTAAGGCTTTTTTTGTTGCTTTAATAACCTAAAAATATTTTGCTTTTATACTATATCTATGTTATACTTCACTACGAATGTGCTTAAATGAGATACATTATTAACATAAATGGAGGTCAAACCTATGAGTACTACTTCAAACGCAGGTCAGAGAATCCTTTCTCTCCTCGATGAAAACAGTTTCGTTGAAATCGGCGCTTACGTTACCGCAAGAAGCACTGATTTTGATTTGAAACAGGCCGAGACTCCTTCCGACGGTGTTATTACCGGTTACGGATTGATAGACGGCAATCTTGTGTATGTGTACAGCCAGGATGCTTCTGTATTAAACGGAACAGTCGGCGAAATGCATGCAAAGAAAATCGCTAATCTTTATGACTTAGCTTTAAAGATGGGCGCACCTATTATCGGTTTATTCGATTCCGCAGGTTTAAGATTACAGGAATCTACCGATGCTTTGGACGCTATGGCTTCAATTTACGCAAAGCAGGCTCTTGCATCAGGTGTTATTCCTCAGATTTCTGCTATATTCGGTAACTGCGGTGGCGGTCTTGCAATTGCAAGCGCTTGCACAGACTTTACCTATATGGAAGAAAAGAACGCTAAGTTATTCGTAAGCGCTCCCAACGCTTTGGACGGTAACTACACCGCTAAGTGTGACACAGCAGCTGCAAAGTATGTATTTGAAGCAGGTGAATGTGACGGTATTGGTGAAGAAGCTTACATTCTTTCTCAGATCAGAGACCTTGTTTCCATGCTTCCCAAAAACAATGAAGTTGAAGCTGAAGAAGTTGAAACTTCAGATGATTTAAACAGAGTATGTGAAGGTATCGACGGATGCGCAGGTGATACAGCAATCGTTGCTTCTTTGGTTGCAGACGACAATAACTTCGTTGAAGTTAAGGCTGCATACGCTCAGGCAGTTGTTACAGGTTTCATTCGTTTGAACGGTAACACAGTCGGTGTTGTTGCAAACAGAACAGAAATGTTTGGTGAAGACGGAAAAGTTGAAAAGAAATTTGACGGTGTATTCTGTCCCGAATGTGCTCAGAAGGCAGCTGATTTTGTAAACTTCTGTGATGCATTCTCAATTCCCGTTTTATCATTTACAAATGTTACAGGCTTTAAGGCTACGGTAGATGCAGAAAAGAAGATGGCTAAGGCCGCAGCTAAGCTTGCATATGCTTTTGCAAACGCTACAGTTCCCAAGGTTAACGTTGTTATCGGTAAGGCTTACGGTAGCGCTTATACAATCATGAATTCAAAGGCAATCGGATGTGACATCACAATTGCTTGGCCCAATGCAGAAATCGGCACAATGGACTCAAAGCTTGCTGCTAAGATCATGTATTCTGACAGCGATGTTGATACACAGAACCAGAAAGCTGAAGAATATGCTAAGTTACAGAACAATGTTGTTTCTGCAGCTAAGAGAGGATATGTGGACCAGATCGTAGAACCCGCTGACACACGTAAGTATGTAATCGGCGCGTTTGAAATGCTTTATTCAAAGATGGAAGATCGTCCTGCTAAAAAGCACGGAACAATCTAGAAAGGTGAACGCATGAAAAAGAAATTATTAACTTTGCTTTGTGTGCTTACCTGTGTTCTTTCATTAACCGCTTGCGGCAGTGAAAGAAAGTATACTGATTTTGAAAATCAGAAAATCGCTAATTGCGAAACATTGGCATCTTATTCATTAAACCTTGTTTCTCAGATTGGCCCCGAAAAAGCTCCTGAGCTTTTCACTATGTACAATAAAGCTGAAATGAAGACTCTCTATGAAGCTTCAATGAGCCAGTTCGGAGTTTCTGCAGCGGCAGACTTAGGTGCTTTTGACGGATTGCTTACTTCATACAATCAGATGGTATCTGATATGGGCGGAGTGGTATCCACAGGTGAATACACATCAGAAATCAGCGGTAAAGAAATTCTTGTCACAGTTCCTGTAGTTGGTAACGAATGTGACGGACAGATTGTCTTTACTTTCTCAAATGACATCTTCTTTACATTAAAGCAGGGTGATGCTACAGCAAACACCTCACTTTCACAGAAGATGCAGGCAGCGGGATCCAATATGGGTAACGCAGGCTTAAATACTCTTTTGGGTATGGGCTCAGTATTTATAGTACTTATTCTTATTTCTTTAATTATTGCTTCTTTCGGTTTGTTTAAGAAGAAGCCTTCATCTAAGAAAGAAGAAGTTAAAGCGGTTGAACCTGTTGCTTCCAACGATACGGAAGAACTTACAGACGATACCGAACTTGTAGCAGTTATCGCGGCAGCTATTCGCGCATATGAAGGCGTAGGCGCCGGTTCAGCAGATGGCTTCGTTGTTAGAAGCATTAAGAAAGCAAACAGGAGGAATTAATAATGAAGAACTATACAATTACCGTTAACGGAAACGTATACGACGTTACAGTAGAAGAAGGTGCAGGCTCAGCAGCTCCTGCAGCAGCACCCAAGGCTGCTCCCAAGGCAGCTCCCGCAGCACCCAAGGCTGCAGCTCCCGCTGCAGGCGCAGGTTCAATCAAGGTTGAAGCAGGTGCAGCAGGTAAAGTATTTAAGATTGAAAAGCAGGTTGGCGCTTCTGTAAAGAAGGGTGACGCTGTTGTTATTATCGAAGCTATGAAGATGGAAATCCCCGTAGTAGCTCCTCAGGACGGTACTGTAGCAAGCATCAACGTAAACGTTGGTGATGCTGTTGATGCAGGCGCTTGTCTTGCAACATTAAAGTAATTAAAGATTAAAATGATTTAACCAGGAGGATTTATCATGGATTATATTGTTAATACCTTAGACAACCTGGTACATCAGACAGCATTTTTTAACCTGACCTGGGGCAACTATCTTATGATAGCTGTTGCGTGCTTTTTCCTTTATCTTGCAATTGCAAAGGAATTTGAGCCGTTATTGTTGTTGCCGATAGCGTTTGGTATGTTACTTGTTAACATTTATCCCGACATTATCGCACCTCCCGGAGTAGACGGATCAGCAGGCGGATTATTATATTACTTCTATGTACTGGACGAAAAGGCAATTTTACCGTCCCTTATCTTCATGGGCGTAGGCGCTATGACAGACTTCGGACCCTTAATTGCCAACCCCAAGAGTTTCTTACTTGGTGCAGCTGCTCAGTTCGGTATTTTCGCAGCATATTTCGGAGCTATCGCCCTTGGCTTTAACGACAAGGCAGCCGCTGCAATTTCAATCATCGGCGGTGCAGATGGCCCTACATCCATTTTCCTTGCAGGAAAACTTGGACAGACAAACTTACTTGGACCTATCGCAGTTGCGGCATATTCATATATGTCCCTCGTGCCGATTATCCAGCCTCCCATCATGAAGCTTCTTACTACTGAAAAAGAACGTAAGATCAAGATGGCTCAGTTAAGACCTGTATCAAAACTTGAGAAGATTTTATTCCCTATTATCGTTACGATAGTAGTATGTATGATTCTTCCTACAACAGCTCCTTTGGTTGGTATGCTTATGCTTGGTAACCTCTTTAAGGAATCCGGTGTTGTAAGACAGCTTACAGATACAGCATCAAATGCATTGATGTATATTGTTGTTATTTTACTTGGTACATCCGTAGGTGCTACCACAAGTGCTGAAGCATTCCTTAACTTATCTACACTTAAGATCGTTGCTTTAGGACTTATCGCATTTGCGTTCGGTACAGCCGCAGGTGTATTGTTCGGTAAACTTATGTGTATCTTTACCGGTGGTAAGGTTAACCCGCTTATCGGTTCAGCAGGTGTTTCTGCGGTTCCTATGGCGGCCAGAGTATCCCAGAAAGTCGGTGCGGAAGCAGATCCTACAAACTTCCTTCTTATGCACGCTATGGGACCCAACGTTGCAGGTGTTATCGGTACTGCGGTTGCAGCCGGAACATTCATGGCAATCTTTGGTGTATTCTAAATAATTAAAGGAGAAAGAAAATGGCAGAAACAGTTAAGAAACCTATCGGCATAACCGAAACCGTTCTTCGTGATGCACATCAGTCATTGATTGCAACAAGAATGCCTACCGAAG